>Ga0209051_1000012_pt1 | contig 595474 bp, 534 predicted proteins | sample AraplaCvi_mMS_r2_2_FD_184286 | JGI IMG/M metagenome (GOLD analysis project Ga0209051, IMG submission 184286) | Arabidopsis root microbial communities from North Carolina, USA - plate scrape MF_Cvi_mMS_r2 (SPAdes) (version 2) | ecosystem: Host-associated > Plants > Roots > Endosphere | place... | reverse complement strand
ATCTTGAGTTTGAAGGGGCAGCAGAGCAATGCAGCAACTCAATCCTTCCGAAATAAGTGAAATTATCAAGGGCCGCATCGAAAAGCTCGATGTGACCTCTCAAGCCCGTAACGAAGGCACTGTCGTCAGCGTTTCTGACGGTATCGTGCGGATTCACGGTCTGGCCGACGTCATGTACGGCGAGATGATCGAGTTTCCGGGCGGTGTCTACGGTATGGCACTCAACCTCGAGCAAGACTCCGTAGGTGCCGTTGTACTGGGCGCATACACGACTCTGGCTGAAGGCATGAGCGCCAAGTGCACCGGCCGCATCCTCGAAGTTCCGGTTGGTAAGGAACTGCTGGGTCGCGTAGTCGACGCACTGGGTAACCCAGTTGACGGCAAAGGTCCGCTGAACAACACCGAGACCGACGCGGTCGAGAAAGTTGCTCCAGGCGTGATCTGGCGTAAGTCGGTAGACCAGCCTGTACAGACTGGCTACAAGGCTGTCGATGCCATGATCCCAGTCGGCCGTGGCCAGCGTGAGCTGATCATCGGTGACCGTCAGATCGGTAAGACCGCTCTGGCGATCGACGCGATCATCAACCAGAAAGACAGCGGCATCTTCTGCGTATACGTAGCAGTGGGTCAGAAGCAATCGACCATCGCCAACGTTGTTCGCAAGCTGGAAGAAAACGGCGCTCTGGCCAACACCATCATCGTGGCTGCCAGTGCTTCCGAATCCGCTGCCCTGCAATTCCTGGCACCGTACTCCGGTTGCACCATGGGCGAATACTTCCGCGACCGCGGTGAAGACGCGCTGATCGTTTATGACGATCTGTCCAAGCAAGCAGTGGCTTACCGCCAGATTTCCCTGCTGCTGCGCCGTCCACCAGGCCGTGAAGCTTACCCAGGCGACGTGTTCTATCTCCACTCCCGTCTGCTGGAGCGCGCATCCCGCGTTTCGGAAGAGTACGTAGAGAAGTTCACCAACGGCGCAGTGACCGGCAAAACCGGTTCCCTGACCGCACTGCCGATCATCGAAACCCAGGCTGGCGACGTTTCCGCGTTCGTTCCGACCAACGTGATTTCCATCACCGACGGTCAGATCTTCCTGGAATCGGCCATGTTCAACTCGGGCATCCGCCCTGCAGTGAACGCCGGTGTTTCGGTATCCCGTGTGGGTGGTGCCGCTCAGACCAAGATCATCAAGAAGCTGTCCGGTGGTATCCGTACCGCTCTGGCTCAGTACCGTGAACTGGCGGCATTCGCCCAGTTCGCTTCTGACCTGGACGAAGCGACCCGCAAGCAACTTGAGCATGGTCAGCGCGTTACCGAGCTGATGAAGCAGAAGCAATACGCACCGATGTCGATCGCTGACATGGCGCTGTCGCTGTATGCCGCTGAGCGTGGGTTCCTGACTGACATTGAAATCGCCAAGATCGGCAGCTTCGAACAAGCGCTGATTGCTTTCTTCAACCGCGATCACGCCGACTTGATGGCGAAGATCAACGTTAAAGGTGACTTCAATGACGAAATCGACGCTGGCCTGAAGGCTGGTATCGAGAAGTTCAAGGCCACCCAAACCTGGTAAGCCGCAGCGGGAGCCGCAAGGCTCCCGCTTGCTAACCTGATAGGTGTTACATGGCAGGCGCAAAAGAGATTCGCAGTAAGATTGCGAGCATCAAAAGCACGCAAAAAATTACCAGCGCCATGGAAAAAGTGGCGGTCAGCAAAATGCGCAAGGCACAAATGCGCATGGCTGCTAGCCGTCCTTATGCGGAGCGTATCCGCCAGGTAATTGGGCATCTGGCCAACGCCAACCCGGAATACCGCCACCCGTTCATGATCGATCGCGAAGTAAAGCGCGTCGGTTATGTCGTCGTGAGCAGTGACCGTGGTCTGTGCGGCGGCTTGAACACCAACCTGTTCAAGGCCCTGGTCAAGGACATGGCGGTAAACCGCGAAAACGGCGTCGAGATCGATCTGTGTGTCGTTGGTAGCAAGGGTGCGGCCTTTTTCCGCAACTTCGGCGGTAACGTCGTTGCAGCTATCAGCCACCTGGGTGAAGAGCCGTCGATCAATGATCTGATCGGCAGCGTCAAGGTGATGCTGGATGCCTACCTGGACGGCCGTATTGACCGCCTGTCCGTGGTATCCAACAAGTTCATCAACACCATGACGCAACAGCCTACCGTGGAGCAGTTGATTCCACTGGTGGCGACCCCGGATCAGGAACTCAAGCACCACTGGGACTACCTCTACGAACCAGACGCCAAAGAGCTGCTTGACGGCTTGATGGTGCGTTACGTGGAGTCGCAGGTGTACCAGGCGGTGGTCGAGAACAACGCGGCTGAACAGGCTGCGCGGATGATCGCGATGAAGAACGCTACCGACAACGCCGGTGATTTGATCAGCGATTTGCAGCTGATCTACAACAAGGCGCGTCAGGCTGCGATCACCCAAGAGATCTCGGAAATCGTCGGCGGCGCTGCCGCGGTTTAACGGTTCAAATATTCAGAGGATCCAGCTATGAGTAGCGGACGTATCGTTCAAATCATCGGCGCCGTTATCGACGTGGAATTTCCACGCGACAGCGTACCGAGCATCTACGACGCCTTGAAGGTTCAAGGCGCCGAAACCACTCTGGAAGTTCAGCAGCAGCTGGGCGACGGCGTGGTTCGTACCATTGCGATGGGCTCCACCGAAGGCTTGAAGCGCGGTCTGGACGTCAACAACACTGGCGCAGCCATCTCCGTACCGGTCGGTAAAGCGACTCTGGGCCGGATCATGGACGTACTGGGCAACCCGATCGACGAAGCTGGCCCGATCGGCGAAGAAGAGCGCTGGGGTATCCACCGCGCCGCTCCTTCCTTCGCTGAACAGGCCGGTGGCAACGAGCTGCTGGAAACAGGCATCAAGGTTATCGACCTGGTTTGCCCGTTCGCCAAGGGCGGTAAAGTCGGTCTGTTCGGTGGTGCCGGTGTAGGCAAGACCGTAAACATGATGGAACTGATCCGTAACATCGCCATCGAGCACAGCGGTTATTCCGTGTTCGCCGGTGTGGGTGAGCGTACTCGTGAGGGTAACGACTTCTACCACGAGATGAAGGACTCCAACGTTCTCGACAAGGTAGCCCTGGTCTACGGTCAGATGAACGAGCCACCGGGAAACCGTCTGCGCGTAGCGCTGACCGGTCTGACCATGGCCGAGAAGTTCCGTGACGAAGGTAACGACGTTCTGCTGTTCGTCGACAACATCTATCGTTACACCCTGGCCGGTACCGAAGTATCCGCACTGCTGGGCCGTATGCCTTCGGCAGTAGGTTACCAGCCGACCCTGGCAGAAGAGATGGGCGTGCTGCAAGAGCGCATCACTTCGACCAAGCAAGGTTCGATTACTTCGATCCAGGCCGTATACGTACCAGCGGACGACTTGACTGACCCGTCGCCAGCGACCACGTTTGCTCACCTGGACGCCACCGTCGTTCTGTCCCGTGACATCGCTTCCCTGGGTATCTACCCGGCGGTGGACCCACTGGACTCGACTTCGCGTCAGCTGGACCCGAACGTGATCGGCAACGATCACTACGAGACCGCTCGTGGTGTTCAGTACGTGCTGCAGCGTTACAAAGAGCTGAAGGACATCATCGCGATCCTGGGTATGGACGAGCTGTCGGAAGCCGACAAGCAGTTGGTAAACCGTGCTCGTAAGATCCAGCGCTTCTTGTCGCAGCCGTTCTTCGTGGCTGAAGTCTTCACCGGTGCTTCGGGTAAATACGTTTCCCTGAAAGACACCATTGCTGGCTTCAAAGGCATCCTCAACGGTGACTACGACCACCTGCCAGAACAAGCGTTCTACATGGTCGGCGGCATCGAAGAAGCGATCGAGAAAGCCAAGAAACTGTAATCCAGGCGCCCGGCAACGGGCGCTAATTTAGGTTGAGGCAATCAGATGGCTATGACAGTCCATTGCGACATCGTCAGCGCGGAAGGAGAAATCTTTTCCGGCCTGGTCGAGATGGTGATTGCGCACGGTGCTCTGGGTGATCTTGGTATCGCTCTGGGCCACGCGCCGCTGATCACTAATCTGAAGCCAGGTCCGATCCGCCTGATCAAGCAAGGCGGGGAAGCCGAGGTGTTCTACATCTCCGGTGGTTTCCTCGAGGTTCAGCCGAACATGGTCAAGGTGCTTGCCGATACCGTGCAACGTGCCGCCGACCTGGATGAAGCTCAGGCTCAAGCAGCTCTCAAGGCTGCCGAAGCTGCTCTGCATGAGAAGAGCGCAGATTTCGACTACGGAGCTGCATCCGCACGTCTGGCCGAGGCTGCAGCTCAGCTGCGCACCGTCCAGCAGATCCGCAAGAAGTTTGGCGGTTAATCCGTCAGCCACTTGTTGTGCGATTGATAAAAAAGGGTAGCCTCGGCTACCCTTTTTTCTTTTCAGAATTCCCGAAACCCGGTCGCAGTTGCTGACCACCCAGGATTGGTAGCCAGTCATGTCTCTTGAAATCGTTATCCTCGCGGCCGGTCAAGGCACCCGCATGCGTTCCGCGCTGCCAAAAGTGCTGCACCCGATTGCCGGCGACTCCATGCTCGGTCATGTTATCCACAGCGCCCGTCAACTTGATCCACAGCGCATCCATGTCGTCATCGGCCATGGTGCGGATGTAGTACGCGAACGTCTGGCCGCAGACGACCTGAACTTCGTGTTGCAGGACAAGCAGCTGGGCACCGGCCACGCCACGGCCCAGGCTGTTCCGTTCATTACGGCCGATACCGTACTGATTCTCTACGGTGACGTGCCGTTGATCGAGGTCGAGACCTTGCAGCGTCTGCTCAAGCACGTTGTACCGGGGCAAATGGGTCTGCTCACCGTCGAACTGGACGACCCCACCGGTTATGGCCGCATCGTGCGCGACGCCGACGGCAAGGTGGCCGCCATCGTTGAGCACAAAGACGCCAGCGAAGCACAACGGGCGATCACCGAAGGCAATACCGGCATCCTGGCTGTGCCGGCCAATCGCCTGGCGGACTGGATGAGTCGCCTGTCGAACAACAACGCGCAGGGCGAGTATTACTTGACCGACGTGATCGAGATGGCAGTCAACGACGGCCTGACTGTCGCCACCGAACAACCGCACGACCCGATGGAAGTGCAGGGCGCCAACGATCGCAAACAGCTTTCCGAGCTGGAGCGTCATTATCAGTTGCGCGTCGGTCGTCGCCTGATGGCTCAGGGTGTCACTCTTCGCGATCCTGCCCGGTTTGATGTACGTGGCGAAGTGACCGTCGGTCGCGACGTGCTGATCGATATCAACGTGATTCTCGAAGGCAAGGTCGTCATTGAGGACGACGTGGTCATCGGCCCGAACTGCGTGATCAAGGACAGCACCCTGCGCAAAGGCGTGGTGATCAAGGCCAACAGTCATATTGAAGGCGCAGTGTTGGGTGAAGGCAGCGATGCCGGCCCGTTTGCCCGTCTGCGTCCGGGCACTGTGCTGGAGGCCCGCGCCCATGTGGGTAACTTCGTCGAACTGAAAAATGCCCGCTTGGGCGAGGGCGCCAAGGCCGGACACCTGACATACCTTGGTGACGCCGAGATTGGTGCGCGCACCAATATCGGCGCCGGCACCATCACCTGCAACTACGATGGCGCCAACAAGTGGAAAACCGTGTTGGGCGAAGATGTATTCATCGGCTCCAACAACTCGCTGGTAGCGCCTGTGGATATCTCCGCCGGTGCAACCACTGCGGCCGGTTCGACCATTACCCAGAATGTGGATAACGCGCAGTTGGCGGTTGGTCGGGCACGGCAGAAGAACATCGATGGCTGGAAGCGGCCTGAGAAGATCAAGAAGAGCTGAGTTATCCACAATGCTCGATGTATGAAAAAGACCGCCGCCGGCGGTCTTTTTTATTGGGCACGTCTTGACGATTTGCAGCTGATAGGTTTTGATTGCTTCCGTTATCTTTCGAATCGAAACTTAGTAGCCCATGTCGAAACGCAATACACCTCAGCGTCGTCACAACATTCTGGCTTTGCTTAATGAGCAGGGCGAAGTGAGTGTGGACGAACTGGCCAAGCGCTTCGAAACTTCGGAAGTTACGATTCGCAAGGATCTCGCCGCCCTGGAAAGTCATGGCCTGTTGCTGCGCCGTTACGGGGGAGCGATCACCATGCCTCAAGAGTTGGTGGCAGACGTCAGTCAGAACGTTTCCAAATACAAACAGGCGATTGCCCGCGCCGCGGTTACACGCATCCGCGAGCACGCCCGCATCATCATCGACAGCGGCAGCACCACCGCCGCCATGATTCCCGAGCTTGGCCAGCAGCCAGGCCTGGTGGTGATGACCAATTCCCTGCACGTGGCCAACGCCCTGAGCGAGCTCGAACACGAGCCGGTACTGCTGATGACCGGCGGTACGTGGGATCCCCACTCGGAATCCTTTCAGGGCCAGGTCGCCGAGCAGGTACTACGCTCTTACGACTTCGATCAGTTGTTTATTGGTGCCGATGGCATCGACCTGGTGCGCGGCACCACCACTTTCAATGAGCTGCTCGGCCTGAGCCGGGTGATGGCGGAAGTGGCGCGGGAAGTGATCGTGATGGTCGAGGCCGACAAGATCGGCCGCAAGATTCCCAACCTGGAGCTGCCATGGAGCAGCGTCCATACCCTAATTACCGATGATCGCCTGCCCCTTGAGGCACGCGCTCAGATTCAGGCTCGCGGTATCAACTTGATTTGCGCGACTGTCAGTCAGGAGAAATAAGCATGTGTGGAATTGTCGGCGCGGTAGCTGAACGTAACATCACCGCCATTCTGGTCGAAGGCCTCAAGCGCCTCGAATACCGGGGTTATGACAGCGCCGGTGTGGCGGTGTACACCAATGACGGCACTCTGGAACGCACCCGTCGTGTGGGCAAGGTCAGCGAACTCGACGCGGCGCTCGCCGAACATCCGCTGGTAGGCCGTCTCGGCATTGCCCACACCCGTTGGGCCACTCACGGTGCGCCGAGCGAGCGCAATGCCCACCCGCATTTCTCCGGTGACGTTGCCGTCGTGCACAACGGCATCATCGAAAACCATGAGGCGCTGCGTGAACAACTCAAGGCGCTGGGCTACGTGTTCACCTCGGACACCGACACCGAAGTCATCGCCCACCTGCTGACTGAAAAGCTCAAAAATCTGCCGGACCTGACCGACGCCCTGAAGGCCGCGGTCAAGGAACTGCATGGCGCCTACGGTCTGGCGGTTATCCACGCACAGCAGCCGGATCGACTGGTCGCAGCCCGCAGCGGCAGCCCGCTGGTGATCGGTCTGGGCCTGGGCGAGAACTTCCTCGCTTCCGACCAACTGGCCCTGCGTCAGGTCACCGACCGTTTCATGTACCTGGAAGAGGGCGATATCGCCGAAATCCAGCGTGACAAGGTGCAGATCTGGGACGTGAGCGGCAAAGCCGTCGAGCGCCAGACCGTCCAGTACACCGATGGCGCCGAAGCCGCCGACAAAGGCGAGTTCCGTCACTACATGCTCAAGGAAATCCACGAGCAGCCATCCGTGGTGCAGCGCACCCTGGAAGGTCGATTGAGTTCGGATCAGGTGCTGGTGCAGGCGTTTGGCCCGCAAGCGGCCGAACTGTTCGCCAAAGTGCGCAACGTGCAGATCGTGGCGTGCGGCACCAGCTACCACGCCGGCATGGTTGCCCGTTACTGGCTCGAAGAGCTGGCCGGCATTCCATGCCAGGTCGAAGTCGCCAGCGAGTTCCGCTACCGCAAGGTAGTGGTGCAGCCGGACACCCTGTTCGTCACCATTTCCCAGTCCGGCGAAACCGCCGACACCCTGGCTGCGCTGCGCAACGCCAAGGAACTGGGTTTTCTGGGCAGCCTGGCGATCTGCAACGTCGGCATCAGCTCGCTGGTACGCGAATCCGACCTGACCCTGCTGACCCAAGCTGGTCGTGAAATCGGCGTGGCCTCGACCAAGGCGTTCACCACACAATTGGTTGGTCTGCTGCTGCTGACCCTGTCTCTCGGTCAGGTGCGCGGTACTTTGGGCAAAGGCGTTGAAGCCACGCTGGTCGAAGAGCTGCGTCGTCTGCCAACCCGTCTGGGCGAAGCGCTGGCCATGGACAGCACGGTGGAAAAAATCGCAGAGCTGTTTGCCGAGAAAAACCACACCCTGTTCCTGGGCCGTGGCGCGCAATTCCCGGTGGCGATGGAAGGGGCCTTGAAGCTCAAGGAAATCTCGTACATCCACGCCGAAGCCTATCCGGCTGGCGAACTGAAACATGGCCCGCTGGCGCTTGTGGATAACGACATGCCGGTGGTCACCGTCGCACCGAACAACGAACTGCTGGAGAAGCTCAAGTCCAACCTGCAGGAAGTCCGCGCCCGCGGCGGCGAACTGATCGTGTTCGCTGACGAGAAAGCCGGGATGACCAACGGCGAAGGCACCCACGTGGTACAGATGCCGCACATCCACGACATCCTGTCGCCGATCCTCTACACCATTCCGCTGCAATTGCTGTCGTACTACGTTGCTGTGCTCAAGGGCACGGACGTGGATCAGCCGCGCAACCTGGCGAAGTCGGTGACGGTGGAATAAGTTATCCACAGTTGAATCACCCCCATAAAATCGCAGCTTCGGCTGCGATTTTTTTATCCGGATCGAGGGCACCATGGATCGCTTCCAGGAAATGCAAGTCTTCGCCATCGTTGCCCAGGAGCAGGGCTTCTCCGCTGCCGCGCGGCGCCTGGGTTTGTCGGCAGCCAGCGTGACCCGGGCGGTGGCGGGGCTGGAGCAGCGAATTGGTACGCAGTTGTTGATCCGTACCACCCGCAGCGTGCATTTGAGCGAAGCGGGTCTGCGTTATCTGGAAGACTGTCGGAGAATTCTCGCCGAGGTGCAGGAGGCGGAGGATTCCGCTGCCGGCAGTCATACCCAGCCCCGTGGGCAGTTGACGGTGACGGCGCCAGTTTTATTCGGAGAACAGTTCGTCACGCCGGTAATGGCGCGTTATCTGACGCAATACCCGGACGTTTCCATCAATGCCCTGTTGCTCGACCGGGTGGTGAACATGGTCGAGGAGGGCGTCGACGTCGCGGTGCGCATCGGCGAGTTGCCGGACAGCAATCAGCATGCGATCCGGGTCGGTGAGGTGCGGCGGGTGATTTGTGGTTCGCCGGAATACTTTGCGGTCCATGGCCGGCCGACCCATCCGCAGGCCTTGGCCGGGGCGCCGGTGGTGGCGACGTCGGCCATCGGCCAGCAGCGCAGTTGGCCATTCATGGAAAACGGTGAGCTCATTGGCGTAAAACCGGAGCCGCGTCTGGTGGTTACCGCCAATCAAGCTGCGATCACAGCGGCGTCGTTGGGTCTGGGGTTGACCCGGGTGCTGTCTTATCAGGTGGCCGGCAAGGTGGCTTCCGGCGAACTGGAAATCGTCCTCGCCGAGTTTGAACTGCCTGCTCTGCCGATCCATGTGGTGTATCAGGGCGGGCGCAAGGCGCCGGCGCGGATACGCAGTTTTGTCGACTTCATCGTGCAGGCGCTGCGCGAGCATCCGGCGCTGAAAAACGCTGCGTTATTTCATCCAGAGAAATAATGGATTGCATTTGCTGGTGATTCTGTTGTTTTCGCGATCAGGGGAAGATGGCTCCTACGGCCACCGTCCATCCTGAACGGCGCCATCATCCAGCGGAGTCGACCATGCAAGCGATCAAACTCTACAACTTCCCGCGTTCCGGCCACGCCCATCGCGTCGAACTGATGTTGTCACTGTTGCAACTGCCGACCGAGCTGATCTTCGTCGATCTGGCCAAGGGTGAACATAAACAGGCGGCATATCTGGCCATCAACAGCTTCGGCCAGGTTCCGGCCATTGATGACAATGGTGTGGTGCTCGCGGACTCCAACGCGATTCTTGTCTACCTGGCACAGAAATACGGCAATGGCCGCTGGCTGCCAAGTGATCCGGTCGGCGCCGCGCACGTGCAGCGCTGGTTGTCGGCCGCCGCCGGGCCGATTGCTTTCGGGCCCGCTGCCGCACGCTTGATCACGGTGTTCGGGGCGAAGTTCAACGCCGAGGAGGTCATCACCCGTGCGCACAATTTTCTCAAGGTGATGGATGCGGAACTGGGCAAAACCCCGTACCTGACCGGCACTGAGCCGACCATTGCCGATGTCTCGGCCTACAGTTACATCGCCCATGCGCCGGAAGGCAATGTGTCGCTGGACGACTACGCTAACGTTCGCGCCTGGCTTTCGCGGATTGAGGCGCTGCCCGGTTTTGTCGGCATGCCACGCACCGTTGCCGGCCTGCAAACCACCGTCTGACATTCAATCTGCGCCGACGGCGCAGGGGAGAGACCGTGATGGAACGTTCACCGTGGCACGCTGGCGAGCAACAGTTGCAGGCCCATGTCGGCGTTGCCGAGCGCATGGAGGAATTCGGTCGTAAGGTGATTCGCACCTGGATGCCGGATCAACACCGCCAGTTCTATCAGCAATTGCCCTTCATGCTGTACGGCGCGGTGGATGCCGAAGGTCGCCCCTGGGCCAGTGTGCTGGAGGGCGAGCCGGGCTTTGCTCACTCTCCCGAGCCGACGCAACTGCAGTTCGCAAGTCTGCCGGCTGCTGATGATCCTGCACAGTTAAAGGCTGGCGCAGCGATCGGTCTGCTTGGGATCGAACTGCACACCCGCCGGCGCAATCGGCTAAATGGCCACATCGATAATTTCGATGCGAACGGCTTCGGGCTGACGGTCGATCAGTCGTTCGGCAACTGCCCGCAGTACATTCAATTGCGACAGTTTCAGCGAGTGCCGCTGACGGATCCGCAGACCCGCAAAGCCGAACACCGTGACAGCCTTGATGACGCCGCCATTGCACTGATTGAAAGTGCCGACACCTTCTTCGTCGCCAGTTATGTCGATGTCGACGGTGAGCGTTCGGTGGATGTTTCCCACCGCGGCGGTCAGCCCGGTTTTGTGCGGATCGAGGGTAATCGCCTGACGATCCCTGATTTTGCCGGCAACCTGCACTTCAATACGTTGGGCAACCTGCTCCTCAATCCCTTGGCCGGCTTGCTGTTCATCGACTTTTCCACAGGCGATGTGTTGCAGCTCAGCGGTCGCACCGAGATCATTCTCGAGGCGCCGCAGATCGAGGCCTTCCAGGGCGCCGAACGGTTGTGGACTTTCGAGGTGGAAAAACTGGTTCGGCGTCCGGCAGCGCTGGCTCTTCGCTGGCGCTTCGACGGCATGTCACCCACCAGCCTGCTGACCGGCAACTGGGCCCAGGCCGATGCACGATTGCAGGCCAAGGCATTGGGGGACAGCTGGCGGCCATTGCGCGTGGCAAAAGTCGAAATGGAAAGCCGTCACATCCGCTCGATCTATCTGGAGCCGGACGATGGCGCAGGACTGCCGGTGTTTCTCGCCGGGCAGCATCTGCCGCTTCGGTTCAACCTCGACGGTGAGGTGCACATCCGTACTTACAGCCTGTCGGGCGCGCCGTCGGATGATTTCTTCCGGATCAGCGTGAAACGCGAAGGGCGGGTATCGACCCACCTTCACGAAAAGATTCGCGTCGGCGACGTGCTGGAGGCGCGATTGCCCCAGGGGCATTTCACTGTAGCGGCGCTGGAACGCCGTCCATTGGTGCTGCTGGCTGCGGGCGTCGGCATCACGCCATTGCTTTCGATGCTGCGTGAGGTGGTGTATCAGGGCCTGCGGACCCGGCGGATTCGTCCGACCCTGTTTGTTCAGAGTTCCCGCAGCCTCGCCGACCAGCCGTTTCGCGCCGAGCTGGACCGGTTGCTGGAGGACGCCGGTGATGCCGTGAAAGTGTTGCGAGTGCTAAGTCAGCCGGAAGACGATCTGGTCGAAGGAAAAGACTTCGACCTGCGTGGCCGTATCGATGGCGATCTGTTGCGCAATCTGCTGACCGACGAGGATTTCGATCAGGTCGACTTTGTACTCTGCGGCCCCGGCGGTTTTACCCAGGGTATCTATGACACTCTGCGTGAACTGGATGTGCGGGACGGGCAGATCCATGCCGAAACCTTCGGCCCTTCGACCCTCAAGCGCCAACCCGATCCGGATGCGATCGTGATCGAGCAATTGCCCGCCGCGACCACATCGGTACCGGTGGTGTTCGAGCGTTCGGCCAAGGAAGCACGTTGGCAGCCCGACGGCGGCAGTTTGCTGGAGCTGGCGGAAAGCCGTGGATTGCGTCCGGAGTTCAGTTGCCGCGGTGGTTCGTGCGGCACCTGCAAGACCCGGCTGATCAGCGGCGCGGTGAATTATCCACAGCCTCCGGCTGAAGTGCCGGAGGAGGGGCAGGTGCTGATTTGCTGCGCGGTGCCGGCGCAGAGTGCCCAGTCGCTGGTGCTGGATCTGTAAGGGATCAGGCGTAGGACAACGCCTTTTCCTCCAGCAGCTCCTGATACAACTCGGTCCACTTGCGGCCCATTTCGTCGGCTGTGAATAACTGCCGATAGCGGGCCTCTGCCTTGAGGCCCATTTCGGCGGCGCGGGCCGGGTTTTCCCACAGGGTGCGCATCGCTTCGCGAAACGCCTGGGGATGACTCGGTGGCACCACCAGCCCGGTTTCGTTGTGGATATTGATGTAGCTGGTGCCGGTGCCGATCTCGCTGGAAATCATCGGTTTGCCGTACATCGCGCCTTCGAGCAGAGAAATGCCGAACGCTTCCGAGCGCAGGTGCGACGGGAAGACGATGGCGTAGCTCAGTTGCAGCAGGGCGACCTTGTCTTCATCGCTCAGACGGCCGAGGAAATGAATGTTTTTCAGGCCAAGCGCGGCGGCCTGGGCGTGCAGCTCCTGCTCCAGCGGGCCCGCGCCGACGATCACCACCGGGTAGTCAACGTCCTTCAAGGCATCAAGCAGGATGTGCAGGCCTTTGTAATAGCGCATCACCCCGACAAACAGGAAAAACTTATCCCCAAGCTGCTGGCGCCAGCGGTTCATGCGCTCGACATCGGCCTGTGGATAACCTGCCTTGTTCAAGCCATAAGGGATGACGCGGGTCTTGTCCTGGAATTGCTGCAACACATCGCTGGTGTGCAGATAGTTAGGCGAGGCCGCGACAATCCGGTCGGCGCTGGCGAGGAAGCGGTTCATCAGCGGGCGATAGAGCTTTAGCAGGTGCTTCTGGCGAATGATGTCCGAGTGGTACGTCACCACCGTCGGTTTGTTCACGCCGCTGGCGAAGTGCACCAGATCCATGAACGGCCACGGGAAGTGGTAGTTGATCACGTCGGCTTCGGCGGCCAGTTCGCGAAACTGCTTGAACACGCTCCAGGAAAAACCGGTGGAGGCGAACTGGATATCCAGTTTTGCCCGATGCACTTCGTGCTGGCCGAGACGCACCACAGCAGGCTCTGGATTGGCGCTAAGGGTCAGCACCTGGCCGTCGATGCCGTGTTGGGCGCCGCTCTCGCAGAGTTGAAAGATCACTTGTTCGATACCGCCGACCGAGTCAGGCAGGTACGTCTTGAAAAAATGCAGAACCCGCATTCAACCTCCCATGGCCTGGAGGTAGGCGCCGGCCGTGGCCTGCGCGCAACGCTTCCAGGAAAAAAGCCGTGCCTGCTGCAATCCGGCTTTCCGGCATGCCTGCCAGTGCGCTTGATCTTCGATCAGTCGGCTCATCGCATCACGCAAGCCGTCTGCATCGTCAGCTTCAATATAGTTGCCGGCGTCTCCCGCCACTTCCGGCATGGCCGAGGAGTGGGTGAGCACCACCGGCGTGCCGCTGGCCATCGCTTCCAGCACCGGCAGGCCGAAACCTTCATACAGCGACGGAAAAATCAGCGCCCGGGCGCCGGACAGCAATTGCGCGACTTGCTCATCGGGCAAGTAGCCGAGCAGGCACACGTGCCCGCAAGCCAGCGCCTGCTGCAATTCATCACTGAACTGGTCGCGCTGCCAGCCGGCCATGCCGACGATCAACAGCGGAAAACGCTGGCGTACCAGATCCGGCAACAGCGCGTGGGCGCGCAGAGCCAGGTTCAGGTTCTTGCGTGGCTCCAGAGTGCCGACGCAGAGGAAATACTCCCGGAACTCGACCGCATGGGCCTTGAGCACCGTGTCGATGTCTTCCGGCTCGCGCGGATGGAAACGCTCGGCAACACCCAGCGGCGCGACCACGAAACGCTCGGTAGGCAGTCCGAAATATTCCCGTGCCTCGTCAGCGATGGCTTGCGAGTCTGTCAGGATGATCCGTGCCCGGCGTACGCCGTCGGCGAGTCGTCGCTCGATTTCCCGCAGCCGTGCCGGCGGCTGGGTCTCGGGGAAATGCAGGTGCGTCAGATCGTGCAGGGTGATCACGGTCGGGCCATCGAAGGCCAGCGGCCACAGGCTCGGTTCGTGATACAGATCGACCGGGTGCGCCGGGCCCTGATCGAAGCGTTTCTGCTCCAGCCAGCGGCGGGCCTGATAGGCGCCGGGGATCTGCCGCAGCAATGGCGTCAGACGCGAATAACCGGGCATCGCTGCTTCCGGCAGCTGCGAACTCCAGCCCCAGCCATGGAAGAGCGCCACGTCGATATCGGTGTCCGCGTGCAAGGCATTTACCAGCTCGGCGACGTAATGGCCGATGCCGGTGCGCGGTGCCTGGAGAATCCGGGCGTTAAGGGCTATGCGCATGTTGCCTCGCTGGCACCTGAGGCGCCTCCAGCACATGGCGTGCGGTACGCTCGGCCAGTTGCGCGCTGGCTTCGCGCCAACCGTTCCACTGCCAGTCGCTGACATCGCGGGCGGCGGGGAATCGACCGCTGCGTTCAAAGGACTGCACCAGATCGGCGAGGCTTTGCGGGGCCTGCAGATCGAAATAGGCCATGAACTCACCGCCGATCTCGCGAAACACCGGGATGTCGCTGCCCATCGCCGGCAGCCCGCGCTGCATGGCTTCCACCAGCGGCAGGCCGAATCCTTCGACGAACGACGGAAACACCAGCGCGCTGGCATGGGCGTAGGCGTGTTCGAGGCTGGTGTCGCTCAGGTCGTTGAACATGAACAGGCGCCGGTTCAGCTCGGGATGATGGCGGATCCGGGCGAGCAGCGTGTCGCACTTCCAGCCAATGCGTCCGGCGATGCACAACCGGGCTTTCGAGCCGTTCGCCCAGGCATGATCAAAGGCATCCAGCAGATAGTCATGGTTCTTGCGCGGCTCGATGGTGCTGACCATCAGGAACACTGGCTCCGGCGTTGCGAACAGCCGTTCCAGACGCGGTTCGACGGCAACTTCAACGCTCTGCAGATCCAGCTCGGAACCGAGGTGAAAATAGTCGAACCAGCGTTTGCCGGTCTGTTCCGATCCGAGGCGACGTTGCAGTTCTGCACGCACTTGATCGCGCACGGTGGTGGAAATCGCCATGAAACCGTCGGCGTTGTGGGCGATCCAGTCGAACCACTCGCTGTACACCTCGACCAGCCGCGTGTCGTAAAACTGCGGGTGGGACAGGGGAATCAGGTCGTAGATCACCGCGACGATGCCCAGACCTTCATGTTTGAGGCGTTCGGCGTGCAGAAAAAAGTCCGAATGCCAGGACGAGTCCAGCAACACCAGATGATCGCCGGGCTGGTGTTGCAGCGGCTCACAGCGTCGATCCAGTTGATAGCGATTGATCTGCTCGACCAACCGCAGTGGTATCCCGAATACACCGAACGACGTGAGGCGATAGCCGACGTACAACAAACGTCGTGTCAGCTTTGTTCGGCAGCGTGTGTCCAGCCGCTGATGCACTTGCCAGAAGCGGTGGGCAAGCCGTTCCAGGCGTTCGCCAAGCGTGGCGATGGTATTGAACAGCGGTGAGTCCAGCGGCGCCAGACGCGTCACACGGTAGAGCCTGCCCTTGAGCAGGATCACCGGCACGCATTCGACCCCTTCGGCGCTCGGCGGCAGCTGTTTGATGACGTTGCGCACCACCCGCTGAATCCCCGAATTGACCTTCGGGTGTTTGAACACGTGGGTGCATTCGACCAGCAGCCGGGTCATGGCGCGCGCTCAGTCAGCGCAGCGGCGGTATGGCGGGTTATCGAGGCCTTGGCGTCGAGCCACGAGCAGCCGACAAAATTTTCCTGCCGGCCGTTGATCACATGAAACACCAGGCCATAGTCGCGCCACTCGAAGTTCCGATCCATATGAGAGTCCAGTCGCGACAGGCTCAGCGATACCGAGTAATTGCCCTTGCCCAGACCCATCACGAAGGCAAAGCGATAGGTGAAACGTTCTCCGGCGTGCAGATCCGTCAGGGCTTTGTCGAGGCGATGGGTATTGATGCCATACATCATCTGGCCCAGGCGGTCCTTGATGAGAAAGCCGAGCACCATTCGTTCGATGTCGCTGCGCACCTCAACCTGTACTTCCAATACCACCGGCTGACCGACCTCCGCTGCTTCGATGGAGCGCTCCTGTTCATCCAGCAGGCGCACCCCGAGGATGACGGCTTCTCCTGTGCCCGACACGGTCCGTACTTCGCCGCCGGCGAGCATTTCCTGACGCACGATCTGGCCTTCGCGTTCGGCCATCAGGGCGTTGTAGTAATCGAGCACCACTTCCGGCTTGTCGTACATGGCCATGTGGCCGTCCTTGAGCAGGATCGCCGAGTCGCAGATCGACTGGATCGCCGAGCGGTCGTGGGACACGATCAGCAATGTCGTGCCCGCCTTGCGGAAGCTGCGGATGCGATCGAAGCTCTTGTGCTGAAAGTAGGCGTCACCCACCGACAGTGCTTCGTCGACGATCAGGATGTCCGGTCGCCGTGCGGTGGCGACGCTGAAGGCCAGGCGCATCTGCATGCCGCTGGAGTAGGTGCGGACCGGATGGTCGATGGCCTCGCCGATTTCGGCGAAATGTTCGATCTCGGGCATCATCGCTTCGATTTCGTCGACCTGCAGCCCCAGCAGTTGCCCGGCCATGATTGCGTTCTGGCGGCCGGTAAAGTCCGGGTGAAAGCCCATGCCCAATTCCAGCAATGCGGCGACGCGACCTTCAATTTCAATCTTGCCGCACGTGGGTTGAGTGGTGCCGGTGATCATCTTCAGCAAGGTGCTTTTACCCGCACCGTTGGCGCCGACGATGCCCACCGCCTCGCCGGAAGCGATTTCGAAAGCGACATCCTGCAGCACCCAGTGCTGGTGGTGGCGCAGGGGCGAAAACGGGATCAGCCATTCCGCCAGGCGACTCCAGCGATTGGGATACTGCTTATAGGCCTTGCCCAGGCCGGTGACGCGAATATGTCCCATCAGAGTTCATCCACCATTTCACCGACACGCCTGCGAAACAGCCGCAGGCCGATCAGGCACATCACCAGCGCGGTGATGAACACCGGCAGCAGCGAACTCCAGACGGGCCACTGCCCATACAGGAACAGGTTCTGATAGCTGCCGATCAGGTTGGTCAACGGGTTGAGTTGCAGCAGGCGCTGAACCCACTCCGGCAGGATGCTCATCGGGTACACGATCGGCGTCAGCCAGAACCAGAACTGCAGGCAGATGGCGAAGAGCTGACCGACATCGCGAAAGAACACATTCAATACGCCGAGGATCATGCCCAGCCCGGCGCAGAACATCATTTGCAGCGCGATCAGGGGGATCAGCGCCAGCAGCGCCATGCCCGGCCAGCGCCCGGTGATCAGCAGAAAACCGAGGAACAGGCCGATGATGATGGCGAAGTTGATTGCCGCGTTGCAGAGCACAATCACCGGCAGGCAGATTCTGGGGAAGCTGATTTTCTTCAGCAGGTTGGCGTTGTCCAGAAACATGGTCTGGCTGCGCAGGGTGATTTCAGAGAACAGCCCCCAGGCCAGCAGACCGGCGCAGAGGTAGACGCTGTAGGCCATGCTGTCATCCACGCCCGGCAGGCGTGCGCGCATGATGTGGGAAAAGATCACGGTGTAGACGATGATCATCGACAGCGGGTTGAACACGGGCCACAAGGCACCGAGCAGTGAATTGCGATAGCGCGATTGAAACTCTCGCTGCACGCTGCCGAGAATGAAACCTCGATAGTCATGCAGCGAGCGATACAGGGAAAGCAGCATTTAAACCGTCCTGCCGTACTGGTCTTCGAAGCGGACGATGTCGTCCTCTCCCAGGTATTCGCCACTTTGCACTTCGATGATCACCAGGTCGATCACGCCGGGGTTCTCCAGACGGTGCTTGTGACCGGCGGCGATGAACGTCGATTCGTTCTTCGCCACCAGGGTCGTGCCGCTGCCGTTGTTGGTGACCTTGGCCATGCCTTCGACCACCACCCAGTGTTCATTGCGGTGATGGTGCATCTGCAACGACAGCTTGCCGCCGGGCTTGACCACGATGCGCTTGATCTTGAAGCGCGGGCCTTCCTCGAGCACGGTGTAGGTGCCCCACGGACGGCTGACCGTACGATGCAGGCGATAGGCTTCGTGGGATTTGTCCTTGAGCTGCTTGGCCACGCGCCGCACATCCTGAGCACGGTCGGCGTGGGCCACCAGCACGGCGTCGGCGGTGTCGATGATGATCAGGTCTTCCACACCGACGGCGGCCACCAGCCGGCCTTCGCTTTGAACGAAGTTGTTGCGGCTGTCGATGAAAATCGCTTCGCCGCTGGCGCGGTTATTGTCAGCGTCGGCCGGCACCAGCGCGGCGACCGCGCCCCACGAACCGATGTCGCTCCAGTCGAAACCGGCGGGCACCACCACGACCTTTTCCGAGCGCTCCATCAGCGCGTAGTCGATGGAGATGTCGGTGATCTCGGCGAACAGCTGCGGCGACAGTTCCTGTTGCAGGCAGCCGACGGTTTCCACCGGTTCGCTGGCGGCCATGCAGGCGCGGGTCTGTTCCAGCAACTCGGGGGCGTGCAGCGCCAGCTCGGCGATCAGGGTCGCGGTGGTGAAACAGAACATCCCCGAGTTCCACAGGAAGTTGCCGCTCTCCAGATAATGGGTCGCGGTTTGCAGGTCGGGCTTTTCCACGAAGCGCTGCACCTTGGCTGCGCCGTTTGCGTCCAGTGGCGCGCCGGTTTCGATGTAGCCGAATCCGGTTTCCGGGGCGATCGGCACCACACCGAAGGTCACCAGATAACCGTCTTTTGCCAGATTGACTGCATGTTCGACCGCGCTCTTGAGCGCGTCTTCGTTGACGATCAGATGGTCGGCAGGCATCACCACCATGATCGCTGCATCACCGTGCAGGGCTTGCAGCGACAGCGCTGCCGCCGCGATGGCCGGCGCGGTGTTGCGCCCGGTGGGTTCGAGCAGAAAGTGCCCGCGATGGCGTGAAAGGCGCGCGGCCTGATAGTGATCCTTGCTCTGGAAGTAGTACTCGCGGTTGGTCACCGTGACAATGTCGCCCCAGCCGTCCAGCAGCGCGGCGGCGCGCCGGTAGGTCTTGCCCAGCAGCGACTGGCCGTCGGGCAGGGTCATGAACGGCTTGGGATGGCCCTCCCGGGACACCGGCCACAAACGGGTGCCGGCACCGCCGGACAGAATCACGGGGATCAGCATGGCCTACTCCTTGGCGACGCGTTTCATGTCCGCATCCATCATCATGCGGATCAGGGTGTCGAGGTCGGTTTTCGGTTTCCAGCCCAGCACGCGCTGGGCCTTGGCCGGATTGCCGAGCAGCACTTCGACTTCCGCAGGGCGGAAAAACGCCGGGTCGATCTTCACGTAATCCCGATAGTTGAGGCCGACGTGATCGAAGGCGATGCGGCACATCTCGCGCACGGTGGTGGTGACGCCGGTGGCGACCACGAAATCGTCGGGCTTGTCCTGTTGCAGCATCAGCCACATGGCCTCGACGTAGTCACCGGCGAAGCCCCAGTCGCGCTTGGCATCGATGTTGCCCAGGGCCAGCTCCTGCTGTTTGCCCTGCTTGATCCGGGCCGCAGCGTCGGTGACCTTGCGGGTGACGAACTCGATACCGCGCAGGGGCGATTCATGATTGAACAAAATGCCGCTGCTGGCGTGCAGGTTGAAGCTTTCGCGGTAGTTGACGGTGATCCAGTGGCCATAGAGTTTGGCCACGCCGTACGGGCTGCGCGGGTAGAACGGGGTGTTCTCGTCCTGTTGCTCGGCCTGGATCAGACCGAACATTTCGCTGGTGGACGCCTGATAGAAACGCGTGTGCGGGCTGATCTGACGGATCGCTTCGAGCAAGTGAGTCACGCCCAGGCCGTCGACGATGCCGGTGGTTACCGGTTGGTCCCAGGAGGCGGCAACGAAGCTCTGGGCCGCCAGGTTATACACCTCGTCCGGCGCCGACTTGATCACCGCGCGCTGCACCGAGCAGGCGTCGGCCATGTCGCCGTCCAGGTAAACGATGTCGGCTTCAACGCCCATCTCGCGCAGACGCCAGCGCGAGTCGCTGCTGCGCCGTGCCACGAGGCCGTGAACCTTGTAACCCTTGTCGAGCAACAGTCTGGCCAGATACGCGCCATCCTGGCCGGTGATCCCTGTGATCAATGCACTTTTTGTCATTCTTGTCGTACTCGCGTCTCCCAGTCGGACAGGATCGCCCGCAGGGATTGTTGTGTAGTGATTTGCGGCGTCCATCCTGTGATCCGGGCCAGCCGTCGGTGGCTGCCGCAGACGCGACGCTGATCCGCGCGGCGCATACGTGCCGGATCCTGAACCAGTTGCAGCTTGACCTGGGCCAGGTCGCCCATCTGTTCGATGAGGCTGCGGATGCTTTGCTCATGGCCTGAGCAAATGTTGTACACCTGCCCCGGCGTGCCTTTTTCCAGCAGCGCGAAATAGGCCGAGACCACATCGCCGACGTCGAGGAAATCGCGGGTGACATCAATGTCACCGACTTCCAGTTGCGGCGCCTGCAGGCCTTGCTTGATACGGTTGATCTGCCGCGCGGCGCTGGCGATGACAAAACTGTCTTTCTGCCCGGTGCCGATGTGGTTGAACGGACGCGCGACCAGTACCGGCCAACCTTCGCTCAGCCCCCATTGCAGGCTGAGGAACTCCGCCGACAGCTTGCTGACTGCATAGGGATTGCGCGGGCAGGGTGGTTGTTGTTCGGTGATCGGCAGCGCGGGTTCTTCGACCTGGCCATAGACGTCGCCCGAGCTGACATACAGGAACGTGCCCTTGAAGCCGCGGGCCTTGAGGGCCTGCAACAGGTTCAGAGTGCCGAGCAGGTTGATGTCGAGAGTACGTGCCGGGTCGCGGAAAGCTTCGGGGACGAAGGTTTGTCCAGCCAGGTGAATGATCGCATCGGGCAGCTGCGGCCACAGATCGATAAGGCTGTCCGGTTTTGTCAGGTCGTAGGCCGAGGCGGCAGGCAGCAGCTGCCACGACGCGTCTTCCCCTTGCAGACGTGACTGGATGTGTTGTCCTACGAACCCACTGAGGCCCGTGATGAACAGACTTTTTTTCAAACAGCGACCCCTTGGTCTTTAACTTTCACCTCTTCCCACAGGCTTTAAGGGAATGTCTGTCAGCCCCCTGGTAAAACCGGGCAGAACGGCAGGTGAAGTCATTGTTGTAGTTGTTTGGCTGCCAATCTGTGCCAATTGCGCAGCAATTTCAACCGGCCAAACCGTGACCGGTCAGTTCTCGTCAGCGTAGTCGCGTTTTTCTCGTCGGGCGGTTCCCGAACCTTCAACGGATGTGTTTAGAATGCCCCTCGTCACGGTTCCCCGAACGCTGCCGGAGTGGGTGTGCAACCGGGTGAATCTGACCACTAAAACAAGAACGAAGACGTGTCCCGGAACACTGGACGAGCATCGGCCCTGCCGACTCGATCCAATGGCCAGGCCGTCATAGCGTGAAGTTGCCGGGATGGCGGTTTCACCGTGGGATGCCATGAATTTCATTCTCTACTCGGACGTCAACGACCGCTCCATCAGCCAGAGTCTCGGGCGTCCCGAATACAGCTATTACTTCGTGCTCAAGGCCTATCGCCCGGTGCTTGAAAGCCTCGGGCAGGTGCATGTGGTGTCCACCACCGCCGAGGTCGATCCGCTCTATCGACGGCTGCTTGCTGCCGGCGAGTCCAGCGTGTTTCTGTCTTTTACTCCGCCGCAAAATACCCCGAGCGATCTTGAATGCCCGACGATCTGCGTGATCGCATGGGAGTTCGATTCGATCCCGGACGAGTCGTGGGACGATGATCCGCGCCACGACTGGACGCAAATGCTCGCACGACAGGGACGGGCCATCACGCTGTCGAGCCACACCGCCCGCGCGATTCGCCGCGCCATGGGCGAGGACTTTCCGGTACTCGTGCTGCCGACGCCCTTGTGGGAAAACTTCGCCGTCATTCGTGAGCAGCACGTCAGTGCGCCGATCAATCCAGGCGCGACCCTGGCGATCAAGGGCTGCATTTTCGACAGCCGCACGCTGGGACTGTCTGCCGACGATTTGTTGCCCAAACCGCTGACCGCCGAACAACTGGCTGAAATCGAGGCACTGCGCCCGCCACCGCTGACGGTCAAACGACGCCTGGTCATTGCCCGTCACTATCTGCGTCTGTGGAGGCTGGGCGCGGGTGAAGAACGGGTGAAATTCCTGCACCACTGGTACTGGGAAGGTGTGCAGGATCTGCTGTCGGACAGCGCACACGCCTGGCTTGAAAAACGTTTCCCGGCCATCGCCGCTCCGCATGCGGTGGCGGTGGTCGAGCCACCCCCGCTGGATTTGCCGGACACCTCCTCAGTGGTCGAGACCGCGGTGGAAGGCGTGATCTACGTCACCGTGTTCAACCCCAAAGACGGCCGCAAGAACTGGCACCACCTGATCACCGCGTTCTGCTGGGCCTTTCGCGAAACGCCTGACGCGACGCTGGTACTGAAGATTACCCAGAACGATCTGGCGTCCTACTACAGCGAACTGATGACCCTGCTCGCGCAACTGACACCGTTCGCCTGCCGGGTGCTGGTGATGCACGGTTACCTGGACGACGCGCAATACGCGCGGCTTTACCAGGCCGCCAGTTTTTACGTCAACGCCTCACGCTGCGAAGGCCTGTGCCTGCCGCTGATGGAGTTCATGTCCAGCGGCAAACCGGTGATCGCCCCGGATCACACAGCCATGGAAGACTATATCGACGACACGGTGGCCTTCGTCGTCCGGTCCAGCGAAGAGCTGACGATCTGGCCTCAGGACACCCGGATAATTTATCGCACGCTGCGCTATCGGCCGGACTGGGCTTCGCTCAAAAGCGCCTACGAGAACAGCTACCGTATGGCCAGGGCGCAGCCGCAGGATTACGCGCGCATGTCTGCCGCCGCTGTCGAACGCATGCACGAGTATTGCGCGTTCGCCCCGGTGCAACGGCGCATGGCGGACTTTTTCGGCCTCGAGCCACTTGCCGCCGATGCCGCCCCTGTGACGGACAACGCCTCATGCTGATCATCATTCATTCGGAAACCAACCAGCACACCATCGCGCAAAACCTCGGCCGTTCGGAGTACAGCTACTACTTCGTACTCAAGGAGTACCGGCCGGTGCTCGAACGCCTTGGGCGTGTGGTGGAAGTCGTTGATCCGGCTCGCGAAGTCGATGCGTTGTATCTGGAATGCCTGGCCCGTGGCGAGCCCTGCGTGTTTCTGTCGTTCTCGCCGCCGCACCGCACGCCGATCCACCTCGCGTGCCCGACACTGCCGGTATTCGCCTGGGAATTCAGCACCATCCCCAACGAACCCTTCGACAACGAGCCGCGCAACGACTGGCGCACGGTGCTCCGGGCCTGCGGTGCGGCGATCACCCATTCCGGTTACACGGTCAATGCCGTGCGCGAGGCCATGGGCGCCGATTACCCGATTGTCGCGGTCCCGGCGCCGGTATGGGATCGCTTCGCAGCCCGAGGCGCGCAGCTTCAGGGTCAGTGTCCGACCGGACCGGTGCGACTGACGATCAAGGGACTGGTCGCCGACAGTCGCCAACTCGACCTCGACGCCTTCGGCCCGGAACATTTGCGCCGTGGTGAGGGCATCGATTTCCAGGCACCGGTGTGCGAGCAGGAGTTGTTGCTGGACGGGGTCGTCTACACGTCGGTGTTCAATCCCGGTGACGGCCGCAAGAACTGGGAAGACATGCTGAGCGCATTCTGCGTGACGTTTCGCGACATCGAAGACGCGACGCTGGTACTCAAGCTCACGCACCACGATGCCGAGGAAGCGCTCAGCGACATTCTTCATCACCTGTATAAGAACCAGTCCTATCGCTGTCGCATCGTGCTGATTTATGGCTACCTCGCGGACGCGGACTACGAGCGTCTGGTACAGGCCACGCGTTACGTGGTGAATACTTCTTACGGTGAGGGCCAGTGCCTGCCGTTGATGGAATTCATGTCCTGCGGCAAGCCGGCCGTGGCGCCGCGGACCACGGCGATGATCGATTACCTGAGTGCCGAGAACGCATTCCTGGTCGAGTCCTCCGATGAACTTACCGCCTGGCCTCACGATCCGCGCAGGGCTTTCCGTACCCTGCGCTACATGACCAACTGGGCGTCGGTCTGCGTGGCCTACCGCGACAGCTACGAAGTGGCGAAACACGATCCGCAGCGTTACGCACACATGGCGGCCCGGGCCGTCAGCAGTCTGCAGGGTTTCTGCAGTCAGGCAGTGGCAGAGCAGCGGTTGCAGGTTTTTCTCGCGCAACTGTTCGAGCATCAGGCATCCGCGGGCACCGAGGTGCCCCAGGCATGAGTGACAAACGAATCCTGGACATCGAAGTGCTGCGGGCGATCGCGGTGCTCGGTGTGCTGTTTCATCATTTGCAGGGCAGCCTGTTCACCGACCCGGTACCCCTGCTGGAAAAAATCCACGCCTGGGCGCAGCCGTGGTGGGGCGTCGATCTGTTTTTCGCGATCTCCGGATTCGTCATAGCCCGCAGCCTGATCCCGGCGTTGCGAGGTTGCACGACCCGTCAGGAATACTGGGAGCAGACGCGCAACTTCTGGTTGCGCCGGGTCTTTCGTCTGCTGCCGTCGGCGTGGCTGTGGCTGGCGCTGATGTTGCTGGCGTGCCTGTTTCTCAATCGCTCCGGAGCGTTCGGTACGCTGCACGCCAACCTGCAGGCGACGCTGGCGGGCGTGTTGCAGTACGCTAACTTCCGTTTTGCCGACAGTTTCTTTCATTACGAGTACGGCAGCAGTTTCGTGTATTGGAGCCTGGCGCTGGAGGAGCAGTTCTATCTGCTGTTCCCGCTGCTGATTCTGGTGTGCCGCAAGCATCTGGTCTGGGCGCTGCTGGCACTGGTTGCGGTGCAATTGTTCACCCTGCGCACGCCGATACTGATGGTCATCCGTACCGATGCGCTGGCCCTGGGTGTGTTGCTGGCGATGTGGAGCATGCAGCCGGGCTATCGCCGGTGGGAGCCGACTTTCCTGCGCCGCCCGTGGGCCGGAGTGGGCGCGCTGATCGTGCTGGCGCTGCTGCTGAGCTACATGGCCACCGACCGTTTCACCTTTGTTTCTTACCGCATCGGCTCGATTGCCGTGCTCGGTGCGCTGCTGGTGTGGATCGCTTCGTACAACCGCGATTACCTGCTGCCTGCCGGCAGGCTGCAACAGTTGATGGCATGGGTCGGCAGCCGTTCCTACGGGATCTACCTCATCCACATTCCGGCTTACCAACTGGTGCGTGAGCTGATCTTCCGCTTGCAGGAGGCGGGAATGTCCAGCCCTGCCGGTCACCCGATCATCACGCTGTTGCTGGCGTTCGGTCTGATCGTGCTGCTCAGCGAGCTCAATTACCGTCTCATCGAAATGCCGATGCGCAATCGAGGCGCTGCCCTGGTGCGGCGCCTCGGTACATCGCGAATCGCCGTCCCATCCTCTGGAGCCACCTCATGCTGAGCCTTTTGAAGAAACTCACGGCGTCGACGCCTGCACTGATGCCCGAGCAGCCAGCTGCCGGGAAGGTCGATTCGTACATGCTCGGCCTGCACGACGCGATGCTCAGCGGCTGGTTCAACCAGGAAACCGGTGAGCTGTTCAAAGGCTTCCCGGTGACCGCCGATGACACCTTGCTGGACGTTGGCTGCGGCGACGGTGGCAACGTGCATTTCTGCGGCATGCGCGGGGCGAAGATCATCATTGCCGACATCGACGGCGCCAAGGTCGAGGCGACCCGCCAGCGCCTGAGCGATACCCCGGCGCGTGGGGTCGAATGCCATGTCACCGACTGCAATCCGCTGCCGATCGCCGATGGCACCGCCACTCGTGTGGTGTCCACCGAAGTCATCGAGCACGTCGACGACCCGGCGCAGTTCCTTGCCGAGCTGGTGCGCGTCGGTCAGTCGGGCGCGCTGTACCTGTTGAGCGTGCCGCATCCGAGCTCCGAAGACCTGCAGAAAGATATCGCCGCGCCGGAGTATTTCCAGAAGCCCAACCACATTCGCATCATCAGTGAAGAGCAGTTCAAGGCGATGGTCAGCGAGGCGGGACTCGAGATCATCAGCCATAGCCAGTACGGCTTTTACTGGTCGATGTGGATGTTGCTGTTCTGGGAGGCCAAGGTCGATTTCAGCAACCCGGATCACCCGTTGCTAAACCATTGGGCCGAGACCTGGCAAGCGGTGCTCGACTCGCCGCGCGGCGCGCAGATCAAGCAGGCGCTGGATGCGGTGGTGGCCAAGAGTCAGGTAATCATTGCCCGCAAGCCCTGAACGCTTTTGTGTAACCTTGCAGCTTGATGTCTCAGGGATCTGCAAGGTATGCGCTTTATCATCGGGTGGTTGGCCCTGGTGGCTGTGTTGTTGCTGTGTGCTTGTGAACGACAGGACGCGGTGCCGCTCGATCAGCAGCTTTACGTCTGGCAACGGCAATGGACGCCAGCCCATGAACGTGCCTTGAACGACAGTCGCAACGACTTTTCGACGTTGCGGGTATTGGCGTTGCAGGCTTTCCCGAATGACGGCTGGAGTCTCGCACGCGTCGATTTCGCGCTGCTGAAACACGATGCGCGGCCGTTGATTGCGGTGATTCGCCTCGACGGCCAGCTCAAGGCGCTCGATACGCAAGCGGTCACGGCGCAAATCCTTCAAGTGCTCGCTGACTGGCAAGGCCAGGGGCTGAACCTGAGCGGCGTCGAGATCGATCATGACGCCGGCAATGCCCGACTGCCTGCTTACACTGAATTTCTCACTCAGTTGCGCGGCGCATTGCCGGCCAATCTGCCCCTGAGCATCACCGCGTTGCCCGCCTGGCTCGACAGCCCGCAATTGCCGGCGCTGCTGGCGACCGTCGACAGCAGCGTGTTGCAGGTGCATGCCGTCAGCGATCCGCGTCGCGGTCTGTTCGATCCCGAGCTGACCCAGCGCTGGGCCAAGGCCTGGGGGCGGGTGACCGACAAACCGTTTTATCTGGCATTGCCGGCCTATGGCGTGGCGTTGTTGGCGGCTGCCGACGGCGCCCCGGTGGTGGAAAGCGAAGTGCCGCTCGAGCGCGGTGGCCAGCGACGCGAATTGCTCGCCGATCCGCAACAACTGGGCCGGCTGGCCAATGAGTTACGCGAGGATCGCCCGGCGCATCTGGCCGGTCTGATCTGGTTTCGCCTGCCGTTGGCCAACGACCGCAGAGCCTGGAGCCTGAGCACGCTACGTGCGGTCGCCCGAGGCGATGCATTGAGCAGCCAGCTCGGACTGACGTTCACCGAACAGAACGGCCTGCAAGACATCGCCCTGCGTAACGTCGGTAACCTCGACAGCGCCTGGCCCGCCCGCATCACCCTCAAGGCCCGGGGCTGCGAAGGTGCCGATGCGCTCGCCGGTTATGCGTTGCAACAGACGGCGGATCTGCTTACCTTCACCCGCCTGCGCGACGGCCGATTGCCGGCGAACGGGCAGCGTGCGATCGGTTGGGCACGCTGCGCAAATATTGATCAAGGAGGTTCGCATGTTGACCCGTAACTGGCCGCGCCATCTGCTTTGCCTGAGCCTCAGCCTGCCGCTGGGCTCGGCGCTGGCCTGCGGACCGGATTTCCCGATGCGTCTGCTCGACGATCGCGGGCAATCGCTGGCGGAGCTGCCGGAGGGCAACTTCAGGTTCGAGATCAGTCGCCTCGGCAAAACCATTGCCGGGCTGAAGAACGTCACCGCCGCCACCCACAATCCGGATGACATCTACGCCGACGCCCCAGAACCCGCCGAGGTGCGCGACAAGGCCGAGCAGATCGGCCTGACGCCTGAACAGCAAGCGCTGGTCAAACAACTGCGCAGCCTGACCGACGCGCGTCAGGTCGAGGTGCAGGGCGCGAGCCTGCCAGCGGAACTGCGCCTGTATGTGGCGGGCGCCGTGGCGTTCGGTGCCGGTGACCATCAATTGGCTGTCGAGTATTTCCACCAGTTGCTGGCGTTGCCGGCCGATCAGCGGGCGTTGCGCAGCACCTGGGCCGCTTATTCGCTGGGCCGGGCGTTCTTTGCCATGAGCAGCGAAGCGGGCGACGCGCTTGAAGCGTTGGAAAACGCAATTGAAGCTTTCCGCCAGACGCGGCAGCTGAGCATCGACGGTTTCAGTGATCCGCTGGAACTGGGCGTGGCCAGCCTTGGCGAAGAGGCGCGAGCGCTGCGCACGGCGGGCAGTTGGGACAAGGCCATCGAACTCTATGCCGCGCAGAACCTGCACGGCTCGAACGTCGGTTACACCTCTCTGAAGCAGTTGATGAACGAACTGGCCGAGGAGCCCGAAGACCGGCTGGCGAAATTGCTGCGCGGCGAAGCGGTGCAGCAACTGGTGACCGCCTCGCTGATCAGCCGGATCGGCTGGTCGTTCGGTGATGAGCCGCCGAACGAGAAGAAGCTGGTCAAGGCCCTGCAAGCGAGCACCCGCGGCAGCCCCGATAACGCTGATCGTCTGGCGGCGATGAATTATCAACAGGGCGATTACGCCAGCGCCAAGGCGTTCCTCGAACACGCTGGCGACAGCGGTCTGGCGTGGTGGCTGCGAGCGAAACTGGCGGTGCGCGATGGCGACAGGAACGCGGCGGCTGCGGCTTATGCGAAAGCCGCGCGAGCGTTCCCGCAGGACGAATCCTGGGGCGAGCGGCGCACTGCCGACTGGAATCTCGAAAGCGTGCAGCCCAAGTGCCGGGTCGAGGGTGAAAGCGCGATTCTGGCGTTGCAACGTGGCGAGTACCTGCAGGCCTTCGACCAGTTGTATCGCAGCCAGACCATTTACTGGTTCGACGCGGCGACCGTGGCCGAGCGAGTGCTGACGGTCGAAGAATTGAAAAACTATGTCGATACCAATGTCCCGGCACCGCCCGCGCTGAGCCAGCAGGATCGTGACAATTACGTGCCGCTGCCGGTGGCCGCCAGTCTGCGTAATCTGCTGGGGCGACGTTTGTTGCGTGAGGGGCACTACGAAGAAGCGGTTGGCTATTTCGACAGCGCGGATCTGCAGAACAAGGCGCGGCTCTATGGTGAGCAACGCCTCAAAGCCGATTCGGCATGGTGGCCGACCAAACGTGCCAGCGCACTGTTCAATGCTGCGTGGACAGCCCGTGAGTGGGGCATGGACATCCTGGGCTACGAAATGGCCCCGGATTACGCGACCTTCGGCGGCAACTACAGCCTGGAAACCACCGAACTGAAAGTTGGGCCTTTGGTGAGCGAGGCTGAAGTGCAGCGCCAGAAGGCCAGTGAAGCGCAGCCGGATGAGCGCTATCACTATCGGTTTGTTGCCACAGCGCTGGCCAGCCGTGCGGCGGATAACTTGCCGCACACCAGTCAGGCGTTCGCCGCTGTGTTGTGCTCGGCAGCCGGTTTCAATAGCAGCCTGCAAGAGCAAAGCGCGCTGTATCAGCGATATGTGAAAGAAGGTCCGTACATGGGCTGGGGCGGCTATTTCGGTCAGCAATGCCCTTCTCCGGATTTCGCCAACGCAGACAAACGCTACGTCACCCAGGTTGTCGATGCTGTACGCGGAGTGTTGCGACCCTACAAGCGTGCGGTGCAGATCGGAACCATTGTCGGGTTAACCGTGATTGCGCTGGTGATCATTACCCGCCGCCAACGCAAGGCCCGCAAAACCTAAGCCTGCTGGACGAAGGTCAGGCGCACCGCAAAGCCGATCAACAGGCTGCCGAACAGCCACTGTTGCACCCGTTGGGCCGTCGGGCTGTGTTTCAGCCAGCGGCCCAGCGCGGCGCCGGTCAGGGCGTAGGCGCTGTCGAACAGCAGGCCGGCGCCCACCAGCATCGCGCCGAGCAGCGCAAACTGCGTCAGCACCGGTGCGCCATTTGCCACGATGAACTGCGGCAGCAACACCGAGCAGAACAGCAACGCTTTCGGGTTGAGCAGGTTGGTCAACAGGCCGCGACGGATGGCGGCGTAGCACTGCGCATGACTGTCCGTGATGGTGCCGGCGTTCAGATCCGGCAGCAGCGTGGTGCGCAGGCACTGAATGCCGATCCACAGCAAGTACGCCGCCCCGGCGATCCGCACGGCATCGAACGTCCACGGCGCCGCCTTGAACAGCGCCGCCAGCCCCAACGCCGCGAGCGCTACATGACAGCCTCGGGCGATGGCCAGACCCACCGCCGTGGCCAGCGCTGCACCGCGCCCCTGGCGAGCGCCGGTCTGCAGCAGCAGGATCATGTCCGGGCCGGGCAACAGAAAGACCACTGCCAGCGCCAGGAAAAACAGCCAGAGACTCGCCATGTCGCACCCCTTTCGTTGTCGATTCGGTCGCCTCAGTCTAGGGCCGAAGGGCAGGGCAGGTGGTTGCGTAGTCAGCTTCTAAAGGCCTCTGAATTGGCATAACCTGCGCTCTTTCACCGCTCAAACCATCAGGATCTGCCAACCATGAAACTGGACGCCTTCGACCGCAAGATTCTCGCCGCGCTGCAAAGGGACGGGCGCTTGAGCAATGTGCAGTTGGCCGACGAGATCGGTCTGTCGGCATCGCCGTGTCTGCGCCGGGTGCGGATGCTCGAAGAGGCTGGGGTGATTCGCGGTTATCAGGCCAATCTGGATCGCGATGAAGTGGGGTTGGGTCTGACGGTGTTTGTCGGGGTCAAGGTCGAGCGGCACAACGACGAACAAGCCGAGGCGTTCCACCGGGCGGTGACGGCGTTGCCGGAGGTGATTTCAGCGTTTCTGGTGTCCGGGGAGTCGGACTTTCTGCTGCAAGTGGTGGTGCCGGATCTACGCGCCTATGACCGCTTTCTCACCGGTTGCCTGTTGAAGCTGCCGGGGGTAAGCGACATCCGCAGCAATTTTGCGATCCACACGGTAAAGACGCCCGGCGTGTTGCCGCTGGGGCATCTGCCGTCCTGATACTTCCCGCATTGCGCGGGAAGTATTCGCACAGTGCTTACATCTGCGTCGCCATCCCCTCGACATTCATTGCTGCCTGACGAAGCGCTTCGGAGCGGGTTGGATGCGGGTGACAGGTCAGCGCGATGTCCTCGGCCGAGGCGCTGAACTCCATGGCCACGCAGAATTCGCCGATCATTTCGCTGACGCTCGGGCCGACCAGGTGCACACCGAGGACTTCGTCGGTGCGCTCGTCAGCGATGACTTTGGCAAAACCTTCGGTCTCGTGATTGATCTTCGCCCGGCTGTTGGCGGTGAACGGGAATTTGCCGACCTTGTACGCCCGGCCTTCGGCTTTCAGCTGCTCTTCGGTCTTGCCGACGCTGGCCAGCTCTGGCCGGGTGTAGATCACGTTGGGAATCAGGTCGTAATTGACCTCGCCGGCCTTGCCGACGATCTGTTCGATGCAGGCCATGGCTTCGTCTTCGGCCTTGTGCGCGAGCATCGGCCCGGACGTCACGTCACCAATTACCCACACGCCGGGTGCTTCGGTGCGATGCTGTTTGTTGGCGAGCATGCCGCGTTTGTCGGTGCTCAGGCCGACGTTTTCCAGGCCCAGGCCCTGGGTGTACGGACGACGCCCGATGGCCACCAGCACGTAGTCGGCTTCAAGGATTTCCGCGCTGCCGCCAGCGGCGGGTTCGACGCTGAGCTGTACGCCAGTGGCCGAAGAAGTGGCACTGGTCACTTTCGAGCTCAGCTTGAAGCTGATCCCCTGTTTGCTCAGCGAGCGTTGCAGAGTCTTACCGGCTTCGCCGTCGACGCCGGGGCAGATGCGGTCGAGGTATTCCACCACCGTCACCTGCGCGCCGAGCCGGCGCCAGACCGAGCCGAGTTCGAGGCCAATTACGCCTGCGCCGATCACAACAAGATGCTTGGGTACTTCGCTCAAGGACAGCGCACCGGTCGAGTCGAGGATGCGCTTATTGTCTATTTCCACGCCGGGCAGGGGAGTGGGCTCGGAGCCGGTGGCGATGACGATGTCCTTGGCAGTCAGTTCGATCCGGCTGCCCTGATCGCCAGTCACGCTGACTTTTCCAGGGCCGTCGATGTGGCCCCAGCCCTTGATCCAGTCGACCTTGTTTTTGCGAAACAGGAACTCGATGCCTTTGGTCAGGCCGCTCACGCTTTCGTCTTTCTGCTTCATCATTTGCGCAAGGTTGAGCGTGGGTTTGACCTCGATGCCGAGGTTGGCGAACTCCGCTCCCAGGGCCGCTTCGTAGAGCTCGGACGCATGCAAAAGCGCCTTGGACGGCATGCAGCCGACGTTCAGGCAGGTGCCACCCAGCGTGGCGCGGCCTTCGACACACGCGGCCTTGAGACCCAGTTGGCCGGCGCGGATCGCTGCGTTATAACCGCCGGGGCCACCGCCCAGAATCACCACGTCATAGTTGCTCATGCTCTTGCTCCTGGCTGAAGGATGCGGATCAGTAAAAGTAGTTCGTGCTAAAAATTACGAACGTAATATGAGCGTTTCCCGACATTTCGGTCAAGGCTTCAGGCAAGCGACAGGTTGCGCATCTTTGAATGATGCAAATGAGTACAAATATTTCACGACTTTCGTTATATCGTAACGATATGTGCAGTGAGCCAAGGGTTTTGGGGGGATATGCAAGTCGATCTGGATGAAGGCACGCCGGTCACCGGGTTGCCGCGCTTTCAGCAAGCGGCAGCGCAAGGCCGGCGCTTGCGTCGCCTGGCGATCGGTCTGGCTGCGTTGGCCGGTGCAGGGTGGGTGCTGGCATTTTTTGTCGGGCTGTTTGCGCCGCAATCGCTGTGGTCCGCGCTGCTGGTCAATCAAAGCGCGGCGCTGCTGGTGCTGGTGACGGGGCTGCAATCGGCGTGGTGGGTGACGCAATGGCGGGCGCGGGTGATCAATCCCGTGGTGCCGGTAACGGTTGCTGAAGAACCTGCGCCGGATGGCTGGTACGAGCGACTGCTGGATCGCATGAGTCAACGCAGTCTGCACCTGCTAGGGCAGATCGGCGCGGCCACATTGTGGCTGGGCGGGTGGTCGTTGCTGGTGCTGTTAAGCATCGAGCAAATGTGGAGCCTGACGCTGCCGGCGGCGGGAGTGGGGTTGTCCGCCACGGTCGGCGCGGCCATCGCGTTGCTGCTGGCGTTCGCTCTGCTGGTGCTGGAGCGGCAACTGGCGCAGGAAAACCCGGCGCAATGGCCCGAGGCCGGAGCGCTGGCGCAACTGACGCGGGTGGCAATCATCAGTCTGGTGCTGGGCGCGTTGTGCCTGTTGTTCGCCAGTGACAGTGCAATCTGGCCGGTGCGGCTGGCTGTGCTGATTGGCATTCTGCCGGGTTTGGTCGCTGTGGAATTGCTGCTGCGTGCCTTGCTGTCGCTGTTCAGCCCGCGCCGCGAACAGCTCGAACCGGTGCTGCTGGCGCGCAGTTTCGTCGCCGATCTGCTGCGCTGGCCGCCACAACCTCTGCTCGCGTTGCAGCATGAATTGCATAACCGCTTCGGCATCGATCTGCGTCAGATCTGGGCCTTCAGTTACATGCGCCGCGCCTTCTTGCCGGTGTTGGTGTTGGTGGCAGCGGTGGGCTGGTTGCTCACCGGCCTTCACGAAATACCGATGCAAAGCCGTGGCATCTACGAGCGCTTCGGCAAACCGGTGCAGGTGTTCGGTCCGGGTTTGCACGCTGGTTTGCCCTGGCCGTTGGGGCGTGTGCTGAACGTTGAAAACGGTGTGGTGCATGAACTGGCAACCAGTGTCGGCGAGAACCCGGCAGCCGTGCAGTTGGATCCGGCAGAAGGCCCGGCGCCATTTACTGCCAACCGTTTGTGGGATGCCAGCCACGTCAATGACAAATCCCAGGTTATCGCCAGCAGCCGGGGCGATCAGCAGAGCTTTCAGATCGTCAACATGGACGTGCGCTTCGTCTATCGCATCGGCCTGAGCGATCAAGCGGCGTTGGCCGCTACTTACAACAGCGCCGATGTGCCGACGCTGATCCGCAGCACCGCCAGCCGGATTCTGGTGCATGACTTTGCCTCGCGCACACTCGACGGTTTGCTTGGCGAGGACAGGACCGGGCTCGCCGAAGAAATCGGCCGCGCCGTGCAAAGCGATCTGCAGAAACTCGACAGCGGCGTGGAAATCCTCGCCACAGTGGTCGAAGCGATACACCCGCCAGCCGGGGCGGCCAATGCCTATCACAGCGTGCAAGCGGCGCAGATCGGTGCTCAGGCGTTGATCTCCCGCGAGCGCGGTGCCGCTGCCGAAGCGAGTAATCAGGCGCAGTTGCAGGCTAGCCTCGCGCGGGACCAGGCCAGTGCCAACGCCCACGAAATCAACGCCACGGCCCGGGCGGCGGATCTGAAATTCAGCGCCGAACAAAAAGCCTACGCCAGCGCCGGCCAGGCCTTCGTGCTGGAGCAATACCTCAGCCAACTCAGCCAGGGTTTGAGCAAAGCCAAACTGCTGGTACTCGACCATCGTCTGGGCGGCAGCAGTAACGCACCGACCATCGACCTGCGTACGTTCACGCTGCCGGCAGATCCGGCGCGCACCACCGCTCAGCCAGGAGCCACCCATTGAGCCAGTCGCACACTCACGATCACCATGACCACAGCGGCCATGATCATGCTCATGGCGGCGGTCATCACCATCACGGGCATCATCACCATCACCACGGTGCGCCGGAAGAGGCGGGGCCTTTTCCTTGGAAACGCATGGGCTGGGCAGCGCTACTGGTGGCGTTCGCCATCGCGGCGGCGAGCCTGGTGCAAGTGCGCTCCGGTGAAGCCACTGTCATCACCCGGTTCGGCAATCCATCCCGCGTGTTGCTGGATCCGGGTCTGAGCTGGCGCTGGCCGGCGCCGTTCGAAGCGGCGATTCCGGTGGATCTGCGTTTGCGCACGACCTCCAGCGGCTTGCAGGACGTCGGCACCCGCGACGGTTTGCGCATCATCGTTCAGGCTTACGTGGCCTGGCAGGTGCAGGGCGATCCTGACAACGTGCAGCGCTTCATGCGCGCTGTGCAGAACCAGCCGGACGAAGCGGCCCGGCAGATTCGCACGTTTGTCGGCTCGGCACTGGAAACAACCGCCAGCAGTTTCGATCTGGCCAATCTGGTGAACACCGATGCCAGCCAGGTTCGCATCGCCGATTTTGAAGCGCAGTTGCGTCAGCAAATCGATCAGCAGCTGCTCGCCACTTACGGCGTGCGCGTGGTGCAAGTGGGCATCGAACGGCTGACCTTGCCATCGGTGACCCTCACCGCAACGGTTGACCGGATGCGTGCCGAGCGTGAAACCATCGCCACCGAACGCACCGCCATTGGCAAACGTGAAGCAGCGCAAATCCGCTCCGCCGCCGAACGCGATGCGCGCATCGTGCAAGCCGATGCCACGGTGAAGGCCGCCGATATCGAAGCCCAATCGCGAGTGGAAGCGGCGCAGATTTACGGACGCGCTTATGCCGGTTCGCCGCAGCTGTACAACTTGCTGCGCTCGCTGGACACCCTCGGCACCATTGTTTCGCCGGATACCAAACTGATCCTGCGCACCGACGCCGCGCCGTTCCGGGTGTTGGTCGACGGTCCGCCGAATCTCGACAGCAAAAGCGGATCGCAGCCATGAATGAAGTTCCACGTGGAACACATTCGCTGAACAGTCCATGGATTCAAGCGGGACGTCTGGCGTTTTTCGCGCTGTATGCGGTAACCGTGCTCGCGGCATTGGCCTGGGCGTTTTCCAATGTCCGGCAGATCGACCCGCAAAATCGCGCGGTGGTTTTGCATTTCGGAGCGCTGGATCGCATTCAGAATGCCGGGTTGTTATTGGCCTGGCCGCAGCCGTTCGAGCAGGTGGTTTTGTTGCCGGCGGCAGATCGTGTCATCGAACGCAGGGTAGAAAATCTGCTGCGCAGTGATCAGGCCTTGCAGGCGGATCGCGTCGCGACCTTCGCCACGCCGCTGAGTGATGCGCTGGCCGGCTCCGGCTATCTGCTCACGGGTGATGCCGGAGTGGTGCAACTGGATGTGCGGGTGTTCTACAAGGTCACCGACCCGTATGACTTCGTACTGCAGGGCGAGCATGTGTTGCCGGCGCTGGATCGATTAGTGACGCGAAGCGCGGTGGCGCTGACGGCGGCGCGGGATCTGGACACGATTCTGGTGGCGCGGCCGGAGTTGATCGGCGCTGATAATCAGGCCGCCGAACGTCGTGAACGGTTGCGCGGCGATCTGGTGCAAGGCATCAACCGACGTCTCGCCGAGTTGAAGGCGAGCGGTCAGGGCATCGGCATCGAAGTGGCTCGGGTCGATGTGCAATCGAGTCTGCCGGAGCCGGCGGTCAGTGCGTTTAACGCTGTCCTTACCGCCAGCCAGCAGGCCGACAAAGCGGTCGCCAATGCCCGCACCGAGGCCGAGAAACTTACCCAGTCCGCCAATGAACAGGCTGACCGCACGCTGCAAGTCGCTCATGCCCAGGCGGGTGAGCGCCTGGCCAAAGCCTCCGCCGACACGGCGACGGTGTTGAGCCTGGCCAAGGCGCAACAGCAGGGCACGGACCCGCAAATGCTGCTGCGTCTGTACCGCGAGCGCATGCCGAAGATTCTCGGTCAGGCCGGTTCGGTGACCACGGTCGATCCGAAAGACGATTCACGCCTGATCATTCAGGGAGCCAGCAAATGACTGCTACCACCTCATCTCCGAGCCTGTTGTCCTCGGCCGAACAACGCCGCGCCGCCCGCCAGTTGACCCTGGCGATGCTCGCCCTCGGCTTGCTCGGTCTGGGGCTGATCTGGCGCTGGTTGATGCCGGAACAGACGGGCGTCAGTCAGCTGTTGCTCGGATTCGCTTCTTTATTAGTCGCGGTGCCGGTGATGCGTTCGGCGTGGTTCAGCCTGCGTTATCCGAGCCTGCACGGCATCACCGATCAGTTGATCGCCCTGGCGATGATCGGGGCCTGGGCCACGGGCGATCTGCTCACCGCGGCGTTGTTGCCGATCATCATGATCTTTGGCCATGTGCTGGAAGAGCGCAGTGTGATCGGTTCCCAGGAAGCGATTCATGCCCTCGGCCAACTCACGCGCAGCCATGCACGCAAAGTGCAGGCGGACGGTTCGATCATCGAAGTCGACAACGGCACGCTCAAGGCCGGCGACAAAGTCGAAGTGCGCGCCGGTGATCGGGTGCCGGCGGACGGTCGGGTTTTGTCCGGCCAGGCCAGCCTCGATACGGCGTCGATCACCGGTGAGTCGGTGCCGGTGGAAGCGGGCGTTGGCATGGCGGTGTTCGGCGGTGCGATCAACCTCGACGGTTTGCTGCGAATCGAAGTGACCCGTACCGGGGATGAATCCACCCTCGGCAAAGTCATCGCGCTGATGCAAAACGCCGAACGCTCCAAGCCACCGATCACTCGTTTGCTCGAACGCTATGCCGGCAGTTACATGGTGCTGGTGTTGTTGCTCGCGGCGGTGACCTGGTTCATTACCAACGATGCACAGGCGATGCTCGCGGTGCTGGTGGCGGCATGCCCATGCGCGCTGGTGTTGTCGGCACCGGCCACGGCGATTGCCGGGGTGGCGGTGGCGGCGCGGCACGGGATTCTGATCCGCAGTTCGGCGTTCCTTGAGGAGCTGGCCGATCTCACCTCGCTGGTCGTCGACAAGACCGGCACCCTGACTTACGGCACGCTGCGCTTGCAGTCGATCAACAGCCCGCGAGCGGATCACGGTTCGGTGATGGCGCTGGCTGCAAGCCTGGGGGCGGCGAGCAGCCATCCGGTCAGCCGCGCGCTGGCCGGACTGGTCAGCGCGGAAGAGGTGTTGGTGCTGACCGATATCCATGAGCGGCAGGGGTTGGGCGTTGTGGCCAAGACCGCGCAAGGCGAGGCCGCGCTCGGGCGCCCGGAGCTGTTTGCGCAGTTGGGCATCCCGACCACGGCGATCCCCGAACACGACGGCCCGATTGCCGGGCTGGCGTTGAACGGCGAATTCCTCGCCTGGCTGTTACTGGCCGACACTGTCAAACCGGAAGCGCGATTTGCCCTGAGTGAACTGCGTGACCTCGGGCTGGGGCGGCAACTGCTGTTGACCGGTGACCGGCAAAGCGTCGCACAAACTCTGGCCAAGGATGTCGGCCTGCACGAAGTCGAAGCCCAGGCGTTGCCCGAAGACAAACTGAACCGAGTGCTCAAGGAAATCGACAACGGCTTCCGGCCGATGGTGGTCGGCGACGGGATCAACGATTCGCTGGCGCTTAAAGCGGGCGTCGTGGGCGTCGCGATGGGAGCGGGCGGTGCAGATATCGCGCTGGCCTCCGCCGACATCGTGCTGATCGGCAGTGACCTGCGTCGGCTCGGCACCTGCGTGCGCCTGAGTCGTCAGTGCCGACGCACCTTGCAAGTGAACGTGATCATCGGCCTGGGCTGGACGCTGGCCATCGTGGTATTCGCGGCCTTCGGCTGGCTCGGTGCTGCGGGGGCGATGATCGCTGCGTTGCTGCACAACCTGAGCACGTTGCTGGTGCTCGGCAATGCCGGTCGCCTGCTCCGTTTTCAAGAGCCACTGCTGAAGCTGAAAGCGTCGGATTGATCATTTTTCGAACTGTGCGCCGCTCTCGCAGTCATTTGAAAAGGCGCACTGAAACAGGGATGACAGCGCGGTGACAGCCGATGTGGCTGATAGTCGGCGACTATCAAATCGATAGCCTGCTAATTTTCAAGGATGGTCTACCCTCAGATCAGACGTCTGAAACCAGGGGGATATTCCATGCTCGCGCAACTTCCACCGGCCTTACAGAATCTGCAGCTTCCGCTTCGCCTGCGACTCTGGGACGGCCATGAATTCAATCTGGGCCCGACGCCCAGCGTCACCATTGTGGTCAAGGACCCATTGATGGTGTCCCAGTTGACTCATCCAAGTCTCGACGCGCTGGGGGCGGCGTTCGTCGAGGGCAAGCTCGAACTGGAGGGCTCGATCAGCGAAGTCATCCGGGTGTGCGATGAGCTGAGCTCCGCGCTGCTCGATGAAGACGATGACAGTCAGCCGGTGCGCACGCTCCACGACAAGGAAACCGACGCCAAAGCCATCTCCTATCACTATGACCTATCGAACGCGTTCTACCAGCTGTGGCTGGACAGCGACATGGCGTATTCCTGCGCGTATTTCGAAACCGGCAGTGAATCCCTGGAGCAAGCCCAGCAAGCCAAGTTCCGGCACCTGTGCCGCAAGCTGCGTTTGCAGCCCGGCGACTATCTGCTGGACGTCGGTTGCGGCTGGGGCGGATTGGCGCGTTATGCCGCCCGCGAATTTGGCGCCAAGGTCTTCGGTATCACTCTGAGCAAAGAACAACTGGCCCTGGCCCGCGAGCGAGTCAAAGCCGAAGGTCTGGAGGATCAGATCGAACTGCAACTGCTCGATTACCGCGATCTGCCCCAGGACGGGCGTTTCGACAAAGTGGTCAGCGTCGGCATGTTCGAACACGTCGGCCACGCCAACCTCGCCGAATACTGCAAAACCCTGTTCGGCGCGGTGAAAGAGGGCGGTCTGGTGATGAACCACGGCATCACTGCCAAGCACACCGATGGCCGTCCGGTGGGACGCGGTGCCGGGGATTTCATCGAGAAATATGTGTTCCCCAACGGCGAACTGCCGCACCTGGCGATGATCTCGGCCGAGATCAGCGAAGCGGGTCTGGAGATCGTCGACGTCGAGAGTCTGCGCCTGCACTACGCGCGTACCCTGGACCACTGGAGCGAACGGCTGGAGGACAACCTTGAAGCCGCCGCGAAACTGGTGCCGGACCAGGCGCTGCGTATCTGGCGTCTGTACCTGGCAGGCTGCGCTTATGCATTCGCTCGCGGCTGGATCAACCTGCACCAGATCCTCGCCGTGAAGGCCCATGCCGACGGCAGCCATGAACTGCCGTGGACGAGGGACGACATCTACCACCCTTGAATCTAGAGAATCGGTGAAATCAGCCGGGCGATCCGCATGCCGACCTGTTGCAGGCGGTGGATCTCCCGGCTTTCTTCTTTGGCGACTTCATAGGCTTGGGCGAAGTCATCGTTGAGCATCTGTTCCACACTGGCGGCGAACTCGCTGTCGACGGTCAGCAGCATCACTTCGAAATTCAGCCGGAACGAACGGTTGTCCAGATTGGCGCTGCCGATCGCGCTGATTTCGCTGTCGATCAACACCACCTTCTGATGCAGGAAGCCCGGTTCGTAGCGGAATACCCGCACGCCGGCACGCACCGCTTCGAACGCGTACAGGCTGGAAGCGGCGTAGACGATGCGGTGGTCGGGACGCGAAGGCAGCAGCAGGCGCACATCGACCCCGCGCAGCACCGCGAGGCGTAATGCTGCGAACACGGCTTCGTCGGGAATGAAGTAGGGGCTGGTGATCCACACGCGTTCGGTGGCGGCGTGGATGGCCTCAACGAAGAACAGCGAGCAGGTTTCGTAGGCATCCGCCGGGCCGCTGGCGAGCAATTGGCAAAGCACGCCGTCCTCCGGGTACGCGTCCGGCAGGATCAGCGGCGGCAATGACCGTGCGGCCCAGAACCAGTCTTCGGCAAATGACTCCTGCATGCACGCCACCACCGGGCCGCGCACCTGGACGTGAGTGTCGCGCCACGGCGCCAGCGGTGGTTTTTCACCCATGTACTCGTCGCCGACGTTATGCCCGCCGACAAACCCGATCAGCCCGTCGACCACCACGATCTTGCGGTGGTTGCGGAAATTCACCTGGAACCGATTGAGCCAGCCGCTGCGGGTGGCGAATGCTTTTACCTCGACACCGCCGTCGCGCAGCGCCTGCACATAACTGTGGGGCAGGGCGTGGCTGCCGATGCGGTCGTAGAGCAAATGAATCACCACGCCTTCGGCCGCTTTCTTCAGCAGCAGGTCACGCAGGCGTTGACCGAGACGATCGTCGTGAATGATGAAAAACTGGATCAGCACCGCTTCCCGTGCCTGGTCGATTGCGTGGAAAATCGCCTCGAAGGTGGCCGCGCCGTTGATCAGCAATCGCACTTCATTGTTCGCCAGGCACGGCATGCGTCCCAGCTTTGGCATCGCGCGCAACGAGTCATAGGCATTCGAGGCGCGGGCGGTCAGGGCTTCTTCCACCCACGGGCGCCAGTTGAGTTCGGAAATCGCCTGGCGCATCTGTTCGTTGGCCTGGCGGCGGGCCTTGATGTAGCCATCGAAGGTGCTGCGGCCGAACACCAGATACGGGATGAGGGTGAGGTAGGGAATGAAGATCAACGACAGCGCCCAGGCGATCGAGCCTTGGGCGGTGCGTACGGTCAATACGGCATGGATCGCGGCGATCGAGCCAAGGGTGTGTATCAGGGCGATCAGATAACCGAAAATGTGCGGTCCGAAATAATCCATGGGGCAACCTTGCTCCTGAAGATTCAATGCTTAACAGACCATGTTCCATGGCGATTGTCGCTATTTGTTTTCAAGCCGCCAGCGCCCGCCATGAACCGAAACAGGCGGCCGGCGTCTAACGGCCACTACTGATCAGGAGTTTTTCAATGAACGTTCGTCTGCTGGGTTTGGCGCTGGGCCTGGGTTTGGCCTTGCCGGTGGTTGCTCAGGCGCAAATGCTGCAGCCGGGGTTGTGGGAAATGACGTCGAGCAATGTGAAGGTCGATGATCAGGTGATGGATGTGCAATCGATCCTCGGCCAGATTCAGGGCCAGATCACCCCGCAACAGCGGGCGGAACTGGAGAAGCAGGGGATAAACATCGGTGGCAAGGGCATCCGCGCCTGCCTGACGCCGCAGCAGGTGGCGACCAACGATATTCCGCTGGCGGACCCGCAGTCGGGCTGCAAACAGCAGATCACCGAGCGTGTCGGCAACCAGTGGAAATTCCGCTTCAGTTGCCCGAAAGCCCAGGGCACTGGCGTCGCGACGTTCCTCAGTGACCGTGAGTTCACCACCGTCGCCAATGGCACCTTCAATGCCATCGGGATCAACCAGAAGGGCAGTCTGGAAACCCGGGCAGTCTGGCTGGGTCAGGATTGCGGCACGGTCAAACCGCGAGCGTAACGTCACCATCGAAACCGCCTCCACATCGAGTGGAGGCGGTTTTTTTCAGCGCATGAACCGCAGCGGCAATCCCTGGCAGTTGTCATGGATCCGATGGTCATGCCACGCGATCTGCCCAGACACCATCGTCGTGCTGACCCGATGCCGAAAGCTGCGCTGAGCGAAGGGCGTCCAGCCGCATTGCGACAGAACCGGCTGACGTGACACAGCGACACCCTTGGGCTCCGGTTGAATCAACACCAGATCCGCCCAATATCCCTCACGCAAATAACCGCGATCCGGAATGGCAAACAGATCCGCCACCCGGTGGCTGGTCTTCGCCACCAGCGTGGTGATCGGCAACACGCCATCCGCCACCAGTTCCAGTAACGCCGGCAGTGCGTGTTGCACCAGTGGCAGTCCTGACGGTGCCTGTTCATACGCTTGCTGTTTTTCCGCCCAGGTGTGCGGCGCGTGATCGCTGCCGATCACGTCCAGTCGATTGCTCAGCAGCGCCTGGCGCAGGGCGTCACGATCGCTCTGGGACTTGATCGCCGGATTGCATTTGATCAGGTTGCCGAGGTTCGGATAGTCACGGTCATCAAATAGCAAGTGATGCAGGCAGACTTCGGCAGTGAGGCGTTTTTGCGTCAGCGGTATGTCTTCGAACAAGGCCAGCTCGCGGGCCGTGGTCAGGTGCAGGACGTGCAGGCGAGTGCCGTGGCGTCGGGCCAGATCCACCGCCAGAGACGATGAGCGAAAGCAGGTGTCGGCATTGCGGATCAGCGCATGGGCGTCGGGTGGCAGTTGGTTGCCGAAGCGTTCGCGAAGGTTTGCGGCATTCGTTTCGATGCTCGGCGTGTGCTCACAGTGGGCCAGCAGAATCGTCGGCACTTCTGCGAACAGGCGCTCGAGGGTGTTGGGGTCGTCCACCAGCATGTTGCCGGTGGACGCGCCCATGAACACTTTGACCCCGGCCACTTCGCTCGGATTGAGCGCCGCGACAATGTCCAGATTGTCGTGACTGACACCAAAGTGAAAACCGTAGTTGGCCACCGAATTGATCGCTGCCCGGCGCTTTTTGTCGGCCAGCGCGTCAAGGGTCAGGGTGGCAGGGTTGGTGTTCGGCATGTCCATGAAACTGGTGATGCCCCCGGCCACGGCTGCACGGGATTCGGTGTGGATACTGCCCTTGGCCGGCGCACCCGGCTCACGGAAATGCACCTGGTCGTCAATCATTCCCGGCAGCAGCCATTGGCCGGTGGCGTCGATTTCACGGGTCGCGTTTTCACCTTCGATGCTGCCGGCGATCTTGACGATGCGCCCGTTGCTGACCAACAGATCGGCGTCGAACTCACGCCCCTCGTTCACCAGCCGCGCATTGCGAATCAGCACACTGCTCATGGTTCAGAACTCGTTCTGCAGGGCTTTGTAGCCGCGCACCAGGTCGACGTTGGTGCGCGCAACGTCCTCGGAAAACTCCGAAGCGCTGACGCTCACTGGCGGGAATTGCGAGAGGTCGGTGCCCGGGCCGATGCGGGTGGTGGAGGGCACGTAGAACGCGTCCGGCAGATCTCGGCCGTCGACCACCGAGTTGTGCCGCACCACACAACCGTTGCCCACGACGCAATTGAACAGCACGCTGTTGAAACCGATGAACACCCGGTCGCCGACCGTGCACGGGCCATGCACGATCGAGCGGTGGGCGATGGAGCTGAATTCGCCGATGGTCACCGCCGCGCCGGATTTGGAGTGGATTACCACGCCGTCCTGGATGTTCGAATTGGCGCCGATGGTGATCGGTTCCATCTCGCCCGTGGCGTCCACTTCATCAGCGCGGATCACCGCGTACGGGCCGACGAACACGTTTTCGCCGATCACCACTTTGCCGCAGATGATCGCGGTTTTATCGACGTAGGCAGACTCGGCAATCTGCGGCAAATCACCGGAAGGATTTTTACGGATCATGGTTGGCTCAGGGCTTGGTAAAGAGTGTTGAGGTTGTATTCGAACAGCCCGGTGAAGGTGCTGGCCGGGCCACTGGCGGCGAGGGCGTCGGAGTACAGCGTGCCGCCGATGTGTGCGCCGCTTTCGTCGGCAATCTGTTTCAGCAGGCGCGCGTCCTTGATGTTTTCCATGAACACCGCTTTGACCTTGGCCTGGCGAATCTGGGTGATCAGCGCGGCGACTTCGGCAGCGGAAGGTTCGCGCTCGGTGGACAGACCTTGTGGCGCCATGAAGTCGATGCCGTAGGCCTGACCGAGATAACCGAAGGCATCGTGACTGGTGACGATCTTGCGGTTGCCCGGCGGCAGTGAACCGAGCTTGGCTTTCGCTTGGGCGAGGAGGGCGTAGATCTGTTTCAGGTAGGCCTGGCTGTTGCGCTCGTAGTCGGCTTTGTTTGCCGGGTCAGCGGCGATCAGCGCCTTGGTGATGTTGGCGATGTAGAGCTCGGCGTTCGCCAGGTTGTGCCAGGCGTGAGGGTCGGGAACGGTTTCGCCGTCCTCATCCAGCGAGCGCGGAATCACGCCGCGACTGGCGCTGATTACCGGAGCTCTGGTGTCGGTGCTGGCGACCAGCCGATCCAGCCACGGCTCGAAACCCAGTCCGTTCTTGACGATCAGTTTCGCCTTGAGCAGGGCCTTGGCGTCGTCCGGCGTCGGTTCGTAAGTGTGGGCATCGGCGTCAGGGCCGACCATGTTGGTGATCTGGATATGCTCGCCGCCGATCTGATGCACCATGTCGGCAAGGATGCTGAAACTGGTGACCACCGGCAGTTTTTCCGCCGCCGATAACGACATCGACAGCATCAGGCTGAACAGCACGAGTAGAACGCGCATCGGAAAACACCTCATTGGGATGTGAGCAAAGGCGGGCGGCGCAACAGACCGTGAACCGGTCCGAACACCACGGACAACAGGTAACTGCCACCGGCGACCAGCACGATGGCCGGGCCGCTGGGCAGCGAGTAGTAGAACGACAGCAACAGGCCGAGCCATACCGATGCGCAACCGATGAGCGCGGCGATGGCGATCAGGATTGGCAGGCGTCGGCTCCAGAAGCGTGAAGCGGCGGCGGGCAGCATCATCAGTCCGACCACCATCAAGGCGCCGATGGCCTGGAAACCGATCACCAGATTGAGCACCACCAGCGTGAGGAACACGCCGTGGGCGACGGGGCCAAGCCGGCTGACCGTGCGCAGGAAAAACGGATCGAGCGTGTCGAGCAGCAACGGTTTATAGATCAGCGCCATGGCCATCAGGCTGAGCGCCGATACCCACAACATGCCGTGGAGGGTCGGGCCGTCAACCGCCAGTGCGGAGCCGAATAGCAGGTGGAGCAAATCGAGTCGCTTGCCCGCGATTCCCAGAATCAGCACGCCGCTGGCCAGCGAGATGGGATAGATGGCTGCGAGGCTGGCGTCTTCGCGCAGACCGGTGCGTCGGGTGATCCACGCGGCGAGTCCGGCCATGCTCAGGCCGGCACCGAGTCCGCCGAGTGTCAGCGCCGGCAGACTCAGCCCGGCGAACCAGAACCCCAACGCGGCGCCGGGGAGGATGCCGTGGGCAACGGCGTCACCAATCAGGCTCATTCGGCGCAGGATCAGAAACACGCCCAGTGGTGCCGTGCTGCACGCCAGGACCAGACCGCCGAGCAGGGCCCGGCGCATGAAAACGAACTCGTGGAACGGTTGCCATAAATGGCTCAGCGTGAGCATCAGGCCACCTGCGTGTGAGGTGTTTGCTGGATAAGGTCGACGCTGCTGCCGAATGCGCAGCCGCTCGGTTTGATCAGCAAGGTCTGTGGAATGTGTTGGCGCACGGCGGCAAGGTCATGGCAAACCACGACCAGGGTTCTTCCTTGTTCGTGCCAGGCGTGAAGGTGTTGCCACAACAATGTCTGACCCAGTTCGTCGAGCGCGGCATGGGGTTCGTCGAGCAGCAGCAACGGTGTGTCTGCCAGACTCAATCGGGCGAGCAGGGCGCGTTGCAGTTCCCCGCCGGAGAGGGCCATCAGGGGGCGATGTTCCAGTCCGCTCAGGTGCCAGTCTTCCAGTGCGGATTCGAGACGTTGGGCTCTCAGTTGCGAGGACAGTCGGCGTCCCCAGAAACCTGCAGCCACCAATTCCTGGAGGCTGATCGGGAATTGTCGATCCAGATGCTGTTGTTGAGGCAGGAAGGACAAGCCGCTTTGGCGTGGAACACCCAGTTCGACTTTGCCGGCCAACGGTCGCTGTAACCCGGCGATGACTTTAAGCAGGCTGCTTTTGCCGCTGCCGTTGACGCCGATGATTGCCGTCAGGCTGCCGCTTTCCAACCTCAGGTTGAGCGGTGCAGTGAGCGGTTGGCCGGGTATTCCCCAGCTCAGGTTGTGGCAGCGAATCATGGCTGCTCCCGGCGCCAATGACTCTCGGCGACGGCGTCGTGAGCATGAAGGCTTTCGGCGTGGATGACTCGTACGTGGAATTCGCTGACACCGGGTGAGCGGCGCAGTGCCAGGTTCAGGCGTCGGGCGGCGTCTTCGCAGAACATCAGGTTCTGGCCATTGGCGAGGGCGAAGGCTTGTTCGTCGGCGCGTTTCACAGCGGTTTGCACGGCGGTGCCGAGGGCTGCTTCGGCGTCGTTGATGATGGATGTCAGCGGTAGTTCGTCGACGAATTCATCCAGGTGCAAATGTAGCTGGGCGGTACTGCGCTGGCTGTGAGGTGTGGCCACGATGCCTTGGGTCGAGCCTAACCACGCCAACACATCGGCGTGTTGCAGTGGTTTGTTGGCAAAGTCGTCGACAAATTGTTGCTGGATCAACTGCCTCGCCAATGCTGCGGAACAGGGGCAAGTTGAGGAATACGCGACGTCGATTTTCAGTTCCACGTGGAACACTTTGTTTTTTAGCTGGGCTGAAACGGTGACGGGATAGGTTTTCCACCCCGCCAAAGGACTGACCAATGCCGACCTTCTCAGCAACAAATCAGTTTGGATATTCAGATAAGCGGTTTCGGACAGATCTTCGTGGCTGTCGAGGAAACGCTTTAGGACCTGGCGTAAAACAGCAGGAGAAAGGTTCTGCTGCTCCAGCGCTTCCAGCCCAAGATAGAGCCGTGACATGTGAATGCCGCGAGCGTCTCCATCATCCAGGCTGACGCCTGCATCCGCTTTGGCAGCCAAGCGTTGGCCTTCGATAAACACAGGTAATGCGATGCCGCACATCCCCACCCATTCGAGAGGCAGGGCCTGGCGGGCGGCTTGAGCCGCGACATCCGGCAAAGTCAGCGCGTTCATGAGCAGTTCCATCATGGTGATTGAATTTGATGTTACATTATAACAATTCAAACCACGATGCCTTTTTCATGAACAGGCTTTCATATGCACAGACGCCACCTGCTCAACCTGATGCTGGCCAGCGCGGCCTTTGTTTTGCCTTTTTCGGTGTCCGCCACGCAGATACGCAATGCGCGGCTTTGGCGTTCGGATGACAAGCTTCGGCTGGTGTTCGATCTGAGTGGTCCTGTGAGCTACAAGACCTTCACCTTGAGTGCGCCGGAGCGGTTGATCATCGATTTGAGCGGCACCAGCCTGAGTGGGGATTTCAGCCAGTTAGCGTTATCCGGCACCCCTATTCATTCGATCCGCTCCGGCCATTTTGGCCAAGGGAACACCCGGATCGTGCTGGATCTAAGCAGCCCGGTTCAGCTCAACTCATTTTTGTTGGCGCCTCAAGATGGGCAAGGACATCGCCTGGTTTTGGACTTGATGAGCGCATCATCGGGGCTGCCTCCGAGCGTTCCACGTGAAACACCCCAGGAAAAATCCCACCCCAAGCGCGACATCATGGTGGTGGTCGACCCTGGTCATGGCGGAAAAGATCCGGGTGCAATCGGCGCCAAAGGCGAGCGGGAAAAAGATGTGGTTTTGTCTATTGCACAACTACTCGCACGTCGGCTTAAACGAGAGAAAGGATTTGATGTGAAGCTGGTTCGTAACGACGATTTCTTCGTCCCGTTGCGCAAGCGTGTGGAGATTGCGCGTCAGCACAAGGCCGATATGTTCATCTCGGTGCACGCCGATGCTGCACCGCGTCTGACGGCTTCTGGGGCGTCGGTGTATTGCCTGTCCGAGGGCGGCGCTACATCCGCCACCGCGCGGTTCATGGCGCAGCGTGAGAACGGTGTGGATCTGCTCGGCGCGACCAGCCCGCTCAATCTCAAGGACAAGGATCCGATGCTCGCTGGCGTGATCCTCGATATGTCGATGAACGCAACCATTGCTGCCAGTTTGCAACTCGGAAGCACAGTGCTGGGCAGCCTGGCCGGCATCACCACGCTGCACCAAAAGCGCGTGGAACAGGCTGGATTTGCCGTTCTGAAATCGCCGGATGTGCCGTCAATCCTGGTGGAAACCGGTTTCATTTCCAACGCACGGGACAGTCAGCGCCTGGTGACGGCGCGTCATCAGCAAGCCGTGGCAGACGGTTTGTTTGAGGGCTTGCAGCGCTACTTCCAGAAGAATCCGCCTGTCGACAGCTACATGGCCTGGCAACAAGAGCAGAAAGGATCGCAGGTTTAGCAGCCAGTGATCCGGCTGCAGGTGAACTTCGCACTGCTGCCGCCTGAGCTGGAGAACCGATTGATCGTCGTCCAGCCCACTCGCCGGTTGTAGCCAACCCAGGCTTCCCCATCGGAAGCGATGCCGGTGAAGAACGTCAGTTGCCCGTAGCGGCTGTTGGTTTGTGCCCAATAGCGGTTGCCCGCTTTCTCGAATCCGCGAAGGTAAATCGTGCTGCCGACGGTGTTGACGCTGTAGGCGTTGCCGTTGCCATCGATGCACGCCAACAGGTTCGCGCTGCGCGTGCAATTGGCGAGCCCCGGCACTTGTGCTTCGGCAGTCAGCGTCAGCAATGCCAGGCAGATAAACGAGTATTTCAACGCGGTTTTCATGACGTAACTCGGCGGCGATCTGATTACAGCTTCGGGCCCTTTGTCACTTTGGGCAAGAAGAGAGTGGATTGATTTTGTTGTTATACTATAACATTAATCGGACAAGGCTTTCCGTGGCTTCCATTTCAAGCGTCCGTTTCCCTGGTGACCCCATCGAAACCCAAGAACGCTCGCCCCGAGAGCCTCCAGCGCTGTTTAGCGACCGTCTGATGAGGTTTATCCAATGTCTTCCCGACTTCCCGTGACCGTTTTGTCCGGCTTTCTCGGCGCCGGAAAAAGTACACTTTTGAATTACGTACTACGTAACAGAGACGATCTGCGCGTGGCCGTTATCGTTAACGATATGAGCGAGATCAACATCGATGGCGGCGAAGTCCAGCGTGATGTCAGCCTGAATCGTGCAGAAGAGAAGCTCGTGGAGATGAGCAATGGCTGTATCTGCTGTACGTTACGCGAAGACCTGCTTGAAGAGGTCAGCCAGCTGGCTCGTGAAGGCCGTTTCGATTACTTGTTGATCGAATCCACGGGAATCTCCGAGCCGTTACCCGTGGCCGAGACATTCACCTTTCGTGATGAGGAGGGGCAAAGCCTCGCCGACATCGCTCGCCTCGATACCATGGTCACTGTAGTCGACGGTATGAATTTCCTGCCTGACTACCAGGCCGCTGAAAATCTCGCCTCTCGTGGTGAATTCCTCGGTGAAGAAGATGAGCGCTCGATCACCGATCTGCTGATCGAACAGATCGAGTTCGCCGACGTCCTGTTGATCAGCAAGATCGACTTGATCAGCAGCCCCGAGCGGGAGGAGTTGATGGCCATTCTCAGACGCCTCAATGCTCAGGCTGAGATCATCCCGATGGTCATGGGTGAAGTACCGCTGGCGAAGATTCTCAATACCGGTCGTTTCGACTTCGAAAAGGCCGCCCAGGCCCCGGGCTGGCTACAGGAACTGCGTGGCGAACATGTGCCAGAAACCGAGGAGTACGGCATCGCATCCACGGCTTATCGGGCACGCCGGCCCTTTCATCCGCAGCGTTTCTTCGACTTCATCGATCGCCCTTGGGTAAACGGCAAACTGCTGCGCTCCAAAGGCTTCTTCTGGCTGGCCAGCAAACCCACAGACGCCGGCAGCTGGTCCCAGGCAGGTGGCCTGATGCGTCACGGTTTCGCCGGACGCTGGTGGCGTTTTGTGCCAAAAGAACAGTGGCCGCAGGATCAGGAAAGTACCGCCGCGATCATGGAAAACTGGATCGCCAGCGTAGGTGATTGTCGCCAGGAGCTGGTGTTTATCGGGCAGAACATCGATTTCGCACAGCTGTCGTCGGAACTCGATGATTGCCTGCTGACCGATGACGAAATGGCGCTCGGTACTCAAGGCTGGCTACAGCTACGTGATCCTTTTGGCTCCTGGCACGATGAGGTCGCTTGATGCTCGCCCTGAAACCGCTGCCAGGCAGCACGCGTCATCAGTCTTTCGGCCAGACCCCGCAGGCGCTGGCGGATATTCTTGACGATGAGACCAACCTCGCGGTCTGGCAACGACAGCTTCCGCTGCACATTGCCGAATTTGCTGACTTGTTGCTGTCTCTGAACGAACCTTACGCCGAGGCGCTGTGCCTGGAATTGCCGGACGAAGACGCAGAACCGGATCTCACGGGACTGGCCAGCGGCTTTCGCGATCTGGAAGGCTACGAAGGGTTTATCGCCGACCTGAAATGGCTGGTCAGTGCCTTCGCCTGCCTGCTGGGGGCGCGGCGGATCGGCTTGCGCCTGCGGGTATTGGACAAGGCCATGTGTCCGCGTTTTCACGTCGATCATGTGCCGGTGCGGTTGATCACGACGTACGCAGGTGTCGGCAGTGAATGGTTAAGGGAAGGGCAGATGGATCGTCGGCAACTGGGACAACCGCAAGCCGAGCCGCAGGAAGCGTCACGGATTCAGCAATTGAATCGGGGCGAAGTGGCATTGCTCAAGGGCGAAAAATGGCACGGCAACGAAGGTTTCGGGCTGATCCATCGCTCGCCGCAACTGGCGCCGGGAGAGCGGCGGCTGATGCTGACCCTCGACTGGCTCGGATAGCGCCTCAGGGCTTTAGCCATTTCCCCTGGCCCTGGGCCTCGCAATAGGGCTGCAAATACGCCGCATCGGTGGCCACGCCGTAATAGTGGATATCCTGGCGATAAGGCATATTGGCGACTTGCGCGTTACTGCACACGCCGAATGCGCCGGCGGGGCACTGGTCGACGTATTGAACCTCGACTTTCTGCCCGGCCAGGGTCGGCTGACAGAAGCCGTCGTTGAACAGTTTTTCCGGGATGTTGCGGTTCTGCTGGCAGACTTTCACGTCAAGCCGCTCCGCCTGGCTGTGCACCACGCAGGCCTGTGCCAGCGCCTCGCCCGACATCAGCGCCAGCAGCAACGACCATCCCGTCCACCGCATCTTCGACCTCCAGAAAACCTTGATCATGTTGCAGAACATTCCCACCCACGTCATCGCCGGCCCCTTGGGCGCGGGCAAGACCAGCCTGATCCGCCAGCTCATGGCCCAGCGCCCGACGGGCGAGCGTTGGGCGGTGCTGATCAACGAGTTCGGCCAGATCGGGCTCGACGCTGCGCTGTTGACCCGCGACGTCGATGGTATCGCACTGGGCGAAGTGGCCGGGGGCTGTTTATGCTGCGTGAACGGTGCGCCGTTCCAGATTGGTCTGGGGCGTTTGTTGCGCAAGGCACGGCCGGACCGCCTGTTCATCGAGCCCTCGGGGCTTGGGCATCCGGCGCAGTTGCTGAAGCAGCTGAGCGAGGCGCCGTGGCAAGGCGTTCTCGCCGTACAACCTTGCGTGCTGGTGCTGGACGCCCAGGCCCTCGTCGCGGGCAAACCGCTGCCGGACGCGCAGCGAGAAACCTTGTCCAGCGCAGGCTTGCTGCTGTTGAACAAAGCAGAATGCCTCGACGAGCCCTCGCGTGAACTAATCACCAGACAGTTGCCGTCTGTACGATTGATCTGGACGCAGCAGGCGATGTTGCCGCTGAGCGAGTTGCCAGGTCTGGAGGTGCAGGCGCAAGCAGGTGTGGATAAGTTGATCGTCCCCCAAGGGCTGGCGCAGATGCCGGCCATCTGGAGCGATCCGGCATTGCCGATCTGCCTGAGCCAGGCGCAGGAGAGTGGTTGGAGCATCGGTTGGCGCTGGCATCCGAGCCAGGTGTTCGACGTGTCGGGGATAACCCGATGGCTGAAAAGCCTGGACTGGCGCCGGGCCAAACTGGTGATTCAGAGCCCGGAAGGCTGGCAGTCAGCCAATGCGCTGGACAATGCCGAGCTCAGTTGGGTGCCCAGTGAATGGCGCAAGGATTCCCGGATCGAGCTGATTTTCGACGAACCGCAGGCAGTCAGTGAATTACAGGCCGGGCTGGCCTGGTGTCGGCTTCAGACGGGCTGATTCAAGGCTTCCACTTGGTGTGTTCCTGGCGCCACTGGCTCAGCTCGATCACTTCACCACGCGGCTTGGTCACTTCCACCACGGGCGGCGTGTCATCAAATGGCGCCGGGTAGGGCGCCAGTTCAATCTGCGCGCTGTGCGCACCGAACTGGGTGATGGTGCCGTTGTGCCGGGTTTCGCCGGTCACGGTGAATTCGAAATTGTAGACCCGGGCCAGACGTCGCCGACCGCTGGCGTCCTTGATCAGACCGATCTTCTTCAGCGCCACGTTACCGTCGAGCAACTCGACGCCGACATTCACGCAATGCTGTTTGACCCGCTCCAGCGCCCGCTCGCGCAAGCCGTGGTTGTGCCAGAGCCACGCACCGGCGACGGCGAACAGCATCAGCACGAAAATGTTTTCCAGGGTGAGCATCAACACGAAACTCCAAATGATGGCGTCAGCTTAACTGCGTCGCCGGTCTGTCGTACAGGCTGCGTTTCGTCGCATACTGCGCGGCTTGAATTTCAATCGTTTTACGGAAAAACCCGAATGAAACGTACGCCTCATCTGCTCGCCATCCAGTCCCATGTGGTGTTCGGCCACGCCGGCAACAGCGCTGCGGTTTTTCCGATGCAGCGGGTCGGGGTAAATGTCTGGCCGCTCAATACGGTGCAGTTCTCCAACCACACGCAGTACGGCCAGTGGGCCGGCGAAGTGCTGGCGCCGCAGCGGATCCCCGAACTGGTCGAAGGCATCGCCGCGATCGGTGAGCTGGGCAATTGCGACGCGGTGCTGTCCGGCTATCTCGGCAGTGCGGCGCAGGGGCGGGCGATTCTCAGTGGCATCGAGCGGATCAAGGCAGCCAACCCGAAAGCCCTTTATCTGTGCGACCCGGTGATGGGGCATCCGGAAAAGGGCTGCAGCGTTCCTGCTGAAGTCAGTGATTTCCTGCTGGAAGAAGCCGCTGCCGTTGCGGATTTAATGTGCCCGAACCAGTTGGAGCTGGACAGCTTCTCCGGGCGCAAGCCGCAGTCGCTGTTCGATTGCCTGGCGATGGCGCGGGCGCTGCTGGCACGTGGGCCGAAAGCGGTGCTGGTCAAGCATCTGGATTATCCGGGCAAACCGGCGGATGGCTTTGAAATGTTGCTGGTGACGGCCGAGGGCAGCTGGCATCTGCGTCGTCCGCTGCTGGCGTTTCCGCGTCAGCCGGTGGGGGTGGGCGATCTGACGTCCGGCCTGTTCCTGGCGCGCGTGCTGCTCGGAGATAGCCTGGTGGCGGCGTTTGAATTCACCGCCGCAGCGGTGCATGAAGTGCTGCTGGAAACCCAGGCCTGCGCCAGTTACGAGCTGCAGCTGGTGCGAGCGCAGGACCGGATTGCGCATCCGCGGGTGAAGTTCGAGGCCACGCCGATCAGCCTCTGATACCGCATCGGCTTCAATCGCGAGCAGGCTCGCTCCCACGGATAAAACATCACCTGTGGGAGCGAGCCTGCTCGCGATAGCGGTCGTCAGATCGCTACAAATTTCAGGCGTCGCCCTTGATTTCCTGATAGCGCTTTTCCAGCTCCTGACGGATCTGCCGGCGTTGCTGCGCCTGCATGTAGCGGCGTTTGTCTTCGCTGTTCTGCGGTTGCAGCGGCGGTACGGCAGCGGGTTTTCGCTGATCGTCTACCGCGACCATGGTGAAGAAGCAGCTGTTGGTGTGGCGTACCGAGCGCTCGCGGATGTTCTCGGTCACCACTTTGATGCCGACTTCCATCGAGGTGTTGCCGGTGTAGTTGACCGACGCCAGGAAGGTCACCAGTTCGCCGACATGGATCGGCTCGCGGAAAATCACCTGATCCACCGACAGGGTCACCACGTAGCGGCCGGCATAACGGCTGGCGCAGGCGTAGGCCACTTCGTCGAGGTATTTGAGCAGGGTGCCGCCGTGGACATTGCCTGAGAAGTTGGCCATGTCGGGGGTCATCAGTACCGTCATCGACAGCTGGGCGTTTCCGGGTTCCATAACGTTCTCACGGGTCAAGGCAGGGTTGCTGGAAGAAACACCTCTGCGGGTGCCTGGTCGCTTTTCAAAAGCACCGTTATCGGGACGCCAGGCAACTGGCCGCCGTCACGCCCGAATCGATCTGTTTCCATATATTGCACCGCCTTTCAGCCGGAAGTCGCGGTGTTACCCTGCAAAAGCGCCTCCCCAAGGGCGATTCCTACACCCAAAGCGGATTATTACTCAGCTCGCCCAGACATTTCCCATGCCTGCGTGAGCCTCGTCATTCAAGGAGCCCACACCATGCATGCCATCAGCTTTATTCAGGATCTGGCGGTGATCATGTTGGTCGCAGGTGTGGTGACCGTGCTGTTTCACCGCTTCAAGCAGCCGGTAGTGCTCGGCTACATCGTCGCCGGCTTCATCATCGGCCCGCACACACCGCCCTTCGGCCTGATCCACGACGAAGAAACCATCAAGACCCTCGCCGAGCTGGGGGTGATTTTCCTGATGTTCTGCCTGGGCCTGGAGTTCAGCCTGCGCAAGCTGTTCAAGGTCGGCGCCACGGCCTTCATCGCGGCGTTCCTCGAAATTGTCCTGATGATCTGGATCGGCTACGAAATCGGCCGTTGGTTCGAGTGGAACACCATGGATTCGCTGTTCCTCGGCGCGATCCTGGCGATTTCCTCGACCACCATCATCGTCAAGGCGCTCAACGATCTGAAGATGAAAAATGAGCGCTTCGCGCAGCTGATCTTCGGCGTGCTGATCGTCGAGGACATTCTCGGCATCGGCATCATCGCCTTGCTGTCGAGCATCGCGGTCAGCGGCACGGTGAGCTCCGGCGAAGTGTTTTCCACGGTCGGCAAGCTCTCGCTGTTCATGATCGTCGCGCTGGTAATCGGCATTCTGCTGGTGCCGCGACTGTTGGCCTACGTGGCGAAATTCGAAAGCAACGAGATGCTGCTGATCACCGTGCTCGGGCTGTGCTTCGGCTTCTGCCTGCTGGTGGTCAAACTCGAGTACAGTATGGTGCTCGGGGCGTTCCTTATCGGCGCGATCATGGCCGAGTCGCGGCAACTGCTGAAAATCGAGCGACTGATCGAGCCGGTACGCGACCTGTTCAGCGCGATCTTCTTCGTCGCCATCGGACTGATGCTCGACCCGATGATTCTTCTGCAGTACGCGTGGCCGATCGCGGTGATCACTGTGGCCGTGGTGCTGGGCAAGATGCTGTCCTGCGGCCTCGGGGCGTTTATCGCCGGCAATGACGGACGCACCTCACTGCGGGTCGGGATGGGGCTTTCGCAGATTGGCGAATTTTCTTTCATCATCGCGGCGCTGGGGATGACCCTGCAGGTCACCAGCAACTTCCTGTATCCGGTGGCCGTGGCGGTTTCGGTGATTACCACGTTGCTGACGCCGTACCTGATCCGGGCTGCCGATCCGCTGTCGATCAAGCTGTCAGCCGCGATGCCGCAGCGCCTCGGTCGAGTGTTCGGAATGTACGGCGAATGGCTGCGCAGCATTCAGCCGCAGGGTGAGGGCGCGATGCTGGCGTCGATGATCCGGCGGATCCTGCTGCAGGTCGGGGTCAATCTGGCGCTGGTGATTGCGATCTTCTTTGCCGGCGCTTTCTTTGCCGGGCGCCTCTCGATCTGGATGCAGGACTGGATCAGCGATCCAAGCTGGCAGAAGGCGTTGATCTGGGGCGGGGCGTTGCTGGTGTCGTTGCCGTTCCTGATCGCGGCCTATCGCAAGCTCAAGGCGCTGTCGATGCTGCTGGCGGAGATGGGCGTGAAGCCGGAAATGGCCGGGCGTCACACGCAGCGAGTGCGCCGGGTGATCGCCGAAGTGATCCCGATCATCTCGCTGCTGGTGATTTTCCTGCTGCTGGCAGCCTTGTCGGCCAGTATCTTGCCGACCAACAAGCTGCTGGTGCTGATCGCCGTGGTCGCGGCCGCCGTGGCGGCGCTGCTCTGGCGCTGGTTCATCCGGGTGCACACGCGGATGCAGGTGGCCCTGCTGGAAACCCTCGACAACCACAAGGAGCCGTCGGGGCACTGACCACCCATGGGGAGAGGCGTTTCAGCTTTCCAGCCAGACGTCCCGCGCCCAGTGCCAGACCGATTCCCAGGACTCTTCGGTGATCAGTTCTTCTTCGCCCGACCACAGCACCACGGTGCCGTCTTCTTCGACGCAGTAGTAGTCGTCGCCGTCCTGGCAGATCGGGATCAGGTCGCGCGGCACGCCGGCATCCCAGGCGTTGGCGGCGACGTCCGGCAGGTAGGTGTGGGATTGCGGGTCGGTGACGGTCACCGGCTCCAGGCTGCCGTAAACCACGTCGCTGACGGTCAGCAGAAACTCTTTGAAGACGAACGGGATGTTGATGAAGAGTTCTTCTTCGATTTCCACCAACTGGTCTTCGTCAGGCAATTCCAAAGGAACCGGTACGGGTTCGTTGGCTTCGCGCAGTTGTTCGATGATTTCTTCCACGTCCGGGATCCTCTTGCTTGAATGGCGCGGTTTATATGGGGCGGTTTATACAGTAGCTCGCTATAGATGCAACCGCGAAATAGAAAACCCCGGCCGAGGCCGGGGTTTTCATTACTGCGGGTAAAACGTCGGAGGTGATCAGCCGTTCTGGCGGATACCGGCGACCAGCCAAGGCTGGTTGTCGCCCTGTGGACGTTCCATGTTCCAGCTTTCGCTGAACACTTCGCCCTGCTGGTCGAAACGCGAAGTCTTCGACACGCCGCTGAAGGTCAGCGTGGCAATGGTCTTGTCCGCACGGTCATCCACGCCATCCAGTTGCACCTGGAGATTGTCGATGTAGGTGGACTGGAACGCATCACCCAGTTCCGCACGCTCGCGCTTGAGGAACTCGAACATTTGCGGAGTCACGAACTCGGCGATCTTGTCCATTTCGTTGGCGTCCCAGTGCTGCTGCAGCGCCTGGAAGTGGCTGCGGGCGGCTTCAAGGAAGCGCTGTTCGTTGAACCAGGCCGGCGCGTTGATCACCGGACGGGCGGCAGCAGGCGCGGCCGAACCACCGAAGATCGAACCCATGGCTGCTGGTTTCTGTTCAAACACTTCACGCTGCATCGGCGCGCCGGCCGGAGCGAACTGCTCCTGCTGCTTGCGACGACGGGCGGCGATGAAGCGGAAGATCACGAACGCGATCACGGCCATGATCAGGATGTCGAAGAACTGCATGCCTTCGAAGCCACCGCCCATGAACATGGAAGCGAGCAGGCCACCGGCCGCGATGCCGGCCAGAGGGCCGAGCCATTTCGAAGCACCGCCGGCCTTGGCCGCAGCGCCCGCGGCACCGGCAGCACCAGCGGTCGCCGCAGCGCCGCCCATGCCTGGGGAAGAAGGAGCCATCTGGCTGGTCTGGTGCGTCGGCGCAGCGCCGGCGCTTTTGCCACCACCAAAGCGCTTGGCGTTGGCGTCGAGGCTCATCGTCAGGCCGATGCACAACGCCATGGCGATGCTAAGAAAACGTTTCATAAAGGGAATTCCCGTTTGTGGAGACACGCGCGCCATGTTGCACAGCTGAAGTGTTACTGGCTAGCGAGAGAGTGTTTCGGGCTTTTGCCTGACAGGTTACGTTCAGCTCGGTCAGGGCAATAAGGCCATGTACTTTTGTCTGTAGGAAAAGGAGATAGGTTCAGCAGGAAATGGATCAGCGCCGCAAGGCCAGCATCACCACACCGGCGGTGATCAGACCGATACCGCCCCACTGGCGCAGGTCGAGTTTCTCGCCCAGCAGGATCACACCGAGCACCGCCACGAAGACCACGCTGAGCTTGTCCACCGGGGCGACCAGCGATGCCGGTCCGACTTTCAACGCCCGGAAGTAGCACAGCCACGAAGCGCCGGTTCCCAGGCCCGACAACAGCAGGAACAGGTAGCTCTTGGCGGAGATCGATCCCAAGGACTGATATTGGCCCGTGGCGTACAAAATCAAGGCCAGACTCACCAATACGACGATTGTGCGCAGTAGGGTAGCGAAGTCGGAGTTGACGTTTTCGATGCCGATCTTGGCGAAGATGGCCGTCAGCGCGGCGAAAGTCGCCGAGAGCAGGGCCCAGAACGTCCAGGAAGAAAAGAAGCCCGAGCCCATCGATGTTGCCTCCAGTGCCCGTTCCCGCGCCGGGCGCGGGAACGAACGGTGACTTATATGGCTTCCAGCTTCGCGTACCCGAGCATCAGCCACTTGCTGCCTTCGGCGAAGTTCACCTGCACCCGCGCCTGGGCGCCGGCGCCCTCGAAATTGAGGATCACGCCGTCGCCGAAGATCGAGTGACGGACAGCCTGACCAAGGCTCAGGCCGGTTTCCGGAATCTCGCTGCCGCTGAACAGGTTGCTGCCGCCCATCGACTGGTTGCCGCCGAACGGCCGGCTGACGCTGTTGGACAGACGCACTTCCTGAATCAGGCCTTTCGGTACTTCCCGTACGAAACGCGACACCTTGTTGTAGGTTTCGCTGCCGTACAGGCGTCGGGTTTCAGCATAGGTCATCACCAGATTCTGCATCGCCCGGGTAATGCCGACATAGGCCAGTCGCCGCTCCTCCTCAAGGCGCCCCGGTTCTTCCAGGCTCATCTTGTGCGGGAACAGGCCTTCTTCCATGCCCACCAGGAACACGTAAGGGAATTCCAGGCCCTTGGCGCTGTGCAGGGTCATCAACTGAATGCTGTCTTCGTGCTCGTCGGCCTGGGTGTCGCCGGCCTCCAGCGAAGCGTGACCGAGGAACGCCGCCAGCGGCGTCAGCTCTTCGTCTTCTTCGGTGTTCTCGAAGTTGCGCGCGGCGCTGACCAGTTCCTCAAGGTTTTCCACCCGGGCCTGGCCTTTCTCGCCTTTTTCCGCTTCGTGGTAGGCGATCAGTCCGGATTGCTCGATAACGGTCTGGGTCATCAGGTGCAACGGCATCTCGGCGCACTTGGCGGCGAGGTTTTCGATCAGTTCGATAAACGCGCCCAGCGCACCGGCGGCGCGACCGGTCAGACCTTTGTTGGCCACCAGCTGGCGCATGGCTTCCCACATCGACACATCGCTGTGGCGCGCATGGTCGCGGATCGCTTCGACGGTTTTCTCGCCGATGCCGCGAGCCGGGACGTTGATCACCCGCTCCAGGGCCGCATCGTTGCCGCGACCTTCCAGCAAGCGCAGGTAGGCCATGGCGTTCTTGATTTCCGCCCGCTCGAAGAAGCGCTGGCCGCCATAGATGCGGTACGGAATGCGTTCACGCAGCAACGCTTCTTCCAGAACGCGCGATTGGGCGTTGGAGCGGTAGAGAATCGCGATATCGCTGCGAGCCAGGCCGGTTTTCAGCGCGCTTTCGATGGTTTCGACAACGTAGCGCGCTTCATCGTGTTCGTTGAAGGCGGCGTAAAGGTTGATCGCTTCACCGTCGCCGCCATCGGTCCACAGTTCTTTGCCCAGACGTCCGGTGTTGTTGGCGATCAAGGCGTTGGCGGCCTTGAGGATGCCGGCCGTGGAGCGGTAGTTCTGCTCCAGACGGATGGTCACCGAATCCGGAAAATCAGAAGAGTACTGGTGGATGTTCTCGATTTTCGCGCCGCGCCAGCCGTAGATCGACTGGTCGTCGTCGCCGACCACCATCAGGCTGTCGCCGCCCTTGCCCAGCAGACGCAACCAGGCGTACTGCACGGCGTTGGTGTCCTGGAATTCGTCCACCAGAATGTGTCGGAAACGCTTCTGGTAGTGCGCCAGCAGGCCCGGGTGGTCGCGCCACAGATCGAGGGCGCGCAGCAGCAGTTCGGAGAAATCGATGACGCCGGCACGCTGGCACGCCGCCTCGTACGCTTCATAAATGCCGCGCATGGTGGCCAGGAACAGATCGCCGCTGGCTTGAATGTGTTGCGGACGCAGACCTTCGTCTTTCTGCCCGTTGATGAACCACTGGGCCTGACGGGCTGGCCAGCGTTGCTCGTCCAGCCCCAGCTCGCGGATCACCCGCTTGACCAGCCGTTGCTGGTCGTCGCTGTCGAGAATCTGGAAAGTCTGGCTCAGCCCGGCTTCCTGCCAGTGCGCCCGCAGCAGGCGGTGCGCCAGGCCGTGGAAGGTGCCGACCCACATGCCGGCCGGGTTGATGCCCAGCAATTGCTCGATGCGGTGACGCATCTCTGCAGCGGCTTTATTGGTGAAGGTCACCGACAGAATCGAGTGGGGCGAGGCGTTCTCGACCTGGATCAACCAGGCGATACGGTGCACCAGCACTCGGGTTTTGCCGGAGCCGGCACCGGCCAGGACCAATTGACGACCAACGGGAGCCGCTACGGCCTGGCGTTGGGCATCGTTGAGGGAGTTCAGCAGAAGGGAGAGATCATCGCGCATCGGGGCATTCTAGGGTGCGCCGCAGGCCCGGGCAAACCGAGCTTTGCATTAGCCGATGAAAGTCCTGCCGATGACGACCGGTCGGTCACCGGCTACAGGCGTTGGCCCGCCTCGCTTGGGGGCTTTTGCGGGTGTCGGGAGGCTGAAAAGTTTCGGTGAAATTATGATCTGGGGCAGTTTGGCAAGTGGTTCGGCTTGTGTATGCTCCGTCCACGTTTCCGGGCGCATGCTCACACTTATAAGAACAAGAACGTTGCCTATGACCCTCAGCTTCGACCTGTCGGGCCCCTCTGTGGAACCCAGGGTAATCCGCAAGCATTACGCCACCCAGATGGCGGTCGAGCGCACGCGCCTTCTTTATCAGGGTTCGCTGTTGCCAACCCTGTTCATGTTGATCAATGGTCTGGTCTGCGCCGGTCTGCTCTGGAGTCCGCAGCGTTACTTCGTGGTCAGCGTCTGGCTGGTGTGGCTGCTGTCGCTGGTGGCGTTGCGGGTGATTCAGGTCGCGGCCTTCGATTCGGCGATTCCCGATCGCCAGGCCCAGCCGATCTGGGGGCGGATGTTCCTGCTCGGCTCGACCATGACCGGCCTGACCCTGGCCGGTGCCGGCATCGCCCTGGTCCCGGCCGACAACTTCATGCAGCAAGCCTGGGTGTTCGGCCTGATCGGTGCCGCGACCCTGTCGGCCAGCGTGGCCTACGCCGTGAGCATTCCGGCCTTCCTTTCCTTTACCTTGCCGTGCCTGCTGCCGGCCATCGGCTACCTGTTCTGGGGCGGTGACGAACTGGCGCGCGGCTGGGGCTGGCTCGGGCTGATCCTGCTCGGCTCGCTGAGTGTGGTGGCGTGGCAGGTCAATCGGCTGATTGATCGCGGTTTGCTGCGGCGCTTCCAGAACCAGCACCTGATCGAACACCTGCAACAGACACAAACTCGCAGCGAACAGCTCAATCAGGAGCTGGCGAAGGAAATCGAACATCGGCGTTGCGCCGAGGGCAAGTTGCGTGAAGCCCAAGTTGAACTGGAGGACCGAGTCGCCCAGCGCAGCCGGGAACTGGACGTCGCCAACCAGGCCCTGAGCAAGAGCGAGGCGCGCCTGGCCCTGGCGTTGAAAGCCAGTGAGCTGGGGCTGTGGGACTGGAACCTGCAGACCGACGAAGTTCACCACACACAGATTCAGGAACTGTTTGGCATTGACCCGGAATACGTCACCGGGCTGCTCAGGCATCTGCGGCCACGCCTGCACCCGGAAGATGTGCCACCGCTCAAACGAGCACTGATTGAGCACTTGAAGGGGCGCACCGAGGATTATCAGATCGAATACCGCGTGCGCCACGGCGACGGCCACTGGGTCTGGATCGAAGACCGTGGGCGAGCGGTGGAGCGCGACGAGAACGGGCGGGTCATCCGCATGGTCGGCACCCGCCGCGACATCAGCGTCAGCAAAAGCCTGGAAGCCCAGCAACAACTGGCGGCGACGGTGTTCGAGGCCGCCAGCGAAGGCATCGTGATCCTCGACCCGAATTATTCGCTGATCGCCATCAACCAGGCCTTCAGCCGGGTCACCGGGTATGACATCGACGACATGCTCGGGCGCAACGTCGTCGAACTGCCGTGCAGCCGCGACGCCCGTCGACACTACGTCGCGATCCGCCACGCGCTGGAGCAGCACGGCAGTTGGCAGGGCGAATTGGTGGAAACCCGCAAGAACGGCGAGCTGTATCCGCAATGGCTGCAATTGAATGCCGTGCGCGACAGTCGGGGAAATGTCAGTCATATCGTCGGCTTCTTCGCCGATCTGTCGGCGCGCCGCGAATCCGAAGAGCGCATGCGCTACCTGACCCACTACGACGAACTCACGGGTCTGGCCAACCGCTCGCTGTTCCGCGAACGCCTGCACGAAGCCCATCAGCGCGTGCGGCAGGGCGGGCGCCGGAGTCTGGCGCTGCTGCATATCAATCTGGATCGCTTCAAGCTGCTCAACGACAGCCTCGGTCATGAGATCGCCGACCAGTTGCTGCAAAAGATGTCGCGGCGGCTGGTCAATGCTCTGCCGGAAGCCGACACCATCGCCCGGCTGTCCGGCGATGAGTTCGCGGTACTGTTCGACGCCTACGGCAACCTGTCGAGCCTGGCGCGGGTCGCCACGCGACTGTCGAGCAAGCTGCGCCTGCCGTTGACCGTGGAAGGGCATGAGCTGGTAGTCAGCGCCTCGATGGGCATCAGCATGCTGCCGGACAACGCCCGGGAGATTTCCGCGCTGGTCAGCCAGTCGAATATGGCCATGCAACATGCCAAGCACCTGGGCGGCAACAACTTCCAGTTCTACACCGACAGTCTGCAGGCCAGCACGCTGGAGCGCCTGCAACTGGAAAACCAGCTGCGCAAAGCCATCGAGGAAAAGCAGCTCAACGTCTTCTATCAACCGAAACTGTGCCTGGCGACCGGGCGTCTCAACGCGGCGGAAGCGCTGGTGCGCTGGGATCACCCGACCATGGGCCGGGTACCGCCGGGGGATTTCATCGGTCTGGCCGAAGAAACAGGGCTGATCGGGCCGATCGGCGAATTCGTCCTGCGTCAGGCCTGCTGGCAGGCGTGTGAATGGCAGCGTCAGGGGCTGGCGCCGATCCGGGTTTCGGTGAACCTGTCGGTGCATCAACTGCGCCAGGGCAAACTGGTCAGTCTGGTGCGTCAGGTGCTGGAGGAAACCGGCCTGGCACCGCACTACCTCGAACTGGAACTGACCGAAAGCCAGCTGCTCGACAGCGTCGAACACATCATCGCCACGTTCCAGCAGTTGCGGGATCTGGGGGTGAAACTGGCGATCGACGATTTCGGCACCGGGTATTCATCGCTGAGCTATCTGAAGCGGATTCCGGTGGACTACGTGAAGATCGATCAGGCCTTTATTCGCGGGTTGGGCGAGGGCAGCGAGGACGCGGCGATCACCCGGGCGATCATTGCGATGGCTCACGGGCTGTCACTGAAAGTTGTCGCCGAAGGTGTCGAGCGATCCGAGCAGCTGGCGTTTCTGAAAGCTGAAGGTTGCGACGAGGTGCAGGGCTATCTGATCAGCCGTCCGGTGGAGGCGGTCGGCCTTGCTGCGTTGTTGCGTGAACAGGAAAAACCGCTGTAAAGGGCTACATGCAGCGCATGTCGCCTGATCCGGGGGGATCGAGTTACGCATTGAGCAGGCAAAAAGCCGATTCATGTAGTATAACTACAAGCTTGCTACATCCCCGGCATCTGGCCAAAGCACATCTTTCCATAACAAGAGTCCAGCCCCTTGAATCTGCTGCAACACATCGCCCAGTCACGTCACCTGTTACGCAAGTCGGAGCTCAAGGTCGCCGACCACGTGCTGCTTGACCCTGCGGCAGTGATGCACAGTTCCATGGCCGACCTGGCTCACAGCGTCGGCATCAGCGAGCCGACCATCGTGCGCTTCTGCCGGGCCATCGGTTGTTCCGGTTTCCAGGATCTGAAACTCAAGCTCGCGCAAAGCCTCGCTGCCGGCGCCAGCTTCGGTCAGTTCGCGATCCATGAAGACGACTCCGTCGCCGACTACAGCCTGAAGATTTTCGACACCACGTTGCACACGCTGATGGAGGTTCGCGAGAAGCTCGATCCTCTGGAGCTGCAACGCGCGGTGACGCTGATGTCCCAGGCCCAGCGCGTCGAGTTCTACGGTTTCGGTGCGTCGGGCGCGGTGGCGGCGGATGCGCAGCACAAGTTCTTCCGTCTGCTGCTGACCGCCGCGGCGTATTCCGACCCGCATATGCAGGCGATGTCGGCGGTGACGCTGAAGCCGACAGACGTGGCGATCTGCATTTCCCAGTCCGGCCGTTCCAAAGACTTGCTGATCACCGCCAACCTCGTTCGCGAGAGCGGTGCGTCGCTGATCACCTTGTGCCCGAGCCAGACACCGCTGGCCGAGCTGTCGACCGTCAACCTGGCGATCGACGTTCACGAAGACACCGAAATCTACACGCCGCTGACTTCGCGTATCGCTCACCTGGTGGTGATCGACGTACTGGCGATGGGCGTGGCCATGGCGCGCGGGCCGAGCCTGGTCAACCACCTCAAGAGCGTCAAGCGCAGCCTGCGCAGCTTGCGGCTGTCGCCAAAATCGGTGAAAGCGCTGGATGATTGATTGTGGTGGGGTGATGGCAATCTTCATCTGCCTGTAACCCCGACGCAGCCAAATCGTCATCCACCGCGCCTATCGTGAAACTCCCGTAAACGCCTTGGGAGACTCGAAATGGCTCAGCCTTACGAAGAACGCAACAGCGCCGCGAAAACCCGTCGTCAGCAGGAAGACCAGCGCCGCATGGAGTTTCGCCGCGCCATCGAAGATCGCTTCGAACTTCGCCAGCTTCAGGCCGAAATCGGCGATTTTCCCGAGGATATCAATCACTGGCAGGCAGCACCGGCAGCTTCCCGTCGAAGCGCTCAACCAGCGCGCTGATCTGCACCCGTTCGCTGCGGATAAACGCCAGGAAGGCGTGCGCCACCGGTGACAGCCGCTTGGCTTTGGCTTGCACCAGGCACCAGCTGCGAAACAGCGGCAATTCTTCGACCGGCAGCTCGACCAGGCCGCCGGTCGCCAGCTCCAGGTTCAGGGCGTGGCGCGTCAACAGCGCCAGGCCCAGACCCGCTACCACGCATTCACGCTGGGCTTCGGCCGACGCCACTTCCTGGGTCTGGGTGAAGTGCACGCGCTTCTCCTTGAAATACTCCTCGCAGGCCAGTCGCGTGCCCGAGCCGGGTTCGCGGATCAGCAGGGTGTACGGCTCAAGGTCCTGCAAGCGCAGTGGGCCCATGTGCGCCAGCGGATGATCCGGCCGCGCCACGGCAACGATCGGGTTGTTGAGGAACGGCAGGAATTCCAGGCCCATGTCCTGGGGCACCATCGACATGATCACCAGATCGTCGCGGTTGTCGGAGAGCCGGCGGATCACCTGGCCACGGTTGACCACCGTCAGTTGCAGATTTACTTCCGGATGCTGACGCTTGAACGCCGCGAACAGATGCGGCACGAAGTATTTGGCGCTGGATTCCACCGCCAGCTTCAACTGGCCCTGCAGCGAGCCCTGCATGTCCGAGAGCTGCATGTCGAGGTTTTCCAACCGGCCGAAGATGTCCCGGCTGGCGCGCTGAAGTGCTTCGGCCGCTTCGGTCATGTAGAGTTTTTTGCCCACGTAATCGAATAATGGCTGGCCGATCAGCTCTTCGAGCTGACGAATCTGTAGGCTGACGGCCGGTTGTGTGAGCGACATTTCCTCGGCGGCACGGCTGTAGGAGCGCAAATCGCACACTTCGTTGAAGATCTGCAATTGACGCAATGTCATACGCATCAGGGACTTACGCATTTTCTACTGACTCTGGCCATTGGCTGATGCACTGACTATAAGTCTTTACTTATGCCTGACCCAATTTTTATTCATTTTTGTTAATCCCTTGTCAGCGCTAGTGTGGAGCCGAGACCAGATTGAAACATTTGGTCACGTGCCGACCTGGGTCTAGCAGGTCGTGGTGCCACCGGCTCAAGGGAACCTCCAAGTGATAACAAAGATCCTGATCGCCAACCGTGGTGAGATTGCCGTACGAATCGTGCGTGCCTGCGCCGAGATGGGCATCCGTTCGGTCGCGATCTATTCCGACGCCGACCGGCATGCCTTGCATGTGAAGCGTGCGGACGAGGCCCACAGCATTGGTGCCGAGCCGCTGGCCGGTTACCTGAACCCGCGCAAGCTGGTGAACCTGGCCGTGGAAACCGGCTGCGATGCGCTGCACCCCGGCTACGGTTTCCTCTCGGAAAACGCCGAGCTGGCAGACATCTGCGCCGAACGCGGAATCAAATTCATCGGCCCGTCGGCGGAAGTCATCCGCCGCATGGGCGACAAGACCGAAGCGCGCCGCAGCATGATCAAGGCCGGCGTACCGGTCACGCCGGGCACCGAAGGCAACGTTTCGGGCATCGAGGAAGCATTGAGCGAGGGCGACCGCATCGGTTACCCGGTGATGCTCAAGGCCACTTCCGGTGGTGGCGGTCGCGGTATCCGTCGCTGCAACAGCCGCGAAGAACTCGAACAGAATTTCCCCCGGGTCATTTCCGAAGCCACCAAGGCCTTCGGTTCGGCGGAAGTGTTCCTGGAAAAATGCATCGTCAATCCGAAACACATCGAAGCGCAGATCCTCGGCGACAGCTTCGGCAACGTCGTGCATCTGTTCGAACGTGACTGCTCGATCCAGCGCCGCAACCAGAAGCTGATCGAAATCGCCCCGAGCCCGCAACTGACCCCGGAACAGCGCGCCTACATCGGCGACCTGTCGGTGCGTGCAGCCAAGGCCGTAGGCTACGAGAACGCCGGCACCGTGGAGTTCCTGCTCGCCGAGGGCGAGGTGTACTTCATGGAGATGAACACTCGGGTGCAGGTGGAACACACCATCACCGAAGAAATCACCGGGATCGACATCGTCCGCGAACAGATCCGCATCGCCTCCGGCCTGCCGCTGTCGGTGAAGCAGGAGGACATCCAGCACCGCGGTTTTGCCCTGCAATTCCGGATCAACGCCGAAGACCCGAAAAACAACTTCCTGCCGAGCTTCGGCAAGATCACGCGCTACTACGCCCCCGGCGGCCCTGGCGTGCGTACCGACACGGCGATCTACACCGGCTACACCATCCCGCCGTTCTACGACTCGATGTGCCTGAAATTAGTGGTGTGGGCGCTGACTTGGGAAGAGGCGATGGACCGTGGCCTGCGCGCCCTCGACGACATGCGTCTGCAAGGCGTGAAGACCACCGCCGCGTATTACCAGGAAATCCTGCGCAACCCGGAATTCCGTAGCGGCCAGTTCAATACCAGCTTCGTTGAAAGCCACCCTGAACTGACCAACTACTCGATCAAGCGCAAACCCGAAGAGCTGGCCCTGGCCATCGCCGCCGCCATCGCCGCCCACGCAGGCCTGTGAGGAATAGAACAATGACTAAAAAGATTTTCGTAACCGACACCATCCTGCGCGACGCTCACCAATCGCTGCTCGCCACCCGCATGCGCACCGAAGACATGCTGCCGATCTGCGACAAGCTCGACAAAGTCGGCTACTGGTCGCTGGAATGCTGGGGCGGCGCGACCTTCGACGCTTGCGTGCGTTTCCTGAAAGAAGACCCGTGGGAGCGTCTGCGCCAACTGCGCGCTGCGTTGCCCAACACCCGCCTGCAAATGCTCCTGCGCGGCCAGAACCTGCTGGGCTACCGCCACTACAGCGATGACGTGGTCAAAGCGTTCGTCGCCAAGGCCGCAGTCAACGGCATCGACGTGTTCCGCATCTTCGACGCGATGAACGACGTGCGTAACCTGCGCGTGGCGATCGAAGCGGTGAAGGCTGCCGGCAAACACGCCCAGGGCACCATCGCCTACACCACCAGCCCGGTGCATACCATCGACGCGTTCGTCGCCCAGGCCAAGCAAATGGAAGCCATGGGTTGCGACTCGGTGGCGATCAAGGACATGGCCGGTCTGCTGACCCCATACGCGACCGGTGAGCTGGTGCGTGCACTGAAAGCCGAGCAGTCGCTGCCAGTGTTTATCCACTCCCACGACACCGCCGGCCTGGCAGCCATGTGCCAGCTCAAGGCAATTGAAAACGGTGCCGACCACATCGACACCGCCATCTCCAGCTTCGCTTCGGGCACCAGCCACCCTGGCACCGAATCGATGGTTGCTGCACTCAAAGGCACCGAGTTCGATACCGGTCTGAACCTGGAGCTGTTGCAGGAAATCGGCCTGTACTTCTACGCCGTGCGCAAGAAGTACCACCAGTTTGAAAGCGAATTCACCGCCGTCGATACCCGTGTTCAAGTGAACCAGGTGCCGGGCGGGATGATTTCCAACCTGGCCAACCAGTTGAAAGAGCAGGGCGCTCTGAACCGCATGGGCGAAGTGCTGGCGGAGATTCCGCGCGTGCGTGAAGACCTTGGCTTCCCGCCGCTGGTGACCCCGACTTCGCAGATCGTCGGCACCCAGGCGTTCTTCAACGTGCTGGCCGGCGAGCGCTACAAGACCATTACCAACGAGGTGAAGCTCTACCTGCAAGGCGGCTACGGCAAGGCGCCGGGCACCGTGAACGAGAAGCTGCGTCGCCAGGCCATCGGCAGCGAAGAGGTGATCGACGTACGTCCGGCCGATCTGCTCAAGCCGGAAATGACCAAGCTGCGTGCCGATATCGGCGCACTGGCCAAGTCCGAAGAAGACGTGCTGACATTCGCCATGTTCCCGGACATCGGTCGCAAGTTCCTCGAAGAGCGTGCCGCCGGCACCCTCACTCCGGAAGTGCTGCTGCCGATCCCGGAAGCGGGCAAGGTGGCTTCGGCCGGCGGCGAAGGCGTACCGACCGAGTTCGTCATCGACGTGCATGGCGAAACCTACCGCGTGGACATCACCGGTGTCGGCGTCAAGGCTGAGGGCAAGCGTCACTTCTACCTGTCCATCGACGGCATGCCGGAAGAAGTGGTGTTCGAGCCGCTCAACGAATTCGTCGGCGGCGGCAGCAGCAAGCGCAAGCAGGCTTCGGCCCCGGGCCACGTCAGCACCACCATGCCGGGCAACATCGTCGATGTGCTGGTCAAGGAAGGCGACACCGTCAAGGCGGGCCAGGCCGTGCTGATCACCGAAGCGATGAAGATGGAGACCGAAGTCCAGGCGGCGATTGCCGGCAAGGTCACCGCCATTCATGTCGCCAAGGGCGACCGGGTGAACCCGGGCGAAATCCTGATCGAGATCGAAGGCTGAGATAACAGCATCGATACAACGCTTTAAACCTCGGGGGGGCATGTGCTCCCCTTTTTTTTGCTTTCAAAGTGCTGCCGCACCGTGCGGCAGCAACCCGTCCGGACTTAGAACGCCATTCGCCATTGCCCCGATACGCCGTGGTTTCGGCTGTCGCTACCGATCTCACCCGACAAGCCAACACCGAGTGTGTGGCTGGACGAGACGGCCAGATCAAGCCCGGTGTCGAGCGTCAGGCTGTTGCGATCCAGCTCCGCGCCGTAAACGGTGTAGTCATGGCCGCCGGTGACCAGACGTTGCCGGGTGCTGGTGTAGGTCTCGCCATAAACGTGTTTCCACCCCGCGCTGAGTCGTGGCGTGAGGCGCATGCCGTTATCCAGCGTGCTGACTTTCGCCATGCGCAGGCCGACAGTGGTGTTGAAGTTGCCTTGGGATTGAGCGTGAACCTTGAGCGCCGCCGCTCCGCCTTTCTCGGTGTAGCCGTCGCGCTGGTAGCGTTGGTAACCGAGGCTGGCAAATGGCTCGATGCTGACGTTGGCCCGACCCAGGTTGTATCCCGACTCGATGAACACTTGCTGGGTGCTGGCCTGGTAGTTGCCTTTCAGTCGGTCATGCAAGCGGCCGAACGCGACTTCGCGGCGGGTACTGCCTTCATGGTTGCTCCAGGCTGCGCCGAGCCGAAGTGACAGCGGGCCGGTCTGACGCAAGGCGTAAGCGCCGAGGTGCCAACTGTCGAGGTCTCCGTCCAGTTCCTTGCTGTCCATGCGCGTATCGGAGGTGCCGCCCATCAAACCCAGTCGCCATTCTTCGTCGAGGCGCCAGTCCGCACCGAGCAGCAGGCCTTTGGTGGAATGCTGCATGGGCTCCACATCGCGATCCAGTTTCCCGCTATGGCCGAGGGCCTGCAGCCAGACCCTGCCGCTCTCGGCATTTCCGGCCGCGTGGCGCGGTGCGTTTGGCTGGTTTTCATGCAGGTTATCGAGCTGGTGCATGGCCGACAGCAGGCTGGCGCTGACCGGTGTGACGCTGCTCAAGGTGGCCTTGGCGAGGTTGGCGTTGCTGCCGCCGGCCAGTTGATCGTAGGCGAGGGCGGCCGTAGTTTCGTCGGCAGCGAGCAGGGCTTCGATGGCTGCGTTTCCCGGAGGTAGAGGGGAATCCGTTGACGGCGGCTGGTCTACCACTTGGGTTTGTTGAGATGCGGACGTTTCGGCCAGAACCGATTCCGGTAAGGGCGCTGGTTTTTCCAGGCTTTCTTTGAGTGCGCTGCCGCTTTGCGTCGTGGCGACCTTCTCGGAGGGAATGTCATCGGGTGCAGGAAGGGGTGCCGCTGGAATCTCAGTGCTGACCGGAAATGTTTCTGGCGTCGGAGCGATACTTTCTGCAAGCAGTGGCTCTGGAGCGAGACTGGGCGGAGCAGGTTTTTCTTTCTTCTTGCGCGCAGGCTTGGGTTTCACTTCGTCCATGACGGGCGCATCGGGCTCCGACTGCTCCGCAAGAGAAAATTCCACGCAACCGACTGCCAGCGCAACCGCCAGCACAAGATGTTGAAGCTTGTATTTGCATTGAATGGGCATTCAGTTCGTCTCATGTGAAATGAGGCCAAACTGTAAAAGTCGATGCCGGTCCACCGATGCCGGGCAATTCCGAGTCGGATGCAGGTGATGGCGTCTGCTTTTGTAGCCCGGGCGCTGGCAGGTAATGAACCCGCCATGATTACCCGATCGACCAGACGCCTTTACCTACAACTCCCGCTGAAATCCGGATTGGCGAAATCTCAAAAACTCATCTGCCACTGCCCGATCAACCCGTGATTACGGCTGTTGCTACCAATCTCGCCGCTGTATCCCAGCCCCAGCGTATGCCGCGCGGAAATGCCAAGATCCAGCCCTGCTTCGAGTACGAGGCTGTCGCGATCCAGCGAGCTGCCATCGACGCTGAACGCCGTGCCACCGACCACAAATGCCTGACGGGTCGAGCTGCTGACATCGCCGTAGGTGTGCTTCCAGCCGGCGGCCATCCGCGGGGTCAGGCTCATGCCATTGTCCAGCGAGCTGAGGTGCGCCAAGCGCAGGCCGAAGGTGCTGCTGAAGTTGTCCTGGGTCTGACTGTCGACCTGCAAGGCCGCGGCGCCACCCTTTTCCTGATAGCGGTCGCGGTGATAGCGCTGGTAGCCGAGGCTGGCGAACGGTTCGGCGCTGAGTCGGCCGCTGCCCATGGCGTAGCCGAGTTCGGCGAACGCTTGCTGGCTGTCGGCGTCGTAATCACCCTTGGGGCGATCGCTGAAACCATTGAACGCGATGGTGCGTTTGCTTTCGCCCTGATGACCGCTGTACGCCGCGCCCAAGCGCAAGGCGATCGGACCGTTTTGATGCAGCGCATAAACGCCGGCGTGCCAGCTCTCGACATTGCCGTCGAAGCCGGTGGCGTCCAGGTCAGTCTTCGAATAGCCGCCGAGCACGCCCAGACGCCATTGTGGATTCAGTGCCCAGTCGGCACCGAGCACGCTGCCCTTGGTGCGTTGTTCCAGACCGCTGCTGCCGTGTTCGCCATCCAGCTTGCCGTAGCCGCCAATGGCCTGCAGCCAGAGCCGGCCCCGGGCGTTCGGATCGTTCAGGTTTCGTGCTTCGGACGGTACGCCGTTGGCGGCGAGGATCGGCGTATCACGCTGATCGAGGCCGACCATCAAGCCTGGGCTGCCACCCATTTGCTGCATCGCCGAGAGCATGCTGCTGCCGACCTGGCTGCTGGCGCCGAGGGTGGCGCTGGTCAGGTTGGCGTTGCTGGCGCCGGCCAGTTGCTCGATGGCTGCGCCCGCGCTGGATTGCGTGGTGTTGAGCAAGGCGTTGTACAGCGCATTGTTCTTGCCGATCGAGGCCAGGCTGTTGGCGGCATTGCTGCCGTTGCCGGTGGCGGTGAATTCATTGAACGCCACGTCATTGCGGGTGTAAGTCAGGTCGACCTGCGTTGGCGTGTAAGCGAGGGTCGGCGTGAGGAACGCGTAGTCGCTGGTGACCGCGCCGAACGTGCCGTTGACCCGCGCTGCCTGCAGCACTGTGTAATGGCTCTGCCACGGATAAGTGCCGCTGCCGGGATTGACCGCCAGCGTTGCGCCGTTGAGGTTGGCCGTGCCGCCGACCTGGACCGGCGCGCTGCTGCCATCGGCATTGACGCCATAAGCGAGGGTGGATGCGCTGCCCATGTTCAAGTCGTGCACGATGGCCGCGGTGCCGAGGCGGGTGTCGGTGCGCAACGTGCCATTGACGTTGAGGTTGCCTACCGAACCGCCACCCGTATACACACCACCGACGTCCACGGTCAGGTTGCCGGCGATACCGCCCTGGTTGATCAGCGTGGCGCCGTTGCGCACGGCACCACCGTCGCTGAAGTCGCCGCTGCCGGTGAGCGTCCAGGCACCTTGTTTGACTTCCAGCCATTCAAAGTTGCGGCTGGCACCGAAGCTGCCGCCGGCTGCGTCACCCATCACCACGCGGTCATAACCGCTGCCGCCATCGACCACGCCGACAAAGCGGCTGCCGTTGCGCAGGGTCAGGCTGTCATTGCCGCCGCCCAGATCCAGCGCCAGCCCGTTACTGCCGCTGACGGTGCCACCGTTGATCACGTTGTCGGCGAACTCACCGACGAATTTCACCCCGAAACCGCCGAGGCCCTGGATGGTGCCGAAGTTCTCCAGCGTGGTGGCCGCCAGCCCAGAACCACCGCTGCCGTCGTCCACCAGAATTGCGCTGTTGGCGCCGCTGATCAGCGCATCCATGGCGTTGAGGATATAGCCGCCGCCCAGCGCAATGCCTTCACTGCCATTGGCGAAGCCACCCTTGTCCACACCGCCGGCGCCGACGCCCTGGATGGTGCCGTAGTTTTCAATGTGGGCGATCTTGTCGATGTCCACGCCGTCGCCGTCGCCATTGGCTTGTAAACCGGAATAGGCGCCAGTGATCATGCCGTGGTTGATCACCGTGCCGTCGCCATCGGAACCGAAACCGGAGCCGTTGCGCCCGGTGATTTGCCCGTAGTTGACCAGCGTCGCTCCCAGGTCGGTGGTGATGCCATGGCGCCCGCCCGAAATCACGCCGTAGTTGGTCACGCTGACACCGGTCGCGGTGTCGATATCGATGCCGTCGAACTTCTGGTCGGCGTTGTGCGAGTCACCGGTGGAGATCTCGCCGTAGTTGCTGATGGTCGCGTTGGCGCCGGTTTTCATGCCGTCGCTGGCGTCGCCACGAATCAGCCCACCCGCGCGGTTGATAATCGTGGTTTTCACCCCGTCGCTGCGCAACGCATCCAGATCCAGGCCTTGGCCTGTGGTCGAGCGAATGGTGCCGCTATTGTCGATCAACAGGCTGCCGCTGACGAAGTTGCTGTCGATGCGAATCGCGTCGTTGGAGCCGAGAATCTGCCCGCCGCTGCGGTTATAGATGGCGTAGTTTCGCGCCTGGGTCAGGTCGCCGCTGCTGTCGATGGCACGGCCACCGGTAGAAATGATCTTGCCGGCGTTGTCGATGATCACGCCGACACCGCTGGTGCCGTCCTTGAGGCTTACCGCCTTGCCGCTGTTGGTGATGCTGCCCGGCGCCGAAATTGTCAGCGTGTCGCTGCCACCCAATGTCTGCGATGCAGTCGTGGCGGTGTCGATTTGCACGGTCTTGCCGTGGGCGGCGCTGGCGGCGATCAGCAGGGCAATGGCAAACGACAGGCGCTGGGGCGGGAAGGGCATGGGGCGGACGTCCTTTTTGTTATAAGCGGGGCGTCCTGTATAGCGGAGGGTTTTTACAGAATGATGTACGGACTATGTGCATTCTTTTGCAGTTCAGGCCTCAGATTTGGACGTTCATCTGCAATTCATTGCAGATCCGACGGTGGCGAAGAGTCGAAATCGCAGCCTTGGACATCGCTTGAACGAGATGCCACAGGCTGCGCTCTTTTACGTTCACTGGTTCAACCGCGGCACTCAACCAACCCCTTCACCTGCCCATCCGCCGTCTGATTCTCATCGCTCAACCAGCGCTCGAACCCCGCCGCAATCGCCGGCCATTCCGAGTCCAGAATCGAGTACCACGCGGTGTCGCGGTTCTGGCCCTTGACCACCATGTGCTGGCGGAACACGCCTTCGAAGCTGAAGCCCAGACGCTCGGCCGCGTATTTGGAGCGGGCGTTGCCGTTGTTGCATTTCCATTCGAGGCGGCGATAGCCGAGGGCGAAGGATTCTTTGGCCAGCAGGTAGACCGCCTCGGTGCTTTTCGGCGAGCGCTGCATCGGGGCGCCGAAGGTGACGTGGCCGATTTCGATGCGGCCCTGTGCCGGGACGATCGACATCAGGCTGAGGATGCCTTGCACCTGGCCGCTGGCGCGGTCGATGACGCTGAAAAAATACGGGTCGCTGTGGGCGGCGTGGTTGTTCAGCCAGTCATTGAAGGCGCTGCGTTCCGGGAACGGGCCGTAGGGCAAGTAATCCCAGAGTTTCGGGTCGGCGCCGGGGCCTTGCAGGGCGTTGAACAGGTCGTCGCCGTGGCGTGCCGGGTCGAGTTTTTCCAGGCGGATGAAGCGGCCTTCGATCAGCGTGGTGGAGGGTGGCGGCACGCCTTTCCAGTCAGCGAGAGAAATCGTCATGCGCGTGGCTCCTTAAATGGCTTTGCGAAACTGGATGAAACCCGGGCGCTCGGCGATGCGCTCGTAGAGCTGGATCGCCGTGGCGTTGGTTTCGTGGGTCAGCCAGTGCACCTTGCAGCACCCGTCGGCCTTGGCCGTGGCGTAGACGTGTTCGATCAGCAGGCGACCGACGCCGGTGCCACGGGTTTGCGGCTCCACCAGCAGGTCTTGCAGGTAGCAGGAGTTTTCGATGCTCCAGTTCGAACGATGGTAGATGAAATGCACCATGCCCACCGCTTTGCCGTCAGCCCAGGCGAGGGCGGCATGGGTCGGTTCGTTCGGGTCGAGAAAACGCTGCCAGGTGCTCTGGCTGACGGCGTCCGGCAATTCAGTGTTGTAGAAGCGCAGGTAGGCCTGCCACAGCGGCAGCCAGGCCGCGTGATCGGCGGCGCTGACCGGACGGATGTCGATCTGACTCATGGTGATTTCCTTAACGCATCAAGTGAGCGAGGGTTTGATCGTTGATGTCGGAGCTGGCAGCCAGGCCTTCGCGCACGCCGGCGATATCTTCGACGCTACGGTTCTGGCTGAGCTTGCGCTTGCCTTCGAGGCGGTCGATCGGAATGGCGAACCCGACGATGGCCTTGAGCATGCCGTCGATGTAATCGGCCGGGGCATCGTCAACCGACCAGGGCTGGGCGCGGCCCGCTTCATGGCGGTCGGTGAGGGTGCTGACGATGTCCAGCAGGCGACCGCCATTGCTGAAGGTTTCGGCGTGACCGTAGGCATGCACAGCAACGTAGTTCCAGGTCGGCACGACTTTGCCGTGCTCGGCCTTGCTCGGGTAAAACCCCGGGCTGACGTAGGCATCGGCACCGGGAAAGATCAGCATCGCTTCGGCGCCGTCGCGCAGGTCTTTCCACTGCGGATTGGCTTTGGCCAGATGCCCGTACAGCGTGCCGTTCGGACCTTGTTCGCGATGCAGCAACACCGGCACATGACTGGCCTGCAAGCCTTGTTCGCCGTGGGTGACCAATATGGCGAGGCGGGTGGCGAGGATCAGTTCGTGCAGTTGGGACAAGTCTTCGATGGCAAAGGCGCGGGGTGTGTACATGGAGAAAATTTCCTTGGCGAATGCCTGCATCGTAGGCAGGCTATTGGTCTGTTGTAAGAGCCATTGATGACCAATTTCATAGGTCCATTGTGATGCCCGATTCGACCACGCTGTCACTGCCGTTCAACCCTGCCGGTATCGAGCTCGACCGCCGCAAAGGGCTGAGCCGTCAGCTCTATCAGGCCTTGCGCCTGCGGGTGCTCGACGGACGTCTGGCCAGCGGCACGCGCCTGCCGGCCAGCCGCGATCTGGCAGCGGCGCTGGGGATTTCCCGCAACAGCGTGGTGCGCGCCTACGATCAGCTGTATGCCGAAGGTTTCATTGAAGGCCGGGTCGGGGACGGCACTTATGTGGCGCAGTTACCGCAATCGGTGGCGCCCGCGAAAAAATTATCCACAAAAGTATCCACAGGGTTTTCAACAGGCTTACCCACAACCTTATCCACAATTTCGGTCAATTCCACTGGGGATTTATCCAGCAAAGTTATCCACAGTGGTGCATTGCAGCGGCTTGAGCAGAACCATTTACCGACGCCACCGAGCGGTCCGCCGCGAGCATTCCGGGTCGGTGTTCCGGCGTTTGATCTGTTTCCGTTCGACGTCTGGGCCAAGCTGAACGCGGCGTTCTGGCGCAAACCCGATTTGCAGCAACTGTGTTACGGCGACCCGGCGGGCGATGCGCGCCTGCGCGGTCTGATCGCCGCTTATTTGCGCAGTTCGCGCGGCCTGCAGTGCTCGGCTGAGCAAATTGTGATCACCAGTGGCGCGCAACAGGGAATCAGCCTTTGTGCACAGTTGCTGGTGGAGCCGGGCGCAGGGGTGGGCATCGAGAATCCCGGCTATCGCGCAGCGGGTCATGCGTTCGCCTTGGCCGGCGGTCGATTGCACGGTATTGCCGTGGACGAAGAGGGCATCGACTGCGCGGCACTGGCGGCCGCCGAAGATTGCCGGGTGGCTTATGTCACGCCGTCTCATCAATACCCGACCGGTGTGGTGATGAGCCTGGCGCGACGTCTGGAACTGCTGGCCTGGGCCGAGCGCACCGGCGGCTGGATCGTCGAGGACGACTACGACGGCGAATATCGCTACACCGGCGCGCCACTGGCTCCGCTGGCTGCGCTCGATCGCCAGGGTCGCGTGTTGTACGTCGGCACTTTCGGCAAAGTCGCGTTCCCGGCGCTGCGTCTGGGTTATCTGGTGTTGCCGCCGGGGCTGGTCGAGGCCTTTGCGCAGCGGCGCGCGGTGGATGTCCGGCATTCGGAAGTGAGCACTCAAGCGGTGATGGCCGAATTCATGGCGGCCGGGCATTTCCAGCGGCACATCCGGCGGATGCGCCGGGCAGCCCTCAGTCGGCGTAACGCCCTCATCAACGGTTGGCCGCAAGGATTGGCGGGCGTGGGTGAGCTGCCGGCGGTGTCAGCGGGACTGCATCTCACCGTGGCGGTCGACAGCGTGGCCCGCGAACAACAGCTGATTGAGCAGGCCGCCAGCGTGGAAGTGGAAGTCCACGGCCTGAGCAAGTATTGGCTGCCGGACTCGACGACCCCGATCGATCAGCGCGCCGGGCTGGTGCTGGGTTTTGCGGCGGTGCCGGAGCCGGCGATCGAGTCGGCTCTGGCCCGTCTGCGTGAAGTCTGGCGCCCTTAAGCGTCTTTCGGTTGAGCCTGCGGCTGCGATTTCAGGAACAGATCGCGTACCTGCGGATCGACGATGCGCCGTAGTGCATTGTCGACGGCATCGAAGGTGCTGAGTGCCTGCCGCGTTTTGTCATCGAGCGTCTGCAGATAGGCATCGGCCGGTTTCAGGTGGGCGGTGGTGTACAGCTCATCTGCATCCCCGAGCTGGTCGTAGTGGAAGTGCGCCACCCACAGCGGCTTGTCAGCGTTGTTCCTGTCGAGAATCCGATACTCCTGAAAGTAGTCCCCGCGATAACGGGTACGAATGCGCCCGCGAGGGTCTTTGCTGACCTTGACCTGCCCGTTGTCGTGCATCCAGTGGAAATAGGTTTCCCGAGGTTTGCGGTGTTTAAGCATGGTCGCATAGACCGCTATGCCTTCGGCCTGTGTGCGGATGGCACCCGCGCGCAGGTTCGGGATGAGGGAGGTGACGGGCCACGGATCCTTCCTGGCGTTTTTTCTTCGGGTGATAGCGCTTTCGACGTCATTAGCCGCTTGCTTGAGTCGCTCGACTTGCTGTTCGAACATGTCGCGGATGTCGGCGGGAATGCGCCCTGGTCGCTTGGCATCCTCGCGGGTCTTCCTGTTGAATCGGTCGATGTCCGCTTCAAGCTGGATGGCCGATGAAAGAAGGTCCTCGTCATCTTTGGGCATCTTCGGGTCAGGTCGTCGAGTGGACAGTTTGACGAACGGGACCTCTGCGCTGGAGTCGCCGTCCGGGGCAGTGGAAGCCTGCTCGTCCACCTCTGGGCGGGGGCGGCTCTTGGAGACCTTTACTTTGGACTGCGATGTGGAGGGCTGCGGTCTGGACTTGACGGGTGCCGGTCGTTCCTCAGGTTCAGGCAGTTCCGTGGTCAGTCGATTGCGAGCCAGCAGGTGGAACTCGCCGATCAGCTCGCGAACCCTGTCGAGTCTGTCCTGGACGAACTGGCCGGGATGGTCGGCAGGCAGCTGTTCGACGCGTTCACCGAGGCTGGCGAAGAGGTCGTTCCATTGCGACAGGCGTTCGAGACGCGCTGGCTGTCCGTCTGCGGTCACCGCTGTTTTGCTCAACAGGATCAGCTCATGGCTGGCGTCGGCGGCAGCGGCCGTAATGATCCCGATGGCAACACGGGCGGCATTCATGGCGGCCCCCGGCTGTTCCACGACACAGCGTTCGTAGGACATGCCGATTTCATTGGCCTTGAGATCGAGCGGGCTGAAGTCCGGCAGCAGCAATTCCAGTCGTGTGGCCACTTCTCTGGCCTTGACCGAGTGGCTGTTCAAGACCTGCAGCGAACGGTCCAGGGTCTGCAGGCTGACAATCATTTCGTCGCTCATCGCGGTGGCGACGGTGGCTATTTCGATCTGTTTGTTTCGCGGTATCGCTGTCTGGTTGATTGCGCTGTCGACGAATATTTGCGTGGTCTTGGCATAAGTCCGCATCTTCACTCGCAGCCACGAGCCAAAACAGCGGTGCTGACCCAGAGTAAGGCTCATCAGCTTGGCCTGGTGTACCGATCCGCCGCCCCCTGCCTCGCGCCAGATCTCGAGTTGGTCCAGGGCCTTGGTGTAGTCATTGCCCAGCTTCGTGGCGCGGTCCAGATAAATGGACGCGGAGTGCTCGAATCCGGCTTCGCTGATATCCCGTGGAAGGGCGACCAGTGCTCGCAGCAGCAGTGTTTTCGCTTCGGTTTCGCCTGCTTCAAATTGTTCCAGCTCAGTCCACGCTGCATCCATGATCTGTTTTTTGGATCGACGGAATGCCTCGATCCGGCTTTTCGGCATGCCGCCGCGCAAGCGCAGTTTCGGGTCCCAGTGCCATTGTCCGGCCGTCTCGTCGTATTTCAGGGCCATGCCGATACGCTGTGGGTCGGCCGGGTCAACGATGTGAACCGGCTCGCCTGGCCGGGCGATCACTTCAAACCAGCGCATGCCGACCTGGACGCACGTCTTGCCGTCGAGGGTGTAGAGGTGAGTGACCGACGAGGCTCGTTTGCCGCTCAAGTCAGGTGCGGCGATCCTGAAACGGTCGAGCATCGCGATGAAGCGTGCGCTGGTGCCAGGTCGCAACAGCGTCCCCTGTTCGAGTTGAGTGAAATGATCGGCAGGGACTTCGCCGGTGACAACCAGCGGATCGAGGACGACGGATGGCGCGACCGCTGGCGCAGGTTGCGGCGTTCTCGCGGACGCCACGCTCTCCGGCGTCCCTTGCTCGAACTCGTACGATTTACTCCGGCGCGGCGACCAGGAGCGGTTGCGTCGTACCACGGCGTGCTGAGTCATGATGATGCCGAGGGTGAGCAGAACATCGGCGGTGGATTGCCAGGCCACCAGATTGTCGTCGCGTTCATGGGCATCAATCGCCTGCTGGATCTGCGTGATGGTCTGCCAGACCCAGACAGCGGTGCCGGCTGCGCCGCTCATGAAATTTGCGGCGACGCTGAAAATGGCCCAGCCGCTGTCCGCCAGAAGTGCCCAGCGACGCTCACGGTTGGACTGTGACTGACGGTTCGCAAGCTCGACCAGTGCCTGACTGTTCGCCGTGTACAGCGAAGCGAGGATGTCGCCGTCGAGCGGCGCATTTTCCAGTTCGATCGGGCCGGTCAGGTCCAGATGCATGAACGGTTCCGTGGCCAGTTGAGTGACGATCCACGGCGAGGGCAGACCCACCGGGAAGGCGTATTGCGAGTACTCGAAACTCAGGGCCGCGCTGCTCATCCAGGCGAGTACCGAATTGCGCAGTTCGCCCGCCTGATACAGCGCATACATCAGGTTCTGCAACGAAGCGAACTGCATCAATGGGGTGTCCAGCAGCGGTCGGTACAAAAGACAGGGACCGTGTGCGTGATCTCGCGGACAAATGATGAACATGTTGGCGACCACGTCCGAGCGCCGGCTCAAGCGGCGGCGCGGGACGAACGCCAGAGGCCGGATGGTCACCGGATGTTCGGCCGCCGGCAGTTTGCGGTTGATGGCATCCATCAACTGGCAGACATAGTTATAGCCACGCTCATCGATTGCACCCTGGCGTCTGAGTTTGCACTCCAGCGCGAGCATCGGCAGAAGCGTCGGCAGCTGGCGCAGATAGCGAGTCCGGTGCGCGGTCGAACGGATCGGGTCATCGATCAGCGCGCGTTTGATCAGTTGCGGATAGTGACCACCGATGTCGACCTTTTCCGCGACGGCGGTCAGAAAATCCACCGTCAACCAGTCAGGTACGGCTCGGCCATCATCGAAGGCGATCGTGGCCTGGTAGGGCGCGGTATTTTGCAGGGCAAATTCACCCAGAGTTTCGTGTCCTCGATCAAACGGGTTGGGCAGCGTGAAGCCGCCGGCTTCGAGGCTGTTCGTCACCGTGATTCGCAGCTGTTCCAGAGGCAGGTCGGCGGCGCCTTCAGCGCTTTCGTCGGCAATGATCGCTTCACGCATCCGACGTTCGGCGTAGGGTTTGATCAGGGGAATGTCATCTTCCCTGAACGCGCCATTCCCGGCTTCGTTGCGCAACGTGCCGAGCTCGGCAACGTAGCGACTGTAGTCCTGCAGGTCACGCGCCGATCCATCGAGTAACCAGTCGGGAATGGCCTCTTCCAGCTGGTCGAGTCGAGCCCGCTCAAGTGGGCTGAACCGACTGCGGCGCTGCTGCCCGGAGCCGGCGTGGGCACTGATCGACCGGCTGGCGGGATCCAGTGCCTCGATCGCGCCGAGCTGGTTGCTGATCTGCGCCTGTGCGACGGCATCGAAGATGTTTCCTTCGGGCTCGATCAGGCGCCATTTCAAGGAGCGATCGGACAGCCGGGGATCGAGTCGCTGCGGCAATGTTTCTCCCAGCGCGGTCAGCGAGTCGAATGATTCATAGCCATCGGCAACGGTGTACATCAGGATCCGGCTTCGTTTTTTGACGGTGGCGGTCAGCACGAGAGCCCCGGCGACAAGCAGGTGTGTACTGTCCTCGCCGTCGACCAGTTCGATGTCCATCAGGCAGGCTTTCAGTCCGACGAAATCGTTGGCCGCGGGCGAGCGTTCACTCCGGTCTGGATGCTGCGCGACAAATCGTGCCAATGCGCACTCGTCGGCGTCCCAGCCGCTGGCGGACTGCACATTTGCCGCCGAGCACAACTGATCGGACAGCTCTTGCCAGCGTGGCTGGCCATTGGCGGACTCGTTCCAGTAATCGAGCTGGCGCTGCTGATATTCGAGGAACAGAAAAGGTGCAAGGTCGTTCATCAGCGCAGTGATGTCGTCCATGCTCACCGGCAGAAGCGTGGGAGGGACTGCATTGGGTGTTCGGGTCAGGAAGTGCTCGCCTTCGATGTAATCGGCTGTGGTCTTGTGCAGGCAGTGCTGGATGAAGGCATGGGTCAGCGACTCGAAAGCGAAGACCCTGGCGGTGCTCTGTGAAGTGTCGGTCTCGCGCAGAGGTGTCGCGAGCATGCAGTGATCCGGATCGATGTGTTGGTCGGGATAGCTTTTGTTCAGTCCTTCGCGCAACAACGTCGAGGCGACTTGATGCAGCGAGTAGCCCTGGCCGGTAAGTTCGACCAGCCGGCTCTGTTTCAGCAAAGGAGGGGAAACGTCTGGGGCGGCGGCAGGTTCAGTCATGTTCATGTCCACGGGAAAAAACCGGACACTAAAATCCTGGCCGCGCTGCGATGCGGTACATAGATCTTGCAGGCAAAAAAAGACCCGCGGTTGCGGGTCTGGTCGGGTTGCAGCGCTTCAGGTACCGGACTTGATCTTGGTCCACGCCCGGGTGCGCGCCCGTTCCGCATCACGCGGCAACGGTTGCAGGGTGTAGAGCGTGTTCATCGCCGCATCGGTCGGGTACAGATTCGGGTTGTTGCGAATCGCCGGGTCGACAAGTTCGGTGGCGTCCTTGTTCGGGTTCGGATAACCGACAAAATCGCTGACCGGCGCAATCACCTGCGGTTGCAGCAGGTAGTTGATGAAGGTGTAGGCATCCTGCGGATTCTTCGCACCTTTCGGGATGGCAAGCATGTCGAACCAGATCGGCGCGCCTTCTTTCGGCAGACGCATGTCCACCACCACGCCATTCTTCGCTTCCTTGGCGCGGTTGGCCGCTTGCGAGAAGCTGCCCGAATAGCCGACGGCAACGCAGATGTCGCCGTTGGCGATGTCGGCCATGTACTTGGACGAATGGAAGTAGGTCACGTACGGACGAATCTTCATCAGCAGCGCTTCAGCCTTGGCGTAGTCCGCCGGGTTCTTGCTGTTGGGATCCAGGCCGAGGTGTTGCAGGGCCAGCGGCAGAATCTCCGATGGCGAGTCGAGCAGGGCCACGCCGCACTGCTTGAGCTTGCTGATGTTCTCTTCCTTGAAGATCAGGTCCCAGCTGTCCACCGGCGCGTTGTCACCCAGCGCGGCCTTGACCTTGGCCGGGTTGAAGCCGATCAGGATAGTGCCGTACATGTACGGCACGGCGAACTGGTTGCCAGGGTCGTTGGCCTCGATCAGCTTCATCAGTTTCGGGTCGAGGTGGTTCCAGTTCGGCAACTGGCTGCGATCCAGCGGCTGGAACACCCCGGCCTCGATCTGCTTGGCGAGGAACACGTTGGACGGCACTACCACGTCATAACCGGAGTTGCCGGTCAGCAGCTTGGCCTCCAGCGCTTCGTTGGTGTCGAAGATGTCGTAGACCAGTTTGGTCTGGCTGTTCTGCGCCTTGAAATCTTCCAGTGCCTTGGGAGTGATGTAGTCGAACCAGTTGTAGACGCGCAGGGTACGTTCTTCCGCATGAGCGCCGCCGCTGCTCAGCAGCGCCGCGCACAACGCCGGCGCGATGAAGTGCTTGAGTCTGCTCATTGTTCGAAACCTTCAAGCACGTTCACCGCGTTGATGCCGATTTCTTCCACCGCGTAGCCACCTTCCATGACGAACAGGGTCGGTTTGCCGAGGGCCGCGATGCGTTTGCCCATCGCCAGGTAATCCGGACTGTCGAGCTTGAACTGCGAGATCGGATCGTCCTTGAAGGTGTCCACACCCAGCGACACGACGATGATGTCGGCGCCGTAGTTGTCGATCTCCTGGCAGGCCTGATCCAGTGCCGCACTCCAGACGTCCCAGCCGGAACCGGCCGGCAGCGGATAGTTGAAGTTGAAGCCTTCACCGGCGCCTTCGCCGCGTTCGTCTTCGTAGCCTAGGAAGAACGGGAATTCCGCTTCCGGATGGCCGTGGATCGAAGTGAACAGCACGTCGCTGCGCTCGTAGAAAATCGATTGGGTGCCGTTGCCGTGGTGGTAGTCGACGTCGAGGATTGCGACCTTCTTGTGGCCCTGATCGAGGAACGCTTGCGCGGCGATGGCGGCATTGTTGAGGTAGCAATAACCGCCCATCAAATCACCGGCAGCGTGGTGTCCCGGTGGACGGCACAGGGCGAAGGCACCACGGGCGCCGCGCTGGATTTCCGCTTGTGCGGTCAGTGCCACTTGCGCCGCGCTGTACGCCGCTTGCCAGGTGCCGGCGGTGATCGGTGCGCCGCCGTCGAAGCTGTAATAGCCGAGCTGGCCGTGCAGGCTGGTCGGTTTGACCTGACGCAAGGTGCGCGCCGGCCAGGTGTAGGGCAGCAAGTCACCGTCGGTGTTGAATTCGGTCCAGCGCGCCCAGGCGCCTTTGAAGAAGTCGAGGTAGTCGCGGCTGTGAATGCGCTCGATCGGCCCGAGGCCGAAATCCTTCGGTGCCTCGACCGGGCCGAGGTTTTGATTTTTTACCCGTTGCAGCACGTGGTCGGCGCGTGACGGCATCTCGAAGCAAGGCTTGAGTTGCCCGTCGATCAATTCGCAGCGGCCATGGTGCAGGTGGTGATCTTCAGAGTAGATCGTCAGCATTGTTGTTCTCCGCAGGGGCTGATTCGGCTGATCACAGTGTTGCGGCGTGGGTCGAATCGGAGAACGGCCAGAAAGGCCAAAAGGGGATCGATGTGGCCAAAAATACTGACCTGATATCGCCCCTCGACGGTTTAACCGTGTGGTCGGAACTGACTCGGCGCCACACCGCTCCAGCGCACGAAGGCATGGCGGAAGCTTGCGGTCTCGCTGAAGCCGAGGGTTTCGGCGATGCGGTAGATCGGCAACTGATCCTCGCAAAGCATCTGCTTGGCCCGCTCGAAACGCAGCTCGTCGAGCAGCTCCTGATAACTGCAGCCCATGTCCTTCAGATGCCGGCGCAAGGTGCGTGGCGAGCAGTTCATCTGTTGCGCCAGACCTTCCAGCCCCGGTGCGGCGTTGAGTTGCGCGCTGAGCAACTGGCGGATCCGCCCCAGCCACGCCTGGCGGCCGGTGAACTCGGTGTTCTGTTTGCGGCAGCGTTCGGCCATGGCCTGGTGGGTGATGATGTCGGCCAGCGGCAGCGGCTGGTCGAGCCAGCGTCGGTCGAAGGCGAAGGCGTTGTCCTTGGCGCCGAAGTGCAGGGGCGCCTTGAAGTGTTCGGAATAGCTGTCGCGATAGTCTGGCGCGCTGTGTTCGAAGCGGGCAGCCAGCAATGGCAACGGATGGCCGAGCAGGTCGTCGCAGATGACTTTCAGCGACACCAGACAGAACTCCGCGTTGAACACCGCCATCGCCGGGCTCTCGCGATAATCGGCGGCGACAAACCAGACGCGCTCGCCGTCGTCTTCCAGGCTCAGTTCGAAAAGTGTTCCCAGCAGCGCCGGATAACGGATCGCCAGCCGCAAAGCGTCACCGAAGGTGGCACAGGTCAGCAGCGCGTAACCGAGGATGCCGTAGCAGGAAACGTGCATGCGCCGGCCCAGTTCCAGGCCAATGTCATGCTTGAGCGCGACCGCGTTGGCGCAGACCTGCATCTCCTGATTGGTGGTGATGCGGGTGTCGGCCCGGCTCAGATCCGCCGCGCTGATGCCGCTGCCGGCCAGCAGCGCTTCGCTGGATAGGCCTTGATCCCTGAAGGTGTTGAGCACCAGGGAGACGGCGTTGAGGGTGGTGAGGTGGGAGTGGAGCATCGGGGACTTCCAGCCTTGGGGTGCTGGAAACGGCAGCAAGTTGCATGCCGGGCTGTGGGAGCAGAGGTGCTCCCACAGCTTGTTGCGATCAGATGAGCTCGCCGCACAAGTCGAGTTCGACCAGTCGCCCCACTTCAGCTGTCTCAAGACCCGCACCAAGCAATCCGTTCAACTTGCCGAACGCTGCTTCGCGGGTCATGCCGCCACCGGACAACACGCCAACGCCACGCAAGCGGCTGCCCGCTTCGTAGACATCCAGTTCCACACCGCCTTCATGGCACTGCGTGACCGCAACCACCACGACACCGTTGTCCCGCGCCCGGCCAAGGCTGGCGAGGAATTGCGGGTTGTCGCTTGGCCCGGTGCCGCTGCCGTAGCACTCCAGCACCAGACCCTGAATGCCGCTGTCGAGCAGGCCGTCGATGATCTCGGCGCCGATGCCCGGGAACAGCGGCAATACCGCCACCTTGGCCAGTTGCTTGGGCTGGTTGTAGTTCAGCGCTGCCGGCAGGGACGTGGCCTTCAGGCCGCCGCCCTGACGCTCCAGGCGTTTGAACGGATGACGGCCGAAGCTGCGCACTTTCGCGCAACGGGTCGGCGCCAGCAGTTCGCCGTGGAAATAAAGGTGTACACCCGGCGCCAGGCCTTGGCCGAGGGCGACCAGCGCACCGCTGAGGTTTTCCCAGGCGTCGCTGTCGGTGACGCCGGCCGGCAACATCGAACCGGTGAAGCACACGCGGGCATGCAGGCCGAGCAACTGGAAGCTCATGGCGGCGGCGCTGTAGGCCAGGGTGTCGGTGCCGTGCAGGATCAGTACGCTGTCGCAGCCTTGCACATCGACCGCGTCGACGACTGCTTCACGCAGTTGCTGCCAGTAGGCCGGGGTCATGTTGGCGCTGTCGATCAGCGGCGACATCTCGCGAAAGCGCCACTGCGGTACGACCAGCTCAGGCTGGCTGTGCAGGTAGTCGCGCATCCGCGCTTCGAAACCGGACGCCGGGGCCAGGCCATTGGCGCTGGCCTGCATGCCGATGGTGCCGCCGGTGTACAGCACCATGACGTGCTGGGCGGCAGGGTAGGTCGAGGAATTCATGGGGAGTTCTCCTGAACGAAGACAGCATGCTGTCGAGCATGACGCCGACCGCCGCCTGTGTCACGCCGGGCGCAAGACCTGCGCCCGGTTTTTACCCGATCAGCGTTGCGCTGCAGGGATGCCTTGCGGCTGAGCGTCGGCCTGGGTGTCGGCCGACGGATTGGCAGGCCAGGCCTTCAGGTCCAGATCCAGGTCGCTGAACTTGCTGGAGTCGAACACCGGCTGGTCGACGCCGGCGCGACGCTGCGCATCGTAGTCGCGCATCACGCGCATGCCGACCTTGAACAGCATGGCCAGGGCCACCAGGTTGACGAAGGCCAGGCAGGTCATGGTGATGTCGGCGAAGGCGAACACGGTCGACAGATCCTGCATCGAACCCCAGACCACCAGCGCCAGCACCAGGCCGCGGAACGTCATCAGCGCCGCGCGGTTGCGGGTGAGGAACTGCAGGCTGTTTTCGCCCAGGTAGTAGTTGTAGAGGATGCAAGTGAAGACGAACAGCGACAGCGCGACGCTGACGAACATGCGGCCCCAGTCACCCACCACGGCGGCCAGCGAGTTCTGGGTCAGGACGATGCCGTCACCTTCGAAGCCCGGGGTGTAGAAGCCCGACAGCAGGATCAGCAGCGCGGTGCAGGTGCAGATCACGAAGGTGTCGAGGAACACGCTGAACGCCTGAACCACGCCTTGAGCGCCCGGGTGCTTCACGGCGGCCACGGCGGCGACATTCGGCGCACTGCCCAGGCCCGCTTCGTTGGCGAACACGCCACGTTTCACGCCCATCACGATTGCGCTGCCGAGCAGGCCGCCGAAGGCCGGGTCGAGACCGAAGGCGCTCTTGAAAATGGTTTCCAGCATGGCTGGCACGTGTTCGATCTGGGTGCCGATCACGTACAGGGTCACGCCGATGTAGGCCAGGGTCTTGATCGGTACCAGCAGGTCGGACACCGAAGCGATGCGCTTGATGCCACCGATGAAGGTAATGGCCAGCAGCACTGCCAGGACGATACCGGTGTGTTGCGGATCAAAGGCAAAGGCGTTTTGCAGCGAGTGGGTCACGGTGTAGGACTGCAGGCCGATGAAGGCGAATCCGTAAGTGACCAGCAGCAGAATCGAGAACACCACCGCCATGCCTTTGAGTTTCAGGCCGTGCTGGATGTAGTAAGCCGGACCGCCACGGTACAGGCCATCGCCATCGGCGCGCTTGTAGACCTGGGCCAGCGTACATTCGAAGAAGCTGCTGGACATGCCGACCAGAGCGGTCACCCACATCCAGAACACCGCACCCGGACCACCGAGAGTCACGGCGATGCCGACACCGGCGATGTTGCCTGCACCGACGCGGCCGGCGAGGCTGAGCATCAGGGCCTGGAACGAGCTGAGCTGCCCGGCGCTGCCTTTGAGGCTGTCGCGGAACACCGCGAACATGTGGAAGAAGTGGCGCAATTGAACGAAACGCGAGCGAATCGTGAAGTAGCTACCGAGCCCGACAATGAGCACGATCAGTACTTTCCCTGAGAGGAAGTCGTTGATGACTTCGAGCATGGATTTTTCCTCGCTGTTTATTGTGTAAGCAAATGCTGGATAGTCGGAAACATCGCGTTACACCGGTGTGCGCGCGGCACAACGGGCGAGGCGAGGGTTTCGTCCCGGATCCATATCGCGGGTTTGTTATTAGTTCGGGTTTCGCATGGGTTATGGCCTCGTTACCGACGACCGCTCACGCGAAGAGGGGCGGCACTATACCGATCAGTGCGGCGCCCGTCTGCACGGTTGTGGTGCAAGCGACGAAACGAAGCTTTGAAACACCCGACGTTACCGGCGTCGGGCTTGTCTGGGAGCCGGTTTGCAGCCAGCTTCCATACATACGGTTCTCAGGTTCAAACAGTTAAAAAAAAGGGCTCGGGGAATGCTCCCCAAGCCCTCAAAAGGTGAGAGGTGTCTAGTCCCTCGACCTGGTGAGCGGTGCTACAAGTAACGCGTCGGATCAGGCCTTCAGAGGCACCAGACGCGGAGCAATCATGTTTTCCGGGCGCAGGATGTCGGCGAGCATGGCTTCGTCGAGCAGACCTTCTTCGCGCACCAGTTCCAGCACGCCGCGGCCGCTTTCAAGGGCGATACGGGCGATGCGGGTGGCGTTTTTGTAGCCGATGTACGGGTTCAGTGCGGTGACCAGACCGATCGAGTGTTCGACCAGTTCACGGCAGCGCGCTTCGTTGGCGGTGATGCCGACGATGCAGTGCTCGCGCAGCATGTCCATGGCGCGTTGCAGCAGGCGGATCGAGTCGAGGATCTTGAAGGCGATCAGCGGCTCCATCACGTTCAGTTGCAGTTGGCCGCCTTCGGCTGCCATGGTCAGCGCCAGATCGTTACCGATGACCTGGAAAGCAACCTGGTTCACGGCTTCCGGGATAACCGGGTTGACCTTGCCTGGCATGATCGAGCTGCCTGGCTGACGCGCCGGCAGGTTGATTTCGTTGATGCCGGTGCGCGGGCCGCTGGACAGCAGGCGCAGGTCGTTGCAGATCTTCGACAGCTTGACCGCGGTGCGCTTGAGCATGCCGGAGAACAGCACGAAGGCGCCCATGTCGGAAGTGGCTTCGATCAGGTCGGCGGCTGGAACCAGCGGTTGACCGCTGATCAGCGCCAGACGCTGTACGGCCAGGGCCTGGTAACGCGGGTCAGCGTTGATGCCGGTACCGATCGCGGTGCCGCCCAGGTTCACTTCGGTCAGCAGTTCCGGAGCCAGCGTCTTCAGACGGGCCAGGTCTTCGCCCATGGTGGTAGCGAAAGCGCGGAACTCTTGACCCAGGGTCATTGGTACGGCGTCTTGCAGTTGGGTACGACCCATCTTCAGGACGTGGTTGAATTCTTCACCCTTGGCTGCGAAAGCCTGAATCAGGCTGTCGAGGCTGGCCAGCAGCGCGTCGTGACCCAGCAGCAGACCCAGACGGATCGCGGTCGGGTAGGCGTCGTTGGTCGACTGCGCCATGTTCACGTCGTCGTTCGGGTGCAGGTACTGGTACTCGCCTTTCTGGTGACCCATCGCTTCAAGAGCAATGTTGGCGATCACTTCGTTGGCGTTCATGTTGGTGGAGGTACCGGCGCCACCTTGAATCATGTCGACCACGAACTCTTCGTGGAAATCGCCGCGGATCAGACGTGCACAGGCTTCGCTGATGGCAGCGTGCTTGGCTTCGCTCAGGTGACCCAGCTCACGGTTGGCGTCAGCGGCGGCCTGTTTGACCATCGCCAGACCGACAACCAGCTTCGGGTAGTGCGAAATCGGAACGCCCGAGAGGCGGAAGTTATTCACCGCTCGCAGGGTCTGGATGCCGTAATACGCTTGAGCAGGGACTTCGAGGGCGCCAAGCAGGTCGTTTTCTGTGCGGAATGATGCAGCGGAGGACATGATAGAAATCATCTCGATATGGACCCGGTCTGTGCCGGAACGCTGCGAATGCTAGGCTTGTGGGAATTTTTGGGCCAATGCTGTTAAACACTGCCCTATGCACATTCGGCATAATGCCCGTGTGACGCCGCGTGCGCGGCAGACGTGTGACCTGTTTTGGTGCGTGTCCGGGAGGACGTGATGAATCTGGAAAGCAAATGGCTCGAGGACTTCAGTGCTCTGGCTGCCACCCGCAGCTTCTCGCAGGCGGCCGAACGGCGCTTCGTGACCCAGCCGGCTTTCAGTCGGCGGATCCGCAGCCTGGAAGCGGCGCTGGGCCTGACGCTGGTCAACCGCTCGCGCACGCCAATCGAGCTGACGGCGGCGGGGCAACTGTTCCTGGTGACCGCGCGCACCGTGGTCGAACAGCTCGGTGAAGTGCTGCGCCATCTTCATCATCTGGAAGGCGGGCAGGGCGAAGTGATCCAGGTCGCGGCGGCGCACTCGCTGGCGCTCGGTTTCTTTCCGCGCTGGATCGCGCAATTGCGCAACGAAGGCCTGAACATCGCTACCCGGCTGGTGGCGACCAACGTTGGCGACGCGGTGCACGCGCTGCGTGAAGGTGGCTGCGATCTGATGCTGGCGTTCTACGACCCGGACGCGGCGATGCAGATGGACCCGGAGATCTTCCCGTCGCTGCACCTGGGCCAGACCGAAATGCTTCCGGTATGTGCGGCGGATGCCAATGGCAAGCCGCTGTTCGATCTGGAAGGCGAGGGCAGTGTGCCGTTACTGGCGTACAGCGCCGGGGCGTTTCTCGGACGCTCCGTGAACGGCTTGCTGCGTCAGCGTCAGCTGCGCTTCACCACGATCTATGAAACCGCCATGGCCGACAGCCTGAAAAGCATGGCGCTGGAAGGCCTCGGCATTGCCTGGGTACCGCAGCTGAGCGTGCGGGCCGAGCTGGCGCGGGGCGAACTGGTGGTCTGCGGCGGCGCGCAGTGGCATGTGCCGCTGGAGATTCGTCTGTACAGATGCGCGCTGGTGCGCAAGGCCAATGTGCGGTTGTTGTGGCGCAAGTTGGAGGGCGGCGCGGCGAGTGGCAATAGCTGAGTGATGGAAGCAGAGGCGAACTTTGTTTTCGCCTCTGCCGAGTCTCCAGGCGAACGGTCAGCCTTTGCTGGCCAAATGATATTGTATGTTTTCCCGGTTTTTCTGGCTGAAACTGTAACAAATGGATCTGAGTGGATGGGGTTGTGGGGTCATGTACGTTTCACACCACCAGCCGTTGTATTGAATTTCCGAATCTTCATGTCGGGCGCCCAGCAAGTGACCGACTTCATGACCCACAGTGATCCGGCTGCCGAGAGAAGAGATTGCAAAGTTTCCGGTATTGAGTGGAGGCCATAGCAGTGCAGCCCCCCCAGTCCTCTCATTCAGGTTTTCTTTAGTCAGCAGAACGACCTGATCCAGCGGGCCAGTCTCGAAGCCTTCGGCCTTGGCCAGCTCCAGGTATTGGCGGCCCAGTATTTCCCAACTTTTCAAGGTCCGTAGCGGGTCATCACCTTTGTAGTTGAACTGGCTGTAGGGTGCGCCCCTGCCAAAGACAACATTGAATTTTCGATCGATAAAGCTTTCCAGCTCTTTCACAAAAGGCTGGAAGTGCTCGGCGTAAATACTCGTGGTTGTCGTCGCCGGAATATCGTCGTGAACGACGGCGAAGATATTGATGTCTCGTTTCTTGTTAACAATGGTCATCTGTAATTCCTTTTTAAGTTCGGCATGCCTTGCCTCAGTCCCAGTCTTCCTCGGGACGCAGGGTCGATTGCACTGGGCCTGTTACAACTTTTGTGCTCAGGTACTTACGAATGTTTTCTCGATTTTTATCACTGAAACGGTCGGCGTTGCTTCGCAGTGGAGAGAACTCATCACTCGACATGACCGTTTCGCTCCACCATCCGTTGTAGAGAATTTCGGCGTCTTCATGTGTTGCACCGAACATGTGCCCTACTTCGTGAGCGGCCGTGCTGACTTTTTCTGTCGAGGCGATACCCACGTAACCTGGGAGTTCGGCAATTCCCCGTGTACGGCTGTTTATAGAGTTGCGCGTCAGTAACAGAAACTTGATCAAGCGCAGGTCAAGATTAGTGTTTCGATACTTGTCGACCTTGGTTTTCCAAGCGCTCAGCGAGGCACGTTCGTTCAAGTTTTGATACGGATGACTGCTCAGGTCCCTTGCTTCTGATGGTTCGATCAGGCGAATCAGCATTTTGCGGCCGGTAATGTACTCAATCTCCGCTGCAAGCCAGGAGAAGTGCCTTTTGTATAGATCTTCCTTAGTGTAGTCCGACAGGTCTTCGTGGATGAAAACTTGTAGTGCTATTGGTTCCTTTAGCATGTTTAAATCCTTTTAATGTTTGAGTTATTGCGGGTTTTAGCAATGCGCCCAGCTTGCGATGTATTGCAAGAGGTATAACGGTAGTGGGTATTTCTGATTGATATTGATATTGCCGGTTGTGGTGATTGGCTGCGTCAGTAAGTTGTGGGTGATTGTTTATATACCATGCGCGATGAGTTATGACGCTCAGGAGTGTTTTGAATTTTATTACATGGATGCCGTAGTGAGTTAAGTGCGTTCCCGATATAACTTGATCGCTATGTATTTCGTTTGAACGGCAGAGGCGCTGTTCTTGATTTTCGAGTCAGTAAAATGAGTGGTTCGGTGCAGATGACAGATGGTCGCCACGGGGGCTGTTTATTGCTTTCTTTGCGGTATACTGCGCGGCCTTCGGCCGGTTCGTCCGGCCATTTTTCCTACAACAAGCCACGCATCCTGCGTGGCTTGTTGTTTTTGACGCGCCTGCGGGCGCCCAGAGAGAAGAGGCGCGACGATGAGTGCACTGGTTGGCGTGATCATGGGCTCCAAGTCCGATTGGTCCACCCTTAGCCACACCGCCGATATGCTGGAAAAGCTCGGCATCCCTTACGAGGTCAAGGTGGTTTCCGCCCACCGCACCCCGGATCTGCTGTTCCAGTACGCCGAAGAGGCTGAAGGCCGCGGCATCGAGGTGATCATCGCCGGTGCCGGTGGCGCAGCCCACCTGCCAGGCATGTGTGCGGCCAAGACCCACCTGCCGGTGCTGGGTGTTCCGGTCCAGTCGGCGATGCTCTCGGGCGTCGATTCGCTGCTGTCGATCGTGCAGATGCCGGCCGGTATTCCGGTTGCCACCCTGGCCATCGGCAAGGCCGGTGCGATCAACGCAGCGCTGCTGTCGGCGAGCATCCTGGGCGCCAAGCATCCACAATTCCACGCGGTACTGAAAACCTTCCGTGCCGAGCAGACAGACAGCGTCCTGGACAATCCAGACCCACGTATTGCCTGAGGTTGTTGAGATGAAGATCGGTGTAATCGGTGGCGGCCAGTTGGGTCGCATGTTGGCCCTGGCGGGCACCCCGCTGGGCATGAACTTCGCTTTCCTCGACCCTGCGCCGGACGCTTGCGCCGCTGCGTTGGGCGAACACCTGCGGGCCGATTACGGCGATCAGGATCACCTGCGCCAGTTGGCCGATGAAGTCGATCTGGTGACCTTCGAGTTCGAAAGCGTCCCGGCGGAAACCGTGGCGTTCCTTTCGCAATTCGTGCCGGTCTACCCGAGTGCCGAAGCCCTGCGCATCGCTCGCGACCGCTGGTTCGAAAAGAGCATGTTCAAGGACCTGGGGATTCCGACCCCGGCGTTCGCCGACATCCAGTCGCAAGCCGACCTGGACGCCGCCGTCGCTTCGATCGGCCTGCCTGCTGTGCTGAAAACCCGCACCCTGGGTTACGACGGCAAGGGTCAGAAAGTCCTGCGCAAGCCGGAAGACGTGGTCGGTACCTTCGCCGAACTGGGCAGCGTGCCTTGCCTGCTGGAAGGCTTCGTGCCATTCACCGGCGAAGTGTCGCTGATCGCCGTGCGCGCCCGCGATGGCGAGACGAAGTTCTATCCACTGGTGCACAACACCCATGACAGCGGCATTCTCAAGCTGTCGGTCGCCAGTTCCGATCACCCGCTGCAGGCCCTGGCTGAAGACTACTCCAGCCGCGTCCTCAAGCAGTTGAACTACGTCGGCGTGATGGCGTTCGAGTTCTTTGAAGTCGACGGTGGCCTCAAGGCCAACGAAATTGCCCCGCGCGTGCACAACTCCGGGCACTGGACCACCGAAGGCGCCGAGTGCAGCCAGTTCGAAAACCACCTGCGGGCCGTTGCCGGTCTGCCGCTGGGTTCGACCGCCAAGGTCGGCGAGAGCGCGATGCTCAACTTCATCGGCGTTGTTCCGCCGGTCGAGAAGGTTATCGCCATCGACGATTGCCACCTGCATCACTACGGCAAGGCCTTCAAGGCCGGGCGCAAGGTCGGTCACGCCAACCTGCGCTGCAAGGACAAGGCGACCCTCGAGCAGCAGATCCTCAAGGTCGAAGCGCTGATCGCCGAGTAACGACAGTTTCATCCGGCAGCGGCGGAACCATTGCGGGGCCGCCGTTCTCTGATGGCAGGATGCGAAAGTCTGGCTAGGCTTCATCGCATATCTACCATTCAGAGGGAAATGCCATGGGAATTATCGGAACCATCTTTATCGGCCTCATCGTCGGCCTGCTGGCGCGGTTTCTGAAACCGGGCGATGACAGCATGGGCTGGATCATGACCATCCTGCTCGGTATCGGCGGTTCGCTGGCAGCCACTTACGGCGGCCAGGCCCTGGGCATCTATCAGGCGGGTCAGGGCGCCGGCTTCATCGGCGCGCTGGTTGGCGCGATCGTGCTGCTGGTGATCTACGGCCTGATCAAAAAGAACTGATTCAAAGCGACAAAGTCCTCTCCGCCAATCCGGCGGGGAGGGCTAAAATGCTCGGCGATTCAGCGTCCCCTCCCTTTTCGAGCATCCTTTACCGAGCACCTTCATGCGCCGTCTTCTGTTGACTCTCCTTTTGCTGGGCAGCGGTCTGGCCCACGCCGGCGAACTGCCGGAAACCGACTGGCTGGAACTGATGCCCAAGTCGGACCAGAAAGCCCTCGAGGCCATGCCTGAAATCGACCACAACTCCCCGGAAGCCACCGGCACCTTCACCCAGAAAGGCGGGATGAAGCAGGCCAAAGGTTTGCCGGCGGTGATGTATTCGACCAAGACCGTGGCGTCGATGAACGACAAGCACATCCGCATCGGCGGTTATCCGGTGCCGCTGGAATCCGACGCCAAGGGCCGCAGCACGCTGTTCTTCCTCGTGCCCTACCCGGGCGCGTGCATCCACGTACCACCACCGCCACCGAATCAACTGGTGCTGGTGCGTTATCCAAAAGGCTTGAAGCTGGATGACATCTACACGCCGCTGTGGGTGACCGGCACGCTGAAGATCGAGAAGGTCAGCAATGACCTGGCCGATGCGGCGTACGCGCTGGAAGCGGACAAGGTGCGGGTGGTGCAGGAATCGGATCTGTAATTCAGAGCCGCAAAAAAAAACGCAGCCTCAGGGCTGCGTTTTTTGTTTTCAGAGCGGCTCGCTGCCAATACTGACACCCATTGTGTGACCGGCATCCGGCGCCAGAGTCATCACATCACTCATCACGTTCGCCGTCTCGATGCACAGCATGCGCTGCCAGCCGTCGTTATCCATGTCGCTGAGCGCGGCGGCGCGGTCGATCCACGGGTTCCAGATCACCGCCGTGCGTGAACCGGTAGCGGTCAGCACGATGCGCCGTTCCCAGCCCGGATCGACAATGCTCAGTTGCGGCGGAACGTCGAGGTAGATACGGTCGGTTTCCCCGGCAAAACGCAGGTCACCTTGCTGGGTGTGGGTTTTCCAGTCATCCAGAGTCTCGATGTAATCGAGGCCATCCACACCTTCGACGCGAACGTTGCGCACATCGCTGACGGCGAAATAGCTGTGCAACGCCTGGCTGATGCTGACGCTGTCTGTACCACGGTTGTGGCTGGTCAGGCTGATGTGCAGTTGATCGTCGAGGCGCAGGGTCAGGGTCAGATCGACCTGATGCGGCCAGCCCGGAAAACCGCCTTCGGGGTAGGGCAGCTTGAACTCCACCTTCAGGCTTTCACCTTCGGTTTCGATACCGCCCAGTTCCCAATCCATCGCCCGGACAAACCCGTGGGCGGCGGCCGGTTCTTCGCTGACACGCATCACCTGCACGCTCTGCGGGTTGCGTTCGAACTTGCCGAACCACGGCCAGCACACCGGCACGCCGGCGCGGATGCTCTGGCCGGTCTTGAACATGGCCTTGTCGTTCAGCCAGATGATCGGCGGCTGGCCGTCCACCTGATAACTGAGGATGTGCGCGCCTTGCTGGGCCACCAGCACTTCGGCCTGACCGTGGCGGATGCGCCAGCAGTTCAGTTCATCCAGTTTCACGGCTTCAACGTTGGGCGTGTTCATGGGACAACTCTCGATCAGCAACTTGGACGACTATCGACCGTGAAACGGCCGCGAGGTTTAACGTGCGCGTGGCGGAACCGAACGGGTGCGGCCGCTGCCATCGATGGCAACGAACACGAACACCGCTTCGGTCACTTTACGCCACTCGCTGGACAGCGGATCGTCGCTCCATACCTCGACCATCATCTGGATCGAGCTGCGGCCGATTTCCAGGGTCTGGGTATAAAAGGACAATTGCGCGCCGACAGCCACCGGCACCAGAAACGCCATGCGATCGATGGCGACGGTCGCAACACGGCCGCCGGCAACACGACTGGCCATGGCAGTGCCGGCCAGGTCCATCTGCGCCACCAGCCAGCCGCCGAAAATATCGCCGAAGCCGTTGGTTTCGCGGGGAAGCGCGGTGATTTGCAGGGCCAGGTCGCCTTGCGGGATCGGATCTTCTTGTTCGAGCTCTATCATGCCGGGGGTGCCTCTGACCCGTGACTCTTCGTTGGGTATTGCTGGTGGTAGCCGTCTTCGGGAAAAACGATTCAGCACCGAACATACTACGTTCGTCACGTTTTCCATCAGGCGCCTAAGGAGAAACTCTGCGAAACCGGCTAATCCCGAGCAAGGGTCGGGCCAACGACGTTTTCGCACAGCAACCCCTTACAAACCGGAGCAAGGTTGCGAGTATATCGGTCGGTAGACTCCGCGACGACCGTCCGGTTCTGATTTCGACCGGCAAATACGCGCCTCTATGTGCTTTTTCGAACAATTTGCTATGGTGCCGAACCTGCCCGAGCCACAGCCAGCGTTGTTGTGGCGGCAGATCCGACTATAAGAGAAGACCTTGCCATGACCACAGCGCCCTCGAGCCTCGCGCAGCCCGACCAACCCGCACGACCGTTGACCCGCAATGACTACAAGACTCTGTCGCTTTCGGCCCTGGGGGGCGCGCTGGAGTTCTACGATTTCATCATCTTCGTGTTCTTCGCCACCGTGGTCGGCAAATTGTTCTTCCCGGCCGACATGCCCGAGTGGCTGCGCCTGATGCAGACCTTCGGCATCTTCGCCGCCGGCTACCTCGCGCGGCCGCTGGGCGGGATCGTGATGGCGCACTTCGGCGACCTGCTGGGGCGCAAGAAGATGTTCACCCTGAGCATTTTCATGATGGCCGTGCCGACCCTGATCATGGGCCTGCTGCCGACCTACGCCCAGATCGGCATGTGGGCGCCGATTCTGCTGCTGTTGATGCGCGTCATTCAGGGCGCGGCGATTGGCGGCGAAGTGCCGGGGGCGTGGGTCTTCGTTTCCGAACACGTACCCGGCAAGCACATCGGCTACGCCTGCGGCACCCTGACCAGCGGCCTGACGGCGGGCATCCTCCTCGGTTCGCTGGTCGCCACCGCGATCAACAGCATTTATACGCCAGTGGAAGTTTCGGATTACGCCTGGCGAATCCCGTTCCTGCTGGGTGGCGTTTTCGGTCTGTTCTCGGTCTACCTGCGCCGCTGGCTCCACGAAACTCCGGTGTTCGCCGAACTGCAACAGCGCAAGGCGCTGGCCGAAGAGGTGCCGTTGCGCGCCGTGCTGCGTGACCATCGCGGTGCAATCGCGGTGTCGATGCTGCTGACCTGGCTGCTGTCCGCCGGTATCGTTGTGGTGATCCTGATGACGCCGACCGTGTTGCAAACGGTCTATCACTTCTCGCCGACCACCGCGCTGCAATCCAACAGCCTGGCGATCGTGTTCCTGAGCCTGGGCTGCATCATTTCCGGTGCGCTGGCCGATCGCTTCGGTGCCGGTCGGGTGTTCGTGTTCGGTTGCCTGGGTTTGCTGGCCAGTTCCTGGACCTTCTATCACAGCCTCGCCGATCATCCGAACTGGCTGTTCCCGCTGTATGCGCTGACCGGTTTTCTGGTCGGCACCATCGGCGCGGTGCCTTATGTCATGGTGAAAGCGTTCCCGCCGGTGGTGCGCTTCAGCGGTCTGTCCTTCTCTTATAACGTCGCTTACGCGATCTTCGGTGGCCTGACGCCGATGGTGGTCAGCCTGCTGCTGAAAGAAAGCGCGATGGGGCCTGCCTACTATGTGGCGGTGCTGTGCGGGATGGGGATCCTGGTCGGCGCGTGGTTGTGGAGCAAAGGTCGCTAAGCCACCTCACACTGATCGTTCCCACGCTCCCGCGTGGGAATGCATCCTGTGACGCTCCGCGTCACGTCTTGAAGCGGACGCGGAGCGTCCATGGCGGCGTTCCCAAGCAGAGCGTGGGAACGATCTGTCACGACATGCTGGCCTTTCATCCAATTGTCATATTTCAGCCATAGAGTGTTCACACGGCCTGCTGATACTTGGCCCCGACTTAACACACCCTATCTGCTAGGAGTAAGGCATGAAACTGAAGCGTTTGATGGCGGCAATGACTTTTGTCGCTGCTGGCGTTGCGACTGCCAACGCGGTTGCCGCTGTTGACCCTGCTATCCCGAGCTACACCAAGACCACTGGTGTGTCGGGCAACCTGTCCAGCGTCGGCTCCGATACCCTGGCCAACCTCATGACCCTCTGGGCTGAGAACTACAAAAAAGAATACCCGAACGTAAACATCCAGATTCAGGCCGCTGGCTCCGCTACCGCGCCACCTGCGCTGACTGAAGGCACCTCCAACCTGGGCCCGATGAGCCGCAAGATGAAGGACACCGAACTGGCGGCCTTCGAACAGAAATACGGCTACAAGCCAACCGCTATCCCGGTTGCCGTGGACGCCCTGGCTGTTTTCGTTCACAAGGACAACCCGATCCAGCACCTGACCATGGAACAGGTTGACGCGATCTTCTCGTCCACCCGTCTGTGCGGCGCCAAGACCGACGTGAAAACCTGGGGTGACCTGGGCGTGACCGGTGACCTGGCCAACAAGCCGGTTCAACTGTTCGGTCGCAACTCGGTATCCGGCACCTACGGCTACTTCAAGGAAGAAGCCCTGTGCAAAGGCGACTACAAGCCTAACGTCAACGAACAACCAGGTTCGGCTTCGGTCGTGCAGTCGATCAGCTCCTCGCTGAACGGCATCGGTTACTCGGGCATCGGCTACAAGACCGCCAGCGTGAAAACCGTTGCTCTGTCGAAGAAAGGCAGCACTGACTTCGTCGAAGACACCGAAGAAAACGCCCTGAACGGCAAGTACCCGCTGTCGCGTTTCCTGTACGTGTACGTCAACAAGGCCCCGAACAAGCCTCTGGCCCCGCTGGAAGCCGAGTTCGTGAAACTGGTTCTGTCGAAACAGGGCCAGGAAGTGGTTGTGAAAGACGGCTACATCCCGCTGCCAGCCAAGGTTGCTGCAAAAGCACTGGCTGACCTGGGTCTGCAGGAAGGCGGCGCTGAAGTCGCAAAAAAGTAACAAACTGAGTCAGGGGTGAACCCCGCCTGACTCACGTGTGGGGCCCGGCCCGCGAGCGGCCCGGCCCCCACACTCCCCGAATTCTTCTATCCACCGCCAGTGCCCTGCTGGCGGCGGATTTGGTGCGTCACTGCATTGTCATCTTTCTGTCATACAGGATCGCTAGGGTGTGCGCATGAATGATCTGGCCAATTCCAAAATGACTACGAACCCTCCCAAGCGCATTGACTTCAATACGCCTGAGTTGCAACGCAAGCGCCGCATTCGCGCGCTCAAGGATCGCTTCACCCGCTGGTACGTCCTCGTCGGCGGTCTGGCGGTACTGGCAGCCATCACCCTGATCTTCTTCTTCCTCGCCTACGTGGTCGCGCCGCTGTTCAAAGGTGCTGACCTGACTGCGAAAGATGCAATCACCCCGGCCTGGATGCAGGACGCCGGCAAGCCGCTGATGATTTCGCTCGAAGAGCAGAATCAGGTGGCCATGCGCGTTTCCGACAAGGGCCAGGCGCTGTTCTTCGACATCGACAGTGGCGCTGAATTGAAGCGCGTCGATCTGCCCTTGCCGGCAGGCGCCAGTGTGACCTCCATCGGCGAAGACCAGCCGGGCCATCCGCTGGTGGCCGTGGGCCTGTCCAACGGTCAGGCGCTGGTGTTCCGTCACACTTATAAAGTCAGCTACCCGGATGGCAAGAAGACCATCACTCCGGCCATCGAGTACCCGTACGGCGAGACACCGATCGCACTCAACGAAAGCGGCGGTGCGCTGGAGCATGTCAGCCTCAATGCCACCGATTCGACCCTGATGCTGGTCGGCTCCACCGGTTCGCAACTCAATGTGCTGTCGCTGACCAGCGAAGAAAACATGATGACCGGCGAAGTCACCAACGAGCAGAAGCGTATCGATCTGCCGCAGATGACTGAACCTGTGAAAAACATCTTCGTCGACCCGCGCCAGCAGTGGCTGTACGTGGTCAACGGGCGTGCGCAGGCCGACGTGTTCAGCCTGCGCGACAAGAGCCTCAACGGTCGCTACAAGCTGCTGGAAAACGGCGAAGCCGAGGTCACCGCCGCCACGCAACTGGTCGGTGGTATCTCGCTGATCGTCGGTGACTCCAAAGGTGGCCTTGCCCAGTGGTTCATGGCCCGCGACACCGACGGCGAGCTGCGCCTGAAGCAGATCCGCACCTTCCAGATGGGCACCACGCCGATCGTTGAAATTTCTGCCGAAGAACGTCGCAAGGGCTTCCTGGCCCTGGATGCCAGCGGCAAGCTCGGCGTGTTCCACAGCACCGCGCACCGCACCTTGCTGGTCGATCAAGTGGTCGAAGGCCAGGGCCTGTTCGGCCTGTCGCCGCGCGCCAACCGCGTGATCGTCGAAGCCGGCGGCAAGCTGCAACCGCTGCTGCTCGACAACCCGCACCCGGAAGTTTCGTGGAGCGCGCTGTGGAGCAAGGTCTGGTACGAGAACTACGACGAGCCTAAATACGTCTGGCAATCGACTGCGGCCAACACCGATTTCGAACCGAAACTGAGCCTGTCGCCACTGACCTTCGGCACCCTGAAAGCCGCGTTCTACGCGATGCTGCTGGCTGCACCGCTGGCCGTCGCCGCGGCGATCTACACCGCGTACTTCATGGCCCCGGGCATGCGCCGCAAGGTCAAACCGGTGATCGAGCTGATGGAAGCGATGCCGACGGTGATCCTCGGCTTCTTCGCCGGCCTGTTCCTCGCACCGTATGTGGAAGGGCATCTGCCGGGCATCTTCAGCCTGCTGATGCTGCTGCCGATCGGCATCCTGATCGCCGGTTTCACCTTCAGCCGCCTGCCTGAGTCGATCCGCCTGAAAGTCCCGGACGGTTGGGAAAGTGCGCTGCTGATCCCGGTGATTCTGTTTGTGGGCTGGCTGTCGCTGTACATGAGCCCGTTCATGGAGAACTGGTTCTTCGGCGGTGACATGCGCATGTGGATCTCCCACGACCTGGGCATCACCTACGACCAGCGCAACGCCCTGGTGGTCGGTCTGGCCATGGGCTTTGCGGTGATTCCGAACATCTACTCGATCGCCGAAGACGCCGTGTTCAGCGTGCCGCGCGGCCTGACCCTGGGCTCGCTGGCCCTCGGTGCCACGCCGTGGCAGACCATGACTCGTGTAGTGATCCTGACCGCCAGCCCGGGCATCTTCTCGGCGCTGATGATCGGCATGGGCCGTGCGGTCGGCGAAACCATGATCGTGCTGATGGCCACCGGCAACACTCCGGTCATGGAAATGAATCTGTTCGAAGGCCTGCGCACCCTGGCCGCCAACGTCGCGGTGGAAATGCCGGAGTCGGAAGTCGGCGGCAGCCACTACCGCGTGCTGTTCCTCTCGGCGCTGGTGCTGCTGTTGTTCACCTTCGTCATGAACACCCTCGCGGAACTGATTCGTCAGCGTCTGCGCAAGAAATACTCGTCGCTTTAAGCAAAGGTAGAAGTCTGTGAAACAGAACTCCCTGAAAGGATGGTTCAAGAGCGGCGCCCCCGGCGTCTGGATCAGCGGCGGCGCGGTGTCCATCGCGGTCATCATGACCATTGGCCTGCTGGCGGTGATCGCCGTGCGCGGTCTGGGTCACTTCTGGCCGGCGGATCTGATCCACGCCAGCTATGACGTACCGGGCCAGGGCCAGCATCTGGTCGTGGGCGAAGTGGTGCAGAAAGAAGAAGTGCCGCGCGCCCGTCTGAAGAGCGCCGGCCTGCCGGTGCCGGACGAAGGTCCGGAATTCATGACCCGCGAGCTGATCAAGGTCGGCAACCGTGACCTGAATGGCAACGACTTCACCTGGATCGTCGGCGAGTGGCTGACCAACCAGACCACGCCGGTGGAACTGATGGCGCTGGAGCGTCGTGAGTGGGGCAACTTCTACGGCTACCTGGTCAACGTCAAACAGGACGGCAAGGTGATCGCCGAAGGCGAAGCCGCCTGGCCTGAGCTGCAAGCGCGGATCGATCGCGTGAACAAACTTGCCGCCCAGCTCAAGACTCTGGAAAAAGTCGATATCGGTGCGATCAACGCCGGCCTCGAGCGCATCCGTCTGCACGGTCGCAAGCTGGAGCTGGAAGGCAAACTCGACGCCACCGCGCAAGCGGACATGGAGTCCGAGCGCGCCGAGCTGAACGCCCGCTATCAGGACATCGAAGCCCGTCTGGCCGATCTGCACGCGCAGTTCAACCGTGACGCCTTGACCGCTCGTGATGCGAACGGCAAGGAAATCGAAATCGGCCTGGGCAAAGTGGTTCACGCCTACCAGCCGAACGCGATGGGTACGTTCACCAAGATCGGTTTCTACTTCAGCAAGGTCTGGGAATTCCTGTCCGACGACCCGCGTGAAGCGAACACCGAAGGCGGGATTTTCCCGGCGATCTTCGGCACCGTGATGATGACCCTGATCATGGCGATGATCGTGACCCCGTTCGGCGTGCTGGCGGCGGTGTACCTGCGTGAATACGCCAAGCAGAACACCCTGACCCGGGTGATCCGGATCGCGGTGAACAACCTGGCGGGTGTTCCGGCCATTGTTTACGGCGTATTTGGTCTGGGCTTCTTCGTCTACGTGCTGGGTGGTTCGCTCGACCGTCTGTTCTTCCCTGAAGCGCTGCCGGCACCGACCTTCGGTACGCCGGGTCTGCTCTGGGCTTCGTTGACTTTGGCGCTGCTGGCGGTGCCGGTGGTGATCGTGGCCACTGAAGAAGGTCTGGCGCGGATTCCTCGCACCGTGCGTGAAGGCTCGCTGGCTCTGGGCGCGACCAAGGCTGAAACCCTGTGGAAGATCGTTCTGCCGATGGCCAGTCCGGCCATGATGACCGGCATGATCCTCGCCGTGGCCCGCGCCGCCGGTGAAGTGGCGCCGCTGATGCTGGTGGGTGTGGTGAAACTGGCGCCGTCGCTGCCGGTGGACGGCAACTACCCGTACCTGCACCTGGATCAGAAGATCATGCACCTGGGCTTCCACATCTACGACGTCGGCTTCCAGAGCCCGAACGTCGAGGCCGCGCGGCCGCTGGTATACGCCACGGCGCTGCTGCTGGTGCTGGTGATCGCCACCCTGAACCTGTCGGCGGTGTACATCCGTAACCACCTGCGCGAGAAGTACAAAGCTCTAGACAGCTAAAGCCATTAGCCACAAGCGGCAAGCTACAAGCTACAAGCCGCTTTTGCTCAAACTTGCAGCTTGCAGCTAGAAGCTTGCAGCTACGAACGGAGTGAGACCCATGCAGCACGAAACACATACCCACGGCATCAACATGTCTGCCCTGGGCCGCGACAAGCAGAGCCTGAACCTCGAGCAGGAAACTGTAGCTATCGAAGTGCCGGGCCTGAGCCTGTTCTACGGCGAGAAACAGGCGCTGTACGACGTCAGCATGAACATCCCGAAACAGCGCGTGACCGCCTTCATCGGCCCGTCCGGCTGCGGCAAGTCCACGCTGCTGCGCACTTTCAACCGCATGAACGACCTGGTGGACGGCTGCCGCGTCGAAGGCGCGATCAACCTGTACGGCAACAATATCTACCGCAAGGGCGAAGACGTGGCCGAGCTGCGTCGCCGGGTCGGCATGGTGTTCCAGAAGCCTAACCCGTTCCCGAAGACCATCTACGAGAACGTGGTCTACGGCCTGCGCATCCAGGGCATCAACAAGAAACGCATCCTCGACGAAGCCGTCGAGTGGGCACTGAAAGGCGCGGCACTTTGGGACGAAGTCAAAGACCGTCTGCATGACTCGGCCCTCGGACTGTCCGGTGGTCAGCAACAGCGTCTGGTGATCGCCCGTACCATCGCCGTGGAACCGGAAGTGCTGCTGCTCGACGAACCGTGCTCGGCCCTCGACCCGATCTCGACCCTGAAAGTCGAAGAGCTGATCTACGAACTCAAATCCAAGTTCACCATCGTCATCGTGACCCACAACATGCAGCAGGCGGCGCGGGTGTCCGACTACACGGCGTTCATGTACATGGGCAAACTGGTGGAATTCGGCGACACCGATACCCTGTTCACCAATCCGGCCAAGAAGCAGACCGAAGACTACATCACAGGGCGATACGGCTAGCCGTACAGCTGCAAGCGGCAAGCTTCAAGCGGCAAGTTAGAAGCGATGCGGCAGGGAACACCACATAACAGCTTGCAGCTCGTAGCTTGCAGCTCTTGGTTAAACGCTTTTTCGGAGCGAACGCATGATTTCCAAAGAAGGCCTCACTCATCACATTTCCGCGCAGTTCAACGCCGAACTGGAAGAAGTGCGCAGCCACCTGCTGGCCATGGGCGGGCTGGTCGAGAAGCAGGTCAACGACGCGGTCACCGCGCTGATCGAGGCCGACTCGGGCTTGGCCCAGCAAGTGCGCGAGATCGACGACCAGATCAACCAGATGGAACGCAACATCGACGAAGAATGCCTGCGCATTCTGGCCCGTCGTCAGCCGGCGGCCTCCGACCTGCGTCTGATCATCAGCATCTCCAAGTCGGTGATCGACCTTGAGCGCATCGGTGACGAAGCGACCAAGATCGCCCGTCGTGCGATCCAGTTGTGCGAAGAAGGCGAAGCGCCGCGCGGTTACGTCGAAGTGCGTCACATCGGCGACCAGGTGCGCAACATGGTGCGTGATGCGCTGGACGCGTTTGCCCGCTTCGACGCCGATCTGGCGTTGTCGGTGGCGCAGTACGACAAGATCATCGACCGCGAATACAAGACCGCCCTGCGCGAGCTGGCGACCTACATGATGGAAGACCCGCGCTCTATCTCGCGGGTCTTGAGCATTATCTGGGTGCTGCGTTCGCTGGAGCGGATCGGCGACCACGCGCGCAACATCTCGGAGCTTGTGATTTACCTGGTGCGCGGCACCGATGTGCGCCACATGGGCCTCAAGCGCATGAAGGAAGAAGTTGAAGGGACAAGTGGCGAAACCGCTAATGTTCCGGGCGATGCTGACGATAAGTAAGATTGCCTGAGAAAAGCGCCCGGCCCTTTGGCCGGGCGTTTTTGTTTCTGCTTTTCATGGGCAGAACCGAATTAAAAAGCAGCACCCGCGAACGAAAAGTCCCGGCGTGACTGAAGAGTTTTGGCAATGTGCCATCAGCCAGCGTTATGCTTGCCGGGATTTTAATAGGGGTGTTGGATGAGCAAGATCAGTGTGTTGGTCGTGGACGATGCATCGTTCATTCGTGACCTGGTGAAAAAGTGCCTGCGTAATTACTTCCCGGGGATCCGCACCGAGGACGCCATCAACGGCAAGAAGGCCCAGGCCATGCTGGCCAAGGAAGCGTTCGACCTGGTGCTGTGCGACTGGGAAATGCCGGAAATGTCCGGCCTCGAACTGCTGACCTGGTGCCGTGAGCAGGACAACCTCAAGACCATGCCATTCATCATGGTCACCAGCCGGGGCGACAAGGAAAACGTCGTGCAGGCGATCCAGGCCGGTGTTACCGGTTACGTCAGCAAGCCGTTCACCAACGAGCAACTGCTGACCAAGGTCAAGCAGGCCCTGAACAAGGTCGGCAAGCTCGACACCCTGATGAACAGCGCCCCGACCAAGATGAACTCGGCGTTCGGCAACGACTCTCTGAGCGCGTTGACCGGCGGCAAGGCTGCCGTGGTTGGTTCCGCACCGACGGCTGCGGCAGTGAATCCGTTTGCCAAGCCTGCCGCTGCGGCCCCGGCACCTGCCGCCGCGCCACAGCGTGGCCTGCTCAACAGCCCGCCCGTGAAAGCCCCGGCAGCCTCCAGCGCTCCGGCCGGCGGTCGCGGTCAGGGTCAACTGCGCCTGCCAAGCGGCACCCAGCAATGCGTGATCAAGGCCCTGAGCATCAAGGAAGCGCTGCTGGTGGTGAAACGCACCGACACCCTGCCGCAGATCCTCGATAGCGCCGTGCTCGATCTGGAGCAGGGCGACAACGCCGAAATCGCCCGCCTCAACGGCTACCTGCACGCCGTCGTTGCCCACGAGCCGAAGCCCGACAGCGACTGGCTGCAACTGACCTTCCGCTTCGTCGACCAGGACGCGCAGAAGCTCGACTACATCTCCCGCCTGATTGCTCGCGGTACGGCGCAGAAGCACTTCGTTCCGGGCGCGTGATCTTCGTCGCCTGACCGCTGATCGTTCCCACGCTCCGCGTGGGAATGCCTCAAGGGACGCTCTGCGTCCTCACGCATGGGACGCAGAGCGTCCCGGCTGCATCCCCACGCAGAGCGTGGGGACGATCATCTCCTGCACCTGCCAATTTGAAACATCTGTCGACTAGCCTGGTCTGCTTCAGCTGCTAGGCTCATTCCCAGGCCTTACTCGACAGAACTTTTGCCCATGCCCCTGCGCCTGCTGTTTTTCTGTGGTCTGTTCATGGCCTCCACCTCGACTGTGGCCATGACGATCTACAAATCCACCGATGCCAACGGAGTGGTTTCGTACAGCGACCGTCCGAGCAAAGGCTCCCAGGTGTTCGTGTTTCAGGACCGGATGGTCGAGCGCCTCGAGCGCCAGGTCTATCTCGACATCAAGAAGCAGAAGGGCGCGGACGTGGTGTTCGTGCGCAACGACCTGTACGCGCCAGTCGAGGTTGCACTGGCGTTTACCGGGATGAGCAACGTGCGTGGCGCACCGGCGCAAACGATCCGCCGGGTACTGCCGGCGCGCAGCAATACGCGGCTGGCGTTGCTGACGGCGGTGTCCGGTGGCAAGCCGCTGGTGTATACGCCGATGTTCCAGTATTCCCTCGGTGACCCTGCTGGCGCGGCTCAGGGCTATCGCTATCCGTTTCCGTGGCGAGGCGGTCCGTTCCGTCTCAGCCAGGGCGCCAATGGCGATTACAGCCACTTCGGGCCGAAGAACAAATACGCGATGGACATCGCCATGCCGGTCGGCACGCCGATCATTGCGGCGCGCGCCGGTGTGGTGGTGAAGACCGAGAATTCGCAGAACGGGCGCGGCACCGATCCGTCCGGTAACTTCGTGCGGATCCTACACGACGACGGCACGATGGGCGTGTACCTGCATCTCAAGCAAGGGTCGGTGAGTGTGCGCGAGGGGCAGCGGGTGACGGTGGGCAGTCCGCTGGCGCTGTCCGGCAACACCGGCAACAGCAGCGGCCCGCACCTGCACTTTGTGGTGCAGCGCAATACCGGAATGGGGCTGGTGTCGATTCCGTATCAGTTCAACCAGCCGCTGGGGGCGTTGCCCAACTTTGCGTTGGGCAAGCAGTAAACCCCGTCAGTCGAGCATCAGCACCTTGGCCAGAATGATCTTCGGACCTTTCATTTTCTTGATGATGATCCGCAGGCCTTCGACTTCCAGCACTTCTTCCTCTTCCGGCACCCGTTTCAGGGTTTCGTAGATCAGCCCGGCGAGGGTTTCGGCTTCGATGTGATCGAGGTCGATCCCCAGCAGGCGCTCGACCTTGAACAACGGCGTATCGCCCCGTACCAACAGTTTGCCCGGCTGGTAGGCGAGGATGCCGCGCTCGGCTTTGCGGTGTTCGTCCTGGATATCGCCGACCAGCACTTCAAGCACGTCTTCCATGGTCAGGTAGCCGATGATGTTGCCGTCGGCTTCTTCAACCACAGCGAAGTGCGAGCCGCCCTTGCGGAACTGTTCCAGCAGCTGCGACAGCGGCATGTGCCGCGACACGCGTTCCAGTGGGCGGGTCAGTTCGGCGAGGTTGAACGACTCGGGAATGTGATCCAGCGCTGCCAGTTCAAGCAGCAGGTCCTTGATGTGCAGCAGGCCGACGAATTCCTTGCGCTCGCTGTCGTACACCGGATAACGGCTGAACTTGTGGCGACGGAACATCGCCAGGATCTCTTTCAGCGGGGCGTTGAACTCGAGGGTGATCAGGTCTTCCCGGGAGTTGGCCCAGTCGACTACTTCCAGCTCGCCCATTTCCACCGCCGAGGCCAGCACGCGCATGCCCTGGTCGCTCGGGTCCTGACCACGGCTGGAGTGCAGGATCAGTTTCAGTTCTTCACGGCTGTAATGGTGCTCGTGATGCGGACCGGGTTCACCTTGACCTGCGATGCGCAGGATGGTGTTGGCGCTGGCGTTGAGCAGGTAGATCGCCGGGTACATGGCCCAGTAGAACAGGTACAGCGGCACCGCCGTCCACAGCGACAGCAGCTCGGGTTTGCGGATCGCCCAGGATTTGGGTGCGAGTTCGCCGACCACGATGTGCAGGTAGGAAATGATGAAGAACGCGGTGAAGAACGAAATGCCTTTGACGACCTCGGCCGACTGCACGCCGACCGCGCTCAGCAGCGGTTCGAGAATGTGCGCGAACGCCGGCTCGCCGACCCAGCCCAGGCCCAGGGAGGCGAGGGTGATACCGAGCTGGCACGCCGAGAGGTACGCATCGAGCTGACTGTGTACCGTGCGCAGGATGTGCCCGCGCCAGCCGTGCTGCTCAGCGATGGCTTCGACCCGGGTCGAGCGCAGTTTGACCATGGCGAATTCCGCCGCAACGAAGAAGCCGTTGAGCAAAACCAGGATCAGAGCGAAAAGAATCATGCCGAAATCGGCGAATATGGTTGCGAGGGACAAGCCAGGGGAAGGGTCCATGATGGAGTTTTGCGGGTTCCGTGTGATTCGAAAGAAAGAAAAATCCGCACCTGAAAGGCAGGCGCAAGTCAGCCAATGTAGCGGCTGACCTGGCGATTGCCTAGTCCGGCATTACTCAGCGGCGCTGATGACCCATGCCTGGGCGACCTGGGCCGGGGCGAAATGGCAGGTGAAGGTGCTGCCATGACCGGGCACGCTGCTGATCTCCATACGTGCGCGATGGCGCAGCAGTACGTGTTTGACGATGGCCAGACCCAGGCCCGTGCCGCCGGTGTTGGAGTTGCGGCTGGAGTCGACGCGGTAGAAGCGTTCAGTCAGGCGCGGCAGGTGTTTGCTGTCGATGCCGATCCCGGAATCCTGCACGCTCAGATGCGCGCCCTGATCGTCGCCCCACCAGCGGATGCGGATATTGCCTTCGGCCGGGGTGTATTTGACGGCGTTGAACACCAGGTTGGAAAACGCGCTGCGCAATTCCGCCTCGCTGCCCTTGAGCAGGATGCGGGCGTCGGCTTCCAGGGTGATTTTCTGATTCTTCGATCCTGACAGCTGCTGGGCGTCGCTCTTGATCGACTGCAACAGGGTGTCGATGTGCACCGGCTGGTTGTCCGACGGGTAATCGGTGGCTTCCAGCTTGGCCAGCAGCAGCAGGTCGTTGAGCAGGGTTTGCATGCGGCCGCCCTGTTGTTGCATCTGCTGCAGCGCGCGGCTCCAGCGCGGGTTCACTTCTTCAACGTTGTCGAGCAGGGTTTCCAGGTAGCCGCAAATCACCGTCAGCGGGGTGCGCAGCTCGTGGGAGACGTTGGCGATGAAGTCCTTGCGCATCTGTTCCAGCTGATGGATGCGCGTGACGTCGCGCACCAGCATCAAGTGTTCGTTGTTGCCGTAGCGCGTGAGGTACAGCTGGATGCGTACGCGATCGTTGGTCGGCGAGGGGATTTCCAGCGGCTCGGCGTAGCTTTCCTGCTCGAAATATTCCTTGAAGCGCGGATGCCGGACGAGGTTGGTCACTGGCTGGCCGCTGTCCTGCGGGGTCTTGAGGCCGAGCAGGGTTTCGGCGGCGCGGTTCCACCATTCCAGGTTGCCGTCGCTGTCGAGCATGATCACTGCGTCTTTCAGCGCGGCGGTGGACTCCTGAACGCGGTCGATCACCGCTTGCAGGCGTCCGCGTACCCGTTGGTCGCGGCGTTGCAGTTGGTAGATGCTGTCGAACACCTCGCCCCACAGGCCATAGCCGTCGGGCGGTGCTTCATCGGGTTGGTGCAGGCGCAGCCATTCGTGCAGACGCAGCAGTTGCTTGAGCGTCCAGGCCAGGTACAGGCCCAGTCCCGCCGCCAGACTCCAGCCGTAGTAGCCGGTGATCAGGCCGATCACCAGGCAGCCGGTGACCAGCAACAGCATGTGGCGAATCAGGGTGCCATGCCAGTTTTGGTTCACGGAAAATGCGGTCCTTGTCTACGGGGCTGGCGCTCGGCTCAGGCTTTGGTGGAGAACCGGTAGCCGGTGCCGCGCACGGTTTGTACCAGATTTTCGTAGGCGTCGCCGAGGGCCTTGCGCAGGCGCCGGATGTGCACGTCGACGGTGCGCTCTTCAACATAGACGTTGCCGCCCCAGACCTGGTCCAGCAACTGGCCACGGGTGTAGGCGCGTTCCTGGTGGGTCATGAAAAATTGCAGCAGACGGTATTCGGTCGGGCCCATCTCTGCCGGACGGCCATCGATGGTCACGCGGTGGCTGATCGGGTCAAGGAGCAGGCCGCCGACTTCGATCGGCGCTTCGCCATCAGTCGGGCCGGCGCGACGCAGCACGGCCTTGAGGCGCGCCACCAGCTCGCGTGGGGAAAACGGTTTGGTGATGTAGTCGTCGGCGCCGACTTCCAGACCCTGGATCTTGTTGTCCTCTTCGCCTTTGGCGGTGAGCATGATGATCGGGATGTCCCCGGTCAGCTCGTCACGCTTGAGGCGGCGGGCCAGCTCGATGCCGGAGGTGCCGGGCAGCATCCAGTCGAGCAGGATCAGGTCCGGTTTACGGTCGACGATAATGGCGTGGGCCTGCTGCGAGTTCTCTGCCTCGAGGCAGTCATAGCCGGCCATTTCCAACGCAACGGCGATCATTTCGCGAATGGGCGCTTCGTCGTCGACGATCAGAATGCTCCTGCCAACCATGCCTTAATCCTCTTGTCATTTAACTGTCTTGCGCCGCATTAGATAACGGAATTATTGCAGTCGTGTGACAGTATTTTAGTCCGGCGGCGATTGTGCGAATCCTGAACTAAGCTCTAAGTCCGAATCCTGACAACCACAAGAGAAGGTTTCCATGACTCAAATGACTGCTTCCTTTAAGGCTTTGCTGATGGCTGCCGCCCTGACTCTGCCTGGACTGGCGATGGCGGCCGAGCCGGCCATGATGAAAGACGGAATGATGGTCGACCACAAGGGCATGACGCTTTACACGTTCGACAAGGACAGTGGCGGCAAGTCGATGTGCAACGGCGATTGCGCCAAGAACTGGCCGCCGTTGATGGCGCCGGCGGATGCCAAGGCTGAAGGTAAATGGACGGTCATCAAACGTGATGACGGCATGATGCAGTACGCCTACGACGGCAAACCGCTGTACACCTTCGTGAAAGATGCCAAGCCGGGCGATATGACCGGCGACAAGATGAAGGACGTGTGGCACGTGGTTCACGAGCACAAGTAAGTCACCGGCAGTGAAGCAGGATCGCGGCCCGCAGGCATAGCCTCGGGCCGCGATTCCTTGAGATCAGCGCAACGCGTAATCCAGCACGATCCCGACAAAAATCGCCAGCCCGGCCCAGTGGTTGTGCAAAAACGCCTTGAAGCAGCGCATCCGGTCCCGGTCGCGGGTGTACCAGAATTCCCAGGCATAGCACCCGGCCGCCACCAGCAGGCCGAGGTGGAACCAGATTCCCAGCTCGAATTTCGACCCCGCCAGCAGCAGACAGCACAGCGACAGTACCTGCAAGGTCAGGATGATCACCCGGTCCGCTTCGCCGAACAGGATCGCCGTGGATTTCACGCCGATCTTCAGGTCATCGTCGCGGTCGGTCATCGCGTAATAAGTGTCGTAGCCCACCGTCCACAGCAGATTGGCGATCCACAGCAGCCAGGCCGTTGCCGGCAACTCACCGGTTTCGGCGGTGAACGCCATCGGCATCCCCCAAGAGAACGCCGCGCCCAATACCACTTGCGGATAGTAGGTGTAGCGCTTCATGAACGGATAGGTGAACGCCAGCGCCAGACCGCCGAGCGACAGCCAGATCGTCGCCGCGTTGGTGCACAGCACCAGCAGGAAACTCACGCCCATCAGCAGCGCGAAAAACACCAGCGCCTCTTTCGAGCTGATCTTGCCGGCAGCAATAGGTCGCTGCGCAGTGCGTTTGACGTGGCCGTCGACCTTGCGGTCGGCCCAGTCGTTGATCACGCAGCCGCCGGCACGGGTCAGCACCACGCCGAGGACGAAAATCACGATATTGGCCAGCGATGGCGAGCCTTTACCGGCAATCCACAGGGCCCAGAGCGTTGGCCACAGCAGCAGGTAAATGCCGATCGGCTTGTCCATCCGGGTCAGCTGGATGAAGTCCCAGGCGCGCGGGTTCAAGCGATTCAGGGATTTGAGCAGGCTTTGGTACATCAGCAGTTCTCCGGACGGGCGCGGACGGCTTCCCACATCGTAGGCAGGAAAATCTCCGCCACCAGTACGCTCAATGCGCCACGGTCGAAACGCGAACGCCGTCCCCACAGGCCGGCAGCCCGGGAACCTTCGGGCAACCAGTGTTCCGGGTAATGGCAGACTTCGATGGCGCGGCGCTGGAAGGCGTGATCGCAGAACAGCAGTTCGCCCAGCGAGCGGCTGCCCAGTTCATCCATGTGCAAGCCGTCGCCCTGCAAGGCACTGCGCGACGCCACGCTGCGGGCGAACACCCAGGCCTGGCCATGCCCGCGCAGATACACCTCGCGCACCCAGCCCTCGCTGCCTTCGGCCAGATCCAGCGCGGCGCATTCGTCGTCGCGCAGGGTCTGCCAGCCTTCGAACAGCGGCGTCACGCTGAAGCCGTCATCGGACAGGCGCGTCAGCCGGCGGGTCAGGGAGCCTTCGTCGAACAGCCAGTCGAGCGTGGATGTGTCGGGGAGGGGTGTCAGTTCGCTTTGCGGGCGCCACAGCGGAGCGTTTGTGTGTTGCACAATGAGTCATTATTGGCAGCAAATGAGGCGGCGAGCTTACCATGCTGCACCGCGAGTTTGATTGATCCGGGTCGCCGCTGCGCCGAACAGGCTTGCATCTGCCCGGCACGATCAGTACAAAACGCCCTGAGCCGGACGGCAGCGCTGCACCATCGACCGTCCGCGCCGGCTAAAGCCTGAACCCTGAGGAAGTACCTGAATGAAAAAGTGGCAATGTGTGGTCTGCGGCCTGATCTACAACGAAGCCGACGGCTGGCCGGATGACGGCATTGCGCCGGGCACCCTGTGGCAGGACGTGCCGGAAGACTGGCTGTGCCCGGACTGCGGCGTCGGCAAGATGGACTTCGAAATGATCGAAATCAACTGAGAAAACACTGAGGAGTAGGGCATGAGCGCACCTGTCGTAATCGTTGGCACCGGGCTTGCGGGTTACAACCTGGCCCGCGAGTTTCGCAAACTCGATGGCGAAACCCCGTTGCTGCTGATTACCGCCGATGACGGTCGCTCCTACTCCAAGCCGATGCTGTCCACCGGCTTCGGCAAGAACAAGGACGCCGACGGCCTGAGCATGGCCGAACCGGGTGCCATGGCCGAGCAGTTGAAGGCCGAAATCCGCACCCACACCCGCATCAGCGGCATCGATCCCGGCCACAAGCGTTTGTGGATCGGCGAGGAAGCAGTGAGCTATCGTGACCTGATCCTCGCCTGGGGCGCCGAAACCGTACGCGTGCCGATCGAAGGCGATGGCGGGGACCTGGTGTTCCCGATCAACGATCTCGAAGACTACGCACGCTTTCGCGCAGCAGCGGCCGGCAAGCGTCGGGTGTTGCTGCTCGGCGCCGGGCTGATCGGCTGCGAGTTCGCCAATGACCTGATTCTCGGTGGCTACGAGGTGCAACTGGTTGCACCGTGCGAACAGGTGATGCCGACCCTGCTGCATCCCGCGGCGGCGACTGCGGTGCAGGCCGGGCTGGAAAGCCTCGGTGCACGTTTCCACCTCGGCCCGGTGCTGACCCGTCTGCAAAAAGTCGCTGATGGGCTGGAAGCGCACCTGTCCGATGGCCAGGTTGTCCCGTGCGATGTGGTGGTCTCGGCCATCGGCCTGCGCCCGCGGATCGATCTGGCAGCGGCAGCCGGCATCCAGACCAATCGCGGCGTGGTTGTCGACCGTCACCTGCAAACCTCGCACGCCAACATTTACGCCCTGGGCGACTGCGCCGAGGTCGACGGGCTGAATCTTCTGTACGTCATGCCCCTCATGAGTTGTGCGCGAGCGCTGGCACAAACCCTGGCCGGCAACCCGACCGTGGTGAACTACGGACCGATGCCGATCACCGTGAAAACCCCGGTCTGCCCACTGGTGGTTTCCCCGCCGCCCCGGGGCCGCGAGGGCATCTGGACGGTCGAAGGGCAGGGCGCCGACGTCAAGGCGCTGTGCCACGACGCCGAAGGGCAATTGCTCGGTTACGCCCTGACCGGCGCGGCGGTGATGGAAAAACTCGCACTGAACAAACAGCTTCCGGCCTTGCTGGCGTAAATACCGGTCGTTCTGTCGGAATCACCCCGCTTTTGCCCCCACAAACGTCGCGGGGAGACTGGCGCCGCCCTTAACCGCGTGCCATCCTCACTCCCGTCTGCCGCAGAGTAGAGCCTGCGGCGCCTTGGGCGCTGTTCCAACGAGAACAGCACGGACATAACAACAAAAAACCGTCAAAGGGGCTTCACTAATGCGTAAACCAGAACTCGCCGCTGCAATCGCTGAAAAAGCGGATCTGACCAAAGAGCAGGCCAACCGCGTTCTCAACGCCGTTCTCGAAGAAATCACCGGCGCCCTGCACCGCAAGGACAGCGTCACGCTGGTGGGCTTCGGCACCTTCCTGCAACGCCACCGCGGTGCCCGCACCGGCAAAAACCCGCAAACCGGTGAACCGGTGAAGATCAAGGCCAGCAACACCGTTGCGTTCAAGCCAGGCAAATCGTTGAAAGACAGCGTCAATCCATAATCGCGGCGAATGCCCGGTCAGCCGGGCGCGCTGCATGAAAAATGGGCATACCGATTGCGGTCGGATGCCCATTTTTTTGGCTGATGGCGAGCCGAGCTGGTCTTGGTGGATCGTTATGGGATTCGTCTAGCCGGTTACCCGTAGGTGGCCAGCACCATTCTGGCGAACTCGTTCTTGCTTGGCTGGTGTCCATAAGATTTCAGGTATTTACGCCACTCGGACTCGAGTATGGGACTTTCGTATTCGCCCTCCGTCGCCAGATGTGTAGCTGCATCATCTATCAGGGCTTGGGTGTAATGTTTCGAGGATTTGTTTGCACTGGCTTCCGAAGTTGAAATGAACGGTCCCGCCACTGTGAAAAGCAAGCCGATACCCGTCAGCATTGAGAACTCCAGGGGACCACCGTTCACCAGGCATCCAATACCGACGCAGCCTTCCGCTCGAACAGAGGTGCTGGTTGTGAGCGTCAGCATGACAACCAGAGCGCATCCAAATCCCGATATTGATTGTTTATTGTGTCTACCGCTCATGATGCTTTTAACGCTCCCTATATTGATTACGGAATCCTTTGTGCAGCGATTGCACATGACAAGTGACTGGAGGGTGTTTGTGATGCCTTACCAGCTCCCGAAGGGGATGCCGTATTTTTCGATGTAGGTTTTGGACTCCGGTGAAAGAGGTAGCGCGTAGCGTCCTCCATTTTTCCCTTGATACGGCCCCTGCTTGACGATGCTCCCTTCAACCCGAGCAATCTCGACAGGCTTGAGACAAGGCCCACGCTGCCAAACCTTGGCAATGCCGCCGGGCGCCAATCCAATAGTTACGCGATCGCGGTAATCCGTGATCCATTTGCCATCCAGTCTGCAGTACGCCTTTTCCGGTTTGTGCATGATTTCCCGCGCAGATTCGGGAATCACAATGTAGGCCTCATAGGTTTGAGGCTCAGCCAGTGATTGCCATCGCACATAGATCAAGCGGGGAAGATCGGCACCAGTGACGTCACGTCCGCCGCCACTACCGGGGCTGTCAGGCCAGCCTGCGGGCTTGCCCTTGTTGTCGGCGGGTGTGTTCACCGAGGCAATCCCGGCGCCGGCGCGTTTGAACACACGTTCACGGATATCCACCACGTCGGCCGTTTCAATCCAGACCTCCATGTAGGCGGGTGCTCCGAAGCCGAGATACCAAGGCCGTTTGGTGATCGGTTGTGCATGACTTTGAGTGCAAAGCACCAACAGCAATCCGAAGACGAACCCCGTGTGTTTTTTGACGGGCCGAGTGAATTTATTCATGGGGGTGCACCACTCGTTGTTTGTTCTTTGTTGGGCGGTTGATAAAAACAACGCTCCAGTCGCTGTTGTTGAAATCTTTGGCTGCGTTCCAGTGCGCAGATAGGTGGATATAGCGACTGCGTAACAAAGCCCGTTCTTTGATAGTCAGCCCTTCAACAGATGACTCACCCAAGGCGTAAGCCTGAAGTTTTTTGTGAATGGGTACTAACTCTGCGGGCAAATTTAGCGCTGACCTGTCGGGAATCAGCTTGAGCGGCACCCTGGCTCTTACCGCAAGCTCACGCATGATGCGTAAATACACCAGCGACAACTCACCGTGTACCGGGCGTTCAATCATGGCCGCAGCATAAACCCGCTTCTGGGGATCCGGTGTGGATCTGCCCCTTTCCAATCGTTGAATGACAGGGGTCTCCCAGAGTGCAACCCGCAGTTGATTGCCTGGAGCGTCATCTTCAATGACGCCTTTGGTATACCAGGCAAACGCCTCCTTTTCGGCAGAGACATAGGCTGCGCTACGGGTCGCTTCGTGGCTTCGGCTGATGGTGCTGGTGACCGGACTGCTCAACAGAAGTTTCTCCCTGGCTCTGGGCAGATAGCCACCTCCCAGATCCGAGTGGGCGCCGGGTAATACCAGATCAATCTCACCCAGGCTGTTAAGGGCAAAGTTCTCGCGATGTTCATCACGCGCCACCAGGTGCACCACTTTGTTGGCGCAACCCTCCGGCAGCTTCAAGTTCAGTCCCGGATTTCTGCTGTCGGCGCCAGTGAAGTCGAGCAACCATGGATTGGCGATTGCCGCGACGGTATCAAACAGACCAATGAAATTGATGTTGATACTGGATTGTGAAACCCAGTCAAAGCTACTGACCAAGAACGGAGAGCCTGCTGGCAACGCCTTTGCGAGAATGCTGCGCTTGCCTTTTAGCACCTCGTTTGCGAAGTGCCGTGCAGCGGCGGCGCCTCGACTGAAACCGAAAATATCGAATTCGATTCTTTCTATTAGCGTGTTGGGGTTGCTATCAATCAGTGACCGAATTTGCTCCATGATTTTTTCAGGACTCTGCTCCACACGAGCCAGAACACCCGTTTCGCCTCGGCCGGTTGCCTGTGCGTAAAGTGAATCGCCTCCATCAGCGGTTGTACCGATGCCTTCGATGTATACGCGCAAGGAAGCCTGTTTCGTGTTCTCTGGTAATACGTCAAAGGCATGGTCTGTATACAGCTCATGCAACCGCACGATATTGCTTACATCATTGCCGTAGCTGTTATCCGGTGAGTTGCCATTTCCGTCATAGCCATAAGCGGCGCAGTGCTTCTGAATCTCTTCGGCTGCCTCCGCCAGATTGGCATCTGGCGCATAGCAAGCCGCGACCGTTTCGCTGTTGGCCTTGTTGTTCCCCGTCCCATCGAAAAACACGCCGATCCGCAAGGTGATGCCAGCAGGTAACTCGTCTTCCAGTTCGACCTCTTCCTCCTCTTCTTCGAGTTCGGCGTCTTCCGGGTCTTGAGTGGATGAGGCCGTCAGTCCGGCCGCCAATGCCCCCGACATTGCGGCTTCTGGATGATCAGCGGCTCCGCTGGCGGACGTCTTTCCTCCCGCCACCATCTCGGTACTGCTGAAGATCCCGCCGCTGTCGATCACGATGTGGTGACCGCCCGCCTTCAGCGTGATGCTGGCGCCGGCATCCAGCACCACGCTGGCGCCGGCCTTGATCTGCACCTGCTGGCCCGCCTCGACGGTAATGATTTTCCCGGCCGTCGTCTGGCTGCTGCCCTGGATGCTTTCCCAACGATCGCGCCCGACCGCCAGCCGGCTGTCATGGAGAACCTGCCGCTCCATGTCGCGCTGGGCACGCAGGTAGACCAGTTCCAGTCCGGCGCGGTCTTCAATCGTAAATTCGCTGTAGCCGCCGGTGTCAGGCGAGCTGCGACTGCGCAGCACGGTTCGGGTCTTGTGCTCGGGCAGTTTGTAAGGCGCGGGCGTGACCTTGTTGATCACGCAGCCGGTAATCAGCGGCTTGTCGGGATCACCTTCCACGAAGGTCACCACCACTTCCGTCCCGATGCGGGGGAGGGTGACGACACCGAAACCGTTCCCGGCCCAGCTCGACGAGACCCGCACCCAGCAACTGCTGCGCTCACTGTTTAATTCGGCCCGGTCCCAGTGGAATTCGACTTTTACGCGACCGAACTCATCGCAGTAGATCTCTTCGCCTTTGGGGCCGGTCACCCGAGCGGTCTGGCTGACCAGCGGTGGCCTGCGTGCGGGAAGCGGCGGACGGAAAACTACTTCGGCAGGAATGGCGCGGAAGGTGTTGCGATAGCCTTGGGTAAAACCGTCCGCCGATTGAGTTTCGCTGCTAACCGACTCTTCGAGCACTTGCGGCTGCCGCCCGGTGTGGCTGATCCCGAGCAGCAGCCACAGATCGTTGCATTTCTGGCGAGGGTGTTCGGTCAGTTCAAGCAGATGGCCGCAGCGCAAGGTAGGTTGGTTGCTTTGACCCTCTGCCATTTCATAGTCTGCGCGATGGCGCTCCAGGGCCTGACGGGCCAGTTGCTTGCCACGCTTTTCGTTGGCCAGCGGCAACGGGTATTGGTAGTCCTCAAGCGTCGGGGTGAATTCGGCGCTGAAGCGGCTTTCGATTAAAAGCGTCGGTCGCCTCAGGTCATAGTCGCGTCGCGTGACCCGGCTTGTCCGGGTGGCGGCGCGCAAGGAAAACCTGCTGACTACTGGATATTCCGGGACCATCCCGCTATCCCGGCGATAGGGTGTGGCGCGCAATGTCGGGAGGAACACCGAGTCATCGGTGAACACCAGCAAATGGCCTTGTGCGGAGTGCTGGTGATGCCAGGCGATTCCGTCCTCGGCACACACGCGCTGAATGAACTCGAAATCGCTTTCGTCGTATTGGGTGCAGTAATCCCGTGCTGCTAGGGGCTGGACATGGAAGGTGAACGCATCGGCGAGGATGCCGTGTCGCTTGAGTGTTTGCGTGATGATCTGCGGGACAGTCTGCCCCTGGTAAATCCGTTGATCGTGACTGAACTGCAAATAGTGGAGGCTCGGCACCAGTATCAGGCGATAGTGGGTCAGGCGTTTTCCCGACTCACCCGCCAAGACATCGTCGATGCGTCCATGAATGCCTTCACCGTTCAGGCCGAACTGCAGGAAGGCAGGCTGACCGAGCAGGCCTTCCATATCGAAGTCGGGGTCTTCACTGACCAGTTCGACGTGGATGGCATAAAGGGTGCTGATGGTCTCGGTGCCTTCGAAGGCCAGCACCTTGAAGTCGTTGCGAACAGCGGGAATCTGCAGCGTAAAGCGCGCAGAACTGACAGCTCCAGACATACGCTTGTCCTTAAGCAGAGAGGGGAAGACGGCGTGATGTCGAAACCCTCCCTGGTCAGCGCACGCGAACATTGGCCGGCACGCTAACAAGGCGTTAAACAGATTTATGTAAGAAGGATCGCTTGTTTAAGTCGGAGCTTTCCGGGTTGTAAAACAACGTGGAAATTGTGGGAAATGGCTGTGAGAAACTGACGGCGAATGATTGGAATCCTGCGTAATAGTCTTATGCAGGCAAGGATCCAGGACTATTAAACATATAAATGCCATCAAATTGATGGCACTTTTAATGTTGTCTGTTGTCGCCAGTCATTTGTTAATAAATGGCGGTGTATTTTCGGAAGCGTCCTACTTCAAATTTTTTCGGGGTTTGTCATGCTTTCGCCGCTTACTTGTGGAACGAGCGTGCAGATGTTCTCGATGCCGCGCGCCGGCCGCTCTGGCCCAATGCTTTCGGAAGGGATAGGCTTAAAAGTGAAATATAAAGGGACATCAGGGAATCCCCTGTCACATATAGGGCGATCTCCTACAGCGCCCAATGAACAGTTCGTCTTGTTGTTTAATCGGATGCTTGCTAGTGGCCATCATAGTGATTACGATGCGCGCACTTGAAAGAGCAAACACTCAATTGGATGAGTCTTCCGACTGCTCTTCGATACTGTCCCGCGCCGCTGCAACTCCAATAGGCGCACGACCGTAATCCTAATAAAGGCCATGGATGTCCTACTCAAGCAAACTTTCCGCCCATTACCTCGAACTCGCTAAAGTCTCTGTTTCCAAAGAGAATTTTGCGGGCGAAGACGTTCGTTTCTCGAGCGAATTCGAGGCCCTGGAAAGCGAGCTGGCCAAAGCCTCGTCGATGCACGAAAGCGGGCAGATCGACTGGCTGAAAATTCGCGAAAACAGCGAAAACCTCCTGCGTACCCAATCCAAGGATTTGCGTGTCGGCGCCTGGCTGACCTGGTCGCTGTACCAGCGTGAATCCTTCCCCGGCCTGCTGGCCGGCCTCGGTTTTCTGCACCATTTGTCGGAAAACCACTGGGCCGAGATTCACCCGCTCAAACCCCGCACCCGGGCCGCCGCCATCGGCTGGCTGGTGCCGCGTCTTGAGCAGGTGATCACCGAGAACATCGCGATCAAGGAACAGCTGCCGATGTTCCGGCAGTTGTCCGAGCATCTGTCCGGTCTCGACGCCGCCTGCACCGAGCACCTGGGCGATGATGCGCCGCTGCTGCTGCCGCTTTCTCGCCGCCTGAAAACCATGATCCAGCGTGCCGCTGACAATCAGCCGGCACCCGGCGTGGTGGGTGCGGCGGTGGCGCAGGTCAAGCAGGCCGCCAGCCAGTTACTGGCCCCCGGTGCGCCGATTGACAACGAAAAAGAAGCCCACAAAGCCCTGCGCGCCCAGCAGGAAAGCGCCCGCCCGCTGTGCGCCTGGTGGCTCAAGCAGAAAGCCACCGACCTGCGTGCGCTGCGCCTCAACCGCACCTTGCTGTGGATGACCATCGACGCGGTGCCCGAGCGTAACGCCGAGCAGATCACCGTGCTGCGCGGGTTACCGGTCGACAAGCTCAAGCAGTATCAGGACCGCTTCGATCAGGGCAAATACGCCGACCTGCTGGTGGAACTGGAGGCGAGCCTGGCGAAGGCGCCGTTCTGGTTCGATGGCCAGAGGATGGTCTGGGAATGTCTCCAGAACCTCAACGCCGAGCTGGCCATGCGCGAAGTGGAAATCCACTTCGCGCTTTTGATTCAACGCCTGCCCGGCATCATCGAGCTGCGTTTCCATGACGGCGCGCCGTTCGCCGATCCGTCCACCCGGGCGTGGATCGCCGGCAACGTCATGCCGCACCTGCAAAGCGCCAGCGCGCCGCGCAAGGTCGAGACCGAGAACGTCGAAACCCAGCCAGCCTGGGAAAAGGCCCTCGAAGAAGTCCAGCCGATCCTGCGCAAGGAAGGCCTCAAACCGGCGGTGCAGATCCTCAAGCAGGGCCTGCAATCGGCGCACGGCGGGCGCGAACGCTTCTTCTGGCAGTTCGCCCTCGCGCGGCTGTGCTTCCTGGCCAAGAAATACGAACTCGCCAAGAACCAGCTCGAAACCCTCGATCAGACATTACAGGACTCAGGCCTGCACGCCTGGGAGCCCGATCTTGCATTGGAAGTGCTGCACCTGCTGCACAGTTGCTGCGAGTTGTTACCGCAGAACCATGCCGTACGTGAACGCAAGGAAGAGATTTATCGCAGGCTGTGCCACCTCGACCTCGAAGTGGTACTCGAATAGGCCCCAGGGCCACAACCGCAAGGAGAAAAGCCATGGCCAAAGAAGGCTCGGTAGCCCCCAAGGAACGCATCAACGTCACCTTCAAACCCGCCACCGGCGGTGCTCAGGAAGAGATTGAACTGCCGCTGAAGCTGCTGGCAATCGGTGACTACACCCACCGCAAGGACGATCGCAAGATCGAGGATCGCAAGCCGATCAGCATCGACAAGATGACCTTCGACGAAGTGCTGGCCAAGCAAGAGCTGGGTCTGACGCTGAGCGTGCCGAACCGTCTGCAGGAAGATGGCGAGGCCGACGAGCTGGCTGTGCAACTGCGCGTCAACTCCATGAAGGACTTCAACCCGGCCAGCCTGGTCGAGCAAGTGCCTGAGCTGAAAAAACTGATGGAACTGCGCGACGCGCTGGTGGCCCTCAAAGGCCCGCTGGGTAACGCACCTGCGTTCCGTAAAGCCATCGAAGGCGTGCTCGCCGACGATGAATCCCGCGGTCGCGTACTCGGTGAGCTGGGCCTGAACGCCGCAGCTCCGGACGCTTGAGACTCCAGCAGCCAAGGAAGCCAACACAATGAGCACTAGCGCAGCACAACAGAACGCCGCAGAAAACGGCGAGTACAGCATTCTCGACAGCATCATCGCCGAAACCCGCCTGACGCCGGACGACGAAGCCTACGACATCGCCAAGCGCGGTGTGTCGGCGTTCATCGAAGAGCTGCTCAAGCCGCAGAACAACGGTGAGCCGGTCAAGAAAGCCATGGTTGACCGCATGATCGCCGAGATCGATGCCAAGCTCAGCCGTCAGATGGACGAAATCCTGCACCACCCGGACTTCCAGGCCCTGGAATCGTCGTGGCGTGGCCTGCAACTGCTGGTCGACCGCACCAACTTCCGCGAAAACATCAAGATCGAAATCCTCAACGTCTCCAAAGAAGACCTGCTGGACGATTTCGAAGACTCGCCGGAAGTCATGCAGTCGGGCCTGTACAAGCACATCTACACCGCTGAATACGGCCAGTTCGGTGGTCAGCCGGTTGGCGCGATCATCGCCAACTACTACATGTCCCCAAGCTCGCCGGACGTGAAGCTGATGCAGTACGTGTCCAGCGTAGCCTGCATGTCCCACGCGCCGTTTATCGCCGCTGCCGGCCCGAAATTCTTCGGCCTGGAAAGCTTCACCGGTCTGCCGGACCTGAAGGATCTGAAAGATCACTTCGAAGGCCCGCAATTCGCCAAATGGCAGAGCTTCCGTACCTCGGAAGACTCCCGCTACGTTGGTCTGACCGTGCCGCGTTTCCTGCTGCGTAACCCGTACGACCCGGAAGAGAACCCGGTCAAATCGTTCGTGTACAAGGAAAACGTTGCCAACAGCCACGAGCACTACCTGTGGGGCAACACCGCTTACGCGTTCGGCACCAAGCTGACCGACAGCTTCGCCAAATTCCGCTGGTGCCCGAACATCATCGGCCCACAGAGCGGCGGCGCCGTTGAAGACCTGCCTCTGCACCACTTCGAAAGCATGGGCGAAATCGAAACCAAGATTCCTACCGAGGTTCTGGTTTCCGACCGTCGTGAATACGAACTGGCCGAGGAAGGCTTCATCTCCCTGACCATGCGCAAAGGCTCCGACAACGCGGCGTTCTTCTCCGCAAGCTCGGTGCAGAAGCCGAAGTTCTTCGGCATCAGCGCAGAAGGCAAGGCTGCAGAGCTGAACTACAAGCTCGGCACCCAACTGCCGTACATGATGATCGTCAACCGCCTGGCTCACTACCTGAAAGTGCTGCAGCGCGAGCAACTCGGTTCGTGGAAAGAGCGTACCGACCTCGAGCTGGAGCTGAACAAGTGGATCCGCCAGTACGTGGCCGACCAGGAAAACCCGAGCGCCGAAGTGCGTGGCCGTCGTCCGCTGCGCGCTGCGCAAGTGATCGTCAGCGACGTTGAAGGCGAGCCGGGCTGGTACCGCGTCAGCCTGAACGTGCGTCCGCACTTCAAGTACATGGGTGCCGATTTCACCCTGTCGCTGGTTGGCAAGCTGGACAAAGAGTAAGAGCGACTCATGGACGGATACGGCAGCCTTTTCGAGCGCCTCAACGGCGACGCGGAACAGCGCAAGGGCAAGAGCCTCGAGGCTTCGGCCATGGCGTCGGTGGCTGCCCATCTGGCCAAAATGCTCAGCACCCGGGCCGGCAGCGTGCAAACGCTGTCCGACTACGGGTTGCCCGATCTCAATGACATGCGCCTGAGCCTGCACGACTCCCTGAGTCAGGCCCGCCTGGCCATCGAAAGCTTCATCGAAGCCTACGAACCGCGCCTGAGCAACGTGCGTGTCATTTCCCTGCCGCGTGACCACGATCAGCTTCGCCTGGCCTTCAGCATCGAAGGCCTGCTGGAAGTCGAGGGTTTCAAGCGTCAGGTCAGTTTCGCCGCGCGCCTGGATGGCAGCGGTCAAGTGAAGGTCAACTAAGGAGAACCCCGATGTCTGGCAAACCTGCAGCACGCGTATCCGACCCCACCGCTTGCCCGCTCCCCGGCCACGGCACCAACCCGATTGCCGCCGGTTCCGGCGACGTGTTCTTCGACGGCCTCCCGGCCGCCCGCGAAGGCGATGCCTCCGCGTGTGGTGGTGCGATGGTCGGCGATCTGGCGACGACGGTTCTGATCAACGGCAAACCGGCCGCCACGGTCGGTTCGGTTGGATCTCATGGCAATAAAGTCACGGCTGGATCCGGGACAGTGATTATCGGCAATTCGCATTCGCCGGCGCCGTTTGTGCCGCCGTTGCCGGTGGAGATTCAGTGGCCGTTTAGTCAGCACTTTGTGGTTCGTAATCCTAGAACCGGCGCACCGGTTGCTGACCGGCCGTACACCTTGCGTACAGCCTCCGGTAAAGAGGTCAGGGGCGTTACTGATGCACAAGGTCGAACGAGGCCTATTGCTTCCCACCTCGCTGAAAGTGTCACGCTTATCGTCGAAGAACAGACTTCGCTCGTGATTGCTTAAGGGACTATCACATGCCGGCACCCACTCCTGTAACAGCTCAACTCACCCCTTCCTCTGACAAGAAGCCAGCGGAAGCGGCCGTCGATCATTTCCAGATCACAGATATTCCAGGTGTGATGAGAAAAATGGGCTGGAAGGAAAGCGCTCGAATCATGCAGCGTTGGTTCGACGGTGCGCCTTTCGTGATGTCCTCAAGTGAGAAGCGGGGACGTCTTGCCGTTGACAAGATCACCCAAGAAAAATTGTTTGATGATTTGGATTTTGAATGGCTTACCTCCTCCTCGCCCCACACAGGTGAAACCATCAAAGAGCTTATTGCGAAGGCCGCAAGCCCCAGTCAATACAATGAGCTTATTGGCCGTCAAAAGGGACTGACGCAATTAGCACCGGGGCTTTTGCAATTTATGACTTGCATGAGAACGCTTGGAGTTCTTGATGAGGCTAACCAGGACCTTGCTAGGGGTGCTCATGACTACAGTGCCCTGAGTGCAAGAATGCTGGAGTCTGCTACGCAATATAATTTTCGATCTATCGGGATTACCACTTCGGAAAAGAAGAATAATCCATTGGATGATGTGTACGGCACATTGGGTGGATTTGTTATTAAATTTGCAGTCACAAAATTCAGCACTACACCCAAGACGAAAAAAATGGCTGCTACATTAACGATTGAAGAAATTGGTTGTTATGTACGTGATACATATGAGTTTCTGAATGAAGATGGCAGCGACCAACTGCTTGGGTATTGGAATCACGACGGCGTTGTCAGGCCGAGCATTTTTGCATATTTAACTTCGCCAGAAACATATGAATCTGAGGGGAAGGTTTACTTCAAAGTGACCAACGATAGTTACAATAATTACCGCAGCAAGCTTGGCAAGGGTGGTGATTTGTTTGTGTACTCTACGGTCAAGAAAATTCCTGTATCCATTCATCATCGTTTTACCTCTGCAGATTTTGCAGAGTTTTCGCAACGATCAGCTAAGGCAATGCCATGAAAGCGTCCCTTAGAAAGAGCTTTTTACTTTTTTCGTTGTGCGTGCTTGTGCCAGTTTTGGTTCTTTTGGGCTTGAAGGTGCTTAGCTCAAAGGCCGCGGAGCCTCTTTTCATTGACTGGAATGACTCAGGAAGCTGCTATATCGCAACGTATTCACCGAATTACAATTTTTTGGGTGTAGTGGCTGGTCGTGCGTTTAAGTACTTTAGCAGCCCGTATTTTTACCGCGTTTATACAAAAAATAACGATCTACTAAAAACATCAGAATGGTATCTCTGGCGGGATGAGGGGAGTCCCGGCGTGGCACCCGAGTTTCGCGGAGAGATGATTGTTTATCCAGGCTCTGAAGGCTGGGAAAGTTGGATAGTTTCAGAGTGTCGTTGATGCCTGATTTAAAGGCGGCCTCGCTACCTGAGAAAGTTGGAGAACGGTATTCATGGACGCAATGAGTTTGCAGGGGTATCTGGCCAGTGTTGCTGACAGTGATCTGTTTGGCTGCCTGGCCTTGTTGAGCTTGGTATTGCTCCTGACTGCTTCACATCGGGCGGCTCGAAATTCACGTCTTCACCGCGCACTAACGCTCTCGGTTTTGGCTGCTGTTGTAGCTATCCATGGCCTTGGATCGTGGTACGGAAATCTGAGACCAGCATGAGCAACTACTACCGTATCGCCATGTGCCTGTTTGTCCATGCCTTCGGATGTGTGGCCTACGTGTTTTTGAATAATGCAGTAGTACATGCCTACAAGCATCTGAACGGCGGGTTCACCACCCGTGGGGTCGCCATCGGTATTGCCAGCTACGCGATGTTTTACATTTTTCTCGGTGTCAATTTTATTGCTGCGCTGATTCCAAGCCTCGTTGCCAAACTGGTGATTCTGAGCCTTATGGTGGGCTTCATCCTGCTTTGGATGCTCCCCGACAACCCATTGAGAGCCTTGTTTTATGGCGTGGCTCAAGGTTGCGTCACCTTGCTGGCAATCCTCGCTTCTCAAGTCATCGAATTGCGCTGGGTATCAAGAAACATCGCTGGACGCGTCCAGCCGAACCAGCCTGAGGGTGCCATCCAATGATCAGGTCAGGTATCGAGCGTAATCCGCAGGACAGTTATTCCATGAGTTCCACTACCAGGCAGGTAACCCGTGTCCTTTAACCACTACTACCAAAGCGAACTCACCGCACTGCGCCAACTGGGCCGCCGTTTCGCCGAGCGTAGTCCGGCGTTGGCGCCGTTCCTGGGGCAGGCCGGGCGGGATCCGGATGTGGAGCGGTTGCTGGAAGGCTTTGCGTTTCTGACCGGGCGGCTGCGCCAGAAGCTCGATGACGAGTTGCCGGAGCTCAGCCATTCCCTGATGCAGCTGCTGTGGCCGAACTACATGCGCCCGCTGCCGGCGTTCAGCATTCTGCAGTTCGATCCGCTCAAGCGTTCCGGGCCGGCGCTGAAGGTCGAGCGTGATACGCCGATCGAGAGCGTGCCGATCGAAGACGTGCGTTGCCGCTTCCGCACCTGCTACCCGACCGAAGTCATGGCCCTGGATCTGGCCGCGCTGAACTACTCGGTGAAGGGCGACGGTTCGTTGCTCAGCCTGCGTCTTGAGATGAGTGCCGATGGCCACCTCGGCGAGCTGGAGCTGAGCAAGCTGCGCCTGCACTTTGCCGGCGAGCGCTACATCAGCCAGATGCTCTACCTGAGCCTGCTGCGCAACCTCGACGGCATCGAACTGATCCCGCTCGACGGCGCCGGCAAGCCGATCGATGGCGTGAGCGGCAAGCCGATGGCGTTCAAGATTCCGGGCGACCGGGTCAAACCGGTGGGCTTTGCCGAAGAAGAAGCGTTGATCCCGTATCCGCTGAACACCTTCCGCGGCTATCGCTACCTGCAGGAATACTTCGCCTTCCAGGACAAGTTCCTGTTCGTTGATGTCCACGGCCTCGACATTCTCAAGGCGCTGCCGGAAGACACGCTCAAGCAGATGCGCGGCCTGGAATTGCGCTTCGACATCCGCAAGAGCGGCATCATGCGCATGCGTCCGACCCTGGATAACGTGAAGCTGTTCTGCACGCCGATCGTCAACCTGTTCAAGCACGACGCACTGCCGATCCGCCTCGACGGCAAACAGGATGAATACCTGCTGCTGCCGGCCGAATACGATCTGGAAAACTGCGGCGTGTTCTCGGTGGAGACCGTGACTGGCTGGAAACCCGGCGGCCTCGGTTATCAGGAGTACGTGCCGTTCGAATCCTTCGAACATGACCCGAGTTTCGACGTGCCCAACAGCCGTCCGCATTACAGCATCCGCCAGCGCTCGTCGCTGCTGCACGACGGCCTCGACACTTACCTGAGCTTCGGCATTCGCCACACCGAAGCCCACGAAACCCTGTCGATCGAGCTGGTCTGCACCAACCAGAACCTGCCGCGCAAACTCAAGCTCGGGCAGATCTGCATGGCCTGCGAAGAGACCCCGGAGTTCCTGAGTTTCCGCAACATCACCCCGGCCACTTCGAGTTTTGCGCCGCCGCTGAACCGTGACTTCCTGTGGAAGCTGATCAGCAACATGTCGCTTAACTATCTGTCGCTGGCCGACGTCAATGCATTGAAGGTGATTCTGGAAACCTACGACCTGCCGCGCTACTACGACCAGCACGCGGAGAAGGTCAGCAAACGCCTGCTCGGCGGCCTCAAGCACATCAAGCATCACCACGTGGACCGGCTGCACCGTGGTCTGCCGGTGCGCGGTTTGCGCACCGAACTGACCATCGACCCGGAAGGGTATATCGGTGAGGGCGACCTGTTCGTCTTCGCCTCGGTTCTCAACGAGTTTTTCGCGCTTTACGCCAGTCTCAATTCATTCCATGAGCTGCGGGTAAAAAGCACACAGGGAGAGGTGTACCAATGGACACCACGTATGGGCCTGCAGCCCCTGCTTTAAGCGGGCTGACGAAGGTAATACGCGAGTACTCGCTGTTTCAGGCCGTGCTGCTGGTAATCGACCGGCTGCGCGATGCGCACCCGTACCTGAGCGAAGACGATTTGTACGACCAGCTGGAATTCCAGGCCAACCCGAGCCTCGGATTTCCGCGCAGCGACGTCGATCGCGTGGAGTTTTTCGAAGAGCACGGGCAGATGCGCGCGCGCCTGCGGTTCAACCTGATCGGCCTGGTCGGTTCCGGCTCGCCGCTGCCGGCGTTCTACGGCGAGCAAGCCCTGGGCGACAGCGAAGACGGCAACCCGACGCGCAATTTCCTCGACCTGTTCCACCATCGCCTGCAACGGCTGATGCTGCCGATCTGGCGCAAGTACCGTTACCGCGCGAGCTTCCAGAGTGGCGCGGTCGACCCGTTCTCCTCGCAGCTGTTCGCCCTGATCGGCCTTGGTGGCGACGAGATTCGCAAGGCCAAGGAGCTGAACTGGAAACGCCTGCTGCCGTACCTCGGCCTGCTCAGCTTGCGGGCGCACTCGGCGGCGTTGATCGAAGCGGTGCTGCGTTACTACTTCAAGCACGAAGACCTGGTCATCGAGCAGTGCATCGAGCGCCGTGTGGAAATCCTCGAAGAACAGCGCAACCGCCTCGGCTTCGCCAACAGCGTGCTGGGTGAAGACCTGGTGCTGGGCGAACGCGTGCGCGATCGCAGCGGCAAATTCCGCATTCACATCACCGAACTCGACTGGGAGCGATTTCACGAATTCCTGCCCATCGGTTTCGGTTACCAGCCGCTCTGCGCGCTGGTGCGGTTCACCTTGCGTGACCCGCTCGATTACGACATTCGCCTGGTGCTGCGCCCGGAAGAAATCCGCGAACTGCGCATTGGCGAGAAGAACGACTGTCGCCTGGGGTGGACCAGTTGGCTGGGCTGCGAAAAAGCAGACGGCGTGGTGACCCTGGGCAGCAAAATTCATTAAGGACGTGAGCCATGATCAACGTAGACCTGCAACAACTCATCCAGGCGCTGGACGCCGAAACCCGTCGCGATCTGGAGCGTTCGGCCGAGCGCTGCGTGGCCCGTGGCGGCAGCAAGATTCTGGTCGAAGACTTGCTGCTCGGCCTGCTGGAGCGCCCGAACGGTCTGCTCTCCCGCGCGCTGCAGGATGCCGATGTTGACGCTGGCGAACTGAGCGCCGCCCTGCAATCGCGGGTCGAGCACAGCGCTTCGCGCAATCCGGTGTTCGCCCCGGAACTGGTGCAGTGGCTGCAAGACGCACTGCTGGTGGCCAACCTTGAACTGGGCCAGACCTCGGTCGAAGACGCGGCGCTGATCCTCGCGCTGCTGCGCAACCCGATGCGCTATGCCGGCAGCCGCTACCAGCCGTTGCTGGCCAAACTGAACATCGATCGCCTGAAGGAATTTGCCCTGTCGCAACAGCCTCAGGCAGCGGCCAACGGTAAGCCGGCCGCCCAGGGCGAATCGCTGCTGGAGCGCTTCACCCACAACCTGACCCAACAGGCCCGCGACGGCAAACTCGACCCGGTGCTGTGCCGCGATGGCGCGATCCGCCAGATGGTCGATATCCTCGCCCGTCGCCGCAAGAACAACCCGATCGTGGTCGGTGAAGCCGGTGTCGGTAAAACCGCCATCGTCGAAGGCCTGGCCTCGCGCATCGCTGCCGGTGAAGTGCCGCAGGTGCTCAAGGGCGTCGAGCTGCTGTCGCTGGACATGGGCCTGTTGCAGGCCGGTGCCAGCGTCAAAGGTGAATTCGAGCGTCGTCTGAAAGGCGTGATCGACGAGGTCAAAGCCTCGCCGAAGCCGATCATCCTGTTCATCGACGAAGCCCACACCCTGATCGGCGCGGGCGGCAATGCCGGCGGTTCCGACGCGGCCAACCTGCTGAAACCGGCGCTGGCACGTGGCGAACTGCGCACCATCGCCGCGACCACCTGGGCCGAGTACAAGAAATACTTCGAGAAAGACCCGGCGCTGGCCCGTCGTTTCCAGCCGGTTCAGCTGCACGAACCGACCGTGAGCGAAGCGGTGACCATCCTGCGTGGCCTGGCGCAGGTCTACGAGAAGAGCCACGGCATCTACCTGCGCGATGACGCGGTGGTTTCTGCAGCGGAACTGTCTGCCCGTTACCTGGCCGGTCGGCAACTGCCGGACAAGGCTGTCGACGTGCTCGACACCGCCTGCGCCCGTGTTCGCATCAGCCTCGCTGCCGCCCCGGAAAGCCTGGAGCGCCTGCGTGGCGAACTGGCTGAAGGTGGCCGTCAGCGTCAGGCCCTGCGCCGCGATGCCGAAGCCGGTCTGCTGATCGACCACGAAGCGCTGGAGGCACTGGAAGCGCGTCTGGACGAAGCCGAAGCCGAAATGGTCGCACTGGAAACCCAGTGGACCGAGCAGAAACAACTGGCCGAGCGCCTGCTGGAACTGCGTCAGCAACTGGCCAAGGCCCGTGAAGCCGCTGCGGTCGAGCCGACAGTGACTGTTGAAGAAGACGCCGAAGGCACGGTGATCGAAACCGTTGCTGCCGAGGTTGAAGAAGGCCAAAGCGTCGAAGCGCTGGAAGCGCAACTCAACGAAACCCACAGCGCCCTGACCGCTGCGCAGGTCAAGGAGCGTCTGGTCAGCTTCGAAGTCTGCCCGCGTCTGGTGGCCGAAGTGATCAGCGCCTGGACCGGCGTGCCGCTGGCGCAACTGGCCCGCGAGCACAACGCCAAGGTCGCCAGCTTCGCCACCGACCTGCGCACCCGCATTCGTGGTCAGGAACAAGCCGTCCACGCACTGGATCGCTCGATGCGCGCCACCGCTGCCGGCCTGAACAAGCCTGACGCACCGGTCGGCGTGTTCCTGCTGGTCGGCCCGAGCGGCGTCGGCAAGACCGAAACCGCACTGGCACTTGCCGACCTGCTGTACGGCGGCGACCGTTTCATCACCACCATCAACATGTCCGAGTTCCAGGAGAAACACACCGTTTCCCGCCTGATCGGTGCACCGCCAGGCTACGTCGGTTACGGCGAGGGCGGCATGCTCACCGAAGCCGTGCGCCAGAAGCCGTACTCGGTGGTGCTGCTCGATGAAGTCGAGAAGGCCGATCCGGACGTGCTCAATCTGTTCTACCAAATCTTCGACAAAGGCGTGGCCAACGACGGCGAAGGGCGCGAGATCGACTTCCGCAATACGTTGATCCTGATGACCTCGAACCTGGGCAGCGACAAGATCAGCGACCTCTGCGAAGACGGTGCGCGTCCGACCGCCGAAGTGCTGGAAGAAACCATTCGCCCGGTGCTCAGCAAACACTTCAAGCCAGCGCTGCTGGCGCGGATGAAAGTGGTGCCGTACTACCCGGTCGGCGGCCCGGTGCTGCGCGAGCTGATCGAGATCAAACTCGGTCGTCTGGGCGAGCGTCTGAACCGTCGTCAGCTGGACTTCAGCTGGTGCCAGAACCTCGTCGATCACCTGTCCGAGCGTTGCACTCAAAGCGAAAGCGGTGCGCGCCTGATCGACCACTTGCTCGATCAGCACGTGCTGCCGCTGGTGGCCGACCGTTTGCTCGACGCCATGGCCACCGGTGAAAGCCTCAAGCGCGTGCATGCGACGCTCGACGGTGAAGCCAGCGTGACCTGCGAGTTCGCCTGAGGTGAGTGTGATGTTCACTCAAGTGCCGCAGCCACTGCTCTATGCCGAAGCCTTGCTGGCGCAGTTCGCCAGCCTGTCGCGCGCGGCGGACGGTGCTGCGCTGCTGGGTGACTTCGTGCGCGGCCTGGCCGGGCTGAGCGGTTGCGAACTGACACAGCTGTATCTGCTGGATGCCACGCACACGTCGCTGGGAATGAACGCCGAATGCCTCGACGGTGTGCTGCAACCGCGCAGCGCGGCGAGCCTGCCGGCGGACTACAACGGCGAGCAACTGTTGCAGTTCGCCCTGTGCCAGAACCGCGTGGTGAGCTTCGACGACCTTGGCGGCAGCCTGCACGAAACCAGTTTCCTGCCGGCGTCGTCCACGCCGTGGCAGTCGCTGTTGTGCGTGCCGCTGGTCAATCAGCAGAAGGCTGTCGAAGGCCTGTTGCTGTGCGCCAGCCGTCGCCATATCAACCTGCAAGGCTTCGCCGATTCTCTCGGCCAGCTCGGCTCGTTCGTGCTTGGTCAACTGCATCTGCTGCAACGTCTGCGACAGCCAGTGGATGCGGCCGCACCGGTCGTGCGCAGTCTGCCGAGTGCCAGCGGCTACGGGCTGATCGGCAAGAGCGCGGCGATGCGCCAGACCTACTCGCTGATCAGCAAAGTCCTGCACAGCCCGTACACCGTGCTGTTGCGTGGCGAGACCGGCACCGGCAAGGAAGTGGTCGCGCGGGCGATCCACGATTGCGGCCCGCGCCGGTCCCAGGCGTTCATCGTGCAGAACTGCGCGGCGTTCCCGGAGAACCTGCTGGAAAGCGAGCTGTTCGGCTACCGCAAAGGTGCGTTCACCGGTGCCGATCGCGACCGCGCCGGGCTGTTCGACGCGGCCAACGGCGGCACTCTGTTGCTCGATGAAATCGGCGACATGCCGCTGTCGCTGCAAGCCAAGTTGCTGCGCGTGTTGCAGGAAGGCGAGATCCGTCCGCTGGGTTCCAACGACACCCACAAGATCGACGTGCGCATCATCGCTGCAACGCACCGCGATCTGTCGGTGCTGGTCAGCGAAGGCAAATTCCGCGAGGACCTGTACTACCGTCTCGCGCAATTCCCGATCGAGTTGCCGGCCCTGCGTCAGCGCGAAGGCGACATCCTCGACCTGGCCAAACACTTCGCCGACAAGGCCTGCAGCTTCCTGCAACGAGATCCGGTGCGCTGGTCGGAAGCGGCGCTGGAGCACCTGTCCGGTTACACCTTCCCCGGCAACGTGCGCGAACTCAAAGGCCTGGTCGAACGCGCAGTGTTGTTGTGCGAGGGCGGCGAGTTGCTGGCCGAGCATTTCTCGCTGCGCCTGGAATCGGCGCCGGTGCCGGAAGACCACTGCGGCCTCAATCTGCGTGAACGACTGGAAGCGGTCGAACGCAATCTGCTGCTCGATTGCCTGCGCAAGAACGACGGCAACCAGACGCTCGCCGCCCGCGAACTGGGCCTGCCGCGCCGCACGCTGCTGTACCGGCTCGGTCGCTTGAACATCAATCTGGGTGATTTCGATGGGTAGGCGAAAGTCCGTCGGATTCACCTCGAAAACCTATTTCAGCGCCGCCCGCAAGGGTCGGCGCTTTGTGCTTTGTCTACACCTGGAGACCCTCTGATGTCTGTTCGTCACTGGCACGCTGTCCTGCTGACCCTCGTCGTTCTATGCGGCCTCGGCGGTTGCAGCGGCAATTACAAATTCAACGATAACGATTACCGCCCGTTGGGTGATCCGCAGGCGGTCAATCGCGGCAAGTGACCGCAAGGAGCATCAAACATGGAATTGGTTTTCGAAATGCTGAACACCAAGCAGTTCGTGCCCACCGAGCTGTGCCAGCGGACCTTCAAACAGGCCGGTGGCGTGATCGGGCGGGGCGAGGACTGTGACTGGATCATCCCTGACCGCAAGCGTCACTTGTCCAATCACCACGCGATTGTCAGCTATCGCGAGGGCACGTTTTTCCTGACCGACACCAGCAGCAACGGTGTTCAGGACGGCGACAGCGGCGCACGCCTGCACAAGGGCGAACCGGTGCGCATCGAGCACGGCAGCACCTACGTGCTGGGCGACTTCGAGATTCGCGCGCGCCTGGTGCGCGACCCGGCGACGTTCGACGGTGAAGTCGGCCTGCCACGTGCCGCCGGCACCATCATTCCGGACGACGCGTTCCTCGACCTCGACCCGTTGAAGTCGCTGGAGCAGCAAGAGCGCGTGTACTCGGAATTCGAGGAAATGCTCGCGCCGGTGACCGATCCTGAAGACTCCCGTCAGCGCGCCGACTACGCGCGCATCGACATGGAAAGCCTGATGGTGCCGGAGCTGATCGTCGAGCCCAAGCCTGAGCCTGCGCCGGCACCGAAAGCGGTCGAGCGTCAGAGCGAAACCTTCTGGGATAAATTCGGCGCGGCCCTCGGTGTCGATCTGAAAGGCCTGAGCCATGATGAGCGCGAAGCACTGGCGGTCAATGCCGCACGTCTGCTGCGCCAGAGCATCGGCGGTCTGCAACAGAGCCTGCGCACCCGTTCGGAGCTGAAGAACGAGCTGCGTCTGGCCCAGACCACCGTGCAAGGCACCAACAAGAATCCGCTGAAATTCGCCGTCGATCCGAGCGAAGCGCTGGACATCCTGTTGCAACCGCACAAGCCGGGCCATTTGCCGGCCGAGCAGGCGATCTCCCGGGCGTTCCGCGATTTGCAGGCGCATCAGGTGGCGCTGCTGACCGCCAGCCGCGCGGCGGTGCGCGGCACTCTGGAGCACTTCTCGCCGGAGCAGTTGACCCTGCGTTTCGAGCGTGACAACAAGCCGTTGCTCGCCACCGCTGGCGGGCGCTGGAGAGCGTTCAACCGTTACCACCATGCGCTGCGTCAGGACGACGACTGGAGCGAGCGCCTGCTGGCCCGCGATTTCGCCCAGGCCTACGAAGAACAGATCCGCCTGATCTCCACCCTCCACACCGACCACCAAGGATGATGCGCATGTCTCGCCGCTCGACCGCTTTTTTCAAGACGCTGACCGCGCTCACCCTGTTGGTGCTGCTCGCCGGTTGCTCGTCGCTGTCGCCGTATTCGAAAGTGACCAAGATCAACCTGAAGCTGACCGGCAGCGATCAGCTGAACCCGGACCTCAACGGTCGCCCGTCGCCGATCGTGGTGCGCCTGTTCGAACTCAAGCACCCGGTGACCTTCGAGAACGCCGATTTCTTCAGCCTCTACGAGCGCGCCAAGGAATCCCTCAACCCGGATCTGGTGGCCAGCGAAGAACTCGAACTGCGCCCGGGTGAAACCGTGGAGCTGAAACTCAGCGTGGAGGAGGGCAGCCGCTTCATCGGCATCCTCGCCGCGTACCGCGACCTGCCGGAAACCAAATGGCGCCACACGTTCCCGATCACGCCGCTGGAAGTCACCGAAGCCGATCTGACCCTGGATCAGGCCGGTATCCGCAAGACCAACGAAGTGCTCGCCAAGGCGGATGACTGATCATGAATACCCATAAAGTCATCTGGCAGGAAGGCATGCTGCTGCGTCCGCAGCACTTCCAGCACAACGACCGCTACTACGATCACCAGATGAAGACCCGCACCCGGTTGCTGGGCGGCTACACCTGGGGGTTCCTGAATCTGGAGATCGACCTGCAGTTCCTCAACATGGGCAAACTGGTAATCAGTGAAGCCTCGGGGATCCTGCCGGACGGCAGCCTGTTCGAACTCGGCGGCAACACCGAACCGCTGGCGCTGGACGTGCCGCCGAACACCGGCAACACGCCGATCTACCTGGCGCTGCCACTGGTCACCGGTAACCACATCGAGGCCCGTCGCCCGGAGCAGTCCGACGTGCTGGCGCGCTACACCGCGTATGACGCCGAAGTGGCCGACTCCAACGCCGGTGATGATTCCGCCAGCCAGGTCAGTTGCGGTCGCCCGGACTTCAAGCTGTTGCTCGGCGAGCAGCAGAGCGATCAGGCCTACGTGAAGCTGAAGATCTGCGACGTGCTCGACACCACACCGGACGGCGTGATCAGCCTCGATCCGGATTTCGTGCCGACCTACATTCAGGCCCACGCCTCCAGCTACCTGCTGTCGTGCCTGAAAGAAGTGATCAGCATGCTCGGTCACCGGGGCGACACCATTGCCGAGCGCATTCGTTCGAACGGCAAGGTCGGCGGCGCGGAAATCGGCGACTTCATGATGCTGCAACTGATCAACCGCACCGAACTGCTGCTGCGCCACTACCTGGGCCTGGAGCAGGTTCACCCGGAAGAGTTGTACCGCACGCTGCTGACCATGCTCGGCGATCTGGCGACGTTCTCCAGCGACAGCAAACGCCCGCGTCTGGACAGCCGTTACTCCCACGCTGACCAGGGTGCGAGCTTCCGCAAACTGATGGAGTCGATCCGTCAGGTACTGTCGATGGTGCTGGAACAGCACGCCATCGAACTGATCCTGCAAGCGCGTCAGTACGGGATCATCGTGTCGCCGCTGCACGACCACAAACTGCTGGGCTCGGCGTCGTTCGTGCTGGCAGCCAGTGCCAACTGCGACTCCGAAGAACTGCGCAATCGCTTGCCTGCGCACCTCAAGGTCGGCCCGGTGGAGCGCATCCGCCAACTGGTCAACCTGCACCTGCCGGGGATCAAGGTCAAACCGTTGCCGGTGGCCCCGCGGCAGATCGCGTTCCACTCCAACAAAACCTATTTCATCCTCGAACTCAGTTCCGAAGACCTGGCACAACTCGAGCGCTCCGGCGGCTTCGCGTTCCACGTGTCCGGCGAATTCGCCGAGCTTGAACTGAAATTCTGGGCCATCAGGAACTGACCGACATGATCAAGGACATGGAACACAACCAGGACGACAAAACCGTCCTGCTCGACCGTCAGGGCCATGGCCCTGCGGCGAGTCCGCTGACCGACTTCGCCGCGCCACCGCGCTTCGAACAACTGGAAGAACGGATGATCTACGCCGCGCGCCTGCGCCCGGCGGAAGCCTTCAACATCAGCCTTAATTCGCTGGTGGCGGCGTCGTCCGAACTTTTGTCGGAAGTAGTGCGTCTCAAGCACAGCGAAACCCGCGAAGACCTCTACGCGCTCAACGAGCGCCTGACCGCCGGGCTCAAGCTGTTTGAAGTGCGCGCCCTGCACAACGGCGCCGAAAGCAGCCAGGTGATGGCCGCTCGTTACGTGCTCTGCACCGTGGTCGACGAAGCCGTCGTGACCACGCCGTGGGGCAACGAAAGCGAGTGGTCGCAGATGAGCCTGCTCAGCAGCTTCCACAACGAAACCTTCGGTGGCGAGAAGTTCTTCCAGCTGCTCGATCGGCTGTCGAAAAACCCGGTCAAGCACCTGCCGATGCTGGAGCTGATGTACCTGTGCCTGTCCCTCGGTTTCGAGGGCAAGTACCGCGTGCAGGCGCGCGGCATGCTGGAACTCGAAGGCATCCGTGACGCCCTGTACCGGCAGATCCGTCAGTTGCGTGGCGACGTGCCGCGCGAATTGTCGCCGCAGTGGGAAGGCCTCAACGATCAGCGCCGCAACCTGGTGCGCATCGTGCCGGCGTGGATGGTGGTGCTGTTCACCTTCGTCTGCCTGGTGATGATGTATTCGGGCTTCGCCTGGGTCTTGGGCGAGCAGCGCGACACCGTTCTGCAACCATATCAGCCGCTTGATCCGGCCGCGGCCCAGCCGCAGTCGCAGCCGTAAACAGGGACGTGTGATGAAAAAGTTTTTCAAGAAAGTCGGCGCCTTCCTGCGCCAGACCTGGGTCTGGACCCTGCTGCTGGTGCTGTTCGTGGCGCTGCTGGTGTGGTTCGTCGGCCCGCTGTTGGCAGTGGATGACTACAAGTTCTGGGAAAGCGCGACTTCGCGTCTGCTGACCATCAGCGTGCTGTTCCTGATCTGGGGCCTGACCATGGTCTTCGTCAGCTGGCGCGCCGGTATCCGCAAGAAAGCCGTCGAAGAAACCGAAGACGGCCAGGACCGTATCCGCCGCGAAGAGTTGATCGACGAAGAGCAGAAAGAGTTGAAAGAGCGTTTCAAGGACGCCCTGAAAACCCTCAAGACTTCGAGCCTGTACCGCGGCCGCAGCGAGCGCTGGCGCAATGACTTGCCGTGGTACTTGCTGATCGGCCCGCAGGCCAGCGGCAAGACCAGCCTGCTGGACTTCTCCGGGCTGGAATTCCCGATCAACAAGATCGACCGCAAGCTGACCCGTGATACCCACGGCACTCGTCATTGCGACTGGTACTTCGCCGATCACGGTGTACTGATCGACACCGCCGGCCGCTATCTGACCCAGCCGGATGCGGAAGTCGACGGCAGCGCCTGGACCACCTTGCTGGAGCTGTTGCGCAAGCGTCGTCGCGGTCGTCCGCTGAACGGCGTGCTGGTGACCATTCCGGTGGAAACCCTGACCGGTGGCAGCGAACAGGACATCGAAACCCTGGCCCGCCAAGTGCGTGCGCGTCTGCAAGACGTCTATCAGAAGCTGCACGTCGATGTGCCGGTGTATTTGGTGCTGAGCAAGGCCGACAAGCTGCTGGGCTTCGACGAGTTCTTCGATCAACTGACCCGCGAAGAAAGCGATCAGGTGCTGGGTACCAGTTTCCGCAAGGATCAGGTCGGCACCGACGTGACGGTGCTGCGCAACGAGTTCGAAGAGCTGCTGCGTCGCCTCAACAGCCAGGTGATCATGCGCATGCACTCCGAGCGCGACACCCAGCGCCGTGGCCGCATCCTCGACTTCCCGCACCAGATGGGCCAGATCGGCGAGCGTCTGTGCCTGCTGGTCGACATGGCGTTCACCGGCAACCGCTACCAGCGTGCGACGCAACTGCGTGGTTTCTACCTGACCAGCGCACCGCACCTGACTCAGGAAATGGATTCGACCACCGCCGGCATCGGCGCGAGTCTGGGCATGAGCGCCGGCGTGCTGCCGACATTGCGCAGCGGTCGTTCGCGCTTCATCCACCACTTGCTCAGCCGGGTGATTTTCCCCGAGGCCGATCTGGCCGGTCTGGACAAGCGCGAGCGCAGCCGCATCCACTGGGGCCAGCGTGCGTTGTACGTCGGCGCACTGGGTGCGCTGGTCCTGTTCGGCATGCTCTGGGCCGGTGGTTTCTCGGCCAACTACGAGCGTCTGGAAAACCTGCGCAATCTGGCGCAGAACTGGACGCAGCAACGCACGGCACTGTCGCCGCGCGATGACGCCATGGGCGCACTGAAAACCCTCGACACCAGCTACGCTGCCACCCAGGTGTTCCCGAAAAAAGGCGACGCGGCGTACCACGAACGGATGGGTCTGTATCAGGGCCAGGACGTCAATCCGGTGGTCAAGGAGGCTTACGAGCACGAGCTTGAAAAGCAACTGCTGCCGCGCGTTGCAACGATGCTTGAAGGCCAGATCCGCGCCAACATGAAGGACCGCGAAAAGCTGATCAACAGCCTGCGCGCGTACCTGATGTTGAACATGAAGGATCGTCGTGACGCGGCATGGCTCAAGGACTGGATCGCGGCGGACTGGTCGCAGCGCTACACCGGCAACACCGCGGTGCAGAACGGTCTGAACACGCACCTCGAGCGTCTGTTGCAGCAGCCGTTTATCTATCCGCTCAACGAGCAACTGGTGGCCCAGGCGCGTCAGATCCTGCGCAGCGAGTCGCTGGCGACCGTGGTTTACCGCATGCTCCGCGAGCAGGCGCGCAACCTGCCGGATTACCGTTTCAGCCAGCACCTCGGGCCGCAGGGCTCGCTGTTCATTGGCACTGAATACGTGATTCCGGGCTTCTACACCCAGACAGGCTATCAGCAGTATTTCTCGGTCCAAGGCGCATCGCTGGTGACCGACATCCTGCGCGACAACTGGGTGCTGGGCGAAGGCGCGGGCATCAGCGACATGGACTTGCGTCGCCTGATGGTCGAGCTGGAGCAACTGTACTTCCGCGACTACGCCAACTACTGGAGCGAAGCCGTTGGCCAGGTGGCGCTGCCGCCGATCAGCGATGCCGGTGAAGGCGCAGAGCAACTGGCGGGCCTGACCTCGGCCAACTCGCCGGTGCTGGCGCTGCTGACCGAAGTGCGTGAGAACACCCGCTTTCCGGCAGCTCCTGAACCGGTGGATGAAGCCGGTGACGCTGCCGATGCGCTGGCGGGGCAGAAGGGCAAACTGGGCAAGGTCGGCAAACTCGCTTCGGCGTTGACGGACAAGGCTGCGGCCATGAACGTGGCGAAGAACCTGCCGGACACGGCCAAGAAGTCCCTGCAACGTCGCTTCGAGCCGCTGCATAAACTGCTCGATGACAACAACGGGCCGGCCGCTGACCTGACCCCGGCCTTTACCGCGCTCAACGACCTGCAACTGCAACTGGCGGGCCTTGCCCGTTCCAGCACACCGGAGCAAGCCGCGTTCGAACTGGCCAAGACCCGCATGAGCGGCCAGCGTGATGCGCTGACCAATCTGCGCAATGCGTCGGGTCGTCTGCCGCGTCCGCTGAGCGTGTGGTTCAACGTGCTGGCCGAAGACTCGTGGCGCCTGGTGCTCAACGATGCCTACCAATACCTGAACGGCCGTTATCAGAACGAGCTGTACAGCGTGTATGGCAAAACCATCAGCAAGCGCTATCCGTTCAGCGCGTCGAGCACAAGCGACGTGGCGATCAGCGATTTCCGCGAGTTCTTCCGGGCTCAAGGCACCATCGACCGCTTCTTCGACAGCTACATGCGTCCGTTCGTCAGCGGTGATCCGGGCAACTACCGGATGCGCAGCATCGACGGTCGCAGCCTGCCGGTGTCGAAGGTCTTCCTCGACCAGATGGCGGCGGCCCTGAACATTCGCCAGAGCTTCTTCTCGATCAACCCGGCCGAGCCGACCGTGCAGTTCAAGCTTGAGCCGTACACCCTCGATCCGGCGGTCAGCCGTTCCGAGTTCAAGTTTGGCGACAAGACCATGGAATACCGTCACGGTCCGATCCTGCCAATGACCTTCAAGTGGCCGACCGATGCTGAAGACGGTCGCACCAGCCTGGTCATGGACAAGATGGCCGGGCGCCCGATCGGCATCGAGAAGAACTCCGGCCCGTGGTCGCTGTTCCGTCTGTTCGACCTGATGCAGACGGAGTACCTGACCGGTCGCGACGTGCTGGTGCTGAAAGCCGACGTAGGTGGCCTGCGCGCCAACTACCTGCTGACCAGCCAGCGCACGCCGAACCCGTTCGACATGGGCGTGCTGCGTACCTTCCGTATGCCGGTGCAGCTCTGATGCTGGTGGCCAGTCCCTGGCGCAGCGCGGCGCGAACCGACCCGGGCAAGGTGCGGTCGCGCAACGAAGATGCCTTCCTCGACACCCCGCAGCATGGGCTGTGGGTGGTCGCGGACGGCATGGGCGGTCATCAGGGCGGCGACATCGCCAGCCAGTTGATCGTCGCCAGCCTGGCTGAACTGCCGCAACACGAGGACTTCGATGAACGCCTCAAAGCCATCCGCCAGTGCCTGCATTGGCTGAACCGGCGGCTGGGGCAGGAGTTGACCGTCACCGCCGGACGTCACGACAGCATCATGGGCAGCACCGTCGTGGCGCTGCTGGTGGAAGGCAATCGCGCGGCCTGCATCTGGGCCGGCGACAGCCGTTGCTACATGTGGCGCGGGCAGCGGTTGTATCAGCTGTCGAAGGATCATTCGCTGCAGCAGCAACTGATCGACGAGCAACAGATGAGCGTCGAACAGGCAGCGGCGCACCCTGCAGCCCAGGCCTTGACCCGGGCGGTCGGCGCGGCGGAACAGTTGACCCTGGATGTGCTGGAACTCGAGGTCTATCCCGGTGATGTGTTCCTGCTGTGCAGCGATGGTTTGTATCAAGGCCTGACCAGCGATGCCCTCGGCAACGCCCTCAGCCTGGCGGCGCCGCATGTGGCGCTGGAACGTCTGTTCGACGGCGCCCTGCGGGGTGCCGCTCGCGACAATCTGACTGCCGTGGTGATCCGCCAATGACTGAAATCGAATCCTCAGTCGACGACTTGCTGATGAGCGAAGAGCAGGCCAACAACCTGACCTATTTCGCTTTCGCAAAGCAGCACAACGCCGAACCCGCGCTGGCGCCGACCAAGGCCAGCGTCGGCGAACTGCCGGATGTTCTGGCAGGCCGTTACCACCTCGAGCGTCTGCTCGGGGCTGGTGGCATGGGTGCGGTTTACCGGGCCCGGGATCTGCTGCACGAGCAGTTCGGCGATCCCGATCCTTACATTGCGCTGAAAATCCTCAGCGAAGAATTTGCCGAGTCGCCGGACGCCAGTGCCTTGCTCTACAGCGAGTTCGCCCTGACCCGACGCCTGCGCCACGACAACGTGCTGCGACCGCACACGTTCGAAGTCGACACCGATTGCCAGCGGGCCTTCATCACCATGGAACTCATGCGTGGCCTGACCCTGGACAAACTGCTCTGCGAGCGGCCACTGGGCCTGCCGTGGAAAGAACTGCGCGACATCGCGCTGCCGCTGCTCGACGCGCTGGCCTACGCCCACCGTCGCGGCGTGCTGCACGGTGACATGAAACCGAGCAACGTCATGCTCAGCGAAGACGGCGTGCGTCTGTTTGACTTCGGTCTAGGACAAGCCGAGGAGGGCATCCTGCCCGGCCTGCCGCACCTGAGCCGCGAGCGCTTCAACGCCTGGACCCCGGGCTACGCCGCCCCCGAACTGCTCGAGGGCCAACCGCTGTCGGCCAGCGCGGACGTGTACGGCGTGGCCTGCGTGATCTATGAACTGGCGGGCGGCAAACACCCGTTCCGCCGCTTGCCCTCGACCCAGGCCCGTGACGAACATCTGGATCGCGAACTGCAAGCCCCGGCAAATCTGCCGACACACTGCTGGCCCGCGCTGCGCACCGCGCTGGCCTTTGACGCGGCAGAGCGCAACATTTCTGCCGAACAATTGCGTGACGCCTTGGGCGCCACTTCGTCCTGGCTGCAGCGTTTGCGACTGCGGGCGTAACGGATGACATTCGAACAGGGAGCACTTTATGTTCAACCCAGCTAACGAAACGCACTTCAGCCTGACCGTTGAAGACTACGTGGGCGACCTGCAAGTCCTGTCGTTCACCGGCACCGAAGGCATCAGCCAGCCGTTTCGTTTCGACATCGAACTGGTCAGCGAAAACCCGGATCTGGACCTGGAAAAACTCCTGCACAAACAGGCCTTCCTTGCCCTCGATCCGCAGGGCTCGGGCATCCACGGCCAGATCTACCGCGTGGCCCAGGGCGATGCCGGCAAGCGCCTGACCCGCTACAAGGTTTCGCTGGTGCCGCAGCTGCAATACCTGCATCACCGCACCAACCAGCGCATCTACCAGCAGATGTCGGCGCCGAAAATCATCGCGCTGATCCTCGACGAGCACGGCATCAAGGGCAACGCCTACAGCTTCCAACTCAGCCAGCCGTGCCCGGATCGCGACTACTGCGTGCAGTACGACGAAACCGATCTGCATTTCGTCCAGCGTCTTTGTGAAGAGGAAGGCATTCACTACCACTTCCAGCACAGCAAGAAAGGCCACCTGCTGGTGTTCGGCGATGACCAGACCGTGTTCCCCAACCTCGGCCAACCGACCGCTTACGTGCAGGGCAGCGGCATGGTCGCCGAAGAACCGGTGATCAAAGGCTTCAAGCTGCGCCTGGAAACCCGCACCAGCCGCACCACCCGCCGCGACTACGACTTCGAAAAACCGCGCCTGCAAATGGAGGCCGCATACAAACCGGACGGCGAGAGCACTGAACCGGATCTCGAAGACTACGACTACCCCGGCCGCTTCATCGACCGCGCGCGCGGCAAGTTCCTCAGCCAGCGCGCTCTCGAACGCCACCGTGCCGACTACCGCCAGGCCGAAGGTCGCGGCGACCAGACCAGACTGGTCAGCGGCCACTTCATGGAAATGTCCGACCACCCGCGCAGCGAGTGGAACGACCTGTGGCTGCTCACCGAAATCTTCCACGAAGGCAAACAGCCGCAAGTCCTCGAAGAATCGGTGACCAGCGACACCACCGACAACAAGGACGACTTCCACCAGGGCTACCGCAACACCTTCCTCGCCACCCCGTGGGACGTGTTCTACCGCCCCGCGCTGGAGCACCCGAAACCCCGCGTGCTTGGCAGCCAGACCGCCATGGTCACCGGCCCCAAAGGCGAAGAAATCCACTGCGACCCGTACGGCCGCATCAAGGTGCAATTCCACTGGGACCGCGAAGGCCAGGCCGACGACAAGACCAGCTGCTGGCTGCGCGTCTCCAGCAGTTGGGCCGGCGACCGCTACGGCGCCATCTCCATCCCGCGCATCGGCATGGAAGTCCTCGTCACCTTCCTCGAAGGCGACCCCGACCAGCCCCTCGTCACCGGCTGCCTGTACCACAAGGAAAACCCGGTGCCCTACGCCCTGCCGGCGAACAAAACCCGCAGCGTCTTCAAAACCCTCAGCTCCCCGGGCGGCGGTGGCTACAACGAACTGCGCATCGAAGACAAAAAAGGCGCCGAACAAATCTTCATCCACGCCCAGCGCGACTGGGATGAAAACGTTGAGCACGACCAGAAGATTCGTGTCGGCAATGAGCGTCACGACACTGTGGTGAAGAACACCTACACCGAGCTGAAGGCTGAAGAACACCGCACCACGATTTCCGACCGCAAGATCGAAGCACGGATGGACGACCACCTGACCATTGGCGAGAGCCAGCATGTGAAGCTTGGGACTGCGCAACTGACCAGTGTCGGAAAAGAGATTCACATCAAGGCTGGGGACAAGATTGTCATTGAGGCGGGAACTGAGCTGACGATTCTCGGCGGCGGTAGTTTCATCAAGCTCGATGGCGGTGGTGTGACCGTGGTTGGGCCGGTGGTGAAGATTAATGCTGGCGGTTCGCCGGGGAGTGGCACCGGGATCGGGATCAAACCGCCGGTGCTGCCGGGGGCGGCGGATAAGGATAAGGCGGGGAGTTTGATGGATCAGGCGTTGTTGAATGCGCCTGAAGAACAGGTCAAACGCAAGCCAAAACGCATGCTCAATTTTTCTGGGTAATACATCGACGGCAATCCAAGCCACCAGGGATCAGAATTCAGGTAATTGGTAATGACAGAGACAACCAGCAAGAAAGTAGAAAAATGGTCGTATCCATTGAAGGTGGGAGCTGCAGAAGCTACGGATCCGCAGCAGTTTTATAAGGCGTTAGCCAAGGCGAAAGATGGTTACTACCCGTTGGGGGCGAATGGCCTCTGGCACGGAGGGGTACATTTCGATGAGGCATCTGGTTTGGTGCAGGATTTGGCGGAAGTCAGGTGCATCGCGGACGGGGAAGTTGTCGCTTATCGTATTGATAGTACTTATCCAAAGTCAGCTTTTGATACCAATGGGGCGGTGTATTCAACGGGTTTTGTACTCGTTAAACATCGTTTAGAGACGCCTGTTCCTCCTGCACCCGCCCCTGCGGCTGGGGGAACACCAGCTGCAGTAACTCCGGGGCCTAGTCTGACTTTCTTTAGTCTTTACATGCACCTCCTGCATTGGGACACGTATGAAAAAACTCCTGCATTGGGTCGGCCTTCATTTTGGAGTGGTGGCACATGGCAGGTGATGGCTACGGCAAAGGATGAAATTCTGGGCTTGAGAGTTCGACAGGAAAGGCGCGGAAAACCGGGATATAGCACGGTGTTGACTGTTTTGCCTCGCGGCACAGTTGTCGAAACTGCTGAAGAAGAAAACGGTTGGCTCAAAGTGGTTAGTGTTACGCCTCCGGATGCCAACCTCCCCGCTGGGAACGGCTGGGTGTTTAAGCGAGAGTTGACTGCAGGGGCCACACCAAATAGCTATAAGGTGGGCACTGCAGCAAAAGATCCGATGACTCCCCCTAAAAAAGGGCTGGCGGTACACGCTTCTCCTAACCAATCCAGTACGACGACCGCTATTTTGCCGATTGGAACTCAGGTGAAAATTGGCAGTGATGGGACGCGCGGTAAATACCAAAAGCTATTGGAAATTTTGGGAGGAAACGCTGTACCTCCGTTGGCAGCAGCGGAGGTTCTTGGCTACGTTTGGGAGGGCCTGCTTGAAACCAAGAGCGAGCCAGCCGAAAAAGACGCTGTCCACGTGTTGGCTACTCCTGTTTTCATAAAAGCAGGGAGTTTGGTGGGGCACGTCGGCAAATATCAGAGCTACTCAGACTCTGCTCCAAGAAATCTTCTGCACTTGGAGGTTTTTAGTTGCGAGGACGTCAAGGCTTTTACTGAGCTAAGTAAACAGAAGGCATCAGGTCTGCCAAAAGCCGAGAAAACTCTGCTTAAAATTCCAAAAGACAGTCTATTAATCACTCATGTTGAAGGCATGAGTGCGAGTAATCCGCCTAGGGTGACTGATCCCCATAAAAAAGTTGGGTACGATTTCATGGTCCCGGTCGGGGTACTGGAAGCATTGCCGGCGGACAGAAAAATCAAGGTTCCTGTCGTAATGGGCGGAACGACAAGTTATACGCTTTGGTGGCGCCTGGATGGTCTTCTTGGTGACGAAAATGGCAATGAAATTGGCGGATGGTTTTCGGAGCCGGACGTGACGTTGTCTCGTCATTCGCCCTTTGAGTGGGAGGGATTCCGTTTTATTGAGGAGACCGTCAGCAACGTGGATCATCTGGCTGCCTCTCTCCATGCTCAAGAAAACCTGACTGAGGAGGAGAAGGCAAGTTATACGCCTAACGTGGGAGCTGCCAATGACGGCCCTGCCAAGCAGCATCTGTTCAAGATGCTGGATAAAAATGGTGATAATAAACTTACGCCTTCGGAGATAAGGGAAGCGTTAGAGAAACCTTGGTTCTCGCAGCCGATATCTCAGATGGTTACACGTTACGAAAGTGAGTGGCAGTACAAGGGGGAGAAATGGAGCGCCCTAGATGAGTTGATGGGGCATAGTGACGCCGATCCGCATAAACAATGGGTGGAAGAGAAACTTCGAATCGAGCGACTCGGTTGGTGGGATAAGCTAGTCGGAAAATTCGGAATAACTGGTGATGCTAACGTCCAGCATATCCATCCCCTAGGGTTGTTGGGGGGGTTCTTATCGGGCTGTCCTGAAAAGTGTAAGGCGGAAGTTTATACTCTGGACACAACTGTCGGTCCTTATGTCGTTTCCAAAAAGCTGTTTGAGTTTTTATTGGCAATTGAAGCGTATAGAGAACATCCGTATGCGCTTCCTGATAATAATAGCGGCATAACAATTGGCTATGGCTATGACTTGGGGCAGCAGACTGCCGCCAGGGTCGATGCGGAGCTTAAAGACCTTTATACGCCTCAGGAAATCGAAAGCTTGAAAGGGGCGTTAGGCAAAAAAGGTCAAGATGCAAGAGACTATGTTCATAATGTCAGCTCAATATCTATAAGCAAAGATAACGCTCTTAAGTTGGCCGTGATTATGAAGAAGAGATATGCACAACAAGTTGTTGATGTATATCCCAAGGCTGTCAATCTACATCCGGATTGTCAAGGTGTATTGCTTTCTCTTGTTGTGAACCGAGGCAACGCGTTAACCGGTAATACCCCGGCTAAAGCTCAGAAGCGCTTAGAGATGAAGCAAATAAAAGAAGATTTTGATAACGATCAACCCGAACTGATACCTTCACGTCTTCGCAGTATGAAGCGCTTGTGGGAAAACGATCCCAGCACGGCTGGGGTGGCGACAAGACGTGAAAAGGAAGCGGTATTTTTTGAGGAGGCATTAAAATGCAACTGCTGGAAGTAATTAGAAAGTCACTGATTGCGTTATCAGTTGTTTGGATATCTATAGGCGGTGCATCGGCGGACGTCAGTTGTAGCTCTGCCACCTTGGCGGCCCCTGATATTATCAACTGCTCACAGAAATCATTTGAAAAAATTGATAAGGTGCTTAATGAGCAATACAAGGCGCTGTCAATTGAGCTGGATGCGTCGACAAAAGCAGAGCTGATATCTGCGCAGAAGAAATGGATTAAATTAAAAGATAGTTATTGCAGAGATGATGGTGACGAAGGTGAAGAGTCGCCTATCGAAAAGCTTTCATGTGTAAAGCAGTTCACTAGTTTTCGGGTGAGTGAGCTCATTTATCTTCGTACTGGCGTTATAGGCGATGGCTTTTACAAGGCAGTGTCGTTAGTGAACGAAAAAGCTACATCTATGAACTACCCAAAAGCTATTGAGTTTGTTGGTGGAAGCGAAAATTTTGGTTCAGCTTGGAAAGAATACGCAGATGGAAATTGTGCTATGACTTCTAAGCTGTTTGGCGAAGATGTGGACCGATGCATGGCGAGGATGCGATTTCAGATTCCAATTTACTAGCTGTTTTCCTGTGTGGATATATTTTCAGATTTATCAATTTGGCTGAAATGGCGGGCGGATTTATTTGTTGGAGTGAAAAGGGAGGTTATTTATGCTATTTGAATAGATCTGTTCCTTTTTTGAATAAATCTGTCGGTAAGTTGGTGGCGGCATTATATTGGCTGCTTGAGGGGGCGTCTGTGGTTAACGGGTTTTTCATAACTATGAAAAGGTCATGTTTTGGTTTTTTGGCGTTATTTCCTTTCGCCGCCCACAGCGCAGTCACCAGCGAATCACTCTGCTTCGAACTATCTGAAACCAGTCCGGTGAAGTTCGAATTCCATACCTTTTACGACGTCTCCAGCAAATGGTCAGGCGGGTTCGTAAAGTACGCCAAGTCCAGTGAGCCAATTTCCATTGTGTTGACGGATACCCAGAACGAAATGCTCGGCCGATGCCCCTTGGCAGAGCACCAGAAGCTGGTCTGAAGTCATCAGCGGCAAGGTCTCAGGGACCTACGAGCTCGTGACTCAAGGAACGCAGGTCGTCTCGATGACGTACACGAAGAAGTCCAACGGCAAGGTTTACTATTTTGGAAATAACATCAGCGTCGATTCCTCTTTGGAGTCCGGATGCAAGTGGGAGTAGGGCGCGCACATGAGATCAAAAACTCTAGCAGCATCATTGCTCGGCCTGCTGTGGACGATGCCGGTGTTAGCCGAAACCACTACGTTCAGCCCAACCAAAGACGTCGAAGCAACACTGGTTCTCGAAGGCTCCACGCTGAACATCGCGATTAAAGGCGAAACGAATAACGAGTCGCGGACAATCGATTTTCAAGCTGAAAACGAACTCCATGTGCAGGTCGATGATTTCAATTTTGACGGAGTAAAGGATTTCGCGATCTGGCAGCTTGATGACGGAATGGGCACTTACGACTACTACCGGGTGTTCATATACCAAGTCAAAACCGGCACGTTCGAAGAATTACAGCCGGACTGTGGCGATGGTTTCGTTAATTTGCGCGTCGACAAAAAGCGTAAAGCGTTGCTCAGCACCTATTGGGAAATGAACATAGCCAAGCAATGCGTCACTCGGTTCGCCAAACGCAAAGCTTGAATGACTCAAGGAAGAACACAGTGAAACGTTTTGTTTTTACCCTGCTGGCCGTGCTGCTGCCTGTTTCAACGGTGTACGCGCAGGATGACTGCAGCCATGTCACCTCAAGCCTGGAAATGGTGCCCTGCTCGGAGGCGGCGAAGAAGGCTGCCGATACGCAGTTGAACCTCAGCTACAAGCAATTGATGGCGCGGCTTGAGTCTGACTATCGAACAGATCCGGCGTTGGGTGCGGAGTACGCTGCGAAGGTTAAAGAGTCGCAGCGAGCGTGGTTGAAGTTGCGCGATGCGAACTGCCCTTTGGAGGCATTCGAGATCGAAACGGGGATGCCGGCGCATGTGGTCGCCGTTAACTCGTGCATCGCGAGAATGAGCCGCGAGCGCTCGGCGTATCTGGACAAGATCGTCCCTGCTCTTGCATCCGACGAGAGCACTTCGACGGCGCCGGCCAGCGGCACTTGTCCTTCGGAGGAATTCTCTGCGTTCCTGACAACGTTTTCTGCCAACAGCGAATCACAGCGCCGTTTCACTGCGTTGACGGTCAAGTCGCTTGTGTTAAAGCCGGTTGCCGGCAAGGACCGTAGTACCTTTGAGCCTTTGACCTCGGGCGTCAACGGAGCTTCCTTCACCTACCCGCTGATGGCTGCCATCACACCCGGCAAGACACCTGGAGTCGAGATTGAAGAGGTCGATGACAGTCACGTCAACGTGGTCGATAAGCGGGCGGGCAACAGCAATGTAAAAATCTTCAATTTCTCTCGTCAGGCATGTTGGGTGCTGGAGGGAATTGAGGATTGGTCCGTCAGCGAACAGTATCTGGTGGCAACAAATCACCCAGGAATGAGCCGTGCCGAGCAATTCTGTTATCAACGTGCTGAAGCGTTAGGTGGGTTAGGGTTTCTTGAGCAGTACCGACTGACAGTGGAGTTGATCGAAGCGTCCTTGGAAAATTACTTGTGTGCCGCAGAGTCAGGGGATGCACAGGCGAGCCTGTCGGCGGCAAGCCTTAGCCTTTCGCAAATGGCGTCTCAGTTGGAAACCCCGAGGGTTGAAGCGCTGTTCAAAGCGGCTTCGAAAATACCGAGTGGCGCGTTGGCCTATGCCACGTTTTTTTGCTTAGGAAATTCCACAGACTATGGCGGCCCTTGCCTTCATCCCGCGCAAGCGGAAGAGCAGATCATTCGGGCGGTAAAGATGGATTCGACCGAAGCGATGAATTATCTGGCTTCTACATTCGAGGATGGAAGACTGGGCACAAAAGATGTGTCCCGCGCATTGGCTTGCTACCAAATGGCTGCTGACAAAGGTGACCCCCGGGCGAAGGAGCACTTGAAGCTTTTGAGCTCGCAAGGCACACAGCCGATCAAAGCCAGTCACTGCATTTGAAGTTCGTGGGGCATGTTTGATGCGCTTTCGCACGCGCTGATCTTGAACCCGTCGCATTAAAACGCTTAACGCTTGTGCATCTGACAACCCCCATTTTCCTTTAAACTCCCCGCCCTCAAGGAATGCGCTCAGGACACGGAATGCCAGCCCCCTCTTTCTCTCTTCGCCCCGCGATGGTGCTGTGGCTGTATGCCGCGGCAATTGTGCATGTGCTCGCCGGTCTCACGCTGACCTGGGCCGGTCATTCCGGATTGATCGACGGCTATTTGCACACCCTCGAACTCGCATTCTGGGGCGCCGATGCGGTTCCCGCCGCCGGCCACGAACAGCAGGTCTGGTGGCTCGCACTGTTCGGAGCGACGCTGCAAAGCTATTCGCTGTACATGCTCGCGTTGGTGCACCTCGGCAACCGCCTTAAAGCTCCCGCAATTTGGGGATGGTTGATGGCGGGCGTGCTGTTATGGGCGCCGCAGGACATGTGGCTTTCAGCGCAAAAACAGGTCTGGTCGCATCTGTGGCTCGACGGTTTTGCGCTGCTGGTGCTGTTGCCGCCGCTGGTCTGGTTGCTGCGCCATGATCGTCGGAAATCCTCGCCAGAAAGGACCGTGAGCAAGTCCAACCCCTTTGTCGGCGGCGCCTACAAGCGCGTGCTGATCACTGGTGGCACCGGGTTTATCGGTGAAGCCGTGGTCAATCAGTTACTCGACGCCGGCCACACGGTCAGCGTGTTAGCGCGTGATCCGTTGAAAGCGGCGAACCTGTTCGACGGTCGCGTCCGCTGTGTGCGGTCGTTGAGCGAACTCGACCGCGACGAACCATTCGACGTGGTGATCAACCTCGCCGGCGCACCGGTCGCCGGTCCACGCTGGAGCCCCGAGCGGCAGGCGCAATTGCTCGCCAGTCGGGTCGATACCACCGAAGCCTTGATGACCTGGTTGAAGCACACGAGCCATAAACCGGCGTTGTGGATTCAGGCCTCGGCCATCGGTTTCTACGGCGCGCGTGATGCCAGCGAAAGCCTCGATGAACAGGCCAGCAAGGGTGACGGTTTCATGGCCGAACTCTGTGCGCGTTGGGAGGCTTCGGCGCAACCCGCCACGCAGTTTGGCGTGCGTCAGGTGGTGCTGCGCCTCGGCGTGGTGTTTGGTCCGGGCGGTGCGCTGCTGCCGTTGCTGATTCCGTTCCGCTTGGGCTTCGGCGGGCGGATGGGCGACGGTCAGCAGATCATGAGCTGGGTGCATCGCGACGATGTGATTCAGGTGATCGCTCGATCCTTCCACGATGAAAATTTGCGCGGCACCTACAACATGGTCGCGCCTGAAACCGTCAGTCAGGCAGCGTTCGCCGAGAACGTCGGCAAAGTCCTCAAGCGTCCGGTGTGGTTCCACATTCCTGCAGCGCCGGTGCGTGCGTTGGCCGGGGAAATGGCTCAGCTGTTTTTCGACGGTCAGCGTGTGGTGCCGCGGCGTTTGAGCGAGGCGGGTTACACGTTTCGCTATCCGACCCTCGACGCCGCGCTGCGCGATCTGGCCTGAGAATCGCCCATGAACAAGCCTCTGATGTACCTGCTGGCCGGCAACGGCAGCGCCGCCGATTGGTGGGATGACGCGCTGCCGCATTTTCAGCGTTACGACGTGGTGCCGCTGGAGCTGCCGGGCTTCGGCGCCAACCCACAGCCGCCCTGCGAGGATCTGGCGGCTTATGCGCAGAGCTTGTTGGCGATGACGCAAAAGGGCAGCGCGATCATGGCCGTCGGGGTCAACGCGTTGCTGGTGCTGCACGCGCTGCAACGTCGGCCCGGGCACTTTTCTCGTAGTGTTCTGTTGGCGCCGGTGGGCGCCTTTTTGTGGCAGCGCCGATTGCCGGCGTTGATGTCACCGCTGCCGATCCGCAAGTCCATTCATTGGCTGCTGTCGAACAAACCCACGCTGTTCGCGCGCAAGTTTTCCAACCAGACTTGGACGCCCGCGCAGTACCAGCGCATGGGCGCCGGTTATGCGCGTTGCCGTGCGTTTGTGCCGCACTGGGATCTGATCCGTGCCGACACCGCGCTGCCATTGCTGGAGTGGATCACCGACCCGGTCGAGCTGGTCTGGGGAGATCAGGACAAGGTGCTCGGCATCGAACAAGCCGCCGCGTGGTCGGCAATTCTTGCGCGCGCAGACCTGACCATCAGCCTCCAACCCGGTTGGGGTCATTACCCGTGGATCGACGCGCCCGCGCAGTTTGCGCAGTGGCTGGAGTCGGGCGAACGCGGGTTCGTCGCGCACACCAAGGGCGGTCGTTTGCGTCTGGCGGCACTGGCCCGGCAACCGGTGCCGGCGGCGCTGACCCTCAACGATTGCAACGATCCGCGACTACCGACCTTCCTCGCCCTCCAACCACAGGCGATCTGGGCGGTGCGTTCCTCCAGTTACGGCGAAGATCAGGCCGACTCGGCGAATGCCGGTTTGAGCACGACCTATCTGCGCGAGCCGGCCGCCAACGTGCCGGCGCGTATCGCCGAGCTGACAGCCGAAGGTGTCGAGGAAGTGGTGGTGCAGCGCTTCATCACGCCGCAGGTGTCGGGCATCGCGTTTGTGCGTCATCTGTCGGTGGAGCTCGAGTGGGTTGAAGGCCATCTCGAATCCCTTGCCGATGGTCAGATCAGCCCGGAACGAGCGACGCTTTCGCGGCTCGGCGATGCCTGGCGCAGCGGCACATTCACATCCACCCATGGTTTGACCGAAGACGCGCTGTGGCGCTTTCTCCAGGATGTCTCGCGGGTGTTCCACTATGTGCCCGGCGATGTCGAATGGGCCTGGGACGGTACGCAACTGTGGCTGCTGCAATACCGGCCGATCAGCGACTACGGCTGGCGCCGGCACCTGACGGCCGCCAACATCGCCGAGATCTTGCCGCCGCAACCCAGCGTGCTGGTGGAGTACGCCCAGCGCCGGGCCGCCGCGAGCATTCCGGCGATCATGGCCCGTTGGGATGCGCGGGTGTTGCAGGACAACGAACCGTTCACGGCCGTGTTTGGCGGCGCGTCCTACATCAACAATGACCTGTTTCTCGCACGGTTGGCCGACTGGGGCATCAGTGCCAGCAACTATGCCGGTGAAGTCGGCGGCGCGACTCCGCATCTGCCGTGGCGACCGCTGCGGATGTTGCGTTCGCTGCCATTGTTCCTGCGCATGCAGCGTATCGCTCGCGGGCATTTGCTGAGCCTTGAGCACGGCTTGCAGCGCTTCGACCGGGAGCTGACCGACCTCGTCGCCCAGGGTGCTGACGGTCAGCAACTGGCCGACTGGTTCACCCGGTTCTATGTGTTCGTGGTGCAGGGCAATCTGTGCATCGCCACGACGCTGGCCAGTAGCGGCGGGGACTGGCTGGGCCGACCGCCCACCGCTTACGACAACCTGGAAAACAGCCCCCATCGACTGCCGTGGGAGACCGATCCGGCCACACCTCGACCCGCGTCGAGCGCGCTGCCACTACAGGCCTTCCCGCAATGGTCAGGGCTGATCCGCCTCGCCCATTCAACCGGCCTGCCAGGCCTGCGTGGTTACTACCTGCAAGTGCGCGAGTGGTATCGCGACAACCTGATGCGCATCTTCTTCCGCCTGCATCACGCCATGCCGCTGGCGGATCGCGAACACTGGTTTGCGCCGCACCCGGACATCCGCACGCGCGACGGCAGCTTTTGGCAGGACGGCCGCGAAGGTGCCGAACAAGCCACCGGATTCATGATTTACCCGGGGCAGGTGCGGGGCATCCTTGGCGAAGACATCTTGCTGGAAGACACCCTCGATCCGGGGCGCCACGCGCACTATCAGTCAGCGCGGGCAGTGATTGCGCGGATGGGTGGGCGGTTGTCGCATGGTTCGACGTTGTTGCGGGAATTGCGCAAACCGTCGGCGGTTATGCCGCAGGTGGATCTGGCCTGGGTGGGGTGCGAAGTGTTGTATCGGGATGGGGAATTGGAATTGATGAATTCGAAGGATGTGAAGTGAAACGACTGCTGGTGTTATGCATGAGCTGGTTGCCGATGGCAGCGATGGCGTCGGATATCTGCAACGAGAAAAGCGATACCAAGACTTTTCTTACGCAATGGAAAGACAGTGGAGAAAGTGTCGAAGACATACATTCTGGCTTCTACGATGACGGATTTTCTCTAGAGCGTGGCAAGGTGGTGTACCAAGGCGATCTCAACGGCGATGGCCGAGACGACTTCATCTTCCTCTCCTATTCAAGTCACGGCTCGGCCGGCGACATGACGTACGCCTTCCTGATCCAGTGCCGTGGTTACTTGAAGCATACCGGTGGTGATTACTTTGCCGGGATCAAGGTTCTGGACGGTCCGCCCAAGAACGGCGGCGACGTCAAAGACATCGAGATCTATTCCTACATCAGGGATAAGCGCGGGCAGATTCGCTACAAAAAAAATGTAGCCATGACCCGGCCACATCTGTGGCAGTTCAACCCACAGACACAGCGTTATGAAGGTCAGTCCGAATAGATTTCAGTTACGGAGTTACAGCGTGAAAGGATGCTCAGTTCTACTCGGTTGCCTCTTGGCCATTGCCACCTCCGTGGCTTTCGCCGCTGACCCGGATTTCAAGGATTACACCGTCACCCCAGTGTTTACCGGCATCAATCATGAACCGGTGCCGCAAGAACACAGCAACCCGATGATGGATATGGATCGTGCACAGGCACTCAAAGGCAAGGTCAACTTTGCCGGCCACTACATCCTGTACCGAGTCGGTTGTGGTGGCAGTGCCATTTGCGGCGAAGTGCTGGATGCGCGCACGGGGGAGGTTGTCGGCGGACTGCCGAACGCATACGACGGCAATGCGTTAAGTCTGTCAAACCGGCCTGATAGCCGTCTGCTCATTGTTTCCGGCATTGCGGCCGATACGGAAGAGGACGCGCAGGGTAATGAGCTGGAAAGCCGCTTCAGAACCCGCTACTTCGAGTTTGTGAACAACGAGTTCCGGCTGCTGACGTTCAAGGATTTGTGATCGCCGTTGTTTGATTAAGGATGATTGGATGAACCATTTTCTTGCGAGCAGCCTTTCGCTGTTGCTCTCGCTTCCAGCTTTCGCCGCTCCGAAGGACGCCTACACCCAACGCGATGTCATGCAATGTGGCGGTGTTGAAGTGGTGATGGTGTCGTCTTGCCGATCCGTGACGGTGGATGACGCAGAAACCCACCTCATCCCGGTCTGCTCCGACCAGACGATCAACATTGGCGGCAAAGTGTTGCGCCGCAACATCGACAAGGTTTTACAGCTCACGTCTGACGGTAAGAAAGCAAAGATGCTGAGTAACGTTGTCGTGGCGATGGATTGTGTGAAAGGCACCAAGGGTAGCCTTGTTTCGATAGGCGGTTATGGCGGTTGTGGTGCCTGTCCTGAATGGCGCGGGTATTACTCGACAGCGGGGCGATTGGAGCAATACAGCTTCGATAACAATCAGCGCTCATTTGGTTCGAAGGGTTCCTGGGAAGAGCTGATCAAGGCTTATGGCGTGACGAAGAGGCAGTTACAGTCGGAAAGTCCGTCAGTGAAAAGGATCGACTATGGGCAGCCTTAAGTGGGTATTGATGACCGGCAGTCTGTGCAGCGCTATGGGCGCGTTTGCCGAAGACCCGCCAATAGTTGGTATCAACGGGCACACGGTGTCGTTTCGAGCTACAGAATGGACGATGCCCGGTGTGGATTCGGCGACCGCGTGGTTCACCGCCAATGGGAAAACCTTTCCGCTCTTTGGCGCCGATATTGGCGCCGATGGGCACTCCAATATGCTCAGTCCTGACAAGAAAACCTTGCTGCTCGACCCGGTGATGTTCGGCATGTTGTCGGACGAAAACGGTGAAGAGAGGCTAGTGTCGCAACAGCATTGCACGGTTATCTCAATGGAGACCGGTTGCGTGCTGGCTGATCGTTCGGCCACTTTTTGTGTCGGCCAGTGGAAGGGCAATCAATGGGTTACCGACGATGGCGAAGTGCTCACTCCCGCCCTGGAGACGAGGTCTCCAAAGGACTTGCTGAAACATGTCACAAGTAACGAACTGGCGCAGTCCCGCGCAGAGTTCATCGAATGGGGTCTGGTCTTTTTAAGTCCAGAGTCCTACATGGCGTGTCACCCCCCGGCGCAAAATGTTCAGGCCTATAACGACCTGGGCTTTTACCTGGCTGAGGGCGGCAAAGATGAGCTGGCGCTGAAGTTCTATCGCGGCGTTGAGGCCGTCGGTAAACGCACCGTGCTGATGTTGAACATCGCCGATTCACTCTGGCGCGTTGATCGCAAAGACGAAGCGCAGCGCTATTACAGCCAGTACCGCGACGCGATGAGCGCCGATGGCAAGGCGCAGAAAATACCTCAACGTGCAGTTGAGCGGTCCGTCATTCAGGGAATGAAAAATTGAACATGTTTGTGCGCTTTATCGCGTTGTCCTTAGGACTGCTGTCCGCTTCAGCCGCGTTCGCTGAGGACACTTGCAAAGTCATCACTGTGAGCTGGCAATACGACGAGTGTGTGGAAGCCGACCGCAAGAGTGCCGACGCAAAGCTCAATGCCAGCTACAAAAAACTGATGGAGCGATTCGAATCTCGATGGAAGCCTGAGCCTGAACAAGGAAAGGCTTACATGGCCATGGCCAAAGAATCGCAGCGGGCCTGGATCAAGTTGCGCGATACCACTTGCCCCCTCGATGCCACGGATGTCGAACCCGGATCGCAGGCATATACCTTGGTGCTCAATAAGTGCATCGCCAGAATGAGTCTAGAGCGTGCAGCCTTCCTGGATGCGGTCGTCCCGGATGATCCGAGTGAAGTGATCGATGTCGCCAAGGTTTCCAGTTCTGCTTCGCAACGATACGGCGATGTGGTGGCTCGTTATGTCACTACGTTTGGCAGCCCCTGCCTCAATGTTCAGATCCTCGCGCCCAAGGGCAATTGGCGGGTGCTCTCCTCAAAACGGTTTTGCAGTTTTAATGGCAAATCGTTTTGGGATGGTTATGCCAGTGCGTTGTTTGAGGATCATGCATTCACTGCGGATGGTTTACACCTGACGCTCAGCTTGTTCGAGCTTCGTGAAGAGCCAGAGAAGCGCCTCACCTGTGTAATTCCAATTCAGAACGAGCAAATCAAAGAGCTGAAGTGCGGCGCACCTGAGTCATCGTGAAACCATCAGCGTAATTTCGAAGATTGATCAGCAGGGAAGTGATCGGAATTGAACAAGCTTTCAAGTTGTTTTGGTGTGCTCGGGATCATCGCCGGCTTGTCGACTCAGCCGGCATCGGCAAGCGACCCACAAACCATCGGAGAACTGCATCCCCCGGTGGTTGCTTCGTTGGGTGATCAAAAGATCACGGTGTTCTTTTTGAAGAACAACCTCAAGGATCAAGTCAGGGACGTGCACGTGCCTGATGCCGAGATTTTCTACGCGCCCTTGAATGCGGTGAAACCTTCGCTGAATTATGTGTGGAAGGTTGAAGGCGAACAAATTGCCTCGGTGTTCTTCTTCGAGCGCAAATTCCCTGAGCGAGCGGGGAAGTCCATGTTTGTCCTGACAAAACACAAAGTTCTGCACGAGCATTTCGAAGGAGATTCCTATTCGGTGCTGGAATTGCCGCTCTTCAAGGACGGTGACTACTTGGCTTTGCAGTTCTTTCGGGGTGACCTGCCAGATCCTGAGTTACAGAACTGCCTTGACGGTATCAATCGGGAAGATGGCGTAGAAGTCGAGTGTGCTTACAAGGATGCGGCGAGCATCAAGAAGTACTTGGCGGATCTGGATGGAAGGATGATTTCGGATTCGAAACTGGATCAGGGCAACCGTCAGAAGCCACTCAAAACTGATGGTGACAAGGCCAGTGTCGCTTGCCCCTCACCCAACTTTTCAACGTTCCTCTCAGACTTCTCTGAACGCGCAGACGTGCAGAAAGCCTTCGTCCAGCAACCGCTGAAAATGGTCACGACCGTAGCCGGTGATCCCGAGCCCGAGATGCAGAAAAGCAGTCTCAGCGGCGATCAGCTCAAGTTCCCGATCATCCCGGATGTAGCGAAGCGAGAAGCTCAGGGCCTGACGTTGACCATCAAGGAAGAGCAGGGTGATCACGCCGTCGCCATCCTGCAGAAACCGGATACCGATTATGTCTTCGAGTATCGGTTTGTCCGTGGGCCATGCTGGCAGCTGGAAGAAGTGATGGATTACTCGCTTTGAAACAGGTGGCAAGTTGAAAAGATTGGGTTTGATCGCGTTATTGCTGTGTTCTTCCTCTGCCGTGGCGGGGCCGATGTTCCCGTCACTCACGTCGTGCAGGGACGTTGGCAGCGACTGCGCGCTGGCGCTGAAGGACAATTTTCTGGTGGACGCACAATCCGGGCAGCGTCTATCCGAGACGGCGGAGCCGGCAGGGGCGATGAGTGACTTCTGGCTGTATCGAGATGGCGAGCGCTACATCCTTCAGGAAGAAAACTACTCCCAGGCGAAGTCGCGTCGTTGGCTGGTTTTCACCTACGACAGCGGCAAGGTGGTGCTCGACGGCGCTTATGTTTTCTCGATCGACATTGATATGAACACCGGACCCTACTGGCATGGCTATGACTGCCGAGGTGATGCCAAGCCGTTCGCCGTGCCAACGAAAGACTCGTTCAGTGAAGTCGCTTTGGAGGCGTTATGCGGGGAGGCCGAAGGCTGGGTCGTCTCGGGCGGAGATACCAAGGTGCCGGTGTCGGCCAAAGGGCTGGCCGTCAGTGTTCCCGTTTATCACGCCCGCAACCGCGATGGTTCAGCGACTTACCTGTTCACTGAAAGCGATGATCCGGATCTTTCGAAGCTGGTTTGCCTGTCCAACTGTGCTGATATCGCGAAAGCGCCGGAGCGCGTTTCGCAGGAGACGGCGCCGTTGAAGGGCGGGCAGGATGGAACGTTGTGCTCGGATGACGAAGACATTTACTTCAGCTGCCCGCTGGAGGGCGGCAAGACGGTTTCTGTTTGTGCGCGGGGAAACAGCAAGCCCACGGCCGGTTCTGTTCAGTATCGCTACGGTGTGCCGGGGAATATCGAGATGGTCTACCCGAAGAATGCTACGCCACCCAAGGGCAAACTCTTTGTTGTAGATGCGTCGGAAGGCAGCGTGAACCTGAACATCATCAAGTTCAAAAGCGGTGCGTATACCTACCTCGTTAACCAGGCCTTCGTGAGTTATCTGAAGGTGCTCAAGGGGGACAAAGTTGTATTCCGACAGTCTTGTAATGCCGGTGGTCATGCTTACGTACACCGGTTGACGGATTTCGGGTTAGAGACACGACCAAAAAGCGCAGAGGACTTTCGCTAATCTCTGCTGCCGAAGATCAGGAAAGGGGACTCAACGTCCCCTTTTTTCCGCTCGCGATTCAGCTACGGCTTGGCCTGATACTCCCGAAACTCAATGTGATCGAGCGTGCCTTCCACCATCAATCGAACGCCGTCCGCCATTCTGCTAAGGCCCAGCGCCATCGAGCGGCGGGGGCCGTCGAGGTCGTCGGCCAGGTTGGCGGCGAAGGCGCTGATGGAGAGCAGGTCTTCGGAGGCGTTGGCCATGAGGGCTTCGGCGTCGGCGTTGGGGCAGAGGGCGAACAGGCCGCCCAGGCGTTTGGGGCGTGGGGTGGTGGGTTTGAAATGGTGGTCGAGGGCGCGTTCGGCGGCTTCGTGGAGTTTCTTTGAGTCTGGGAATTCGTAGGGGGAAACTTCTTCGTCAGTGAGGGTTGGGTCGATCATCGGTGTAAATCCTTTTGGAGTTGGAAAGATTTGCCCCGGTTTTCGGACTTGCACATCCGGTCACCGATTTTGCGGTGACACACAGAGGCTATCGACGATGGTCCAGCCTGCCTAGTTCATGGACAGCACCGCAGTTTGAAGGACATTTCCCAAGGATTTGCGAGGTAGAGGAACAAGAAACCACAGCCTTCGGCAGCTCCTACAGGAATGTGTTTCTTCAGGTGTAGGACGGGGGAATGGTGTGACGCGGAGCGTCACGGGATGCATTCCCACGTGGAGCGTGGGAACGATCAGGTTCGGGGGTTGGAATTCGTGACTTGGTAGTCATCTGGCAGGAAAAGACCTACATCGTCTTCTATCAATCCTAGATAGTGGCGAATCCGTCCGAATCCCTTACACTCCCCCAGCCGTTCATTTCCCTTTTGAGGCTGTGCGCATGAAATTTCGTTTTCTTCTGTGGATGCTGGGTCTGTTGATGGGTAAGGCCAGTCGGACAAATCCTGCGTTCCAGCAGCAGTTGGGTGACAAGGATCTGGTGTTTCAGCTACAGACTCTGGACGGGAAAGTGGCGCGGCATTTCGTGGTGAAGGATCAGCGCATTACCAGCAAGTCCGGGGTGGTGGCGGAGCCGGCGTTTGCGATTGCCTTTAAAGACGCGGCGTTCGGGTTTGCCACGATGCAGGCGAAGAACAAGCAGCTGGCGTTCATGCAGGGGATTCAGGACAAGTCGATCCAGCTCAAGGGCAACCCGGCGCTGGTGATGTGGTTCCAGGGGTTGATGAAGTATTTGAAGCCGCGGAAGGCCAAGCCGAAGTCATAGGGCTTTCAGGCAGCTTGTCGGGACGGGCCTGCCTCTTCAGCTTTCGGGCTCGGGAGGCTCGGCGTCCAGGGGGCTGGGCCCGGTATGTCTTGTAGATCTGCTGGACTTGCGGGTTGTCCAGGTTCTCGTAAGTGATGTCTTCCTTGTCCAGGCCATCCAGGCCTCGGATGCCACTGATGGTCTCTGGCCATTCGTCACGACTGCATATATCGATTACGAACGGGTTGAGGTAGTTATCGAGATGCCTTTCGCGCGGCTCTCGGATCTCGTCGCTGAGGGCCCGCAGGTAGTCGTCTTTGTTTGTTCTTGACCAGTCGATGGCGAACCCGGCTCGATAACAGAGTTCCATGAAGACCAATAGAATCGCGCGGCCATTGCCGTCCAGGAAGGGGTGTGCGAAAGCCAGTTGGCCCATCACTCCACCGGGATGGTCTCTGAAGCGTTTTTTGTCTGATGCGAGCTTGAGCGCATAGTCGACAGATATTTTGATGGAGTCCGGGCGCTCGAAGGCGGTGCTGCGAGGGTCGTCGAGAGAGCCCTTGAAGACTGCCAGGTGGGGGACAAGCTCGTTCCGGTCTTTTCCTGCCCAGTGATAGAAGCCGGAGAACAGGATTTCGTGAACCTTGAGTACAGTCTGGTAATCGATTGGCTTTTTCTTGGCCAGATAGGCAAGCGCCTCTTCGATACTCAATTCGAACGAAAGATGCTCTGACTCTTTTACTTCAACGGGATCTTTCAGTTGCAGCGAGTTTTGAAGATATCCAGCCGTGTCGAAGTCGCCGAACGGATCAAAAGTCATGCGCTACGTTTCTGTGCGCGCCTTTCTTGAAGATAGCGCCCTTGGAGCGCCAAGATTTCAGATTTGCTCAGAACGCCTTTTCTCTTGAGATTGACGAGCAGCTGTTCGATGCCATCCAGCTCGACGACATCGCCAGACAAGCGGGTAATACCCACGGCCATACGACTCATGCCGTCACGACTGGCTGTAACCTTGTTGTCTTTGGCAAGCTTGCGCACTTCGCTTGCAACGCTGACAGCATCTGTTTGGGTCATCGGAAATTCCTCTGAATGCCGTCAAATCATAGCAGGGCGCTTGTTTGCTGTCGTTGCTGGCAAAGTGGCCGAAATCTGTGGAGCCAGGGCCCTATCTGCAATCAAAACAGGCCCTGGTTGACGTTCCGAAGAATGCTTTAAGCCTGGCTGAACTGCGAAGCCAGTTCACGCAACAACACTTCCGCCTCAAGCACTTTGCTGACAACGTCATTGGCCTTGTCGCGAGTCAAACCAACACGCTCGAGCAGCGCATCCGGGATGTCTTCATCCGGCCCGGAGCCGATCCCGCGACTGCGCAGCAGGCGCACGGCCAGGCAGACGAGGTTCGGGTATTCGGCGTAGGCGCCGTCGTAGTTCGGGTCGTGCTGGAAGCGCAGGGCGGTGGCCAGTTCGTCCGGCATGTCCCAGTAGCGCATCAGCCAGGAGCCGATCTGTTCGCGGCTGATGCCCAGCAGGTGTTGCTCGACATAGCTGTGGCACAGGTGCGGGTTGACCTCCAGGTGGCGGCAGATCAGCGAGAAGTGCGGCGGGAACACGTGGGCCAGCAGCAGGTAGCCGAAGTTGTGCAGGAGGCCGGCGAGGTAGGTCAGGCCGGATTCCGGACGCTGGGCGCGCGGCATGGCGCGGGTCAGGCCCTCGATGACGGCAGCGGTGTAGATCGACTGCTGCCAGTACGGCGTGGTGTGTTGCGGGTGATCCTTGGGCAGGCTCAGGGTCTTGCCAAGGGCCAGGCCCAGCGCCAGGTTGATCACCAGATCGAAGCCCAGCACGCGGACGATCGCGTCTTCCACCGAACGGATCTTGCCCGGCGAGGCGTAGTACGGCGACGCCGCCCAGCTCACCACTTGCGCAGCCAGCGCCGGGTCGGTTTCGACCACGCCGGTGATGTCGTCGATGGTGGCGTTCGGGTCGACGCGCAGTTTGATGATTTTTTGTGCGGTTTCGGCCAGCGGCGGAATTTCGATGGTAGCTTCCAGACGCTGCTGGATGCGCCGCGCGGTGAACGCCTGCACGGCCTGGGTGATTTCCTCGCGGTCATCGTCCGGGCGGTCGAGGTTCGGGCGGATGCTGCTCAGGGCTTCGCCGAAGTTGGCGGCGCTGGCCTTGGTCAGCATGGTCTTGAAGTCTTCGCTGGCGATTTCCAGCAGCAGGCCCGGCTCGCCGGAGTTGATCAGCAACTTCGGCTCGCGCAGCAGGCCTTCTTCGTAGAGGCACGGCGAGCTGGTCAGCGCCGGCAGGCCCGGCAGCAGGCTCAGGCTGTGTTTGCCGAGCATCTTTTCCAGGCGCTCGGTGGACACGGCGGTCAGGCGACGGCCCGTCAGCTCGGCGAGGCGGTTGAGATCCAGCAACTGGCTCTGTGGAAACAGCACCATCAGCGCACCGACCGCGTCGTCCAGCAACACGGCCTGCACTTTGCGCGAGGCATTGAGGCCGTGGTGGTCGAGCACTTCTTCGTAGGCGACGCCCAGCTTGTTGAGCAGCAGCCGAATAACAGACGGAGCGTGCGGTGATTCGGGGGCGAGAGCAGCTTCGGTCATGGTCTGTATCCGTTTTTGAAACAATTGCAGGAGTATAACCAGCTTGGTTGGAACGAGCTGTCAGAAACTGCGACGGTGCTCACACTTGGCCGTATTGCTGCCCGTGTCGCAGCCAGCGGTCGAGCAACGGGCTTACGTGCGCAGGCCAGCGTTCGAGCAAGGCCTGGGCGGCATCGCGCACGGCGGGCAGCAGATCGGCGTCGCGCATCAGGTCGGCGACCTTGAATTGCAGCAGACCGGTCTGGCGGGTGCCGAGCATTTCGCCGGGGCCGCGCAGTTCAAGGTCTTTTTCGGCGATGACGAAACCGTCGTTGGTCTCGCGCATGATGCCCAGGCGCTGGCGGCCGATCTGTGACAGCGGCGGATGGTAGAGCAGCACGCAGTGGCTGACGGCGCTGCCCCGGCCGACGCGACCGCGCAACTGGTGCAGTTGCGCGAGGCCGAGGCGCTCGGGGTTTTCAATGATCATCAGGCTGGCGTTGGGCACGTCCACGCCGACTTCGATCACGGTGGTGGCGACCAGCAGTTGCAGGTTGCCGGCCTTGAACTCGGCCATGACGGCGGCTTTCTCGGCGGGTTTCATGCGGCCGTGGATCAGCCCGACTTTCAACTCGCCGAGTGCGGCGGTGAGGTCTTCGAACGTGGTTTCGGCGGCCTGACAGGTCAGCTCTTCGGACTCTTCGATCAGCGTGCACACCCAATAGGCCTGGCGACCTTCGGCGCAGGCGCTGCGCACCCGCTCGATGACTTCGACGCGGCGGGTATCGGTGACCAACACGGTGTTGACCGGGGTTCGGCCGGGCGGCAGTTCGTCGAGGATCGAGGTGTCGAGGTCGGCGTAGGCGCTCATCGCCAGCGTCCGCGGAATCGGCGTGGCGGTCATGATCAATTGATGCGGACACATGCGCCCGCCAACGCCTTTCTGCCGCAGCGCCAGACGTTGCTGCACGCCGAAGCGGTGTTGTTCGTCAATGATCACCAGCGCGAGGTTCTTGAACTGCACTTCATCCTGGAACAGCGCGTGGGTGCCGACCACCATCGGCGTGCCGCTGGCGATCTGTTCCAGCGCGGCGACGCGGTTCTTGCCCTTGAGCTTGCCGGCCAGCCACGCCACGTCGATGCCCAGCGGTTCGAGCCAGCGCTTGAAGGTGATGAAGTGCTGCTCGGCGAGGATCTCGGTCGGCGCCATCAGGGCGACCTGATAACCCGCTTCCAGCGCTTGCAGCGCGGCGAGGGCGGCGACCACGGTTTTGCCCGCGCCGACGTCGCCCTGAATCAGTCGCAGCATCGGTTCGTGCTGACTGAGATCGTAGGCGATTTCGTTGCCGACTCGCTGTTGAGCGCCGGTCGGGTTGAAGCCGAGGTTGGCCAGGTATTTTGCCGGCAGCTTGGTGGCTTTTGGCATCGCCGGTGCGCGCAGGGAGCGCATGCTTTCGCGCAGGCGCTGCTGCGATAGCTGATGAGTCAGCAATTCTTCGAAGGCCAGGCGATGCTGGGCCCAGTGATGACCGAGGGCGAGTTCGTCGACGTCGGCATCGGCGGGCGGGTTGTGCAGGTAGCGGATCGCATCGGCCAGTGGCGCCAGTTGGTAATCGCGGGCCAGTTCGGTCGGCAGCCAGTCGGGCAGGGTGGCCGGTTTCAGCAGGGTCAGCGTCTGCATGCACAACTGGCGCAGACGCGCCTGGGTCAGGCCTTCGGTCAGCGGGTAGACCGGGGTCAGGGTTTCATCCACCGGCGGTGGCTCGTCGCCGTTGATGGCGCGGTATTCCGGGTGGTAGATCTCCAGCCCCGAGGCTCCGGGCCGGGCTTCGCCGTAGCAGCGAATCCGCGTGCCGCGCTTGAGGCCTTCTTTCTGCGCGTTGCTGAAATGGTAGAAGCGCAGGCTCAAGCCGCCGGTGCCGTCCTGCAAGCGCACGACGAGGCTGCGGCGCCGGCCCATGACCACGTCGGCGCCGCTGACGGTGCCTTCGACCACGGCGTCCTGCCCCGGGCGCAGCGCGCCAATCGGCACCACGCGGGTGCGATCCTGATAACGCAGCGGCAGGTGGAACAGCACGTCCTGGAGATTTTCCAGACCGACCTTGGCCAGTTTCTCGGCCATGGCTTCACCGACACCCTTGAGTGCGGTGACCGACACCTGCGACAGCTCCGTCATGACGCTGGCTTAACCGGCCGTGACCGGCGCGGCAGGTTTGGCGACCGAGCACAGGCGAATGGAGTCGGCGAGGATCTCGATGGCTTTCGGCCGTGGGAAACTGGCGCGCCAGGCGATGGCCACGGTGCGGAACGGCACTGGTGCCGACAGCGGGCGCACTTCGATCACGCCCGGAGCGTAGTGATGGCTATCCACCGCCGACAGCGGCAGGATCGAGATGCCCAGACCGGACGCGACCATGTGACGAATGGTTTCCAGCGAGCTGGATTCGACCGTGGTGTGCTTGGCGCCGTCGTTGCCCTTGGTCAGGGTCGGGCAGGCTTCCAGCACCTGATCGCGGAAGCAGTGGCCTTCACCGAGCAGCAGCAGGCTCTTGTCGTTGAGCAGCGCGGCGTCGATGGATTCTTTCTGGGTCCACGGGTGCTGGGCAGGCATCAGGACGTAGAACGGCTCGTCGTAGAGTTGCAGGGTCAGCACGTCGGCTTCGTTGAACGGCAGGGCGATGATGATCGCGTCCAGTTCGCCGTTGCGCAGTTTGTCGCGCAGCACGTGGGTGAAGTTTTCTTCGATATACAACGGCATCTGCGGGGCGACCCGGTGCAGTTGCGGAATCAGGTGCGGGAACAGGTACGGGCCGACGGTGTAGATCGCGCCGACTTTCAGCGGGGCGGTCAGCTGGTTCTTGCCGGCCTGGGCCAGTTCGCGGATGCCCTGGGCCTGCTCCAGCACTTTCTGCGCCTGGGCGACGATGCCTTCTCCGACCGGGGTCAGGCGCACGGCGCTTTTGCTGCGCTCGAAAATCAGCACACCGAGTTCGTCTTCAAGCTTTTTCACGCCCACCGACAGGGTCGGCTGGCTGACGTGGCAACGCTCGGCCGCGTGGCCGAAATGCTGCTCTTGGGCGAGGGTAACGATGTAGCGTAATTCTGTGAGGGTCATAGCAAGCGTCCATGAAGATGCGGGCCAAGCATACCGGCTGCAATCGATAGACGCACGTTATCAGACTGAGTGATGAATGCGACACCGGGCAATGCCGGTTTGCCGTGGATGGATAAGCAAAAGGCACCTTTCGGTGCCTTTTGGGCTGAATCAGGCCGGGATCCGCGAGTGCGGATCAGCGGCGGCGTTCCAGCGAGTACACAAACGGCGCAACGATTTCGATCGCGCCATTGGTCAGCATGTCGGCCGGCGGCTTGGGCAGCGGTTGGGCGCGGCGGATCATTTCCAGGGTGGCCCGGTCCAGATCGGCGTTGCCGGAGCGGCCCACCAGTTCGAACGACAGCACGTTGCCTTCGCCATCGACCACGAAACGCAACCGGTTCAAGCCTTCCTTGCCCCGTGCCTGAGCGCTGGCCGGGTACTTCTTGTATTTGGCCAGATGCGCGAGCAGGGTGCCTTGCCAGCTGGCCTTGGCGGCCAATTGTGCAGGCGACGGGCCCGGTGCAGGCTGGGCGGATTTCTCCGTCGGGGCCTGAGTCGGCTGGGTATCGGCCGGCTTCTCTTCGGACGGTTTCTCCTTCGGCGGATCGGGCAGTTTCTTCTCGATCGGCTTCGGCGGTTTGGGTTTCGGCTTGGGTTTCGGTTTCTGCACCGCGATCTCGGCTTTCGGCGCTTCGGCCAGTTTCGGGATCGGCAGTTCTTCAACCGGAGCCGGTGGCTGCGGTGGCGTGACGACTTTCGGCGGTGCGGGCGGTGGTGGGGCCGGAACCGGTGCCAGCTCGACCATCATTGCCTGCGGCGGCAATTCGATGGGCGGGCGGGCGGTCCAGTTCAGCGCCAGCGCGATGGCCAGCGCGTGAACACCCAGCACCACGGCCAGGCTACCGCTGTAACGCGTCAGCTTATGGCGCGTCGTGATCATTTCTTGACTGCGCTCTCGAGTCCGACCAGACCGACCTTCAGGTAACCGGCGGCGCGCAGGTTATCCATCACGCTCATCAGGTCGCCGTAATCCACGCCTTTGTCGGCCTGGAAGAAGATCGTCGTGTCTTTCTTGCCCTGGGTCTTGGCGTCGAGTGCGGCGCCGAGGGTTTCGGCTTTCACTTCGTCATCGCCCAGGAACAGGCGCTGGTCAGCCTTCACGCTGAGGAACACCGGTTTCTCCGGCCGCGGAGCCGGTTTGGCGGTCGAGGCAGGCAGGTCAACCTTGATGTCCACGGTGGCCAGCGGCGCGGCCACCATGAAGATGATCAACAGCACCAGCATCACGTCGATGAACGGCGTGACGTTGATTTCGTGGTTCTCGGCCAGATCGTCGTCTGCGCCTTCTTTCAAATGCAGGCCCATGGCCGATTACCCCACTTTCACCATGTGCGGTTGCGAGCTGTTGCGCTCAGGCTGGTGGTCGAGGTCGCGGCTGACCAGCAGCAGCACCTGAGCCGACGCATCGGACACCTGAGCCTTGTAACCGGCGATGGAGCGGGCGAAGACGTTGTAGATGACCACGGCAGGAATCGCGGCAACCAGACCCAGTGCGGTAGCCAGCAGCGCTTCAGCGATACCCGGTGCTACGACGGCAAGGTTGGTGGTCTGGGTTTTGGCGATGCCGATGAAGCTGTTCATGATGCCCCACACGGTACCGAACAGACCGACGAACGGCGCGGTGGAACCGATGGTGGCGAGGACGCCGGTGCCGCTGCTCATGTTGCGGCCACAGGCGGCAACCAGGCGCTCGAGGCGGAAGCTGACGCGTTCCTTGATGCCTTCTTTCTCGCGGGCGTTGGTCGACAGGCGCATTTCTTCCAGCGCGTCGTGTACCAGCAGGTTGGCGAGGGTGCCTTCCTTCGCGGCGGTGGCGCTGGCCTCTTTGAGCGTGGCGGCTTTTTTCAGGGCGGCAATCTCGCCGCGCAGACGACGCTTGGCGCCCATCAGCTCGAAACCCTTGGCGATCCAGATGGTCCAGGTGATGATCGAGGCGATGGCCAGGCCGATCATCACGGCTTTAACGATCACGTCGGCGTTCTGGTACATGCCCCATGGCGACAGGTCGTGGGCCATGCCCAGAGTGTTGTCGGCTTCGAGGACTTCCGGCGCGTCGGCGGCGCTGGCCTCTACGGCCTGCACCGGGTCGGTCGCGGGTGCGGCGGCCGGAGCGCTTTGCTCGGTGGCGGCTGGCGCGGCCGGGGCCTGGGCGTCAGCGAATGCGGCGACTGGCGCCAGCATCAGGCTGAGCAGCAGGGCAGCCACGGCGCTCCAGGCGCGAGGTCGGTTGGTTGGCGAAGCGGAGTTTTGAATGCGTGTCATGCTGGCCGGACCTGAGATAGAAAAACGGTAATGCTCTTCCAGGCCTCGTGAGGCCGAGAACAAAAGTGGCGTGCATTATTGCAAGTAATTCTTGTTAACAGAAGTAATAGAGTTGCTTTTTTTCCTTCATTGCTAGCCGCTCGTCCCTTGTCGAGGCTAGTCTGTCGCTTTCCGATGGGAGATTTTTGATGTCCGCGCCTTCTGTTTTGATCGCCGGTTGCGGTGATGTCGGCAGCCGTCTGGCCACGCAATTGCTGGCTGCCGGCTTCCAGGTCTACGGCCTGCGCCGTGATATTTCACGTTTGCCGGACGGCGTTATCGGTGTGGCCGGTGACTTGTTCAATGAGGATTGCCCCGAGACGTGGCCGGTGGGCGCTATCGATTACCTGGTGTATAGCGCGGCGGCCACTGATCACGATGAGGCCGGTTATCGCGCGGCGTATGTGCAGGGTTTGCAGCATGTGCTGGGTTGGCTGAACGATTACGGTCAGGAGCCGGAGCGGCTGCTGTTCGTTTCCAGCAGCAGTGTTTACGGGCAGCAGAACGGCGAATGGGTCGATGAAAAATCCGAAACTGTCGCTGCGGGTTATTCCGGTCGATTGATGCTGGAGGCCGAGCAGGTTGCGCTCAACTCTGGCATCCCCGCGAGCATCGTGCGCCTGACCGGCATTTACGGCCCCGGCCGTGAGTGGCTGCTGACCCAGGTGCGTCGGGGTTATCGGGTGGCGGTTGATCCACCGCTGTATGGCAATCGCATCCATGCCGATGACGCGGCGGGATTGATGGCGTTTCTGCTGGAAGCGGCTCGCAAGGGCGGGGCGCTGGATGACATCTATATCGGCGTGGACGATGCGCCAGCGCCGCTGGCCGAGGTGGTGGCGTGGTTGCGTGAGTATCTGGGTGTCACCGAATGGTCGGAAGACGAGAGCGTGCGTCGCACCGGCAGCAAGCGTTGCAGCAATGCCCGGGCGAAGGCGCTGGGTTGGGTGCCGAAGTATCCGAGTTATCGCGAGGGGTATGCCGCGATTCTTGAGGGGCGCTGCTGATCTTCAGGCGTAAAAAAGGCGGGAGCAAATGTTTGCTCCCGCCTTTTTTTGTCTCAAGCGCCGATCACTGCTTCTCGAGCAACCACTTGCGTTCACCCGGGGTGAACTGCGGTTGTTCGTCCGCCAGCGCGGTGTTCACGGCCTGCAGGATTTCCAGCTCTTTGCCCTTGCGCACAAAGATCCAGTTGTTGCCCTGACCGTTCTGCTGCAGCCACATGCTGTCGTTGCCGCTGCTCATCGATGCGCAATCGCCTGCGAGGCACAGCGCATAGCGGTCGGCACCCGGCAGGCCGGAGACTTGTCCGTCAGCCTGGAATTGCACGGTGGCGCCTTCGCCCTGGCCGCTGGTGATCGTCCAGTTGCCGCCCAGATACGCGGAATACAGTGCGCGTTCGAAGCTGGCGCCGATCGGTGCGCCTTCCGGCACCGGAATCTGTGCGCGGTCGAAGACCTGTTCCGGTTCGTTTTCATTGGCGGCTTGTTGCAGTTGACCACCATCACGTTTCAGCTCGCTGGCGGAGCTGCCATAGAAATCGACTTTCCAGGCACCGGACTGTTCGCCGAGCAGGCGACCTTCGACGTTTTCGAAACCGTTGGTGTAGCGGGCCTGACCGGCCTTGGTGTTGACGTCCCACTCCAGGTTCGGGCCGTAAGCCTGAAGCGCTTCGCGCAGGGGGCCGCCCTTGGCAGCGGCATCGATGGCGACCTGATTGATCCAGGTACCGCTGATGTCACGGTCGGCAGGGTTGCTGGCGCAACCGCCGAGGAAAATGGCGAGCAGCGAGAGAGCAAGCGCTTTGCGCATGGTGGAATCCTTTCAAAACCTTTTCTTTACCGCAGAGCAGTCGGCGCGGTGTATTAGACCGCGCCGTGCGCATTACTCGATGACCAGAATGGCATCCATTTCAACCTGCGAACCCTTTGGCAGGGCTGCCACGCCGATGGCGGCGCGCGCCGGGTACGGCTGGTCGAAGTACTTGCCCATGATCTCGTTGACCTTGGCGAAGTGGCTCAGGTCGGTGAGGAAGATGTTCAGCTTGACGATGTCCTTGAACGAACCACCGGCGGCTTCGGCCACGGCTTTCAGGTTCTCGAACACCTGGACGGTCTGGGCTTCGAAGCCTTCGACCAGCTCCATGGTTTTTGGATCGAGGGGAATCTGACCCGACATGTAAACGGTGTTACCGGCCTTGATCGCCTGGGAGTAAGTACCGATGGCGGCCGGGGCCTTGTCGCTGGTGATAACGGTCTTGGTCATGTATGACTCCTTGTAATGTTTGAGTTATGCACGCATGCGGGTGATGCGGATCACCCCGGTCAGGGCGCGCAGTTTCTTGATCACGCGGGCCAGGTGCACACGGTCGTGGACGCTGACCACCAACTGGACAACGCTGATGCGGCCATCGCGTTCGTCCATGCTGATTTTCTCGATATTGCCGTCGGCTGCGTTGACGCTGCTGGCCAGCAGGGCGATCAGGCCGCGCTGGTGTTCCAGCTCGACGCGCAGTTCGACGTTGAATTCGCCGGTGACATCCTTGGCCCACGAGAGCTGGATGCATTTTTCCGGGTTGTGACGGATTTCGCTGATGTTGCGGCAGTTGTCCAGGTGCACGACCATGCCTTTGCCCGCCGACAGGTGACCGACAATCGGGTCGCCCGGGATCGGCGTGCAGCATTTGGCGTAGCTGAGGACCAGGCCTTCGGTGCCGCGAATCGCCAGCGGGCCTTCCGGGCTTGGCAGTTGTTCGCCTTCGCCGAGCAGGCGGCGCGCCACGACATAGGCCATGCGGTTGCCCAGGCCGATGTCTTCGAGCAGGTCTTCGATCAGTTCGAGGCGGTACTCGGTGAGCATCGCCTTCACGCGTTCGGCCGGAATCTGTTCCAGCGCGCTGTCGAAGCCGTTGAGCACCTTGTTCAGCAGGCGTTCGCCGAGGCTGATGGATTCGGAGCGGCGCTGCAGTTTCAGCGCATGGCGGATGTGTGTGCGCGCCTTGCCGGTGACCACGAAGTTGAGCCACGCCGGGTTCGGCCGCGCGCCGGGGGCGCTGACGATCTCGACCGTGGAGCCGCTTTGCAGCGGTTCGGACAGCGGTGCGAGACGACGGTTGATCCGGCAGGCGATGCAGCTGTTGCCGACGTCGGTGTGTACCGCGTAGGCAAAGTCGACCGCCGTGGAGCCTTTGGGCAGCTCCATGATCCGGCCTTTGGGCGTGAACACGTAGACCTCGTCCGGGAACAGGTCGATCTTCACGCTCTCGATGAATTCCAGCGAGTTGCCGGCACGTTGCTGCATCTCCAGCACGCCCTTGACCCACTGGCGAGCGCGGGCATGGGTGCCTTTCGGCTGTTCGTCGCCGCTGGATTTGTACAGCCAATGGGCGGCGATGCCGTTGTTGGCCATCTCTTCCATTTCGCGGGTGCGGATCTGGATCTCGATCGGTACGCCGTGCATGCCGAACAGCGTGGTGTGCAGCGACTGATAGCCGTTGGCCTTGGGGATCGCGATGTAATCCTTGAAGCGGCCCGGCAACGGTTTGTACAAATTATGTACGGCACCCAGCACGCGGTAGCAGGTATCGACCTTGTCGACGATGATCCGGAACGCGTAGACGTCCATGATCTCGTTGAAGGCCCGACGCTTGCCGCGCATTTTCTTGTAGATGCCGTAGAGGTGTTTCTGGCGACCGCTGACTTCACCCTGGATGCCGTCGATGGCGAGGCAGTGGCCGAGGGATTCTTCGATCTTGTTGACGATTTCCTTGCGGTTACCCCGGGCGCGCTTGACCGCCTGGTAGATGCGCGCGGAACGCATCGGGTGCATCGCCTTGAAGCCGAGGTCTTCGAACTCGATGCGGATCGCGTGCATGCCCAGCCGGTTGGCGATGGGTGCGTAGATCTCGAGGGTTTCCTTAGCGATGCGTCGGCGTTTTTCGCCGGACAGCACTTCCAGCGTACGCATGTTGTGCAGACGGTCGGCGAGCTTGACCAGGATCACGCGAATGTCGCGCGCCATGGCCATGGCCATCTTCTGGAAGTTTTCCGCCTGGGCTTCAGCCTTGGTTTCGAAGTTCATCTGGGTCAGTTTGCTGACCCCGTCGACCAGTTCGGCCACGGTTTCACCGAACTGCGCTTGCAGCGCTTCCTTGGCGATACCGGTGTCTTCGATCACGTCATGCAGCATCGCAGCCATCAGGCTCTGATGGTCCATGTGCATGTCGGCAAGAATATTGGCCACGGCAAGAGGATGCGTGACGTACGCCTCGCCGCTGCGGCGGCGTTGGCCGTCGTGGGCTTGTTCGGCGTAGAAATACGCTCGGCGGACCAGGTTGACCTGGTCATTGCCGAGGTAGGTCGATAAGCGATCGGCGAGGGCGTCTATGCTCGGCATGATGTCTCCTGCCGTAGGCTGTGATCCCGCGCCGTGCTACGTCGACCAGGCATAGGCTTAGACGGCCTCGTTGGACTCGTCCTCGAACGCAGCGAAGACAGGGTCTTCGTGGACGATTTCCTGCTCGGCGATGAACTCGTAGCTCATCAGGCCTTCAGCGATTTCACGCAGCGCAACTACGGTCGGTTTGTCGTTTTCCCACTGAACCAGGGGCTCTTTGCCGCCGGTGGCCAGTTGACGGGCACGCTTGGTAGAGAGCATGACCAGCTCAAAGCGGTTTTCCACGTGTTCTAGGCAGTCTTCAACGGTTACGCGGGCCATGGTATTCCTCGGAGCGAATGCAATATGCGCGCTGCCCGGTTGGGCGAGCGGACTCAACAGTTTAAAAAATCACCAGCGATTAGGGAAGCGCTGATTTTTTGACCAGACTCTTCAACGCGCTGCAAGTGCCAATGTAAAGCCCTTGCAGCGGTTTTGGGAAGTGCTGTTTCAGCCCAGCAATTCAGCCAGCAATTTGCCGAAACGCACCTGTTGGCGTTTCTGTTGCAGCTGATTGGCGCGGAAAATCGCTTTCAGATCGTCCAGCGCGTGGGCGAAATCGTCATTGATGATCAGGTAGTCGTACTCGACGTAGTGGCTCATCTCGCTGACCGCTTCACGCATCCGGCCGTCGATGATCTCGTCGCTGTCCTGGCCACGGTTGGTCAGGCGCTGGTGCAGGGCCTGCAGCGATGGCGGCAGGATGAAGATCGAACGGGCCTGCGGCATCAGCTTTCGCACTTGCTCGGCGCCTTGCCAGTCGATCTCGAGAATCAGGTCGTGACCTTCGTCCAGGGTCTGCTGCAGGCGGCTTTGTGAGGTGCCGTAGAAGTTGCCGAAGACTTCGGCGCGTTCCAGGAAGTCGCCGTGCTCGCCCATCTTCACGAACTCTTCGCGGGTTATGAAGTGATAGTTCACGCCGTCCACTTCGCCCGGGCGCATGGCGCGGGTGGTGTGGGAAATCGAGACGCGGATTTCCGGGTTGGCGTCGGTCAGGGCCTTGACCAGGCTGCTCTTGCCCGCGCCTGAAGGGGCGGAAATGATGTACAGGGTGCCGGTGCTGTGGGTCATGTCGGGGGTAGCCTTACTCAATATTCTGCACTTGTTCGCGCATCTGCTCGATCAACACCTTGAGGTTGACCGCCGCCTGGGTGCTGCGCGGGTCGAAGGCCTTGGAGCCCAGTGTGTTGGCTTCGCGGTTGAGCTCCTGCATCAGGAAGTCCAGGCGCCGGCCGGCGGCACCGCCGGACTTGAGCACCCGGCGAACTTCGATGATGTGGGTACTCAGGCGATCCAGTTCTTCGGCCACGTCGCTCTTTTGCGCGAGCATGACCATTTCCTGTTCCAGACGCTGCGGGTCCATCTCGGCCTTCATGTCGGCGAAACGGTCGAGGACTTTCTGGCGCTGGGTAGCGAGCATCTGCGGAACCAGTTCGCGCAGGGTCACCACGTCTTCCTCGATGGAGGTCAGGCGGTCGTTGATCAGGCGGGCCAGCTCCGCGCCTTCGCGCTCGCGGCCGGCCTTGAGGTCTTTCAGGCCTTGATTGAACAGAGCCAGCGCCTCGGCGTTCAACGCCTGCGGGTCGGTGGCGTCGGCGACCAGTACGCCCGGCCAGGCCAGCACTTCCAGTGGGTTCAGCGCGGCCGGGTTCTTGATCAGGCCGGCAACGGTTTCGGCCGCGGCAACCAGTTGCGCGGCGCGCTCGCGATCCACTTGCAGCGGCTTGCCGGTGCTTTCCTCGGTGAAACGCAGGGTGCATTCCAGTTTGCCGCGCGACAGGCCCTGGCGCAGAGCTTCGCGGACGGCGCCTTCGAGGTCGCGAAACGACTCCGGCAGGCGCAGGTGGGGTTCCAGGTAGCGGCTGTTGACCGAGCGCAGTTCCCAGCTCAGGGTGCCCTGAACGCCGGCTTTTTCGACGCGGGCGAAGGCGGTCATGCTGTGCACCATGGGGTGACCTCGCGATACAGATCGGCGCGAATGGAAGCTCCGCAGCTCGATATCAATGAATTTAAGCCGACTGGCAGCAAAGGCGCAGGATTGTAGCGCAGTGCGGCAGATGCGCCCAAACACACGGTGTGACAAAGGGCTGCAGACCGTCGGCGAAGCGCGTTTCAGGGCCTTCGGTCGTCGGCCGGATTTTTTAACGAGTGCCCAGGCGCGGTGCGCGGCTCTATAATGCTCCGCAGTTTTCCGTCCCCAGTACAGGTATCTCCTATGAAACGTCCAAGTGGTCGCGCTGCCGATCAGCTCCGCTCGATCCGCATTACCCGCAACTACACCAAACACGCCGAGGGATCCGTACTGGTCGAATTCGGTGATACCAAAGTCATCTGCACCGTCAGCGTCGAAAACGGCGTGCCGCGTTTCCTCAAAGGCCAGGGCCAGGGCTGGCTGACCGCCGAATACGGCATGCTGCCGCGCGCCACCGGCGAGCGTAACCAGCGTGAAGCCAGCCGTGGCAAGCAGGGCGGCCGTACCCTGGAAATCCAGCGCCTGATCGGCCGTTCCCTGCGCGCTGCGCTGGACATGTCCAAGCTGGGCGACGTCACCCTGTACGTCGACTGCGACGTGATCCAGGCCGACGGCGGTACCCGCACCGCGTCGATCACCGGCGCCATGGTTGCGCTGGTCGATGCACTGAAAGTGATCAAGAAGCGTGGCGGCCTGAAAGGCGGCGACCCGCTCAAGCAAATGATCGGCGCCGTCTCCGTGGGCATGTACCAGGGCGAGCCGGTGCTGGATCTGGACTATCTTGAAGATTCCGCTGCCGAGACCGACCTCAACGTGGTCATGACCAGCACCGGTGGTTTCATCGAAGTGCAGGGCACCGCCGAAGGCGCGCCGTTCCAGCCTGAAGAGCTGAACGCGATGCTGGAGCTGGCCAAGAAAGGCATGAACGAGATCTTCGAACTGCAAAAGGCTGCACTGGCCGACTGAGCAGGTTCGTAACCCGCAAGGAGGACGAGATGAGTGATGAGCAAGAGTTGCTGCCCAAGCCGAGCCAGGAGGTTCGCCAATGGGCCATGTTTTGTCACTTGTCCGCCTTGCTGGGGATCTGGATTCCGTTCGGCACGCTGATCGGGCCGCTGGTCCTGTGGCAGATGAAGCGCGAGACCGATCCGTTCATCGATGCACAGGGTAAAGAAGCGCTGAATTTTCAGATCACCGTGGCGATTGCCTCGATGATCTGCTTCGTGCTGATGCTGTTGCTCATCGGGTTCGTGCTGTTCGGCCTGCTGGCCATCGCGGCGCTGGTGTTGACGATAATCGGCGGGGTGAAAGCCAACGAAGGCTTCCCGTACCGCTATCCGTTCACCTGGCGGTTGATCAAATAACGAACGATCGCCCACAAAAAAACCGACAGTGATGTCGGTTTTTTTGTGTCTGCGAAAGGCCGCTTAGATGGTCAGCGTCCAGTCGTAGTCGACGATCAGCGGCGCATGCTGCGAGAACCGTGGCTGACGTGGCAGGCGTGCGCTGCGCACGAAGCGCCGCAGCCCTGGAGTCAGGATCTGGTAGTCGAAGCGCCAGCCCAGATTCAGCATCTCGGCCTGTTCGTTGTCCGGCCACCAGCTGTACTGGTCGCCTTCGCGGCTGACTTCGCGCAGGGCATCTACGTAGCCCATGTTGCCGACAATCTCGTCCATCCAGGCGCGTTCCGGCGCCAGGAAGCCCGGTGATTGCTGGCTGTCGCGCCAGTTTTTGATGTCGAGCTTCTGCTGCGCGACGTACAGCGAGCCACAATAAATGTACTCGCGACGTTTGCGCCGCTGTTTGTCCAGGTATTTGCCGAAGTCGTCCATGAGCTTGAACTTCTGGTTCAAGTCCTCATCGCCGTTCATCCCCGAAGGGAGCAGCAAGGTGGCAATACTGACTTTGTCGAAATCTGCTTGCAGGTAGCGCCCGTAGCGGTCGGCCGTCTCGAATCCGAGACCGCTGATGACAGCCTTCGGTTGCAACCGCGAATACAAAGCCACGCCGCCTTGGGCAGGGACTTCAGCATCGCAGGCATAAAGGAAGTAGCCATCCAGTTGGAAGGCTGGGTCGTCCAGTTCAAAGGCGGAGGCACGGGTGTCCTGCAGGCAGATGACGTCGGCATTCTGTGCCTGCAGCCAACTGAGCAAACCGCGCTCGACTGCAGCCTGAATACCATTGACGTTCACACTGATGATCCGCATAAATGGCCCCAAAAATCGCGTGCGTGTATGATACACGGCGTCAAGCTAATTAGCTAAATCCGTGGTATTTGGGGTTTTTTTCATGCAAGCGTATCAGCGCGATTTCATTCGTTTTGCCATCGATCGCGGCGTTTTGCGCTTCGGTGAGTTCACCCTGAAGTCCGGGCGCACCAGTCCTTACTTCTTCAATGCCGGCCTGTTCAACTCGGGTTCCGCGCTGGCGCAGCTGGGGCGTTTCTACGCCGCAGCCATTGCCGAGAGCGGCATTCCGTTCGACGTGCTGTTCGGCCCGGCCTACAAAGGCATCCCGCTGGCGGCAACCACTGCCGTGGCGCTGGCCGAACACCACAACCGTGATCTGCCATGGTGCTTCAACCGCAAGGAAGCCAAGGCCCACGGCGAAGGCGGCAGCCTGGTCGGCGCACCGCTGACCGGTGAAGTGCTGATCATTGACGACGTGATCACTGCCGGCACCGCGATCCGTGAAGTGATGCAGATCATCGCTTCCCAGGACGGCGCCAAGGCCGCCGGTGTGCTGATCGCCCTGAACCGTCAGGAGCGCGGCAACGGCGAGCTGTCGGCGATTCAGGAAGTCGAGCGTGATTTCGGTATCCCGGTCATCAGCATCGTGTCGCTGAACCAGGTGCTGGAATTCCTGGCAGACGATCCGCAGCTCAAGCAGCACCTGCCAGCCGTTGAAGCATACCGCGCCCAGTTCGGCGTCTGATCGCAGCTTCAGGCAAAAAAAGACCCCGCTCAGCCAGGCTGAGCGGGGTCTTTTTGTTTGCGCGAGCGCTTATGGACGCTTGCGATTGCTGATCAGCGTACCCACACCGGTGTCGGTGAAGATTTCCAGCAGGATCGCGTTCGGCACGCGACCGTCGATGATCAGCGAACTGCCAACGCCGCCCTGTACCGCTTCCAGCGCGCAGCGGATCTTCGGCAGCATGCCGCCGTAGATGGTGCCGTCGGCGATCAGGTCGTCGACTTGCTGGGTGCTCAGACCGGTCAGCACGGTGCCCGACTTGTCCATCAGGCCGGCGATGTTGGTCAGCAGCATCAGCTTCTCGGCTTTCAGCGCTTCGGCAACCTTGCCGGCCACCAGGTCAGCGTTGATGTTGTACGACTCGCCGTTTTCACCCACACCGATCGGTGCGATCACCGGGATGAAGTTGCCTTTGACCAGCAGGTTCAGCAGTTCGGTGTTGATTCCGACCACTTCGCCCACATGGCCGATGTCGATGATTTCCGGCTGGGTCATCTCCGGGGTCTGGCGGGTGACGGTGAGCTTCTTCGCGCGAATCAGCCCGGCGTCTTTACCGGTCAGGCCGATGGCACTGCCGCCGTGACGGTTGATCAGGTTGACGATGCTTTTGTTGACCTGACCGCCGAGGACCATTTCCACCACGTCCATGGTCGCGGCGTCGGTGACGCGCATGCCGTCGACGAAGTGGCTTTCGATCGACAGGCGCTTGAGCAGATCACCGATCTGCGGGCCACCGCCGTGCACGACCACCGGGTTGATGCCCACGGCCTTCATCAGCACGATGTCGCGGGCGAAGCCGGTTTTCAGCTCCTCGCTTTCCATCGCGTTGCCGCCGTATTTGATCACCAGGGTCTTGCCGACGTATCGGCGGATATAAGGCAGCGCTTCGGACAGGACCTTGGCAGTGTTGGCGGCGGCATCGCGTTCGAGGGTCATTCAGGGCTCCGGGTGAATCAGCAATCAGAACGGTAGTTGGAGATCAGGTGCAACGCGTTTCAGTTGGGCATGGAACACAGCCTTGATGCGCTGCAGTTCCGCCTCGTCATCGGCCTCGAAGCGCAGCACCAGCACCGGTGTGGTGTTGGACGCGCGCACCAGGCCCCAGCCTTTGGCGTAGTCGACCCGCACGCCGTCAATGGTGGTCAGGTCGGCGCCTGGGCCCCACTGCGCATCGTGCAGTGCATCAATGATGCTGAATTTGCTCTCCTCGGTCACATGGATATTGATTTCCGGCGTGGAAATATCGTTCGGGAAGGTCGCGAACAGCTCCTCGGCCGAAGATTTTTCCTTGCTGAGGATTTCCAGCAGCCGTGCGGCGCTGTAAATGCCGTCGTCGAAACCGAACCAGCGTTCCTTGAAGAAAATGTGCCCGCTCATTTCGCCGGCCAGCAGTGCGCCGGACTGTTTCATTTTCTTTTTGATCAACGAGTGACCGGTCTTCCACATTAGCGGCCGACCGCCATATTCCTTGATCAGCGGGATCAGGCGACGGGTGCATTTGACGTCGAAGATGATCTCCGCGTCCGGGTTGCGCGCCACCACGTCACGGGCGAACAGCATCAGCAGACGGTCCGGAAAGACGATGGTGCCGGTGTTGGTCACCACACCGACGCGGTCGCCGTCACCGTCAAAGGCCAGGCCGATGTCAGCTTGGGTTTCCTTGACCTTGGCGATCAGGTCGACGAGGTTCTCAGGCTTGCCCGGATCCGGGTGATGGTTCGGGAAGTTGCCGTCGACTTCGCAGAACAGCGGGATGACTTCGCAGTTCAGCGCTTCGATCAATTGCGGGGCGATCACGCCGGCCGCGCCGTTGCCGCAATCCACCACGACTTTCAGGCGCCGGGCCAGTTTGATGTCCTGGACGATTTCGGTGTTGTAGCGGTCGAGGATCTCGACCTGGGTCACGCTGCCCGTGCCGCTGCTCAGGTTGCCGGTTTTGAGGCGCTCGTGCAGGGCCTGGATCTGTTCGTTGGCGAGGGTGTCGCCGGCGATCACGATCTTGAAGCCGTTGTAGTTCGACGGGTTGTGGCTGCCGGTGAGCATCACGCCGGATTTGCCGGCCAGCACATTGGCGGCGTAGTAGAGCGCCGGGGTCGGCACCAGGCCGACGTCGCTGACGTGGCAGCCGCTTTCGGCGATACCGCGGATCAGTTCGGCAACCAGTTCCGGGCCGGACAGGCGGCCGTCACGACCGACGGACACGTTCGGCTCGCCCTGGGCCAGGCTCTGGGAGCCGATGGCGCGGCCGATCCAGTAGGCGGTTTCGGCATTTAGGAATTCCGGCACGGTGCCGCGAATGTCGTAGGCGCGGAAGATGCTGTCGGGAAGCTTCGGGGCGACTTGGGCGGGGGTGCTCATCTGCAAAAATGCTCCATCTCGAAAGTGGCTGGACACACCGACGATTCATTCGACGGCAAGCTCAAACTGAAGGGTATGACGGCGGTTTTCACAGAGAGTTCGTGGTGTGAAAGGGCCATGACGCCTTGTGTGGCGTGGCTTCGGCCTGCCAATGCCTTGATTTTCAGCGGTAAAGCTTGCAGATGAATCTGCGTATTTTTATGGCGAAGGAGCAGGCTCCCTCGCCATAAAACCAATCACTTGGTGCCGGAATGGCCGAAACCGCCAGCGCCGCGTTCGGTTTCGACGAACTCTTCAACCATTTCGAAGTGCGCCTGAACCACCGGCACCAGCACCAGCTGCGCCAGGCGCTCGCCGACCGGCATGGTGAATTCGGTCTGGCCACGGTTCCAGCAGGAGACCATCAACGGGCCCTGGTAGTCGGAGTCGATCAGGCCGACCAGATTGCCCAGCACGATGCCGTGCTTATGGCCCATGCCCGAGCGCGGCAGGATCAGCGCTGCGAGGTTCGGATCGCCGATGTAGACCGACAGACCGGTCGGAATCAGCACGGTTTCACCCGGTTTGATCACGATGTCCTCTTGCAGCATGGCCCGCAGGTCGAGGCCGGCGGAGCCCGGTGTGGCGTATTGCGGCAGCGGGAATTCGGTACCTATGCGTGGGTCGAGGATCTTGGCTTGCAAAGCGTGCATGTAAATTAAACCTGGTTCAGACGTTCGGCGATAAAAGTGACCAGCTGACGAGCGATCTTGCTCTTGCTGGTCTGGGCGAAAACCGTGGCGTGCAGCGCACGGTCGATGACGCTGCAGGCGTTTTCTTCGCTGTTGAAACCGATGCTCGGGTTGGCGACGTCGTTGGCGACGATCAGATCGAGATTCTTGTCCTTCAGCTTGCGTGCAGCGTAGTCGAGCAGGTGTTCGGTCTCGGCGGCGAAGCCGACACTGAACGGACGGTCGGGACGGGTCGCGATGGTGGCCAGGATGTCCGGGTTACGCACCATTTGCAGGACGAAGCCGTCGCCGCTCGTAGGGTCTTTCTTCAATTTTTGCGGGGCGACGACTTCCGGACGGTAGTCCGCGACCGCCGCCGAGGCGATGAAGATGTCGCAAGGGATCGCGGCTTCACACGCGGCGAGCATGTCGCGGGCGCTGACCACGTCGATGCGGGTGACGCGATCCGGCGTCGGCAAATGCACCGGGCCGCTGATCAGCGTGACGCGGGCGCCGGCTTCCACCGCCGCTTCCGCCAGGGCGAAACCCATTTTGCCGGAGCTGTGGTTGGTGATGTAGCGCACCGGGTCGATGTTTTCCTGGGTCGGGCCGGCGGTGATGACCACGTGCTTGCCGGTCAGCGCCTGACGCTGGAAGCAGTCCGCTGCGAGTTGGGCCAGATCGGTGGCTTCCATCATGCGGCCCATGCCGACGTCGCCGCAGGCCTGGCTGCCGGAGGCCGGGCCGAAGGTCTTCAGGCCACGGCTTTCAAGGAGTTGCAGGTTGGCCTGGGTCGCCGGGTCGCGCCACATGGCCTGGTTCATGGCCGGGGCGACCGCGACGATGGCGTCGGTGGCCAGCACCAGCGTGGTCAGCAGGTCGTTGGCAATGCCTTGGGCCAGACGGGCCAACAAGTCGGCGGTCGCCGGGGCGATCAGCACCAGATCGGCCCATTTGGCCAGTTCGATGTGGCCCATTGCGGCTTCAGCAGCCGGGTCGAGCAAGTCCAGGTGAACCGGGTGGCCGGACAGGGCCTGCATGGTCAGCGGGGTGATGAATTCGCTGCCGCCGCGGGTCATGACCACGCGCACTTCGGCGCCCTGGTCGATCAGGCGGCGCACAAGGTCGGCGCTCTTGTAGGCAGCAATGCCGCCGCCGACGCCCAGAACGATGCGTTTCCGATACAGCCGCTGCATAGGTCTGCCTTTACATTTCGTTGGTGACATACGTGGCGAAACCCCCTCCCCAGAGTGAATTCGCCCGCAAAAAAGATGGGCTACGATATCACAGCGACCGCTACGGAACAGCGGCGCCCACAGACAAGGAAGGTGTATGAGTATTCGCGATTGGCCGGCGGCTGAAAGGCCGCGGGAGAAGCTGTTGGAACAGGGCTCGGGAAGTCTTTCCGATGCCGAATTGCTGGCGATTTTTCTGCGCACGGGTGTATCCGGCAAAAGCGCGGTGGATGTCGCGAGACACCTGTTGGGTCAGTTCGGCAGCTTGCGAGCCTTGCTTGAGGCCGATCTCGCAACGTTCAGTGAGCAATTGGGCCTGGGCCCGGCGAAGTTCGCCCAATTGCAGGCCGTGCTGGAAATGGGCCGGCGACACCTGGCCGAGCGCATGCGCCAGAAAACGGCGCTGGAAAACCCGCAGGTCGTACGTGATTACCTCAAAGCCATGCTGCGCCACGAACCGCACGAGGTGTTCGGTTGCCTGTTTCTCGACTCCAAACATCAGGTGCTGACCTTCGAGACGCTGTTTCGCGGCTCGATCGACAACACCGCCGTGCATCCCCGGGAAGTCGTGAAACGTTCCCTGGCCAACAACGCGGCGGCGGTGATCCTGTGCCACAACCATCCGTCGGGGAACAGCGATCCGAGTCAGGCTGATCGATTATTGACCAAACGCTTGCAGAAGGCTTTGGAGTTGATCGATGTGCGGGTGCTCGATCACTTCATCGTTGGCGATGGCGAGCCGTTGTCGATGGCGGAGTGTGGCTGGATGTAGATCCGAGGGGAGAATGCAAAACCCTGTGGGAGCTGGCTTGCCAGCGATGTCGGCGGCACATTCAGCACAATGTTGGCTGTCAGTCCGCTATCGCTGGCAAGCCAGCTCCAACAGGTTTTGTGTTGTGGCGGGTTATTTGAGGGTGACTTTGGAATAGTCTTGCCGACCGAACGGGGAGACCGAGTAACCCTGAACGTCCTTACGCGTCAGCGCATACGCCGTAGGATGCGCCAGCGGCAGCCACAACGCCTGCTGCTGGATCTGCGCCTGTGCCTGTTCGTAGAGCTTGGTGCGTACGCCTTGCTCGCTGGTGGTCTTGCCGGCGCTGATCAGTTTGTCCAGATCGGCATTGCAATAGCGGGCGAAGTTGGTGCCGGACTTCACCGCCGCGCAGGAAAACTGCGGGGTCAGGAAGTTGTCCGGGTCGCCGTTGTCGCCAGCCCAGCCCATGAACAGCAGGTCATGTTCGCCAGCCTTGGCGCGACGAATCAGCTCGCCCCATTCGATCACGCGGATTTCTGCCTGAATGCCGATTTCCGCCAGATCCGATTGCAGCAGTTGTGCGCCGAGGCTCGGATTCGGGTTCAGCAGGCTGCCGGACGGGCGGGTCCAGATGGTGGTCTGGAAACCGTCCTTCAATCCGGCCTTGGCCAGCAGGGCCTTGGCCTTGTTCACGTCGTGGGCGTAACCCGGCAGGTTCTTCGCGTAGCTCCAGGTGTTCGGCGGATATGGACCGTTGGCGGCTTCGGCGGTGTCTTCGAATACAGCCTTGAGGTAGTTGGCCTTGTCGAACGCGAGGTTGATCGCCTGGCGCACTTCCGGTTTGTCCAGCGGCGGATGCTGGCTGTTGATGCCAACGAATGCGGTCATGAACGCGTCAGTTTTTTCGACTTTCAGCGTCGGCTCCTGCTTCGCGGCCTGTACGTCCAGCGGTTTTGGCGACAGGGCAATCTGGCACTCGTTGCGCCGCAGCTTTTGCAGGCGCACGTTGGCGTCCGGAGTGATGGCGAAAATCAGTGGGTCCACCGCAGGCTTGCCACGGAAGTAGTCCGGGTTGGCCTTGTAGCGGATCGAGGCGTCTTTCTGGAACCGGGTGAACACGAACGGACCGGTGCCGACCGGCTGGCTGTTGAGCTTGTCGGTGGCATCGGCCTTCAGCAGCTTGTCGGCGTATTCAGCAGAATAAATGGAGGCGAAACCCATGCTCAGGGTCGCGAGGAACGTCGAGTCCGGGTGGTCGAGGGTGAAACGCACGGTCAGCGGATCCAGCGCGTCGATCTTCTTGATCAGGCTCGGCAGCTGCATCGACTGGGCGTGTGGGAAGCCGCTCTGGGCGACTTTGTGCCACGGGTTGGCCGGGTCGAGCATGCGGTCGAAGCTGAATTTGACGTCTTCGGCAGTCAGTTCGCGGGTCGGCTTGAAGTAGTCGGTGCTGTGGAACTTCACCTGCGGGTGCAGCTTGAACACGTAGGTAAGGCCGTCAGTGCTGACTTCCCAGCTGTCGGCCAGGCTAGGGACGACCTTGCCGCTGGCGGTGTCAAAGTCCACCAGGCGATTCATCAGCACGTCCGCCGAGGCGTTGGTGGTGGTCAACGAGTTGTATTGCACCACGTCGAACCCTTCGGGGCTGGCCTCGGTGCAGACGCTCAGGGCGGCGGCCTGGGCCAGTGGACTCAGTAACAGCGGGGCGAATAGCAGGGGGAGGGCAGCGAGGCGCATGGTCGGCTTCCTTTACAGATCGAAGGCCCATCTGCAAGTGCAGTCTGGAAAAGGTCTACCCTAGTGGTCGCGATTGCAAATGACTATCCCCTTTTTGCATTTTCGGGGCTGCGCGGCTGAGGATTTGTCGGAAGAGGCGATGGGAAAAGTCCCGATCGCGGGTATGATCGGTTTTCTTCGACGAATGGTAAAAATTGCCGGCAGCCTTTGCCCAAAGCGCTTTCAGCCGGAAAAAGCGGCTTTTTAGCCATTCTTTCCACACGGAAAGTTGTTGCTCCGTGGTCTTTCTGGTATAAAGCAGCGCTCTTTTCTAGGGGCCCGGTTCCTTCGCTTGTAGGTGTAGCCGGTAAGACCTCTAAAGAATCGCGGCGCCTGGCGCCACAATGACTAGAGATTAAGCGGCCAACCCATGCCGGGTTGGGCATGTGGTTTTAGAGGGCTGAGGCATGTCTAGAGTATGTCAAGTTACCGGTAAGGGTCCGGTGACTGGGAACAACATTTCCCACGCAAACAACAAAACCCGTCGTCGTTTCCTGCCGAACCTGCAGCATCACCGCTTCTGGGTTGAAGAAGAGAAACGTTTCGTACGCCTGCGCGTTTCCGCCAAAGGCATGCGTATCATCGACAAGCGTGGCATCAGCGTTGTGCTGGCCGAGCTGCGTCGCGACGGCAAGGTTTAAGGGAGCTAATCATGCGTGAATTGATTCGTTTGATCTCGAGCGCCGGTACTGGTCACTTCTACACTACCGACAAGAACAAGCGTACTACCCCGGACAAAATCGAGATCAAGAAATATGATCCGGTTGTTCGCAAGCACGTGATCTACAAGGAAGGCAAAATCAAGTAATTGATTTTTCCCGACTTACGAAAAAGGCCCGTATCTCACGATACGGGCCTTTTTTGTGCCTTCGATTATAGATTTGCCAGCCGTTTAGCCAAAGTTGAATGATTCGATATTGCCTGCCTCATTGACCCCGATGACTATACGCTCGCGATTCCACTCGCGACTCACCAGATCCCTGGGGCCAAACACTTGCATGCGCTCGGTCAACTCAGTGATGTAACGTTTGACGCTCGCTACGTAGCGGCTACCTACCAAATGCCTGAGTCGTTGCTGGACCTGTTCGTTGGTCATTTTCTTTCATCCTTATGATTGAGTGACGAGTCCATCCGGACCACTCGATAATCCGCCTGGGCAGATTGCACGGTGCGGTACTCATGTATTTTTTGCTCAAGTTCCACACAAGCGCCAAGGGCCTGCACGATGCTGTGCAGACCCTTGGTACAGGCTTCAAACTTCGATCGTTATTGGAAGATTTCGAACCACACAATCTCGTCGTCACGAGTGACGATTTGTACGAGTTGATTTTTTTTCAAGAGATTGTCCGGACCAAGTCCCCGCTTTTCGACACGCAGTCCGGTCAGCTCATTGATGTAGGCTTTTACGGAGTCGACGTACGGCGTGCCGATCAGATGGTGAATTTGGTTAAAGATTTCTATGTGCAGCATGCTTGCATTTCCTTATGTGTGTTTGAAATGTCCTCATGGACGAGCCGATTTTCAATCCACCAACACTTGGGCGTGCATTACATAGTTATTTTTTTTCTTCGAAAATCACGTACACCTTGCGGCAGGCTTCCAGCACTTCCCAGGTGCCACGGAAGCCGGCCGGAATCACAAAGCGGTCGCCGACACGCAGGGTCTTGGCATTGCCTTCACTGTCACGCAGCACCGATACGCCCTGCAGGATTTCGCAGTATTCGTGCTCGGTGTAATTCACCGTCCACTGACCTACCGCACCTTCCCACACGCCGACACCCATTTGCCCGCAAGGGCTGTCGTACTGATTGAACACCGCTTGCTCGGGATCACCCTTGAGCACTTTGGCCGGGTCCGGGCGATAGCGTTCGGCTTCGGTTGTGGTCAGGCTGATGTCGACGACGTTCTGGATGTTCATTGTTGTTTTCTCCCGTGATGACGGCGCGATGGCGTGAAAGGGCCAAAGTCTATGTTGATTAAATTGAACGCCGCAAGGCCGTATGGCGAGCTTATGTCAAATATATTGAAACAACCCCGGCCGCTGGTTTAGGGTGGCGGATGCCTTGGGCCGAAAAGCAGGCTGGCCGGGCAGTATTCCTGAGGACGACCGCGACGATCGCGGCGCTCGTATTGAACAAGAGGAGGACACTCGAATGACCACCCTGACTCGTGCCGACTGGGAACAACGCGCCCGCGACCTGAAGATCGAAGGCCGCGCCTACCTTAATGGCGAGTACACCGATGCCGTCTCCGGCGAGACCTTCGAGTGCATCAGTCCGGTCGATGGCCGTCTGCTGGGCAAGATTGCCAGCTGTGACGCCGCCGACGCTCAGCGCGCCGTGGAAAACGCCCGCGCCACGTTCAATTCCGGCGTCTGGTCGCGCCTGGCGCCGACCAAACGCAAAGCCACCATGATCCGTTTCGCCGGCCTGCTCAAGCAGCACGCCGAAGAACTGGCCCTGCTCGAAACCCTCGACATGGGCAAGCCGATCAGCGATTCGCTGTACATCGACGTGCCGGGCGCTGCGCAAGCCCTGAGCTGGAGCGGTGAGGCGATCGACAAGATCTACGACGAAGTCGCCGCCACCCCGCACGACCAACTGGGTCTGGTAACCCGTGAACCAGTGGGCGTAGTTGGCGCCATCGTGCCGTGGAACTTCCCGCTGATGATGGCCTGCTGGAAACTCGGCCCGGCCCTGTCGACCGGCAACTCGGTGATCCTCAAGCCGTCGGAAAAATCCCCGCTGACCGCCATCCGCATTGCCGAACTGGCCGTTGAAGCCGGCATTCCGAAAGGCGTGCTGAACGTACTGCCAGGTTACGGCCACACTGTCGGCAAGGCGCTCGCTCTGCACAATGATGTCGACACTCTGGTGTTCACCGGTTCGACCAAGATCGCCAAGCAACTGATGATCTATTCCGGCGAATCGAACATGAAGCGCGTCTGGCTGGAAGCCGGCGGCAAGAGCCCGAACATCGTGTTTGCCGATGCTCCGGATCTGCGAGCCGCCGCCGAATCCGCCGCCAGCGCCATCGCCTTCAACCAGGGCGAAGTCTGCACCGCCGGTTCGCGTCTGCTGGTCGAGCGTTCGATCAAGGACAAGTTCCTGCCGATGGTGATCGAGGCGCTGAAAACCTGGAAGCCTGGCAACCCGCTGGATCCGGCCACCAACGTTGGCGCGCTGGTCGATACCCAACAGATGAACACCGTGCTTTCCTACATCGAGTCGGGACACACCGACGGCGCCAAACTGGTGGCCGGCGGCAAGCGCATTCTTCAGGAAACCGGTGGCACCTACGTCGAGCCGACGATTTTCGACGGCGTGAGCAACGCGATGAAGATTGCCCAGGAAGAGATCTTCGGCCCGGTGCTGTCGGTCATTGCGTTCGATACCGCTGAGGAAGCGATCAACATCGCCAACGACACGCCTTACGGCTTGGCGGCAGCGGTCTGGACTCAGGACATTTCCAAGGCGCACCTGACCGCCAAGGCCCTGCGTGCCGGCAGTGTGTGGGTCAACCAGTACGACGGCGGCGACATGACCGCACCGTTCGGCGGCTTCAAGCAGTCGGGCAACGGTCGCGACAAGTCGCTGCACGCCTTCGACAAATACACCGAGCTGAAGGCGACCTGGATCAAGCTGTAAATCGCTGAGGGAGCCTGCCGAGGTGGGCTCCCGAACGATACAAAGATCCCTGTGGGAGCGAGCTTGCTCGCGAAAGCGGTGTATCAGTCAGCACATTTGCTGAATGTGAAACCGTTATCGCGAGCAAGCTCGCTCCCACAGTGTTTTGTGGTGCACATAAAAATTATCCACAGGAGCGTGGACCATGCGTTGGGCGACGTATTTCGCCGTGTTGGCGTCTGTCTTGAGTGTTGGCCTGGCCCTCGGTGTCAGCATGCCGCTGGTGTCGTTGCGCCTGGAGGGCTGGGGCTACGGCTCGTTCGCCATCGGTGTGATGGCGGCGATGCCGGCCATTGGCGTGTTGCTGGGGGCGAAAATTTCCAGTCATCTGGCCGCTCGTTTCGGTACCGCGAATCTGATGCGCCTGTGCCTGTGGGCCGGGGCGCTGTCCATCGGCCTGCTGGCGCTGCTGCCGAGCTACCCGATCTGGCTGGTGCTGCGGCTGATGATCGGGGTGATCCTGACCATCGTGTTCATCCTCGGCGAGAGCTGGATCAATCAACTGGTGGTCGAGCACTGGCGCGGGCGATTGGTCGCTCTGTATGGCAGCAGTTATGCGTTGAGCCAACTGTCTGGTCCGTTGCTGTTGGGCGCACTGGGCACCGATCACGATTACGGTTTCTGGGTGGGTGTCGGTCTGCTGATCGCTTCGCCGTTTCTGTTGCTGGGTCGCAGCGGCGCGCCAAGCAGCGAGGCCAGCAGCGTGACTTTCGGTGATTTGTGGGGTTTCGCTCGCGAACTGCCGGCCATCGCCTGGGCGGTGTCGCTGTTCGCCGCGTTCGAGGCGATGATCCTGACCCTGTTGCCGGTGTATTGCCTGCAACAGGGCTTCACCGCCGAAATCGCGCTGGCGATGGTCAGCACCGTGGTGGTGGGCGATGCGCTGCTGCAATTGCCCATCGGTGCGCTGGCCGATTATCTGTCACGGCGGACCCTGTTCACCGGCTGCGCTGTGGTGCTGATGCTGTCGAGTCTGGCGATCCCGATGCTGCTCGACACTTTGCTGATCTGGCCGCTGTGGGTGCTGTTCGGCGCCAGTGCCGGTGGCTTGTTTACTCTTTCGCTGATTTTGATCGGCGAGCGCTACCGCGACGATGCGCTGGTGCGGGCAAATGCGCATGTTGCTCAGCTGTGGGGTGTCGGTTGTCTGATCGGGCCGTTGATGGCGGGGGCTGGCAGTCAGTGGATCAGCGGGCACGCATTGCCGTGGCTGATGGCGGCCGGGGCGTTCGGGCTGGTGATTCTGCTGTCGCGGCAAGGGGCGTTCGGCAAGGTGCCGGAGCCCGCCTGATATGCCGGCTGGAGCGGGCTGTTACAGCATCCGCTCCAGTCCCACGGTGGTGCTGAACCACGCATTGAAGCGCCGCCACCAACTCCCCGGCTCCTTGGTCAGCGTGTGCATCTGGCCGTTGTCCTCGGTGACCCACACCACTTTTCCGTCCTGCAGTTTCGCTTCGTAGCTGAGCGCTGGCGCCATGCCTTGCAAGGCCAGTTCGCGTACGTGGGCTGCCAGTTCGGGACTGTCCACCAACACCCCGACTTCGGTGTTCCACAGCACCGAGCGCGGGTCGAAATTGAACGAGCCGATGAACGATTTTTTGCCGTCGAAGATCATCGCCTTGCTGTGCAGGCTCGAGTCCGAGCCACGATAGGACTTGCTGTAAAACAGGTGCGGGCCGCTGCCATAGTTATCCCCAGGCTGGCGCCGCAGCTCAAACAGCTTCACGCCATGTTCCAGCAGCGCCTTGCGGTACGGCGCATAACCACCGTGCACCGCCGGCACGTCGGTGGCTTCCAGTGAGTTGGTCAGCAGGCTCACCGACACGCCGGCATCAGCGCGACCGGTCAAGTAGACCAGTCCCGGCTGTCCCGGCACGAAGTAGGCAGAAATCATCACCAGTTCTTTGCTGACACCCGTGAGCTCCGGTGCCAGTTGGGTCGTCAGCAGCAATTGCGGTTCGGGTTCGCCCTTGGCCAGTACCTTGCTCGGCGCATCCCACAGCGCCTGGTTCCAGGCCCAGATCAGCTCTTTGCGCCAGATATCCATGCGCGGGTCGGTGCGGTAGGTCATCAACTGCTGATACAGCGCGTGATTCTGTTTGCGGGTTTCTTCGAGGGATTCTTCCAGGCGTGTGCGGGTGTTCTGCAGGTCTTTGGCCGAGGGTTTGCTGGAGAGGAATTCGTCGATCGGCTTGCTCAGGGCACTGTTCCAGTACTGGTCGAAACTGTGCCCGAGCTGTTCGGCGACCGGCCCGACACTCAGCATGTCGATATCGGTGAAATTCAGGTTGGGCTCGGCATCGAAGTATTCGTCGCCCAGATTGCGCCCGCCAACGATGGCCGCGCTATTGTCCGCCAGCCACAACTTGTTGTGCATCCGCCGGTGTTGCAGCGACAGGTTGAACAGCCGCCCGGCCGCCCGGGTCACGCCGGTGCTGCGCCCCAGGTGCAGCGGATTGAACAGGCGAATCTGGATCTGCGGATGTGCCGCCAGGGTGGCGATGATCAGGTCGAGGCCGTCGCTGGTGGTGTCGTCCAGCAGGATCCGCACCCGCACGCCACGATCGGCGGCCTTCAACACTTCCTCCACCAGCATTCGCGTACTGATGCCGTCATGGACGATGTAGTACTGCAAGTCGAGGCTGCGTTGTGCGTTGCGGATCAGCTCGGCGCGAGCGGTAAAGGCTTCGGTGCTGTTGGACAGCAGGCGAAAGCCGGACTGGCCCTTGTAGGGCGCCGCCTGGGCCTGGATCGAACGGCCGAACGCGGAGTCGGCCGCCGGCAACGCCTGGCTCGGTTCGCGCGGTACGTCGATAGACGCACAACCGCCAAGGAACGTGGAGAGTACCAGCAGAGCGAGTAGGGGATGTCTGAAGCTCACGTGGGATCGTTCCGGTTGGCGGCAGGGTTGGGCATATGGACGCTGTTTGCTCGTGAAAAGTCAGTCGGCTTCGGCCAGCAGTCTGATCGCTGCCGCACCGACCTTGCGCACTGCCTCTTCGATCAAAGCTGTCGGTTTGGCAGCGTAGTTCATGCGCAGGCAATTGCGGTACTTGCCCGAGGCGGAAAAGATGCTGCCGACGGCAATCTGTACGCCCTGATCGTGCAGCGCACGATTCAGTTTCAGCGTATCGAAACCTTCCGGCAGTTCGACCCAGAGCATGAAGCTGCCTTGCGGACGGCTCGCGCGGGTACCGGCCGGGAAGTAACGCGTCACCCAGTCGATCATCACGTCGCGATTGCGCTGGTATTGCGTGCGCATCCGCCGCAAATGCGGTTCGAAGTGCCCGGCCTTGAGAAATTCGGCGATGGCGATCTGCGGCTGGGGCGCGGTGGAGCCGGTGCTGATGTATTTCATGTGCAGCACGCGTTCGAGGTAGCGACCGGGCGCGACCCAGCCGATGCGCAATCCCGGCGCGAGCGTCTTGGAAAATGAACTGCAAAGTAAGACTCGGCCATCTTCGTCGAAGGATTTGATCGTGCGCGGACGCGGATAGGTGTAGGCCAGTTCGCCATACACATCGTCCTCGATGATCGCCACGTCGAAGCGCTGGGCCAGGTTGAGCAGGGCACGTTTGCGCGACTCCGGCATGATGTAGCCGAGCGGGTTGTTGCAGTTGGGCGTGAGCTGGATGACCTTGATCGGCCATTGCTCCAGCGCCAGTTCCAGCGCTTCGAGGCTGATGCCGGTGAGCGGGTCGGTGGGGATTTCCAGGGCTTTCATGCCCAGCCCTTTGAGGGTCTGCATGGCGCCGTGGAAGCTCGGCGAATCCACCGCGACGATGTCACCGGGCTCGCAGATTGCGTGGATGCTGGTAGACAGCGCTTCATGGCAACCGGTGGTGACTACCAGATCGCTGGCGCTCAACTGGCAGCCGGAATCGAGCATCAGCCGGGCGATCTGTTCGCGCAGTTCGAGGGTGCCGTGGATGTTGTCGTAATACAGACCGGGCATGTCCTGACGGCGGCTGATACGGGCCAGCCCGCGCAGCAGCGGCTTCATCGTCGGCGACGAGATGTCCGGCATGCCGCGACCGAGTTGCACCACGTCCTTGCGCGGCACGGCGCGAATCAGTTCCAGCACCTGATCCCACTGGGAAATTTCCACCGGCCGTTGCGCGGGGCGCCCGACTGCCGGCAGTTCGGGCAACTCACGCCCGACCGGCACGAAGTACCCGGATTTGGGTTTCGGCGTGGCCAGGCCGCTGTCTTCCAGCATCCGATAGGCCTGCTGCACCGTGCTCAGGCTGACTCCGTGTTCTACGCTCAAGGCGCGCACCGAGGGCAGGCGATCACCAGGACGGTAGAAGCCTTGTTCGATGCGGGTGCCGAGCAATTCGGCGAGATTCACATAGAGCGTCATGGCACTGCCTCGATGCAGATGATTCGTTAAACCAGTACAGATGCGGCGTAAATCGACAATTCAGTCTCAGAGACAGCAAATCTGTATGGAAATAATACAGATGTGTTGAATCTGTAATGCTTTTGCTCGCCCGCGCATCATGGAATCTCTGGCTACCCAAGTAAACAGGAGCAATGAAAATGAACGGTTTGAGCGATGTGCGGCTGACGTTACACAGTCAGGAACTGGAGGCAGGGCAACAGGACAAAGCGCGCAATGAGAGCATGTGCAACGCACCGTCCGGCCTGAGTCGCTGGGACCTGTTCTGGCATCGTCTGCACACGCGCAAGGCGTTGCTGCGCCTGACGCCGGAACAGCTCAAGGACATCGGGCTGACCCGCGAGCAGGCGCTGGAGGAAGGGTTGAAGCCGTTCTGGCGGATTTAGAGGGATCGTTCCCACGCTCTGCGTGGGAACGATCTCAGACCAACTCTTTAAGCCGGTGCCACAGCATCCCCAACGCCAGCAGCGGCGAGCGCAGATGCTTGCCGCCGGGGAAGGTGATGTGTGGCACTTTGGCGAACAGGTCGAAGCCACCGCTGTGCTGGCCGCTGATAGCCTCGGCCAGCAGCTTGCCCGCCAGGTGCGTGGCATTCACGCCGTGACCAGAATAAGCCTGGGCGTAATACACATTCGGCTGATTCGCGAGCCGGCCAATCTGCGGCAGACGGTTGGCACCGATGCCGATCATCCCGCCCCACTGATAATCGATCTTCGCCGAGGCGAGCTGCGGGAACACCTCCAGCATCTTGGGCCGCATGTAGGCGCCGATGTCCTTTGGATCACGCCCCGAGTAATGGCAGGCGCCGCCGAACAACAGACGACGATCCGCCGAGAGCCGGTAGTAATCAAGCGCTACACGCTGGTCGCAGACCGCCATGTTCTGCGGCAGCAGGGCGTGGGCCTGTTCTTCGCTCAGGGGTTCAGTGGCGATGATGTAGCTGCCGGCTGGCAGCACCTTGCCGCTGAGTTGCGGATTCAGATTGTTGAGGTACGCGTTACAGCCCAGCACGAGCGTCTTCGCCCGTACCGAGCCTTGCGCCGTGTGCACCCTTACTTCGGGGCCATAGTCGATGCGGGTGACCGCCGATTGTTCGAACAGTTTGACGCCCAGTTGTTGCGCCGCTGCGGCTTCTCCGAGTGCCAGGTTCAGCGGGTGCAGATGCCCGGAACCCATGTCGATCAAACCGCCGACGTAGCGGTTGGAGCCGACTACGGTGTGCATCTCGTTCGCTTGCAGAAGGCGGGTTTCGTAGCGGTAACCGAGGCTGCGCAGCTCTTCGGCGTCTTCGGCAAAGCCTTCCAGATCGGAAGGTTTGTTGGCGAGGTCGCAGTAACCCCAGGTCAGGTCGCAGGGAATCTGAAATTTTTCGACGCGCTGGCGGACGATTTCCACCGCTTCCAGGCCCATGAGTTTCATTTGACGCACGCCGTCGGCGCCGATCACGTTGGCGAACTGATCGAGGCCGTGACCGACCCCGCGAATCAGTTGCCCGCCGTTGCGTCCGCTGGCGCCCCAGCCGATCCGGTGCGCTTCCAGCAGCACCACGCTCAAACCCCGTTCAGCCAATTCCAGCGCCGTGTTCAGCCCGGAGAAACCTCCACCGACCACGCACACGTCGGCGATCAGTTCACCTTTCAGCACCGGATGGTCGGGCTGCGGCAAGCTGCTGGCGGCGTAATAAGAGGCAACGTGGGGTTGGCTCGCGGTGGCTTGGGCGCGGGCATTCATGGGCGTCATCCTGAGCGGGTGTCGAGAAAATTTGACGGAGCATAAGCCGCAGGCCCGAGGCCGGGCAACATTGGTCGGCCCGTGGTGTCTGGATCACGGCTTTTGCGGCACAATTGCCGCCTATTCCGCTCCGGTTACCGCTGCAATGAGCTGCAACAGTCAGAAAATCCGCACCCTGCGTCAGCAGATTCCCACGTTCGAATGCGTGCCGGGCTGTCATGACTGTTGCGGGCCGGTGACCACCTCACCCGAAGAAATGTCCCGCCTGCCGCGCAAGACGCGCGCCGAGCAGGACGCAGCGATGGAAGAGCTCAACTGTGTGCACTTGGGACCGAATGGCTGCACGGTGTATGACGAACGGCCGCTGATCTGCCGGTTGTTCGGCACCACCCAGACCTTGCCGTGCCCCAACGGCCGGCGACCGGTGGAGCTGATTCACCCACGGGTCGAGAAGCAGGTGTTCGAGTACATGGCCGAAAACCGGCAGGTACTGGTCTGAGCGATCAGTCCGGAATCGGCAGGCTTAGGCTCTCTTTCACTTCTTCCATCACGATGTAGCTCTTGGACTCGCGCACATGCGGCAGCTTGAGCAGGATGTCGCCCAGCAGCTTGCGGTACGAGGCCATCTCGGAAATCCGCGCCTTCACCAGATAGTCGAAATCCCCTGACACCAGGTGACATTCCAGCACGTGGGGCAGTTTCAGCACGGCACGTCGGAACTCTTCGAAAGTATCGCCGGATTTATAGTCGAGGCTGATCTCGACGAACACCAGCAGACTACCCTTCAAGTGCTGCGGATTCAGGCGGGCGTTGTAGCCCATGATGATCCCCTCGCGCTCCAGGCGCCGCACCCGCTCCGTGCATGGCGTGGTGGAGAGCCCGACCTTCTCACCCAGTTCGGTGAATGAAATCCGCCCGTCCGCCTGCAGGATCCGCAAGATGTTGCGGTCGATCTTGTCCAGCTCACGTTTGGTCTGAGTGTTGGTACGCATAGGGGATGCGCCTCCGTGAAAAGGGTTTTTGCCGAGAATTGTCGCCAAATATAGGCGCTTATACAGTGAAAAGCACTGGCAAATCTTTTTTACACTGCGCGCATCATTGCTCTGACAACACACATGCGCGGCACGCCGCGATGAGGGATACAAAAATGCGCGTTATGGTCTTGGGTAGCGGCGTCATCGGTACCGCCAGTGCTTACTATCTGGCCCGTGCCGGGTTTGAAGTGGTGGTGGTCGACCGGCAGCCCGCCGCGGCCATGGAGACCAGTTTCGCCAACGCCGGCCAGGTCTCGCCAGGCTACGCTTCGCCGTGGGCTGCGCCGGGCGTACCCCTCAAAGCCATCAAGTGGCTGCTGCAACGCCACGCGCCGCTGGCGATCAAGGCCACCGCCGACATCGACCAGTACCTGTGGATGGCGCAGATGCTGCGCAACTGCACCGCCAACCGTTACGCGGTGAACAAGGAGCGCATGGTGCGTCTGTCCGAGTACAGCCGCGACTGCCTCGACGAATTGCGCGCCGAAACCGGCATCGCCTACGAAGGCCGCAGCCTGGGCACGACTCAGTTGTTCCGCACCCAGGCGCAACTGGATAACGCCGCCAAAGACATCGCCGTACTGAAAGAGTCCGGCGTGCCGTTTGAAGTCCTCGATCGCGCCGGCATTGCCCGCGTCGAGCCGGCTCTGGCCGGTGTTACCGACATCCTCGCCGGTGCCCTGCGCCTGCCGAACGACCAGACCGGCGACTGCCAGATCTTCACCACCCGCCTCGCCGAAATGGCCACCAAACTGGGTGTGGAGTTCCGTTTCGGCCAGGACATCCAGCGCCTCGATTTCGCCGGTGACCGCATCAACGGCGTGTGGATCGACGGCAAGCTGGAAACCGCCGACCGCTACGTGCTGGCCCTCGGCAGCTACTCGCCGCAACTGCTCAAGCCGTTGGGCATCAAGGCCCCGGTTTATCCGTTGAAGGGCTACTCGCTGACCGTGCCGATCACCAACCCGGCGATGGCCCCGACTTCGACCATTCTCGACGAGACTTACAAGGTCGCGATCACCCGTTTCGACAACCGCATCCGCGTCGGCGGCATGGCGGAGATCGCCGGTTTTGACCTGTCGCTGAACCCGCGTCGGCGCGAAACCCTGGAGATGATCGTCAACGACCTTTATCCTCAGGGCGGCAATCTGGCCGAAGCGAGTTTCTGGACCGGCCTGCGTCCAACCACCCCGGATGGCACGCCGATCGTCGGCGCCACCCCGTTCAAGAACCTGTTCCTGAACACCGGTCACGGCACCCTCGGCTGGACCATGGCGTGCGGCTCCGGTCGCTTGCTGGCTGACCTGATGGCGAAGAAAAAGCCGCAGATCAGCGCCGAAGGCCTCGATATTTCCCGTTATGGCAACACCACCCAGGAGTCCGCAAAGCATGGCAATCCAGCGCCAGCTCACCAATGAGCGCATGAGTCAGATCGTCAGCCACAACGGTACGGTGTATCTGTCCGGGCAGGTCGGCGATGACTTCAACGCCGGTGTCGAACAGCAGACCCGCGACGTACTCGCCAACATCGAGCGTCTGCTCGATCTGGCCGGCACCGACAAGCAGCATCTGCTGTCGGCGACGATCTACCTGAACGACATCGAGGCGCACTTTGCCGGCATGAATTCGGTGTGGGATCAGTGGCTGCCCAAAGGCGCCGCCCCGGCCCGCGCCACCGTCGAAGCGAAGATGGCCAAGCCGAGCATTCTGGTAGAGATCTCCATCGTCGCCGCGTTGCCGTAACCCGTTGTAAAGATCCCTCTCCCGGTGCTGTTGGCGGTTCACGCCGTCAGCCAGCGCCGGTTTTTATTCCCATGACCGCCAAGAAGTCTGCTGCCATGCGTCCTGCCCGTGCCCTGATCGACCTTCAAGCCCTGCGTCACAACTACCGTATCGCCCGTGAAGTCACCAGTGCCAAGGCGCTGGCGGTGATCAAGGCCGATGCCTACGGCCATGGCGCGGTACGTTGCGCCCAGGCGCTGGAGGCTGAAGCGGACGGCTTCGCGGTGGCATGCATCGAAGAAGCCCTGGAGCTGCGTGCCGCCGGGATTCGCGCGCCAGTGCTGCTGCTTGAAGGTTTTTTCGAGGCCGATGAGCTGGCGCTGATCGTAGAGCACGACTTCTGGTGCGTGGTGCATTCGCTGTGGCAGCTCGAAGCGATCGAGCAGGCGACGTTGAGCAAACCGATCACCGTGTGGCTGAAGCTCGATTCGGGCATGCACCGCGTCGGTCTGCATCCGAAGGATTACCCGGCGGCTTACCAGCGTCTGCTGGCCAGCGGCAAAGTAGCGAAAGTCGTGCTGATGAGCCACTTCGCCCGGGCCGATGAGCTGCACGAGCAGAGCAGCGCCGAGCAGGTTGCCGTGTTCGAAGCCGCGCGTCAGGGCCTGGCCGCTGAAGTCAGCCTGCGCAATTCGCCGGCGGTGCTGGGCTGGCCTCAGATTCACAGCGACTGGGTGCGTCCGGGCATCATGCTCTACGGCGCCACTCCGTTCGAAGAAGCCAACGCCGTGGCCGAGCGCCTGCAACCGGTGATGACCCTGGAATCGAAAGTCATCAGCGTGCGCGAGCTGCCGGCCGGCGAACCGGTGGGTTACGGTGCGAAATTCATCACCGACAAACCGATGCGCATCGGCGTGGTCGCCATGGGTTACGCCGACGGTTATCCGCGTCAGGCGCCGACCGGCACTCCGGTACTGGTGGCCGGTCAGCGCAGCCGCATTCTTGGCCGGGTGTCGATGGACATGCTGTGCATCGACCTGACCGACGTGCCGCAAGCCGGCCTCGGATCGACTGTCGAGTTGTGGGGCAAGAACATCCTCGCCAGCGACGTGGCGAAGTGGGCGGACACCATTCCGTACCAGATCTTCTGCAACCTGCGCCGGGTGCCGAGGCTCTATTCCGAGGGTTGAAGCGCTAGCGGGGCCCAAGTGTTGTAAATACTGAACGCTGTCGCCATGATAACGCTCAATATTTCTACAACATCAGGAGGCTCCAGCCTTGGACGTCGGTGAACGACTGCAATCGATCCGCAAGCTCAAAGGGCTTTCCCAGCGTGAACTCGCCAAGCGCGCGGGCGTCACCAACAGCACCATTTCGATGATCGAAAAGAACAGCGTCAGCCCTTCGATCAGTTCGCTGAGGAAAGTTCTTGGCGGGATTCCCATGTCCATGGTCGAGTTCTTTTCCGAAGAGATCCTGCAGGAAAAACCGACCCAGATCGTCTACAAGGCCAACGAGCTGATCGACATTTCCGACGGCGCCGTGACCATGAAACTGGTCGGCCGCGCGCACCCGAGTCGGGCCATCGCGTTCCTCAATGAAATCTACCCGCCGGGCGCCGACACCGGCGAAGAAATGCTCACCCACGAAGGCGAGGAAACCGGGATTCTGGTGGAAGGGCGCCTGGAGCTGGTGGTGGGCCTTGAAACTTTTATCCTCGAAGCCGGCGACAGCTACTACTTTGAAAGTACCAAGCCGCATCGTTTCCGTAATCCGTTCGATGCACCGGCGCGACTAATCAGCGCAGCCACGCCGGCGAATTTTTAAACAAAGAGGCGCCAGGCCATACCGGCGAGGCACCCGAAACGTTTTTCCACAGCGCGATATAACCCCTTCGACTTTGGGGTTGTTTCAGTGAAGCGGGCTAACCGCTATACTTGCGCCCGCCTGCGAACCGTGGCCGCAGGCGTGAATAGCCACCATTGAGGGTGAACGCGTGAACCTAATTATGAAAATGCTGGCTGCACCAGCAACCGTACTGGCCCTCTGGGCTGTCAGCGCTCAAGCTGCGACGAATGACGACATTGCCAAACGCCTTGAGCCGGTCGGCCAGGTGTGTGTTCAAGGGCAAGAGTGCAAGGGGATGGAAGTCGCTGCTTCGGCAGGCGGCGGTGGCGGCGCCAAGACGCCGGACGAAGTGATTGCCAAACATTGCAACGCTTGCCACGGCTCCGGCCTGTTGGGCGCGCCGAAAATCGGTGACACCGCAGCCTGGAAAGAGCGCGCCGATCACCAGGGCGGCCTCGACGGCATCCTGGCCAAGGCCATCACCGGCATCAACGCCATGCCGCCGAAAGGCACCTGCGCCGATTGCTCGGACGACGAGCTGAAGGGCGCGATCCAGAAGATGTCCGGCCTGAAATAAGCCGCGCTTCTGACGAAAAAAACCGTCTTCGGACGGTTTTTTTGTGCCCGCGATTCGGGCCTGAGGCTGTTCTTTGCAGCAAACAACCGGCAATCTCGGTCGTACCTCTATTCACGGAACGGGCAGGAGGCTTCAGATGGTGCAGTTGTGTTCGATCGAACAGGCAGTGGACGACGTGCTGGCGCGGTTGCCGGCGCACATCCACATGGGCCTGCCGCTGGGGCTGGGCAAACCCAATCCCTTCGTCAACGCGCTGTACCGGCGGATTGCCGGATTGCCCGAACGTCAGCTGACGATCTACACCGCCCTGTGCCTCGGCCGACCCGCGTTGGGCGACGGTTTGCAGAAGCGCTTCATCGAACCCTTCGTCGAGCGGGTGTTCGGCGATTACCCGGAACTGGAATTCCTCGCCGACCTGCACCGCGACAGCCTGCCGTCCAACATCCGCATCGAGCAATTCTTCATGCAGCCCGGCAGCCTGCTTAACAGCGCGCCGGCCCAGCAGGATTACGTCAGCAGCAACTACAGCCACGCCGCCCGTGATATCAACGCCGCCGGCCTGAACCTGGTGGCGCAGTTGCTCGCCAGCAGCAGCGAACACCCGGATCGTCTGAGCCTGAGCTGCAACCCGGACATCACCCTCGACCTGTTCCCGATGATCGCCAAACGCCGGGCAGCGGGGGAAACGATCCTGCTGGTCGGCCAGGTGCACACCGAGTTGCCGTACATGCCGGGTGACGCCGAAGTCGACATCGATACCTTCGACCTGCTGATCGACGAGAAAGACAGCAGCACGCTGTTTTCCACGCCGAACATGCCCGTGGGATTTCAGGATCACTTCATCGGTTTGCACGCCAGTACCTTGGTGCGCGATGGCGGTACTTTGCAGATCGGCATCGGCTCGATGGGCGATGCGCTGACCGCTGCATTGCTGGCGCGTCAGGCCGACAACGCCGGATACCAAGACTTGCTGGCCGATGTGAACCTCAGCCAGTGGGCGCAGTTGATCGAACGCGAGGGCGGCATCGAACCCTTCGCCAAAGGCCTGTACGGTTGCAGCGAAATGTTCGTCAACGGCCTGCTGGTGCTGGCCGAAGCCGGGATCATCCGGCGCAAGGTCTACCCGGATGTACAGACTCAGCAGCAAGCCAACGCCGGGACCCTCGACGAAGCGGCGCAAACCGACGGCCTGTCGATCCACGGCGGTTTCTTCCTCGGGCCGCGCAGTTTCTATGAACGCTTGCGTGAGTTGCCGCTGAGCAAACGGCTTGAATTCAACATGACCCGCATCAGCTACATCAACGAGCTGTACGGTCAGGAAGAACTCAAACGTCTGCAGCGTCTGGATGCGCGGTTCATAAACACCGTATTCACCATGACCCTGCTGGGTGCCGGGGTGGCGGATCAACTGGAAGACGGGCGGGTACTCAGCGGCGTCGGCGGGCAATACAACTTCGTTGCCCAGGGGCATGCGTTGCACGATGCGCGCTCCATCCTGCTGCTGCGCAGCTGGCGCGAATCCGGTGGCGATGTCAGCTCGAACATTGTCTGGGAATACGGCCATTGCACGATTCCACGGCACCTGCGCGATATCGTGGTCACCGAGTACGGCATCGCCGATCTGCGCGGCAAGTCGGATGCGGTGGTGATCGAGGCGTTGCTCAATATCAGCGATTCACGCTTCCAGCAGGGGCTGATCGAGCAGGCGCAGAAGGTCGGCAAGCTGCCGAAGGATTTCCGTCTCGATCCTCGTTTTGCCGACAACACCCCGCAACGCTTGCAGGCGATTGCCGCGCGGCATCCGAACCTGTTTCCGGAGTATCCGCTGGGCTGCGACTTCACTGAGGTCGAGAAGGATCTGTTGCGGGCGCTGAACTGGCTCAAGAGCAAATTCAAGCTGACCGAGATTCTGGAGCTGGGCAAGGCGGCGCTGGATGCGCCTGAGGCTTCGCTGTATCCGGAGCATCTGGCGCGCATGCAGCTCACTGATCCGGAAGGTCTGAAGGAAGACCTGTTTCAGCGGTTGTTGCTAACGGGCCTGAAGGCCACCGCGCAATAACAAACAACAAAAAACCTGTGGGAGCGGGCTTGCCCGCGATGGCGGTTTATCACTCAACTAGGATGTTGAAGGATATGGCCCCATCGCTGGCAAGCCAGCTCCCACAGGTATTGCAGTGTGTTTGCGCCTATCAGCGATTACTCGATGAAAGTCACCACGCCATCCTTCAGCGACTTCACGCGAGCCAGCGACTCGACGCGGTAACCCTGCGAATCCAGTTCCGCACGGCCGCCCTGGAACGACTTCTCGATCACGATGCCCAGGCCCGCGACGGTGGCGCCGGCCTGCTTGATGATCGAGATCAGCGCCTGGGACGCCTTACCGTTGGCCAGGAAGTCGTCGATGATCAGCACGCGGTCGCTGCTGGTCAGGTGACGCGGGGAGATGGCCACGGTGCTTTCGGTCTTCTTGGTGAACGAGTAAACGGTGGCCGACAGCAGGTTTTCAGTCAGGGTCAGGGACTGTTGCTTGCGGGCGAAGATCACCGGCACGCCGAGGTTCAGGCCGGTCATGATCGCCGGGGCGATGCCAGAGGCTTCGATGGTGACGATCTTGGTGATGCCCGAATCCTTGAACAGCGTGGCGAATTCGTCGCCGATCAGCTTCATCAGGGCCGGGTCGATCTGGTGGTTCAGGAAGGCGTCGACCTTCAGGACCTGGTCGGAAAGCACAATGCCTTGTTCGCGGATTTTCTGGTGCAATGCTTCCATGAAGCTGTCCTCATTTGACGCTTTGTGCGTCGAAGGTCTAGTAAAAAGTGGTCAATTCTAGCGCTTTAACATCGCGCGTATATCAGCCAGTGCGCTATTGCCCCGCACGGCTTTGACTTCGGTCGGTGTGTCGTCGTTGCCTTCCCAGGCCAGGTCGTCCGGCGGCAGTTCATCGAGGAAGCGGCTTGGCGCGCAATCGATGATCTCGCCGTACTGTTTGCGCTTGGCGGCGAAGGTAAACGCCAGGGTCTGGCGCGCGCGGGTGATGCCCACGTAGGCCAAGCGGCGTTCTTCTTCGATGGTGTCGGCTTCGATGCTGGAACGGTGCGGGAGGATTTCCTCTTCCATGCCCATGATGAACACGTAAGGAAATTCCAGGCCCTTGGACGCATGCAGGGTCATCATCTGCACGCCTTCGGCGCCGTCTTCCTCTTCCTGCTGACGTTCCAGCATGTCACGCAGGACCAGTTTGCCGATGGCGTCCTCGACGGTCATTTCGCCGTCTTCGTCTTTTTCCAGGGTGTTCTTCAAGGCTTCGATCAGGAACCAGACGTTGCTCATCCGGTAGTCCGCAGCCTTGTCGCTGGAACTGTTGGTGCGCAGCCAGTTCTCGTAGTCGATGTCCATGACCATGCTGCGCAGGGCGGAGATCGGGTCTTCGCCGGCGCATTGCTCGCGTACCTTGTCCATGAAGCGCTTGAAGCGCGACAGGCGATCGGTGAAGCGGCTGTCCAGATGCTCGCCCAGGCCGAGTTCGTCGGTGGCGGCGTACATCGAGATCTTGCGTTCGGTGGCGTAGTTGCCGAGTTTTTCCAGGGTCGTCGAGCCGATTTCACGGCGCGGCACGTTGATCACCCGCAGGAAGGCGTTGTCGTCGTCCGGGTTCACGATCAGGCGGAAGTAGGCCATCAGGTCTTTCACTTCCTGACGCCCGAAGAAGCTGTTGCCGCCGCTCAAACGGTATGGCACTTGATGGTGCTGCAGTTTCAGCTCGATCAGCTTGGCCTGGTAGTTGCCGCGATAGAGGATCGCGAAATCGCTGTACGGGCGGTCGGTGCGCAAGTGCAGGCTGAGGATTTCCATGGCCACGCGCTCGGCTTCGGCGTCCTCGTTGCGGCAGCGGATCACGCGGATCTCGTCGCCGTGGCCCATTTCACTCCACAGCTGCTTCTCGAATTCGTGCGGGTTGTTCGAGATCAGCACGTTGGCGCAGCGCAGGATGCGGCTGGTGGAGCGGTAGTTCTGCTCCAGCATCACCACTTTCAGGGACGGGTAGTCGTCCTTGAGCAGCATCAGGTTTTCCGGCCGCGCGCCGCGCCAGGCGTAGATGGACTGGTCGTCGTCGCCCACCACGGTGAACTGGTTGCGCTTGCCAATGAGCATTTTCACCAGCAGGTACTGGCTGGCGTTGGTGTCCTGGTATTCGTCGACCAGCAGGTAACGCACCTTGTTCTGCCACTTTTCGAGGATGTCGGCGTGCTCTTCGAAGAGTTTAACCGGCAGCAGGATCAGGTCGTCGAAGTCCACCGCGTTGAACGCCTTGAGCGTGCGCTGATAGTGGGTGTAGACGATGGCGGCGGTCTGTTCCTTGGGGTTACGGGCGTTTTCCAGGGCCTGGGCCGGCAGGATCAGGTCGTTTTTCCAGGCGCCGATCATGTTCTTGATCTCGTCGACGCCGTCGTCGCCTGCATATTCCTTCTGCATGATGTCGGTCATCAGCGACTTGACGTCGGTTTCGTCGAAGATCGAGAAACCGGGTTTGTAGCCCAGCCGTTCATGTTCCTTGCGGATGATGTTCAGGCCCAGGTTGTGGAAGGTGCAGACCGTCAGGCCGCGACCTTCGCCTGCACGCAGCAGGGTGCCGACCCGTTCCTTCATCTCACGCGCGGCCTTGTTGGTGAAGGTCATGGCGACGATGTACTGGGCACGGATGCCGCAGTTCTGGATCAGGTGCGCGATCTTGCGCGTGATCACACTGGTCTTGCCGGAGCCAGCACCGGCGAGCACCAATAGAGGGCCGCCGACGTAGTTCACGGCTTCTTGCTGCCGGGGATTGAGTCGGGACATACGAAAATTCGGGAGTCGTTGACGAAATGGGCCGGCATTTTAACAGGCTCAGCGATTTGTGCTGCTCTCTCCGACTTGTGACGCAGCACGCGATTCAAATTTGCCGGTTTTGTTACTTTCACGCAGGATGCGCGGTGATTTTGCGGCTAATGTTCTCATTCGTGACACAAAATAACGTTTTGATAACCGTTGTCGTTTGGTCATTGGTAGCCGCAACGGCATAATGCCCGCCGCCCACATCATTGCAGAGTCTAGGGAGTCAGCTTGACTACGCCTGTCGAACCCTTGCGTTTGCTGCTACTGGCCGAAGAGCCAGCGTGGACAGCGTTATTGCGCGAGTGTCTGGCTCCGTTGGGAAGTGCGGCGGTGCTGATCAGCGCGCCGAGCTGGGAGTCGGTCAGCAGTCTGTTCGAAGACAACCGCCACGCGGTGTTGTTGACCGTTCCCGCGTTGCAGCCGGCGCCCGGCCGTTGCAGCCTGCCGACGGTATTGCTTCTGGAACACGAACCGGCGACCGCGCCCGATGGCGTCAGCGACTGGCTGGTATTCGATGCCCTCGATGCCGGCATGCTACGACGCTGCCTGCGGCATGTGCGCGAACGCGGCGTGCTGGAAAACACCCTGCAACGCCTGGCCGAGCAGGATCCGCTGACCGGCATCGCCAACCGCCAAGGCTTCCAGACCCTGCTCACGGCCCGTCTGGCGGAAAACGACGGTCGCGGTCTGGCCCTCGGGCACCTCGATCTCGACAACTTCCGCCACGCCAACGACGCCCTCGGCCACCAGGCCGGCGACCGCCTGATCCTGCAAGTCGTCGCACGGCTGAAAAGTCAGCTGGAAGTCGGCGATCAACTGGCGCGCCTCGGCAGCGATGAATTCGCCTTGCTGATCGATACCCGCCGCGCCCCGCAACGGGCCGAATGGATGGCCGAACGCATCACCGAAGCGCTGGCTGAACCTTACTGGGTCGATGGCGAAAGCCTGCTGATCGGCTCCAGCCTCGGCATCGCCCATGCGCGGGCCCAGGGCGGCGCCGATCCGTTGATGTGGCACGCGCACATCGCCATGCAGCAGGCCAAGAGCACCCAAGGCTGCACCTTTCATATCTTCAACGAACGAATTAACCGCAACGCGCGAAGCATGGCCGACCTCGAAAGCGAGCTGCGCCGGGCCTTGCGTCGCGACGAGCTGGAGCTGCACTACCAGCCGCGCCTGAACCTGCAGGACGGCCAGATCGTCGGCCTCGAAGCGCTGGTGCGCTGGCGCCACAGCGAACGCGGCCTGCTACCACCGAGCGAATTCGTGCCGCTGGCCGAGCAGAGTGGCCTGATCGTGCCGCTGGGTTACTGGGTGATTTCCCGGGCCCTGCGCGATATGCAGGCGTTGCGCGAACGCGGATTGCCGGCGCTGCACATGGCGATCAACCTGTCGTTCCGCCAGTTTCAGGACAGCCAGTTGCTGCCGACGCTCAGCCGTCTGATCGCCGAGCGCGGAGTCGAAGCGCAGTGGCTGGAATTCGAACTCACCGAAACCGCCGTGATGCGCCGCAGCGATCTGGTCAAGCAGACCATGGACGCGCTCGGTCGCCTCGGCGTGCGTTTCTCGCTGGATGATTTCGGCACCGGGTTCTCGTCGTTCGTGCATCTCAACAGCCTGCCGATCACCTTGCTGAAGATCGACAAGAGTTTCGTCGGTGGCATGGAGCAGCGCGAAGAGAACCGCAAACTGGTGCACGCGATGATCAACCTTGCGCACAACCTGCACCTGGAAGTGGTTGCCGAAGGGGTGGAAACCCGCGAGCAACTGGATCTGTTGCGCGGGTTCGGTTGCGATCAGGTGCAGGGTTACCTGATCAGCAAGCCGTTGCCGTTGACGGAACTGGTTGATTACCTGGTGGCTGATGCCAGTCAGCCGCCGCTGGGCATTGTGGTTTAGCCTCAAGTCCCTGTGGGAGCGAGCTTGCTTCCACAGGGAAACTCATTCCGGCTGAGCGATCTTGAAGCCTTGAGGTTGCGGCTCAAGCCGAATCATTCGCTTCATCTTCCATTCGAATGCCAGCGTCAGGCTCACCGCCGCACAGGCCAGCCCAAGCGCCAGACCCCACCAGACGCCGGTCGGCCCCCAGTGCAGATGGAACGCCATCAGCCACGCCGCCGGCGCACCGATCAGCCAGTAGCAACCGAGCCCGACCAGAAATGTGGTCTTGGCATCCTTGAGCCCGCGGATGCAGCCCATGGCAATCGTCTGCGTGCCGTCGAACAGCTCGAACCACGCTGCCACGGCGAGCAGGCTCACCGCCAGACGAATCACCTCGGCAAACGCCGGATCGTTATGGTCGAGGAACAAGCCGACCAACTGATTCGGCAGCAGCCAGAACACCATCGCAAACCCCAGCATTACCACTGCTCCGAAGACGATGCCGACCCGCCCGGACATCCGCGCATCGCTCAATTGCCCGGCGCCGTAATGCTGGCCGACGCGCATGGTGATCGCATACGACATCCCCGCCGGAACCATGAACGCCACCGAGACGATTTGCAGAGCGATCTGGTGCGCCGCCAGTTGCGTGCTGCCCATGGTGCCCATGCACAGCGCCGCGAAGGCGAACAGCCCGACTTCCACCGCGTAGGTCCCGCCGATCGGCAGACCCAGGCGCCAGAGCTCTTTGAGGTACTGCCGGTTCGGCCGCGACAGGCCTTCACGCAGCGGGTAAGCGTCGTAGGCCGGATGCCGGCGAATGTGCCAGGCCAGTGCGAGTGCCATGCAGTTGGCGACAATCGCCGTGACCAGGCCGATACCGGTCAACCCGAGCTGCGGCAGGCCGAACATGCCGGTGATCAGCGCGTAATTGAGCAGGAAGTTGGCCACCGTGCCGGCGAGGCTGATGACCATCACCGGCGTTGCCCGGCCGATGGCGCTGGTGAAACCGCGCAGGGCCATGAAACTCAGGTAGCCGGGCAGGGCGAACGGCAGGGCGATCAGAAATTGCCCGGCGGCGTTGACGTTGGTCTCGGTCTGGCCGAACAGCAACAGCACCGGTTTCAGATTCCACAACAGCAGCCCGGCACCGAGTGCCATCAGCCACGCCAGCCACAGCCCGGCCTGAGTCAGGCGGGCGGCGCCGATGATGTCGCCGGCGCCCTGACGAATCGCCACCAGAGTGCCGACCGCCGCGATCACGCCGATGCAGAAAATCGACACGAACGAATAGCTCGCCGCGCCCAGGCCACCGCCGGCCAGCGCTTCGGGGCTGAGGCGGGCCATCATCAGGGTGTCGGTCAGCACCATCAGCATGTGCGCCAACTGCGAGGCGATCAACGGCCCCGCCAGCCGCAGGATGGCCCAGAGTTCGGTACGCACAGGACGCTGCATGTTTTCACATCCTTTTAATAGAGGGAGCAAGAGACCGCCGATTCTCAGGGTTTGGCGCAGGTTGCACAAAGGGATAAAAAGGATGGGTGGCATGATTAAAACTCATCCTGCCGCGATTCTGCTAAGTTGGCGCAATCCCGCCATTGGAGCGTTGTGCATGTCCCGTCGTCTTCCACCCTTGTATGCCCTGCGCGCATTCGAAGCGGCGGCCCGCCACAGTTCGTTCACCCGGGCAGCCGAAGAGTTGTCGATCACTCAAAGTGCGGTGAGCCGGCACATCCGCACGCTCGAAGAGCACTTCGCCTGCCGCTTGTTCCACCGCAGCGGGCGCAACCTGCAACTGACCGAGTCGGCGCGCCTGCTGCTGCCGGGCATCCGTGATGGCTTTGCCGCGCTGGAACGTGCCTGCAATACCTTGCGCGCCGAAGATGACATCCTGCGCATGAAAGCCCCGTCGACCCTGACCATGCGCTGGTTGCTGGCGCGGCTCAGTCGCTTTCGTCATCTGCAGCCAGGTAACGAGGTGCAACTGACCAGCGCGTGGATGGACGTGGATTCGGTGGACTTCAATAACGAGCCCTTCGATTGCGCGGTGTTGTTGAGTGACGGGCATTTCCCGCCGGACTGGGAAGCCAGCCTGCTGTTTCCGGAGGAGCTGATTCCGGTCGGCGCGCCGAATCTGCTCAACGATCAGCCGTGGGACGTGGCGCGGCTGGCCAGCGCCGAATTGCTGCACCCGACGCCGGACCGCCGCGACTGGCGCAGTTGGCTGGAGCACATGGGGCTGTCGGATCAGGTGTCGCTCAAGGGCGGACAGGTGTTCGATACTCTGGAACTGGGGATGATTGCGGCGGCTCGGGGCTATGGGGTTTCCATGGGCGATCTGCTGATGGTGGCCGAGGATGTCGCGCAAGGACGCTTGAGTCTGCCGTGGCCGACGGCGGTCGCCAGCGGCCTGAATTATTACCTGGTGTGGCCAAAGACTCGTCCGGGAGGTGAACGTTTGCGCCGTCTGAGCGACTTCCTGCAAGGCGAAGTCCGCGCCATGGCGCTGCCGGCGGTCACGCGCTTGAGCTGAAACGTTCGAGCCTGCACAATGCCGGCCTTTCGCCATAACCCTGTTTTTCGCTCAAGTATTCGGTTTTACCGCCGAATACGTGCATGTGGAACCGTCGTGCCGGTCTCCACGATTCACCCCCCATTAGAAAATTATCCGAGCTGCGATCAAGGAGGATCGGAAGTTCGGCCAGGAGCTGTCCATGTCTCAACCTCGCGCTCGGATCGCCTCGCAGCTGGGCCTCGCGCTCGCCGTGATACTGGCGATAGTCATCAGCGGCAGTACGGTGTTCGCTCTGCGTTCGCTGGACACTGCCAACCTCGCCACCCGTGAAGAACACTTGGCCAGCGAGGCACGCCTGCTCGCCGACCAATTGAGCACCTTCCACGGCACGCTGCGTGAAAGCACCCAGCGCTTGAGCGGGTTGTTCGAGAAGCGCTTCAGTGCAGGTCTGAGCATTCATCCGAGCGAGCCGGTGACCGTGGCCGGCACCCAGACCCCGGGCCTGCACCTGGGCAGCGAAGTGTTGAACAACAATTTCAAGGAAGTCGACGAGTTCAAACAGATGACGGCGGGTGTCGCCACGCTGTTCGTGCGCAGCGGCGAAGATTTCATCCGCGTCAGCACCTCGCTGACCAAACAGGATGGCACCCGCGCCATCGGCACCGTGCTCGATCACGCCCACCCGGCCTATGCGAAGTTGATGGCAGGGCAGGGCTACGTCGGTCGTGCTCTGCTGTTCGATCGCTCCTACATGACCCAATACACCCCGGTGCGTGACAGCAGCGGCAAGGTGATTGCGGTGTTGTTCGTCGGCTTCGATTACACCGACGCGCAGAACGCCCAGTTCGACAACCTCAAGCGCTTCCGCATCGGCCAGACCGGTTCGCTGGCATTGCTGGACGAGAAAAACCAATGGCTGGTGGCGCCGGCGGGCGTGCAGGCGCTGGATCAAGCGATTCCTGTGGTCAACGATTTGGCGAAGGCGCCGGGTAAAGGCCGGTTCTGGAGCGACAAGTCCGAAGATTTCTACAGCATTGCCGTGCCTTTCGAAGGCGGCCCGTGGTCGGTGGTGGCGAGCATGCCGAAGGCTGAGATCCGCGCGGTGACCTGGAGCGTCGGCACTCAGCTGGCCATCGGCAGTCTGCTGGCGATGTTGCTGGCGGTCGGTTCCGTGGTCTGGTTGCTGCGCAGCAAACTGGCGCCGCTGGGCGATCTGGTCCGTCAGGCCGAAGCCTTGGGCGCCGGTGATCTGAGCGTGCGTCTGAGCGTGTCGAGCAACGACGAAATCGGTCAACTGGCTCGCGCGTTCAACCAGATGAGCCAGGCCCTGTCGACCATGGTCGAGCACATCCGCCGCGCCTCGGAAGAGGTCAACCGTCGGGCTCAAGCGCTGTCCGGTCTGTCTGGCGGCGCCTATGAAGGCATGGAGCAACAGTCTGGCGAAATTACCAGCATGGCCGGTGCGGTTGAAGAGTTCTCCGCTACGTCGCTGAACATTGCCGACAACATGGGCAACACCCAGCGTCTGGCTCAGGAAAATGCCCAGCAGACCCAGATCGGTCGCACCTCGATGGAAGAAGCATCTTCCTCGCTGGAGCAGATTGCCGGTGCGCTGAACACCACCGCGACCGTGATCAACACCCTGGGTCAGCGCTCCCAGGAAATCGGCGGCATCGTCAGCGTGATTACCTCGATTGCCGAACAGACCAACCTGCTGGCACTCAACGCTGCCATCGAAGCGGCCCGCGCCGGTGAACAAGGTCGCGGGTTTGCCGTGGTGGCCGACGAGGTGCGCAGCCTCGCCTCGCGTACCCGTCAGGCGACGGATGAAATTTCCAGCATGATTCACAGCATTCAGCAGGAAACCGGCAACGCCATCAGCAACATGGAGCAGGGCAACCTGCTGATGCAGGAAGGCCTGTCGCGCAATGCCAATGTGGCGTCGGCGCTGGCGCGCATTGACGAGCAAAGCCGCTCGGCGGGTGAGCAGTTTGCCGCGATCACCACCGCGACTCAGGAGCAGAGCAGCACCGCGACTTTGCTCAGCAGCAACTTGCAGAGCATCGCGATGGCCAACAGCGAGCAGCGCGAAGTGGTATCGAACCTGGCCATCACCGCCAAGGAACTGGAAGGCCTGGCAGCCGACCTGCGCCAGGAAGTCGACCGCTTCCGGTGAGGCGTCTCTGAAATAGCTATCGCGAGCAGGCTCGCTCCCACAGGGTTTTTGTTGGACCTGTGAGAGCGAGCCTGCTTGCGTTTGGGCCCGCCACGACCTCGACACTTACTGAGTCGCCGGCCGATACTGCAACGCTTCGGCCAGATGTTCGCGACTGATATCCGCGCACTTCTCCAGATCCGCCAGCGTCCGCGCGACCTTGAGCAGCCGATGCGCCGAGCGCAGCGACAAGGTCAGTCTTTCGCACGCGGTCTCCAGCCAGGTTTCATCGGCTGTGGATAACTTGCAGTGCTTCTTCAGCCCCGGCAAATCGAGAAATGCATTGGCACAGCACTGGCGTTTTTGCTGACGCTCGCGGGCCTCGGCGACCAGCGCGGCCGCGCTGGCGCTGTCCTCTCCCGGTTTTACCGCAGGGTTCAGCGCTGTCGCCTCCCGCGCCACCGTCAGGTGCAAATCGATCCGGTCCAACAACGGCCCCGACAGTTTGTTGCGATAGCGCTGCACCATGTCCGGCGTGCATGAGCACTTGCCGCTCGGTTCGCCAAGATATCCACAGGGACAGGGATTCATCGCCGCCACCAGCTGGAATCTCGCGGGAAACCGCACCCTTTCCTTGGCCCGTGCGATGACGATGCAGCCGGATTCCAGCGGTTCGCGCAGAACCTCCAGCACCTTGCGATCAAACTCGGGCAGTTCATCGAGAAACAGTACGCCGTGATGGGCGAGCGTGATTTCGCCGGGTTGCGGTTTTGAGCTGCCACCGACCAGTGCCGGCCCGGAGGCCGAGTGATGCGGCTGGCGAAACGGGCGCTGCGGCCAGTGGGTCAACGGTGCGCCGCTGGCGACGGATTGAATCGCCGCCACCTCCAGCGCCTCACTCTCGGCCAGCGGTGGCAGCAACCCCGGTAAACGACTGGCGAGCAACGTCTTGCCCGTGCCCGGCGGCCCGCTGAACAGCAGGTTGTGCGCGCCGGCGGCGGCAATCAGCAGCGCCCGCTTGGCGGCCAGTTGGCCCTGTACTTCATTCAGGTCGGGATAGGGTTTCGCGGCATGGATCAGCCCATCCGAGACATAAGGCTCGACCGGCGTATGCCCGTTGAAATGCGCCACGGCCTCCAGCAGGTGATCCACCGCGATCACCCTCAGCCCAGATGCCAGACAAGCCTCCTCGGCATTCGCCCGTGGCACCACCAGCGTCCGCCCGGCCTTGCGCGCTGCCAGTGCCGCCGGCAACACCCCGCGCACCGCCCGCACGGCGCCGGACAACGCCAGTTCGCCAAGGCACTCCACGTCATCCAGCGTCAACGTCGGCACCTGCACACTCGCCGACAGAATCCCCAGCGCAATCGCCAGATCGAACCGCCCGCCATCCTTGGGCAAATCAGCCGGCGCCAGATTCAGCGTGATCCGCCGCGCCGGAAACTGCAGCCCCGAATTGATGATCGCACTGCGCACCCGGTCCTTGCTCTCTTTCACCGCGGCTTCGGGCAGGCCGACCATGGTCAGCGAGGGCAAGCCGTTGGCGAGGTGAACTTCGACGGTGACGGCGGGAGCATCCACGCCAATCTGGGCGCGGCTGTGGACAATGGCGAGGGACATGATCGTTCCTTGAGTTGAATCGGGAGCCGCTTCCTGCGGGTTTTTGAAGGGTAGTCGGGGAGGGGAGTGTTGGAGGGACAGTTGCTTGGGCAAACCTTCACAGGATGTTGCGTTCGATAGCCGCACATATCTCGAGGCGAAAAAAAAACCGCCTTGAGGAGACGGTTTTTAGTTGCAGGCTTCGGTGAGTCCAAGGCCTGCGCATCCTTAGTGGACACACTCACGTTTGCTGAGGTTATGCAGGTTTGCTCCTGTATGCAAGCGTCAAGATCATTTGGCGCCCAGCAAGGCAGGGCTGAGACATGACGTGCCTGATATGCCGGGAATACTTGCTTAACGGCTTGATACACCTTGTTTAAATGCATTTGAAGGGGCTGCAATACCATCCGTTGCGACGATGCCCACTCATGGAGTGTTCACAGAGTGTGGCCGGGAGCGTAAAGATTTCATGTCCCCCAACACGGTGTGAGAACCGTGCCGGTGCTTTTTTGGGGGATCCACACCCGGCCGCCTTGGTGGGCACACTCACGTGTAGTCCCGTAGGTGTTCGTACGCCGGAAAGAGCATCGGAGGTTTGGCCCCACGCAAGGAGGGCCAAAATATGTCTAAGTTTCTTAAACATATGTGGCGCCTCGTCAGGATCGCGCTATGGGCTTTTCGCCTGTACGAGATTCTGCGAGACCGTTGGAATAATTCGCTTTAAGAATTGAACCGACGGAAACCGCTCCTGCCTCGGCAGGAGCGGTTTTAGCTTCTCGATATTTACTCAGCCGGCGGCGTCAGCTTCGCTTCCAGCTCCGCCACCTTCGCCTCAAGGCTCTCGAGCCGGGCGCGAGTGCGCGCCAGCACTACCATCTGACTGTCAAACTCTTCGCGGCTCACCAGGTCCAGTTTGCTGAAGGCACTTTGCAGCAGCATCTTGAACTGGCTTTCGATTTCGGCTTTTGGCAAGGGCGTGTCGCCGCTGAACAGGCGGGAGGCGGTGCCGCTCAGGGCGTCGAGGAAGTCTTTGGGCGCGAGCATGGGATATGTCCTGGAAACTATGGCCGGCAGTGTATCACGCAGTGTCTATAGTCATTGGTGCAGGCACGGATGCACGCTTTTCGCGCAACTGGATGCACGGCCACGCACCGTTGTTGTGCGTATCCCGAGTGCCATTTGGGTGATGGCATCTGCCGCAGCGGCCAAGGGATTGAAATCAGTGGTTTTTGGCGAGATGGCAAGCTTTCTGCTTAGTCACCTTCGACCCATGCACTGATGCAGTCGCTGTGACGAATGCAGTGCGGCAGACGGAGCGGGGAGTTTCGTCTGGAGCGGTTAGCTGGCGTCGACAACGAAGCGTTACAAAGCCAGGCACTGCGCTTAGACTTGAGTCGGGTTTGTTTTCCTGGGGCAAGTCCACCAATTCGGGAGAGAGTTTCATGAAGCTAGTCACTGCCATCATCAAGCCGTTCAAGTTGGACGACGTGCGCGAGTCGCTGTCCGAAATCGGCGTGCAGGGCATTACCGTTACTGAAGTCAAAGGCTTCGGTCGGCAGAAGGGTCACACCGAGCTGTATCGCGGCGCGGAGTATGTGGTCGATTTTCTGCCCAAGGTGAAAATCGACGTTGCCATCGACGACAAGGATCTGGATCGGGTTATCGAGGCGATAACCAAGGCTGCCAACACCGGCAAGATCGGTGACGGCAAGATCTTCGTGGTCAATCTGGAACAGGCGATCCGCATCCGTACCGGCGAAACCGATACCGACGCGATCTAAACGCCGCCACAAACCCAACGCCCCAGGAGAAAACAATATGACTCTGCGTAAATTCGCAGGGCTAGGAGCCCTGTTGTCTATCGTAATGCCCGGCCTGGCCATGGCGGCAGACGAAGTGGCAGCTCCAGTCCTGAACTCCGGCGACACCGCCTGGATGCTCACCTCCACAGCCCTCGTGCTGTTCATGACCATTCCTGGCCTCGCGCTGTTCTACGGCGGCATGGTTCGGTCGAAAAACATTCTTTCCGTGATGATGCAGTGCTTCGCCATTACCGGTCTGATCAGCGTCCTGTGGGTCATTTATGGCTACAGCATCGCGTTCGACACCACCGGCATGGAGCAGGGCGTCGTCAACTTCAACTCGTTCGTGGGCGGTTTCGGCAAGGCGTTCCTGGCCGGCGTCACCCCAGCGAGCCTGACCGGCCCGGCGGCGCTGTTCCCCGAGGCGGTCTTCATCACCTTCCAGATGACCTTCGCGATCATCACCCCGGCGCTGATCGTCGGTGCGTTCGCCGAGCGGATGAAGTTCTCCGCGATGCTGATCTTCATGGGCATCTGGTTCACCCTGGTCTACGCACCGATCGCGCACATGGTCTGGTCCGGCAACGGCGGCCTGATGTGGGACTGGGGCGTACTCGACTTCGCCGGCGGCACCGTGGTGCACATCAACGCCGGTGTGGCCGGTCTGATTGCCTGCCTGGTACTGGGTAAACGCAAAGGCTTCCCGACCACCCCGATGGCGCCACACAATCTGGGTTACACCCTGATGGGCGCAGCGATGCTGTGGGTTGGCTGGTTCGGTTTCAACGCCGGTTCCGCTGCTGCCGCCAACGGCACCGCGGGCATGGCGATGCTGGTGACCCAGATTGCGACCGCCGCTGCGGCACTGGGCTGGATGTTCGCCGAGTGGATCACTCACGGCAAACCAAGCGCACTGGGTATCGCATCCGGCGTCGTCGCAGGTCTGGTCGCGATCACTCCGGCGGCTGGCACCGTGGGCCCGATGGGCGCACTGGTGATCGGTCTGGCGGCAGGCGTGGTGTGCTTCTTCTGCGCTACCACCCTGAAACGCAAACTCGGTTATGACGACTCCCTGGACGCCTTCGGCGTGCACGGTATCGGCGGTATCCTCGGCGCGATCCTGACCGGTGTGTTCGCTGCACCGTCGCTGGGTGGCTTCGGCACCGTCACCGACATCGCCGCACAAGTATGGATTCAGTGCAAAGGCGTCGGCTTCACCGTGATCTACACCGCGATCGTCACCTTCATCATCCTCAAGGTACTGGATGCCGTGATGGGTCTGCGCGTGACCGAGGAAGAAGAATCGGTCGGCCTGGATCTGGCACAACACAACGAGCGCGGCTACAACCTGTAAGCACGCGCCGCAAAAAACTTGCCCGGCTCGCCGGGCATTTTTTTGTCTGGAATTTGTCTTCCCTGATACAGCTGAAAGGATTTTTCGTACTGCTTTGGTCGTGTTTACGACGAGTGTTTTTCTGCGGCCAAAGGCTTACATCATTGAAGGAATATTAGGGCCTTTGTTTTTTTCCAGAGCGCGCTAGAATGCGCCCCGAACGTGCGGAGAACTGTATGTGGCAACAGACTCTGATAACCCTGCGGGCACGGCCCCGGGGCTTTCATCTGGTGACGGACGAGTTGCTCGCCGGCCTGCCTGAACTCAAGGCATGCCGGGTCGGTCTGTTGCATTTGTGGCTGCAGCATACCTCGGCGTCGTTGACCATCAACGAGAACGCCGATCCGGCGGTACGTCGCGACTTCGAACGATTTTTCAATCGTCTGATCCCACAAGGAGCAGACGGCTATGAGCATAACGACGAAGGCCTGGACGACCTCCCGGCGCACTTCAAGGCCAGCGTGCTGGGCTGCCAGATCAGTTTGCCGGTAACGGCGGGCCGACTGGCACTGGGCACCTGGCAAGGCGTTTACCTGGGCGAGCACCGTGATCATGGCGGTGCCCGTAAAGTCCTCGCCACCTTGCACGGTGAAGGGGCATAAACCGTTGGTCACCAATGGTTACCGATTTTTTTCCGGCGACTTTCGACAGTCGCCAAAGCTGGTCTATAACTAATCTGCTTTTCGCAAGTCATGAGGTAGAACATGAGCGACGATGATCTGGAAAACGACGACCTCGAAGTAGGCGACGAAGACGAGGCCGAAGACGGTCTGGAAGCAGCAGCGGAAGACGTTGCTGAAGACGATGGCGGTGACGATACGCCGGCCCCGGCTGCCAAAGGCAAGGCCAAGGCTGCGGTGTCGGTCGACGAGTTGCCGAGCATCGAAGCCAAGAACAAGGAGCGCGATGCCCTGGCCAAGGCCATGGAAGAGTTCCTTGCGCGCGGCGGCAAGGTGCAGGAAGTGGAGGCCAACGTGGTCGCCGATCCGCCCAAGAAGCCGGACAACAAGTACGGCAGCCGCCCTATCTGAGGCGTGTCGCTTGCTTGCTGAAAAAGCCCGCCGTCGCTGCGGGCTTTTTCATGGGCGAAAGAAAGTTAGCCGCGGCTGTTCCAGCGGGCGAGCACCGCGGGCAGATCGTTCAGGCTGCGAATCTCGGCATCCGGCAGGCGCTCCGCTTCCCAGTCCTTGCCGGCCGGGTTGAACCAGATCGCTCGCAGACCGGCCTGCTGCGCCCCGGCGATGTCATCCCCCGGGTGATCGCCGATATGCACAGCGGCTTCGGCGCTCACGCCGCCGCGCTGCAACGCTTCATGGAACAGTCGAGCATCCGGCTTGGCTATGCCGATGTCTTCGGCACACAACGCAAACTTGAAGTAATCCGCCAGCCCGAGACGACGGACATCGGCGTTGCCGTTGGTGACCACCCCGAGGGCGTAATGCTTGGCGAGGGTTTCCAGGATCGGCTCGACCTCCGGGAACACCTCGATCTGATGCCGCGCATGCAGAAACACTTCAAAACTCTTGTCCGCCAGATCCGACGCTTCGCCGTGGGCGTACCCGGCTTCTTCCAGCGCATGGAACAGCACGCGCCGGCGCAACGCGCTGATGCGGTGCTTCAGGCCCGGTTCGTTGGCCAGCACCCGCTCGCGGATCGACCACAGATGCTCGACCGGCACCGCGCCCAGATTCGGCGCATGTTCGCTCAGCCATTCGCGCAAAACCGCTTCGGCGCTGACGATCACCGGGGCGGTGTCCCACAAGGTGTCGTCGAGGTCGAAGGTGATCAACTGGATGCTCATGAATCGTCGCCTTTCATGCGTTTGGCCCGTGGATGGGCGCTGTCGTAGACCGCCGCCAGGTGCTGGAAGTCCAGGTGGGTATAGATCTGGGTGGTCTTGATGTCCGAGTGGCCGAGCAGTTCCTGCACCGCTCGCAGGTCCTGAGAGGACTCGAGCAAATGGCTGGCGAAGGAGTGTCGCAGCATGTGCGGGTGCAGGTTCTGCCCCAGTTCGCGCTCGCCGGCGAGTTTGACCCGAACCTGAATCGCGCGCGGGCCGAGGCGTCGGCCTTGCTGGCTGACGAATACTGCGTCGTCTGCCGGGTTGGTCAGCGCCCGCAGCGGCAGCCATTGCTCCAGGGCTTCCCGGGCCTTTTTGCCGACGGGCAACAGGCGCGTCTTGCTGCCCTTGCCGAGTACCTGAACCATGCCGTCGGCCAGATCGAGCTGATCGAGATTGAGCCCGGTCAGCTCCGACAGACGCAGTCCGGAGGAATAGAACAACTCCAGAATCGCCTGATCGCGCCGCGCGAGGAAATCGTCCTCCACGGCACCTTCAAGCAGTTGCAGGGCGCGATCGGTGTCGAGGGTTTTCGGCAGCCGACGTTCGCCTTTGGGCGGTGCCAGGCCGGTGGCCGGATCGTGATCGCAGAGACCTTCACGATTCAGATAGTGATAGAGCCCGCGCACCGCTGAGAGCAGGCGCGCCAGACTGCGTGAGGACTGGCCCTGGGCATGCAGGCGGGCGATCAGGCTGCGCAGGCGCTGGATGTCCAGCGCCTGCCAGCTACCGATGTTCTGTTTGTTGCACCAGCCGAGGACTTTGTCGAGGTCGCGTCGGTAGGCCGACAGCGTGTGCGGCGACACCTGCCGCTCACTGCGCAGGTGTTCGCAGTAAGCGTCCAGTTGTCGTTCCATGCTCAGCGTACCGAGCGCAGGGAGCTGTTGACCCGTGGCAGCACGCGACCCATGACTTCGGCGATGTAGCTGAGGAACAGCGTGCCGACCGAGCTCTTGTAGTGCTGCGGATCACGGCTGGCGATGGCCAGGATTCCGTGGATGCCTTGATGGCTGACGGCGACCACGGCGGTGGAGCCGATCTGCTTGCGCTGTTCTTCGCCGAACAGGAAGTCCAGCTCATGCTCACGCAGGCTGCCGCTGACGCTCTTGCCTTCGGTGAGCAATCCGCCGATGGCGGTTTGCGCGTCGGCGTGGGTCACCCAGCGGCCGACCGGGGCCGGGTTGTCGCCCAGCAGGATCAGGCTGACGAAGGGCACCTGAAAATCCTGACGCAGGCTGTCTTCGACGCTGATCACCACGTCTTCCAGAGTGGCGGCGTCCATCAGGGCGAGGATCAAGCGGCGGGTCTTGTCGAACAGGCGATCGTTGTCCCGGGCGACGTCCATCAAGTGCGAGAGACGATGACGCATCTCGATGTTGCGGTCGCGCAGGATGGCCATCTGGCGCTCGACCAGCGAGACGGTATCGCCGCGCTGATGGGGGATGCGCAGGGACGGCAGCAGTTCTTCATGCTCGACGAAGAAGTCCGGATGAGCCTCCAGGTACGCGGCAACCGCTGCCGCCTCCAGGCTCTCGGACGCTGATTCACCGGACTGTCGGGCGGGTACCTGAGGCTTATCGGTCATGGCTTCTGCTCACTCAAAGACGCACTTGTCCTTCGTATACGCGCACTGCCGGGCCGGTCATCAACACCGGTTGGCCGGGGCCTGCCCACTCAATGGACAGACGCCCGCCCGGCAGGTCGATCAGCAGTGGCGAATCCATCCACCCCTGACTGATCGCAGCTACAGCAGCAGCGCAGGCACCGGTGCCGCAGGCCTGGGTTTCCCCGGCGCCGCGTTCCCAGACGCGCAGTTGCGCGCGATGGCGGTCGATGACCTGGAGAAAACCGACGTTGACCCGCGCCGGAAAGCGCGGATGGTGTTCGATTTTCGGCCCCAGTTCATGCACCGGTGCAGTGTTGATATCGCTGACCCGCAGCACCGCATGGGGGTTGCCCATGGACACCGCCGCCAGATCCACCGGCGTACCGTCGACATCGACCTGATAACTCAGGGCCTGTTCCGGCGCCTGGAACGGAATGTCCGCCGGCACCAGGCGCGGGGCGCCCATGTTCACGCCGATCTGGCCGTCGTTACGCACGTCCAGCTCGATGATGCCGCCCTTGGTTTCGACGCGGATCTGTCGCTTGGCGGTCAGACGCTTGTCGAGCACGAAGCGGGCGAAGCAGCGCGCACCGTTGCCGCACTGCTCCACTTCGGAGCCGTCGGAGTTGAAGATCCGGTAACGGAAATCCACATCCGGATTGCTCGGCGCTTCGACGATCAGCAACTGGTCGAAACCGATGCCGGTGTGCCGGTCGCCCCACATTTTTGCGTGCTTGGGCTGAATATGCGCGTGCTGGCTGACCAGGTCGAGAACCATGAAGTCGTTGCCCAGGCCGTGCATCTTGGTAAAACGCAGCAGCATGGGGTTACTCCGGCAGCAGGCTTTCGCCGGCAAACAGCTCGGCCACGGTTTCGCGGCGACGCACTTCAAATGCCTGATCACCATCCACCAGCACTTCGGCGGCACGGCCGCGAGTGTTGTAGTTGGAGCTCATCACGAAACCGTAGGCACCGGCCGAATGCACGGCCAGCAGATCGCCTTCTTCCAGCGCCAGTTCGCGTTCCTTGGCGAGGAAGTCGCCGGTTTCGCAGATCGGGCCGACGATGTCGTAGGTACGCGCAGCAGTATCGCGTGGCTTGACCGGGGTCACGTCCATCCAGGCCTGGTACAGCGCCGGGCGGATCAGGTCGTTCATGGCCGCGTCGACGATAGCGAAGTCTTTGTGCTCGGTGTGCTTGAGGTACTCGACCTGAGTCAGCAGCACACCGGCGTTGGCGACAATGAAGCGGCCTGGCTCGAACACCAGCGCCAGATCACGACCGACCAGACGCTCGCGTACAGCCTTGATGTAATCGGCGGCCAACGGCGGCTCTTCATCGCGATAACGCACACCCAGGCCGCCACCGAGATCGATGTGACGCAGGTGGATGCCGCAATCGCCGAGGCGATCGACCAGATCCAGCAGGCGATCGAGGGCATCGAGGAACGGCGGCAGGGTGGTCAGTTGCGAACCGATGTGGCAGTCGACGCCGACCACTTCCAGGTTCGGCAGGTGCGCGGCACGCACGTACACGTCTTCGGCGTCGGCGATGGCGATGCCGAACTTGTTCTCTTTGAGACCGGTGGAAATGTACGGGTGGGTGCCGGCATCGACGTCCGGGTTCACGCGCAGCGAGATCGGCGCACGAACGCCCAGTTCGGCGGCGACCACTTGCAGGCGCTCGAGCTCGTCGGTGGATTCGACGTTGAAGCAATGCACGCCGACTTCCAGCGCACGGCGCATGTCGTCACGGGTCTTGCCGACGCCGGAGAACACGATCTTGTCCGGGCTGCCGCCGGCGGCCAGAACACGCTCCAGCTCGCCACGGGAAACGATGTCGAAACCGGCACCGATACGGGCCAGGACATTCAGGACGCCGAGGTTGGAATTGGCCTTGACCGCGAAGCACACCAGGTGCGGCATGCCGGCCAGCGCATCGGCGTAGGCCAGGTACTGGGCCTCGATGTGCGCGCGGGAGTAGACGTAGGTCGGTGTGCCGAAGCGATCGGCGATGGCGGACAGCGCCACACCTTCCGCGAACAGTTCCCCGCCACGGTAGTTAAAAGCGTCCATGGCGATCCCTTAGTAAACGTCGTGCTTGTGTGCCTTGGAGACAGGCTGCTTTTGCGAAGACTGGGCTTGCTCGGCCGGGTCCTGATCTTCATCGGGCAGGTACAGCGGGCCTTTCTGACCGCAGGCCGAAACGAGACAGGCAACCGCGACGAGCGCAGCAAGGGAAGAGATCAGGCGCTTCATGGCGAAATCCTTGAAAATGCGTTAATTGCGCCGGAGTATACCGGCCACCCGGCAGCTTGCCTATGCGACGGAACTCCCGTCCGGCGGGGCTCGGGCTGCGGCGCGGAAACTTTTCCCGCGTGGCGGGTGGATATTTCGTCGCCGGGCAGGGCGCTTGGTCGTTATCCTTTGCAATCGGCTGGCAGCGTCCGTATCTTGCGGCGCTTGAGCCTGATCAGACATTTTTTGAGGTTGCCGCAATGAGTTTGTCCGAAGCCCGTTTCCACGATCTGGTCGATGAAACCCAGGAAAAACTGGAAGACATCTTCGACGACAGCGACCTGGACATCGACATGGAGAACTCGGCCGGTGTGCTGACCGTCAAGTTCGAGAACGGCACCCAGCTGATCTTCAGTCGTCAGGAACCGTTGCGTCAGCTGTGGCTGGCCGCGGTGTCCGGCGGTTTCCACTTCGACTACGACGAAGAAAGCGAACGCTGGATGTGCGACAAGAGCGAAGAACAGCTGGGCGAAATGCTCGAGCGCATCGTCAAGCAGCAGGCCGGCACCGAATTCGATTTCGAAGGCCTGTGATTTCGTGACTGATACTGCGCCCGTCCGTCCGCCGAAGCCGCTCTACAGCAACGTCAGCCCGGCCGTCCCTTCGCCGTGCACCGGCGTGTGCCGGCTGGATGAACAGAAGGTCTGCCTCGGCTGCATGCGCCATGTCGAAGACATCCGCGAGTGGCGTTCGGCCGATGACGAGCGCCGCCGGGTGATTTGCGCGCAGGCGGCTCAGCGCCGGCAGCTCGCCGGAGCGTAGCTTGTATATTTTTTGAGCTGTGATAGTGTCCGGAAACGCCTCAACCCATCGAGGCCTGGTGAAAACCCCGTCTTTTTTGGCGGGGTTTTGCTTTTTTTGTGTGCAGAAGAAAGGAGTCTGCCCGGATCATGACCGCACCTTCCATCACCCTTACCCGTCTGGACGTGCAACGTCTGGAGCGCCTGATCGACAGCCTGGATGACACGCTGCCGGGCGTGATCGCGCTGCAAACCGAACTGGACCGCGCCGATACCCTGGTCGGTCACGATGAAGTGCCTGCCGATGTCGTGACGATGAATTCCCGTGTGCACTGCCGCGAAGAGAGCAGTGGCAAGGACTACCACCTGACCCTGGTCTACCCGAAGCACGCCAACGCCGACGAAGGCAAAGTCTCGATCCTGGCCCCGGTCGGCAGTGCGCTGCTGGGCTTGAAGGTTGGTCAGCACATCGACTGGCCGGCTCCGGGTGGCAAGATCCTGAAACTGACTTTGCTCGAAGTCGAATCGCAGCCGGCCAATGGCGGTGATTTCCCGGAGTAACCCGCCTCAGACCTGCTCGAGCGCCTCGTTCAGAGAGCGTTCCAGGTCGGCCTTGTAGCGCAGATACAGATTGCTCGAACTCTGCCCGTCACCGATCACACCCGACAGGTCCAGGTCGGTGATGTAGCAGCGGTAGCGCTCGGTTTCCCGGCGCTGCCCGACAATCTCCCGGGCGACCACGCTGAACAGCTGGTCGCCATGTTCCAGCTCGCTGAATTCCCGTTGATTGCAATACAGCGTGACTTGCACCTCGCCGGGTGCGGCTTTGCCGACGATCGCCTGCACGTCGTAGAACGGTTTGTTGACCGGCGTCTGCGGCGCCGGGCGCATTTCGACCCGTCGCGCGCGTCCCGGCCCTGACGGCAATAACTGGTAATACAAGATTTCAAGGCTGGCGGCATGGCCCGCATCCATCGGCAGCAGCGCTTCGCGGCGGAACTGGATCGATTGCAGGAACCGCTGCAGCGGCACCAACAGGCTTTGCTCGTCGTGATAGGGCAAGTGCTGTTGCCACAACGCATTGAACTCGTCGAGCACGTACAGCTCGGCGGTTTGTTCGGTGATCCGGTAGAACACCTGAATGCATTCGGGCTGGCCCATCGGCAGGATCAGTGCCAGGTCGTGGTCTTCCAGTGCCATCGGGTCCAGGTGCAGCGGGCTGTAGCGCGGCTGTTCCTCACCCAGGTAATCGAGCAGCGCCGGCAGGGTGGCGAGGGCGACATGGCTGACCTGGCCCGGCACCAGCTCCAGCACGTGGTAATGCTGCTGCACCTGAATCAGGTAGCGGTGATTCAGATCGCTGAGCAATAGGGTCTGCGCGGTATCGACAATTTCCTCCACCCGGCGGGCGATGAACTGCGCGCGGTTGTGACAGAAACAGCGCACCCGCAGCGACGGCTGCTGCGATCCACGCGGCAGGTTGTTGAGGTAATCGCGCAGGCAGTCCATCAAGGCATGCGGGCCGTCGAAGCGATTGACCAGCACTTCGTTCCAGCTGTTGAGCGTGACCTGATCCAGGGTCAGCACCAGGTTTTCGCGCACGCCGGCGTAGCTCAGGGAGTCCGTGCGTTCGGTGGTCATCAGGATGTTGAGGTCGCGGTGATGTTTGAGCGGGTCGACCCCGACATTCACCAGCATCAGCACTTCGCTCGGCACGGCGGCGCGCAGCAGCGGTTCTTCGGCGACGGTCGACAAGGGCAGGGCGATGCTTTGTTGCAGGCTGCCGAGCAGGTTGAACAGCTCGAACTCGCTCAAATCGCTGGTGCCGGGGTGCAGGGCCAGTCGGGTGCTGCTGTCGATCACGCCGTTGCGGTGGCACCAGGTCAGCAGTTCGAGCAACTCGCGGCTGCGCTTGATCGGCGCGAAGTGTTCCCACTCCAGCGCCGTCAGGCTGCCGTTGTACAGGCCCCACTGGGTTTGTCCCGGTTCCTTTTTGTTCGGCGATTGCACCAGGGTCAGGGTGTCTTCGGCCAGGTCCGGGGCGATGCCGGGATTAATGAACTCGACCTTGTCGGCCTTGCGCTCGAACGCCGCATACAGGCGCCGGCCTAGAACGTTGAGGTCACGCTTGTTGATCAGGCTGACAGTCTGCTCGCTGCGGGCGAACTGGGTCAGGAAGCGGTAGCTGTAATTCAGTTCGTTGACCAGCGCCCGGCGCTCGGCGCTGACCTGGCGGACTTTCCACTGGCTGCGGCTGTCGAGCAGCGCCAGTTGCCGCTGATCCCAATGCCATTCGCTGGCCAGTCTTTCCAGCAGTGAACGCTGCCAGCTCTGGGTGCGGGTGTTGCCGGTGAGCTTGCGGTTGACCTTGAGGTACAGCGCGCGGCGTACCAACTCCAGGCGCTCCGGCTCGTTGCGCGCAGTGAGGTATTCCTCGATCCGCCGGTAGACCACCATGTACGGGTCCAGCTCGTCGAGATCCAGCCGGTTGGCGAACACCGCCTGCTTGAAGCGCAGGCTCAGACATTGCACCTGCGGATGTTCGCTGGCGTAAACCTCGGTCAGCAGCAGCTTGAGCACCGATTTGTAAGGTGACTCAATGCCCTTGAACAGTTGCCACAGCCCGGCGCCGACGAACTCGCCCGGCGGAATGTGCGCCATCGGCCCCAGGTCGAGGGTTTCATCATTGCGGATGAAACGTTTGGAAATCAGCGTGTGGGTGTACGCGTCGTAGGCACGTTCTTCGTAGACCGGCACCAGCCACCAGATCGGCGTGCGCCCGGCGAGCCAGATCGCGGTGCGGTAGAACTCGTCCAGCAGCAGGTAATGCTGGGTGGTGCCGCAATCTTCGGAGCTGAGCTGGGTGTCGCGTTCGCCTTTGACGAAACGCACCGGGTCGATCAGGAAAAAGTGCGCCTCGGCCCCCTGGCTGGCGGCCCAGGTTTCGAGCACCTGGCATTTCTTGCGCAGCTCGGCCAGTTCACTGTCGCTCAGGTCGGGGGCGTGGCAGACCCACACATCCATGTCGCTCTGGTCGGCCTGGGCCAGCGTGCCGAGGCTGCCCATCAGGAACAGTCCGTGAATCGGCCGTGGCGGGTTGCTGCCGTGACGCGGCTTATAGGAGAACGAGCGCGTCAGGCGCTGAGCTTCGGCCAGCACATCGGCGTCGGGTTCGTAATTCGACAGCCCGGCCGGCGTACTGCCCGAGACATAGCCGGGCAGCAGCGGATGATTGACGTGGAAAAACAGTGGCAGCAGCGTGAGCACGCTTTGCTGGCGCGTCGACAGACCTTCCAGCGCCCGGTTCAGGCGGCCTTCATTGAGTTTCAGAAAACGTGCACGTAGCTGGCTGAGTACCTTGCGGTCGATGCCTTCGTCCAGGTCGGGGCGGATTTCATGGGTGCGGGTCATGTCGGCTCAAACCGGCGCGCAGGGCTCGGAGGCAAGGGGTCTCGGGTGTCCGGGAGTTTAGCGCCTGAGCGGCAGGAGTTTTAAGCTGAATTTGTTTTTTGACGTCAGATTTCTATCGCGCGGCGATGGGCGACGTTCATGGCTGGCCCGCGGAAATCCCGTGGCAGGGGTTTCCGTGGGCAAAGTCGGGAGGATCAGGCGGTTTGCTGCTCTTTGAGAATCGTCAGTACGGTTTGCACGTTCTGTGCGGCATCGCGACCGAGGCTGGTCAGGTAACCGCCATCGGGCTGGTCTGTCAGTTCTTTTTCGAACAGGCGTTGTGCGGCGGCAATGTGCTTCGGGGCAGCGGTCTGATGAATTTTCAGACCTTCCTGGGAACTGTCCAGGTTGAAGAGTGCGAGGACTTCCAGTTCGGCAACCAACTCAGGGGTAAGCGACATAAGGACTCCAGACTTTCTAGGAATTGGACGACAGCGCCCCTAAGGTGAACCTGCCGGCGCGGCCTGTCCAGTGCGCGTGTCAGGGTTTTTATCCCGGGGTGGATTCCAGTGTAGTCAGGGGGCGGCAGAAGGCCGCGAAGATGGGTGACAAATTGTGTGGGAGCAGGTCTGCTCCCACAGCGAGGGGCCGTTTACTGCTTTTCCGGTGGCAACTCGGGCAGTGCGCGCAGCGCGGTTTCGTACCACTCGGTATCGAAAGCACGGTCTTCGTCGAGCATCGCGTCGATTTCACAGGCCAGCACGTGGGCCATCAGATTCAGGATGTCATCACGCTCGTAACCGACCAGCGTCAGCTTGTTGAAGGTTGCCTTGGCCGCTGGCGGGTTGTCGCTTTCGATCTGGTTCTCGATCGCTTCGATCAGCGTCGATTCGGTGAACTCTTCTTCATCATTGTCGATGTCAGTCGGCTCGCTCATGGCAGGCTCCTCAAGGAAAGGCGCCAGTTTACCCGCATTCAGCAGCGTGATGCTGCTGGCGCGAATCCCTGGTGCGATCTATAAACAGGCACTGCCCACCCCGCACGGCCTGGAGGCTATGTGATGTTCAAGCTCTATGGATTCTCCGTCAGCAACTACTACAACATGGTCAAACTGGCGCTGCTGGAAAAAGGCCTGCCGTTCGAGGAGGTCACGTTCTACCCGACGCCTACGCCTGAGTCTCTGGCCATCAGCCCGCGTGGCAAGGTGCCGGTGCTGGGGGCCGAAGGTGGTTACATCAACGAAACGATGGTGATGCTCGAATACCTCGAAAGCAGTCAAAAGGGTGTCCCGCTGCTGCCGACCGAGCCGTTTGCCCGCGCTCAGGTGCTGGCAGTGGCCAAGGAAATCGAGCTGTATATCGAGCTGCCGGCCCGAGCCTGTTACGGCGAAGCGTTTTTCGGTACGACGCTGCCGGAGGCGATCAAGGAGAAAACCAAGGCTGAATTGCTGCTGGGCTTTGCGGCGCTGGGGCGCCACGGCAAGTTCGCCCCGTATGTAGCGGGCGACAGCTTGAGCATTGCGGATTTGTATTTCCTCTACAGCGTGCCGCTGGCGGTTGCCGTGGGGCACAAGCTGTTCGGTCTGGATTTGCTGGCGCAGATGCCGAAGGCCAAGGCGCTGCTGGAGCGGCTTGAGCAGAATGCGCATGTGCAGAAGATTGCAGCGGACAAGGATGCGGCGATGCCGGCGTTTTTGGCGATGATCGCAGCCAAAAAGTAGCATTTTGTAGCGTTTTGAAATCAGTCATCGCGGGCAAGCCCGCTCCCACAGGGTTTTCGGTTGAAACACAATTGCATGTTCGACACTGAACCTGTGGGAGCTGGCTTGCCAGCGATGTTTTTGGCTTTTAGCGGCTGGCGATCAGCGCCTGACCACGAACCACGGCAGCCTTGACCTGCGCCGGCGCAGTGCCGCCGATGTGGTCACGGGCATTCACCGAGCCTTCCAGGGTCAGCACGGCAAACACGTCCTGCTCGATCTGGTCGCTGAACTGGCGCAGTTCTTCCAGGCTCATTTCCGCCAGATCCTTGCCGGTGTCGACGCCGTACTTCACGGCATGACCGACGATCTCGTGGCAATCACGGAACGGCAGGCCACGGCGTACCAGGTAGTCGGCCAGGTCAGTGGCGGTGGAGAAGCCGCGCAGCGCCGCTTCACGCATGATCGCGTGCTTAGGCTTGATCGCCGGGATCATGTCGGCAAAGGCGCGCAACGAGTCGCGCAGGGTGTCGGCGGCGTCGAACAGCGGTTCCTTGTCTTCCTGGTTGTCCTTGTTGTAGGCCAGCGGCTGGCCTTTCATCAGGGTCAGCAGGCCCATCAGCGCACCGAACACTCGGCCGGTCTTGCCGCGTACCAGCTCTGGCACGTCGGGGTTTTTCTTTTGCGGCATGATCGAGCTGCCGGTGCAGAAACGGTCCGGCAGATCGATGAACTGGAACTGCGCGCTGGTCCACAGTACCAGCTCTTCGGAGAAGCGCGACAGGTGCATCATCGCGATGCTGGCGGCCGAGCAGAATTCGATGGCGAAGTCGCGGTCGGACACGTTGTCCAGCGAGTTGCCGCCGACGGCGTCGAAGCCCAGCAGTTGCGCGGTGTATTCGCGGTCGATCGGGTAAGTGGTGCCGGCCAGCGCGGCGCTGCCCAGCGGCATGCGGTTGGTGCGCTTGCGGCAGTCGACCAGACGCTCGTAGTCGCGGCTGAGCATTTCGAACCAGGCCAGCATGTGGTGCCCGAAGGTCACTGGCTGAGCGGTCTGCAGGTGGGTGAAGCCCGGCATGATGCTGGCGGCTTCACGCTCGGCCTGCTCCAGCAGGCCTTTTTGCAGGCGGGTGATTTCGCTCAGGATCAGGTCGATCTCGTCACGCAGCCACAGGCGGATGTCGGTGGCGACCTGGTCGTTGCGGCTGCGGCCGGTGTGCAGCTTCTTGCCGGTGACGCCGATGCGGTCGGTCAGGCGTGCTTCGATGTTCATGTGCACGTCTTCGAGGTCGACGCGCCAGTCGAACTGGCCGGCCTCGATTTCGCCCTGGATGGTCTTCAGGCCATCGATGATGCTGTCGCGCTCGGCATCCGTCAGCACGCCGACCTTGGCCAGCATGGTGGCGTGGGCGATCGAGCCCATGATGTCGTGGCGATACAGGCGCTGGTCGAAAGTGACGGAGGCGGTGAAGCGGGCGACGAAGGCGTCGACGGGTTCACTGAAGCGGCCGCCCCAGGACTGATTGGTCTTGTCAGTGCTCATGAATTCGCTCGTATCGGCTTGAAGAAAGAAGGCGTGAAACGCTGGCGCGGATAATAACAGGGTTGCCAATCCTGTCGCTGACACTGGTCGATACGTTTTTTTCTCATGGCCTGATCCATAGTCGCCGGTGTCGCCGGGGGATTTGCGCAAGGATATTTTTCGATTGAGCAATATTGGCCCGACGAGCGTCTACAGTAGGACATAGGGGTCGACGTGGCGGCGGATCGCGCAAAGGTCCGGCCACCGACTATAAGAAGAGAGAGGGGTGGGTGTATTGGCCATTGGCATACCCTGCGTAAAACGCAGTCGGCGACGGGCGTCAGGCGGTACGTTGCAGGTGTCGGCAAATATTGCCGGCCGACGTACGGCACTTTTTGGCGCTCGCGCTAGTCTTAGCGTGGATCGCGGTGACGGACGTCACTCCACTTGTCTACGCTATCCTTGTGCGAGACTCACGCAGGAATCCAGCGCAATATGAATGTCCTGATCGTTGATGACGAACCACTGGCCCGCGAGCGACTCAGCCGAATGGTGAGCGAGCTCGAGGGCTACACAGTCCTGGAGCCCAGCGCCACCAATGGCGAAGAGGCGTTGGCGCTGATCGACAGCCACAAGCCGGATATCGTGCTGCTCGATATCCGCATGCCGGGCCTCGATGGCCTGCAGGTGGCTGCCCGTCTGTGCGAACGCGAAACCCCGCCAGCCGTGGTGTTTTGCGCAGGTCCCGATGAATTTGCCGTGGAAGCCCTGCAGGCCAGCGCCGTGGGCTATGTGGTGAAACCCGTGCGAACCGAACATCTGCATGACGCCCTGAAACGGGCTGAACGTCCCAACCGGGCCCAACTCTCGGCCCTGACCCGTCCTGCCGCCGAAAGCGGTAACGGCCCGCGCAGCCACATCAGCGCCCGGACCCGCAAAGGCATCGAATTGATCCCGCTGGATCAGGTGGTGTACTTCATTGCCGACCACAAATACGTGACCTTGCGCCACGAAGGTGGCGAAGTCCTTCTGGATGAACCGCTCAAGGCGCTGGAAGACGAATTCGGCGAGCGCTTCGTGCGGATCCACCGCAACGCGCTGGTCGCCCGCGACCGCATCGAGCGATTGCAGCGCACACCGCTGGGCCACTTCCAGTTGTTCCTCAAGGGCCTCAACGGAGATGCGCTGATCGTCAGCCGCCGGCATGTGGCGGGCGTGCGCAAAATGATGCAGGGGCTTTAGTCCGCAGGCTCCGGGCGGTTCTTCGTTTCATTCACCAGGCATCGCAGGCCAGGGAGGCCACGCCGTTTCTGATTCAGGTCAAAGTGGATTTGGCTGAGCTGTTATTATCCGCCGTATCTATTCAGTACGGATTGATCCATGTCCTCTCGCGAAATCCGCATCGCCACCCGCAAAAGTGCTCTGGCCCTCTGGCAGGCCGAATACGTCAAAGCCCGTCTGGAAGCAGCCCACCCGGGCCTGCTGGTGACGCTGGTGCCCATGGTCAGTCGCGGCGACAAGCTGCTTGATTCGCCCCTGTCGAAAATCGGCGGCAAGGGCCTGTTCGTCAAGGAACTGGAAACCGCGCTGCTGGAAAACGAAGCCGACATCGCCGTGCATTCGATGAAAGACGTGCCGATGGATTTCCCCGAAGGCCTCGGTCTGTTCTGCATCTGCGAGCGTGAAGACCCGCGTGACGCGTTTGTCTCCAATACGTATTCCAGCCTCGATGCGTTGCCAGCCGGCAGCATCGTCGGCACCTCCAGCCTGCGTCGCCAGGCACAGTTGCTGACGCGCCGTCCGGATCTCGAGATCCGTTTCCTGCGCGGTAACGTCAACACCCGTCTGGCCAAGCTCGACGCCGGCGAGTACGACGCGATCATCCTCGCGGCAGCCGGTCTGATCCGCCTCGGTTTCGAAGACCGCATCACCTCGGCCATCAGCGTCGACGATAGCCTGCCGGCCGGTGGCCAGGGCGCCGTCGGTATCGAATGCCGCAGCGCCGACACTGAGATTCATGCCTTGCTCGCGCCCCTGCATCACGCCGACACCGCCGACCGTGTCACCGCCGAGCGTGCCCTCAACAAACATCTGAATGGCGGCTGCCAGGTGCCGATCGCCTGCTACGCCGTGCTCGAAGGCGATCAGTTGTGGCTTCGCGGCCTGGTGGGCGAGCCGAGCGGCGGCAAGCTGCTCAGCGCACAGGCTCGTGCACCGCGTGCCGCAGCCGAGACGCTGGGTGTGCAGGTGGCCGAAGACCTGCTCAGTCAGGGCGCCGACGATATTCTCAAGGCAGTCTACGGCGAGGCAGGTCACGAGTGACCGCCTGGCGCCTGCTGCTGACGCGCCCGGCGGAGGACTGTTCGGCGCTCGCCACCGTGCTGGCCGAACAAGGGATTTTCAGCAGCTGTCTGCCGCTTTTGGAAATCGCGCCACTGCCGGTCTCTGACACAATGCGCCGCACGATCACGCAACTGCCGCGTTACAGCGCGGTGATCGTGGTCAGCAAACCGGCGGCGCGGATCGCGGTGGATCTGCTCGACGCTCTGGGTCTGGCGACTCTGACGATGCCGTGGTTCAGCGTGGGCGCGGCGACCGCCGCTATCCTTCGGGATCGAGGACTGGATGTGAGCTTCCCCGACGCGGGTGACGACAGCGAAGCCTTGCTGCAATTGCCGCGTCTGCTGGCGGCGGTGGCAGAGCCCGGCTCGCAGGTGTTGATCCTGCGCGGGGAGGGCGGACGCGAGCTGCTGGCCGAGCGCCTGCGCGCGCTTGGTGCTAGTGTCGAATACTTGGAGTTGTACCGTCGCGACCTGCCGGACTATCCGCCGCAGGAGCTGCCCCGCAGGATTGCAGCGGAACGCCTGAACGGGCTGGTGGTCAGCAGTGGACAGGGTTTCGAGCACCTGCGCCAACTGGCTGGCGACAGCTGGCCTGTACTTGCGCAGTTGCCGTTGTTTGTTCCAAGCCCAAGGGTTGCCGAGCAGGCCAGTGCCGCCGGGGCCCGAACAGTTGTGGATTGTCGCGGCGCGAGTGCCGCGGCCTTGCTGACGGCGTTACGGGAGCATCCCGTGCCCGTTCTCTAATGCAAAGGATGGATACGTGAGCGAAACAGCCTTGCCTAAAGATGACGTTCAACCTGTGATCGATGCACCGGTTGATGCACCGCCACCGGCCGCGGAACCGCGCCGAGGCAACGGATTGGCCATTCTCGCGCTGCTGCTCGGCGCCGCCGGTGTTGCGGTGGGTGGCTGGGGTGTCTGGCAGGTGCGACACCTGCAGACCAGCACTCAGAATCAGTTGAGCCAGGTCCAGGCGTTGAGCGATCAGGCCCAGACCCTGAAGCTCAATGAGCAACGACTGACCGAGCGCCTCGCGCAATTGCCCGGCGCCGATGAACTTGCCGATCGCCAGCGTCTGGTGTCGCAACTTCAGGGCGATCAGCAGCGCCTCAATCAACGTCTGGAAACCGTCCTTGGCGCCAGCCGCAAGGACTGGCGTCTGGCCGAGGCCGAGCACTTGCTGCGTCTGGCCAGCCTGCGTCTTTCCGCCCTCCAGGACATCAGCAGCGCCCAGGCGCTGGTGCAGGGTGCCGATGAAATCCTGCGCGAGCAGAATGATCCCGGCTCGTTCGCCGCTCGTGAGCAAGTGGCGAAAACCCTGGTGGCGCTGCGCAGCACCGAGCAACCGGATCGCACCGGGCTGTTCCTGCGCCTGGGCGCCTTGCGTGATCAGGTCGTCGGCCTCACCGAGCTGGCGCCGGAATACAAGGATCGCGGCGATTCGCTGCTGGGCCTGACCTCCGATGGCGACGGCGCCAGTCGCTGGGCGCAGTGGTGGGATCAGATCTCGCGCTACATCCGCATCGATTTCAACGCTGACAAAAATGTTCGGCCGCTGCTTGCTGGCCAGAGTCTGAGCCAGGTGCGTCTGGCCCTGAGCCTTGCGCTCGAACAGGCGCAATGGGCCGCGCTCAACGGTCAGGCGCCGGTGTACACCCAGGCCCTTGCAGAAGCGCGTGACGTCCTCACGGGCAACTTCAATCCGGACAACCCGCAGAGCAAGATCATGCTCGAGCAGGTCGCGGAATTGAGCAAGCAACCGGTTACCGTCAACACGCCGGATCTCGCTGGAACCTTGAGTGCGGTTCAGGCGTATCTGGAGCGCCGTAACGTCAACGCCGAAGACTCGGTGAAACCCTTCGCCAAACCAGCCGCCAGCACCGCGCAGGAGGCGACACCATGAAGCGCCTGTATGTGATCGTGTTTCTGGTGATCGCGGCAACGGCGGCGCTGGGCCTGGCGATTGCCGAGCATTCCGGATACGTGCTGGTCGCCTACAAAAGCTTTCGTTATGAATCGAGCCTGTGGGCGACCCTGGCGGTGGTGGCGGTGCTGTGGCTGCTGGTCTGGGGTATCAAGGCGCTGGTCGAACTGGTGCTGACCTCGGGCGGCGTGGTCAATCCCTGGTCGCGTCGCAACCGCAGCCGTCGTGTTCAGGTGGCCATCGAGCATGGTCAGCTCGACCTTGCCGAAGGCCGCTGGGCCAGTGCCCAGCGTCACCTTTACCGGGCCGCCGAAGCCGAGCGCCAGCCGTTGCTGTATTACCTGGGTGCCGCCCGCGCCGCCAACGAACAAGGCAACTACGAGGAAAGCGATCGCCTGCTGGAACGCGCCCTCGAGCGTCAGCCGCAGGCCGAGCTGGCGATCGCTCTCAGCCATGCGCAGTTGCAGACCGATCGTGGTGATACCGATGGGGCGCTGGTCACCTTGCAGGCGATGCACGAGCGCCATCCGCACAATGTCCAGACCTTGCGTCAATTGCAGCGTCTGCATCAGCAGCGCGGTGACTGGTCGTCGGTGATCCGGCTGTTGCCGGAGCTGCGCAAAGACAAAGTCCTGCCACCGGCCGAACTGTCCGAGCTCGAGCGTCGTGCCTGGGGGGAAAACCTTTCCCTGGCGGCCCAGCGTGAAGAGGATGGAGCCGTCGGTTTGCAGTCGCTCAACCGCGCCTGGCAGCAACTGACTTCTGCCCAGCGCCAGGAGCCGGCGCTGGTGTTGGCCTATGCCGAGCAATTGCGTCAGTTGGGCGCTCAGGTCGAAGCGGAAGAAGTGCTGCGCACGGCGCTCAAGCGCAAGTACGACAGCCATCTGGCGCGCCTTTACGGTCTGGTGCGCGGCAGCGATCCGGCGCGTCAGTTGCAGACGGCCGAAGGCTGGCTCAAGGATCATCCGGGTGATGCCAGCCTGCTGCTGACGCTGGGGCGCCTGTGCCTGCAAGCCAGCCTGTGGGGCAAGGCACGGGACTATCTGGAAAGCAGCCTGCGAGTACAGCGCAATCCGGAAGCGTGCGCCGAATTGGCGCGCCTGCTGGCCCGGCTGGGTGACACCGAGCGCAGCAACCTGCTGTTCCAGGAAGGGCTCGGTATGCTGGATGAACGACTTTTGGCTTCGCCATTGCCCGTAGCCGTTCGGGCGTGATCAGAAAGGAGGAGCGTGCTCCTCCTTTTCTTTCCGATGACGGAATAGTTACCGTTAAATCTCCTCCAGAGCAACGTCCTACAGAGGGCTACACCGAATCCTTCGGTGCCTGTCGGGATTTCCCTACACTTCTGCTGAAGTGTCGCCAGTGACCTGCCTTGAAAGCCCGAGGCCCTTTCCTCTACCGTAACTGCCTGTCTTTATTGTTACGGATAAGCCATGTCGTTGGCCTGCTCACGCTCCCTGTTCTTTATGGCTTTTACTGCGGGGATTCTGGCCCTGGGAGCTTCCTATTACCTTGAATATGCGGTCGGTCTGGTGCCTTGCAGTCTGTGTCTGGTCCAGCGTCTGTTCATGAGCGTCCTCACCCTTTGTTGTGGTGTGGCTGCGATCCATGGGCCGCAACGTGTCGGTCTGTCGCTTTACTGGATGATGGCGTTGCTCACCAGTCTTGGCGGGACGACAGCGGCGTGGCGGCAAGTGCTGCTGCAAGGTGATTCCCTGCAAAGGTTGGCGCATTGCGCGCCGGGTCCGGAAGAAATGTTCAGCAGCCTGCCGTGGTTATGCGCGCTGATGCGGATGTTCAACGATACGGCCGATTGCGCGGAATTGTCCTGGACGCTGTTCGATCTGAGCATTCCGGAGTGGAGCCTGCTGTTTTTTGTGGGGATGTCGATCCTGGCCGTTTACCAGTTGCTGCGGCAGGTCTGGATGGCGTTGCAGCAACCGCTCAGCGGCCAACCGTCGCACCCGGTGCTGGTCAGGGATTAAACACTTGTATGAACTTTCTCTCCTGCGTACCTTGAAGCCATAGGCGTGCGGGCATAATCTGGCCCGCACGTGTCATTGGAATTGTGTTGCTCGATGACGCTCTGCCTGGCCGCCTCTCAAAGCAATATTCACAAGAAGGGGCGCGGGTGTAGAGCAGCATGACCCACAAGGGAAGAGAGATCGCCATGCTCGAAAGTTGTCAGAATGCTCAGGAACGTTGGGGTGGAGTTCATCTGCTGATCGACCGCTGGCTGCAGGAGCGTGAGGAATTGATCGCTGCCTATGACAAGCTGGGCGCCAAACCTCAGGCACTGTCCGAGGATCGAAAGCCCTTGCAGGAATTCTGCGGCGTGCTGGTCGATTACGTCTCGGCCGGCCACTTCGAGATCTACGAACAGCTGACGGGCGAGGCCAAGGCCTTCAACGACAAGCGCGGCCTGGAACTGGCCGAGACGATCTATCCGCGGATCGATGTCATCACCGAAAAACTGCTCGCGTTCAACGACCTTTGCGATGAAGGCAGATGCGTTGCGGAGAAATTCAAGGAGCTGGGCGGCCTGCTCCACGAGCGCTTCGAACTGGAAGACTGCCTGATCGAAGTGCTGCATACCGCACACAAGGAAGAGGATTCGGTTCAGGCCTGAATCGGACTTCGCAAGACACAGAAACGGTGCGCCCACAGCGCACCGTTTTTTATTGGGCGATCAACTGGTCGCGCCGCGCAATTCCACTTCGAACACCAGCGGTGTGAACGGCGCGATCAAGTCGCCGGCACCGTCGGCGCCGTACGCTTGATCCGATGGAATCACCAGACGCCACTTCGCGCCGACCGGCATGTTCTGCAACGCGGTGCGCCAGCCGGCGATCACGCTGTCGAGATTGAACCACTGCGGCTGGCTGTTCTGATCGAACACGGTGCCGTCGGGCAATCGACCGATGTACAGCACCTGCACTTTTCCATCCGGACCGGCCTTCGTGCCATTCCCCGGCGCCAGCTCGGTCAGCAGGATGCCGTCGGCCAACTCCTTCACACCCGGTTTGGCTTTTTCGGCGGTGAGAAAACGTCGCTCGCTTTCCATCGCCGCTTCAGTCGAAGGCATCGCCGCCTGCTCGGCTGTCTGCGATTCGTGATCGGCGAGGATCTGCTCGATGCGTGCTTCGCTCAATGCCAGCGGCTTGCCTTGATAGGCCTGCTGCAGGCCTTCGATCAACGCCTGGATCTGGAGCTGCGGCACTTCCTGACGCAGCCGTTCGCCGAGGCTGGCACCAAGGCTGTAAGCCAGATCGTGAGCGTCATTCGCGGTGGTTTTTTCGTCGGCCTGAGCCACGGAAAAAATCATGCAGAGGGATAAAAAAAGGTAGCGCGACATGGGCACTCTCCGTCCTGAATTGCGGTGGATTATGCCAGCGCGAACGTCTGCAACGGTGAACTGCTTTTGCCGATGCGCAGAAGTTTTTCGCAAGCCTGCAACCGAGTGCTTTCGATACTGTCAACATGCCCTAGCGGCGGTAGCAGCAGAGGTCTAGTATGAGCCGCACTCACGTCAGCCAGGAGGTAAACCATGTCGGCCACCAAGAAGCCTGTAAACACTCCGTTGCATTTACTCCAACAACTCTCGGGCAGCCTGCTCGAGCATCTGGAAAACGCTTGCTCCCAAGCCTTGGCTGATGCTGAAAAACTGCTCGCCAAACTGGAAAAGCAACGCGGCAAGGCGCAAGAAAAACTGCACAAATCCCGCACCAAATTGCAGGACGCAGCAGCAGCCGGTAAAGCCAAGGCGCAGACCAAGGCCAAGGCTGCCGTGAAGGAACTCGAAGACCTGCTCGATGCGCTGAAGGATCGTCAGTCCGATACCCGCAGCTACATTCTGCAACTCAAACGCGATGCCCAGGAAAGCCTGAAACTGGCCCAGGGTGTCGGTCGTGTTCAAGAGGCTGTCGGCAAGGCGTTGTCCCTGCGTTCGGCTAAACCTGCAGCGGCACCTGCGAAAAAAGCGGCCGCCAAACCTGCTGCAAAAGCACCGGCCAAATCGCCTGCCAAAGCGCCAGTGAAAGTCGCTGCAAAACCAGCCGCGAAGAAACCCGCAGCCGCCAGCGCTGCCAAACCTGCGGCTAAAACCACAGCGGCCAAACCAGCTGCCGCCAAGCCGGCTGCTGCAAAACCAGCTGCCAAGCCTGCGGCGAAAACCGCTGCTGCGAAAGCGGCTCCGGCAAGAACTGCCGCTGCAAAACCAGCTGCCAAGCCAGCCACCAAAGCAGCCGCCAAGCCGGCAGCAAAACCAGCCGTTAAAGCCGCCGCTAAACCAGCCGCTAAAACTGCTGCTGCCAAGCCTGCGGCGAAAACCGCTGCCAAGCCGGTTGCTGCCAAACCTGCAGCCAAAGCGGCGGCGAAACCAGCGGCCAAGCCTGCGGCAAAACCCGCTGCAAAACCAGCGGCCAAACCGGCTGCTGCAGCGAAGCCTGCAACGACCGCCGCCAAGCCAGCGGCCGCTGCAAAACCGGCCGCCAAGCCAGCCGCGAAACCTGCTGCAAAACCAGCAGTGAAAAAACCTGCCGCTGCCAAGCCGGCTACCGCCAAGCCAGCTGCCGCCAAGCCAGCAGCAAAACCAGCTGCAGCAAAACCGGCCACTGCACCTGCTGCCAAACCTGCCGCACCGGCAACCCCGGCTCCGACCGCAGCACCGGCATCCGCCGCCACTACCTCGACCACCGCAACCACGCCATCGTCGGCGCCGGTGTCGAGCGTCGCCAGCAACCCGTCCAGCGCTTCCTAAGCGTCGGTCGCCGCGACGCGCAGCACTTGCAGCGCGTCGCGGTTCAGGTTGGCCGCAGGGCCGGCCAGCACTTCCAGCCAGTCACTCGATTCCTTCGAATGACGCTTCCAGCCTTGCGCGGCACCTTCCAGTCGTGACAGCAGCGCACGCTCCGCCTCCAGCTCCAATCCCTTGATCTGCTCGCGCATGCCCTTGAGCACCGGATCGGTGTCGGCCAGGGTTTTCCACTGCATGCGCAATGCGCGTAACGGCTGGACCACTTCCCGGTCCCAGGGCTCTGTCAGTTGCAGCAACTGCCGGGCACGCGCCTCGTCACAGGTCGCATCGCGTTGTTCCAGCCATAAACCGCACAGCATCAGGCACACGTTGGCCCCCGCCGATTGCAGGCGCAGGCAGGCATCCTCCACGCCGGGACGGGCGTAGACGGCAAGGGCAAAGCTCCACAGGTCAGAGGACATCGTGCTACTCGCGCCAGTTGCGGGGGAAGCTGGTAGACTCCGCCGCCATTATGATCCGACTTCAGAACCTGACTTTACAGCGTGGCCCGCAACGTCTGCTAGAAGACGCCGAGCTGACCCTGCACGCCGGCCACAAAGCCGGCCTCATCGGTGCCAACGGCGCCGGCAAATCCAGCCTGTTCGCCTTGCTCCGCGGTGAGCTGCACCCGGACTCGGGCGACTGCCTGCTGCCGGCCGACTGGCGTATCGCCCACATGCGCCAAGAGGTCGACACGCTCGAACGCCTGGCGGTCGACTATGTGCTCGACGGCGATCTGCGCCTGCGCGAAGTGCAGCGTGAGCTCGCGGCAGCCGAAGAGGCCCACGACGGCACCGCGCTGGCCCGCCTGCACGCCGAACTCGACAGCGCCGATGGTTACACTGCTGACGCCCGTGCGCGCAAATTGCTGGCCGGCCTCGGTTTCACCAACGAGCAGATGGATCGTCAGGTAGGAGATTTCTCCGGTGGCTGGCGGATGCGTCTGAACCTTGCGCAGGCTTTGATGTGCCCATCAGACCTGTTGCTGCTCGACGAACCGACCAACCACCTGGATCTCGACGCCATCATCTGGCTCGAAGAGTGGCTGAAAAGTTACCCCGGCACCTTGCTGCTGATTTCTCACGACCGGGACTTCCTCGATGAGGTGGTCGATCACGTGGCCCACGTCGATCAGCGCAAGCTGACGCTCTACCGTGGCGGCTATACCGCGTTCGAACGCGCCCGTGCCGAGCGTCTGGCCCAGCAGCAACAGGCCTACGAGAAGCAGCAGGCGCAGCGTGCGCACATGGAAAGCTACATCGCCCGCTTCAAGGCCCAGGCCACCAAGGCCCGTCAGGCCCAGAGCCGGATCAAGGCCCTCGAGCGCATGGAAGAACTGTCGGCGGCCCACGTCGATTCGCCGTTCGACTTCGTGTTCCGCGAGTCGACCAAGATCTCCAGCCCGCTGATCGACCTGTCCGATGCGCGTCTGGGTTATGGCGAGAAAACCGTGCTGGAGAAGGTCAAGCTGCAACTGACCCCCGGCGCGCGGATTGGCTTGCTCGGCCCCAACGGCGCGGGTAAATCGACCCTGATCAAAAACCTCGCCGGTGAGCTCGAACCGCTGGCCGGGCGCCTGACTCGCGGTGAGAACACCGTGGTCGGTTACTTCGCCCAGCATCAGCTTGATTCGCTGGACGCCAAGGCCAGTCCGTTGCTGCACTTGCAGCGTCTGGCGCCGACCGAGCGCGAGCAGACCCTGCGCGATTTCCTTGGTGGTTTCGACTTCCGTGGCGCGCGCATCGATGAGCCGGTGCTGAATTTCTCCGGTGGCGAAAAGGCCCGTCTGGCCCTGGCGTTGATCGCCTGGGAACGGCCGAACCTGCTGCTGCTCGACGAACCGACCAACCACCTCGACCTGGAAATGCGCCTGGCGCTGACCATGGCGTTGCAGGAATTCAGCGGCGCGGTGCTGGTGGTTTCCCACGATCGGCACCTGCTCAAGAGCACCACCGACAACTTCTTCCTGGTCGCGGACGGCAAGGTCGAAGAGTTCGACGGCGACCTCGAGGACTACGCCCGCTGGCTGGTGGAATACCGTCAGCGCAATGCCCCGGTCAGCAACACACCGGTCAACCCGGACAAGACCGACAAGAAGGCCCAGCGTCAGGCTGCCGCTGCGTTGCGTCAGCAACTGGCGCCGCACAAGCGCGAAGCCGACAAGCTCGAAGCCGAGCTCGGCAAGCTGCACGAGAAACTGGCCAAGGTCGATGCCAGCCTTGGCGACAGCGACCTCTATGAGCCGGCGCGCAAGAACGAATTGCGAGACCTGCTGGCCGAACAGGCCAAGCTGAAAGTCCGCGAAGGCGAACTTGAAGAAGCGTGGATGGAAGCCCTGGAAACGCTGGAAAGCATGCAGGCGGAGCTGGAGGCGTTGTCCTGATGGACGCCTTCAAACTTCCATTGCCGGCGATGTGGGTCGAGCCGATCTGGCTCGGCGTGCAGATTCTGCTGATCCTGCTGGCCGGCTACTTCGCCCAGCGCGTCGTCGCCCGATTCCTGACCCGCCTGGGCGAGAAGTATCCATTCCCGCCGCAGTTGCTGATGCCGCTGCGCGGCGGTCTGCGCTGGCTGATCATGGGCAGTGCGCTGATCTTCGTGCTGGAACGCCTCGGGGTCTCGGCCACGGTGCTCTGGACTGCGCTGTCGGGCTTCGTCGCAGTGGCGGCGGTGGCGTTCTTCGCGATGTGGAGTGTGCTGTCGAACCTGCTCTGCGCAATTCTGATCTTCACCGTCGGCCCGTTCCGTCTCGGCGATGTAGTCGAACTGGTCGACACCACCGACAAGCCCGGCGTCAAAGGCCGGGTGGTGGCGATCAATCTGCTCTACACCACCTTGATCGAGGCTGAAGAACTCGGTACCGGCAGCGCCATGGTGCAAGTGCCCAACAGCCTGTTCTTCCAGCGCTCGGTGCGCCGCTGGCGCGGCACGGATATCTTCCCTTCCAGCGGTTTCGAAAAGTGATCGGACGCCGGCCACGTTGGTCGGCGGCCGCAACATCCTGCAAAAAATCGGTAGTCATCCAGCCAAATCCGCATTAGCTTTGAGGATTGTCACGAGTCCGAAGTCGAGGTGTGCGATGGAGCTTCAAACATGGCTGGCGTTTTTTGCCGCTTGCTGGGTGATCAGTCTTTCTCCGGGTGCCGGCGCCATTGCGTCGATGTCCAGCGGCCTGCAATACGGTTTCTGGCGCGGCTACTGGAATGCCCTGGGCCTGCAGATCGGCCTGGCTGTGCAGATTGCCATCGTCGGCGCCGGTGTCGGCGCGATCCTCACCGCTTCGGCCACCGCGTTCCATGCGATCAAATGGTTCGGTGTCGCCTATCTGGTTTATCTCGCGATCAAACAGTGGCGCGCACTGCCGATGGACATGAGTGACGACGCAGCGGTACGCCCGATCGGCAAACCGCTGGCTCTGGTGTTCCGTGGCTTTCTGGTGAACATCAGCAACCCCAAGGCACTGGTGTTCATGCTGGCGGTGCTGCCGCAGTTCATCAATCCGCATGCGCCGCTGCTGATCCAGTATGTGGTGATCGGCGTGACCATGATCGCGGTCGACCTGATCGTCATGGCCGGCTACACCGGTCTGGCGTCGAAGGTGTTGCGCCTGTTGCGTACACCGACCCAGCAGAAACGCATGAACCGCACCTTTGCCGGGCTGTTCATTGGCGCTGCGGCGTTCATGGCGACGTTGCGCAAAGCCGCCGTGTAAAGCGTACAGGCACAAAAAAGGCGACCTTCTCAGGTCGCCTTTTTTTGTGTCTGGAACGCAGAGCGTCCCGGGCTGCATTCCCACGCGGACGGTTCGACGCCTCGACGTGGGAACGATCATCGGTCAGTGAAGAATCACTGGCGCCGTATCACGCGGCAGATTGTTGCGCTGCTGCGGTTCGCGCGGCTGCTCGTAACCACCACCACCGAGCTGCATGCTCAGTTGTCCGGCCACGTCTTCGCCCAGTGCCTTCGAGACTTCACGCACCACCCGCGGGCGGTTGAGTGAGATCCTGATGTCGCGGTGGTTCACCAGTTTGGTGTCCTGCGCTTCACCCATCGCCGTGAAGGCCGAGGTGATTTCGTAGGTCTTGGTATTGATCAGGCTGAAGTCGGCCACCAGCGTCAGGCCCAGCACGGCCGAATAGCTGTCGGTGTGCGCCAGCTCGTTCATGTCCTGAGTGAAGTCGATGTCCGACACGGTGCCGAACAGCACGTAGTCGGCACCCTTGAAGTTGCCGGCCTTGATCCGCTTGATCACATCGTAGATGTCACCCTTGGACGACGCTGTGTACGGCGTGCCCTGCACCAGCTGGAACATGCCGGTACGCAGGATTTCACCCTTGATGTCGCCGGTGAACTTACGCAGTTCGGTCTGTTCGATGTAGCTGGTGTTGGCTTCGAATTCGTCGTAGCTCGAAGAACCGCTGGAGCTGTAGTAGCCCTCGCGGTAGTTGTTCTTCGACGAAACGATGTGGATGTATTGCTCCACACGTTCCTGGTACGCCAGATCCGTTACCGCGACTTTCGGGGCCGCTTGCACGCTGAACGCGCAAGCCAGGGCCATCATGCCAATCCATGTGCGCATCGATTAACGCTCCGTGGTTTTGCGGATCTCTTTCTCGTCCATCCACTCGGCCAGACCGCTTTCAACGTCGATCAGTTGCAGGCTGAATTTGTAGAAGACGTCCTTGTAGTCGCTGCTGCGCTTGACGATCGAGCTGATCGAACCTTCAAGACGGTATTTGGCAGCGATCATGTTGCCAGTCTTGGCCACGGTGCTCTTCTTGTACAGGCCGCTCTGGTTTTGCAGTTTGAGCTGGTCGACCTGGCTCTGCATCGCGGTGTTGTCGCTGGCGAAACGGGCGGTACCGGACTTCATCAGCTGGGTCTTGATGCTGGTGGTGATTTCGCGGGTGTCGATGTATTCGCTGGTCTTGTTCTTCACGTCGTAGACCTGCACCACAGGGCGACCCTGCAGAATGCCGGACTGGGCCAGGGAACGGGTCATCGACTCGGCGATCATCTGCAGGTCGGTCGAACCGAACTCGTTGGTCACGGTTTCAACGGCCTTGGTGTCGCCGTAGCTGATGTTCTTGCTGCCCAGGGTCGGCGAAGTGTTGGCGCAACCGGAGGCCAGCAGGGCGAGGACGGCGATGAAGGAAAAGCGTGCAAACATGGGAATGCTCTCTGAATCGGGAATAGGGTGTCGGGCTTAAGGCGTCTTGAGTTCCAGACGGAAATCCACGGCTTTCGGGGTCGGGGCGATGCCCTGGATGAAGCTGGTCTGGGCGCCGTACATCATCTGGCTCTTCCAGACTTCTTCTTCGGCGACCGGGAAACCTTCCGCGCCGAGCCAGGCGAAACGGTAGTAGAACGTCTTGTTGCTGTTGAGGGTGTTGCTCAACTGCACGTTGACGGTCATGAAGCCGTTTTCACGGGCCACGCGCATCGCGCCGACCACGATGTGTTTCTGCGGGCCCATGGCCACGACCTTGCTCGCGGCACTGCCCGGCTCAGGTGGTGGCGGGGTGGCGCAGCCGCTCGCCAAAAGGGCGAGGGCGGCGACGGCGATGAGTTTGAAGCGCATGCAAAGACTCCGTTCTTAAGGTTGTTTGAGGCTGGCCACGGCGGTGGCGCCAGCACTCGGGGTAACGTGGGCGGCGAGGCCGGCGGCGAATACCTGATTGCCGACGGCGCGCAGGGTGATCACCTGGTAACGCTGATCGACGGTCACCTTGACCTGAGAGCCACCGACGGCGCTCGGCAGAGTGACTTGGTGCTCGCCTTTCTTCAAGCGCAGACGTACCACTTGTGTGGTGTCCGGCAGGGTACGCCACGTACGGGTATCGGCACCTTCGAGCACAGCTGAAGAAATACCGACCGCCAGGCCCGCCAGCGGGTTGGTTTCGTTGATTTTCTTCTGCGCCACACCTTTGGTGATCGCGCGCACGGTGGTGCGCAGGATGATCCCCGGCATGTCATCGCGCAGTGCGCGGCGGGACATGGCGGTGGTGCTGTTCAGTGCGGTCAGGTCGACCTGTTGGCCATCGACGCCGATCTGCGCGAATGGCGCGGTGGAGGTGTCAGGCTTGATCACCGGGAACGACAGCGGCGTGATCACAACGCTGTTGGAAATCGGCAACGGCAGCGGAATGCGGATCGAATCGCGGGCCGGTGCCAGGCCGCTTTGCACCACGATCAGAATGTCGCTGTCGTCGCTCTTGACCGGTTTGTCGAGGTTGACCAGCGCCTGCTCCAGCAGCGGGGTGTTCGGGCGCAGCTCGGCAGCCTTGCGATAACCCGGCGCAGCGAGGTCTTTCTCGCCCAGGGCTTCATAGACGAAACCGGCCAGATAATGGCTGAACGCACTCTGGTAGCTGTTTTTCAGGCCGACCACTTCCGGCGCGTCGAGGCTGGCGACCGGGTAGCCCTGCAAGTCCTTGTATTCGGTCTTGATGCCTTCTTTCTCGGCTTCCTCTTCGCTCTTGAGGTATTCCTTGTCGCGCAGGTCGGCGATCACCGCTTCACGTTCGTGCGTCTTCTTGATCGCGGTGCGGGCGCCGTCGAAATCGTTGACCGCCAGCAGGTTCAGGGCCATCTGCGTGGTCAGCATGACTTTTTCGTAGTCGTAGCCTTCGTAGCGGCGCACCTTGTCGTTGACCAGGAAACTGCCGAACTGGGCCAGGTACTTGTCGGTGTCGAGCTTGACCGAATCTTCCCACTTGCCCACCACCTGGTCGGCGCTGGTCCAGGCATTCTGGCTGCCGGACAGATCGCCCTTGGCGCGCAGCAGCTCACCCTTCTCGAAGTAATAGAGCAGGTCCTTGTCCGGGCCGGTGTTGTTCTTTTCCAGCAGGGTCAGGGCGGCGTCGACGTTGCCGGTGGCCAGTTGCTGGTTGGTCTGGGCCAGTTCGGAATCGTAGTTGCGAAACGCCGAACAGCCGGACAGCAGGGTGACAGCGCTGAGCGCGATCAGAGTGGGAGCGCGGAATGCCATGGGGTACTTCTTCCATGAGTAGCGACAGCCTCGGGTGCGGGTCGGGCTGCTGGGACCGATCGACAGTGGCGCTGGCCTCCTGCCAATTCCTCATAACAAGAGGAGCTTTAATGCCGCATCGCGATAGCGCGGGCGCGGCATTATAAGCGGGCGGTGCTGGCTATGTAATAGCTTTTTAATTGCACGGGTTAGTTAGGTGCCATTACTTATTTCAGGCCGGATACCACGCGGCTTTCCGCCGATGTGGAAGCCTGGAAAGCACTGCCGTTGGCATAGATTCTGTCGCCCAGGGTGCGCAGGCCGATGATCTGACGGTCCTGATCGATGCGGATTTTCAGCGGTGCGACACCGGGTGCGGTTGGCAGGCTGATCAAGTGCTCGCCTTTCTTCAGCCGCAGGCGCAGTACCTGGGTGAGGTTGGGCAGGGTGCGCCAGGTGCGGGTGTCTGCGTGCTCGAATCCATCGTAATGGGTCACATAGGACGCCTTGGCCGGGTTGCGCCGATTGTCGGTGCCCTGGACGTCTGCCGCCAGGAACGCGCGATACGTGGTGCGCTGGATGATCCCGGGCATGTCGTCACGCAGAGTGCGCAAGGACATGTCGGTAATGTTGTTGACCGTGATCAGCTTCTTTGGACGACCGTCGAGGCTGATCTGATCGAAGGGTGGGGTGGACGTGTCGGGCACCATCACCGGAAACGACACATTGGCCACGATCACCTGACCGTCCTCAAGCTTCACCGGATACGGCACTCGCACCGAACTGCGAGCCGGCGCCAGCCCGCTTTGCACGATGATCAGCACATCGCTTTCGCCCGCCTTGAGCCCGGGGCTGTCGAGGTCATGCAATGCCTGTTGGAAGAACGGCATGTCAGGACGCAGTTCTATGGCCTGACGGTAACCGGGTGCGGCCAGATCCTTTTCACCCAGGGCTTCATAAGTGAAGCCGGCCAGATAGTGGCTGAACGCACTTTGATAGCCGTTCTTCAGCGCGATGACCGCCGGCGAGTCCAGCATGACCACCGGGTAACCTTGCAGATCCTTGTAATGCACACGCGCGCCTTGGGCCTTGGCGGCGTTTTCAATGCGCTCGTATTCCAGCTCCCGTTGCCGGGCGATCATTGTTTCGCGTTCGTGGGTTTTCTTGATGTCCGCACGGGCACCGTCGAAGTCATTCACGGCCAACTGATTCAGGGCCATTTGCGTGGTCAGCATGACCTTTTCATAGTCGTAACCATCGTAGCGACGAATCTTGTCGTTGATGATGCTGCCCCATTGATTGCCCAGGGCGGACAGCAACTTGTCGCCGGCGGTTTCTATGGTGTCCTGACGCTGGATCACCATCTGTTCGGCGCTGCGCCAGGCGACCTGACTTTGCGGCAACTCCCCGGCAGCGCTGAGTACCGCGCCTTTCTCGAAGTAATACAGCAGGTCTTTTTCTTCATCCGGGTTATGCGCCTCGATCAGGGCCAGCGCACCGTTGGTGTCGCCCGCTTTCAACTGATCGGTGGTCTGTTGCAGTTCCAGGTCGTAATTGCGGTAGGCCCCGCAACCGCTCAACTGCAAGACGATGCTGAACAACAGGGAAAACAGCAGGCAATGGCGCATGGCGAAGGGTTCTTCCTTGAACAGAAGGGCGGCTGAAGTGGCGCATTATAGTGGGGGGTGATGGCTAATTGCCGGGCATATTTTTTCACATGATCTGTGCAGAAGTTGCACAGATCATGTGCCAATACTGCTGTGGTCAGGCCGTTTGCGGATTCCTAGACTTGGCCCGACTTACACGCCTCTCTACAGGAACCGCGTCATGACTCTCTCGCAAACGTATCGCCGCAGCTCACTTTTCAGAATCCTGTTCGCCAGTCTTGGTCTCGCTGCGGTCAGCAGTGCGATGGCCAGTACTGCACTGGATGCTCATCCAACCCTTCGTGCAATATCCGGCGCGGCGCCGATCGAACGCCTCGACCCGAAGACCACCGCGCTGGTGGTGATCGATTTTCAGAACGAGTACTTCAGCGGACGTCTGCCGATTCCCGACGGCATCGCGGCCATGAACAAGGCCCGTGAGCTGATCCGCTTTGCCGATCAGGCGAAGATTCCGGTGTTCCAGGTCCAGCACGTCGCGCCCGCCGGTTCGCCAGTGTTCGCACAGGGCGGCGAGACCGTGAAGTTTCATCCGCTGATGCAGCCGAGGGCGCAGGATCACGTGCTGCAAAAGACAACGGTCAGCGTGTTCGCCAGCACCGATCTCGATCGGCAGCTCAAGCAGGCCGGCATCAAGACCGTGATTTTCGCCGGGCTGATGACCCACGCCTGCGTTGCCGGCGGTGCCCGGGACGCTGCGCCGTTGGGCTATCAGGTCGTGGTAGCATCCGATGCTTCGGCGACCCGGGCGATCACCCGCGTCAACGGCGACACCGTCGACAAGGACAGCCTGCACCGCGCGGCGCTGGCCGAAATCGAAGACACCTTCGGTGACGTCATGACCACCCAGCAGATCGTTCGCCTGCCACTCGACTGAGGGCTTCGATGAATCAGCTGTTGGCCATGCGCGCGTTCCGTTGCATCGTCGAGTGTCGCGGCTTCACTGCCGCCGCCGAGCGGCTCGACACCACGCATTCGACGATCTCCCGCCAGCTCCAGCAACTGGAGGCGGAGCTCGGCACGCGCCTGATCAACCGCAACACCCGGCGCTTCAGCCTGACCACGGCGGGGCAGCAGTATTACGCCGCGTGCGTGGACATTCTCGATCGCCTCGATCAGGCCGCGCTGGCGGTCGGGCAGGCCCACGAGACCCCCAGCGGACTGTTGCGCATCAGCGCGCCGGTGGTGATCGGCACGCTGGAACTGGCGAGCTGGCTGCCGGCGTTTCAGCAGCGCTGTCCCGAGGTTGAGGTCGATCTGTCCTGCGATGACCGTTTTGTCGACCTGATCGCCGAAGGCTTCGATGTCGCGCTGCGCATCTGCGGGCCGCTGGCGGATTCATCCCTGGTGGCGCGTCTGCTGACGGTGTCCGAGCTGGTGCTGGTGGCCTCGCCGACCTACGTCGCGCGACACGGTCTGGTGCGCCAGGTCAGTGAGCTGGCCGAACATCAATTGCTCGCGTTCGCCGGCGGTGGCGACTGGTCGCTGACCGATGCGCGCGGGCTGACGACAGCGGTGCGGGCCCAGGGCCGGTTCAAGGCTGATTCGATCAGCTCGCTGCATGCGGCGGCGCTGGCCGGTGTGGGGATTGCCGCGTTCACCCGGGCCACGGTGCAGGACGATCTGTTGCGTGGCCGGCTGGTGCAGATCCTGCCCAACTACAGCCTCGGTCAGCGGCATTACTACGCGCTCTATCCTCACGCCCGGCATGTGGCGCTGAAGGTGCAGGTGTTCGTCGAATTCATGGCCGAACACTACCGCAAGACGAGTGCACCCTTGCGCTAAAAGCCGTCGGGCCGCCAAGAAAGCTTGAGGGAAACGCGCTCGACGTGAACAATATGTAACTTCGCATTTCCACTTGAGACTCATTCATGACTGCCGCGTCCCGATTTCTGGCCTGGCTGGTGTTCCCGTTGTGCGCCCTGAGCAGCTTCAATCTGCTGGCCGACACCGTGGAAGGCGCGCCGCAAGCGCTGCACCTGCTCGATTACATCAGCGCTGATTACCCGCCGACGGTAGAGGCAGGCAAGGTCATCGACGACGGCGAGTACCGCGAGCAGCTGGAATTCACCCAGGTGCTGCAAGGGTTGATCGCCGCTCTGCCGGCCAAGCCTGAGAAAGCGGCGCTGGAGCAGGGCGTCACTGCCTTGCACGCCGCGATCACGGCGAAACAGGATGGCGCGGACGTGGCCCGTCAGGCCCGGCAACTGGGCGCGAAACTGGCGGTTGCTTATGAAGTCAGCCAGGCACCGATCATCACGCCCGATCCGACCCGCGGTGCGCCGCTGTATGCGCAAAACTGCTCGGTGTGCCACGGCGACACAGGTGCCGGCGACGGCCCGGCGGGTCTCGGCATGACGCCGACGCCGGCCAATCTGCGCGACGCTGCGCGGATGGATCACCTGAGCCTGTACGCGATCTACAGCACCCTCGGCCAGGGCGTCGAAGGCACTGACATGCCGGCGTTCGCCGATCAACTGGATGACCGTCAGCGCTGGGACCTGGCGACCTACATCGCGCAGTTCAGCGCCGATCCGGCCACGGCCAAATCCGACAAGACCTACAACATTGCCGATCTGGCCCGCCAGACCCCGGCCGAGGTGCAGGCTGCCGAAGGCGCTGAAGCCGCCGCGATCTTCCGTGTGCAACGGGCGCAGCCGCCGCAGGTCAAGCGCGGCCCGGCGCAGTTGCTCGACTACACCGCCGCGACGCTGGACAAGAGCCTGGCGGCGTACCGCGCCGGTGAGCACGATCAGGCCTATGACCTGTCGGTGGCGGCGTATCTGGAAGGCTTCGAACTGGTCGAAAGCTCGCTGGACAACGTCGACGCCAACGTGCGCAAGGACACCGAAAAATCCCTGATGGCCTATCGGCAATCGCTGCAGGACGGCTTGCCGGTCGAGCAGGCCGAGCAGCGTCTGGACGCGGCCAAGGCCAAGCTCAAGGAATCCGCCGGCCTGTTGGGCAGCGATGGTCTGAGCTGGTCGCTGAGCTACATCTCCGGTCTGCTGATTCTGCTGCGCGAAGGTCTGGAAGCGATTCTGGTGCTGGCAGCGATCCTCGCGTTCCTGCGCAACACCGGCCAGCAATCGGCGGTGCGCAGCGTCAACGTCGGTTGGGGGCTGGCGCTGCTGGCCGGCCTCGGCACCTGGGCACTGGCGGCGTATGTGATCGACGTCAGCGGTTCCCAGCGTGAACTGCTCGAAGGCGCCACGGCGCTGTTCGCCAGCGTCATGGTGTTGTGGCTCGGGGTGTGGATGCACGACCGTCGGCACGCGGCGGCCTGGCAGGATTACATCAAGCAGAGCCTGGTTGGCGGAGGCGGGCGTTTCGGTTTCGCGATCCTGGCGTTCTTCTCGGTGTACCGCGAACTGTTCGAAGTGATCCTGTTCTACGAAACCCTTTGGCTGCAGGCCGGCCCTGCCGGGCATAACGCGGTACTCGCCGGCGGCGCGACGGCGCTGGTGCTGCTGTTCGGTCTGGCGTGGGTGATTCTGCGCGGCTCGGCGAAACTGCCGCTGACGCTGTTCTTCAGCATCAACGCAGCGCTGCTCTGTGCGTTGTCGGTGGTATTCGCCGGCCACGGCGTGAAGGCGTTGCAGGAAGCCGGGATCTTCGGCACCCGGCCGGTGGCGTTCTTCGATTTCGACTGGCTGGGCATTCATGCCGATGCCTATTCGCTGACGGCGCAGGCCGTGGCGATTGCGGCGATTATCGTGCTGTACGGTCGCAGTTGGGTGGCTGAAAAGCGCCGCATGGCGGCTTGAGATGATGCGCGTATGGATCGATGCCGACGCCTGCCCGAAGATGGCCAAGGAGCTGGTGGTCAAGTTCGCCCTCAAGCGTCGCTTCGAAGTGGTGCTGGTGGCGGGGCAGCCCCAGAGCAAACCGGCGCTGGCGATCGTCAAGCTGATCGTGGTGCCGAGCGGCCCGGATGCAGCGGATGATTATCTGGTGGAACACGCGGTGCCGGGCGAACTGGTGATCTGCAGCGACATCCCGCTGGCCGACCGGCTGGTGAAGAAGGGCGTTGCAGCGCTGGACCCGCGAGGCAAGGAGTTCGACGCGCAGAACATGGGTGAGCGGCTGGCGATACGCAACCTGTTCACCGATCTGCGTGAGCAGGGCCAAGTCAGCGGCGGGCCGGCGCCGTTCGGTGACCGCGAGAAGCAGGCGTTTGCCAACGCGCTGGATCGGATCCTCACCAGGCTCACCCGCAAAACCTGAACATTGATCGTTCCCACGTCGAGGCGTCGAACCGTCTGCGTGGGAATGCCTCTCGGGACGCTTCGCGTCCCAGTCTCACCGCCGATGCAAAGCAGACGCGGAGCGTCCAAGGCTGCATTCCCACGCAGAGCGTGGGAACGATCACGGTCTCCGGTCAGGCGTCGTTTTCGTGGGTCAGTTCCAACACCCGATCCACCAGCTTGTTGATCCCCGAAGCCGCCTCGCTGATCGACTGCGCCAGCATGTACGCCGGGGTGGTCACCAGTTTGCGCGCCTTGTCTTCGACGATATCGGTCACCGCGCAGTCTTCATGGGTGGCGCCCATCTTGTTCATGGCGGCGGCCGTGTTGGCATCGTTGCCGATGGTGCAGGTCACGCCCGGGCCGTAGATCTTCGCGGCCAGTGCCGGCGAGATGCAGATCAGGCCAACAGGCTTGCCCGCTTCGGCAAAGGCTTCGGCCAGCGCCAGCACTTCCGGCTGTACGGTGCAGCCGGCGCCTTCGATGGCGAAGTTCGACAGGTTCTTCGCTGCACCGAAACCGCCTGGCACGATCAGCGCATCGAAGTCCTCGACATCGGCCTCACGCAGATCCTTGACGTTACCCCGGGCGATGCGTGCCGATTCCACCAGCACGTTGCGCGATTCGGGCATTTCTTCACCGGTCAGGTGGTTGATCACATGCAATTGCGCGATGTTCGGGGCGAAGCACTGCACCTGTGCGCCGCGCTGGTCAAGGCGTAACAGGGTAATGACGCTTTCGTAGATCTCGGCGCCGTCGTACACGCCGCAACCGGACAGGATCACTGCAACTTTTTTGCTCATGGGTTTCTCTCCAGATTCATGGCGCTAAATGTCCTCTAATTTGTCGTTCGTTGCCATAGGATCAAGCCGCGGCTACACCTAGGATCTGTGCTACAGATTCCGACCAGGGCGCGACATGAACTTCATTCTGTATGCGGTGCCGTTTTTCTTCGTATTGATGGCGGCGGAGCTCATCGCCGACCGCTGGCGCGGGGTGAGCAACTATCGCCTGGCCGATGCGGTGAACAGCATTAGCACCGGGGTGTTGTCGACCACCACCGGCCTGTTGACCAAGGGCGTGGGCCTGGTGACCTATGCGTTTGCCCTTGAGCATCTGGCGCTGGTCAGGTTGCCTGCGGACAGCGTCTGGGTCTGGGTGTTTGCCTTTGTCTGCTATGACTTCTGCTATTACTGGCTGCATCGCATGGGCCATGAACGCAACATCCTCTGGGCCGCGCATTCGGTGCATCATCAGAGCGAGGACTACAACCTTTCCACGGCCTTGCGCCAGACCAGCACCGGGTTCCTGCTGAGCTGGATCTTCTACCTGCCGATGGCCGTGCTCGGGGTGCCGCTGCTGGTGTTTGTCAGCGTTGCGGCGCTGAATCTGCTGTATCAGTTCTGGGTCCACACCCGGCACATTCCCAAGCTCGGCTGGTTCGAGTGGTGCTTCGTCACGCCATCCAATCATCGGGCCCACCATGCACAGAACGCTCTCTACATGGATCGCAACTACGGCGGGGTGTTCATTATTTGGGACCGTCTGTTCGGCTCGTTTCAGGAAGAGGACGACAACGAACCGGTGATTTTCGGCGTGACCACGCCGCTGGCGAGCTGGAATCCGTTATGGGCCAACCTGCAGTTCTACGTGCAGCTATGGGATGACGCACGCCGGGCCGAGCGCACCTGGGACAAGATCCGGATCTGGTTCATGCGCACTGGCTGGCGTCCGGCGGACGTCGCGGCGAAGTACCCGATGAGCAAGCCGGACCTGAGTCAGTTCCGCAAGTTCGAGGTGCCGCTGGACTGCCGTCAGCAGTGGTACGTGGGGTTGCAGTTCGGCGTCTATGTCGCGCTGGGCAGTTATCTGATGAATCTGGAACACAGCCTGCCCACCGGAGCATTGCTGCTCGGCTGGGGCGCGGTGGCCTTCGGTTTGTTCGTGTTGGGCGTGGCCCTTGAGAATCGCCCGTGGGCGGGGAGGCTGGAAGTGCTGCGGCTGGCCTCGAATCTGCCGCTGGTGTGGCTGGCGCCGCTGGTCGGACTCTGGCCGGCCAGCCCGGGAATGTGGGTCGGCCTGCTCAGTTACAGCCTGCTCAGCGGCATCGGGCTGTATTGCTGCCGCCAGCGACTTACTCGGCTGGCGTCTTAGGGTCGGCGGTCTTGGCCATTTCGGCTTTGTGCCGTTCGGCCTTGGCCAATTGCTCGGCCTGTTCTTCTTCGTAGACCTTTTTCGCCAGCCGGGCATTCTTGAACCGGCGGCGCAGCCACAGGCCCAGGCCAAGCACCAGCAGCGCGCCCAGTACCCACAACTCATACTTCTTGATGCTGCCGAGCATGCCTTCGAGCACGGCGCCGAAGTGGTAGGCGGCAGCGGCCAGGGCGGTGGCCCAGATCGCAGCGCCGATACCGTTGAGCAGCAGATAACGTCCCGGCGGATAGCCCGACAGGCCGATCGCCACCGGCATCACCGTGCGCAGGCCGTACACGAAGCGAAAGCTCAGGACCCAGATGTCCGGGTGCTTGCGGATGTGTTCCAGCGCGCGGTCGCCCATCATCTGCCAGCGCGGTTTGCGCGCCAGCAATTTGCGCCCGTGTTTGCGGCCCAGGAAGTACCACAGCTGATCGCCGGCATAGCTGCCGAAGAACGCCACGACCACCACCAGTTTGATGTCCATGTATTCACGGAACGCGAGGAAGCCCGCGAGCACCAGGATGGTTTCGCCTTCGAAAAACGTCCCGAGAAACAGGGCAAAGTAGCCGAAGTCATGCAGAAATTGTTGGAGCATTGTCTGGGTGCTGGCGAAATGAACGCGCAGCCTAACCCTTCGGACACATTCAGGAAAGTGTCGAAATGTGTCTCGACGTGAACATTTCCTACGCTGAGAATGGAATGCGGCTACACGTCACAGGTCTCACACAACTGTCATCTGTTCGTCATAATGGCCGTCTATAACTGTCACGCTCGCCCGTTTGCGCGGGCTCAGGAGTCTGCCGTGAGCTTTACCCCAGCCAACCGTCTGTTCCCTGCCACCCGCCTGCGTCGTAATCGCCGTGATGATTTTTCCCGGCGGCTGGTGCGTGAGAATGTGTTGACGGTCGATGACCTGATCCTGCCGGTGTTCGTGCTCGACGGTGAAAACCGCCGCGAAGCCGTGGCCTCGATGCCGGGTGTCGAGCGCCTGACCATCGACCTGCTGCTTGAAGAAGCCGCCAAATGGGTCGAACTGGGAATTCCGGCGCTGGCGCTGTTCCCGGTCACGCCACCTGAACTCAAATCCCTCGATGCCGCCGAAGCCTGGAATCCCGAAGGCATCGCCCAGCGCGCCACCCGTGCCCTGCGTGACCGATTCCCCGAGCTGGGCGTGATCACCGACGTCGCCCTCGACCCGTTCACCACTCACGGTCAGGACGGCATTCTCGATGAAGAAGGCTACGTGCAGAACGACATCACCGTCGATGCACTGGTCAAGCAAGCCTTGTCTCACGCCGCTGCCGGCGCCCAGGTGGTTGCCCCGTCGGACATGATGGACGGCCGCATCCAGGCGATCCGCGAAGCGCTGGAACTGGCTGGCCACGTCAACGTGCGGATCATGGCCTACTCGGCCAAGTACGCCAGCGCCTATTACGGCCCGTTCCGCGATGCCGTGGGTTCGGCCGCGAACCTGGGCAAGGCGAACAAGGCCTCCTATCAGATGGACCCGGCCAACAGCGACGAAGCGCTGCACGAAGTGGGCGCGGACTTGTCTGAAGGCGCGGACATGGTCATGGTCAAACCCGGCATGCCGTACCTGGACATTTTGTTCCGGGTAAAAGATGCCTTCAAAGTGCCGACCTTCGTCTATCAGGTCAGCGGCGAATACGCCATGCACATGGCGGCGATCCAGAATGGCTGGTTGAGCGAAGGCGTGATCCTCGAATCCCTGACCGCCTTTAAACGTGCCGGCGCTGATGGCATCCTGACTTACTTTGCTGTCCGTGCCGCTCAATTGTTACGAGAGCAGAAATAGCCCTCCCAGGAACATTCGATGAATACCGAAGGACTCACTGAAGTTGCCGTAAAAGAAGCTCAACCCGTGGTCGAGCAGATTACCGAAACCCCGCCGGAACTGGAGCCTGCGCCACCCGCGCCGGCAACCGAGCCTGCCACGGCGGTTCCGGCGATCGCGATTCCCGGCCTGGATGACAGCAGCCTGTACATCCACCGTGAGTTGTCGCAACTGCAGTTCAACATCCGCGTGCTGGAACAGGCGCTGGACGAGTCCTACCCGTTGCTGGAGCGGCTGAAGTTCCTGCTGATCTTCTCCAGCAACCTCGACGAATTCTTCGAAATCCGCGTCGCCGGCCTCAAGAAACAAATCACCTTCGCCCGTGAACAGGCCGGCGCCGACGGCCTGCAACCGCATCAGGCCCTGGCCCGCATCAGCGAGCTGGTGCACGGTCACGTAGACCGTCAGTACGCGATCCTTAACGATATCCTGCTGCCGGAGCTGGAAAAGCATCAGGTGCGCTTCATCCGTCGTCGCAACTGGACGACCAAGCTCAAGACCTGGGTGCGCCGCTATTTTCGCGACGAGATCGCGCCGATCATCACCCCGATCGGCCTCGATCCGACGCACCCGTTCCCGTTGCTGGTGAACAAGAGCCTGAACTTCATCGTCGAGCTCGAAGGTATCGACGCCTTCGGTCGCGATTCCGGTCTGGCGATCATCCCGGCGCCGCGTCTGCTGCCGCGGATCATCAAGGTGCCGGAAGAAGTCGGCGGCCCTGGCGACAACTATGTGTTCCTTTCGTCGATGATCCACGCCCACGCCGATGACCTGTTCCAGGGCATGAAGGTGAAGGGCTGCTACCAGTTTCGTCTGACCCGGAACGCCGACCTTGCGCTCGACTCTGAAGACGTCGAAGACCTGGCCCGCGCCCTGCGTGGCGAGTTGTTCTCCCGTCGTTACGGTGACGCCGTGCGCCTGGAAGTCGCCGACACCTGTCCGAAACACCTGTCGGACTACCTGCTCAAGCAGTTCAACCTGAGCGAGACCGAGCTGTATCAGGTCAACGGCCCGGTGAACCTGACGCGTCTGTTCAGCATCACCGGCCTGGACAGCCATCCGGAGCTGCAATACACGCCGTTCACGCCGCAGATCCCGAAACTGCTGCAGAACAGCGAAAACATTTTCAGCGTGATCAGCAAGCAGGACATCCTGCTGCTGCACCCGTTCGAGTCGTTCACCCCGGTGGTCGACCTGCTGCGTCAGGCCGCGAAAGACCCGCACGTTCTGGCCGTGCGCCAGACCCTGTACCGTTCCGGCGCCAACTCGGAAATCGTCGATGCGCTGGTGGACGCCGCGCGTAACGGCAAGGAAGTGACGGCGGTCATCGAGCTGCGTGCGCGCTTCGACGAAGAATCCAACCTGCAGCTGGCCAGCCGTCTGCAAGCGGCCGGTGCGGTGGTGATCTACGGCGTGGTCGGCTTCAAGACCCACGCCAAGATGATGCTGATCCTGCGCCGCGAGCAGGGAGAGATCGTGCGTTACGCGCACCTCGGCACCGGTAACTACCACGCCGGCAACGCCCGCCTGTACACCGACTACAGCCTGCTGACCTCCGACGACGCCTTGTGCGAAGACGTCGGCAAACTGTTCAGCCAGTTGATCGGCATGGGCAAGACGCTGCGCATGAAGAAGCTGCTGCATGCGCCGTTCACCCTGAAGAAGGGCATGCTCGACATGATCCTGCGCGAGACGCAATTCGCGCTCGACGGCAAACCGGCGCACATCATCGCCAAGTTCAACTCGCTGACCGATCCGAAGATCATCCGCGCGCTGTACAAGGCCAGCCAGTCCGGCGTGCGCATCGATCTGGTGGTGCGCGGCATGTGCTGCCTGCGTCCGGGCATCGCCGGGGTTTCGCACAACATCCACGTGCGCTCGATCATCGGCCGCTTCCTCGAGCACACCCGGGTGTTCTACTTCCTCAACGGTGGCGAGGAGCAGATGTTCCTGTCCAGCGCCGACTGGATGGAGCGCAACCTCGACAAGCGCGTCGAGACCTGCTTCCCGGTGGAAGGCAAGAAGCTGCTGACCCGGGTCAAGAAAGAGCTGGAGCTGTACCTGACCGACAACACCCACAGCTGGAGCCTGCAATCGGACGGCCGCTACATCCGCAATACGCCGACCGGCAACCAGAACCCGCGCAGTGCCCAGGCGACGTTGCTGGAGCGATTGGGCAGCCCGATTCTGCCGGTGAGCAGCTGACCGCAGATTTCATAGCCATAAAAAAGGCGATCCACCCGGATCGCCTTTTTTTGTGCCTGCCCGTTACTCAATGCACGGTCAGAACAACCCCCACCCGAGTCAGCCACTCCGCCTCAAGCCCGAAATCCGCCTGGGTCAGCTGGTTTTCATCCAGCCAGTTCTCCGGGAATTCCACGTCGAGGTTGTTGCCGTTGGCATGCAGTGTCACTTGCGGCATCGCCTGGGTACCACGGATGTGGTGGAACAGGATGGCGAAACGCAGCAGCACGCACAGGCGGATCAGCTTGTCGCCGTCGTCGCCGAACTCGGCAAACTTGTCCTTGGGGATGTTGCGGCGGTGGCCACGCACCAGCAGGGCGAGCATTTGCTGATCTTCGCGGGAGAACCCGGCGAGGTCCGAGTGCTCGATCAGGTAAGCGCCGTGCTTGTGGTAGTGATAGTGAGCGATGTCGAGCCCGACTTCGTGCACTTTCGCCGCCCAGCCCAGCAGTTCGCGCCAGATGCCGTCGTCCAGCTCCCAGTCCACGGCCACTTGATCAAACGCGTGCAAGGCTTTGCGCTCGACGCGCGCGGCCTGTTCCAGGTCGACGTGGTAGCGCTCCATCAGCGAGGTCAGGGTGCGTTCGCGCACGTCTTCGTGGTGATGGCGACCCAGCAGGTCGTAGAGCACGCCTTCACGCAGCGCGCCTTCGCAGTGATCCATGCGTTGCAGTTCGAGGGCGTCGAAGATCGCTTCGAGAATCGCCAGACCCGCCGGGAAGATCGCGCGACGGTCAGGTTTGATGCCTTCAAAATCGATCTTGTCGACATCGCCGAGCTTGAACAGGCGGCGCTTGAGCCACGCCAGACCTTCGGCATTCACTTCGCCGGTGCCATGACCGCCGGCCTTCAGCGCCAGGCCGATGGCGCGGATGGTGCCCGAGGAGCCGATGGCCTCATCCCAGGTCAGGCGGTGCAGGGCGTGTTCGATGCTCATGATTTCCAGACGCGCCGCCGTGTACGCCTGAGCGTAGCGGGCCGGGGTAATCTTGCCGTCCTTGAAATAGCGCTGGGTGAAACTCACGCAGCCCATTTGCAGGCTTTCGCGCAGCAGCGGTTCGAAACGCTGGCCGATGATGAATTCGGTACTGCCGCCGCCGATGTCGGCGACCAGGCGTTTGCCCGGGGTGTCGGCGAGGGTGTGGGACACGCCAAGGTAGATCAGGCGGGCCTCTTCACGGCCGGAGATGACTTCCACCGGATGGCCGAGGATTTCTTCGGCGCGGCGGATGAATTCGCCACGGTTGCGCGCCTCGCGCAGGGCGTTGGTGCCGACGATCCGCACGGCGCCCAGTGGCATGCCGTTGATCAGTTGAGCAAAGCGCTTGAGACAGTCGAGCCCGCGCTGCATGGATTCTTCGTTGAGATGGCGCTCATCGTCGATGCCGGCGGCCAGCTGAACCTTCTCCCCGAGACGTTCGAGAATACGGATTTCGCCGTTCTGGGCCTTGGCCACGACCATGTGGAAGCTGTTGGAGCCCAGGTCGATCGCGGCGATCAGGGACAGATTCTTGGCTTGGGATTGCGGCATGGTCTGGGGGTCTCGGTCGATAACCCCGACATCGTGCCACGATCAAACGCTGCCGCCAACGCGCATGGTTCAAACCCTTGATTTAGCGCACTGACGGCCAGCTTTCAGCCTGCGGCATCCACGGTTCCGATGAAATTCGCCAGCTCCGGCGTCTGCGGATCGGCAAACAGCACTTTCGGATCCCCCACCTCGTGCACCTTGCCCTGGTGCATGAACACCAGTTTGTCCCCGACCTCCCGGGCGAAGCGCATTTCGTGGGTTACCATGATCAATGTCATGCCTTCTTTCGCGAGCTGGCGGACCACGCTGAGCACTTCGTTGACCAGCTCCGGGTCCAGCGCCGAGGTGATCTCGTCACACAGCAGCACCTTGGGTGACATCGCCAGCGCCCGGGCAATCGCCACCCGTTGCTGCTGGCCACCCGAGAGGCGTTCCGGGAACGCATCGAACTTCTCGCCCAGGCCGACGCGCTCGAGCATCTGCCGCGCCAGTTCTTGCGCCTTGGCCTTGGGCACTTTCTGCACCACCTGTGGCGCGAGCATCACGTTTTCGCCGACCGTCAGGTGCGGGAAAAGGTTGAACTGCTGAAACACCATCCCGACTTTCTGCCGCAGGCTGCGCAGATCGGCGCGGGCGGCGTCGAGGTATTCGCCATCGACTTCGATCACGCCGTCGTTGATCGACTCCAGACCGTTGAGGGTGCGCAGCAGGGTGGACTTGCCCGAGCCGCTGCGGCCGATGATCGCCACCACCTGGCCTTCCTCGACGCTCAGGTCGATGCCTTTGAGCACGTGGTGATCGCCGTAGTATTTATGCAGGGCGGAAATTCTAAGCAGAGGCATGCAGTCTCCTTTCCAGATAGCGCGCACTGAGGGACAGGGGGTAACAGAGCAGGAAGTAGCCCAGGGCAACGAGGCCGTAGACCATGAACGGTTCGAAGGTGGCGTTGGCGAGCATGCCGCCGGTCTTGGTCAGTTCGGTGAAGCCGATGATCGAGGTCACCGCGGTGCCCTTGACCACTTGCACCGAGAAACCCACGGTCGGCGCTACGGCGATGCGCAGCGCTTGCGGCAGGATCACGTAGCGCAGTTGCTCCAGCGGATTCAGCGCCAGGCTCGACGAAGCTTCCCACTGACCATTGGGAATCGCCTCGACGCAGCCGCGCCAGATCTCCGCCAGATAAGCACTGGTGAACAGCGTCAGGGCAATCGCCGCCGCCATCCACGGCGAAATCTCCACCCCGGCCAGCGCCACGCCGAAGAACACCAGAAACAACTGCATCAACAGCGGCGTGCCCTGAAACAGTTCGATCCAGGTGCGGGCGATGCTGCTGGGCAGCGGGTTCTTCGAGATGCGCATGATCAGGATCAGCAATCCGACGATCCCGCCGCCGATGAATGCCACCAGCGACAGCGCCAGCGTCCATTGCAGGCCGGTCAACAGGTTGCGCAGGATGTCCCAGAACGTGAAGTCGCTCATTGGCTGCTCCTTGCGCTGCTTTTCGACAGGTAGCGCCGACCGAGCCAGTTCAACAGCTGACGGATCAGCAGCGCCATGCACAGATAAATGAGGGTGGTCAGGGCGTAGGTTTCAAAGGCGCGGAAGTTGCGCGACTGAATGAAGTTGGCGGCGAAGCTCAACTCTTCGGTGGCGATCTGCGAACACACCGCCGACCCGAGCATGACGATGATGATCTGGCTGCTCAGAGCCGGCCACACTTTGCCCAGTGCCGGCAGCAGCACCACGTGGCGGAACGCTTCGAAACGGCTCATCGCCAATGCCGCCGCAGCTTCCAGCTGCCCACGCGGAATCGCCTGGATGCCGGCGCGGATGATCTCGGTCGAATACGCACCGAGGTTGATCACCATCGCCAGCACTGCCGCCTGCCACTCGGAAATCTGCACGCCGAGGGACGGCAGGCCGAAGAAGATGAAGAACAGTTGCACCAGAAATGGCGTGTTGCGGATCAACTCCACATAAACGCCGAAGATCGTCGAGAACGGGTGGATGTTCCACGCCCGCACCAGCGCCCCGACGATGCCCACGCCAACCCCGAGCAGCGCGCCGATGGCCGTCAGCTCAAGGGTAAACAACGCCCCGCGCAACAGCAGGTCGGTGTTTTCCACCACCGGCAAGAAATCGAACTGATAGGCCATGAAAGTCTCCCGCGTCGCCGGTCAGAGGTCGGCCGGCAGCGGCTCTTTGAGCCAGGTCTGCGCGTTCTTTTCCAGCGCGCCGTCAGCCTTGGCGGTGGCCAGGATCTCGTTGACCTTGCCCAGCAGCGCCGGCTCGTTCTTGTTCACGCCGACGTAGACCGGCGAATCCTTGAGCTTCACTTTCAGCGCGGGTACGCGTTTCGGGTTCTTTTCGCTGATTGCGACCATTACCACGTTGCCGCTGGCGATCAGGTCGACCTGGCCTGCGAGGTAGGCGGCGATAGTCGAGTTGTTGTCTTCGAAGCGTTTGATGGTCACGCCTTCAGGGGCGACCTTGGTCAGCTCGATGTCTTCGATGGCACCACGGGTGACGCTGATGGTTTTGCCCTTGAGATCGTCGAGGGTGCTGACCGCTGCGTCCGGCGGGCCGAACACGGCGAGGTAGAACGGCGCGTAGGCGCGGGAGAAATCGATGACCTTCTCGCGCTCGGGATTCTTGCCGAGGCTGGAAATCACCAGATCGACCTTGCCGGTGGTGAGGAACGGAATGCGGTTGGTGCTGTTGACCGGGGTCAGTTCGAGTTTGACCTTGAGCTGCTCGGCCAGCAGTTTCGCCGTATCGATATCGAGGCCGCGCGGCTTCATGTCCGGGCCGACCGAACCGAACGGCGGGAAGTCCTGAGGCACCGCGACTTTCAAAGTGCCGCGCTTGACCACGTCATCCAGACCGTCGGCATGGGCAGGGGCCTGGTTCAGCATCAAACCGGCAAACAGGGCGGCGAGGAGGGCGCTGTAACGCTTCGTCATGGACAATCTCCGGATCGGCGGGAAGTGAATTCTGCGATCGGACAGAGCATGGGCCGTGCCAAGACTGAGGTTCGGCCCCGCAAAGCCACGGGTTTAGCGGGTTTGTTCGGTCTTACTGGTCTGAACAGTGAGTTCGGGTTTCGCACTGCGATAGCGCATCGACGCGCACCGTCGAACCCCGCTGGGGCACGACTTGCCTGATGCCTCGAATAGCATTACAACTGGCCGCACCTTGGCCTGGTCCGTCTGGAAAACCATGAACTCGATCTCCCGCGCCGTACCCGAAGTGGCGCTGCAAGCGATCCGCAAACTGATTACCGAGCAGGGCTTCGGCCCCGGCGATGCGCTGCCTTCGCAACGGGATCTGGCGGTTCAGCTGGGTGTCAGCCGCGCGTCGTTGCGTGAGGCGTTGTCGTCCTTAAGCGCGCTGGGTGTGGTCAGCATTCAGCCGGGCAAGGGCGTGTTCGTGCAGGCGCCGGTGGAATTGCCGCGCGGCGAGGGCGCTCCGGCCTGGCCGTTTGCAGCCCAGGCTTCGCCGCTGGAAATCTTTCAGTTGCGCTATGCGCTGGAAGGGTTCGCGGCCGGTCTGGCGGCGGTGACGCTGAGCACCTTTGATCTGGACGAACTGGAAGACAATGTCGCCGCCATGCGCGAACAACTGCGCGCCGGCGACTTCGAGGCCGCGGCGAAACTGGATTTCGAATTCCACCGGCGGATCCTGCTGGCCAGCGGCAATCAGGCGATGCTGAGCATCCTCACTGCCAGCGCCGACATCTTTCTGGAGAGCCAGAAACTACCGTTCATCCGCGCCGAACGGGCCATGGAAACCTGGCAGGAACACCGCAAGATCCTCCGCGCCCTGGCCCGCCGGGCTTCCGCTGCCGCGCAGAAAGCCATGCAGGAACACGTGCGCAATGCGGCGCTGCGCACCGGAATTTCCTTCATCGCCCCCGCCAGCGCGTGACTTGAGCTATACCCAAACTCATCGAGTGCCATAGCAAGACTCAATCATCTGCGGCTTCCTGAACAAGGGAAGGGCGGCTATGATGGGCCACGTTTTTTTGCTTACAACCTGGAGAATTCCATGAGCAGCGATCTGATCAAACACGTTAGCGACGCTAGCTTCGAAGCCGACGTACTCAAGGCCGAAGGCGCTGTCCTGGTCGACTACTGGGCTGAATGGTGCGGCCCTTGCAAAATGATCGCTCCGGTTCTGGACGAGATTGCAGAGACTTACAAAGGCAAGCTGACCGTTGCCAAACTGAACATCGACGAAAACCAGGAAACCCCTGCCAAGCACGGCGTACGTGGTATTCCGACCCTGATGCTGTTCAAGAACGGCAACGTTGAAGCGACCAAGGTCGGCGCTCTGTCGAAGTCGCAACTGGCTGCTTTCCTCGACGCCAACATCTAAGCGTCGCTGTAAAGATTGTCCTCAAAAAGCCCCGCAAATTGCGGGGCTTTTTGCGTATTCAGGGCTAGACGCTCCGAAACTCAGGTGATACATTCGGCCCCGCACTGGTTTCTCCACTGCCCCCTGCTAGCCGTCGCCGACGCACTCCTTTTCGAATAAGTACGCGATCCTGTCGCCTTCTCCGCGGCGCGGCCTCATTAAGCCAAAAGCTTAATTTCCCCCCTCCATAAATGATTACGTCATTCCTATATGAATCTGACTGAACTCAAGCAAAAGCCGATTACCGAACTGCTCGAATTGGCCGAACAGATGGGCATAGAAAATATGGCCCGTTCGCGCAAGCAGGACGTGATTTTCTCCCTGCTGAAAAAGCACGCTAAAAGCGGTGAGGAAATCTCCGGTGATGGCGTGCTGGAGATTCTCCAGGACGGCTTCGGCTTCCTGCGCTCCGCTGACGCTTCCTACCTCGCCGGCCCTGACGACATCTACGTCTCGCCGAGCCAGATCCGCCGTTTCAACTTGCGCACCGGTGACACCATCGTTGGCAAGATCCGCCCGCCGAAGGAAGGCGAGCGTTATTTCGCCCTGCTCAAGGTCGACACGATCAACTTTGATCGTCCTGAGAACGCGAAGAACAAGATTCTCTTCGAGAACCTGACCCCGCTGTTCCCGACCGTGCGCATGAAGATGGAAGCCGGCAACGGTTCCACCGAAGACCTGACCGGTCGTGTGATCGACCTGTGCGCCCCGATCGGCAAAGGCCAGCGCGGTCTGATCGTTGCACCGCCGAAAGCCGGTAAAACGATCATGCTGCAGAACATCGCAGCGAACATCGCCCGTAACAACCCTGAAGTTCACCTGATCGTGCTGTTGATCGACGAACGTCCGGAAGAAGTGACCGAAATGCAGCGCACCGTGCGCGGCGAAGTGGTTGCCTCGACCTTCGACGAGCCGCCGACCCGTCACGTGCAAGTGGCTGAAATGGTGATCGAGAAGGCCAAGCGCCTGGTAGAACACAAGAAGGACGTGGTGATCCTGCTCGACTCCATCACTCGTCTGGCCCGTGCCTACAACACCGTGATCCCGAGCTCCGGCAAGGTGCTGACCGGTGGTGTCGATGCCCACGCCCTGGAGAAACCGAAGCGTTTCTTCGGCGCTGCGCGCAACATCGAAGAAGGCGGCTCGCTGACCATCATCGCCACCGCGCTGGTTGAAACCGGCTCGAAGATGGACGAAGTGATCTACGAAGAGTTCAAGGGCACCGGCAACATGGAGCTGCCACTGGACCGTCGTATCGCCGAGAAGCGTGTGTTCCCGGCTATCAACATCAACAAGTCCGGTACCCGTCGCGAAGAGCTGCTGACCGCCGACGACGAACTGCAGCGTATGTGGATCCTGCGCAAACTGCTGCACCCGATGGATGAAGTTGCCGCCATCGAGTTCCTGGTCGACAAGCTGAAAACGACCAAGACCAACGACGAATTCTTCCTGTCGATGAAACGCAAGTAACATCGCTGGTCGGTTCAGAAAAATGGCGCCCCTGGAGGGCGCCATTTTTTTTGCCACGGTTCGGCTGCCCCGACCTTCCGGGAGACACTGATTGCTGTTTGCAGAGCCACGATAGCTGCCAGCGGCCGACAGAGCAGGTAGGATGTACGCCTATTTTGAGGGTGCAATCGTCAATGAAATTCAAGGATCTTCGGGATTTCGTGCAGCAGCTTGAGCAGCGCGGAGAGTTGAAACGCATCCAGATTCCCGTCTCGCCGGTGCTGGAAATGACCGAGGTGTGCGACCGCACGCTGCGGGCCAAGGGCCCGGCGCTGCTGTTCGAGAAACCGACCGGTTATGACATCCCGGTGCTCGGCAACCTGTTCGGTACTCCCGAGCGGGTGGCCATGGGCATGGGCGCCGAGTCGGTCAGCGAACTGCGCGAAATCGGCAAGCTGCTGGCGTTTCTCAAGGAACCGGAGCCGCCGAAGGGCTTGAAGGACGCGTGGTCGAAGCTGCCGATCTTCCGCAAGATCATCGCGATGGCGCCGAAAGTCGTCAAAGACGCGCCGTGCCAGGAAGTGGTCATCGAAGGCGACGACGTCGATCTGGCGATGCTGCCGGTACAGACCTGCTGGCCGGGCGACGTGGCGCCGCTGATCACCTGGGGCCTGACCGTCACCAAGGGCCCGAACAAGGACCGGCAGAATCTCGGCATCTACCGCCAGCAAGTGATCGGCCGCAACAAGGTCATCATGCGCTGGCTCAGCCACCGTGGCGGCGCGCTGGACTTTCGAGAGTGGTGCGAGAAGCATCCGGGTCAGCCGTTCCCGGTGTCCGTGGCCCTTGGTGCGGATCCGGCGACCATTCTCGGCGCCGTTACTCCGGTGCCGGACAGCCTCTCCGAATACGCCTTCGCCGGTCTGCTGCGCGACAGCCGCACGGAACTGGTGAAGTGCCGTGGCAACGACCTGCAAGTGCCGGCCACGGCCGAAATCATCCTTGAAGGCGTGATCCATCCGGGCGAAATGGCCGATGAAGGCCCGTACGGCGACCACACCGGTTATTACAACGAAGTCGACAGCTTCCCGGTGTTCACCGTCGAGCGCATCACCCACCGGATCAAGCCGATCTACCACAGCACCTACACTGGCCGTCCGCCGGATGAGCCGGCGATTCTCGGCGTGGCGCTGAACGAAGTGTTCGTGCCGATCCTGCAGAAGCAGTTTCCGGAGATCACCGATTTCTACCTGCCGCCGGAAGGCTGCTCGTACCGCATGGCCGTGGTGACGATGAAGAAGTCGTATCCGGGGCATGCCAAGCGCGTGATGCTGGGTGTCTGGTCGTTTTTGCGACAGTTCATGTACACCAAGTTCGTTATCGTCACCGACGACGACATCAACGCGCGGGACTGGAACGACGTGATCTGGGCCATCACCACGCGCATGGACCCCAAGCGCGACACGGTGATGATCGACAACACGCCGATCGACTACCTCGACTTCGCCTCGCCGGTGTCGGGGCTCGGCTCGAAGATGGGCCTGGACGCCACCCATAAGTGGCCGGGCGAAACCACTCGCGAGTGGGGCCGCGTCATCGTCAAGGATGACGCCGTCACCCAACGGATCGATGCCATCTGGAATCAGTTAGGAATAGATTGATGCGTGTAACCCTGCAGCCCTCCGGAGCGGTACTCGAGATACGGCCCGGAGAGCGGATTCTCGATGGTGCGCGGCGCCTGGGCTACGAATGCCCGCAAAGCTGCCGCAACGGCAATTGCCATGTGTGTGCGGCGCTGCTGGTGGAAGGCCGGGTCGAACAGGCCGGCAAGGTGCACGACCACGGTGAGTTCTACACTTGCATAGCGGAGCCGCTGGAAGACTGCATCGTGCTGTGGGATGGCGTGCTCGCGCTGGGAGAACTGCCTGTGCGCAGCGTGTCGTGTCAGGTCATCGAATGCCGGGACGTCGGTGGCGATACCTTTCGTGTGCGCCTGCGGGCACCAGCCGGCAAGCCGCCGCGCTACCACGCTGGCCAGTATCTGATGATCGAGCGCGAGAACGGCGAGAAGTCGGCGTTCTCCATGGCCTCGGCGCCCCACGGCGGGCGCGATCTGGAAATCCATGTGCTGGCGCGCGAATCCAGTGCGCTGAACCTGATCGATCAGCTCACGCGCAACCCGATGGTGCGGGTCGAACTGCCATTCGGCGATACCCACCTGGCGGAACTGCCGGACGGGCCGCTGGTGCTGATCGCCGCCGGCACCGGCATGGGCCAGATCCATAGCCTGATCGAACATTGCCGGGCCAGCGGCTTCAAGCATCCGGTGCACTTGTACTGGGGCGTGCGTCGTCCGGAAGATTTCTACGAAATCGAACATTGGGACGAATGGCTGAAGTTGCCCAATCTGTTCCTGCACAAGGTCGTCAGTGACCAGTGCGGCTGGGAAGGGCGCTGTGGCATGTTGCATGAGGCGGTGTGCGAGGATTTCCCTGATCTGAAACCGCTGCACGTCTATGCCAGCGGCTCGCCGGCCATGGTCTACGGCACGCTGGATGCGCTGGTGGAAGCAGGGATGGATGCCCATCAGATGCGTGCGGATGTGTTTGCTTACGCACCCCGCGCCTGAGTTCGTTATAACTCTTCATATAGCCGATCGGTATTTATGTAATTGCATAAATGCCGGTAGGTTATATATCCATCAGGCAATCAATTAAGAACTGTGCCATGGCACTCAAATTGCCTTAAAACATATGTGCCTTATTGTTACAGCGGTGCGTTCTATTAAGTAATTCTTCACCCGCGGGGAGCTGAACGCTATTCGCCATGAGCGCCATTGAAAACGCTTTTCTGAACCTGGCTTACCCTCCGCGGCTCGATCTTGGGCCGCAGCTGACGCACGAACAACTTCTCGCTTCCATGCAATCGACCATGGCGCGCCACAAGGGCGGGCCGGTGTGGCTGTTCGCCTACGGTTCGCTGATCTGGCGGCCGGAATGCACAGCCGTGGAGCGGGTGCGTGGGCGCGTGCATGGCTATCACCGTGGCTTGTACTTGTGGTCCCACGAGCATCGCGGCACGCCGGAAATGCCGGGACTGGTCTTTGGTCTGGATCGTGGCGGCTCGTGCAGCGGCTTCGCCTACCGGTTGCCGGAAGACAATCTGGACAGCGCGCTGTATGCATTATGGAAGCGCGAGATGCCGTTCCCGTCCTATCGGCCACACTGGCTCAGCTGCCGACTCGAAGATGGCAGCCAGGTTCAGGCCTTGGGATTCGTATTGGAGCGACACCTGCCCAGCTATGCCGGTAACTTGCCGGATCATGTGCTGAGCCAGGTGTTCGAAAGCGCTTGCGGGCGTTACGGCACCACTCGCGATTATGTCGAGCAGACCGCCCACGCCCTGCGCAGCCACGCCATGCCAGACCGGAATCTGGAGGCGCGGCTCAAGCGCTGTAAGTCAAAGGCCGATCAGGCGACTGCTTCGCGGCTCTGACTGGCGACTTGCTTGTGCCACAGAGTCGGGGCCAGGAAGGCCATCGACAGCAGGCAAGCGCCCACCAGTAGCACGAAACCGCCATCCCAGCCGAAGTGGTCCACGGTGTAGCCCATCGCTGCACTGGCCGCGACCGAACCACCCAGATACCCGAACAGACCGGTGAAGCCCGCGGCAGTGCCGGCGGCTTTCTTCGGTGCCAGTTCCAGTGCCTGCAGGCCGATCAGCATCACCGGGCCGTAGATCAGGAAGCCAATGGAGAACAGCGCGATCATGTCGACGGTCGGGTTGCCGGCCGGGTTCAGCCAGTACACCAGGGTCGCGACGGTCACCAGGGCCATGAACACCATACCGGTCAGGCCACGGTTGCCACGGAAGATCTTGTCCGACATCCAGCCGCACAGCAGCGTGCCGGGAATCCCCGCCCACTCGTAGAAGAAATAGGCCCACGAGGTTTTATCCACGGTGAAACCCTTGGCTTCCTTCAGGTAGGTCGGCGCCCAGTCCAGCACGCCATAGCGCAGCAGGTAGACGAAGACGTTGGCCATGGCGATGTACCAGAGCATTTTGTTGCGCAGCACATATTTGACGAAGATTTCCTTGGCGCTGAATTCGTCTTCGTGGCTGGCGTCGTAGCCTTCCGGGTAGTCGTTCTTGTACTTCTCGATCGGCGGCAGGCCGACCGACTGCGGGGTGTCGCGCATGGTCACGAAAGCGAACACCGCTACTGCCAGAGCCACGGCGGCCGGGACGTAGAACGCGGCGTGCCAGTCGTTGAACAGGCCCATGCCGATCAGGAACAGCGGGCCGATCAGGCCGCCGCCGACGTTATGCGCCACGTTCCACACCGACACGACGCCGCCACGTTCCTTCTGCGACCACCAGTGCACCATCGTGCGTCCGCTCGGCGGCCAGCCCATGCCCTGGGCCCAACCGTTGATGAACAGCAGGATGAACATCATGGTCACGCTGGAGGTTGCCCAAGGCGCGAAACCGAAAATGAACATGACTCCGGCCGATACCAGCAGGCCGAACGGCAGGAAGTAACGCGGGTTGGAGCGGTCGGACACCAGGCCCATGAGGAACTTGGACAGACCGTAGGCGATGGCGATGGCCGACATCGCCAGACCCAGATCGCCACGGCTGTAGCCTTCGTCGATCAGGTACGGCATGGCCAGCGAGAAGTTCTTGCGCAGCAGGTAGTAACCCGCATAGCCAAAGAAGATGCCGGCGAAGATCTGCCAACGCAGGCGTCGGTAGGTGCTGTCGATTTTTTCTTCAGGCAATGGAGCCTGATGTGCGGCAGGACGAAAGAAAGCAAACATTCAAGAGCTCCAGATTTCTTGTTTTGACTGCGGATGCGAATGTTACAGTTTCGTTACCGAAAATAGCACCGCTTCCCATCGGCAAAACAGCGGAAATGTTGGAAGTCGCGCGTTCCTTTATGAACATGTCGCTCAGATATAAGTGCGGGGCGCTGTGGGAAATGTTACTTCGACGTCTTCCTGCCGGGTTTCATGGCTTTGTAGGGCGCAGGTTTGGGAAATGTCCTGCGAACAATGCAGAAGGCGCGGCGTTCTGTTTCAGGCTGCCGGGCTCTACCCTTTTGATGGTGCCAATCGGGCATTCGAGCGGTAAAGGGGGAGGGCTCATGCGGTGGTGTGTGTTGCTGTTTTTGCTGATGGCATCGGGAGGTGCGTGGGCGTCAGAGGTACTGCTGATTCCGGAAAACAACCCGAGGCCGGTCTATCCGCGAGGGCTTTTCAGGGCTGGCGTGGTCGGTGAAGTGGGCGCCGAGTTCACCGTCCATGCCGACGGTTCAGTCGACCGGATCAGCTTTGCGCCAAGCAGCCATCCGGAGCTGATCGAAGCGGTCAGGGCGGCTGTCGAGCAATGGCGTTTCAAACCGTGGATCGTCGAGGGCGACAAACCGGCACAGACGCGGGTCTTCGCACCGATGGTATTCAGGCTGGATCTGGATCAACCCATCCACATCAACCAGCAACTGAAAGCCTTGAAGTGCCGCACCTTGAACGAATACCTCGGCAACATTGCGGAGCAATCATGGATCGATACCAAGGTGTTCGTTTACACCAGGGCCTACCTTTCCAATGTGTTCCACAAAGCGCAGCTGCCGGACGAACAGCGGCTGGCGATGATCGCCAGACTGAACAAGCGGATTCCATCGATTGTAAGGAGTTGCCGTAGCAGCCCGGTCCGGACGTACATGAGCCTGTTGCCGGAGGATATTCGCAGTTTGATGTAGGGCTGGAGTGCTCTGAAGAGCGATCCGGAAGTGGCCATCAATTCCGGATCGCCCGATCAGCTCAGCGCACTTGCACTACGACTTTCCCGACAGCCTTGCGCTGCCCGAGATCATTGATCGCCTGCGCGGCATTGCCCAGCGGATAGACCTGTGACACCAGCGGCTTCAGCTTGCCCTCGGCAAACCAGCCGAACAGTTGCTGGAAGTTCGCCGCGTTGTCCTGCGGCTGGCGCTGGGCGAAGGAGCCCCAGAACACGCCGAGTACCGCGGCGCCCTTGAGCAGGGCGATGTTGACCGGCAGTTCGGGAATGCGGCCGCTGGCGAAACCGACCACCAGCAGACGGCCGTTCCAGGCGATGGCGCGGATGGCTTGATCGAACAGGTCGCCGCCGACCGGGTCGTAGATCACGTCGGCGCCCTGGCCGTCGGTCAGGCGCTTGATCTCGTCCTTGAGGCTGGTTTCGCTGTAGTTGATCAGTTCGTCGGCTCCGGCAGCCTTGGCGACGGCGAGTTTTTCCGCGCTGCTGGCAGCGGCGATCACCCGGGCGCCCATGGCTTTGCCGATTTCCACGGCGGCCAGGCCAACACCGCCAGAAGCACCGAGCACCAGCAGGGTTTCACCCGGTTGCAGGTTGCCGCGCTGTTTGAGGGCGTGCATCGACGTACCGTAGGTCATGCTGAAGGCGGCGGCGGTGTTGAAATCCATCGACGGCGGGATCGGCAGCACGTTATAGCCCGGGACCGCGACCTGCTCGGCGAAGCTGCCCCAGCCGGTCAGGGCCATGACCCGGTCGCCGACCTTCAGGTGACTGATCTTTTCACCCACTTCGCTGACCACACCGGAAGCTTCGCCACCCGGCGAGAACGGGAAGGGCGGCTTGAACTGGTATTTGCCCTCGATGATCAGCGTGTCCGGGAAATTGACCCCCGCGGCGTGCACGTCCAGCAGGATTTCGTTCTTTTTGGCGACAGGACTGGCGACGTCCTCCAGCACCAGCGATTCGGCAGGGCCGAAGGCTTTGCACAGCACGGCTTTCATCAGGGCTATTCCTTTGGGAGTGATGGCCGATAAGTGTAGGTGTGGCAGTCAACGGGTCAACGAGCATGCCCGGCCCTGATAGTCCGCCATAAGCTTGTGCTTGCGCGGCGGGTCGTTATGCTAGGCCGCAAACCGGATAAGGAGCGAATTGTGAAAGCGTGGATCATGTTGTTGCTGGCCCTGTCTCTGCCTGTGGCAGCGCTGGCCGAAGAAGCCAAAGAAGGCGAGGCGCCGAAGGTCAACTACATCACCCTGAGCCCGCCGTTTGTGGGCAACTACGGGCTCGATGGCACCCCGAAGCTCAAGGTCTATAAGGCCGACGTGGCACTGCGGGTGACCGGTGAAGAGGCGACCAAACTGGTCAAGGCCAACGAGCCGCTGATCCGCAATCAACTGGTGGCGCTGTTCACCCAGCAGACCACCGATGCGATGGGCAGCATCGAAGGCAAGGAAAAACTGCGTCAGGAAGCCTTGAAGCAGACCCAGCAAGTGATGAATGACGAGACCGGCAAGCCGGTGGTTGAAGATCTGTTGTTCAACAACCTGATCATTCAATAAGACATTCGTTGTCCGGGCGGTCCCCATCGCTGGCTTGCCAGCGATGGCATTTTGTCAGGCGACAAATGACTCAGGGTTTGAGCGCGATCACCGCCGCCCACTGCTCGGCCGTCACCGGCATCACCGACAGTCGCGAACCCTTTTGCACCAGCGGCATCTCGGCCAGCGCGGTCTGCTGTTTCAGGTAATCCAGCTTCAAGACCCGGCTGAAAGTTTCGACGTGGGCGACATCAATCGCGCTCCAGGCATTCTTCTCCGGCGTGGCTTTCGGATCGAAGTAATGGCTTTCCGGTTCCAGTGCGGTGGGATCCGGGTACGCGGCTTCGATTATTTTGCCGATTCCGGCAATCCCCGGCTCCGGGCAGCTGGAATGGTAGAAAAAGAACTGGTCCCCCACTGCCATGGCCCGCAGGAAATTGCGTGCCTGATAGTTGCGAACCCCGTCCCAGCGCGCTTTGCCGAGCTTTTCCAGGCCCTTGATCGAGAGTTCGTCGGGCTCGGATTTCATCAGCCAGTAGGCCATGGTTTTTGCTCCTCAAGCGGTCATTGGGCAGGTTGTCCGGCAATTTTATGACAAACCGACGGTCGGTTGACGCCAGCATTTGCGCAGAGGTTCACGTTGTCGCAAAATGCCGGCCTTTAAAGCTTGACGCTGCTGCACGGCCTACGAATGGAAACCGCTGCTGTCATCGTGATGATGTGCCTTGAGGGGGGCAATCGATGAAACGCAAACCGGATTTGCTGTGGACTTTGGTGATTTTGTTCGGTCTGGGCGTCGTGACCACCGGTTATGCGCAAAGTCTGTGGGCCAACAAGGCCGATGCACCGATTGAAGTAGCGCAACAAGTACAACAGTCGACAGCCTTCAAACGCTGAAACTGCCTTCTCGACGCCGCTGATCCGCGCGGCGTCTATCCCGCGAAATACCACGCCTTGTCTGTCACCGTTCCCTGCAACGGTACATCCCAGCTCGCTTGCGCGAGACGTTCGACTTTCTGACATTCATGGGCCAGCCCCAACAGCGTCGGCTTGCGCCAGTTCTGGCGTCGGGCCAGATACGCCAGACTGCGATCGTAGAATCCGCCGCCCATGCCCAGGCGTCCGCCGACATCGTCGAATCCCACCAGTGGCAACAGCACCAGATCCAGCGCCCAGACCTTGCGTTGACGGGCCAGATTGGCGCGCGGCTCAAGGATGCGGAAGCGGTTGGGTTTGAGTTTTTCGCCGGGGCGGATCTGCTGGAAGACCATTTTGGTCCGTGGCCAGGCACTGAGCACCGGCAGGTAGGTTTTCTTGCCCCGACGCTGGGCCGCGCGCAGCAACAGGCGCGGGTCGATTTCACCGTCGGTGGGCAGGTACAGGGAAATGTGTTTCGCCCGGCGAAAGTGCGGGTCTTGTGCCAACTGCTTGTACAGGCCTTCGGCGGCCTCGCGTTGTTCGCTTCGCGTCAGCGAGCGGCGGGCCTTGCGCAGCAGGCGGCGCAGTTGGGGGCGGGGCAGCAACGCGGGTTCGGTCATGGTTCGGCTTCGGCAGGGTGGGACGAAAACGTACGCATAAAAAATCCGATGCCGGCATGCACCGGCATCGGATTCGAATCAGGCTCCCCGGATGAGCCGCTGTCGACTTAGCCCTTGAACCCGAGAGTTCAAGGTGGAGGATGCAGTAGGCTTTAAGGCTTTCCGTCTGGCGGACATGCACACCAGCCCAACGTGCAACCCCCAGGGTAGTGCAAATCGGCTCAGGGACATCGTCAACTGGCAAGCACCCCAGGGAGTGCGGCGAGTATAACTCAAGCGGCCTGGCGAATCAGCCCTTGCTGATGTCCGGATCGTCGGCCAGCACCAGATCGACACGATCGAGCAAGTCTCGCACCTGTTCACGGGTCGAACCGCTGGCCTGGATGTCCGGGCGCTCTTCTTTGTGCAAGAGATCGTGGGTGATGTTCAGCGCGGCCATCACGGCGATGCGGTCGGCGCCGATGACTTTTCCGCTGCTGCGGATCTCGCGCATCTTGCCGTCCAGGTAACGCGCGGCACTGACCAGATTGCTGCGTTCTTCCTGGGGACAGATGATCGAATATTCTTTGTCGAGGATCTGCACGGTAACGCTATTGCTTGAACTCATGAGTCTTGCTCCAGGGCCTTGAGGCGCGAAATCATCGATTCGACCTTACGCCGGGCGATTTCGTTTTTTTCAATGAGGTGCGCGCGTTCCTCGCGCCAGGTCTTTTCCTGAGCAAGTAAGAGTGCATTTTGACTCTTTAGTTGCTCGACTCGGGTAATCAGCAGTTCGAGTCTGGCCATCAGCGCTTGCAGGTCGGTGTCTTCCATTGTGTCCACTGATTCGGTCTGATGGGTTTGGCTGGCGGACAGCCTTTAATGGTCTTGGCGAGTCTGTCGATGTAGGATACAAGGCCTTCATTCTAGACATAGCGCCGTCTGGCGCCTAGCTGCCCATGCCCATTCAGAATTCCCCGTACCAAGGCTTTGCCACCCTGCTGAACTCCAGCGGTCACTCCGTTTCGCCTGCCGAACTGCACGGCCTGTTGCTGGGCCGCAGTTGCGCTGGCGCCGGCTTCACTGCCGAAGAATGGCTGATCGATGCCGCCGAGCTGCTCGAAAGCGAGCCGCAGGACAACGTCCGCAACGCGCTGATCGGTCTGCAGGAGATGGTCAAAAGCGAACTCACCGGTGATGACGTCACCGTGGTTCTGCTGCTGCCGAACGATGACGCACCGCTGGCCGAGCGCGCCGCCGCGCTGGGCGAATGGTGTCAGGGCTTCCTCACCGGTTTCGGCCTGAACTGCCGCGACAGCAGCATGCTGAGCACCGAAGCCACCGAAGTGTTGCAGGATTTGGCAGCGATCTCCCAGGTGCAAGACGCACTGGAAGAATCCGAAGACGGCGAAAGCGACTATATGGAAGTCATGGAGTACCTGCGTGTCGCTCCGCTGCTGCTGTTCTCCGAAACCAAAAAGGCCGACATGCCGCCAGCGGCCAAGCCGTCGCTGCACTGATCGCGTGCCAGGGAAAGCCATCTGCCCATGATCCATATCCCGAAAGCGGAATACGCCCGGCGCCGCAAGGCGCTGATGGCGCAGATGGAACCCAACAGCATCGCGATCCTGCCTGCCGCCGCGGTCGCCATTCGCAACCGCGACGTCGAGCATGTCTATCGTCAGGACAGCGACTTCCAGTACCTCAGCGGTTTTCCCGAGCCGCAAGCGGTCATCGTCCTGATGCCCGGTCGCGAACACGGCGAATACGTGCTGTTCTGCCGTGAGCGCAATGCCGAACGCGAGCTCTGGGACGGCCTGCGCGCCGGCCAGGAAGGCGCGATCCGCGATTTTGGTGCCGACGACGCGTTCCCCATCACCGACATCGACGACATCCTGCCGGGCCTGATCGAAGGCCGCGACCGGGTGTATTCGGCCATGGGCAGCAACCCGGAATTCGACCGCCACCTGATGGACTGGATCAACGTGATCCGCTCCAAAGCGCACCTCGGCGCCCAGCCGCCGAACGAATTCGTTGCCCTGGATCACCTGCTGCACGACATGCGCCTGTATAAATCGGCGGCAGAAGTGAAGGTGATGCGCGAAGCGGCGCGGATCTCTGCCCAGGCTCACATCCGGGCGATGCAGGCCAGCCGTGCCGGGTTGTACGAGTACAGCCTCGAAGCCGAGCTCGATTACGAGTTCCGCAAGGGTGGGGCGAAGATGCCGGCCTATGGCTCGATCGTCGCTGCCGGGCGCAACAGCTGCATCCTGCATTACCAGCAGAATGACGCGCTGCTCAAGGACGGCGATCTGGTGCTGATCGACGCTGGGTGCGAGATCGACTGCTACGCCAGTGACATCACCCGCACCTGGCCGGTCAACGGCAAGTTTTCCGCTGAACAGAAAGCGATCTACGAACTGGTGCTGGCTTCGCAGGAAGCCGCGTTCGCCGAAATCGCCCCGAACAAGCACTGGAACCAGGCGCACGAAGCCACGGTTCGGGTCATCACCACCGGGCTGGTGAAGCTCGGGCTGTTGCAGGGCGAAGTCGACGAGTTGATCGCCTCCGAAGCCTACAAGGCGTTTTACATGCATCGCGCCGGCCACTGGCTCGGGATGGATGTGCATGACGTCGGCGAATACAAGGTCGGCGGTGAATGGCGAGTGCTGGAAGTCGGCATGGCGCTGACCGTGGAGCCGGGCATCTACATCGCCCCGGACAATCAGAACGTAGCGAAGAAATGGCGCGGCATTGGCGTGCGCATCGAGGATGACGTGGTAGTGACCAAGAGCGGTTGTGAAATCCTGACCGGCGGCGTGCCGAAAACCGTCGCCGAGATCGAAGCCCTGATGGCGCAAGCACGGACCTGCGCGGCATGAGTCGGGTCAATCTGGCAATCATCGGTGGCGGTCTGGTCGGCGCCAGTCTGGCGTTGGCCTTGCAGGCCGGGGCCAAGGTTCGTGGCTGGAAGATCGTGCTGATCGAACCGTTCGCCCCCGGTGACACCTGGCAGCCAAGCTACGACGCGCGCTCCTCGGCGCTGTCCTTCGGCTCGCGGCAGATTTATCAGCGGTTGGGCGTGTGGCAGGAAATCTCCCGCCGAGCCGAACCGATCAAGCAGATTCATGTATCCGACCGTGGTCGTTTCTCCACCGCCCGACTTTCGGCGATGGAAGAGGGCGTCCCTGCGCTCGGCTATGTCGTGGAAAACGCCTGGCTCGGCCAGTGTCTGTGGCAGCACCTCGACAAAGACGTGATCAGCTGGCGCTGCCCGGCGGAAGTCACCCGCATGGAGCCGTTGCCGGACGGCTATCGCCTGACCCTCAACGACGAAACCACCGTCGAGTGCGATCTGGCGGTGCTCGCCGATGGCGGCCGTTCCGGTCTGCGCGAGCAACTGGGCATCAACGTGCGCAAGCGCCCGTACAACCAGAGCGCGCTGATCGCCAACATCACCCCGAGCGAAGCGCACAATGGCATGGCCTTCGAGCGCTTCACCGACGAAGGCCCGATGGCGCTGCTGCCGCTGCCGGAAAACCGCTGCGCGCTGGTCTGGACCCGACTGGGGATGGACGCGCAACGGCTGGCGGATCTGAGCGAGCGTGATTTTCTCAGCGAGCTGCAAGGCGTGTTCGGCTACCGCCTCGGTACGTTGAAACAAGTTGGCGCGCGGCATCTGTATCCGCTGTCGCTGGTGGAAGCCGAAGAGCAGGTGCGCTCGCATCTGGCCGTTCTCGGCAACGCCGCCCACAGCCTGCACCCGATTGCCGGGCAGGGTTTCAACCTGTCCCTGCGCGATGCCGATGCCTTGGCCGCCGCGCTGCTGGCCAGCGACAAACCACTGGGGGATTTCGCCACGCTGCAGGCCTATCGCGAGCGTCAGCGCCTCGATCAGGACCTCACCGTCGGTTTCTCCGATCAGGTCACGCGCCTGTTCGGCAGCACCCAGCCGCTGGTGTCGCTGGGGCGCAACATCGGCCTGCTCGGCCTCGATCTGCTGCCGCCGGCCAAGCGCTGGTTCGCCCGTCAGGCCATGGGGCTGGGGACGCGGCCGGATGCGTGAGTGGCTGATCAAGCAGTTTGGCAAGGCGCGGTTGATGCGCTGGATCATGACGTTCTACCCGCCGTACTTCGGCGCCGGTGTCCGGGTGCAGCACATCAGCGATGACTTTCGCGACATCCAAGTCTCGATGGGCCTGGGCTGGTACAACCGCAATTACGTCGGCACCCAGTTCGGCGGCAGTCTGTATTCGATGGTCGATCCGTTCTTCATGTTGATGCTCATGGAGAACCTCGGCTCGCGGTACATCGTCTGGGACAAGGCCGCCGACATTGATTTCATATCGCCGGGCAAAGGCCCGGTGTTCGCCCGGTTCAACATCGACGACACCCTGCTCGACGAGATCCGTCGGCAGACCGCCAGTGGCGAGAAATACCTGCCGCAGTTGCAGGTCGACATTCATGACGGCGCCGGCAATCTGGTGGCGCGGGTCGGTAAAACCCTTTACGTGCGGCTCAAGCCGCCAGCGAGACAGGCTTAAAGCATGGAAATGCGCGCGGATGTGCTGATTGTCGGAGCCGGAATGGTCGGCAGCGCCCTAGCGCTGGCGTTGCAGGGCAGCGGGCTGGAAGTCCTGCTGCTCGACGGCAGTCCGTTGAGCGTCAAACCCTTCAATGGCGATGCGCCGTTCGAGCCACGGGTGAGCGCATTGTCGGCGGCCAGCCAGCGGATCCTCGATCGCCTCGGCGTGTGGGACGGCATCGTCAATCGACGCAGCAGCCCTTACACCGACATGCACGTCTGGGACGGCAGCGGCACCGGCCAGATCCACTTCTCGGCCAGCAGCGTGCACGCCGATGTGCTCGGCCATATCGTCGAAAACCGCGTGGTGCAGGATGCCTTGCTCGACCGTCTGCACGATTGCGATATGGGTCTGCTGGCCAACGCGCGACTGGAGCAGATGCGCCGTTCCGGTGACGACTGGCTGCTGACCCTGGCCGATGGCCGCACCTTGCGTGCGCCGCTGGTGATCGCGGCGGACGGTGCCAACTCCGCTGTGCGCCGTCTGACCGGCGTTGCCACTCGCGAGTGGGATTATCTGCATCACGCCATCGTCACCAGCGTGCGCAGCAGCAAACCGCACCGCATGACCGCGTGGCAGCGCTTCACCGATCACGGGCCGCTGGCGTTTTTGCCGCTGGAGCGTGACGGTCAGCAGGACTGGTGCTCGATCGTCTGGTCGACCACGCCAAGCGAAGCCGAACGGCTGATGGCGCTGGATGAGGCGGATTTCTGCCGTGAACTCGAACGCGCTTTCGAAGGTTGCCTTGGCGACGTCATCAGCGCCGACTCACGCCTGTGCGTGCCGCTGCGTCAACGCCACGCCAAGCGCTACGTGGCAGAAGGGCTGGCACTGATCGGCGATGCCGCACACACCATTCACCCGTTGGCGGGGCAGGGCGTGAATCTCGGCTTCCTCGATGCCGCGGTGCTGGCCGAAGTGTTGTTGCAAGCCAACGAACGCGGCGAACGCCTGGCGGACGTGAAAGTCCTGAGCCGCTACGAGCGCCGGCGCATGCCGCACAATCTGGCGCTGATGGCCGCGATGGAAGGCTTCGAGCGGTTGTTCCAGGCCGATCCGTTGCCGCTGCGCTGGTTGCGTAATACCGGGCTGAAAATCGTCGAGCAGATGCCCGAGGCCAAGGCGTTGTTCGTGCGTGAAGCGTTGGGGCTGACCGGGGACTTGCCGGCCCTCGCCAAGGCCTGACGAGTATCGTGCAACATCTGGTAACTCCTTGGGAAAGTGTTCGATTGAGCTCGTAAATGTGAGTCCTTATCATTTGGGCCACTTTTCCCGACCGAGAGACCGCTCCCATGTTGGCATCCAAGCGTGTTCTGACCGCACTGGCCCTGACCCTGATCGGCACCACTGCCGCTCAGGCCGCCGACGAGGTGGTGGTCTACTCCTCGCGTATCGATGAGCTGATCAAGCCGGTGTTCGATGCCTACACCGCCAAGACCGGGGTGAAGATCAAGTTCATCACCGACAAGGAAGCGCCGCTGATGCAGCGGATCAAGGCCGAAGGCGAGAACGCTACCGCCGACCTGCTGCTGACCGTCGATGCCGGCAACCTCTGGCAGGCCGAGCAGATGGGCATTCTCCAGCCGTTCACCTCGAAAACCATCGACGCCAACATTCCTCTGCAATATCGCTCGTCCAGCCACGCCTGGACCGGCCTGAGCCTGCGCGCGCGGACCATCGCCTATTCCACCGAACGAGTAAAACCGGGCGAACTGACCACCTACGAAGCACTGGCCGACAAGAACTGGGAAGGCCGCCTGTGCCTGCGCACGGCGAAGAAGGTCTACAACCAGTCGCTGACCGCCACCATGATCGAAGTCCACGGCGCCGAGAAGACCGAGCAGATCCTCAAGGGCTGGGTCAACAACCTGTCCACTGACGTGTTCTCCGACGACGTCGCGGTGCTGGAAGCGATCAATGCCGGCCAGTGTGACGTCGGCATCGTCAACACCTACTATTACGGCCGCCTGCACAAGCAGAAGCCGGAACTGCCGGTAAAACTGTTCTGGCCGAATCAGGCGGATCGTGGCGTACACGTCAATCTGTCGGGCATCGGCCTGACCAAACATGCACCGCATCCGGAAGCCGCCAAGGCACTGGTGGAGTGGATGACCACGCCTGAAGCGCAGAAGATCTTTGCCGACGTGAACCAGGAGTTTCCGGCGAATCCGGCGGTGAAGCCTTCGGAAGAAGTGGCGGCGTGGGGGCAGTTCGTGGCTGATACGTTGCCGGTTGAAGTGGCGGGCAAGCGCCAGGCTGAAGCGATCCGGATGATGGATCGGGCGGGTTGGAATTGAGTCATTCCTGACAGCACTGTTTACCATGATATCGCTGCCCTCACCCCAGCCCTCCCGAAACGTCGGACCGCCCGGAGGGAGAGGGAGCCGATTTGGGTTGTTTTCGAAACCTGAGTTCGGCTCGATGTATCAGGTCGGCATAACTCGAGAGATCACCACGGTCAGTCCCCTCTCCCTCCGGGAGAGGGCTAGGGTGAGGGCAGCAATCCTGACCTGAAACAAAGAAATCAAGCACACCTACATCCCTCCAGAGTTCTAAAAGTGGCCCACCCCGCCCAACGCCGCTGGTACCCCATCGTCTTCGCCATCGCCGCGTTGGTGCTGCTCCCCCTCAGCGTGCTCCTGCTCTCATGGCAAACCATCGACCACCAGATCTGGTCGCACCTGTGGGAAACCCAGATGCCGCGTCTGCTGGGCAACACACTGACGCTGGTCCTCGGCGTAGGCATCGGTGTAACGCTGATCGGCGTAAGCCTCGCCTGGCTCACCAGCCTCTGCGAATTCCCCGGTCGCCGCTGGCTCGACTGGGCGCTGATGCTGCCGTTCGCCATCCCGGCCTACGTGCTGGCATTCGTCTTTGTCGGCCTGCTGGACTTCGCAGGCCCCGTGCAAACCCTGCTGCGCGAATGGTTCGGCACCGGCCTGCGCCTGCCGCGAGTGCGCTCCACCGGCGGGGTGATTCTGGTGCTGGTGCTGGTGTTTTATCCCTACGTCTACTTGCTGGCGCGCACCGCGTTCCTGGCGCAGGGCAAGGGATTGATGGAAGCCGCGCGGGTGCTCGGGCAGTCGCCGTGGCAAGCATTCTGGCGTGTGGCATTGCCGATGGCGCGGCCGGCCATCGGTGCCGGCGTGGCGCTGGCACTGATGGAAACCCTGGCGGATTTCGGCGCGGTGTCGGTGTTCAATTTCGACACCTTCACCACCGCGATCTACAAGACCTGGTACGGCTTCTTCAGCCTGCCTAGTGCTGCGCAACTGGCCAGCCTGTTGCTGCTGGTGGTGATGCTGGTGCTGTACGGCGAACGTCGCGCGCGCGGCGCCAATCGGGCGAGTAACGAGCGACCACGGGTCAAGGCGCTGTATCACCTGCGCGGGCCCAAGGCCTGGGCGGCGACCGGTTGGTGCGGTCTGGTGTTCGCCTGTGCGTTTGTCATTCCGGTGCTGCAACTGGTGGTCTGGTTCTGGCAGCGCGGGCGATTTGATCTGGATGAGCGCTACGCCGGGCTGATTCTCCACACGTTGTATCTGGGCGGCATGGCGGCGTTGATCACGGTCAGCGTGGCGATGTTGCTGGCCTTCGCCCGGCGTCTGGCGCCTACCCGGGCGATCAATTCTGCGGTCGGTCTGGCCAATCTCGGTTATGCCTTGCCGGGTTCGGTGCTGGCGGTGTCGATCATGCTCGCGTTCAGTTATCTGGATCGGGAGCTGGTGATTCCGCTGTCCGGCTGGCTTGGCGGTGCGGGCAAACCGCTGCTGCTGGGCAGTCTGGCGGCGTTGCTGTTGGCGTATCTGGTGCGGTTCGTGGCGGTGGCCTATGGTCCGCTGGAAAGCAGTCTGGCGCGTATACGGCCATCTTTGCCTGAAGCGGCACGTAGCCTGGGCGTCAGCGGGCCGCGACTGTTTTTCAAAGTGTATCTGCCGCTGTTGCTGCCCGGCACGCTCAGCGCCGCGTTGCTGGTGTTCGTCGATGTGCTCAAGGAAATGCCCGCAACCCTGCTGATGCGCCCGTTTGGCTGGGACACGCTGGCGGTGCGGATCTTCGAAATGACCAGCGAAGGCGAATGGGCGAGGGCGTCGTTGCCGGCGCTGACCCTGGTATTGGTCGGTCTGTTGCCGGTTATCGGTTTGATCCGGCGCTCGGCGCACAGAAACACTTAGTCGTCAGTCCTGAATCATGCGGCTACAATGCGCGGCATTCGGTGCGGTCCGTCTGACAGACCCTGTCGCTGAAATCGGCTGAAAGCCCTTTTTTACAGGGCTTTCCGATCCGTGCAGCAGCGCTCCGCACCTTCGCCACGCCCGGAAGGAGAAACCCATGGGACAGCGTACGCCTCTGTATGACCTGCATCTCGCCCTCGGCGCGAAGATGGTCGATTTTGGCGGTTGGGACATGCCCCTGCATTACGGCTCGCAGGTCGAGGAACACCATCAGGTGCGCCGCGATTGCGGGGTGTTCGATGTTTCCCACATGACCGTGATCGATGTCACCGGCCCCCAGGCCAAGGCCTGGCTCCAGCATTTGCTGGCCAATGACGTCGAACGCCTGCACAGCCCAGGCCGTGCGTTGTACAGCACCATGCTCAACGAGCGCGGCGGCATCGTCGACGACATGATCGTCTACCGCCTCGAAGACGGTTATCGTCTGGTGGTCAACGCCTCCACCCGCGATCAGGACCTGGCCTGGATGCAGGCACAGCTGGGCAGCTTCGATGTGCATATGCACGAACGCTCCGAGCTGGCGATGCTCGCCATTCAAGGCCCCCATGCCCGGCACAAGATTGCCGAACTGGTGACCCAGTCCCGCGCCAACCTGATCCAGATGCTCAAGCCTTTCGAAGGTCACATCGACGGCGACTGGTTCATCGCGCGCACGGGTTACACCGGTGAGGACGGTCTGGAAATCGCCCTGCCAGCCGATCAGGCCCCCGGATTTTTCAACGATCTGGTGGGCGCAGGTATTTCCCCGATCGGCCTTGGTGCCCGCGACACGTTGCGGGTCGAAGCCGGCATGAACCTTTACGGTCAGGACATCCACCAGGACGTTTCGCCACTGGCCTCGAACATGGCCTGGAGTATCGCCTGGGAACCGGCCACGCGCCGCTTCATCGGTCGCGACGCGCTGGAAGCGGAAAAAACCGCCGGCGTGCAGCACAAACTGGTCGGCCTGGTGCTTGAGGAACGCGGGGTTTTGCGGGCCCATCAGGTGGTTCGTATCGCTGATGTTGGCGAAGGGGAGATCACCAGTGGTAGTTTCTCTCCTACGCTTAGCAAGTCGATTGCCCTGGCGCGTGTACCGATGGCGACTGCCGACCGCGCCGAAGTGGAAATCCGTGGCAAGTGGTATCCGGTACGCGTGGTCAAACCGACCTTTGTCCGTCACGGCAAAACCTTGATCTAAACCTTTTCCGGCGGGCACGACCGCTGACAATTTCTTGAGGACACCGAGCATGAGCAACATCCCAGCTGAACTGCGTTTTGCCGAAAGTCATGAATGGGCGCGTCTGGAAGCCGACGGCACCGTCACCGTGGGCATCAGCGATCACGCCCAGGAAGCGTTGGGTGATGTGGTGTTCGTTGAACTGACCGAAGTGGGTAAGGTTTTCGCCGCCGAAGACCAGGCCGGTGTCGTTGAGTCGGTGAAAGCCGCTTCCGATATCTACGCTCCGATCAGCGGTGAAGTGATTGCCGTCAACGAAGAGCTGAGCGGCTCGCCGGAGCTGCTGAACTCTGATCCTTACGGTGCCTGGATCTTCAAGCTCAAGCCAAGCGACAAGGCCGAGCTGGACAAGCTGCTCGACGCTGCCGGCTACAAGGCTGCCATCGGCGAATAAGCTGCAGGCCAGACCCCAAAGCCCCGACCCGTCGGGGCTTTTTTCTGCCCGGGACTTTGGCCGTCGGGGTGGCTGCTATGCTGGTTTGACCGTGTTGCATTGACGCCGAGCCGCCAGCCAAGAGAGAGCCCGTCATGTCCCAGTTGCCATCCTTGAGCCAGTTACGCGATCCCCATGCCTTTCTGCGCCGCCACCTCGGCCCCGATGCCGCCGAGCAACAGGCGATGCTCGACAGCCTCGGCCTCGGCAGCCGGGTCGAGCTGATCGAACAGACCGTGCCGCCGGGCATTCGCCTCAACCGCGAGCTGGACCTGCCGCCGGCGCTGGACGAACAGGCGGCGCTGGCAAAGCTGCGCGGTTATGCCGAGCAGAACCAGGTCTGGACCAGCCTGATCGGCATGGGCTACCACGGCACCCTGACCCCGACCGTCATCCTGCGCAACGTGCTGGAAAATCCCGGCTGGTACACCGCCTACACGCCTTACCAACCGGAAATCGCCCAAGGCCGGCTCGAAGCGTTGCTCAACTTTCAGCAACTGACCATCGACCTCACCGGTCTGGAACTGGCCAACGCCTCCCTGCTTGATGAAGCCACCGCTGCGGCGGAAGCCATGGCCCTGGCCAAGCGCGTGGCGAAGTCGAAAAGCAATCTGTTCTTCGTCGACGAAAACTGTCATCCACAAACCATTTCCGTGGTGCAGACCCGCGCCGAAGGCTTCGGCTTCGAGCTGATCGTCGACGCTGTGGACAACTTGAAGCAGCACCAGGTGTTCGGCGCACTGCTGCAATACCCCGACACCCACGGCGAAGTCCGCGACCTGCGGCCACTGATCGATCACCTGCACGCGCAGCAGGCGCTGGCCTGCGTGGCGGCCGATCTGCTCAGTCTGTTGCTGCTGACCCCGCCGGGCGAACTGGGTGCCGACGTGGTGTTCGGTTCATCCCAGCGCTTCGGCGTGCCGATGGGTTACGGCGGCCCGCACGCGGCGTTTTTCGCCAGTCGCGAAGAATACAAACGGGCGATTCCCGGCCGGATCATCGGTGTGTCGAAAGATGCCCGCGGCAATGTCGCGCTGCGTATGGCCCTGCAAACCCGCGAACAGCACATTCGCCGGGAGAAGGCCAATTCGAACATCTGCACCGCCCAGGTGTTGCTGGCCAACATCGCCAGTTTCTACGCGGTCTATCACGGCCCGGAAGGGTTGAAACGAATCGCCCAGCGGGTGCACCGGCTGACCTGCATTCTCGCCGCCGGGCTTGAACGCCACGGCATCCAGCGCCTCAACCAATATTTCTTCGACACCCTCACGCTGGACGTGGGCGGCGCGCAAACCGCGATCATCGAAAGCGCCCAGGCCGCGCAGATCAACCTGCGCATCCTCGGTCGTGGCCAACTCGGTCTGAGCCTCGACGAGACCTGTGATGAAAACACCGTGGCCAGACTGTTCGATGTGCTGCTGGGCGCTGATCACGGGTTGAGCGTCGATGATCTCGACGGAGAACCGCTGGCTTCCGGCATTCCCGAGACGCTGCAGCGCAGCACGCCTTACCTGCGCCACCCGGTGTTCAACGCCCACCACAGCGAAACCGAGATGCTGCGCTACCTCAAGCAGCTGGAGAGCAAGGATCTGGCGCTCAACCAGTCGATGATCCCGCTGGGCTCCTGCACCATGAAACTCAACGCCACCAGCGAGATGATCCCGATCACCTGGCCGCAATTCGCCAACCTGCACCCGTTCGTGCCCCGGGAGCAGGCTGTCGGTTACACGCTGATGATCGAGGAGCTGGAGCGCTGGCTGTGCGCGATTACCGGGTTCGATGCAATCTGCATGCAGCCCAACTCCGGCGCCCAGGGCGAGTACGCCGGGTTGCTGGCGATCCGCAAATACCACGAGAGCCGCCAGCAGGGCGGGCGGGATATCTGCCTGATTCCTTCTTCGGCCCACGGCACCAACCCGGCCTCGGCGCAGATGGCCGGGATGCGCGTGGTGATTGTCGAGTGTGACGACGCTGGCAACGTTGATCTGGAGGATTTGAAAGCCAAGGCGTCCGAAGCCGGGGATAAACTGTCGTGCCTGATGGCGACCTATCCGTCGACCCACGGCGTGTACGAGGAAGGCATCAGCGAAATCTGCGAAGTTATCCACAAGCATGGCGGTCAGGTGTATATGGACGGCGCCAACCTCAACGCTCAGGTCGGGCTGGCGCGGCCGGCGGACATCGGCGCCGACGTGTCACACATGAACCTGCACAAGACCTTCTGCATACCCCACGGCGGAGGCGGGCCGGGCATGGGGCCGATTGGCGTGCGTGCGCATCTGGCGCCGTTCGTTGCCAACCATCCGGTGATTCCGATAGACGGGCCGCAACCGCAAAACGGTGCGGTCAGCGCCGCGCCATGGGGCAGTGCGAGCATTCTGCCGATCAGCTGGATGTACATCGCGATGATGGGGCCGCAACTGGCGGATGCCAGCGAGGTGGCGATCCTCGCTGCGAATTACCTGGCGCAGCATCTGTCCGGCGCCTTTCCGGTGCTGTACACCGGGCGCAACGAGCGGGTCGCCCACGAATGCATTCTTGATCTGCGGCCGCTGAAAGCGCAGACCGGCATCAGCGAAGAAGACGTCGCCAAGCGCCTGATGGATTACGGCTTCCACGCGCCGACCATGTCGTTCCCGGTGCCGGGCACCTTGATGGTCGAGCCGACCGAGAGCGAGTCCAAGGCCGAACTGGATCGTTTCATCGGCGCGATGCTGAGCATCCGCGCAGAAATCACCGAGGTGCAGAACGGCAACTGGCCGGCCGAGGACAACCCGCTCAAACGGGCGCCGCATACCCTGGCCGATCTCACCGGCGTGTGGGAGCGGCCATACAGCATCGAGCAGGGCATCACGCCGGATGCGCACACCAAAGCGCACAAATATTGGCCGGCGGTGAACCGGGTCGATAACGTCTACGGCGACCGCAACCTGTTCTGCGCCTGCGTACCGGTCGACGATTACCGCTGAACAGCGGGCAAAAAAATGCCGCTCGTGTGAGCGGCATTTTTGTTTGTCCGGAAGGTTATTCCGACGCCACGGCGTTCTTCGCCAAAATCGCGTTCGCCAGTTCCATGTCCGTTGCCTGCAGGCCCGGGTTGTCGGCGCGGACTTTCTGCATCGCGGCTTCCAGGTACGGGCCACGGATGCCGCCGTCGCTGGCGACGAAGCTGCCAGCATCGTCCTGGGCGGCAACGATCAGTTTGTGATCCTTGAAGGTCAGGTAGGTCGACCCGGTGGTGGCACCGGACGAAATGACGTTACGCCAAAAGCTGTCGGCCATTGCCGAACCGACGGGCAGAGACAGCAGGGCAAGGGTGGCGACAGCAAGTTTGAGACGCATGTTGGGTGACTCCACTGGTGTTGAATAACCGGTTGGATCGCCGTTTCCCCGATCCGGTTCCGTGAGCGGCTATTTCTGCTCGCTCTGTGGCGTCACCCGCAGCACTTCCTCAAGGGTTGTCAGCCCCGCAGCAACTTTCTGCGCGCCGGACAATCGCAGGCTGCGCATGCCTTCCTTGAACGCCTGTCGGCGGATCGCGGTGAGATCGGTGTCGGAGCTAATCAAGGCCTTGAGGCTGTCGCTCAGTTGCATGATTTCGTAGACCCCGGCGCGCCCGTGATAACCGGTGTCGCGACACTCCAGGCAACCGATGGCCCGTTGCGCATTACCGGGCAGCGGCGCCTGCCACGGTCGGGTCAGGGTTTGCCAGTCTTCTTCATCAAGAGTCAGCGGCGCCTTGCAGTGCGGGCACAGGGTTCGCACCAATCGTTGCGCCATCACGCCGAGCACGGTGGCCTTGATCAGGTAATGAGGCACGCCGAGTTCCAGCAGACGGCTGATGGCGCTCGGCGCATCGTTGGTGTGCAGGGTCGAGAGCACCAGGTGCCCGGTCAACGCCGCCTGGATCGCCATTTCGGCGGTCTCCAGGTCACGGATCTCGCCGATCATGATGATGTCCGGATCCTGCCGCATCAGCGCGCGCACACCGGCGGCGAACGTCAGGTCGATGTTGTGCTGGACCTGCATCTGGTTGAAGGCCGGCTCGACCATCTCGATCGGGTCTTCGATGGTGCAGAGGTTGACCTCGGGCGTCGCCAGTTTTTTCAGCGTGGTGTACAGCGTGGTGGTCTTGCCGGAACCGGTCGGCCCGGTGACCAGGATGATGCCGTTGGGCTGACGGGTCATGTCCTGCCAGCGCCGCAGATCATCAGCGGAAAAGCCCAGCTGATCAAAATCCTTGAGCAGCACTTCCGGGTCGAAGATCCGCATCACCATTTTTTCGCCGAACGCGGTGGGCAGCGTCGACAGGCGCAACTCTACCTCGCCGCCGTCCGGGGTCTTGGTCTTGACCCGGCCGTCCTGGGGTTTGCGCTTCTCGGCGACGTTCATCCGGCCAAGGCTTTTCAGGCGGCTGACGATGGCCATCGTCACCTGGGGTGGAAATTGATAGACGTTGTGCAGCACGCCGTCGATGCGAAAGCGAACGGTGCCTTGATCGCGCCGGGGTTCGATGTGGATGTCGCTCGCCCGCTGCTGGAAGGCGTACTGGAACAGCCAGTCGACGATGTTGACGATGTGCGCGTCGTTGGCGTCCGGTTCCTGATCGCTGGCGCCGAGGTTGAGCAGTTGTTCGAAGTTGCCGAGGTTGCCGCTCTGCGCATCGGCATTGCTGGCGCCGCTGACCGATTTGGCGAGGCGGAAGAATTCGACGCTGAAACGCTGGATGTCCGCCGGGTTGGCCACCACCCGTTTGATCGGCAGTTTCAGGACGTGAGTCAGGTCCGCCTCCCAGCCGCTGACATAGGGCTGGGCGCTGGCCACGGTCACCGCGTCGCGGTCGACCGACACCGCGAGAATCTTGTGGCGCTGGGCAAAGGCATAGGACATCAGCGGCGTGATGGCCGCGACGTTGATCTTCAGCGGATCGATCCGCAGGTACGGCTGGCCGGCCTGCTGCGCCAGCCACAGGGTCAGGCTTTCCAGGTCGAGGTGTTTGCCCGGACGGCTGAGGTCGTCCAGTTGCTGGCTGGCGATGAATTCCAGCGGGTGCTTCTGGCCGTGGGCGGCATGCCGGCGCCGGGCATTCAGCGCCTGCTCGGCCGAGTCCTGGCAGATGAACCCTTGGGCGACCAGTTCACGCAGTACCTCATTGAGATCCAGCCAGCGGTCCTGAGTGGCGAGTTGAACGGACATGCGGGCTCCTTTTGAACGATAGTGCGCAAAGGATAGTCGTGGCCCTGCCGACCGTTGGGCCACTACCCGACGAAGACGTTTCGGTTCTTGTCAGCCGGCCGCCTGCGCCGGTGCATCCCACGCCGCGTCGGGGTTTTGCAGGTTCACCGAGCAGATGCTGATCAGGTTACGAAGTTTTTCCGCGATCACCTGGGCGCGGTGCCAGCTCAGGCCGCTCATGACGATGTCGATCGACAGCAGATCGTCCAGCCGCTGGACATTCACCTGTTCCGGGGTGAGGCACTGCAAGGCGAACAGGTTCAGGACCCGCACCAGCAAATCCGGCTCGGCCTCGGCCAGGATCTGGTACTGCGCGAGGCAATGGGCGTTGCTGGCGTTCCACACATCGGCACGGGGCGCAGGGGTGTTGACGGCTTCGACGTGTGGCATGGCAGGTCTCCGGAATCAGTGGAGGAATTTTTACATCCGATGCCGGGCATTTCTTGTCTAAGATGAGCTGATCAGGCGGTTGATTGGGTGAATCAATTTGCTGTTGGCTTATTTTGAGGATTATTTATGCACAGCGAGCTGGACAGCTACGACCGGCGCATTCTCGCCCTGCTGCAAGAGGACGCTTCCTTGTCCAGCGCACAGATCGCCGAGCAGGTGGGGCTGTCGCAATCGCCGTGCTGGCGACGGATTCAGCGGATGAAGGAGGAGGGGATCATTCGTGGCCAGGTGACTTTGCTCGATCGCAAGAAGATCGGTCTGAACACGCAGATCTTTGCCGAGATCAAACTCAACGCCCACGGCCGTTCGAACTTCACCGAATTCACCGAGGCGATTCGCGGTTTTCCCGAAGTTCTGGAGTGTTACGTGCTGATGGGAGCGGTGGATTTTCTGTTGCGGATTGTCGCGGCGGACATCGAGGCTTATGAGCGGTTCTTCTTCGAGAAGCTGTCGCTGGTGCCGGGGATTCAGGAAGTGAACTCGATTGTGGCGTTGTCTGAGATCAAGTCCACGACCAGTTTGCCGGTATTGCGCTGATCACGCGGGGGATTATCGTTCCCACGCTCCGCGTGGGAATGCCTCAATGGACGCTCTGCGTCCGCTTTGGGACGCGGAGCGTCCCGGGCTGCATTCCCACGCAGACGGTTCGACGCCTCGACGTGGGAACGATCTTTCGCCGGTGTTACATGCGCAGCAGCATTTTCCAGGCGCGATTCTGGTACACCGCAATCGCCTGATGCTTGCGCGCATCGAGCAGTTCGTCGGTAATGGTCGGCTCGTTGGCCAGTTGCGCCAGTTTGTTCAGCTCGCCGTACAGCCGATCCATTTCCGGGATGTCCAGCACGTTGCGCGCGTGGTGCAGCCAGACCTGTATGCGTTCAATGCGCGGCAGTTGCTCGGCCAGATCTTCCGGCTGCTGCTGATAACGCTGCAATTGCAGCGAAGTGGCTTCTTCGCCCAGCAGGCGCGGCAGCCAGCTTTGCAACTGCGCGGCACCCTGGCGATTGCCACGGGTGTTGCGGTCAGCCGTCCAGGTGCGGGCCAGCAACCAGCGCGAAGCGTTCAGCGAGAACAGGCCCCAGCGCGGATCTTCCAGCTCTTCGAGGAACTGCTCCGGTGCGGCTTTGCGCACGTCTTCGTCTTCGATGCCGACCTGCACCAGCGGGCGCCAGTCTTCCAGCAGGGCATCCAGCGCCACGCGCAAGTCGTGGGTCGACGGACGCGGTGCGGCCTGGCCGAGGCTGCTCAGCAGGGCACGCATTTCCGCGAGGTTCTCGACCCAGTCCTGCAACAGGCGCCAGTGGCCGTTGAAGCGATACTGTTCGGCCAGACGCTGGCTGCTGCCCAGCAAGTGCCAGGCCAGGGCGGCGAAGGCGTCGTCCAGCGGGGTTTCAGCGGTAATGGCCGGCGCCGGCAGGCTCAGCGAGTAGCTGTTGGCGTCGTACAGGCGGTAGCCGCGCTCGGCCTTGCTGATGTCGCACGGCATCAGGGCCAGGGTTTCGGCCAGCTCGGCGGCCAGTTCCAGCAGCGCGGCAGGTTCGCCTTCGCGTAATTCCAGTTCCAGCTCGCAGATTTCTTCTTTCTGCTTGCCGACCACCACGTGGCCCAGATCCAGCGCGGCTTCAATGACCACTTTGGTCTTGCCACGGCCCCAGGCGATTTCGGCGCGCTCGCGGACGAAATCGGTGGTGAAGATCGGCTTCAGGGTTTTCTTGTCCAGCTCGGCGAGGGACTCGGGCCAGCATTCGCCGTCGAGTTTCTTCACGTCGAGCTTGGCTTTGGGCAGGTTCCAGTCGTACTCGTTACGCTCGGACAGACCGGCAACGCTCTGGCCACGGGTCTTGAGGGTCTGAATCACCTCTTCGCCGTCCTTGCGCAGGCGCAGGGCAACCTTGGCCCGGGCCAGGTCACGCTCAGGCGTGTCGAAGTACTGATTCATCAACTCACGGCGTTCCCAGCCACTTTTGTTGCGTTTTTTCAGGAGAGGGTGCTCGCGCAGGGCGGCGAGGGTTTCGCGGCTGACGCGGAGTTTGATTTCGGTTTCTTTCTGCATGGCCGGAAAATCCAGGATCGGGAGCGCAGCCGGGGGAATGTGTGGCTGCCAAGGCCGTGCAGTGTACAGGACTGAACCTTCCTACGCTTTGCGGCGGTTTATTCTCGGCGCCGGATGGTTCTATGATGAACCTCAATCCGGGAGTTGGAGTCAGCGATGCCTTTGCCGTCCATGCAAGACCAGTTCGCTGCACTGATCGCCGCGCCGTCGGTCAGTTGCACTCAGCCGCGGCTCGATCAGTCCAACCGGGCGGTGATCGATCTGCTCGCGGGCTGGCTCGGCGACCTCGGTTTCAGCTGCGACATCCAGCAGGTCAGTCCCGGCAAATTCAATCTGCTCGCCAGTTTCGGCAGTGGCCCCGGCGGGCTGGTGCTGGCCGGGCACAGCGACACGGTGCCCTACGACGATGCGTTGTGGAAAACCGATCCGCTGAAACTCACCGAAGTCGATGGCCGCTGGGTTGGTCTCGGCAGTTGCGACATGAAGGGCTTCTTCGCCCTGATCATCGAAGCCGTGCAACCGCTGCTCGCTCAACCGTTCAAGCAGCCGCTGCTGATCCTCGCCACCTGCGATGAAGAAAGCTCGATGTCCGGTGCCCGGGCGCTGGCCGAAGCGGGGCGCCCGCTGGGCCGGGCGGCCGTGATCGGCGAGCCGACCGGGCTCAAGCCGATCCGCATGCACAAGGGCATCATGATGGAGCGCATCGATATCCTCGGGCAGAGCGGCCATTCGTCGGATCCGCGCCTGGGGCACAGCGCCCTCGAAGCGATGCACGATGCCATCGGCGAACTGCGCGGCCTGCGCCTGCTGTGGCAGCGCGAATTCAACAACCCGCAGTTCAGCGTGCCGCAGCCGACCATGAACTTCGGCTGCATCCACGGTGGCGACAACCCCAACCGCATCTGCGGTCAGTGTTCGCTGGAGTTCGACCTGCGGCCGTTGCCGGGAATGGACCCCAAGCTCTTGCGCAGCGAGATTCTGCGCAGGCTCAACCCGGTCGCCGAACGCCATCAGGTGAAAATCGATTACGCGCCGCTGTTTCCCGAAGTGCCGCCGTTCGAGCAGGCCGAAGACGCGGAACTGGTGCGAATTGCCGAAAAACTCACCGGCCATACGGCCGAAGCGGTAGCGTTCGGCACCGAAGCGCCTTATCTTCAGCGCCTTGGCTGCGAAACCATCGTGCTCGGCCCTGGCGACATCGCCTGTGCGCACCAGCCGGACGAGTACCTCGAAATGTCACGTTTACAGCCTACCGTGCATCTATTGCGGCAGTTGATCGAACATTACTGTCTCAAAGCTGTATAAATTGCCCACACACCCACCCGTATTCATGAGGAGAGCGCGCGTGTCGCCAAGCCTGTTCCGACGATAACCATCAGCCCGCTGTGCGTTTTCCGTTCTGCCCTTTTTCCGGCTGCTATTTATTACAGGCCCAGGTTCATGCCCGAATACGTCAATTGGCTTCGCCACGCGTCTCCTTATATCAATGCTCACCGCGATTGCACCTTCGTTGTCATGCTTCCGGGCGACGGCGTGGAGCATCCGAATTTCGGCAACATCGTCCATGACATCGTGCTGCTGCACAGCCTCGGCGTGCGGCTGGTGCTGGTTCATGGTTCCCGTCCGCAGATTGAAACCCGTCTTGCCGCCCGCGGCCTGACCCCGCATTACCACCACGGCATGCGCATCACCGATGCCGCGACGCTGGAGTGCGTGATCGACGCGGTCGGCCAGTTGCGTATTGCCATCGAAGCGCGGCTGTCGATGGACATGGCTTCGTCGCCGATGCAGGGCTCGCGTCTGCGGGTGGCCAGCGGCAACCTCGTGACGGCCCGGCCGATCGGCGTGCTGGAAGGTGTCGACTATCACCACACCGGCGAAGTGCGCCGGGTCGACCGCAAAGGCATCAACCGCCTGCTCGATGAGCGCTCCATCGTGTTGCTGTCGCCGCTGGGTTATTCGCCGACCGGTGAAATCTTCAATCTGGCTTGCGAAGACGTCGCCACCCGCGCCGCCATCGATCTGGGCGCAGACAAGCTGCTGCTGTTCGGTGCCGACCTCGGTCTGATCGACGAAAACGGCAAACTGGTGCGCGAGCTGCGTCCGCAGCAGGTGCCGGCACATCTGCAGCGTCTGGGCAGCAACTATCAGGCGGAACTGCTGGATGCCGCCGCCGAAGCCTGTCGTGGCGGCGTGGCACGCAGCCATATCGTCAGTTATGCCGAGGATGGTGCGCTGCTGACCGAACTGTTCACCCGTGACGGTGGCGGTACGCTGGTGGCCCAGGAGCAATTCGAACTGGTGCGCGAGGCGGCGATTGAAGACGTCGGTGGCTTGCTTGACCTGATCAGCCCGCTGGAAGAGCAGGGGATTCTGGTGCGTCGCTCGCGCGAAGTGCTGGAGCGTGAGATCGAGCAGTTCAGTGTGGTCGAGCGTGAAGGGATGATCATCGCCTGTGCGGCGCTGTATCAGATTGCCGATTCGGATGCCGGCGAGCTAGCGTGCCTAGCGGTGAATCCCGAGTATCGCCATGGCGGTCGCGGCGACGAATTGCTCGAACGCATCGAGACCCGTGCCCGGGCGCAGGGTTTGAAGACTCTGTTCGTCCTCACCACCCGCACTGCCCACTGGTTCCGCGAGCGCGGTTTCGAACCGAGCAGCGTCGAGCGCCTGCCGGCAGCTCGGGCTTCTCTTTATAACTATCAGCGCAATTCGAAGATCTTCGAAAAGTCTCTGTGATGTGACGCCCTCATCGCGAGCAGGGCCGCTCCCACAAAGGTTCACTGAGCCTGTGAGGGAGCGAGCTTGCTCGCGATAGCGTTTATTCGGCTACAAACTTCGCACTGACATACGGCGAGTAGTCAGGCAGAACACTTTCGACCTTGCCCTGTTCCTTCAAGAATTTCGCCGTCTCACCAATCGCCCTCGCCGTGCCGCCGTCCAGCAGCGCCGTGGTCTGTTGTGCCTTGGCGTCCGGGAATGCCGAACCCGCGAGCAATTCCGGAACGTCGGCAGCATTGGCACCGGTCAGTTTGGCGATTTTCTGTACAGGTACGGAATCGGCCGTCCAGCTGTCTTTATGGGCGGCGTAATCGGCGAACGAGTCCAGAGTCACCTTGGCGAACTTGGCCACGACCTCAGGATGCTTCTCGGCAAAGTCCTTGCGCGCGACCCAGACTTCGAAGGTCGGCGCGCCCCACTGGCCGACCTGCGCGGCATCCGTCAGGGTCTTGCCGGTCTTGCGGATTTCACCCAGCGCCGGCGACCAGACAAAGGCACCGTCGATGTCGCCACGCTTCCAGGCCGCCGCGATTTCTGCGGGTTGCAGGTTCACCACTTTGACTTTCGAGGTGTCCAGGCCCCAGTGCTTGAGCGCACCGAGCAGGCTGTAGTGGGAGGTGGAAACGAACGGGGTGGCGATGGTCTTGCCGATCAGGTCTTCGGGCTTGTTGATACCGCTGCCGTTACGCACCACCAGTGCTTCGGCGGCATTGATCTGCGCCGAGACGATAAAGGCCACGATCGGCAGATTGCGCGAAGCAGCGGCCGCCAGCGGGCTGGAGCCGAGGTTGCCGATCTGCACATCGCCGGAGGCGATGGCTGTCACAACTTCCGGGCCGCTGTTGAACCGACGCCAGTCGATTTTCTCGCCGATGGCCTTCTCGTACACGCCGTCGGCCTGGGGGACTTTGCTCGGGTCAATACCGGTCTGGTAGCCGACGGTGAGGTTGGCGGCATGGGCTGAAAAAGAAATCAGCGCCGACACACAAACTGTAACAAATTGACTAGATAGTGCGCGTTTGGCCATCATGGCGTCGCCTTTTCGATAGGGTTTGACGAATCGGGGTTGCGTCAAAGCTAATCGATCTAAAAAAAGGCTAACAAATACCATTTAGTAATGAGCTTAGTCGCCGATACGCTGTATCCGGTAAGGATGGCAAATGGCTGGCCATATAGCTGAAAGGTATCAAAAAGAATTAATAAATTCTTTTTGGGTTTATCAGGAAGTCTTTACCCTGCAGGGACCAAATCACTGCGATTAGACCTTGGTCGTAGACATACAAGGTTACGATTGACTTGTCAGTCACGGTCTGGCGCTAATCGCGCATCTTAGGATCCAGGGGCATCAGACCCCGGACCAGGAACACAAGAATTAGAAACGAGAGGAGCGAAACATGAACAAGTCCACCTTGGCCCTGGCCGTGGCCGTAGGGGTTTTGGCGCAGCAGGCAGGCGCCGCCGGTTTCATCGAAGACAGCAAGGCCACCTTGGGGCTGCGTAACTTCTACATCAACACTGACAACCGTGACAGCGCTGCAAACACCCCTGCCAACAAGCGTGCAGGCGTTCAAAGCAAGCAGGAAGAATGGGGCCAAGGCTTCGATCTGCGCTTCATCTCCGGTTACACCCAAGGCACCGTAGGCTTCGGTATCGACGCCATCGGCCTGCTGGGCGTGCGTCTGGATTCGGGCGGCGGCACCAACGGTGCAACTTCGTCTTCCTACGGCGGCACTGTGTTCCCGAGCAAGTCCAACGGCGAGGCTGTTGATAACTTCTCGAGCCTGGGTCTGACCGCCAAGGCCAAGATCTCCCAGACCGAACTGAAGCTGGGTACCCTGCAGCCGAAGAACCCGGTGATCGTGACCAACGACGGTCGTCTGCTGCCACAAACCTGGCAGGGTGGCCAGATCACTTCCGCCGAGATCAAGGACCTGTCTCTGGTCGCTGGTCAGATCGAGGAAGTCAAAGGTCGTAACTCCAGCAACAACGAGAACCTGGCCATTGGTGGCGTGAACCCACGCATTTCCAACAGCAACAAGTTCATCTATGCCGGTGGCGACTACAAAATCACCAAAGACCTGACTGCCCAGTACTACTACGGCAACCTGGAAGATTTCTACAAGCAACACTTCCTGGGTCTGGTACACAACTGGGCAATCGGCCCGGGCGTGTTGAAGTCGGATCTGCGCTACTTCAACAGCCGTAGCGACGGTGCCAACGGTCATGACAGCACTTATTTCACCAACGGTTACTACGGCGGCACAGTCACCAAAGGTAAAGTCGACAACAACCTGTACAGCGGTCTGTTCCTGTACACCGTTGAAGGCCACACCTTCGGCGGCGGTTACCAGGTCAGCAACGGTGACAGCGACTTCCCTTGGCTGAACCAGGGTGACGGCTCGTCCAACTACACCATCACCGACATGCAGATCCAGAAGTTCGGCCGTGCCGGCGAACGCACCTGGCAGGGTCGCTACTCGTACGACTTCGCTAAAGTGGGCGTGCCTGGCCTGACCGCCGGTGTCGTTTACCTGCGTGGCGATAACATCGACAACGCCACTGGCGACAAGACCGAGTGGGAACGCGACCTGACCATCGGTTACGTCGTACCGGAAGGCCCGCTGAAAAACGTCGGCTTCATGTGGAAAAACGCTGTATGGCGCAACGACATTCCAGGTCAGCGCGACCAGGACGAAAACCGCCTGATCCTCAGCTACTCGATCCCGCTGCTGTAATAGCGCGCTCAGGTAAATGACGAAAAAAAGCCCCGTCCGGCATCGCGCCGGACGGGGCTTTTGCGTTTTCGGGTCCGGCTCACCCCCGTAAGCCTTTCCCGATGTTCCCCTCTTTACAGCAACTCAAGGCCTTCTCGAACCTTGAGGGCGATGTTCGTCGCGATGCTGCGGGACGTCCAGTGAACAGATGTTTAATATTCTATAAAGATATAAATATCTAGTTATTTATTCTTTTTCAGAAGATCGAATCCCGAGCTACAGTTGAGGTCTCCAACCACTCATCAGGAGCCGCACCATGAGCCTCAGACTTGGCGATATCGCCCCCGATTTCGAACAGGATTCCAGCGCCGGCAAGATTCGTTTCCACGAATGGCTGGGCGATAGCTGGGGCGTGCTGTTTTCCCACCCGGCGGACTTCACCCCGGTCTGCACCACCGAGCTGGGCTTCACTGCCAAGCTCAAGGACGAGTTCAGCAAGCGCGGCGTGAAAGCCATTGCCCTGTCGGTCGACCCGGTGGACTCGCACCACAAGTGGATCGAGGACATCAACGAAACCCAGAACACCATCGTCAACTTCCCGATCCTGGCCGATGCCGATCGCAAGGTGTCCGATCTGTACGATCTGATCCACCCGAACGCCAACGACACCCTGACCGTGCGTTCGCTGTTCGTGATCGATCCGAACAAGAAGATCCGCCTGACCATCACCTACCCGGCGAGCACCGGGCGCAACTTCCACGAGATCCTGCGGGTGATCGATTCGCTGCAGCTCACCGACAACTACAAGGTGGCCACCCCGGCCAACTGGCAGGACGGTGAAGAAGTGGTGATCGTGCCGTCGCTCAAGGACGAAGACGAAATCAAGCAGCGCTTTCCGAAGGGCTATCGCGCGGTGAAACCGTACCTGCGCCTCACACCACAGCCGAACAAGTGATCTGACCGGGCGCATCTCGTTGCAGATCGTTCCCACGCTCCGCGTGGGAATGCCGCCCGTGACGCTCTGCGTCACAGTGGCCGCGGAGCGTCCATGGATTCATTCCCACGCAGACGGTTCGACGCCTCGACGTGGGAACGATCATCAGTGTCGGAGAGCGATCAGTACGAACCACGATGCAGGGTTTCAGGCCGCTTTGACGGCCTGTTTTTTTGCCGCAAGAAAATGAAGTGCATATCTCCATAAAGAATAACCAAATGAATAAATATGATTTATGGATATATGAATCAACTGGTAAGGTCACTGACATCGAAGCGAGATCGCAACCCGCGAATCGCCTGTAACGCGCAAGGAATCGTCTGAATGCTGGTCGTCTCACTCGGTGGCAGTCCCAGTCAACGTTCCCGCTCCGGGGTGTTGCTGGAGCGCTCGCAACGCTGGTTGCAGCAGCAAGGGGTGGAAGTGGTGAGTTATCAGGTGCGGGACTTCCCGGCCGAAGACCTGCTCCACGCCCGCTTCGACAGCCCGAAGGTGCTCGACCTGCTGCAACAGATTGAAAACGCCGATGGCCTGCTGATCGCCACGCCGGTGTACAAGGCGTCGTTCTCCGGCGCCCTGAAGACCGTGCTGGATCTGCTGCCCGAGCGTGCGCTGAACCACAAGATTGTCCTGCCGATGGCTACCGGCGGCAGCATCGCCCACATGCTGGTGGTCGATTACGCCCTCAAGCCTGTGCTGTCGGCGTTGAAGGCCCAGGAAATGCTGCAAGGGATTTTTGCCGAGGACAGCCAGATCGCCTACGGCGAAGGCAGTGCCCAGGCGCAGTTGGCGCCGGCGCTGGAGCAGCGGTTGCATGAAGCGCTGGACCAGTTTGTCAGCGCCATGGCCCGCCGGCCGAAGCCGCTGGAGCCGGGGCTGTTGAACGAACGTTTGTTGAGTGCTCGCTGGAGCATTTGAACCACACCGAAACTTGAAGTACTCACCTTACTCAGCCGCCAACGGCCAAGCAGGTGCAGCCAAAACCCAACAGCAAAAAGGAGAGCGCTATGCGCACTGTATTTTTGCGTCGTGGTCTGGTCGCTCTGTTTGCTGCGGCTGTGTCCTTCGGCGCCATCACTCAAGCTCAAGCCGAGACGCTACGGATCGGTTATCAGAAATACGGCACGCTGGTGCTGCTCAAAGCCAAAGGCACGCTGGAAAAGCGTCTCGCTGCTCAAGGCGTCGACGTGCAATGGACTGAATTCCCCGGCGGCCCGCAACTGCTGGAAGGCCTGAACGTCGGCTCGATCGACTTCGGTGTCACCGGCGAAACCCCGCCGGTCTTCGCCCAGGCTGCCGGTGCCGATCTGCTCTACGTGGCTTACGAGCCACCAGCGCCGAACAGCGAAGCGATCCTCGTGCCGAAAGACTCGCCGATCAAATCGGTGGCGGATCTCAAGGGCAAGAAAGTCGCCCTGAACAAAGGCTCCAACGTCCACTATTTGCTGGTGCGTGCGCTGGAAGACGCCGGCCTCAAGTACACCGACATTCAAACCGTATTCCTGCCGCCGGCCGATGCCCGCGCCGCGTTCGAACGTGGCAGCGTCGACGCCTGGGTCATCTGGGACCCGTACCAGGCCGCCGCCGAGAAACAGCTGCAAGCGCACACGCTGCGTGACGGCAAAGGCATCGTCGACAACCACCAGTTCTACCTGGCGACCAAACCCTACGCACAGAAAAATCCAGAGGTGATCAAGACCCTCGTGGAAGAAGTGCGCGCCGTCGGCGAGTGGTCCAAGGCCAACCCGGAAGACGTGACCCAACAGGTGTCGCCGCTGCTCGGCCTGCCGGCAGACATCACCCTGACCTCGGTGAAACGCCAGGGCTACGGCGCGCTGTTCCTGACCCCGGAAGTGGTCGCCGCACAACAGAAAATCGCCGACACCTTCTACCAGCTCAAGCTGATTCCCAAGCCGTTGAGCATCAAGGACGTGATCTGGACCCCACCGGCCGCTGTGGCCCAAAGCTCGGTCACCCAAGCCCAGTAAATCGAATCCCCAAGGAGACCACTCCATGAGCCTCAACATCTTCTGGTTCCTGCCTACCCACGGCGACGGCCATTACCTTGGCACCGCCGAAGGCGCTCGCGCCGTCGACCACGGCTATCTGCAACAGGTCGCGCAAGCGGCGGATCGACTGGGTTTTGGCGGCGTGCTGATTCCCACCGGCCGCTCCTGCGAGGACTCGTGGCTGGTGGCGGCATCGCTGATCCCGGTGACCCAGCGTCTGAAATTCCTTGTCGCCCTGCGCCCCGGGATCATTTCCCCGACGGTGGCGGCGCGTCAGGCGGCGACTCTGGATCGCCTGTCCGGCGGTCGTGCGCTGTTCAACCTGGTGACCGGTGGCGATCCGGAAGAGTTGGCCGGCGACGGTCTGTTCCTCGATCACGAAGCGCGCTATCAGGCCTCGGTGGAATTCACCCGGATCTGGCGTCGGGTGCTGGAAGGCGAAACCGTGGATTACGACGGCGAGCACATCAGTGTGAAGGGCGCCAAATTGCTCTATCCGCCGATCCAGCAGCCGCGTCCGCCGCTGTATTTCGGCGGTTCGTCGGAAGCGGCGCAGGATCTGGCCGCCGAACAAGTGGAAATGGTCTTGACCTGGGGCGAGCCGCCGGCAGCAGTGGCGGAAAAGATCGAACAGGTTCGCGCCAAAGCAGCCAAGCTCGGGCGCACCGTACGCTTCGGCATTCGTCTGCATGTGATCGTGCGGGAAACCAACGCTGAAGCCTGGCAGGCGGCGGATCGCCTGATCTCGCATCTGGACGACGACACCATCAAACGTGCCCAGGCTTCGCTGGCGCGGTTCGATTCGGTCGGCCAGCAACGCATGGCTGCGCTGCACGGTGGCAGCCGCGACAACCTCGAAGTCAGCCCGAACCTGTGGGCCGGCGTCGGCCTGGTGCGCGGCGGTGCCGGTACGGCGCTGGTCGGCGATGGCCCGACCGTGGCGGCGCGCGTGAAGGAATACGCGGATCTGGGCATCGATACCTTCATCTTCTCCGGTTATCCACACCTCGAAGAATCGTATCGGGTGGCCGAGTTGCTGTTCCCGCACCTCGACGTCGAGCGTCCGGAATTGCCGAAAAGCGCTGGTTACGTCAGCCCGTTCGGCGAGATGGTGGCCAACGACATTCTCCCCAAAGCCGCGTCCCAGAGCTGAGGCGCTGCCATGAAGAAATTTATCCACAGCCTCGCGCCCTGGGCGTTGCCGGTGTTGTTGCTGGCGGTGTGGCAGTTGTCGGTGTCGGCAGGCTGGTTGTCGACACGGATTCTGCCGGCGCCGGTGGCGGTGATCGAAGCCGGCGTGAGCCTGGTGCGCAGCGGCGAAATCTGGACGCACCTGGCAATCAGCGGCTGGCGCGCCGCGCTGGGCTTCACCATCGGTGGCAGCATCGGCTTGGTGCTGGGCTTCATCACCGGCCTGTCGAAGTGGGGCGAACGCTTGCTCGACAGTTCGGTGCAGATGATCCGCAACGTGCCGCACCTGGCGCTGATTCCGCTGGTGATCCTGTGGTTCGGCATCGATGAGTCGGCGAAGATTTTTCTGGTGGCATTGGGCACGTTGTTCCCGATCTACCTCAACACCTATCACGGCATCCGCAACGTCGATCCGGCGCTGGTGGAGATGGCGCGCAGTTATGGCCTGTCCGGTTTCAGCCTGTTCTGGCAGGTGATTCTGCCGGGTGCGTTGCCTTCGATTCTGGTCGGCGTGCGTTTCGCTCTGGGCTTCATGTGGCTGACCCTGATCGTGGCGGAAACCATCTCTGCCAGCTCCGGCATCGGTTACCTGGCGATGAATGCCCGCGAGTTCTTGCAGACCGACGTGGTGGTACTGGCGATCCTGATGTACGCGGTGCTCGGCAAGCTGGCCGACCTCGCGGCCCGTGGCCTTGAACGTGTGTGGCTGCGCTGGCATCCGGCGTATCAAGTGGCGAAAGGAGGTGCGGCATGACCGCTCAACAACCTCCACGCCTGCTGCGCGGGATTCCGCTGGCGGTGCGCAACCTGCAAAAAACTTTCGGCTCGCGGCAGGTACTGCGTGACATCGATCTGCACATTCCGGCGGGGCAATTCGTCGCCGTGGTCGGGCGCAGCGGATGCGGCAAAAGCACGTTGCTGCGCCTGCTCGCCGGACTCGATCAACCCACTGGCGGCGACTTGTTGGCTGGGTCTGCACCGCTCAGTGATGCGCGGGATGACACCCGATTGATGTTCCAGGAAGCGCGATTGCTGCCGTGGAAAAAGATCATCGACAACGTCGGTCTCGGCCTCAAGGGCAACTGGCGTGCGCAAGCCTTGCAGGCGCTGGATGCGGTCGGTCTGGCCGATCGCGCCAATGAATGGCCGGCGGCGTTATCCGGCGGGCAGAAGCAGCGTGTGGCGCTGGCCCGGGCGCTGATCCATCAACCGCGTCTGTTGCTGCTCGACGAGCCGCTGGGCGCGCTGGATGCGCTGACCCGGATCGAAATGCAGCAACTGATCGAGCGTCTCTGGCAACAGCATGGTTTCACCGTGTTGCTGGTGACCCACGACGTCAGCGAAGCGGTGGCGATTGCCGACCGGGTGATTCTCATCGAGGACGGCGAAGTCGGGCTCGACCTGCAAGTGGAGCTGCCGCGCCCTCGGGTCCGCGGCTCCCATCGCCTGGCCGCGCTGGAAACCGAAGTACTCAACCGTGTGTTGTCCCTGCCCGGCGAACCGCCGGCGCCGGAACCCGTTTCACCCTTGCCTACGCAACTGCGTTGGGCGCAATGAAGCAGCTGCGAGCTTCAAGCCTCAAGCCGCAAGCGAAAGCAGATCGCTTTTACTTGCAGCTTGTAGCTTGCCGCTTGCCGCTCATTTCGATCCTAGGAGAAATGCCATGACTATCAAAGCCATCAACGTACGCAACCAGTTCAAAGGCGCGATCAAGGAGATCGTTCTCGGCGACGTGCTGTCGGAAATCGACGTACAGACCGCTTCCGGCATCGTCACGTCGGTGATCACCACCCGTTCGGTCAAGGAGCTGGAACTGGAGGTCGGCAGCGAAGTGATCGCCTTCGTGAAATCCACCGAGGTGTCCATCGCCAAGTTGTAAGAGCGTGGAACAAAAACAACCCCGAAGGGTGTGAGCCCTTCGGGGTTTTTTGTGCCTGTCGCAAGGGTTGCGTCAGAGGTTGCGTTTGGGCAGATACGGCGGCAGATACAGCCCGATATAGGCATCGAACACCCGCATGCCTTCCTCGGCCATGCGCGGGGTGATCTGTCCGTGCTGCTGCACCGAACGGGCATAGACGCGGTCGCCCAGTTCCATGGCCAGCGCGAACACGTCGACGTCATCCGGCAGTCGCGGCAGTTCGAAGTGATGGTCGAACAGCTTGTGCATCAGGTCGCCGAGTTCGAGGTCGTGCTGGCGGTCGGCCTGAGTGACTTCGGTGAGGCCGTGCTGCGCGAGGATCAGCTGGCGGGCGGCGGCATCCTCGCCGTAGATCTCCAGCATCCGCTCCTCGACCAGCCGCGACAGGTCACGCCAGTCGCGCAGGGCATCGTGATCGATCGGCGCTTGCAGGCAGGCGCGGAAGGCTGCGTGTACATCGGCCGTCAGGGCTTCGAGCAGCGCCGGGACGCTGGCGAAGAAGTGGTAGACCGAGGAGGGCGGAATCTGTGCGCGCTCGGCAACGCTGTAGATCGACAGGCTCGCCACGCCCTCGGCGGCCAGCAGCGTGCGCGCGGCGTCGAGTATCGAATCGATCCGTGCCTGACTGCGGGCACGGGGTTTGCGGACGGGGGCGGGACGCGTCATGAAAGTCTCCTGCGGGGCAGCGGGCATTGTACGAGCCGGCTCTTGCGTTGTCTTGTCGGCCGCCATCGCTGGCAAGCCAGCTCCCACAGGTATCTGTGTCGAACACAAGATTTGAGTACACAACAGAACCCTGTGGGAGCTGGCTTGCCAGCGATCCGCCGCAGGCGGCCATAAAAAAACGCTGCGGGCTGATGAAGCCGGCAGCGCTTTTTATTCCTGCAATCCGCTTAAACGGTGTGCAGGTACCAGTTGTACTCGAGGTCGGAGATGGAGTGTTCGAACTCCTCCAGCTCGCTCTCTTTACAGGCGACGAAGATGTCGATGTATTTCGGATCGATGTACTTGGCCATCACCTCGCTGTCGTCCAGCTCGCGCAGGGCATCGCGCAGGTTGTTCGGCAGGCTCTGCTCGTTCTGCTCGTAGCTGTTGCCTTCGGTCGGAGCCGGTGGCTCGATCTTGTTGGTCAGACCGTGGTGCACGCCCGCCAGCACCGAAGCCATCAGCAGGTACGGGTTGGCGTCGGCGCCGGCAACGCGGTGTTCCAGGCGGACCGCGTCGGCGGAGCCGGTCGGTACGCGCAGGGCCACGGTGCGGTTGTCCAGGCCCCAGCTCGGCGAGTTCGGCACGTAGAACTGTGCGCCGAAACGGCGGTAGGAGTTGACGTTCGGGCAGAGGAAAGCCATCTGCGCGGGCAGGGTCTCGAGCACACCGCCGATCGCGTGACGCAGCGCGGCGTTCTGCTCGGGATCCTCGCTGGCAAAAATGTTTTTGCCTTCTTTGTCGAGAACCGAAATGTGGACGTGCAGACCGTTGCCTGCCTGGCCCGGGTACGGCTTGGCCATGAAAGTGGTGTCCATTTCATGGTCGTAGGCGATGTTCTTGATCAGACGCTTGAGCAGGACCGCGTAGTCGCATGCCTTGATCGGGTCGGCGACGTGGTGCAGGTTCACTTCGAACTGCGCCGGGGCACTTTCCTTAACGATGGCGTCGGCCGGGATGCCTTGCTCTTTGGCGCCTTCCAGAATGTCCTGGAGGCAGTCGACGTATTCGTCGAGGTCGTCGATCAAGTAGACCTGGGTCGAATGCGGGCGTTTGCCGGAGATCGGCGAGCGTGGCGGCTGAGGGCGGCCGTTCACGTTTTCCTGGTCGATCAGGTAGAACTCGAGTTCGAACGCGGCGCAGATGGTCAAGCCCAGCTCGTCAAACTTTGCAACAACTTGACGGAGCACTTCGCGCGGGTCGGCGAAGAAAGGGTCACCTTCGAGTTCGTGCATGGTCATCAACAGTTGCGCGGTCGGGCGCTTCTGCCATGGCTCGTTGCACAGGGTATCGGGGATTGGATAGCAGATACGGTCGGCGTCGCCGATGTCCAGGCCCAGGCCGGTGCTTTCCACCGTCGAACCATTGATATCCAGAGCAAATAGAGAGGCCGGCAGGTTGATGCCTTTCTCGTAAACCTTGTGGAGGCTGGTGCGTTCGATGCGCTTGCCGCGCACCACACCATTCATATCCGCAATCAGAAGGTCAACGTACAGAACCTCAGGATGTTCCTTAAGGAACGCGTTCGCTTCGTTAAGCTGAACGGCACGCGGGGGTACCGACATGATGCAACACCTTTGTTGTTAAAAATATCAATCATTGATCTTTTCTGGTTTCAGTCAACCCGAACGGCCTGCCGAAGTCAAGCGAGGCCTTTTCTGCCCTGAAAAAGCGCCACGAGGGCATTTATGGGGCACTTTGGGGCATTTTTTTATCCGTGAAGGACGCGCCACCCGCAGGCTTGAGCAGGCCGTGTTGTATTTTTTACGGGGGTGTTGTGTAAAAAAATGAACAAGGCTAAGCTCGGATCAAACCCATAACAGCAATAATACCGGGGTGCTTCATGTCTCGCCTGCCGTTAATCGGCGTCACCGACTGCTCTTTGCAGTCCGGTCTGCATGCTTATCACATCAGTGGCGACACGTCCGTCCGCAGCGCGGCCAGCAAGGCCTGCAACGTGCCAGCGATCTCCCAGCCCATGGCAGATCGAGCGCCAGCGTCCGATATTCTGGACGTGTGCGAGGGCATCCTCTTTAGCGGTTCTCCTTTCAATATAGATCTCTTTCCTGCTCCCGGCCTGCACCGCGTCCGTCGCCGTGCCCGTGATTCTGCACGCCCGGGATGTGCACAGGAAATGCAACGCCAGCGTAAAGGGCAGGTAAGCTCCTCCTTCATTGTCTATGCGCGGTGCCGGGCGTAAGCCGGCACTGCGCGCAAGCAAGGCCCTTTAACGCGACGCCTGGTGCGTCAAACATTGCCTGACATCTGTCAGGAGACTCAGCCCAGAGGCATTTATGAGTAACAACCTCGACCAGCTCACCGATTGGTTGAAAGACCACAAGATCACAGAAGTCGAATGCATGATCGGCGACTTGACCGGTATCACCCGGGGCAAGATCTCGCCGACCAACAAGTTCATCGCCGAAAAAGGCATGCGCCTGCCAGAGAGCGTTCTGTTGCAGACCGTGACCGGCGACTACGTCGAAGACGACATCTATTACGAACTGCTCGATCCGGCCGACATCGACATGATCTGCCGCCCCGACCAGAACGCCGTGTACCTGGTGCCCTGGGCCATCGAGCCGACCGCCCAGGTGATCCACGACACCTACGACAAGCAAGGCAACCCGATCGAACTGTCGCCGCGCAACGTCCTCAAGAAAGTCCTGAAACTCTATGCCGACAAGGGCTGGCAGCCAATCGTGGCGCCGGAAATGGAGTTCTACCTGACCAAGCGCAGCGACGACCCGGACTATCCGTTGCAGCCGCCGGTCGGTCGTTCCGGGCGTCCGGAGATCGGTCGCCAGTCGTTCTCCATCGAAGCGGCGAACGAATTCGATCCGCTGTTCGAAGACGTCTACGACTGGTGCGAATTGCAGGAGCTGGACCTCGACACGCTGATCCATGAGGACGGCACGGCGCAGATGGAAATCAACTTCCGTCACGGCGATGCCCTGTCGCTGGCCGACCAGATTCTGGTGTTCAAACGCACCATGCGCGAGGCCGCCCTCAAGCACAACGTGGCCGCGACCTTCATGGCCAAGCCGATGACCGGTGAGCCGGGCAGTGCGATGCACTTGCACCAGAGCATCATCGACATCGAGACCGGCAAGAACGTGTTCTCCAATGACGACGGGACCATGAGCCAGCTGTTCCTGCACCACATCGGTGGCCTGCAGAAACTGATCCCTGAGTTGTTGCCGCTGTTCGCACCGAACGTCAACTCGTTCCGCCGCTTCCTGCCGGATACCTCGGCACCGGTGAACGTTGAGTGGGGCGAAGAAAACCGCACCGTGGGCCTGCGCGTACCGGATGCCGGCCCGCAGAACCGCCGGGTGGAAAACCGTTTGCCGGGCGCCGACGCCAACCCGTACCTGGCGATTGCCGCGAGCCTGCTCTGCGGCTACATCGGCATGGTCGAAGGCATCAACCCGAGCGCACCGGTTGTGGGCCGTGGCTACGAGCGCCGCAACCTGCGCCTGCCGCTGACCATCGAGGACGCGCTGGAGCGCATGGAAAACAGCGCGACCATCGAGAAATACCTGGGCAAGACCTTCATCACCGGCTACGTCGCGGTGAAGCGGGCCGAGCATGAAAACTTCAAGCGCGTGATCAGTTCCTGGGAGCGTGAGTACCTGCTCTTCGCCGTCTGATACGCCGGGCGCGGTGGCCAGCCGCCGCGCCTTCACCGATAACAAGGAGAATTGGCATGACCAGCAACAACCCGCAAACCCGTGAGTGGCAAGCCCTCAGCAGCGATCACCACCTGGCCCCGTTCAGCGACTTCAAGCAGCTGAAAGAAAAAGGTCCACGGATCATCACCAACGCCAAGGGCGTGTACCTGTGGGACAGCGAGGGCAACAAGATCCTCGACGGCATGGCGGGTCTGTGGTGTGTGGCGATCGGTTATGGACGCGATGAGCTGGCGGATGCTGCCGCCAAACAGATGCGCGAACTGCCTTACTACAACCTGTTCTTCCAGACCGCGCACCCGCCGGCGCTGGAACTGGCCAAGGCCATCGCCGACGTGGCGCCGGAAGGCATGAACCACGTGTTCTTCACCGGCTCCGGTTCCGAAGGCAACGACACCATGCTGCGTATGGTTCGCCACTACTGGGCGATCAAGGGCCAGCCGAACAAGAAGGTCATCATCAGCCGCAAGAACGGCTACCACGGTTCCACCGTGGCCGGCGCAAGCCTGGGCGGCATGACCTACATGCACGAACAGGGCGACCTGCCGATTCCGGGCATCGTCCACATCGCGCAGCCGTACTGGTTCGCCGAAGGTGGCGACATGACCCCGGAAGAGTTCGGGATCTGGGCGGCCAATCAGCTGGAAGAAAAGATCCTGGAAGTCGGCGTCGACAACGTCGGTGCCTTTATTGCCGAGCCGATCCAGGGCGCCGGCGGCGTGATCATTCCGCCAGACACCTACTGGCCGCGCATCAAGGAAATCCTCGCCAAGTACGACATCCTGTTCGTGGCCGATGAAGTGATCTGCGGTTTCGGCCGTACCGGCGAATGGTTCGGCAGTGATTTTTACGACCTCAAGCCGCACATGATGACCATCGCCAAAGGCCTGACGTCCGGTTACATCCCGATGGGTGGCCTGATCGTGCGCGACGAAGTGGTGGCGGTGCTCAACGAGGGTGGCGACTTCAACCACGGCTTTACCTACTCCGGTCACCCGGTAGCGGCGGCAGTAGGTCTGGAAAACATCCGGATTCTGCGCGAAGAGAAAATCATCGAACGCGCCCATGAAGAAACGGCACCGTATTTGCAGAAACGTCTGCGCGAACTGAACGATCACCCGTTGGTAGGTGAAGTGCGCGGAGTCGGTCTGCTGGGGGCCATCGAGCTGGTGCAGGACAAGGCCACTCGCAAGCGTTACGAAGGCAAGGGTGTGGGCATGATCTGCCGCCAGTTCTGCTTCGACAACGGGCTGATCATGCGTGCCGTGGGCGACACCATGATCATCGCGCCGCCGCTGGTGATCAGCAAGGCGGAGATCGATGAACTGGTTACAAAGGCACGCAAGTGCCTGGACCTGACCCTGAGTGCGTTGCAGGGCTAAGTGCTAGGCTCTGAGCGATGGAGCTGTTGCGCTGTCGCTCGGAGCTGTCAGAAAGGCTGGTCTTTTCTTGAAAGACCGCCTCGGATCTTGCCAGACTAGCCGCGGTTCCAGTTGTCCGGGTTCGGCCGCTGAACAAAGTGGTTCAAAAAAGAAAAATTTGGAGCATTAACGCATGAAGGCATTAGGCAAAAAGCTCGCTGGCAAGACTCTGCTCGCCATGTCCCTGATGGGCGTGATGGCGGGTGCGGTTCAGGCGGACGACAAGGTGTTGCACGTTTACAACTGGTCCGACTACATCGCGCCGGACACGGTTGCCAATTTCGAAAAAGAGACGGGCATCAAGGTCGTCTATGACGTTTTCGACAGCAACGAAACCCTGGAAGCCAAGCTGCTGGCCGGCAAATCCGGTTACGACATCGTGGTGCCTTCCAACAACTTCCTGGCCAAACAGATCAAGGCCGGCGTTTATCAGGAACTGGACAAGTCCAAGCTGACGAACTGGAAGAACCTCGACGAAGACCTGCTCAAGGCCGTTGGCGACGCCAGCGACCCGGGCAACAAGCACGCGTTCCCGTACATGTGGGGTTCGATCGGCATCGGCTACAACCCGGCCAAGGTCAAGGCTGCGCTGGGTATCGACAAGATCGATTCCTGGGACATCGTGTTCAAGCCTGAAAACATCGAGAAGCTGAAAAGCTGCGGTGTGAGCTTCCTCGACGCGCCGACCGAAATGATTCCCGCGGCTCTGCACTATCTGGGCAAGCCGACCAACAGCAAGGACAAGGCTGACCTGAAAGCCGCCGAAGACCTGTTCCTCAAGATCCGTCCTTCGGTGGCTTACTTCCACTCCTCGAAGTACATCTCGGACCTGGCCAACGGCAACATCTGCGTGGCGGTCGGCTACTCGGGTGACCTGGAACAATCCAAGACCCGCGCCAAGGAAGCCGGTGACAAGGTCAAACTGGCCTACACCATTCCGAAAGAAGGTGCCGGTACTTTCTACGACATGGTCGCCATTCCCAAGGATGCCGAAAACGTCGAAGCCGCCTACAAGTTCATGAACTACCTGCTCGAGCCGAAAGTGATGGCCGAAATCACCAACGCCGTGCGTTTCCCGAACGGCAACAAGGCGGCCACCGCCCTGGTGGACAAGGAAATCACCAGCGATCCGAGCATCTACCCTTCGGCTGAAGTGAAGAAGCAGCTCTATGCGATCAGCGATCTGGACGCGCCTACCCTGCGCCTGATCACTCGCAGCTGGACCAAGATCAAATCCGGTAAATAAGCCGGTTTGAAGCAGTCACCGCTGGCCGTCGCCTTCATCTGGGCGGTCAGTGGTGCAATTAAATGACAGAAAGTTTTGCTGGAACGGTTTTTCGAAGGTAAGTTGCGCGCCGGTTTTGTTGCCGGGCAACCGTGACTGTCATGCAGCACGGGGCAACTTGGGCCCAACTAAATTAGAGGACCTCCACTTGCCTATTTTTTCTTCTTTGCGCAATGCCCTGCTGGCCGCTGCCGGCCTGACGTTCGCTGTCGGTGCCCAAGCCGCCGGTACTGTGCATATTTATAACTGGTCGGATTACATCGGCGAGACCACCCTGGCCGATTTCCAGAAAGAAACCGGGATCAAACCGGTCTACGACGTGTTCGATTCCAACGAAACCCTGGAAGGCAAACTGCTCGCCGGGCGTACCGGTTACGACGTGGTCGTGCCGTCGAACCACTTCCTCGGCAAGCAGATCAAGGCGGGGGCATTCCAGAAGCTCGACAAGGCGCAACTGCCGAACTATTCCAACCTCGATCCGGTGCTGCTCAAGCGCCTGGAACAGAACGATCCGGGCAACCTGTACGCCGTGCCGTACCTGTGGGGCACCAACGGCATCGGCTACAACGTCGATAAAGTGAAGGCCGTGCTCGGCGTCGACAAGATCGATTCCTGGAGCGTGCTGTTCGAGCCGGAGAACATCAAGAAGCTGCACAGCTGCGGCGTGGCGTTCCTCGATTCGGCCGATGAAATGATGCCGACCGTGCTCAACTACATGGGCCTGAACGCCAACAGCACCAATCCCAAGGATTACGAGAAGGCCACGGCCAAACTGCTGGCGGTGCGTCCTTACGTGACCTACTTCCATTCCTCGAAATACATCGGCGATCTGGCCAACGGCGACATCTGCGTGGCCATCGGTTTCTCCGGCGACATCTTCCAGGCCAAGAATCGCGCCGAAGAAGCCAAGAAGGGCGTGAACATCGCCTACTCGATCCCGAAAGAGGGCGGCGCGCTGTGGTTCGACATGCTGGCGATTCCGAAGGATTCGGCCAACGTCAAAGAGGCCCACGCCTTCATCAACTATTTGCTGAAACCTGAGGTGATCGCCCAGGTCAGTGATTACGTCGGTTACGCCAACCCCAACCCGGGTTCGGACAAGCTGATGGAGCAGTCCATCCGCACCGACGAGTCGGTTTATCCACCGCAGGCCGTGCTCGACAAGACCTACGTGTCGATCGAGTTGCCGCCGAACATTCAGCGTTTGATGACCCGCAGCTGGACCAAGGTCAAGTCGGGTAAATAGCTTCAACGTACAAACTATCCTGGGTTCGTCTTGCGTGGGCGAACTGCACTCTTTTTTTCTGGGAGTTTTGTAAATGGCAGTTGCCTCCGGCGCCTATAAGAAAGCCCTCGAGGGCGACCAGACACCGAAACAGGTGCTGGTCAAAATCGACCGGGTCACGAAGAAGTTCGACGAGACGGTTGCCGTGGACGATGTGTCCCTGGAAATCAAGAAGGGCGAGATTTTCGCCCTGCTCGGCGGTTCGGGATCGGGCAAATCCACTCTGCTGCGGATGCTGGCAGGGTTCGAACGGCCCACGGAGGGGCGCATTTTCCTCGACGGCGTCGACATCACCGACATGCCGCCGTACGAGCGACCGATCAACATGATGTTCCAGTCCTACGCCCTGTTCCCGCACATGACCGTGGCGCAGAACATCGCGTTCGGCCTGCAACAGGACAAGATTCCCAAGGCCGAAATCGACGCCCGCGTGGCCGAGATGCTCAAGCTGGTGCAGATGAGCCAGTATGCCAAGCGCAAGCCGCACCAGTTGTCCGGCGGTCAACGTCAGCGTGTGGCACTCGCCCGTTCTCTGGCCAAGCGGCCGAAGCTGTTGCTGCTCGACGAGCCGATGGGCGCACTGGACAAGAAACTGCGTTCGCAGATGCAACTCGAGCTGGTTGAGATCATCGAGCGCGTAGGCGTGACCTGCGTGATGGTGACCCACGACCAGGAAGAGGCCATGACCATGGCCGAGCGCATCGCGATCATGCACCTGGGCTGGATCGCCCAGATCGGCAGCCCGATCGACATCTACGAAACCCCGACCAGCCGTCTGGTCTGCGAATTCATCGGCAACGTGAACATCTTCGAAGGCGAAGTGATCGACGACGCCGAAGGCCACGCGACCATCACCTGCAAGGACCTCGACCGGCAGATCTACGTCGGCCACGGCATCAGCACCTCGGTGCAGGACAAGTCCGTGACCTACGCGATCCGTCCGGAAAAACTGCTGGTCACCGCCGACCAGCCGACCTGCGAATACAACTGGTCGAGCGGCAAGGTGCATGACATCGCCTACCTCGGCGGTCACTCGGTGTTCTACGTCGAATTGCCGAGCGGCAAGCTGGTGCAGTCGTTCGTGGCCAACGCCGAACGCCGTGGCGCACGTCCGACCTGGGGCGATCAGGTTTACGTGTGGTGGGAAGACGACAGCGGCGTGGTACTTCGCTCATGAACATGCGCAAATTCAAACGCCGGCTCAATCGAATAATTCCCGGTGGCCGCCAGTTGGTCATCGGGGTTCCGTTCATCTGGCTGTTCCTGTTCTTCATGCTGCCGTTCTTCATCGTTTTGAAGATCAGCTTCGCCGAAGCGGACGTGGCCATCCCGCCGTACACCGAGATCTACACCTACGCCGAGCAGAAGCTGCAACTGCTGCTGAACCTGGGCAACTACGCGATGCTCGGCGACGACGAACTGTACATCGCCGCCTACCTCGGCTCGCTGAAGATGGCGTTTTTCAGCACGCTGCTGTGCCTGTTGATCGGTTACCCGATGGCCTACGCCATCGCCAGTGCCCGTAAAGAGCTGCAAACGGTGCTGGTGCTGCTGATCATGATGCCGACCTGGACCGCGATCCTGATCCGCGTCTATGCGTGGATGGGCATCCTCAGCAACAACGGCCTGCTCAACGGGTTCCTGATGAGCATGGGCTTGATCGACGAGCCGCTGCAGATCCTCAACACCAACCTCGCGGTGTACATCGGCGTCGTCTACTCGTACCTGCCGTTCATGATCCTGCCGCTGTACGCCAACCTGGTGAAGCACGACACCAGCCTGCTGGAGGCCGCTTCCGACCTGGGTTCGAGCACCTTCAACAGCTTCTGGAAAATCACCGTGCCGCTGTCCAAGAACGGCATTATCGCCGGCTGCATGCTGGTGTTCATCCCGGTGGTGGGCGAGTTCGTGATCCCGGAACTGCTGGGCGGTCCGGAAACCCTGATGATCGGTAAAGTGCTCTGGCAAGAGTTCTTCAACAACCGTGACTGGCCGGTGGCGTCCGCCCTGGCGGTCGTGATGCTGGCGATCCTGATCGTGCCGATCATCCTGTTCAACCGCAGTCAGGCCAAGGAAATGGAGGGTAAAGAATGAAGCGCTTCCGTTTCTCCAGCCTGATGCTGGTGCTCGGCCTGTTGTTCATCTATCTGCCGATGCTGATTCTGGTGATCTACTCGTTCAACGCCTCGAAACTGGTAACGGTGTGGGGCGGCTGGTCGGTGAAGTGGTACGTCGGCCTGCTCGACAACTCGCAACTGATGGGCTCGGTGGTGCGCTCGCTGGAAATCGCCTGCTACACCGCGATTGCCGCCGTGGCGCTGGGTACGCTGGCAGCCTTCGTGCTGACCCGCATCACCCGTTTCAAGGGCCGCACGCTGTTCGGCGGCCTGGTGACCGCGCCGCTGGTCATGCCTGAGGTGATTACCGGTCTGTCACTGTTGCTGCTGTTCGTGGCGATGGCGCAGATGATCGGCTGGCCGCAGGAGCGGGGCATCGTCACCATCTGGATCGCTCACACCACGTTCTGCGCGGCGTATGTGGCGGTCGTGGTGTCGGCGCGTCTGCGCGAGCTGGACCTGTCGATCGAAGAAGCGGCGATGGACCTCGGCGCGCGTCCGTGGAAGGTGTTCTTCCTGATCACCATCCCGATGATCGCGCCGTCGCTGGCAGCGGGCGGCATGATGTCGTTCGCGCTGTCGCTGGACGACCTGGTATTGGCGAGCTTCGTCTCCGGCCCGGGTTCGACGACCCTGCCGATGGAAGTGTTCTCGGCGGTGCGTCTGGGCGTGAAGCCTGAGATCAACGCCGTGGCCAGTCTGATTCTGCTGGCGGTGTCGCTGGTGACCTTCCTGGTCTGGTTCTTCAGCCGCCGTGCCGAAGAAGCCCGCAAGAAAGCGATTCAGCAAGCCATCGAAGAGGGCGCTGCGGATTCGTGGAAGCAACCGGACGTGCGCCGGGCGCCGACGCCGGAAGCGGCTTAAGCAGTCATGGGGCTGATCACAACTGTGTGATCAGCCCCAATCCCTGTGGGAGCGGGCTTGCCCGCGATAGCGTCGTTCCATTCAACATTGATGTTGGCTGTGATGACGCCATCGCTGGCAAGTCGAGTCGTCGCACCGCAGCTCCCACAGGTTTATCTGCGGTCAGGCAACCCACGGGGATTTGCGGATGACTTCGACGAAGTTCATCGGCTTGAACCCCGGCGCCTGATCCTTCAGCACATCAGTCTTCACATTGCCGAATGTGGTCTGCGGACGATGACGCAAGCCATCGGCGAACGCGCAGATGATGCACTCTTTGAAACCTTCGCCCCGTGGATGCGCATGCACCACCGCCTCGCGCTGCACCGTGGTGAACGCCGCGTAGTCCATGCCCAGCACATCCATCTCGACGCCTGCGGTCACCAGCGCCACGGTCGGACGCAGATGCTTCGGCACCCCCGGTGTGGTGTGCAGGGCGATCGACAGCCAGACCTGCTCGATGTCGTCGTCGCTCAGCCTATACGGTTTTAGAAACGCTGCGGCTGCGTTGGCACCATCGACTTCGAAGCGCTCGTCATCGCTGCGATGCCCTTCGACCAGACCCAGGTCGTGGAACATCGCGCCGACGTACAGCAGCTCCGGATCGTAGGCCAGTTGCTGACGCTCACCGCTCAAGGCGCCGAACAGAAATACCCGGCGCGAGTGGTGGTAAAGCAGGTCGGATTCGATGTCGCGGATGTACTCGGTGGTGGCCCGGGCGAGGGCGCTGTCGGGGATCCGGATACCGGCGATGGTCGTTGTCATGTTGAGCTTCCTCGTCGAAAACGCCGTCACGGCGCTGATGGGGAAAGTCTGTTCCCGGGGGCTAAACCGGACAATCGATCCATGGCTGCGATCCTTGCCATTCCACCTGCAAATCGTGCCAGCTCGCTTCTGCGGCGAGGATTGGCTAGGGTTGGCGCTGATCTGCCATTCCCTCGGAGCCTTCGTTGCCATGAACAGAACCGTCGCCATCGTGGTGTTCCCCGGCGTGCAGGCGCTGGACGTCAGCGGGCCGATGGACGTGTTCGCCGAGGCCAACCGCTTCCTGGCGCCGGAGGATCATTACCGGCTCGACGTGATCGGTGTCGAGCGCGGGCCGATGGCGTGTTCCAACGGGCTGACCCTGAGTGCTCACCGACATTTCAGCGAAGCGTTGCGGGTCTACGATTTGCTGCTGGTGGCGGGCGGGCCGCAGTTGCCGTTCCTGGAATTCGGCAGCACGTTCGATGCGTGGCTGCGCGAGGCCTGTGGGAGGGCACGGCGATTCGGCTCGATCTGCAATGGCGCATTCATGCTCGCCCGTGCAGGGTTGCTGGATGGCCGTACGGTCACCACCCACTGGAATGACGCCGAAGCGTTGGCGCAGTTGTGCCCGTCGAGCCGGGTCGAGGCCGATCGGTTGTACGTCGAGGATGGTCAGCTCTACACCTCGGCGGGGGTGACGGCTGGGATCGATCTGTCGCTGTACCTGCTGGCGCGCGATCACGGGGCCGAGGTCGCGCTGAGCGTGGCCAAGCGGCTGGTGGTGTTCACCCAGCGCTCGGGCGGGCAGTCGCAGTTCAGTCCATTCCTAACGCCCCATGCAGAGCCGACGTCGGCGGTGGCGATGGTGCAGCTGTATGTGCTGGCCAATCTCACCGGCGACCTGACCATCGCCGATCTGGCGAACGCGGCGAACATGAGTGCGCGAAATTTCTCTCGGGTGTTTGCCCGCGAAGCGAAGGTCACCCCGGCGGAGTTCGTCGAGCGGGCGCGGGTGGATGCGGCGCGGGTGATGCTCGAAAGCACCACGACGCCGCTGAAGACTGTGGCGTATCAGTGCGGGTTTCGCGATGCGCAACATATGCGCAGCGTGTTCAACCGGCGGCTGGGGGTGACGCCGCAGCAGTTCCGGCTGAATTTTGCGGCGATGGTTTGAGATCTGTTTTGTTCTGACTGACCCCTTCGCGAGCAAGCTCGCTCCCACAGGAAACCGCGATCCAATGTGGGAGCGAGCTTGCTCGCGAAGGGGCCGCTCCAGTCAGCAAAAACCTATTGAGCTGACCGCGCCGGCAACAGCTTCAGCGTACTCCGCGTATTCGCCGTCACCTCTTCCTCACTGAAATGCGCCTGCACATACATCCCGTCCACATACGCTTCCGCCTGATCGTCATAGTGGCTGTCCAACGGCACGCCGCTCTGGCCGACCGGGTTGATGGTCAGGCTGTGAGCCGGGTCGGCGAAGTCCACCAACCGCCGCGTCGACGGGCCGTAGGTCACCGGCCACGGCGCCGGGCCGAGCTTCGCCGAGAGGTTGTTCGGCACTTCATGAGAGCCCGGTGCGGCGAACGGGCCGACGTTGAAAATGCGGTCCAGCGGTTTCTGCTGACCCAGTGGATGACCATGGGTCAGCGTATGCGCCTTGCCCCATTGCCAGCCGGAAGCGTCGTCGCCGAGGCTCGATTTCAGGTGCGCCATGCTCGCTTGCCACGCGGCGCGCACGGTGTCGACGCGGGTCTCCTTGTTCGGCGTGCTGCGGTTGTCCCACCACGGTGAATCAGCATTCGCCGCGAGCCTAGGAAGGGCTGCATCGATCACTCGGGTCGACAGCAGGGTTTCGAAGAAATCATTGCCCAGCTCATCGCGCATTGTCGCGTCGGCGAGGTCGTAGAGGAACTGGTTGAACACCGTCGCACTGACCGAATCTAGCGGATAGTCGCCTTGCCACTGGGCCAGTTGCTCGATCAGCTTCTGCTCGGCGGGATTGCCCGCCACTTCACGCAGCACCGGCAGCAACGGCGCCAGCAGACGCGGGCCATAACCGGTGGCGGTGCCCAGTTGCAGCTTCTGGTTGGCCTCGTTGTCCCACTTCACGTTTTTGTCGGCGAGCTGGCGGTAGAGCTGTTGGCCACGGTCAGCGAGGTTGTAGTAACCGGGAATCTCCATGCCGGTCGGCGACACGGGCTGGAAGTTGGCCGAGACGATATAGCCCCGCGCCGGGTTCTCTTCCTGCGGGTTGGCGCTGAACGGGAAGTAGCCGTCCTTGTCCGCCTGATTGCTGCTGCCGTCGAGAATGAAGCCAGGCTTCACGCCGGCCGGCCGCTTGGGCAATAGCGCCGAAGCCCACCAGGCGATATCGCCCTTGGCGTTGGCATAGATGATGTTCAGCCCCGGCGCCTGCACCTTGGCCGCTGCGGCGCGAGCCTTGGCCAGGGTGTCGGCGCGGTTGAGCTGGTAGAAACCTTCGAGGATCGGGTTCGGTGTTTCGAGAAACGCCCACCACATCGCAATCGGAGTTTTCCCTGCGGCTGTACCGAGGGCGTCGTTGACGATCGGCCCGTGGGGCGACTGACGCAGGGTTATGGTCACCGGCGTCTGGCCTTTCACCGCGATCTGTTGCTCGGTCTTGACCATGTCGGTCCACTGGCCGCGATACCAGACCTGATCCGGGTTATCCGGATTGACCTTCTCGGCGATCAGGTCCAGATCATCGTTCTGAAACATGGTCAGGCTCCAGCCGAAGTCCAGGTTGTGCCCCAGGAACGCAAATGGCACCAGCGCCTGATGATGGCCGTAGAGTTCAAAACCCGGCGCCGACAACTGCGCCTCGTACCACACCGACGGCACCGAAAAACGAATGTGCGGATCGCCCGCCAGCAACGGCTTGGCGCTCTTGCTGTGGCTGCCGGCGATCACCCAGGCGTTGCTGCCTTCGAACTGCGGCAGACCGTTGTCGATCAATGCCTGTTCGCTGACGCGGGCGAGGGTGTTCAGGTCTTTCCAGTCTTCGGCGGCGAGGGCCGGTGCGGTGCCGGCGTGGCCCTTGGCGAGCACACCCTTGGGCTGCCAGTCGAGGTCGAAGACGTTGAGGTAATCGGCGCCCAATTGATCGCGCACGTAGGTCAGCAACGGTTCGGTGCGAAACGCGGCGGCAAAGCTGTAGGCCATGTAGCCGGCGACGCTGATGCTGTCCTCGGCGGTGAACGGCCGCTTGGGGATGCCCAGCACGTCGAACTCGACAGGGGCGGCGTGCGAGTCCTGATATTGATTGATGCCGTCCAGATAGGCTTGCAGGGCCTTCCACGCCGGTGACTGCTTGTCGAGGCCGGCCACGTAACTGGCGGCCCGCTCGCGGATGCGCAGGCTGCGGAACAGCTTGTCGGTGTCGAGCAGTTTCGGCCCGAGCACTTCGGCCAGTTCGCCCCGGGCCAGACGGCGCATGGCTTCCATCTGAAACAGGCGATCCTGGGCGTGCACATAGCCGAGGGCGCGGTAGAGGTCGGTCTCGTTTTCGGCACGGATGTGCGGCACACCGCGCTCGTCGTAACGCACGGTCACCGACCCTTGCAGGTTGCGCAACTCCACCTGGCCCTGACGCGTCGGTTGCTTGCTGTAGACATACCACCCGCCAGCGGCGAGCAGGACAACGATGAGCAAGGCAAGAACGGTGAAGACGCGTTTCATGGTGACTCCTTGTGCATTCGGGATTGCCGCCCGTGCGGGCTGCAAACAATTAGCACACGCCTCGTGTGCTGCGCATCGCCGTCCTTGAAATGTCCGGAATGCCTTACTTCTTCTCGGCCGGCCACGGGCAGTAACAACCGACCGCCAGCGTATGAGTCGCATTGACCGGACGATCATCACTCAAGGCTTGCAGGATCGGTTCGATAAAACTGTTGCTGGAGTTGCACGTCAGGCCTTCGCTGTAGGGGCCGAAGTACGCCAGTCTGCCGCTGCGGTCCCAGATCGCCACGGCCGGGCTGGCGGGAATCTGTTCGGAGCCGGGCAGGACCGTGATGGTTTTGAGATTGCTGAGGGTGGCGGGCAACTGGCCGTGGCTGCCGGCCTTCTGCACCGCGAAGAATTCCACGCCCTTGGGGCCGAACTGTTCGACCATCTCGCTCAGGTGCTGTTGATTGCCGACGTTGCACGGGCAGGCGGGATCCCAGAAGTGCACCAGACGGATATTGCCGGGGCCGGCGAGGTCGTCGGGCAGGCGCAACGGGTCGCCGGAAAACACAGCGGTGTGTTCGCTGAACGCCCGTAAGTAGCGGCCCTGAAACCAGTCGTACGCGGCCCACAGCACGCCGGCACACACGATGGCGAGCAGGCTGGCAAACAGTGCGGTGCGGTAGGGCGAACGCATGGTTTTCGATCCTCAGAGGCGCGCTAGCTTGCCATGCTTGCCGCGACAGATGAATATCGCAGGCCGATAAAGTCCGTTTACCGTTCTGGAATTGCCCATGTCTGTTGCCTTCGATCCCGATCATCTGCGTGCGAGCCTCAAGCCTTTGGCCGAGTGGCAGCCGTTGTCCGAGGAGGCGAAGGCGTATCAGCGGTTCTACAAGACTGACTTTCCGGAGCGCGATGTCTGGCGTGGGATGGGCCGGTTCGACATCGATGGCTATCAACTGGTCAGTCATTGCTGGTGGCCGGCAGAAACCGCCAGGGCCACGCTGTTTCTGGTGCACGGTTTTTATGATCACACCGGTCTTTACCGGCATGTGATCGAGTGGGCGCTGGATCAGGGCTTCGCGGTGATTGCCTGCGATCTGCCGGGGCATGGTCTGTCCAGCGGCGAGCGGGCGAGCATCCGCGACTTCTCCGAGTATCAGGATGCGCTGCAAGGCCTGTTCGCCGAGGCGCGCTCGATTGCCCTGCCGCAGCCGTGGCACTTGTGCGGGCAAAGCACCGGCGGGGCGATCATTGTCGATCACGTGCTCAACCATGGTGAAAACAGCCCGGCGCAGGGACAGTTGATTCTGCTGGCGCCGTTGGTGCGTCCGCGTGCCTGGGGCTGGTCGCAGTTCAGTTATTACCTGCTGCGGCCCTTTGTCAGGGGCATCGCCCGACGTTTCAGCGAGAACTCCAACGATCCGGATTTCCTGCCGTTCCTGCAGGCCGATCCGTTGCAGCCCAAACGCTTGCCGACTGCCTGGGTCGGGGCGTTGTCACGCTGGATCAACCGGGTCGAATACGCGAAGAAAAGTTCACGCCGGCCACTGATCGTTCAGGGCCAGGCGGACATGACCGTGGACTGGCAGCACAACCTGCAAGTGATGAAGTGGAAGTTCGACCGGCCGCAGATTCTGTTGCTGGCCGAGGCGCGGCATCACCTGGCCAACGAGACGGCGGAAATGCGCGAGGAGTATTTCGAGTTCCTGAGCAAGCGGATCAAGGGCCGCAACCCCTAGATCACTGACTGAGGTTCGAGGTGCTCTGGCCGACGGCCAGCCCGGCGCGAATCGCGGCCAGCGCGGCCTGATAGTAGGCTTTGCCTTCGGTGGATTCGGCAAAGGTCGCGAACTCTTCCAGTTCTTCATCCGACAGATCGCGATAAACGTACAGCAGCGTGTTGTTCAGGTCGGCACCGATCTGATCCATCAGGCGCTGGCGTTGACCATTCAACATGCCTTGGGCCTGACCGCCGCCGAGCAGGCCGGGGATCATCGAGCTCAGGCTGTCCGCCGCCACGCCGGCAATCGCCAGGCTGACTTCGGCACCGGCTTCACGGGCGGGCAGGGCTTGGGCGAGGTGACCGATGATCAGCAGGCGGCTGTCGCTGGCCGGCATCTTCGGCAGGCCCTTGGCGTTTTTTGCCAATTGATCGCGGCGGGTCGCCAGCAGTTCGGCGGCGACGATCTTCTTGCCCAGCGGTGACTGAAAGAACGACAGGGCCGGTTTCGGATCGGCGAGGTTCTTGCGCAGCTGCGCTTCGGCGCGTTGATCCATGGCCTGGGGGGCGAAGCGCTGGTTGCTGTTGTTCACCAGCGCCTGAAACACCGCCGGCGGCAGGCTGTTCTGGTAACGCTGCTGCGCGGCACTCAGGGCGTCGTTGAAATGCGCGCGTTGTTCTGGCCAGCCGGCGACCTTGTACAACTGGTCATGGCCGTCCGCCCAGGCGGGCAAAACGCAGAACATCAACAGTGAAAAAAGCAAACGGCGCATAAGGACTCCTGTCGGCAGCCGACTATTCTCCGTGCGGTGCCAGTACTTGTCGAGAATTCGTATCAAGCCGCCGCGTGGCTCTGTCGGATTTCTTGCCGCAGGCATACTATGCGCGCCATGCAAATATCCTCTGATCACCCGCTGCTGTTACGTATCGTCGACGACCTGGCCGAGCGCGGCTGGTCGCAGCAGAACATTTTCCTGCCTGCGGATTTGACCCGCGCACTGGCGGCCGAGTGCCGCAAACGTGACGCCGAAGGTGAACTGGCGCCGGCGGGGGTCGGACGTGGCCCGTTTTCGGAGATCCGCGAGGGGATTCGTGGCGACCATATCCAGTGGATCGACCCCGGTCAGGCCGAGGCCAGTGACCGCTACCTGAACCTGATGGACAGCTTGCGCGAAGCGCTCAACCGGGGCCTGTTCCTCGGGCTTGAAGACTTCGAGTGCCATTTCGCCCTGTACCCGCCGGGTGCTTTCTATCGCAAGCATGTCGACCGTTTTCGCGACGATGACCGGCGCATGGTCTCTGCGGTGATCTACCTCAATGACGGCTGGCTGCCGGAGGATGGCGGTCAACTGCGCATGTACCTGGAGAATGACCGCGTTCACGACGTACAGCCTACGGGCGGGTGTCTGGTGGTGTTTCTCTCCGGCGAAGTCCCTCACGAAGTGTTGCCAGCCAACCGCGAGCGGCTGTCGCTGACAGGCTGGTTCCGCCGCCGTGGCAACGAGCCGTTCTGAGATGCACAGGATTCTGGTCAGTCGCTGCCTGCTGGGCCATCGCGTGCGTTACGACGGTGGGGCCAGCGGGCCGTTCGATCTGCTGGAGCAGTGGATCAGCGAAGGCCGGGTAGTGCCGCTGTGCCCGGAAGTCGCCGGTGGTTTGCCGACGCCACGGGCAGCGGCAGAGATTCCGGGCGGGCAGGGCAGCGAAGTGCTGGACGGACTCTCCTCGGTGATCACTACCGAGGGCGAAGACGTCAGTGCGCAGTTTCTGGATGGTGCGCGGCAGGCGCTGGCGCTGGTGCAGAAGCACGGGATTCGGGTGGCGGTGCTCAAGGCCAACAGCCCGTCGTGCGGGAATCTGTTGACCTATGACGGCACGTTCAGTGGGGTGAAGGTGAGTGGCGAGGGGGTTACTGCTGCGTTGCTGAAGCGCCATGGGGTGCAGGTCTTCAGCGAACTCGAACTGCCGCAAGCCGCACAGGCCCTCAGCTTGCTCGACTAGTCACGTTCACTTCAGTTTTCCGTAGCCTGCACACTCAACCACTTCTTCGACAACGCCTCCAGCCGCCCATCCGCCCTGATCCGCTGCAAGGCATTCTCCAGGCTCGCGTGAAACGCCGGGTTGCCCTTCTGAAACGGAATCGCCAGATCCACCGGCGGCCCGACCTTCGGTTTCTCTTCCGTCAGCGTCTGTACCAGCACCATCGGCCGGGGTTGTTCGTCCTTCTTCGCCAACAATTGCGCATTGACCTGCGTGTAAGGCTCGCTCACGTCGAAACGATCCTTGAGTTCCGGGGTCAGTGCTATGTGGTTGAGCGCGACGTCGTACTTGCCGCTTTCAACGCCCTGGAGCAGATCGGCTTCGTCAGTGACGATGAAGTCGGCGCGCACATCCAGTTCGTTGGCCAGCAGTTGCCCAAGCTCGACCTCGAACCCCGTGAGCGTGTCGCCGTCCTTGAAATTGAAGGGCGGTGTATTAGCCTCAAGGGCTATGCGCAACTCGCCACGGTCGTAGACGTCATCAATCAGTTCGGCGTGAGCCAGAGGGCTCAGGAGGGGAAGCAGGCAGATCAGGCCAGGCAGAAAACGCATGGTCACTCCTTTGAAATCGATATCGGCCTGTTTTCCAGGCTCGCTTTGCTATGGTTGTCGAGTGCCTTCGACAACGAATGGTCATGAAGTTGTCATGACCGTGCGGATTTTACGGAAAAACTGGAGAAGAAAATGAAAAGCTTTATGTCACGTGCAGCGTTGGCCGGTGTGCTGATGGGTGTTTCGGTACTGGCCAGTGCGGCAACACCGGCACCGAAGGGCGCCGAAGTGTTCATCGTTTCTCCCGAGGACGGAGCCACGGTTTCGCAGACCTTCACGGTCAAGTTCGGTGTAAAGGACATCGCGCTGGCACCGGCCGGTGACGTCACCAAGAACACCGGTCATCACCATCTGCTGATCGATGCCAAGGAAATCGTTCCGGCCGGCTCCGTCGTGCCGACCGACGCCAACCACATGCACTTCGGCAAGGCGCAGACCCAGGCCGACATCAAGCTCGCGCCGGGCAAGCACACCCTGCAGCTGGAGCTGGGTGACAGCGGCCACATGGCGTTCGATCCGCCGATCGTGTCGAAGAAGATCACCGTCAACGTCGAATGATGTTTTCGCGTGCATGAAAAAGGGAGCCCGAAGGCTCCCTTTTTTGTCGCTCAGCGTCGGATCAGAACAACACGCGGCTACGGATGGTGCCGTTGACGTGTTGCAGCTTCTCTTGCGCCAGCTCCGAGTACTCGGCGTCGACGTCGATCACCACGTAGCCGACCTTCTCGTTGGTCTGCAGGAACTGACCGGAGATGTTGATGCCGTTTTCGGCGAAGACCTTGTTGATCTCGCTCATCACACCCGGGATGTTCTCGTGGATGTGCAGCAGGCGGTGCTTGCCAGGGTGAGCCGGCAGGGCCACTTCCGGGAAGTTCACCGACGATACCGAAGTACCGTTGTCGCTGTACTTGACCAGTTTTTCTGCCACTTCCAGACCGATGTTGGCCTGCGCTTCAGCGGTGGAACCGCCGATGTGCGGGGTCAGGATCACGTTATCCAGGCCACGCAGCGGGCTTTCGAACTCTTCGTCGTTGGAGCGCGGCTCGACCGGGAACACGTCGATGGCGGCGCCGATCAGGTGCTTGTCCTTGATCGCAGCAGCCAGGTGATCCAGCTCGACCACGGTGCCGCGTGCAGCGTTGATCAGGATGCCGCCCTTCTTGATGGCGCGGATTTCCTTCTCGCCGATCATCCACTGGGTCGCAGCGGTTTCCGGAACGTGCAGGGTGACGATGTCGGACATGCCCAGCAGCTCGTGCAGGTTGCCGACCTGGGTCGCGTTGCCCAGTGGCAGCTTGGTCACAGTGTCGTAGAAGAACACCTGCATGCCCAGACCTTCAGCCAGGACCGACAGCTGAGTACCGATGGAGCCGTAGCCGACGATGCCCAGTTTCTTGCCACGGATCTCGAAAGAGTTGGCTGCGGACTTGATCCAGCCGCCACGGTGGCAGGAAGCGTTTTTCTCAGGGATGCCGCGCAGCAGCAGGATCGCTTCGGCCAGCACCAGCTCGGCAACGGAGCGGGTGTTGGAGTACGGCGCGTTGAACACGGCGATGCCGCGCTCGCGGGCCGCTTCCAGGTCAACCTGGTTGGTGCCGATGCAGAAACAGCCGACCGCGACCAGCTTCTTCGCGTGATCGAAGATCTCTTCGGTCAGCTGGGTGCGCGAACGAATGCCGATGAAGTGAGCGTCAGCGATCTTTTCCTTGAGCTGGGCTTCCGGCAGGGAGCCTGTCAGGTATTCGATGCTGGTGTAGCCCGCCGCCTTGAGGACGTCGACAGCCGATTGGTGGACGCCTTCGAGAAGAAGGAACTTGATCTTGCTCTTATCGAGAGAAGTCTTGCTCATCTGCGTAAACCTGTATCCCGGAGAAAAATGGCAGGAAATGGTCAACAGACATTGACCTGGACGACAAGAAAGCCGTCACCGCAGAACCGGCCTTGGGCACTGGCCTGCGGGGTCGGTATGCTAGCATAGCCACCCCGCTAAACACTCATTCCTGCGACGTGAAGCGTTCTCAGGATGACCATGAATTGTTCGAGAGTTCCGTCGATGACCAATCCTGCCCTGATTGATGAACTGAAGACCCTGGTCGAGCCTGGCAAGGTCCTGACCGATGCCGACTCCCTGAACGCTTACGGCAAGGACTGGACCAAGCACTTCGCCCCGGCGCCCAGCGCCATCGTGTTCCCCAAGACCATCGAGCAGGTGCAGGCCGTCGTCCGCTGGGCCAACGAACATAAAGTGGCGCTGGTGCCGTCGGGCGGGCGTACCGGACTTTCCGCCGCGGCCGTGGCCGCCAATGGCGAAGTGGTTGTGTCGTTCGACTACATGAATCAGATTCTCGACATCAACCTGACCGACCGCACCGCCGTCTGTCAGCCGGGCGTGGTCACCGAACAATTGCAGAACGCCGCCGAAGAACATGACTTGTACTACCCGGTGGACTTCGCTTCGGCAGGTTCCAGTCAGATTGGCGGCAACATCGGCACCAATGCCGGCGGGATCAAGGTCATTCGCTACGGCATGACCCGCAACTGGGTGGCGGGCATGAAAGTGGTGACCGGCAAGGGCGACGTGCTGGAACTGAACAAGGACCTGATCAAGAACGCCACCGGTTATGACCTGCGCCAGCTGTTCATCGGCGCCGAAGGCACCCTGGGTTTTGTGGTCGAGGCCACCATGCGCCTGGATCGCTCGCCGAAAAACCTGACCGCGATGGTCCTCGGCACCGCCGATTTCGATTCGATCATGCCGGTGCTGCACGCCTTTCAGGGCCGACTCGACCTGACCGCGTTCGAGTTTTTCTCCGACAAGGCCCTGGCCAAGGTCATGGGCCGTGGCGATGTGCCGGCGCCGTTCGACACCGACTGCCCGTTCTATGCCTTGCTGGAATTCGAGGCGACCACCGAAGAAGTGGCCAACACCGCCCTGGAAACCTTCGAGCACTGCGTGGAGCAGGGTTGGGTACTGGACGGTGTCATGAGCCAGAGCGAAACCCAGTTGCAGAACCTGTGGAAGCTGCGCGAGTACATCTCCGAAACCATCTCCCACTGGACACCGTACAAGAACGACATCTCGGTCACTGTCTCGAAAGTCCCGGCGTTCCTGCGGGAAATCGACGCGATCGTCGGCAAACACTATCCGGATTTCGAAATCGTCTGGTTCGGCCACATCGGCGACGGCAACCTGCACCTGAACATTCTCAAGCCGGACAACCTGAGCAAGGACGATTTTTTCGCCAAGTGCGCCACCGTCAACAAGTGGGTGTTCGAAACCGTCGAGAAGTACAACGGTTCGATTTCCGCCGAACACGGTGTGGGCATGACCAAACGCGATTACTTGACCTACAGCCGCTCGCCGGTGGAAATCGAATACATGAAAGCGGTCAAGGCGGTGTTCGACCCGAACGGCATCATGAACCCGGGCAAGATCTTCGCGGTTTGACTGGCAATCCCTGATGAATCAATGAAGGCAGGAGTCGGTAATGAGCTATCAGCACCAGTATGTCGACGGTACGCGGATTCATTTTCCGCTGGGGAAAGTGGTGTGCATCGGGCGTAACTACGCCGAACACGCCAAGGAACTGGACAACCCGGTGCCTACCGAGCCGTTGCTGTTCATCAAGCCGGGCAGTTGCGTGGTGCCGCTGGAAGGCGGTTTCAGCATTCCGACCGAGCGTGGCTCCGTACATTACGAGGCGGAAATCGCCGTGTTGATCGGCAAGCCGCTTTCGACCAACCCGAGCCGCGAAGAAGTGCTGGACGCGATCTCCGGTTTCGCCCCGGCGCTGGACCTGACCCTGCGCGACAAGCAGGCCGAGCTCAAGTCCAAGGGCCTGCCGTGGGAAATCGCCAAGTCGTTCGACGGCGCGGCGGTGATTGCGCCGTTCGTGGTCGGCAGCACTTTCGCCGACCTGACCGACATCGGCATCCGCCTGACCATCAACGGCGAAGTGCGCCAGGACGGCAACAGCAGCGCGATGCTCAATCCGATCGTGCCGATGATCCAGCACATGGCCGGCTGCTTTTCGCTGCAGGCCGGTGACGTGATCCTGACCGGCACGCCGGTGGGCGTCGGCCCGCTGAACGTTGGTGATGAGATCGTGCTGGAGCTGCCGGGCGCCAGTCGCTTCACCAGCAGCGTTCGCTGATCCGTACATCGCGTTCCCGAGCGGGAGATTGCAGATTTGAGCTCAGCCCTCAAGTCTGCAATCTCCCGTTTTCGTTTTGTGATGCGACCTGCAAAGACGCAGGGCATTCCGGCCATTTGCCGTTTTTTTCACATTCTGTCCGGATAATTCCGGTCATTCTGGCGTCTGAGCCGGCCTCTTTGTGCTATTACCCGTAGCCTGAATTTTCGGAACGCGTCCTTTGATGTCATCTCAAACTCAGCTCAAACCCGCCCGCCGTTCGCGCTTCGCCCTGCGCTGGTATTCCTGGATTGTGTTGGCAGCCGTCGCTGCGTACGGGCTGGCGTTTGCCATGCATTGGGATGACCGTGGCCTGTTGTGGGTGCTGGAGCGTTTTGAAAGCCCGGCCGAGAAACAGGAAAGCGTCTGGCTTCCGGACTACCGCGTGGTGATCGACGCCAAGCTGCTGCCGGGGATGGAAAAGGACGAAGCTTCGGACCTGTCCTATAACCCGCAGACCAAAACCCTGTTTTCGGTGATGGGCAAGAATCCGTTCCTGGTCGAGCTGACCCTGCAGGGTGACGTGCTGCGCAAGATGCCGCTGGTGGGCTGGAGCAATCCCGAAGGCCTGACGGTGATGGAAAACGGCTTGATGGCGATTGTCGATGAGCGCGAGCACCTGCTCTCCATCGTCAAGGTCGATGCCGAGACCCGCGAACTGAAGCGTGACGATTTTCCGAAATACGACTTGGGGCCGTCGAAAGACCAGAACAAGGCTTTTGAAGCCATCACCTGGGACGCCCGCAACCAGCAACTGCTGCTGGGCGAAGAGCGTCCGCCTGCGCTGTTCACCTGGAAAAGCGACGGCAGCCAGACGCTCAAGGGCGACAAGCAGAAACTCGACAGCGACGAACTGGACCTGCGTAACCTCTCGGCTCTGTCGATCGACCCGCGCACCGGCCACACCCTGGTGTTGTCCGCCGATTCGCATTTACTGCTGGAGCTGGACGAGAAGGGCGAGCAGGTCAGTTTCATGACCCTGCTCGGCGGTTTCAACGGCTTGAAGAAAACCATTCCCCGCGCCGAAGGCGTGACCATGGACGAGGCGGGCACGCTGTACATGGTCAGCGAGCCGAACCTGTTCTACCGCTTCGAAAAGCAGAAGTAACGACTCCTACAGCAATTGCAGATCTGTGCAGTTGTGGCCTGAGGCAAGTGGCCATTAAGCTTCAGTTCAGACAGGCGTGATATTTCATCCGCCTGTTTTGACTCCGAGCCTGCCCGAATGCGTCGACTTGCCCGTCCCAAGCCTCTGTTCATCATCCTGTTGGTGATTGCCCTGATCGCGTTGATTGCGATCGGCCAATACATGCGCCTGTTCGAGCGTGCCTGGTTCAACCTGCATACGCTATGGCAGCCGATGAGCAGCGAGGCGATCGGGCTGGATCAATACCGGGTGGAGATTGAAGCGAAGGTCATCGACGGGCTGAACGACGATGTCTCGGCGCTGACCTACGATCCGGTGCGCAAGAGCCTGTTCACCGTGACCAACAAGAATGCCGAACTGGTCGAGCTGTCGCTGGACGGCACGATCCTGCGCCGTGTCGCCTTGATCGGCTTCGGTGATCCGGAGGCGGTGGAGTTCATCAGCGCCGACACCTACGTGATCACCGATGAACGCCAGCAACGCCTGATCAAGATCCATCTGGAACACGGCACCACGTTCCTCGATGCAGCGGACGCCGAGCAAATGACCCTCGGTGTGCACATGAGCGGCAACAAGGGCTTTGAAGGCCTGGCTTACGACTCGGTGGGCAAGCGCCTGTTCGTGGCCAAAGAACGGGATCCGATGCTGATCTATGAAGTGCACGGGTTTCCGCACTTCAATCCGGAAAAATCCTACGCGGTACACGTGATCAACAATCCCAAGCGCGATGCCGGGATGTTCGTGCGCGATCTGTCGAGCCTGCAATACGACGAGCGCAGCGGCCATTTACTGGCGCTGTCCGACGAGTCACGGCTGATTCTGGAACTGGATGTGGACGGGCGCCCGTTGAGCACCATGTCATTGAGCGGTGGCCGGCAGGGCCTGAAGAAAACCGTGCCGCAGGCGGAAGGTATCGCGATGGATGACGACGGGACGTTGTATCTGGTGAGCGAGCCGAATCTGTTTTATGTCTTCAGGAAGCCTGCGCAGAATTAACCAACACCACAAAACACTGTGGGAGCGAGCAAGCTAGCTCCCACAGGTTTTTCATCTGCCCACAAATATGTGGGCAGCCTGGTTTATTCAGCTTTGAGGGTCTTCACACCTTCGCTGGTACCCAGCAACAGCAGATCCGCCGGACGCGCCGCGAACAAACCGTTGGTGACCACGCCGACGATCGCGTTGATCTGCGCTTCCAGCTCCACCGGATTGGTGATCTGCAGGTTGTGCACGTCGAGGATGATGTTGCCGTTGTCGGTCAGCACGCCTTCGCGGTAGACCGGGTCGCCGCCCAGCTTCACCAGCTGGCGGGCGACGTGGCTGCGAGCCATCGGAATCACTTCCACCGGCAGCGGGAACGCGCCCAGCACCGGCACCAGTTTGCTGGCGTCGGCGATGCAGATGAATGTCTGGGCCACAGCCGCGACGATCTTCTCGCGGGTCAGGGCTGCGCCGCCGCCCTTGATCAGGTTCAGGTGCTCGTCGCTTTCATCGGCGCCGTCGACGTAGAACTCCAGGTTGCTCACGGTGTTCAGCTCATACACCGGAATCCCGTGGCCCTTGAGGCGCGCAGCGGTGGCTTCGGAGCTCGCGACCGCGCCATCGAACGCGCCCTTGTGCTGGGCGAGGGCGTCGATGAAGCAGTTGGCGGTGGAGCCGGTGCCGACGCCGACGATGCTCTTGTCGTCGAGTTTCGGAAGGATGAAGTCGACGGCGGCCTGGGCAACGGCCTGTTTGAGTTGATCCTGGGTCATGCGGGCTCCGGAAGCGGGCAAGGTAAGAACGGAAAGGCCGGCATTATAGCCTCAAGCCGGGCTAAAACCTCTGGATTCGTGTGGTCGTGCGCCCAAAAGGCGGGTTAGACTCGCTGGTCCCGCCCAACCGCCAGTGATGCTTTCCGATGCTCGAACAGTACGTCAAGAAGATCCTCACCTCGCGCGTTTATGACGTTGCCGTAGAAACCCCGCTGCAGAACGCCCGCCAGCTCTCCGAGCGGCTGGGCAACGACATCTGGCTCAAGCGCGAAGACTTGCAGCCGGTGTTCTCGTTCAAAATTCGCGGCGCCTACAACAAGCTGACCCAGTTGAGCGACGAAGAGCGCGCTCGCGGCGTGGTCACCGCGTCGGCGGGCAACCATGCGCAAGGCCTGGCCCTGGCGGCGAAAGTGCTGGGCGTGAAAGCGACCATCGTGATGCCCAAGACCACCCCGGAGATCAAGGTCGAAGGCGTGCGCTCCCGTGGCGGCAAGGTGGTGCTGCACGGCGATTCCTTCCCGGAAGCCCTGGCCTACTCGCTGAAACTGGTCGATGAAAAAGGCTACGTCTACATCCACCCGTACGACGATCCGCACACCATTGCCGGGCAGGGCACCGTGGCGATGGAAATCCTGCGCCAGCATCCGCAGCCGCTGGATGCGATTTTCGTTCCGGTGGGCGGCGGCGGTCTGATCGCCGGTATCGCGGCGTACGTGAAATACCTGCGGCCGGACATCAAGGTCATCGGCGTCGAGCCCGATGACTCCAACTGCCTGCAAGCGGCGATGGCGGCGGGCGAACGCGTGGTGCTGCCGACTGTAGGCATCTTCGCCGACGGCGTGGCGGTGGCGCAGATCGGCCAGCACACCTTCGACATCTGCAAGGATTACGTCGATGAAGTGATCACCGTCAGCACCGACGAAATCTGCGCGGCGATCAAGGACATCTACGACGATACCCGCTCGATCACCGAACCGGCCGGCGCGCTGGGCGTGGCCGGGATCAAGAAGTACGTCGAGCAGCGCGGCGTCAGCGGCCAGACCTTCGTGGCCATCGACTCCGGGGCCAACGTCAACTTCGACCGCTTGCGCCACGTCGCCGAGCGCGCCGAGCTGGGTGAAGGCCGCGAAGCGATCATCGCCGTGACCATCCCCGAGAAGGCCGGCAGCTTCAAGGCCTTCTGCGAGGCCATCGGCAAGCGCCAGATCACTGAATTCAACTACCGCTACAACAATGGCAGCGAAGCGCACATCTTTGTCGGCGTGCAGACCCACCCGGACAACGACCCGCGTAGCGCACTGCTGGCGAGCCTGACCGAACAGGGGTTCCCGGTGCTCGACCTGACCGACAACGAACTGGCCAAGCTGCACATCCGTCACATGGTCGGCGGTCGCGCGGCGCACGTGGTCGATGAAGTGGTGCTGCGCTTCGAGTTCCCGGAGCGTCCGGGCGCGCTGTTCAACTTTCTCAACAAGCTCGGCGGTCGCTGGAACATTTCGATGTTCCACTACCGCAACCACGGCGCAGCGGACGGCCGCGTGGTGGCGGGCCTGCAAGTGCCCCACGACGAACGTCATCTGGTGCCCGCAGCCCTTGAGGAAATCGGCTACCCGTACTGGGACGAAAGCGACAACCCGGCCTATCAGCTGTTTCTTGGCTGAACGGCTACGCTGATGGGCAGGCCATAAGGAAATCGGATCATGGAAACGTTAACCGCCCTGAAAGCGGCGCACATGCTGGCGACTGCGGTGCTCTTGCTCGGTGCGTTGGGCCTGGGAGTCTGGGTCTGGCGCGCACGGCGCAAGGGTGACGCGACGGCAGGCAGCCGTACGTTGCAGCGGCCATGGCTGTTTGTCTGGCTGTTGATCGTGCTGGCGCTGGTGAGCATGCCGTTCACCGGCTGGTGGATGGTGCATCTGGTGGGCTGGCCGCTGGGGCAGACGTGGATTCTGGCTTCGAGCGTGCTCTACAGCGTGGCGGCGCTGGCGTGGTTCTGGCTGCTGGTGCGTTTGAACCGGTTGCGCAAGGTGCCGGGCGGCGTGGGCCGGTTCAGCCTGGGGCTGGCGTTGTTCGGGCTGGTCTGCTTTATCGCGATTGCCGGGTTGATGGGCGCCAAGCCGGTTTAAGGCCTGACACCGAGTTGACCCCAATCGCTGGCAAGCCAGCTCCCACAGGGATCCTCAGTGAACACAGACTTTGTGAGCGCTTGAGAATTTGTGGGAGCTGGCTTGCCAGCGATGACGTCATCAGTCGCGCAGACTGATCACCGGCCAGCCGCGCTTCTCGGCTTCGGCCCGCAGGTTCGGATCCGGATCAACAGCGACCGGATTCGCCACCTGCTCCAGCAGTGGCAGGTCATTCATCGAATCGCTGTAGAAATAGCTGCCTTCCAGCGAATGCCCGGTTTCTTCCAGCCAGCGGTTCAGGCGCGTCACCTTGCCTTCGCGGAAGCACGGCACATCGGTGCTGCGCCCGGTGTAGCGACCGTCCTGCATCTCGCACTCGGTAGCGATCAGGGTTTCGACGCCCAGGCGCACGGCGATCGGTGCGGTGACGAAGCGGTTGGTGGCGGTGATGATCACCAGTTTGTCGCCGGCGTCGCGGTGCTTTTTCAGCAACTCAAGCGCTTTCGGCAGCATGATCGGCTCGATGCAGTCGCGCATGTAATCGTTGTGCCACTGCTCAAGCACGGCCATCTCGGTGCGGCCGAGGATTTCCAGGCAGAAGTTCAGGTAGGCAGCGTTATCCAGTTTGCCGGCCAGGTAATCCTGATAGAACTCGTCGTTGCGCGCCTTGTAGGCGACCGGGTCGAGGAAGCCGCGTTCGCACAGATAATCGCCCCAGGCGTGATCGCTGTCGCCGCCCAGAAGGGTGTTGTCCAAATCGAATAAAGCCAGGCGCATTGCAGTTACCCGCTGAAAAGTCAGTAAAAAGGCCACAAGAATACGGTCTTTTCACAAGAGTGCACATAAGCTCGGAACCCTCGTTGCCGCCTTCACAACCTTTGTGGAACAATGCGGCGACATGCGTTTGCGAGGTTGTTGCCGTGATCGACCCCGATGGTTTCCGCCCTAATGTCGGGATCATTCTGACGAATGACGCCGGCCAGGTGCTATGGGCTCGCCGTATCAATCAAGATGCCTGGCAGTTTCCACAAGGGGGAATCAATCCCGAGGAGACGCCGGAAGACGCCTTGTACCGCGAGCTGAACGAAGAAGTTGGCCTGGAACGCGAAGATGTTGAAATACTGGCCTGCACCCGGGGCTGGTTGCGCTATCGTTTGCCGCAACGTCTGGTGCGAACCCACAGCCAACCGCTGTGCATCGGCCAGAAACAGAAATGGTTTCTCCTGCGCCTGATCTCCAACGAGCAGCGGGTGCGGATGGATTTGACCGGTAAACCGGAGTTCGATGGCTGGCGCTGGGTCAGTTATTGGTATCCGTTGGGCCAGGTGGTGACATTCAAGCGCGAAGTGTATCGCCGCGCTCTCAAAGAGCTTGCCCCGCGCCTTTTAGCGCGCGACTGACGACGGAGTTCGACCCCGAGCCATGCTCAATACGCTGCGCAAGATCGTCCAGGAAGTTAACTCCGCCAAGGATCTCAAGGCGGCGTTGGGGATTATTGTGTTGCGCGTCAAAGAGGCCATGGGCAGCCAGGTCTGCTCGGTCTATCTGCTGGATCCGGAGACCAACCGTTTTGTCCTGATGGCCACCGAGGGCTTGAACAAGCGCTCGATCGGCAAGGTCAGCATGGCACCCAACGAAGGTCTGGTCGGCTTGGTCGGTACGCGCGAAGAACCGCTGAACCTCGAAAACGCCGCCGATCACCCGCGTTATCGCTACTTCGCCGAAACCGGCGAGGAGCGTTATGCCTCCTTCCTCGGCGCGCCGATCATTCACCACCGCCGGGTCGTCGGCGTTCTGGTCATCCAGCAAAAGGAGCGTCGTCAGTTCGACGAGGGCGAAGAAGCCTTCCTGGTGACCATGAGCGCCCAGCTGGCGGGGGTTATCGCCCATGCCGAAGCCACCGGTTCGATCCGTGGCCTGGGTCGCCAGGGCAAGGGCATCCAGGAAGCCAAATTCATCGGCGTGCCCGGTTCGCCAGGCGCGGCGGTCGGTACCGCGGTGGTCATGCTGCCGCCGGCCGACCTGGACGTGGTGCCTGACAAGAGCATTACCGACATCGACGCCGAGCTGGCGTTGTTCAAGACCGCCATCGAAGGCGTGCGCGCCGACATGCGCACCCTCTCGGAAAAACTCGCCACCCAGCTGCGTCCCGAAGAGCGGGCGCTGTTCGACGTCTACCTGATGATGCTCGACGATGCCTCCCTGGGCAGCGAAGTGACCACCGTGATCAAGACTGGCCAGTGGGCCCAGGGCGCGTTGCGCCAGGTGGTCACCGATCACGTCAACCGTTTCGAACTGATGGACGATGCCTACCTGCGCGAGCGGGCGTCGGACGTCAAGGACCTGGGCCGCCGCCTGCTGGCCTACCTGCAGGAAGAGCGCCAGCAAACCCTGGTCTACCCCGACAACACTATCCTGGTCAGCGAAGAACTGACGCCGGCCATGCTCGGCGAGGTGCCGGAAGGCAAGCTGGTCGGCCTGGTCTCGGTATTGGGTTCGGGCAACTCCCACGTGGCGATCCTGGCCCGGGCCATGGGTATCCCGACAGTGATGGGCCTGGTCGACCTGCCGTACTCGAAAGTCGACGGCATCCAGATGATCGTCGATGGCTACCACGGCGAGGTCTACACCAACCCCAGCGATGTGCTGCGCAAGCAGTTCGCCGATGTGGTCGAGGAAGAACGGCAGCTGGCCCAGGGCCTGGATGCGCTGCGCGACCAGCCGTGCGTGACGCTGGATGGCCACCGCATGCCGCTGTGGGTCAACACCGGCCTGCTGGCGGACGTGGCGCGGGCGCAGAAGCGCGGCGCCGAGGGTGTGGGTCTGTACCGCACCGAAGTGCCGTTCATGATCAACCAACGCTTCCCGAGCGAAAAGGAGCAGCTGGCGATCTATCGCGAGCAACTTGCGGCCTTCCACCCGCAACCGGTGACGATGCGCAGCCTGGACATCGGCGGCGACAAGTCACTGTCGTATTTCCCGATCAAGGAAGACAACCCCTTCCTCGGCTGGCGCGGCATTCGCGTCACCCTCGACCATCCCGAGATTTTCCTCGTCCAGACCCGCGCCATGCTCAAGGCCAGCGAAGGCCTGAACAACCTGCGCATTCTCCTGCCGATGATTTCCGGCACCCATGAGCTGGAAGAAGCGTTGCACCTGATCCACCGCGCCTGGGGCGAAGTGCGCGACGAAGGCACCGACGTGCCGATGCCGCCGATCGGGGTGATGATCGAGATCCCTGCCGCGGTGTACCAGACCAAGGAACTGGCGCGCCAGGTGGACTTCCTGTCGGTCGGCTCCAACGACCTGACCCAGTACCTGCTGGCCGTGGACCGCAACAACCCACGGGTGGCGGATCTCTACGACTACCTGCATCCGGCGGTGCTGCAAGCCTTGCAGACCGTGGTGCGCGACGCCCATGCCGAAGGCAAGCCGGTGAGCATCTGCGGCGAGATGGCCGGCGATCCGGCGGCAGCGGTGTTGCTGATGGCAATGGGCTTCGACAGCCTGTCGATGAACGCCACCAACCTGCCGAAAGTGAAGTGGATGCTGCGTCAGATCAATCTCAGCAAGGCCAAGGAACTGCTGGCCGAGTTGATGACCATCGACAACCCGCAAGTTATCCACAGCTCGCTGCAACTGGCCCTGAAGAACCTGGGCCTGGCGCGGATGATCAATCCGGCGTCGGCCAAGACCCTTTAATTCCTGTTGCTCCCATTGCAAGCAAGCCCGCCCCTACAACTGTAGAGGCGGGTTTGCTCGCGATAGCGTCCGCTAGACCTTCAGTTCCACTTCCCCCAAGTGCCCGCCATAGGGCCCGAAGCTGCGCTCGACTATGTGCCTGGAACCATCGGCCCGGACGATCAGCGCCGTGCTGGCCCGCGTGCCATAACTGGGGCTGGCGATAAACACGCTCGACAGCAGGCTCTCGGTGGCCAGGCCGACCCCGGTGTCGGGAAGGTCGGCAAACGGCGCGGTCTGCGCATCGCTGAGCAGGGCGAGCAGAGCCTGGGGTTGCGGGTCGTGCAGTACTTCCTGCAGCGCCGCCTTGGCCTTGAGCAGCTTGGGCCAGGGCGTGTCGAGGCCGGCATTCGACAGGCCGTACACGCCGCTGCCCAGTTGCTGCGGCTCACGGGTCTGGGCGTTGTAGTGCCAGAGCTGGTCAGGAGTGCCCAGCAGCAGGTTGAAGCCGGCATATTCCAGGGATCGGCCGACAACGTCGCTGAAATAGTCGTCTATCGACATCTTGTTGCTGAGAAAACGCGCCACCAGTTCGCCTCGGGAGCGGCGGGCGGGGGGCTGGTGGGGATTGCGGATATTGGTCAGGGCGGCGAAGCGTCCGTCGGCGCCGAGGCCGAGCCAGGTACCGCCTGCCTCCAGGTCGCGCCCGGCGTAGATGTCGGGCGCTTCGGGCCATTGCGCCAGCGGCAGGCTGGGGCGGGCATAGAACTCGTCACGGTTGGCCGCGACGATCAGGGGCAGGGCGTGGTCCGGCCGCCAGGCGAATACGATCAAGCACATCAGGTCGTCCCTTTTGTGTTTTTTGCCCACTCTACGCACAGATCGACTGGGTATCCATCGCCATCCAGTGGAGCCAAGGGCCATGCATCCGTTACCATGCCGCTCTCTTTTCGGGATGCCTCCATGGAATTTCTGCTCTATCTGCTGCTGGGGGCCTGCGCAGGCGTATTGGCCGGTCTGTTTGGCGTGGGTGGCGGCATCATCATCGTGCCCGTGCTGGTGTTCAGCTTCACCCTGCAAGGTTTCGATCCGTCGATCCTGACCCACCTGGCGGTCGGCACGTCGCTGGCGACCATCATCTTCACCTCGGTCAACGCGGTTCGCGAACACCAGCGCAGGGGCGCGGTGCGCTGGCCGATCTTTGCCTGGATGACCCTGGGCATCCTGCTCGGCGCCGGGGTCGGGGCGCTGACGGCCGAAGCGATCTCCGGGCCGAACCTGCAGAAAATCATCGGTGTCTTCGCCCTGGTGATCGCCCTGCAGATGACCCTGGACCTGCGACCCAAGGCCAGCCGCGACGTTCCCGGCAAGCTCGGGCTGACCCTGGCCGGCAGTGTGATCGGCTGGGCTTCGGCGATTTTCGGCATCGGCGGTGGCTCGCTGACCGTGCCGTTTTTGACCTGGCGCAGCGTGCCGATGCAGCAGGCGGTGGCCACATCCTCGGCCTGCGGTTTGCCGATTGCCGTGGCCAGTGCAATAAGTTTCATGATTCTGGGCTGGCATGATCCGTCGCTGCCAGCTCATAGTCTGGGTTTTGTGTATTTGCCGGCGCTGCTGGGCATCGCCCTGACCAGCATGGTCTTTGCCCGGTTCGGCGCGCGACTGGCCCATCGGCTGTCGCCGCGGCTGTTGAAGCGGCTGTTCGCCGGCCTGCTGTTCGTGGTCGGCCTGACGTTCCTGCTCTGACAGGTTTCGCAATCCTGGCTTAATCCGCGCGTGACATGGTCGCGGCGCACATCGAGTTTCACTCTAACGAGGAGTCGCAATGCTGCCTTACCCGCAGATCGACCCGGTGGCCCTGGCCATCGGCCCGCTGAAAATTCACTGGTACGGCCTGATGTACCTGATCGGCATCGGTGGCGCCTGGCTGCTGGCGTCGCGCCGGTTGAACCGCTTCGACCCGACCTGGACCAAGGAAAAGCTCTCCGACATGGTGTTCTGGATGTCGATGGGGGTCATTGTCGGCGGGCGCCTGGGGTATGTGCTGTTCTACGACCTGAGCGCCTACCTGGCCAACCCGACGCTGATCTTCGAGGTCTGGAAAGGCGGCATGTCGTTCCACGGCGGTTTCATCGGGGTGATGCTGGCGGCCTTGTGGTTCGGCAAGAAGAACGGCAAGTCGTTCTTCCAGCTGATGGACTTCGTCGCGCCGATGGTGCCGATCGGCCTGGGCGCCGGGCGCATCGGCAACTTCATCAATGCCGAGCTGTGGGGCAAGCCGACCGATCTGCCGTGGGCCATGATCTTCCCGCCGTTCAGCGATCCGGCCCAACTGCCACGCCATCCTTCGCAGCTGTATCAGTTCGCCCTGGAAGGTGTGGCGCTGTTCCTCATCCTCTGGCTGTTCTCGCGCAAACCTCGCCCAACCATGGCGGTTTCCGGGATGTTCGCCCTGTTTTACGGTATTTTCCGTTTTATCGTCGAGTTCGTCCGGGTCCCGGATGCGCAGCTGGGTTACCTGGCGTGGAACTGGCTGACCATGGGCCAGGTACTGTGCCTGCCGATGATCGTTGGCGGCCTGTTCCTGATCTGGCTGGCCTACCACCGCGCTCCAGCGGCACCGGCGGCGAAAGACGCCGCGCTCTAATTCGGATCGCAGGGCGCGAGCCCTGCCTTCAAGGACACAGGTAATACATGAAGCAATATCTCGATCTGGTCGCCCACGTCATCAAGAACGGCACCAAGCAGGCCAACCGCACGGGCGTGAACACCATCAGCTTTCCCGGCGCGATGCTGCGTTATGACCTGAAAGACGGTTTCCCGGCGATCACCACCCGCAAGATGGCCTTCAAGTCGGCCATCGGCGAGATGTGCGGTTTCCTCCGTGGGGTGAACAACGCCGCCGAATTCCGTGCCCTGGGCTGCAAGGTCTGGGACCAGAACGCCAACGAAAACGCCCAGTGGCTGGCCAACCCCTTCCGCCAGGGCGAGGACGACCTGGGCGAGATCTACGGCGTGCAATGGCGCAAGTGGCCGGCGTACAAGCAGATCCCCCTGAGCAACCCGGCCGCCATCGAGCAGACCCTGAAGCAGGGCTACCGGCAGATCGCCGAAGGCGAGGAAAACGGCCAGGCCTACGTGGTGCTGTACAAAGCCATCGATCAGGTGCGCCAGTGCGTCGATACCATCATCAAGGACCCGGGCAGCCGCCGCATCCTGTTCCACGGCTGGAACTGCGCCCAACTGGATGAAATGGCCCTGCCGCCGTGCCACCTGCTGTACCAGTTCCACCCGAATGTCGAGACCCGGGAGATTTCCCTGACCCTCTACATCCGCTCCAACGACCTGGGCCTGGGCACACCGTTCAACCTCACCGAAGGCGCGGCGCTGCTGAGCCTGATCGGTCGCCTGACCGGCTACACCCCGCGCTGGTTCACCTATTTCATCGGTGACGCCCACGTCTACGAAAACCACCTGGACATGCTCAACGAACAGCTCAAGCGCGAGCCGTTCCCGATGCCGAAGCTGGTGATTTCCGAGCGTGTACCGGAGTTCGCCAAGACCGGCGTGTACGAGCCGGAGTGGCTGGAAAAGGTCGAGCCGAGCGATTTCTCGCTGGAAGGCTACGAGCACCACGCGCCGATGACCGCGCCGATGGCGGTCTGACCCAGGCGTTATTGCGCAATGCTCGCGGGCCAGCCCCGCTCCTGTGCACTCTGGGAGCGAGGCTGGCCCGCGTCGTTTCTAGTGGCCGTGGCTACGGCCCACGTGAGAATCCTCGGCCTCGCTGGGGGCCACCGAGCCGCTGACTTCCAGGCTCTGCAAAATCCCGCACTGATCCAGATCCGGCCCTTCACTGCAGCGTTGGCGCAGGTCGAGCAGCTGTGTCTGCAAAGCCAGTAGCCCATCGATCCGCGCCTTGACGTGGTGGATATGCTCGTCGATCAGCGCGTTCACGCTCTGGCACTGGTCCTGCGGGCTGTCGCGCAGGTTCAGCAGGCTGCGGATTTCCTCGAGGGTCATGTCCAGGCTGCGGCAGTTGCGGATGAAGGTCAGGCGTTCGGTGTGGGCCTGGGTATACAGACGGTAATTGCCCTCGCTGCGGGCCGGTTCCGGCAGCAAGCCTTCGCGCTCGTAGTAACGGATGGTTTCGACCTGACAGTCGGTCAGTTTCGCCAGCTCGCCAATTTTCATCGCGACAATCTCCGAAAGGGTGCTTGACCCTATAGTGGCTACAGGGTGTTCACTTGGCAACAGGCACCTTTTCGGACGCGACCTTATGAGCGATTCGTTGCACACCCCTGGCAAACCCGGCGCTGGTTCCAAGCATGCTGGCCACGATCACGATCACGATCACGATCACGATCACGATCACGATCACGATCACGATCACGGCCATGGCGCAAAACTGCATCCGGTGAAAAAACACGACCATGCTGGCCACGGCGGTTCCTGTTGCTCGTCGCCGTCGTTGATCCAGTTGAGCGAGCCCCAGGCCGCCAGCCATGGCGATTCCTGCTGTTCGTCGGCCGCAGCGCCGGCGCTGGTCAAGCTCAGCGCGGCGCCGAGCGCCAATGCGCGCCTGAGCAGCTTCCGCATCGACGCCATGGACTGCCCGACCGAGCAGACGCTGATCCAGAACAAGCTGGGCAAGCTGGCGGGTGTGCAGCAACTGGAGTTCAACCTGATCAACCGCGTGCTGGGCGTGACCCACGGCCTGCCGGACGTCGCCCCGATCATCGCCGCCATCAAGTCCCTGGGCATGGAGGCCGAGCCCATCGGTCTGAGCGGCGAGTCCGATGCCCCGGCCGCGGCACCGGTGAAAAAGCACTGGTGGCCGCTGGCGCTGTCCGGCATCGGCGCGCTGGCCGCGGAAGTGATCCACTTCACCAGCGCCGCGCCGACCTGGGTGGTGGCGGTGATCGCCCTGGCCTCGATCCTCAGCGGCGGCCTCGGCACCTACAAGAAGGGCTGGATCGCCCTGAAGAACCGCAACCTGAATATCAACGCCCTGATGAGCATCGCCGTGACCGGCGCCGTGCTGATCGGCCAGTGGCCGGAAGCGGCGATGGTGATGTTCCTGTTCACCGTGGCCGAGCTGATCGAGGCCCGGTCCCTGGACCGCGCGCGCAATGCCATCAGCGGCCTGATGCAGATGACCCCGGAGCGGGTCACGGTGCAGCAGGCGGACGGCAGCTGGGTCGAGCTGGAAGCGAAAAGCATCGAACTTGGCGCGCGGGTACGGGTGCGTCCGGGTGAACGCATCGGCCTGGACGGTGAGGTGGTGGCCGGCAGTTCGACCATCGACCAGGCGCCGATCACCGGCGAAAGCCTGCCGGTGGAGAAGACCCTGGGCGACAAGGTCTTCGCCGGCACCATCAACCAGGCCGGTTCCCTGGAGTATCGGGTGACCGCAGCGGCCAACAACTCGACCCTGGCGCGGATCATCCACGCGGTGGAACAGGCCCAGGGCGCGCGGGCGCCGACCCAGCGTTTCGTCGACAGCTTCTCGAAAATCTATACCCCCGCGGTGTTCGCCTTCGCCCTGGCCGTGGCGGTGATTCCACCGCTGTTCATGGGCGCCGCCTGGTTCGACTGGATCTACCGCGCGCTGGTGCTGCTGGTGGTGGCATGTCCGTGTGCCCTGGTGATTTCCACCCCGGTGACCATCGTCAGCGGCCTGGCCGCGGCGGCGCGCAAAGGCATCCTGATCAAGGGCGGGGTCTACCTGGAGGGCGGTTACAAGCTCGATTACCTGGCGCTGGACAAGACCGGCACCATCACCCACGGCAAGCCGGTGCAGACCGATTTCCTGTCCCTCGACCCGCTGGCGGACAGCAGCGCCCCGGCCATCGCCGCCAGCCTGGCGTCCCGTTCCGACCACCCGGTGTCCCTGGCCATCGCCAATGCGGCTGTGGATAAGCAACTGAGCCTGCACCTTGTGGATAACTTCGAGGCCCTGGCCGGCCGCGGTGTGCGCGGGGAAATCAACGGCCAGCTCTACCACCTGGGCAATCACCGCCTGGTGGAGGAACTGGGGCTGTGCTCGCCGGAGCTGGAAGAGCAATTGTTCGCCCTGGAGAAGCAGGGCAAGACCGTGGTGCTGTTGCTCGACAGCGTCGGCCCCCTGGCCCTGTTCGCCGTGGCGGATACGGTCAAGGAGTCCAGTCGCGAGGCGATCCAGCAGTTGCACGAGCTGGGCATCAAGACCCTGATGCTGACCGGCGACAACCCGCACACCGCCGAGGCCATTGCCGCCCAGGTGGGCATCGATCGGGCCCGTGGCGACCTGCTGCCCACCGACAAGCTGCAGGCCATCGAAGACCTGTACGCCCAGGGGCATCGGGTCGGTATGGTCGGCGACGGCATCAACGACGCCCCGGCCCTGGCCCGCGCGGAGATCGGTTTCGCCATGGCCGCGGCGGGGACCGACACCGCCATCGAGACCGCCGATGTCGCCCTGATGGACGACGATCTGCGTAAGATCCCGGCCTTTGTCCGGCTGTCCCGCCAGACCTCGAACATCCTCGTACAAAATATCGCCCTGGCCCTGGTCATCAAGGCGATCTTTCTTGGGGTAACCTTCTTCGGGTTGGCCACCATGTGGATGGCCGTGTTCGCCGACATGGGCGTCAGCCTGTTGGTGGTCTTCAACGGTTTGCGCCTGTTGCGCAAATAAAGGGATAACGAGAGCGTGCAGTGCTGAGTGCCGAGCTGAAGGCGTTTTACATGGTGGCCCGCCTGGGCAGCATCACCCTGGCGGCGAAAAAGCTCGGCTTGAGCCAGCCCACGGTGACCACCCAGATCCGCCATCTGGAAAGCCAGTACGCGGTGGAGCTGTTCTACCGCGGCGGCCGCCGCCTCAGCGTCAGCGAAGAAGGCGCCCGGCTGCTGCCGATGGTCAAGGCGCTGTTGCAGCAGGAAGCCGATATCGAGTTTTTCCTGCGCAACAGCGGCCAACTGCAAGGCACCCTGCGGATCGCCGCCACGGCGCCGTATTACATCCTCGATCTGGTGAAGACTTTTCGGGAGCGCCTGCCCCAGGTGGAGGTGTCGGTGGAAATCGGCAACTCGCAGCAGGTCCTGGAATCGCTGGAGGAATACCGGGTCGACATCGCCGCGTCCTCGCAACTGCTGGAAGATTCGCGCTTGATCCGCCGGGTGCTCGGCAGCGACCCGCTGGTGCTGGCGGTGCATCGCAATCATCCCTTGGCGGCCCTCGACCACGTGCCCTTGAACGCCCTGGCCGGGCATACCCTGCTGATGCGCGAGCCGGGCTCCACCACTCGGCGCCTGACCGAGGAATTGCTCGGCAGCGCCCGGGTCAGCTTCGGGCCGCTGCTGGAAATCGGCAGCCGCGAATCGATCCGCGAGGCGGTGCTGCGCAATATCGGCATCAGCATCATTGCCCGCCAGGAAGTCCCCCATGATCCGCAGCTGCGGGTGCTGACCATCGAGAACGCGCCGCAGATCGCCGAGTACCTGTACTGCCTCAAGGAGCGCAAGGGCGCGCGCCTGCCGGCGGCCTTCCTCGGGCTGGCGCAGGAAATGGCGCCGGCCTGAACCCTGCTCCTTGTAGCCGCTGCCGAGCGCAGCCTCGCTGTGCTCGGCAGCGGCTACAGGGTTACGGGATTACCGGCAGGGCCAACCCAAATCCGCCAATACCACTATCGGCAGCTTTTGCCTCACTGCCACAGTAACTACGCATTCACTCCCTAGGATGGCCTGCATCTGCTTGATGAGGTCCGTCCATGAACAACCCGATCGCAACTGCCCTGAGCAACCCCGGCGCACCGATGAAGGTGCGTGGCATGCAGAAGCGCTTTGGCGCTTTCACCGCGCTGGATAACGTCTCCCTGGACGTGGCGGCCGGCGAGCTGGTGTGCCTGCTCGGCCCGTCGGGCTGCGGCAAGACCACCTTGCTGCGCTGCATCGCCGGCCTCGAGCGCCAGGACCGGGGCGAGTTGTACCTGGGCAGCCGCGACGTCTCGTACCTGGCGCCCCAGGCCCGGGACTACGGCATTCTGTTCCAGTCCTATGCGCTGTTCCCCAACCTCAGCGTCGAAGCCAACATCGCCTACGGCCTGGCCGGCAGCGGCCGCGACGAAGTGCGTCAGCGCGTGGCGCAGATGCTGGAACTGGTGGGCCTGACCGGCAGCGAAAAGAAATACCCCGGCCAGCTGTCCGGCGGCCAGCAACAGCGGGTGGCCCTGGCGCGCGCCCTGGCCCCGGCGCCTTCCTTGCTGCTGCTGGATGAGCCGATGTCGGCGCTGGATGCCCGGGTGCGCGAGCACCTCTGTACCGAGCTGCGCCAGCTGCAGCGGCGCCTGGGCATCACCACCCTGATGGTCACCCACAACCAGGACGAGGCCATGTTGATGGCCGACCGCATCGCGGTGATGAACAACGGCAGGGTCGAGCAATACGCCACACCGCAGGAAATCTACGATCGCCCGGCCACCCCGTTCGTCGCCGAATTCGTCGGCCAGGGCAACTGGCTGCCGTTCCGCCGCAGCAGCGACAGCCACGCCCAGGTCGGCGGGATGAACCTGCGGCTGGCGGCGGACTCTGGCAAGGCTGCTTCGGGCCGGTTGTTCTGTCGCCCGGAGGCGATCAGCGTCAATCCGCCGGTGCACGAGGAAAACCTGTTCCCGGCCAAGGTCCGGGAGATCACCTTCCTCGGCAACCGCTGCCGCATGAGCTTCGAACTCAACGAATTGCCCGGCCATCCGCTGCTGGCCGAGCTGGCCCCGGAAGCCATGCCGCGCCTCGGCGCCCAGGACATCTGGGTCGCCTTGCCACCGCGCAGCCTGCAGGTGTTTGCCTGAGATGGCCGTTGACCTGACCCTGCCGCTACCTGCAAAACGGGTGCGCCAGGCTTCCCGTGCGGAAATCGGCGACCGCATCTTCGTGCTTGGCGGCAAGCTGGTGCTGCTCGTGCTACTGGGCCTGGCGGTGCTGCTGCCGTTGCTGGCGATCTTCTGGCGCGGCTTCAGCGGTGAAGCCGGGCAGGGCGGTGGCCTGGTCGCCGCCCGTGAGCTGGTGACCAGCGCCAACTTCCACTGGCTGTTGGGCAACAGCCTGAAAGTCTCCCTCAGCGTCGCCGCCATCGTGGTGCCGCTGGCCTACCTGTTCGCCTATGCCCTGCAACGCACGCTGATTCCCGGCAAGGCAATCTGGCGCGGCCTGTCGCTATTGCCGCTGATGGCGCCGTCGATGCTGCCGGGGATCGCCCTGGTCTATCTGTTCGGCAACCAGGGCCTGCTGCGCGGGCTGCTCTCGGACAATATCTATGGCTTCTGGGGCATCGTCCTCGGCGAAGTGATCTACACCTTTCCCCACGCCCTGATGATCCTGCTGTCGGCCCTGTCCCTGGCCGATGCGCGGTTGTTCGACGCCGCGTCGAGCATGGGCGCCAGCCCGGCCAAGGCCTTTCGCAGCATCACCTGGCCGGCCACCCGGCAGGCGGTGTTCGCCGCGTTCTGCCTGGTATTCACCCTGACCATCACCGATTTCGGCGTGCCGGTGGTGGTCGGTGGCGACTATCAGGTGCTGGCGCTGGAGGCCTACAAGGCCGTGGTCGGCCAGCAGCAGTTCGGCCGTGGTGCCTTGATCGGCATGGTGCTGTTGCTGCCGGCGCTGTTCAGCTTCGGCGTCGATGCCTGGCTGCGCCGCCGTCATGGCGATTCCATGAGCGGCCGGGCCCAGGTGTTCCAGCCGGCGCCTTCTCGCGTGAGAGACGGCTGCTACCTGGCGATCGTCCTGTTGATCTGCGCGGCGCTGCTGCTGGTGTTCGGCATGGCGGTGTTCTCGTCGCTGGTGAAGTTCTGGCCGTACAACCTGTCACTGTCGCTCAACCACTACCAGTTCAACGACACCGCCGGCGGCGGCTGGCTGGCCTACCGCAACAGCCTGACCATGGCCCTGTGCACGGCGCTGATCGGCGGCGTGCTGATCTTCACCGGCGCCTACCTGATGGAGAAGACCCACGCCCAGCGCGGCCTCAACCTGGCGCTGCGCATGCTCAGCTTCGTGCCGATGGCGGTGCCGGGCTTGGTGCTGGGCCTGGGTTATGTCTTCTTCTTCAACCTCAGCGGCAACCCGCTGCATGTGTTCTACGGCAGCATGACCTTGCTGGTGGTGTGCACCATTGCCCACTACCTGACCACCGCGCAGATGACCGCCACCACCGCGCTGCGCCAGCTCGACGCCGAGTTCGAGGCTGCCGCGCTGTCGCTCAAGGCGCCGCTGTACCGCCATTACCTGCGGGTCACCGTGCCGATCTGCCTGCCAGCGCTGCTGGATATCCTGCGCTACCTGTTCGTCTCGGCCATGACCACTGTCTCGGCGGCGATCTTCCTCTACAGCCCCGACACCATCCTCGCGGCGGTGGCGGTGCTGAACATGGACGACGCCGGCAACGTCGGCGGCGCGGCCGCCATGTCGACCCTGATCCTCTTGACCTCGGCGGGCGTGTCGCTGCTCCTGGCCTGGGCTTCGCGTGGCTTGCTGCGCCGCTCCCAGGCCTGGCGGCAGACCGCGCCCGGCCACTGAATCTGTCCAACCCTCACCCCCAGCCTTCACTACAGAAAGGAACCGCACCATGTTCAAGCCCCTGGCTGTTGCCGCTGCTGTCCTCACTGCTTTCAGCATGAACGCCTTTGCCGCGAAGACCGAACTGACGGTCTATACCGCCCTCGAAGCTGAGCAACTGAAGAGCTACAAGCAGGCCTTCGAAGCCGCCAACCCGGACGTGGAAATCAAATGGGTGCGCGACTCCACCGGAATCATCACCGCCAAGCTGCTGGCGGAAAAAGCCCGGCCGCAGGCGGACGCAGTGTGGGGCCTGGCGGCCTCCAGCCTGGCGATCCTCGATCAGCAGGGCATGCTGCAAAGCTATGCGCCGAAGGACCTGGGCAAGATCGGCGGCAACTACCGCGACGCCGCCAACCCGCCGGCCTGGGTCGGCATGGACGTCTGGGCCGCGACCATTTGCTTCAACACCGTCGAGGCCGAAAAGCAGGGCCTGACCAAGCCGGTGAGCTGGCAGGACCTGACCAAGCCTGAGTACAAAGGCAAGATCGTCATGCCCAACCCGGCTTCGTCCGGCACCGGCTTCCTCGACGTCAGCGCCTGGTTGCAGACCTTCGGCGAGAAGCAGGGCTGGCAGTACATGGACGAGCTGCACCAGAACATCGGCCAGTACGTCCACTCCGGTTCCAAGCCGTGCAAGCTGGCGGCGGCCGGCGAATTCCCGATCGGCATTTCCTTCGAATACCCGGCCGTGCAGCTCAAGCGCCAGGGTGCGCCGCTGGACATCGTGCTGCCGAAGGAAGGCCTGGGCTGGGAAATCGAAGCCACCGCGGTGATCAAGGGCACCCCGCATGAAGACGCCGCGAAGAAACTCGCCGACTTCTCCGCCAGCCCCGCGGCCATGGAGCTGTACAAGGAAAACTTCGCCGTCCTGGCCCAGCCGGGGATCGCCAAGCCGCAGACCGAACTGCCGGCCGACTACGAGCAGCGCCTGATCAAGAACGACTTCGCCTGGGCCTCGAAGAACCGCGACCAGATCCTCGCCGAGTGGCGCAAGCGCTATGACGGCAAGTCCGAGAAGGTCGCCGCCCAGTAACCGAACAATCGTTTCGCCGGCAAGCCGGCTCCTACAGAGGGTTGTGGGAGCCGGCTTGCCGGCGAAGGCGTTGGCCCATCCAGGACACTATTTATGAGCAACCACAACGACCTGCTGATCGTCGGCGCCGGCATCCTCGGGCTGTCCCATGCCTATGCCGCGGCCAAGCGCGGTTTGCGGGTCAAGGTTTTCGAGCGCAGCGCCACGCCCCTGGGCGCGTCGGTGCGCAATTTCGGCCAGGCCCTGGTGACCGGCCAGCCGCCTGGGGTAATGCTCGACCTGGCCAAGGCCAGCCGCGGCATCTGGGGTGACTGGGCCGAACTGGCTGGCCTGCCGCTCAAGCGCAACGGCTCTTACCTGTTCGCCCGCACCGAGGCCGAAGAACAATTGCTGCAGGCCTTCTGCGCCGGACGCGCGCGGGAACACGGCTACCGCGTCGAACTGCTGCGCGGCGCGGCCTTGAACGATCTGTACGGCGGCCGCTTCCGCCATCATCGCGCGGCGCTGCACGGCCTGGACGACCAGCAGCTGTATTCCCGCGAGGCCCTGCCGATGCTGATCGACTACCTGCGCCGCGACCTGGGGGTGGGGTTTCATTTCTCCACCCTGGTGCGCGACATCGAGCCCGGCCAGTTGCACAGCACCGCCGGCAGCTTTCGCGCGGCGCAGATCCTGGTCTGTTCCGGGCATGACTATCAGACCCTGCTGGCCGAGCCGATCGCCGCGCTGGCGCCGCAGGTCTGTCGCCTGCAAATGCTCCGCGCCCGGCCCGCCGTGCAGCTGGACCTGCAACACGCGCTACTCACCGGCCTGAGCTGTGTGCATTACGGCGCCTTTGCCGACCTGCCCGAAGCGGCGGCGGTGCAGGCGCAGATCCTGCGGGACGCGCCGCACCTGCACGAAAACGGCATCCACCTGCTGATCAGCCCGACGCCCTATGGCGAGCTGATCATCGGCGACTCCCACCATTACGGCAGCGATCCCTCGCCGTTCAATGCCGAACAGGTGGACACCTGGATGCTCGAACTGGCCGAACACACCCTGGGCTGCAAGGTGCAGGTGATCGAGCGCTGGCAGGGTGTCTATGGCGCCCGCGGCCCGGGGCCGTTCTCGTTCCTGCGCCCGGCCGCCGGGATCAGCGTGGCGCTGATGCACACCGGCGTGGGCATGAGCGTCGGCCCGGCCATGGCCGAGGGCAATATCGCCCGTTTGCTGGAGGAAGCCTGATGGGGCCTGAGCAGCGGATCGCCGAGGTATTCGGCCTGTACGAGCGTTTTGGCGACAGCGACTACATCGGCGAGCCAGTGTCGCAGCTCGAACACATGTCCCAGGCCGCGCAACGGGCCATGGCCGAGGGCTTCGACGACGAAGTGGTGCTGGCGGCGTTCTTCCACGATATCGGGCATATCTGTGCGCAGGATGCCGAGAACATGGGCGGTTTCGGCGTGGTCAGCCATGAGCGGCTGGGCGCCGACTACCTGCGTCGCGCCGGTTTCAGCGAGCGCCTGGCGCGGCTGGTGGAGTACCACGTGCAGGCCAAGCGTTACCTGACCTTCAAGGAACCGGGCTATTACGAGCGGCTCAGCCAAGCCAGCCGGCGCACCCTGGAATACCAGGGCGGAGTGATGAGCGCCGAAGAGGCCCGGGCCTTCGAACAGGACCCGCTGTGCGCGGTCAGCCTGCGCCTGCGCCATTGGGACGAACAGGCCAAGGAACTGTGGGTGCCGGTGATGGATTTGCAGGTGCTCAAGGACAAGGCGGTGCGTCTGCTGAACGCATAATCTGTAGCCGCTGCCGCAGGTTTCTCACTGACGCAGGAAGGCCTGACGGCCTTATCGCAGCCTGCGGCAGCGGCTACAGATGGATGACCTAATCCCCGACCACCAGCTTCTGCGCCAACGCCTCGATCTGCTCCTGGCGCTCGGCCTGGCTCAAGCGCGGCGCCGGGTTCAGTGACGACCACTGCGGATGGGCGCGGGCCTTGTTCAGTGCCTCCGGCAGCTTGCCCTCGCGCCAGCTCTGGTCCTGGGGTGTGGCCAGCTGGATGCTGCCCAGCGCCGCATGGCCGCGCACATTCAGCGCTTGCACCAGTTGCCGTTGGCGCAGGGCCAACAGGCGCAGCACGCTGTCGTCCACGGTCAGCTCGCGCTGGCCCTTGAGCTTGCCCAGCAGGCGGCCGCCGTAGCTGCGGGCGGTTTGCAGCGCGCCGCCGGCGATCGCCCCGGCCAGGGCCGCCGCGCCCAGGGTCAGGCCGCCCACCAGCAGGTCGACGCCGGCCCCTGCCGCCGCGCCGGCGGCGATCCCGCCACCGACCCGCACGCCCACCTGCTTGAGGGTTTCCGGGTTGAACAGGTCATCGCCCCAACGCCCGTCGAGCAGCGGCACATCGCTGGCGGCGGCATCCTGCGGGCGGAAGGCGTAGAGCTTGAGCAACGCCTCGACGCAGCGTTGTTCGCGCTGGCGCACGGCCTTGCGCAGTTCGCCGATGGCCTGCTGTTCCTGCTCGACCTCGCTGACCACGCTGCGCCGGCAGGCGGCGCAATCGATCAGCAGTTCCGCGATCAGCCGCGCGGCGCTTTGCTGGCGAGCCGCGCGTTGCGCCTGTTGGTCGGCGATCAGGCGTTCCAACTGCGGCCGCGAGCTTTCCAGGAGCAACGCCAGGCTTTCATACAGCCGCCGCTCGCCGTCCTCCGGCGGCGCCACGCTGTCGAACCGCACCAGCGCGTGCAGGCCCAGGCGGGCGAGGGCTTCGCGCCAGTCCGGCTCGCGATGGTCGGCGCTGCTGACGAAATTCAGCACCGGTAGCAGCGGCTTGCCGCAACTGGCGAGGACTTCCAGTTCGTCGCGGTACTTGGCCAGTACCGGCTCGCGGGCGTCGATCACATACAGCCCGGCGTCGGAGTCCAGCAGCTGGCGCAGCACCTTGGCTTCCTGTTCGAAACGCTGGCGCGCCTCGCTGCCTTCGAGAAACCGCACCAGGCGGGCCGGGCCGTCCAGGCGCTCGCCGGGGTGCTCCAGGCGTTCCAGGTAATCGAGCAGGGCGATGGCGTCTTCCAGGCCGGGGGTGTCGTACAGGTCGAGCAGCGGTTCGCCGTCCACCGACAGCCGCGCGCCCTCGACATGGCGAGTGGTGCTGGGGCGATGGGAGACCTCGCCGAAGCCGACATCCCGGGTCAGGGTACGCAGCAGGGAGGTCTTGCCGACGTTGGTGTGGCCGACTACCGCCAGCTTCAACGGCGGTTTGCGAGGATCAGTCATGCCCGGTCTCCAGCCAGTTCAGCGGCACGCAATCGGCGAATGGCAGTTCCAGTTGTTGCAGGGCCACGTGCCAGTCACCCAGGCGTTCGGCATCCAGCGCCTGGCCCGGTGGCGCCTGCAACAGCCAGACCCGGGTGGCAGTGGCGCTGCGGGCCAGCTCGGCGATCAGCGCCAGGCTGCCACGGTCCGGCGAGCGCCGTGGATCGCAGGCGATGGCCAGGCGCGTCGGCGGAAAGCGGCTCATCTGTTCCAGCAGCTTGTGCCGGGATTCGCGGCTGTCGAGGATGCCGGCGTCTTTCACCGTGGCCGGCAATTGCGGTGGCCAGGGGCGCTGGTCGTCCAGTTCGATGGCCACCAGCAGGGCGCCATCGCTGTCCTGCGCGCTGACGCCGCCTTCGATACGGTGCAGCAAGTCGGGGGCGGCATCGTTGATCCCCAGGCGTTCGCTGCTGGGCATCAGCGCTTCGCGCAGCTGGCTGTAGCCGGGGAGGTTGAGGTCCAGTTGCAGGCGCGCCTGCCCACGCTTCCAGCGCCAGCGACAGAACAGCATCAACAGCAGGCGCGGCAGCACGCCGTAAATGATCAGCGAGGCCACCAGCCAGACGGCCCACATCTGGCGCACCAGTTCAGTGTTGTAAACATCCCGGGTGCTGGCGTGAATCATCTCTACGGTCGGTACCCCGAAACCTATGGCACGGGGTATGGCGGCGAGGGCGTTGGTCATCGCCACGAAGGCATCCGCGCCGAGCAGGGTGCTTTCCCAGTAGAACCCGTAGCGCTTGGTGATCAGCAGCATCAGCAGGATTGCCATGGCGCTGAGCAGGGCCAGCAGCCACAAGCCGTTGACCAGGGTGCCGATGGCCCAGCGATTGAGTTTGCGCCGTTGCAGCAACAGCAGCAGGGCGGGCGCCAGCTGCGCGGCCTTGGCGTCGCGGGCGAGCTTGGCGCTGAGCCACAGCCACAGGCGGCCGAGGCTGGCGCCGTGTTCACCGGCGAACAGCAGGCCCAGGGCCCAGCTCAGCAGCAGGAGCAGATTGAGACCGAGCAGGCTGCCCAGGGCCCAGAACACATTGACCGGCGCCTGCCCGTTGCCCAGGGCGGCGAAGGCCAGACCGGCGCCGCTGACGATGGCCAGCAGCGCCAGCAGCATCAGCGCCAGGCGCGCGCCCTGGACCCAGTGGCGCAGGGCGGCGGCCAGGCCGTCGCGTTCGGCCAGCCACAGCGCGCGGTATTGGAGGCGGCTCGCCAGATCGCCGCCAGCGGTGCGCGCCAGGCGATTGGCTTCCTGGTCCTCCAGGGCGCCGGCGTGTTCTTCACGCAGGCGTACGGCTTCGGTGAGCCAGAGTTTTTCCAGTGAGGTCAGTGCTGTCACGCGTCATTCCGTTGCTCAAATGAGGGGTGAGCATAACCGCTGTCGCGCCGATCGGGGTACGTTGCGGGGCAGCGAGCCTCTGGTATCCTCGCCGGCATGAAAAAATCTCTCCCTCTCAGCCTGATCGCGGCCCTCGGTGAAAACCGCGTGATCGGCGTCGACAACAGCATGCCCTGGCACTTGCCGGGGGATTTCAAATACTTCAAGGCCACCACCCTGGGCAAGCCGATCATCATGGGTCGCAAGACCTGGGATTCGCTGGGGCGTCCGCTGCCGGGGCGGCTGAATATCGTGGTCAGTCGCCAGGCCGACCTGCGGCTCGAAGGCGCCGAGGTGTACCCGTCGCTGGACGCCGCGGTGGCGCGTGCCGAGGAATGGGCGCTGGAGCAGGGCGTCGCCGAGCTGATGCTGATCGGCGGGGCGCAGCTGTATGCCCAGGGCCTGGAGCAGGCCGATCGCCTGTACCTGACACGCGTGGCGCTGAGCCCGGAAGGGGATGCGTGGTTCCCGGAGTTCGATCAGCAGCAGTGGAAACTGGTGTCTGACATGCCGAACCCGGCGGAAGGCGACAAGCCGGCCTACAGCTTCGAAGTCTGGGAAAGGGTTTAACCCTGTAGCCCTGTAGCCGCTGCCGAGCCTGCGAGGCTGCGATCGGCTGCGGAGCAGTCGTAAAACCAGACAACCTGTTCTTCCTGAAACACCGCGTGTTCAGGCTTTGCGAGGACTGCGTCCTCGATCGCAGCCTCGCGGGCTCGGCAGCGGCTACAGGTCGTGATCCCATTCCGGGCGTGAACCCGGAACGGGGTTGGAAGATCAAGCCTGCGCCAGCTCCGCATGCTCATCGGCATCGAGCTTTTCTTTATCGGTCTGCTGCATGATCTGGCTGGTGATCGCACCGGCAGTCATCGAACCGCTGACGTTCAGCGCGGTACGGCCCATGTCGATCAGCGGCTCCACCGAGATCAGCAGCGCCACCAGGGACACCGGCAAGCCCATGGCCGGCAGCACGATCAGCGCGGCGAAGGTCGCGCCACCGCCTACCCCGGCCACACCGGCCGAACTCAAGGTCACTATCGCCACCAGGGTCGCGATCCACAGCGGGTCCAGCGGGTTGATGCCGACGGTCGGGGCCACCATCACCGCCAGCATCGCCGGGTACAGGCCGGCGCAGCCGTTCTGGCCGATGGTCGCGCCGAACGAGGCGGCGAAGCTGGCGATGGACTGCGGAATGCCCAGGCGGCTGGTCTGCGCCTCGATGCTCAGCGGGATGGTCGCGGCGCTGGAGCGGCTGGTGAAGGCAAAGGTCAGCACCGGCCAGACCTTGCGGAAGAAGCGCAGCGGGTTGATCCCGGCCAGCGACACCAGCAGGCCGTGAACCACGAACATCAGGCCCAGGCCGATGTACGACACCACCACGAAACTGCCGAGCTTGATGATGTCCTGCAGGTTGGAGCTGGCGACCACCTTGGTCATCAGCGCCAGCACGCCGTAAGGGGTCAGCTTCATCACCAGGCGCACCAGGCGGGTGACCCAGGCTTGCAGGGTGTCGATGGCGTTGACCACTTTCTGGCCCTTGTCGGCGTCGTCCTTGAGCAGTTGCAGGGCGGCGATACCGAGGAAGGCGGCGAAGATCACCACGCTGATGATCGAGGTCGGCTTGGCCCGGGCCAGGTCGGCGAAGGGATTCTGCGGAATGAACGACAGCAACAGCTGCGGGATATTCAGGTCGGCGACCTTGCCCGCGTAATCGCTCTGGATCACCTGCAGGCGAGCCATTTCCTGGGTGCCGGCCACCAGCCCTTCGGCGGTCAGGCCGAACAGGTTGGTCAGGGCGATGCCGATCACCGCGGCGATGGCGGTGGTGAACAGCAGGGTGCCGATGGTCAGGAAGCTGATCTTGCCCAGGGACGAGGCGTTATGCAGGCGCGCCACGGCGCTGAGGATCGAGGCGAACACCAGCGGGATCACGATCATCTGCAGCAACTGCACGTAACCGTTGCCCACCAGGTCGAACCAGCCGATGGAGGTTTTCAGGACGGGGTTGCCGGCACCGTAGAGGCTGTGCAGGGCAACACCGAAGACCACGCCCAGCACCAGCGCCAGCAGGACCTTCTTGGCCAGGCTCCAGGTGGTGTGACGGGTTTGTGCCAGGCCCAGCAGCAAGGCGAGGAACACCAGCAGATTGAGGATCAGCGGCAGGTTCATTGAGGCTCCATAAGACTTGTGCCAATCGCTTGTGGCTGCGATTGCGAACCGGCAAGCCTAACAGCTTGATATCTAATGAATTAATATCAAAAACGCATGGGGACTGTCGTTTTTGGAATAAGCCGCTGACGCTCAGGCACATGCCGGTGGCGGAATCAGGACGCGGGCGGTCGCCCACAGGCGAGGATTGTCACAGCGATTTGTTAGCGTCGATCTCTTTAAATCAGGGAGAAAACGCCGATGAAACTCACTCCGAAATTTCTGGTTGCCGCACTCTGCCTGGGCCTTGCCGGCCAGGTTCTCGCCACCGACTTGAAGCACTGGCCCGCGGACCAGGCCAAGCAACTGGACGCGATGATCGCGGCCAACGCCAACAAGGGTAACTACGCGGTGTTCGACATGGACAACACCAGTTACCGCTACGACCTGGAAGAGTCGCTGCTGCCGTTCATGGAGAACAAGGGCCTGATCACCCGCGAGACCCTCGATCCCTCCCTGAAGCTGATGCCGTTCAAGGACACCGCCGAGCACAAGGAAAGCCTGTTCAGCTACTACTACCGCCTCTGTGAAGTCGACGACATGGTCTGCTACCCCTGGGTCGCGCAGGTGTTCTCCGGCTTCACCCTGAAGGAACTCAAGGGCTATGTCGACGAGCTGATGGCCTCGGGCAAACCGGTGCCGGCCACTTATTTCGAAGGCGACGTGGTCAAGAACACCGAGATCAATCCGCCGAAAATCTTCACCGGCCAGAAAGAGCTGTACAACAAGCTGATGGAGAACGGCATCGAGGTCTACGTGATGACCGCCGCCTCCGAGGAACTGGTGCGCATGGTCGCGTCCGATCCGAAGTACGGCTACAACGTCAAGCCGCAGAACGTCATCGGCGTGACCACCCTGCTCAAGGACCGCAAGACCGGCGAGCTGACCACCGCGCGCAAGCAGATCAGCGCCGGCAAATATGACGAGAAGGCCAACCTCGGCCTGGAACTGACCCCTTACCTGTGGACCCCGGCGACTTGGATGGCCGGCAAGCATGCGGCGATCCTGACCTACATCGACGAGTGGAAAAAACCGGTGCTGGTGGGCGGTGACACCCCGACCAGCGACGGCTACATGCTGTTCCACGATGTCGACGTGGCCAAGGGCGGCATCCACCTGTGGGTCAACCGCAAGGACAAGTACATGGCCCAGATCAACGGCATGATGGCCAAGCACGCCGCGGCCCAGGCCAAGGAAGGGCTGCCGGTGACGGCGGACAAGAACTGGGTGATCGTCAAGCCGGAAGACATCCAGTAACAGCAGACTTGCCTGCGGGCGCCGGCTTCCCGGTGCCCGCAGGTAGCCCCACCGGGCAACAATGATATCAATTGCGAAATAATCTCATTCTCTGCTAGCGTGCACGCCTCCTGAACGTCCTGTTCCTCTAAAGGTAGTGTCGTGCCCTCCTGGAATTCGCAGATCGCGCGCCTGTTCGCGGAGCAGAAGAAAGCCCTCGAAGCCTTCGTCACCCGCCGCACGGGCAGCGCCCAGGTGGCTGCGGACCTGACCCAGGAGTCTTTCCTGCGCCTGGCGCGTCTGGATTCCGGGGAGAAGATCGACAACCTCCCGGCGTTCCTCTTCACCATTGCCAGCAACCTGGTACGCGACCATCAGCGCCAGGCCATCCGCCGCGAGCGCCTGGACGGCGGCGAACCCAGCGAAGAACTGCCCTGCGGCAACCCGGGGGCCGACGAACAATTGGCCGCCTACCAGCAGGAGCAACTGATGCAGGACGCGATCCTGGCGTTGCCCGCTGCGACCCGGCGGATCTTCCTGCTCTATCATGTCGACGAATGTTCCTACCGCGAGATTGGCGAGCGCCTGTCGATCAGCCCGCGCAGTGTGGAATACCAATTGCGCCGGGCCTTGATCGACTGCCGTGCCTACATTCAGATGCGCCTGGCCTGCGATAGACCAGGAAGTTGGCCATGAACCCTTCGTCTGCCGTTGTGGACCCCCTGATGACCCAAGCTGCGCCCACCTCTGAAGAGCTGTTCGCCGAAGCCTGCGGCTGGCATTTCCGCCTCCAGGCCGAGGACGTGACGCCCGCCGAACTGGAAGCCTTTGCCGTGTGGCTTGGGCAGGGCAGTGCCCAGGACGCCGCCTGGCAGGAAGTGCAGGCGATGCTTGGCGGTTTGCGGCAACCGGCGCGGGCCATTCGCCGGGCCGAACAGGCCGCCTGGCGCCAACCGGCCCGGCGTTGGCGGGCTTGGGCCTGTGCCGCCGCGGTGCTGCTGGCGGTCGGGCTGACGCTGCAGAACACGCCGTGGCTGGATCGCCTGCGGGCGGACTACGCCACTGGCACCGGTGAGTCGCGCACCATCGAGCTGGCCGACGGTTCCCAGCTGCAACTCAACACCGACAGCGCGGTTCAGGTGCGCATGAGTGCCGGCGAACGGCAGGTCCGCCTGCTGCGCGGCGAGGGCTTCTTCGAGGTGACCCGGGACCCGGCGCGGCCGTTCGTGGTGCAGTCCGGCGATGGCTGGGTGAAGGTGCTGGGGACCCAGTTCAGCGTTGCCCGGCGCGATGAGCAGACACGGGTGCAGGTGGCCCAGGGCAAGGTCGAGGTCAGTGCTGGCAGCGGCGCGCCGGTGTACCTGGAGCCGGGGCGGGCCGTGGAGTTCCAGGGCCAGCGGCTGGCCGATGTGCATGGCTTCGACCCCGCCAGCGGGTTTGCCTGGCGCCAGCGGCAACTGGTGTTTCGCCAGCAGCCGCTGTCGGAAGTGGTCAGCGAGTTGAACCGCTACTGGCCCGGCAAGACCCTGGTGCTCGGTGAGGACCTGCGCCAGCGCGTGGTGTCCGGGGTGTTTGAAATCGACAAGCCGGATGCAGTGATCAAGGCGCTGGAATACACCCTCAACCTGCGTGCCGAGCATTACACCCCGTATCTGCTGGTGCTGCGCGAGGGCAAGGCGTCCTAGGGCGCAATCTTTTTTTTAAAAACTTTCAGGGTTTCTCCGCAAGCGGTCGTCCTTGATCACTGAAGGCGCGAATAGTAAGCACTCTCAAGTAGTGCGGCGCCCGATCACTGACTTTTGCACCGGGGAGCACCATCCATGGCACACCGATTTGCCGCACGGCCCTTGCTGACACTGGCCATTTCCTTGGCCTGCGGCACTGCGCCGATCCACCTGCAGGCGGCCGAGACCACTCAGGCCCAGACGTATCGCTTCGATATCCCGGAGCAATCCCTGGACGGTGCGCTGGCAGCCTTTTCGGCGGTGACACGGATTCAGGTGCTGGTCTCCGGCGAACTGACCCAAGGCGTGGTCTCCCCCGGTGTCAGCGGCCATCTGGGCCAGCGCGAAGCCTTGGGCCTGCTGTTGGGCGGCACGGGCTTGAGCGCGGCCTTTATCAATGCCGACACCGTGACTCTGGAACAGCGCGTGGCTTCGGGCGCAGCGCTGGAAGTCGGGGTCACCACCATCAGCTCGCAGCGCCTGGGGGCGACCACCGAGGGCAGCGGCTCCTATACCACCGGAGCGGTGACGCTGGGCAGGGGCGAGCAGCGGCTCAAGGACATCCCGCAATCGGTCAGCGTCATGACCCGCAAGCAGATGGACGACCAGAACACCACCAAGCTCTCCGAAGTGGTGAAGCGCACCCCCGGCCTGACCGCGACCAAATCGCCAGGTTCCGGCATGTTCATCTTCTCCCGTGGGTTCGAGATCGGCACCCTGCAATATGACGGCGTGCCGATCCCGCGTAATACCTACTCGCTGGGCAGCTACCTCACCGAGAACATGGCGATCTACGACCGCGTGGAAACCCTGCGCGGCCCCGCGGCCCTGCTGCAAGGCGCCAACAGCCCCGGCGGCACCATGAACCTGGTGCGCAAGCGTGGCGGGGCGGCGCCGGCGGTGACCATCACCGCCAAGGCCGGCTCCTGGGACCACTACGGCACGCAAGTCGATGCCGGTGGCCCGCTCAATGCCGAGGGCACCTTGCGTGGCCGCTTCGTGGCGGACTACGACACCAGCAATTCGTTCGTCGACTACGCCGGCAGCTGGAACCAGACGTTCTACGCCGCCGTCGACTATGACTTCACCCCCGACACCACTGTCGGCGTGGGCATCAGCAACCAGAAAGGCCATGCCCGGCCCAACTTCATGTCGTTGCCCCGTTACGCCAATGGCAACGATATCGGCCTGTCGCGCTCGACCTTTGTCGGCGCCAGCTGGAACCGCAGCGTCAACAACCAGACCCAAGTGTTCGCCGACCTGGAACATCGCTTCAACGACGACTGGAAGTTGAAAGCGGCCCTGGTGGCCATGGATGAACACAACGACGCGACCTACCAGGCAACGTGGGACGAAATTCCCAATCCCGGTACCGCCGGCAACGTCCGTTATGTGGACTGGGTCACTGACTTCAACACCAAGAGCCGGGGTGTGGATGTCTACGTCGACGGCAAGTTCGAGGGCCTGGGTTTCCAGCAGGAACTGGTGCTGGGCGCCAACTATTCCAAGCTCACCACCAATGATTTGTGGGCGCGGGATGCAACGGACGGCGCGGACATTTTCAACATCGACCATCACCGTCCGCAGCGAGACAAATACCAGCTGTTCCAGGAAGGTTCCGGCTCCAAGAGCTGGTATGACATTCGCCAGAAGGGCATCTATGGGACCTGGCGGGTGAGGGTGCTGGACCCGCTGACCCTGATCGTGGGGGCTCGCACCAGTTGGTATGACTATTCGTACATCGGGCAGAGTGGTTTCCAGGGGGTGTACGACAATCCTTCCGAAAGCACCACGCAGACCACCGGCCGGGTCACGCCGTACGCAGGCCTGGTGTATGCCCTCAATGACCAATGGTCGGCCTACGCCAGCTATGCCGATGCCTTCGAACCGCAAACCAACATGACCACCTCTGGCAGCTTGCTCAAGCCCATTGAAGGCAAGAACTATGAGCTGGGGATAAAGGGTGAACTGGCGGACGGCCGGCTTAATACCTCTTTTGCCGTTTTCCGCTACGACCAGGAAAACCGTGGGGTCCAGGACCTGCAAGGACCGATGAACTGCGACGGTTGGTACTGTTCCGTTGCTTCGGGCAAGGTCCGCAGCCAGGGCTTTGAAGCCACCTTGAGCGGTGAAGTGCTGCCAGGGTTGCAGCTGGTGTCCAGCTACACCTACAACACCACCAAATTCCTCAAGGACGACACCTACGAAGGCAAGGTCTTCAGCACCTGGACGCCCAAGCACCTGCTCAAGGTCTGGGGTGATTATCAGTTGCCGGGTGACTGGGAGAAAGTCAGTGTCGGTGCCGGCGTGACGGCGCAAAGCAGCACCGAAGCCTACGACCGCAACTTCAGCGTGCCCGGCAACGCCCTCTGGGATTCGCGAGTGGCCTACAAGATCAACCAGGAATTCACCGTGGCGGCGAACCTGAACAATATGTTCGACAAGAAGTACTACATCCCTGCGTACAACGCGACCTGGGGCAGCAACTACTATGGCGACCCGCGCAATGTGATGTTTAGCCTGACCTATACGCCGCAGTTCTGATTCGACCAGGCAAAAAAATGCCCCGCGCTTGGCGGGGCATTTTCATTCAGCGGCTGGCAATCACAGGCCGTCGAGCAGTGCCTTGTTGCGCACCGCGCCCTTGTCGGCGCTGGTGGCCAGCAGGGCGTAGGCTTTCAGGGCGGTGGTCACCTTGCGTGGGCGTTTTTCCGCGGGCTTCCAGCCTTTCTTGTCCTGCTCGACACGGCGCGCGGCCAGTTCTTCGTCGCTGACCAACAGGTTGATCGAGCGGTTCGGAATGTCGATCAGCACCTTGTCGCCGTCCTGGACCAGGCCGATGGCGCCGCCCGCGGCGGCTTCCGGCGAAGCGTGGCCGATGGACAGGCCCGAGGTGCCGCCGGAGAAGCGGCCGTCGGTCAGCAGGGCACAGGCTTTGCCCAGGCCCTTGGACTTCAGGTAGGAGGTCGGGTAGAGCATTTCCTGCATGCCTGGGCCGCCTTTCGGACCCTCATAGCGAATGATGACGATGTCGCCTTCCTTCACTTCGTCGGCGAGGATGCCGCGCACCGCGCTGTCCTGGCTTTCGAAGATCTTCGCGTTGCCTTCGAAGACGTGGATCGACTCGTCGACGCCGGCGGTCTTCACCACGCAGCCGTCCAGGGCGATGTTGCCGTAGAGCACGGCCAGGCCGCCTTCTTTCGAGTAGGCGTGCTCGACGCTGCGGATGCAGCCGTGTTCACGGTCGTCGTCGAGGCTCGGCCAGCGGGTCGACTGGCTGAACGCGGTCTGGGTCGGGATGCCGGCCGGGCCTGCCTTGAAGAAGTGATGCACCGCTTCGTCGTTGGTCTGGGTGATGTCCCACTTGGCGATGGCTTCTTCCATGCTGCGGCTGTGCACGGTCGGCAGGTCGGTGTGCAGCAGGCCGCCGCGGGCCAGGGAACCGAGGATGCTGAAGATGCCGCCGGCGCGGTGCACGTCTTCCATGTGGTACTTCTGGATGTTCGGCGCCACCTTGCACAGCTGCGGCACGCTGCGGGACAGGCGGTCGATGTCGCGCAGGTCGAAATCGATCTCGGCTTCCTGGGCGGCGGCCAGCAGGTGCAGGATGGTGTTGGTCGAGCCGCCCATGGCGATGTCGAGCATCATGGCGTTCTCGAACGCCTTGAAGTTGGCGATGTTGCGCGGCAGCACCGACTCGTCGTTCTCGCCGTAGTAGCGCTTGCACAGCTCGACGATGGTGCGGCCGGCCTGCAGGAACAGCTGCTCGCGGTCGCTGTGGGTGGCCAGGGTCGAACCGTTGCCCGGCAGGGCCAGGCCCAGGGCCTCGGTCAGGCAGTTCATCGAGTTGGCGGTGAACATGCCGGAGCACGAACCGCAGGTCGGGCAGGCGCTACGCTCGTACTCGGCAACCTTCTCGTCAGAAGCGCTGGAGTCGGCGGCGATCACCATGGCGTCGACCAGGTCGAGGCCGTGGGAGGCGAGCTTGGTCTTGCCGGCTTCCATCGGGCCGCCGGAGACGAAGATCACCGGGATGTTCAGGCGCAGGGCGGCCATCAGCATGCCGGGGGTGATCTTGTCGCAGTTGGAGATGCAGACGATGGCGTCGGCGCAGTGGGCGTTGACCATGTACTCCACGGAGTCGGCGATGATCTCGCGGCTCGGCAGCGAATACAGCATGCCGTCGTGGCCCATGGCGATGCCGTCATCCACGGCGATGGTGTTGAATTCCTTGGCCACGCCGCCGGCACGTTCGATTTCGCGGGCGACCAGCTGGCCCAGATCCTTGAGGTGCACGTGGCCCGGTACGAACTGGGTGAAGGAGTTGGCAATGGCGATGATCGGCTTCTTGAAGTCGTCATCTTTCATCCCCGTGGCGCGCCACAGTGCGCGGGCGCCGGCCATGTTGCGGCCGTGGGTGGATGTTTTCGAGCGGTAATCAGGCATGGAGCACTCCGGGCGGCTAATCAGGTAACAAATGGGGAGTGAGCTTCTATTGACCTCTGGAACACTCAGAAATGGCCGTGTGTCCTGAAGCTGCCGATGACGCCGCGGGATCGCCGCGCGCCTCAGCCTGAGCTCATAAACCCGCCGGGGGATGACTGGCGATGAATCTCGCGATTCTACACCGCTGGCGCCAGGAAGGAATGCCGTGGCCGCTCTACGGCGTCGATTGCCTGGATATGGAAATGGGCAGCCGTCGATCAGGGACTGGTTTAGACTCGCCGGCCTTCGATCACCTTCCAATGGAGCTGGAATGTCCGCGACGCTGCGATCCCTGAGGTTCTACTTTTTTGTTGGCCTGGGGCAGGGCCTGCTGCTGATGTGGGCCGTCCTTTACAGCGGCTTGTCCGGTGTCGCCATGGCCGCGCTGGCGGCTGCCCTGTTAATGGGCGGTGGGCTGCTGCAACTGCTGGCCGAGCAGCGACGCCAGCCGCGGACCTGGATTGCGATGCTGCTGGTGGCACTGATGGCGGCGGGGTTGGTGTGGGCCTGCAGTGGTCTGCCCTTCACCCTTGGTGTGGGGGGCGGCGTGACAGCCGGCCTGCTGCTGATGACCCTGCTCGGTGCCACGCTGCTGCAGGGGCGTGACGATCTGTGGCGACGGCTGCTCGGCAACGGCACCTGGGTGCTGCTGGCTTTGCCCATGCCCTGGCTGGTGCAGTGGTTGTTCAAGCTATGGATTCAGCACCGCCACCTCGACCCCTTCAAGAGCGGACTCCTGTCCCTGGCGTTTTTTGCCGCGCCGACCCTCGCGTTCTCCGGCGCCATGTTCCTCGGCGCTTTATGGCGCTCGCGCCGTCGGGCACAGGTCGCTTGAGCGCTGAGCCTTGGGTGAGGAGGAGGTGGGGGCAATCGGCATGGATGCCCCTTGCCGCGTGGGGCAAGGGGCGTCCAGTCAGGCTCAGCTGTTAGGCAGCAGGCGGCAGGTGATGCTCTTGATGTAGCGGGTTTCCGGGATGGCCGGGTGCACCGGATGGTCCGGGCCCTGGCCGCCGCGTTCCAGCAGCTGGATATTGCGGTCCAGGTGGCGGGCGCTGGTGAGCAGGATGTTCTGCAGGTCGTCTTCCGGCAGGTGCATCGAGCACGACGCGCTGACCAGGATGCCGTCCTTGCTGAGCAGGCGCATGGCCTGTTCGTTCAGGCGGCGGTAGGCGCCTTCGCCGTTCTTCAGGTCTTTCTTGCGTTTGATGAAGGCGGGCGGGTCGGCCACGATCACGTCGAAACGCTCTTCGGCGGCCTTGAGTTCTTTCAGGGCCTCGAATACGTCGCCTTCGATGCAGGTGACTTTCTCGGCGATGCCGTTCAGGGCGGCGTTGCGCTCAACACCGTCGAGGGCGAAGCCCGAGGCATCGACACAGAACACTTCGCTGGCACCGAAGGCACCGGCCTGCACACCCCAGCCACCGATGTAGCTGAACAGGTCCAGCACGCGCTTGCCCTTGGCGTAAGGCGCCAGGCGGGCACGGTTCATGCGGTGGTCGTAGAACCAGCCGGTTTTCTGGCCTTCCATCACCGGGGCCTCGAACTTCACGCCGTTCTCTTCCAGGGCGACCCACTCCGGCACCAGGCCGAACACGGTTTCCACGTAACGGTTGAGGCCTTCGGCGTCACGCGCGGCGGAGTCGTTCTTGAACAGTATGCCGCTGGGCTTGAGCACCTGGACCAGGGCGGCGATCACGTCGTCCTTGTGCTGTTCCATGGTCGCCGAAGCCAGCTGCACGACGAGGATGTCGCCGAAACGGTCGACCACCAGGCCCGGCAACAGGTCGGAATCGCCGTAGACCAGGCGGTAGAACGGCTTGTCGAACAGGCGCTCGCGCAGCGACAGGGCCACGTTCAGGCGGTGCACCAGCAGCGACTTGTCCAGCGCCAGCTTGGCGTCGCGCGACAGCAGGCGGGCGCAGATCAGGTTGTTCGGGCTCATGGCGACGACGCCCAGCGGCTTGCCGCCGGCGGCTTCCAGCACTGCCTGGTCGCCTGCCTTGAAGCCGTGGAGTGGGGTGGCGGCTACATCGATTTCGTTGCTGTAGACCCACAGGTGGCCGGCGCGCAGGCGGCGATCGGCGTTGGCTTTGAGGCGCAGGCTTGGCAGGGACATGACGTCGCTCCGGAAAAAAGAGCGGGAGTATAACGTGTTGCGCTCGCCGAGAGGCTGGCGAGTGGATATGCGGTGACAGGGCAGACCCGCCATGGGTATCCCGCGCCTGGCCCGGCGTTGCCCCGAGGCGCCCGTTGTAAAGTTCCTCTCGGGTGGCCATGGGCGCCTTTTAAAGGGTTAGAATCGCCGCCTAGTCCAGAGTGCGTATCTATGTCCCAAGAGCTTTCCGCCGAACAGATTCAACAGGCCCTGCAAGGCATCAGCGTGCCGCCCCAACCGCAAATCATGGTGGATTTGCAGATGGAGCAGTACATGCCCGACCCTGACCTGGAAGTGATCGCGCGGCTGATCTCCCAGGACCCGGGCCTTTCCGGCGCCCTGCTGAAAATCGTCAACTCGCCGTATTACGGGCTGAGCAACAAGATCGCCTCGATCCAGCGCGCGGTGAACCTGCTGGGCAGCCGTTCGATCATCAACCTGATCAACGCGCAGTCGATCAAGGGCGAGATGAGCGACGAAACCATCGTCACCCTCAACCGTTTCTGGGATACCGCCCAGGATGTGGCGATGACCTGCCTGACCCTGGCCAAGCGCACCGGCTCGCAAGCGGTCGACGAAGCCTATGCCCTGGGGCTGTTCCACGATTGCGGCGTGCCGTTGATGCTCAAGCGCTTCCCCGACTACATGACGGTGCTGGAAGAGGCCTACGCCAGCGCGGGCCCCGAGAACCGGGTGGTGGATACGGAAAACCGTGTGTTCAATACCAACCACGCGGTGGTCGGTTACTACACGGCCAAGTCCTGGCGCCTGCCGGAGCACGTGACCAACGCCATCGCCAATCATCACAACGCGCTGGCGATCTTCAGCGACGAGTCTTCGCGCAACAGCCAGCTGAAGAACCTGCTGGCGATCCTGAAAATGGCCGAGCATATCTGCGCGTCCTACCGGGTGCTGGGCAATCAGGTCGATGATCATGAATGGAACAGCATCGGCCATCTGATCCTCGATTACGTCGGCCTGTCCGACTATGACTTCGAGAACCTCAAGGAAACCGTGCGCGAACTGGGCGCGCACTGATTCCCGACCACGTTATAGAGAACACGAGGCGCACATGCCTGAATTACCGGAAGTCGAAACCACCCGGCGCGGTATCGCGCCGCACCTGGAAGGGCAGCGCGTCAGCCGCGTGATCGTGCGCGACCGGCGTCTGCGCTGGCCGATTCCGGAGGACCTCGATGTGCGCCTGTCCGGCCAGCAGATCGTCAAGGTCGAGCGCCGCGCCAAGTACCTGCTGATCAATGCCGAAGTCGGCACCCTGATCAGTCACTTGGGCATGTCGGGCAACCTGCGCCTGGTGGAAGTCGGCCTGCCGGCGGCCAAGCACGAGCACGTCGACATCGAGCTGGAGTCCGGCCTGGCCCTGCGTTACACCGACCCGCGGCGCTTTGGCGCGATGCTCTGGAGCCTCGACCCGCTCAATCACGAGTTGCTGATCCGCCTGGGGCCGGAGCCGCTGACCGACCTGTTCGACGGCGAGCGCCTGTATCAGCTGTCGCGGGGACGTTCGATGGCGGTCAAGCCGTTCATCATGGACAACGCGGTGGTGGTGGGGGTGGGCAATATCTACGCGACCGAAGCGCTGTTCGCCGCTGGCATCGACCCGCGCCGCGAAGCCAAGGGGATTTCCCGGGCGCGCTATTTGAAGCTGGCGATCGAGATCAAGCGCATCCTGGCCGCGGCCATCGAGCGCGGCGGCACCACCCTGCGCGACTTTATCGGCGGCGACGGGCAGCCGGGCTATTTCCAGCAGGAACTGTTCGTCTACGGGCGTGGCGGGGAACACTGCAAGGTCTGTGGCACGGGGCTGCGCGAGATCAAGCTGGGGCAGCGTGCGAGCGTGTACTGCCCTAAATGCCAGAGCTAATCGCCTGTAGCCGCTGCCGAAGGCTGCGATAGGTCCGCAGGACCTGTAGCGATCTTACTGGCGTCGCGGCCGTTTCGGCCGATCGCAGCCTTCGGCAGCGGCTACGGTCGCAAGTCTCGATGGCTGTGTTATGCCTTGCCGGTGATCTTCCGGTACTTGGCCATCAACTCTTCTTCGGTTTCCGGGTGGGCCTCGTCCAGTGGGATGCAATCCACCGGGCAGACCTGCTGGCATTGCGGCTCGTCATAGTGGCCGACACATTGGGTGCACAGGTTCGGGTCGATCACGTAGATCTCTTCGCCTTGGGAAATTGCGGCGTTCGGGCACTCGGGTTCGCAGACGTCGCAGTTGATGCAATCGTCGGTGATGATCAGGGACATGGGGCACTCCGGCCAGGGCGGCGGGCCCAGGCATTTGAAAAACCAATGGCGCAATTGTGCCGCATTGGCGAGCGCAGTGCACGCGGGGCTCGATGGGAGGGGCGTTTGCAGGTCGACTGCGCGGAAGCTGGCGCGGGCTGCGCCAGCTTCCGAGGGGGTTATTTCTTGAAGCGCAGGGTCAGGGCGTCGGCCACGGCCGGATGCACGAACTTGCTGATATCGCCGCCCAATGCCGCGATTTCCCGGACCAGGGTCGAGGAAATGAACGAATAACGTTCAGACGGCGTGAGGAACAGGCTTTCCACGTCCGGCGCCAGTTGGCGGTTCATGTTGGCCAGCTGGAATTCGTATTCGAAGTCCGAAACCGCCCGCAGCCCCCGCAGGAAGACATTGGCGTTCTGCTCCTTGGCGAAATGCGCCAGCAGCGTGGAAAAACCGACGACTTCAACGTTCGGCAGATGCTTGGTGACCTCGCGAGCCAGTTCCACACGCTGTTCCAGGGGAAAAAGCGGGTTTTTCTTCGGGCTGGCGGCGACGGCGATGATCACATGATCGAACAGGCGCGAGGCGCGTTCGACCAGATCGCCATGGCCCTTGGTAATAGGGTCGAAGGTACCTGGGTACAACACTCGGTTCATCGCGTCGTCCTGGCGGGAGTCCGTTGGGGAGTCGGATGGTATCGCAGCCTTTCCGGTCGGCCAAGTCGCCTGTAACGGAAGAAAGCACTATAGACGACGAAAATAAGCGGCGTTTTCACCCGCTTTTCAGCCGTTCGGCCAGGGCCGTGGCCAGTTGCGCGGTCAGGCCGTAGACCGACAATTGCGGGTTGGCGCCGATGCTGGTGGGGAACAGCGAGCCGTCGTGGATCGACAGATTGGCCAGTTGGTGATGCCGGCCCAGGCTGTCGGCGACGGCGTTTTTCGGGTCTTCGCCCATGGCGCAACCGCCCATCACATGGGCGCTGCCCAGGCGGGTGCGGTACAGCGCAAGGTTCAGGCTGTCGATCAGGGTCCTGGCCTCGGCCAGGGTCTTCACGTAGCGGGCATCGCTGTGCATCGGCATGACCGCCTTGGCGCCGCCGGCGAACTGGATCTCCGCCATGCTGTGAAAGGCCCGGCGCACGCCGTCCCAGGCGTAGTCCGAGACCTGATAGTCGAGCACCGGCGAGCCGTCGCCGCGCAGCTCCACGCTGCCGCCGCTGCTGTCCGGGTGAAAACCGTCGCGCAGCAGCGCGAGCATGGCGTGGGTGTGGGGCAACTGCTGCATGTTCAGGGCGCTTTGCGGGCCGAAACCGCCGAGCAGGGTGGCGGCCAGTGCCGGTTGCAGCGGCGGCACCTCGAGCTTGTAGGACATCTTGCCGGTGGTGCCGTCCTGCCACTGGAAGTGATCGGAGTAGATCGACTGCGGCGCGCCGTAGAAGGGGTTGATCACCTGGTCGAACTGCCCGGCGGAGAAGTTCACCAGGTGCAGGAAGGTGCGTTTGCCCAGGCGCTTGTGCGGGTCGGCCGCATCGGAGCGCAGCAGCAGGGCCGGGCTGTTGATGCCGCCGCCGGCCAGCACGTAGTGCCGGGCCTTGACCTTGATGGTGCGCCCGGTGGGCGCCACGCAGCGCTCGTCCATGGCCAGGCAGAGCAGGCTCTCGACCTGGTCGCCCTTGATCTGAAGGCGCTCGGCGCGGGCCAGGTACAGCAGTTCGCCGCCTTTTTCCAGGGTCGCGGGAATGGTGGTGACCATCATCGACTGCTTGGCGTTGGTCGGGCAGCCCATGCCGCAATAGCCGAGGTTCCAGCAGCCGCGCACGTTGCGCGGGATCACGTGCCAGCTGTAGCCGAGCTTCTCGCAGCCGATCCTGATCACGTCGTTGTTGGCGTTGGGCGGCATGATCCACGGGGCGACCCCCAGGCGCTGCTCCATTTTTTCGAACCAGGGCGCCATCTCGGCCGGGCTGTGGCCCTTGACGTCGTGTTCCTTGGCCCAGTGCTCCAGGGTCGGCTCGGGGGTACGGAAGCTGGACGTCCAGTTGATCAGGGTGGTGCCGCCGACCGCGCGGCCTTGCAGGATGGTGATGGCGCCGTCCTTGCTCATGCGGCCGATGCCTTCCTGATAGAGGCTGGCGTAGGCCTGATCCTCGAGCATCTTGAAGTCGTCGCTGGTCTTGAGCGGGCCTTCTTCGATCAGCAGCACCTTGTAGCCGGCGGCGCTGAGGATCTCGGCGCTGGTGCCGCCGCCCGCGCCGCTGCCGATGATGGCGACATCCGCTTCTAGGATCAGGTCCTCCTGCAATTGCGAGCCGTTGTAGGTTTTCCAGCCTCGGGCCAGGCCTTCGCGAAACAGATCGGGTACGGGCATATCAGGCGCTCTCTTGTTGTTCTGTATTTCTGTAGCCGCTGCCGCAGGCTGCCGATCGACTGCAAAGCAAGCCCCTGCGGGGCTTATCGCAGCCTGCGGCAGCGGCTACGGGTATCAGATCCTGGGCGGCCCGGGATAACCGCAATGGGCCCAGGATTCGGCGCGGCTGTACCAGGCCATCATCACCAGTTGCAGCAGGGACGCGTGGCCCATGCGCAGCAGGCTGAGGGAGCTGTTTTTCCAGCGTTCGAGAAAGTGCCGGATGTCGTCGGCGCTGGCGTTTTCCCAGCTGCCCCAGATGCCGGTCAGGGGGCCGCGGGTGATGCCCATGCCCAACACGTCGAACAGCTGGCGGGTGAGCTTGAGCATTTCCGGCGACAGATGGTCGAGGCTGTGATCCAGGCTTTTCAGGGCGGCGTCGAGCGCCGCCGGCAGCTTCTCGGCGGCCACGGCGCCATCGAGCATGACCGGGATCAGCGCCCGCAGCAGCGGCAGGTCACTGCTGCGCAATGCGGCAAAGCCGCTGGCCGCGGTGCCGGACGCGCAGCCGCTGAGGCTGGCGCCGAGGCCGGCGGTGGTCAGGAACGCGCTGGCGCACAGGCCGATTTTCAACAGGCCACGGCGAGACAGTGTGGGTGCTGCAGGCAGGCTGGGGGTCATTATTGTTATTACCCGGCAATGGTCTGGTTAGCGGATGAACAGCTTCTGGATCAGCTTCTGGATCGGTTTGCCATAAGGCGGGTAGATCAGTCGCGCGGCATTCAGGCGCTGCTTGCTCAGTACACCCTTGGCCTTGCTGAAGGTCAGGAAACCCTCGTGACCGTGGTAATGGCCCATGCCCGAGTGGCCGATGCCGCCGAACGGCATGTCGTCCTGGGCGACGTGCAGCAGGGTGTCGTTGAGGCAGACCCCGCCCGAGTGGGTTTCGTTGAGTACCCGTTCCTGCTCGGCTTTGTCGTAGCCGAAGTAGTAGAGCGCCAGGGGGCGAGGGCGCTGGTTGATGTAGGCGAAGGCCTGGTCCAGGCCGGTGTAGGGCACGATCGGCAGGATCGGGCCGAAGATCTCATCCTGCATCACCGTCATGTCGTCGCTGACATTGAGCATCAGGCTGTGGCCCATGCGCCGCTCCTGGTTTTCCTCGAACAGCGGGATCAGCAGCGCACCCTTGCTGGTGGCGTCGCTGATGTAGCTGTTCAGGCGCGCCAGTTGCCGCGGGTTGATGATCGCGGTGTAGTCGGGGTTGTCGACCAGGGTCGGGAAGAAACCCCGGACCACCTGGCGATAGGCGTCGACGAAGGCGCCGACGCGGTGTTCCGGGACTAGCACGTAGTCCGGGGCGACGCAGGTCTGGCCGGCGTTCATGGTCTTGCCGAAGGCGATGCGTTCGGCGGCGTCCTTGAGCGGCACGTCATCGGAAACGATGGCCGGGGACTTGCCGCCCAGCTCCAGGGTCACCGGGGTCAGGTTTTCCGCCGCGGCGCGCATCACGTGCTTGCCGATGCTGGTGGCGCCGGTGAACAGCAGGTGATCGAAAGGCAGCCGGGAGAAGGCCACGCCGACGTCGGCTTCGCCCAGCACCACGGCGACCAGGTCCTCGGGGAACGCCTTGGCCAGCAGGCGCTTGAGCAGCAGGCCGGTGGCGGGGGTCGATTCGCTGAGCTTGAGCAATACCCGGTTGCCGGCGGCGAGCGCGCCGACCAGCGGGCCGATGGCCAGGAACAGCGGGTAGTTCCACGGCACGATCACCCCGACCACGCCCAATGGCTGGTAGACGACCTTGGCCGAGGCCGGCTGGAAGGCCACGCCGACCTTGCGCCTGGAAGGTTTCATCCAGCCCTTGAGGTGTTTGCTGGCGTAGTGGATGCCCTGCAGGCTGGGCATGATTTCGGCGAGCAGGGTTTCGTCGGCGCTGCGATGGCTGAAATCTTCGCTGATGGCCTCGATCAGGGCCTGACGTTCGCTGTCGAGCAGGTCGCGCAGGCTCTTGAGCCATTGCTGGCGCTGGCCGGCCGGCGGCATGGGGTTGGCCGCGAAGGCCTGGCGCTGGACAGCGAACAGACGGTGGAGCTCATCCAGCTGCTGGTGGGCTTCCGGCAAGTAGGCGATTTCGGCAGACATGGGCAGCTCCGGTTTTTGTGGGTGGGAGATTTTTAGAGTTTATACTCTAAAATGTCAAATGAGATCCCGGGCCAGCTTTGATTTATCCCATCGGGGATAGGTCGTAAGATGCCGGGCAATGCCTTCTCGATTAAAGCCCACGCTCATGGCCCCACGCATAAAAACCCGCGAACGTATCGTCCAGAACAGCCTGGAACTGTTCAACCAGCAAGGCGAACGCAGTGTCAGCACCAACCACATTGCCGCCCACATGGAGATTTCTCCGGGCAACCTGTATTACCACTTCCCCAACAAGCAGGCGATCATCGCCGTGCTGTTCTGCGAGTACGAAGCCCTGGTCGACAGCTTCCTGCGCCTGCCCCAGGGCCGCAGTGTGACCGTGGAAGACAAGCGCTATTACCTGCAGGAGTTGCTGGCCGCCATGTGGCGCTATCGCTTCCTGCACCGCGACCTGGAACACCTGCTCGACAGTGACGCCGAACTGGCCGCCCGTTACCGACGCTTCTCCCAGCGCTGCCTGATCCACGGCACGGCGATCTACGAAGGTTTCGTCGAGGCCGGCATCCTGCGGATGGACAAGGTGCAGATCGAGTCCCTGACCCTCAATGCCTGGATCATCCTTACCTCCTGGGTGCGTTTTTTGTGCACCACCCGGGAAAACTCCGCGCACCTGAGCGAAGAAGCCATCAAGCGCGGTGTGTACCAGGTGCTGGTGCTGGAGGCCGGATTTGTCACCGACCACGCCCGGGAGGCGGTCGACGCGCTATACGACGAGTTTTACGTGCCCCTGGCGCAAGCCCTGGAAGAAGTGCAGTAGGATCTGGATCAAGTCATCGTTCAATTACTGGAGCCCGTCATGCCCATCGCGCAACTGATCAGTCCACAGCAATTGGCCGCTCGCCTGGAGCAGCCCGGGCTGGTGATTCTCGATTGTCGTTTTGCCCTGGAAGACCCGGATTACGGCCAGCGCAGTTATGCCAGCGGGCATCTGGCCGGCGCGCATTTTGCCGACCTGGAGCGTGATCTCAGTGGACGGGTGGTCAAGGGTGTGACCGGGCGCCATCCGCTGCCCGAACCGGCGACGCTGATCGCGCGCCTGCAGGCCTGGGGCATCGACGCCGACAGCGACATCGTGCTCTACGACGACGGCCCCGGTGCCTATGCCGCCCGCGCCTGGTGGCTGCTGGCCTGGCTGGGCAAGCGCGACGGTGTGTTCATCCTCGATGGCGGCCTGAAAGCCTGGCACGCCGCGGGCCTGCCGTTGAGCCTGGATCCGCCGACCAATGTGCTCGGCCACTTCACGGGCCAGCCCGACAAAATCCTGCTGCTGAGCGCCGAGCAGCTGCAAAAACGCCTCGGCCAGCCGAGCCTGACCCTGCTCGACGCCCGCGCCCAGCCACGCTTTCGCGGCGAGGTGGAGCCGATCGACCCGGTGGCCGGGCATATCCCCGGCGCGCAATGCGCGGCTTTCACCGACAACCTGGACAGCGACGGCCGTTTCCTGCCGGCCGATCAGCTCAAGAAGCGTTTTGCCGCGAAGCTGGGCGAGCGTGCGCCGACCGAACTGGTGGCGTACTGCGGTTCGGGTGTGACCGCCTGTCACAACCTGTTCGCCCTGTGCCTGGCCGGTTATCCCATGGGCAAGTTGTATGCCGGCTCCTGGAGCGAATGGATCACCGATCCGCAGCGCGCGGTCGCCACGGGCGATTGAACCCCTCACCGTAGGAGCGAAGCTTGCTCGCGAAAAATGGCCCAGGCGGCGCGGTCCGGCAGAAAGAACGCAGCGCCTGGATCGCGAGCAATCGAGCGTCGACCGGCTGCTCCTACAGAAGACCGGTGCTGTTTCAGAGGGATTGGCGGGCGCTGCGATAGGCCGCCGGCCCCACGCCATAGACCTGCTTGAACTGCCGGCTCAGATGGCTCTGGTCGGCGAACCCCAATTGCGTCGCCACCTCCAGCGGCAGGCAGCCGTCGCGCAGCAATGCCCGGGCCTGGGCGATGCGCTGTTGCATCAGCCAGGTGTGCGGCGGCATGCCGGTGGCGCGACGGAATACCCGGGCGAAATGAAACGGCGAGAGATTCACCGCCGCGGCCAGTTCTTCCAAGGACGGCGGGGCGGCCAGCTGCGCTTGCAGCAACTCCTTGGCCTGGACGATCGCCCGGTGTTCCCGCCCGGGTTTGCCCGGCGCCTTGACCCCGGCGTGACGCCGCAGCAGCAAGAGCATCATTTCCCGCCACAGGGTCTGTTGTTGCAGGGCGGTGGCCGGGCTTTCCAGTAATTGATGCAACTGGCAGAAGCCGCTGACCAGATCGGGGTCGCGATACAGCGTGGCGCCGAAGGCCGGCAGGCTGTCGGTGGGCAATTCCAGCTCGCCCAGCATGGCGAGGATCTGTGCGTTGTCCGGATAAAACGCCCGGTACAGCCAGCCGTCCTCGGTGCCTTTGTGGCCGGTGTGCAACTCGTCCGGGTTGATCAGCACCAGGGTGCCGCGCCCCGCCAGGTGCTCGGCGCCGCGATAACGGTAGCGCTGGGCGCCGTCCATGATCATGCCGATCACATAGCCGTCATGCACATGGGGCACGAAGCGATGCTCGATGTAACGCGCGGCCAGCAACTCCACGCCGGCCAGGGGCGCGGTTTGCCAGAAACGGATCGATTCGCCCTGGCCGCTGTTCATCGCGGTTCGCGCCCCAGGTCGGACAGCCACTGGGGAATGCGCCGTTCCAGGTAATAACCCGGCGTCTTCACCGAACCCTCGACAAAACCGACGTGCCCACCCTTGGCCTGCAATTCGAAGTGGGTGCTGCCGGACAGCTCACGGGCTTCCGGCAGGCTGTGGGGGAACACGAAAGGATCGTCCGCGGCCTGGATGATCAGGGTTGGTGTGCGGATTTCCCCAAGGAAATAGCGGCTGGAGGCACGCCGGTAATAGTCCTGGGCGTCGGCAAAGCCATTCAGCGGCGCGGTGACCCGGCCGTCGAAGTCCCAGAAGGTGCGCATCTTTTCCAGCGGCCCGAGCCGCTCCAGCACGGCCAGGCCCTCATGGCGCCCGTCGTGCTGGAACTGGCGCTGCTTGTCCTTGATATAGGCGAGCATCTCGCGGATGAAATGCGCCTGGTAAACCTTGGAAAAGCCCTGGCCGATGCGGTCGGCGCACTGGTCCAGGCGAAACGGCACCGATACCGCGACGGCGCCTTGCAACTGGCTGGCGCTGCCGCTTTCCCCCAGGTGCTTGAGCAATACATTGCCGCCCAGCGAGTAGCCCACCGCGAACAGCGGGGCCAGCGGGCGCTTGCTGCGCAGGTGGTCGATGGCGGCGGCCAGGTCTTCGCTGGCGCCCGAGTGGTAGCTGCGCGGCAGCAGGTTCGGCTCGCCCGAGCAGCCGCGCCAGTTCAGCGCCGCGCTGGCCCAGCCCTGGTTCGCCAGGGCCTTTTGCAGACCGGCCACGTAAGGCGAATTGGAAGAACCAGTCAGGCCGTGCAGCACCAGCACCAGGGGCGCAGTGGCGGTGTGCGGGCCGTGCCAGTCAAGATCGAGAAAGTCGCCGTCGTCGAGCCACAGGCGTTCGCGCTGGCGCTCGAGGTGAGTGGTCTTGCGCCACAGCGGGCCCCACAGGGTTTGCAGGTGCGGGTTGCCGAGGCCGAAGGCGGGAATGAAGCGATCTGACGGAGTAGGCACGGTGATTCTCGTAGCAGCGGTGCGCGTCCCTGGCAGGGCTGCGCACCTTTTCAGGCCAGTGGTTTAACCGGCGATCTCTGCCATACGTTGCCACAAGGCGTAGTACACCTGCCCGGATTTTTGCTCGCGGTGCAGGCGCCAGTTGGCCGGGAGGCCGAGGGTCGACGGCGCGGTTTCACTTTCGGTATAGACCCAGGCGTCGTCGGCCAGCCAGTCGCGTTCTTCCAGCAGGGCGCAGGCGGCCGGCAGCAGGTTCTGATGGAACGGCGGGTCGAGGAACACCAGGTCGAAACGGCTGGCCGGCTGGGTTTCCAGATAGCGCAGGGCGTCGGCGGTCTGTACCTGGCCAACGGTGCAGCGCAGGGTGCCCAGGTGCTCGCGCAGGCGCGACACGGCCAGATTGCTGGCATCCAGCGCCTGGCCCATGGCGGCGCCACGGGACAGGGCTTCGAGAAACAGCGCGCCGCTGCCGGCGAACAGGTCGAGCACCTTGGCCCCGGCGACATAAGGCGCCAGCCAGTTGAACAGGGTTTCGCGCACCCGGTCCGGAGTCGGGCGCAGGCCCGGCACATCGGGGAAGCTCAGGCGACGGCTGCGCCACTCGCCGCCGATGATGCGCAGTTGGCCCACACCGTTGTGCTGGTTGTGGACGGGTTTCTTGCTGGGACGCGATGGGCTGGCCATTAGTGCTCCGGAACCCCGAGCGGCTGCTCGGCGGGTTTGTCAGTAGGGGCCGGCAACGGCTTTTGCGGCACGGTCGGACCGGCGGTGACGACGACCATCTTGTCCGCGCTCAGGTGCTTGTTCAGTACATCCCGGACCTGCTCCACGGTCAGGCTCTGGGACTGCTGCATGAAGTCTTCAAGATAGCTCAGCGGCAGGTTGTAGAAGCCGATGGCGCCCAGTTGGCCGACGATGTCGGCGTTGCTGGCGGTGGACAGCGGGAAGCTGCCGGCCAGCTCGCGCTTGGCGTCGTCGAGTTCCTTCTGGGTCGGGCCGGTCTTGAGGTAGTCGGCGAGCACGTCCTGTACCAGCTTGAGGGTGCCCTCGCTCATTTCGGCGCGGGTCTGCAGGTTGATCATGAACGGGCCACGGGCCTGCATCGGGCTGAAGCCGGAATAGACGCCGTAGGTCAGGCCGCGCTTCTCGCGCACTTCGCTCATCAGCCGGGTGCCAAAACCACCGCCGCCAAGGATCTGGTTGCCCAGGGACAGCGCGGCGTAATCCGGGTCGTCACGATCGATGCCCAGTTGCGCCAGCAGCAGGCTGGTCTGGCTGGACGGGTATTCGATATGGCCGATGCTGGCCTGTGGTTCGGTCGGTTGCGGGATTTTCGCCAGCGCCGGGCCTTTGGGCAGGGCAGAGGAGATCTGTGCGGCAATCGCCTCGGCGTCGCTGCGCGACAGGTCGCCCACCAGGGCGATCACCACGTTGCCGGCGGCATAGGCCTTGGCGTGGAACGCCCGCAGCTGGGCCAGGCTGATCGGCGGCACGCTCTGCGCGGTGCCGTCGCTGGAATGGGCATACGGATGGCTGCCGTACAGGCGGTTCATCAGTTCCAGGCTCGCCAGCTTGCCGGGGTTCTGCTTCTGGTATTCGAAGCCGGCGAGCATCTGGTTCTTGATGCGCGCCAGGGAGTCGGCCGGGAAGGTCGGCTTGCCGACGACATCGGCGAACAGTTGCAAAGCCGGCGCGCGCTTGTCCGGCGCGCTCAGGCTACGCAGGGAAGCGATGGCCATGTCCTTGTAGGCACCGTTGCCGAAATCGGCGCCCAGGCCTTCGAAACCTTCGGCGATCGCGCCGACATCCTTGCCGGCCACGCCTTCGTTGAGCATGGCGTTGGTCAGCATCGCCAGGCCTGGTGCGTCGCCATCCTGGCTGCTGCCGGCGGCGAAGGTCAGGCGCATGTCGAACATCGGCAGCTCATGGGCTTCGACGAACAGCACCTTGGCGCCTTCGGCGGTGCTCCAGGTCTTGATGTCGAGGCTGCGGTGGCTTGGGGCCTTGCCGTCGAGCTCGGCCAGGGATTGCAGCTTCTGGCTGCTCTTGGCCTTGTCCAGCGCCTGGCTAGCGTTGGATTCGTTCGCCCGCAGCAGATAAAGGCCGGCGGCGGCGATCAGGGCCACGAGTGCCAGGCCGAGCAGGACCGGGCTGGCGCTTTTGCGCTTACTCATGAGCGGACTCCTCAGGCAATACGTGGGCAACGCTCAGGCGTTCGCGAGTGAAATAGGTACGAGCGGCCTTCTGGATGTCTTCAGGGGTCACGCTTTGCAGTTCGGCGAGTTCGGTGTCCATGAGCTTCCAGGACAGGCCGACGGTTTCCAACTGGCCGATGGCGGTGGCCTGGCTGGTGATGGAGTCACGCTCGTAGACCAGGCCGGCGATCACCTGGGCGCGCACGCGCTCCAATTCTTCGGCGGTCGGCGGGGTGGTTTTCAGCTCTTCGAGCAAACGCCACAACCCGGCTTCGGCCTGGGCGATGGTTTTTTTCTTCTGGCTGTTGGGCATGGCCGAAAGCAGGAACAGGCTGTCGCCGCGGGTGTAGGCGTCGAAGCTCGACGAACCGCCGGACACCAGTTCTTCGCCGCGCTCCAGGCGGGTCGGGATGCGGGCGCTGTAGCCGCCGTCGAGCAGCGCGGCGATCAGGCGCAGGGCATGCACCGAATGCTTGTCTTCGGCGGTGGCGATGCTCGGCACGTTGAAGGCCAGCATCACGCTCGGCAGCTGGGTCTTCACCCGCAGGGTGATCTGCCGCTCGCCGGGCTCGGCCAGCTCCAGGGGAATCTTCGCCGCGGGCACGGCACGCTTGGGAATGGTGCCGAAATAGCGTTGGGCCAGGGTTTTGACTTCGTCCGGGGTCACGTCGCCGACCACCACCAGGGTGGCGTTGTTCGGCACATACCAGGACTCGTACCAGTGGCGCAGCTCCTCGACCTTCATCCGGTTGAGGTCGGCCATCCAGCCGATGGTCGGCGTGTGGTAGCCGCTGGCCGGGTAGGCCATCGCCTTGAAGCGTTCGAAGGCCTTGGACATCGGCTTGTCGTCGGTGCGCAGGCGGCGTTCTTCCTTGATCACTTCGATTTCGCGGCTGAACTCGTCCGGCGGCAGGCGCAGGCTGGCCATGCGATCGGCTTCCAGCTCGAAGGCCACGCCCAGGCGGTCACGGGCCAGCACCTGGTAATAGGCGGTGAAGTCGTCGCTGGTGAAGGCGTTCTCTTCGGCGCCCAGGTCGCGCAGGATCAGCGAGGCTTCGCCGGGGCCGACCTTTTCGCTGCCCTTGAACATCATGTGTTCCAGGGCATGGGACAAACCGGTCTGGCCCGGGGTTTCGTAGCTGGAGCCGACTTTGTACCAGACCTGGGAGACCACGACCGGAGCCCGATGGTCTTCCCGGACCACGACCTTGAGGCCGTTGTCGAGGGTGAATTCGTGGGTGGGTTGTGGATCGGCAGCCAAGGCTGAAAGGGGCAGACAAACCGTACTGAGCAGCAGGCCTGCGGCGCGGCGGGCTAGAGCATTCATTCGTTTTTTAAACCTGTTGGACTGCCCGCTTGGTCTTAGCCTACGGGCGAGAGGTTGGGGCGTGTCATCAATCATTACCAGTACCGCGCCGGAGCCTGCCAGTGCGCAGGGCAAGGCGCGAGGAGTGTGGTTTGGTCATTCCAAATAAACTCCGAGCAACGCAGCCCTGCGCACTGGCAGGCCCGGCCCTCCGGGTGGCGCCTGAAAACGGGCCATGCTGCGTTGCAGTCCTTGGAAAGGAAAACACATTTCCGGCGGACTGCGCCTTGCCTGGCCCGTTTTCAGGCGGCCACGCGGTACTGGTAATGATTGATGACACGCCCTAGGATACTGATCCGTTTTACTGGCGGCCACGCCTATCAGGCTCGCATGGATCAACGTGTGCTTGAGCAGGTTGTATGGGTTCCCGGCAAGAAGCGCTGTTTTATCGACTAGACTTCGACTTTTCGCCGATTTTGCCGTTTCAGTCCTTTAGTAAAATCGATCCTTGAGATGCCATTGGGCACCTCGACAAAATGTTGCGCGTGAACAAGCCGGCGGAAACGCAGTCTGTTCTGCATCGAATATTTATTTGCCGGTGCGCCTTGATGGCGCGTCGCTACCTTGAGATAGCCGTCCTCCATGTTTGGTTCCAACGACGACAAGAAGACCCCAGCCGCGGCTGGCGAAAAGAAAGGCCTGTTCGGATGGCTGCGCAAAAAGCCGCAGGAAACCGTCGTCGAACAGCCACAAGTCCCTGTCGAGCCTGCCCCGGCTCCCGCTCCCGTTATAGATCAAGCCCCGGTTGCCGAAGTCATCGCTCCTGTGGTGTTGCCGATCGCCGAGCCGATCCTGCAGCCTGAACAGCCCGCGCCAGCGGTCGAACATGCTCCCGCGCCGGAACTGCCGCTGACCCCCGAGCACAAGCCCTGGCTGACCCTGCCGGTGGCGGAAGAGCCGGTGGCGCTGGTGGAGGACGAGCAGGCGCCGCACATCACCCCGCCGATCCCGGCCGCGACCGATGTGCAGCAAGCCGCCGAGCTGTTGGCGGCCGAGTTGGCACACAGCGAGCCAGCTGCGGCCCAGGCGCCGATCGAAGAGGAGGATCTGCCACAACCGGTGATCGCGGCCTTCGTGCAGCCCGAGCCTGTCCGAGCACCGGAGCCTGCTCCGGTTGTCGTTGCTCCAGTTGCTCCAGTCGCGGCGGTCGAAGCGCCCGCTGCCGCCGAGCCGCCCCGTGCCGAAGACAACAAGGTCGGCTTCTTCGCCCGCCTCAAGCAGGGCCTGTCCAAGACCAGCGCCAGCATCGGCGAAGGCATGGCCAGCCTGTTCCTGGGCAAGAAGACCATCGACGACGAGCTGCTGGAAGATATCGAGACCCGCCTGCTGACCGCCGATGTGGGCGTGGAAGCCACTGCGGTGATCATCCGGAACCTGACCCAGAAGGTCGCGCGCAAACAGCTGACCGACGTCGATGCGCTGTACAAGTCGCTGCAGGCCGAGCTGGCGAGCATGCTCAAGCCGGTGGAACAACCGCTGCGGATCGCTTCGCAAACCAAGCCGTTCGTGATTCTGGTGGTGGGCGTCAACGGCGCCGGCAAGACCACCACCATCGGCAAGCTGGCCAAGAAGCTGCAGCTCGAAGGCAAGAAGGTCATGCTCGCCGCGGGCGACACCTTCCGCGCCGCGGCCGTGGAGCAGCTGCAGGTCTGGGGCGAGCGCAACAAGATCCCGGTCATCGCCCAGCACACCGGCGCCGACTCGGCTTCGGTGATCTTCGACGCCGTGCAGGCCGCCAAGGCCCGTGGCATCGATGTGCTGATCGCCGACACCGCCGGTCGCCTGCATACCAAAGACAACCTGATGGAAGAGCTGAAGAAGGTTCGCCGGGTGATCGGCAAGCTCGACGCCGACGCGCCGCACGAAGTGCTGCTGGTGCTCGACGCCGGTACCGGCCAGAACGCCATCAACCAGGCCAAGCAGTTCAACCAGACGGTCGAGCTGACCGGCCTGGCCCTGACCAAACTCGATGGCACCGCCAAGGGCGGGGTGATCTTCGCCCTGGCCAAGCAGTTCGGCCTGCCGATCCGCTACATCGGCGTCGGTGAGGGCATCGACGACCTGCGTACCTTTGAAGCCGAACCCTTTGTCCAGGCACTGTTTGCCGAGCGGGAGCGTTCATGATTCGTTTCGAACAGGTCGGTAAGCGTTATCCGAACGGTCATGTCGGCCTGCACGAGTTGAGTTTCCGGGTTCGTCGCGGCGAGTTTCTGTTCGTCACCGGTCATTCTGGCGCCGGCAAGTCCACGCTGCTGCGCTTGCTGCTGGCCATGGAGCGTCCAACCAGCGGCAAGCTGCTGTTGGCCGGTCAGGACCTGAGCACCATCAGCAATGCGCAGATTCCGTTCCTGCGGCGGCAGATCGGCGTGGTGTTCCAGAACCACCAATTGCTGTTCGATCGCACCGTTTTCAACAACGTCGCCTTGCCGCTGCAGATCCTCGGCCTGTCCAAGGCCGAAATCGCCAAGCGCGTGGACTCGGCCCTGGAGCGCGTGGCGCTCTCGGACAAGACCGATCTCTACCCCGGCGACCTGTCCACCGGTCAGCAGCAGCGCGTCGGCATTGCCCGCGCCATCGTGCACCGCCCGGCCTTGCTGCTGGCGGACGAACCCACAGGTAACCTCGACCCGCGTCTGGCGGCGGAAATCATGGGCGTATTCGAAGATATCAACCGTCTGGGCACCAGCGTGCTGATCGCCAGTCACGACCTGGCGCTGATCGCGCGCATGCGTCATCGCATGCTGACCCTGCAACGCGGCCGATTGATCGGCGACGGGGAGGCTGGCGTATGAGTGCGACCCGCAGCCCCAAAGTGGCCGAACGCGTGGCTCCGAAAGCTCCGGATCAACCGCCGCAGAAGAAAAAGCGCGACGAAGACGACGGTCCGGATTTCAGCACCCTGCTGCATGCCTGGATCGAAAGCCATCGCGCCAGCCTGCTCGACAGCCTGCGTCGCCTGGGCAAACAGCCGATCGGCAGCTTCTTCACCTGCCTGGTGATGGCCGTGGCCCTGAGCCTGCCGATGGGCTTGTCGTTGTTGCTCAACAACGTCGAACGCCTGGGCGGCTCCTGGCAGCGCGCGGCGCAGATTTCCCTGTACCTGGAGCTCGACGCCAGCGCCACCGAGGGCGAAAGCCTGAGTGAGCAGATCAAGGCCATGCCGGGCGTGGCGGATGCCGAGTTCATCAGCAAGGACAAGGCCCTGGACGAGTTCCAGCAGCAGTCCGGGCTGGGCGAGGCGCTCAAGGAGTTGCCGCAGAACCCGCTACCGGGCGTGGTCCTGGTCACGCCGAACGAAGTGGACAAGGCGACCCTGGAAGCCTTGCGTCAGCGCCTGGCGGAAATGCCCAAGGTGCAGCAGGCGCAACTGGACCTGGTGTGGGTCGAGCGGCTGGCGGCGATCCTCAAGCTGGGCGACCGGTTTGTCTTCGGCCTGACGGTGTTGCTGGTTTCTGCATTACTTTTGGTGATAGGCAATACCATTCGTCTTCATATTGAAAACCGCCGCACCGAGATAGAAGTGATTAAACTCGTCGGCGGCACGGACAGTTATGTGCGGCGTCCCTTCCTTTATATGGGCGCCTTGTATGGCTTCGGTGCGGGGATTCTGTCCTGGGGTGTTCTGGCGTTCGGCCTCAACTGGCTGAACGACGCGGTAGTGGGGTTGGCCGGCTTGTACGGCAGTGATTTCGCCCTGGCTGGCGTACCGGTCGCCGATGGTCTATCACTCTTGCTTGGCGCGGTGTTGTTGGGGTATATCGGTGCGTGGATTGCGGTGGCCCGTCACTTGCGGGAGCTGGCGCCGAAATAGTGTCTTTTTGCTTGTATTGACCTTTTAGAATTTTTGGGAACTTGTTTTGCGGTTCCCGGTCAATTTTCAGCAGTGCTGAATAAGCACGAGTTATGTGAGTCGGAGGTTTTTTCGTATGACCACTTCTTTGCAACCTGCTTATGCCTTGGTCCCGGGTGCGAACCTGGAGGCCTATGTGCACACGGTGAACAGCATTCCATTGCTGACGCCCGAGCAGGAGCGTGAACTGGCCGAGAGTCTCTACTATGAGCAGGATCTTGAGGCGGCTCGGCAGATGGTGCTCGCCCACCTGCGTTTTGTCGTACATATCGCCCGTAGCTACTCCGGCTACGGTCTGGCCCAGGCCGACCTGATTCAGGAAGGCAACGTCGGCCTGATGAAGGCTGTAAAACGCTTCAACCCGGAAATGGGTGTGCGTCTGGTTTCGTTCGCCGTGCACTGGATCAAGGCGGAAATCCACGAGTTCATCCTGCGCAACTGGCGCATCGTGAAAGTCGCGACCACCAAGGCCCAGCGCAAGCTGTTCTTCAACCTGCGCAGCCAGAAGAAGCGCCTGGCCTGGTTGAACAACGAAGAAGTCCACCGTGTGGCGGAAAGCCTCGGTGTGGAGCCGCGCGAAGTGCGCGAGATGGAAAGCCGCCTGACCGGCCATGACATGGCCTTCGACCCAGCCGCCGAAGCGGATGACGACAGCGCCTTCCAATCGCCGGCCAACTACCTGGAAGACCACCGGTACGATCCGGCCCGTCAGCTGGAAGACGCCGACTGGACCGACAACTCCACCAGCAACCTGCACGAAGCGCTGGAAGTGCTGGACGACCGCAGCCGCGACATCCTCTACCAGCGCTGGCTGGCGGAAGAGAAAGCCACGCTGCATGACCTGGCGCAGAAGTACAACGTCTCGGCCGAGCGTATCCGTCAGCTCGAGAAGAGCGCGATGAACAAGCTCAAGCTGTCGATTGCCGCGTAATACGCCACGCAATAAAAAAACGCCCCGATCCGATCGGGGCGTTTTTGTTTGTGGCGTTGGCGCTGTGCTGTCTGTGGGGGCGCTATCGCGAGCAAGCTTCGCGCCTGCAGAAGAATGCGCGGGCCTGTAGCGCGATCAGAACTTGAACGTCACTGCGCCCACAGCGCCTTGCGCGAATCGTTCAGGCCCAGCAAATAGCTGTCGCCGCCCAGCTGGCTCATTTGCCGGCGGATCCAGCCGGCCCGTTGCGCCACGTAGCTGCTCGGATGGCTGGCGCTCCATACCCGAGGGTTGGGCAGGACCGCAGCCAGCAGGCTGGCCTGTTGCCGCGACAGCGAGCCCGCGCTGACGCCGAAGTGATGCCGCGCCGCAGCCTCGGCGCCAAATACGCCTTCGTCCCACTCGACGCTGTTGAGGTAGACCTCGAGAATCCGTTGCTTGGGCCAGAAGATCTCGATCAGCCCGGTGAACCAAGCCTCCAGCCCTTTACGCAGCCAGCTGCGTCCGGACCACAGGAACAGGTTCTTCGCCACCTGCTGGCTCAGGGTGCTGGCGCCACGAATCGAACCGCCGCGCTCGTTGTGGGCGAAGGCGGCCTGGATCGCGCCGAAGTCGAACCCCCAGTGTTCAGGGAACTTCTGGTCTTCGCCGGCGATTACCGCCACCTTCAGGTCGTCGGAGATCTCCTCCCAGGGTTTCCAGCTGCGTTGCAGGTCGATGGGCTCGCCGTCGACCCAGGATTCGACCTTGCGTTCGACCATCAAGGCCGTGCCCGGAGGCGGCACGACGCGGAACAGCAGCACCAGCAAAACGCTGCCGACGGCGAACCAGAGCAGGGCTTTAGAGAAACGACGGAAAAATAAACGCAGCATAGAGATGGCTTGGCCGAACCCGTTGAGCGCGCCATTATACAGACCCGATCGACGATTCTGACTGGAGTTCCTCATGCTGCGTGGCTTCCTGATGCTGGCCGCCTTTTTCGGCTTTACCGGCGTTGCCCTGGGCGCATTCGCTGCCCATGGCTTGAAAAATCGCCTGAGCGCGGAATACCTGGCGATTTTCCATACCGGCGTCACCTACCAGCTGGTGCACACCCTGGCGCTGCTGGGCGTGGCGCTGCTGGCCACGCAGATCCCCGGCCGCCTGGTGACCTGGGCCGGCGCTTCGTTCGCCATCGGCATCCTGCTGTTTTCCGGCAGCCTCTACCTGCTGACCCTGACCGGTTTCGGCAAGCTCGGCATCGTCACTCCATTCGGTGGGCTGGCGTTCCTGGTGGGTTGGTTTCTGCTCGGCCTTGCCGCCTGGCGCTTGCAGCTGACCGCTTGACGCTTGTAGCTGACCTTTAGGTCATGATCGGGCTAGAATGCTGACCCCTAAAAATGATGGCGGCATTCGGCATGCGCATTCAGTTGAACGGCGAATCCTTTGAACTGCCCGACGGCGAAACCGTTGCGGCCCTGCTGACCCGTCTGGACCTGACCGGACGCCGGATCGCGGTCGAACTCAACCTGGATATCGTCCCGCGCAGCCAGCACGCCGAGACCACCCTCAACGAGGGCGATCAGGTCGAAGTAGTCCACGCCATCGGCGGCGGCTAGCCACCCGGGCCAGGGCTGGCCCCACCCACGCATTCTGCAAGAACCTCACCCCAACAGAGGATTTCCGATGAGCAACGTTCGCAGCGACAAGCCTTTCGTCCTGGCCGGTCGTACTTACCAGTCGCGTTTGCTGGTAGGCACCGGCAAGTACCGTGACATGGAAGAAACCCGCCTGGCCATCGAAGCCTCGGGTGCCGAGATCGTCACCGTCGCCGTGCGCCGGACCAATATCGGGCAGAACCCGGGCGAACCGAACCTGCTGGATATCCTGCCGCCGGACCGCTACACCATCCTGCCGAACACCGCCGGTTGCTATGACGCGGTCGAGGCCGTGCGTACCTGTCGCCTGGCCCGTGAGCTGCTCGACGGCCACAACCTGGTGAAGCTGGAAGTGCTGGCCGACCAGAAAACCCTGTTCCCCAACGTGCTGGAAACCCTCAAGGCCGCCGAAGTGCTGGTCAAGGAAGGTTTCGACGTGATGGTGTACACCAGCGATGACCCGATCATCGCCCGCCAGCTGGCGGAAATGGGCTGCATCGCGGTCATGCCGCTGGCCGGCCTGATCGGTACTGGCCTGGGGATCTGCAACCCGTACAACCTGCAGATCATCCTCGAAGAAGCCAAGGTCCCGGTGCTGGTGGATGCCGGTGTCGGTACTGCTTCCGACGCCACTATCGCCATGGAGCTGGGCTGCGAAGCGGTGCTGATGAACTCGGCCATCGCCCATGCGCAACAACCGGTGCTGATGGCCGAAGCCATGAAGCACGCCATTGTGGCAGGCCGCCTGGCGTACCTCGCCGGCCGCATGCCGAAGAAACTCTATGCCAGCGCCTCCTCGCCGCTGGATGGTCTGATCAAGTAAGAGCCATTGATGACTGAATCAAACGACACGCCAATCCAGCCGGAAGCCGGCGACGAGCGCCAACACCGCCGCATCAAGAGTTTCGTGATGCGCGCCGGGCGCATGACCGAAGGCCAGCAGCGCGGCCTGGAGCAGGGCGCGCCGCTGTATGTGCTGCCGCTGGCCGACGCGCCGGTGGATTTCGATCAGGTGTTTGGCCGCTCGGCGCCGCGTTCCCTGGAAATCGGCTTCGGCATGGGCCACTCGCTGCTGGAAATGGCCGCGGCCGCGCCGGAGCAGGATTTCATTGGTGTGGAAGTGCACCGTCCGGGTGTCGGCGCGTTGCTCAACGGCGTGCTGACCCAGGGCCTGACCAACCTGCGGGTCTACGATTGCGATGCGATCGAAGTGCTCAACCGCTGCATCGCCGATAACAGCCTGGATCGCCTGATGCTGTTTTTCCCCGATCCGTGGCACAAGAGCCGTCACCACAAGCGTCGTATCGTCCAGGCGTCCTTCGCCGAGCTGGTGCGCAGCAAGCTGAAGGTCGGCGGCATCCTGCATATGGCCACCGACTGGGAGCCTTATGCCGAGTACATGCTGGAAGTGATGAATGTCGCGCCGGGTTACCGCAACCTGGCCGAAGACGGCAAGTGCGTGCCGCGCCCGGCCGAGCGCCCGATCACCAAGTTCGAGCGCCGCGGCGAGCGCCTGGGCCATGGTGTGTGGGATCTGAAGTTCGAAAAGCTGGCGTGAGCCCAGCCTTGTAGGGGCCGGCTGACCGGCGATGGGCTTCTTGCGGGCCAATCGCTGGCAAGCCAGCTCCTACAGGATTGCGATGAAATTCGCCGGAACCTGATCGGTCAGCCAGACCCCGTTCTCCGCCTGATAGAACTTGAAGCCCTGCGCCTGCATGTCCTGTGCGGCGATCTTGAGTATCACCACCTTCCCGTAACGCTGCCCCACCGCTTCGGCGGTCGCCAGGTCCTGTGACAGGTGCACGTGATGGCGTGCGCCTGGGATCAGGCCTTTCTCGTTGATCGAGTCCATGAACCGCGTGGCGGTGCCGTGGTAAAGCACGGCCGGTGGCTGCTGCTCGGCCAGTTGCAAGCTCACGGTCTTGCTGGAATGGCCTTGCACGGCGCGAATGCGCTGGCCGTCCTCGGACAGGGCGAAGCGTTTCTTGTCGTTGCTGGCGACCACCTCGGCGATCAGTTCGGGCGTCAGCTGGCGTCCTTCCCTGGCGGCACCCTCGATCAAGGCATCGATCCTGGCCCAGCCTTCGCTGTCCAGTTGCAGGCCAATCGCCTGCGGCTCATGGCGCAGCACGTAGCTGAGGAACTTGCTGACTTCTTCGGTGGCTTTCCTGCTCATATTCATCCTTGTGCACAAGTCATGTAGTCGCTGCCGCAGGCTGCGATCGGTTGCGAAGCGACCGCCAAGCCTGTCGATGCGATACGTCAGGTGTAACGCAGTGTCTGGGTTTATGGCTGCTGCGCAGCCAATCGCAGCCTGCGGCAGCGACTACAGGTCAGCGACGGTCGGCGACGACGCCGATCAGCACCAGCACCACCAGCAGCACCGGCGCCAGGCTGTAGTTGTTGAACTGGCTCAGTCCGCGGACGATCCACGGCGTGGCGTAGATCAGCGCCGCGCCGCTGCCGATCATGCACAGCAGCGCCATCATCGGTACGCGCAGGGCGCCGGCGAGGCCGCCCAGGCGCGCTTCGACCCAGCCTTTGATGTCGGCGCCGAACAGCACCAACAGGCAGCCGACCAGGGCCAGGGAGATTTCTGAAAGGTTGCTGCGACTCCAGCGGGACACGGTAGCGAGCAGGTCGAGTATCAAATCCATTCGTTTTCCCTTAGGGCTGAAATCAGCTCAGAAATTTCTGCAGCAAGTCATTGAGGAAGAGTTGGCCGCGCGGGGTGGCCGCCAGGCGTGACGGTTCGACCTGCAACAGGCCGCTTTGTTCGGCGTCGCGGCGACCTTCGGCGAGGCTTTCCAGGGGCAGCCCGGTGCGCTCCGGGTACAGCCGGGCCTCGACGCCTTCGGTCAGGCGCAGGGCGTTCATCAAGAACTCGAACGGCAGCTCTTCGTTGCTCAGGTCCTTTTCGCCGGCCTTGAAGTTTTTCGCCGGGTTGAGGTAGTCCTTGGGCAGGCGGGTCTTCCAGGTGCGCACGATGCGCCCGTCCGGATGGCTGAGCTTGCCGTGGGCGCCGGCGCCGATGCCGATGAAGTCGCCGAAGCTCCAGTAATTGAGGTTGTGTCGGGCCGCCCGGCCGGGCTGGGCATAGGCCGAGACTTCGTACTGGGCGTAGCCGTGCTCGGCCAGCAGCGCCTGGCCGGCTTCCTGGATGTCCCACAGGGTGTCGTCTTCCGGCAGCGTCGGCGGCTGGTTCCAGAACACCGTATTGGGCTCCAGGGTCAGCTGGTACCAGGACAGGTGGGTCGGCTTCATGGCGATGGCCTGGCGCAGGTCGCCCAGGGCGTCGTCCAGGGACTGGTCGGGCAGGCCGTGCATCAGGTCCAGGTTGAAGTTGTCGAACCCGGCCTGGCGCGCCATGCCGGCGGCGCGGACCGCTTCGTCGCCGTTGTGGATGCGGCCCAGGGCCTTGAGCTTGTCTTCCTGGAAGCTCTGGATGCCGATCGACAGGCGATTGATGCCCAGGGCGCGATAAGCGGTGAACTTCTCCTGTTCGAAGGTCCCGGGGTTGGCTTCCAGGGTGATCTCGATGTCGTGGGCGAACGGGATGCGTTGCTCCACGCCCTTGAGCAGCCGGCCCAGGGCCTGGGCGCTGAACAGGCTCGGCGTGCCGCCGCCGAAGAAGATCGAACTCAGCTCGCGGCCGTAGACGGCGGGCAGGTCCTGGTCGAGGTCGGCCAGCAGGGCGTCGACGTACTCTTCTTCCGGCAGCACCGGGCTGGCGGCGTGGGAGTTGAAGTCGCAGTAAGGGCATTTGCGTACACACCACGGGATGTGGATGTACAGCGCCAGGGGCGGCAGCTGGGGCAGGACCGCCCGGGGCGTTTGCGCACCGCCGAGAATCAGCGGTTGCGCGGACGAATCAATGGTCATTGCAGGCTCAAGCGTTGCCGCAGAAGGGCCATGGCGCGGGCGCGATGGCTGAGTTGGTTCTTTTGGATCGGGTCCAGTTCGGCGCTGGAGCAGTTGCGCTCCGGTACCCAGAACAGTGGGTCGTAGCCGAAACCGTGCTCACCGCTGGCCGCCGTGAGGATGCGTCCGTGCCACAGGCCTTCGCAGAGGATCGGCAGCGGATCCTCGGCATGCCGCACCAGCGCCAGCACGCAGACGAACTGCGCGCCGCGCTCGGCCTCGGGGACGTCCTTCAGGGCGTCCAGCAGCTTGGCGTTGTTCGCCGCGTCGCCCTGGCCGTCGGCGTAACGCGCCGAGTAGATGCCCGGCGCGCCGCCGAGGAAGTCCACCGCCAGGCCCGAATCGTCCGCCAGCGCCGGTAGGCCGGAAATCCGCGAAGCGTTGCGGGCCTTGAGGATGGCGTTCTCGACGAACGACAGGCCGGTTTCTTCCGGCTCGACGCTGCTGAACTCGCCGATCGAGCGCAGGTGCACCGAGTCGCCGAGCATGGCCTGGAGTTCCTTGAGTTTGCCGGCGTTATGGCTGGCCAGTACGAGTTGGGTAAAAGTCATCATTCGCCGGGGAAAAGCTCTTGGTTGAAATTGATGGTGTTGATCGCGTCACCGGTCTGCACCTTGATTTCGAAGGTGCGGGTTTCCTGCTGTTCCACCGGGTACTGGGCGATGTAGTAGATCGCGCCCTGTTCGGTGACCTGCTTGAATTTCAGCGGCACCGATTGGCTGGTCAGGTCCTTGACGGTCCCGGTGACCTGGGCGACCAGCGGTTTGCCGGCCTTGAGCACGGAAACGTTGATCACGCCCTGGTTCTTGCTGCGCACCAGCTCCGCGGCCTTGGCGATATCCGGCTGCAGGAAGGTGGAGTTGAAGGTGTTGTAGTGCACGGTCACGTCACCGAACACTTCCTGGCGCTCGCCCTTGATGGGCTCGGCGGCCATCGCCGACGCGCTCAGGCACGCTGCCAATAGAAAAGTAACCAAGCGACCCATGATCGTTCTCCTTGCTTTGAACCTGGTTTATACCGCGATCTGGTGATCCTGCAGGCCGGGGCTGCTGACGCGGTAGATGCCGATCTCACCTAACAGATTAGGCCATAGCTTACTGGCCCACCCGTGGCGGTGCTGTTGATCCACCGCAAGGCGATCGATGACCTTGGCTTCACGTTCGCGGCAAAGCTCTTCGAAGTCCTCGAAGGTGCAGAAGTGGATGTTCGGCGTGTTGTACCAGGTGTATGGCAGGAATTCGGAGACCGGCATCCGCCCCTTGCTGGCCAGGTACCAGCGGCAGCGCCAGTGGCCGAAGTTGGGGAAGGTGATGATGCACTGGCGGCCAACCCGCAGCATTTCGTCGAGGATCCGGTCCGGGTAGTGCACGGCCTGCAGGGCCTGGGTCATGACCACGATGTCGAAGCTGTTGCTGGCGAAGTTGCCCAGGCCCTTGTCCAGGTCCTGCTCGATAACGTTGATGCCCTTGGCCACGCACTCGGCGATGTTGTCCGGGTCATTTTCCAGGCCATAGCCGGTGACTTGCTTGTGATCGCGCAGCCAGGTCAGCAGCTCGCCGTCGCCGCAACCGAGGTCGAGCACGCGGCTGCCGGCGGGGATCCATTCCTGGATGATTTCCAGATCAGCTCTCATGGCTTGTTCACACCGTAATTCGGTTCATGTAATTACCGAACGCCTGCAGGTAGCGCGGGATCGGAATCAGGAAGGCGTCGTGGCCCTGTGGCGCATCGATTTCCAGGTAGCTGACGTCCTTGCGTGCGGCCATCAGGGCGTCCACCAGTTCCCGCGAGCGGGCCGGGGAGAAGCGCCAGTCGGTGGTGAAGGACATCACGCAGAACTTGGCCTTGGCGCCTTCGAAGGTTTTCGCCAGGTTATCGTCGAAGTTCGCCGCCGGATCGAAGTAATCCAGGGCCTTGGTCATCAGCAGGTAGGTGTTGGCGTCGAACCGCCCGGAGAACTCCTCGCCCTGATAACGCAGGTAGCTTTCGACCTGGAACTCGACGCTGTGGAAGTCGTAGTTGAGCTTTTCGCTCTTCAGGCCACGGCCGAATTTCTCGCCCATGGAGTCGTCGGACAGGTAGGTGATGTGCCCGACCATCCGCGCCAGCATCAGCCCGCGCTTGGGGATCACGCCCTGTTCCTGGAACGAGCCGCCGTGGAATTCGGGGTCAGTGAGGATGGCCTGGCGCGCCACTTCGTTGAAGGCGATGTTCTGCGCCGACAGCTTGGGCGCCGAGGCGATGGCCAGGCAATGGCGCACCCGGTCCGGGTAGGTGATGGTCCATTGCAGGGCCTGCATGCCGCCCAGGCTGCCGCCGATCACGGCGGCCCACTGGTGGATGCCGATCCGGTCGGCCAGGCGTGCCTGGCTGTGCACCCAGTCTTCCACGGTCAGCACCGGGAAATCGGCGCCGAACGGCTTGCCGGTGTCCGGGTTGATGCTGCTCGGGCCGGTGGAGCCGTTGCAGCCGCCGAGGTTGTTCAGGCTGACGACGAAGAACTTGTTGGTGTCGATCGGCTTGCCCGGGCCGATGCAGCTGTCCCACCAGCCCGGCTTGCGGTCGTCGGGGCTGTGGTAGCCGGCGGCGTGATGGTGGCCGGACAGGGCATGACAGATCAGCACGGCATTGCTCGCCGTAGCGTTCAGCTGGCCGTAAGTCTCAAAGATCAGATCATAGGCTGGCAGGGAGCGACCGCAGGCCAGGGCCAGGGGCTCGCTGAAATGCGCCACTTGCGGCGTCACCAGACCAACGGAATCGGCGGGAAAGGCAGTTGGCATCGACCCTGCTCTCGTTTAAATGAGGCGTAAGTCTAAAGACCGCTGCCCCCAGCGGCAAGCAAAGGCCGGGGCTGATTCTCCCGCGACTTGTGACGAACCTTGTAGCCGCTGCCGCAGGCTGCGATCGGCTCTGCAGGAGACGTGCTCTTGAGGGCCTCGAAGGGCCTTCGGCCCTTATCGCAGCCTACGGCAGCGGCTACAGAGAGAGATCAGGACGGACGCTGTAATCCGGGCAGATCCGGCAGCTTCTTCGGTGCGTTGATCCGCACCCGTTTCTGCCGGTTCAGCTCGCCGCTGATCAGGCTGACCTGGCTCTTGGACACGCCGAACGCCTTGGCCAGGAACGCCATCAGGTAGGCGTTGGCCTTGCCTTCCACCGGCGGCGCGGTGAGGCGGATCTTCAGGCGCTCGCCATGCAGCCCGGCGAAGTCATCGCTACGGGCCGCAGGTTGCAGGTGACACTCCAGGATCAGGTCGTCGCCGTCCCAGCGAAAGTAGCTCATCACAGGGGCCGGGTCAGATCAGCAGGCGCAGGATTTCCGGCATCATGGTCATCGCTGCCAGGTTGTTGATCACCAGCATGTCGATCAGCTTGAGCACCATGAACGCCAGGATCGGCGAGATATCCAGGCCGCCCATGCTTGGCAGGATACGGCGGAACGGCGCCAGGGCCGGCTCGCAGATCTGGTTGACCAGTTCGGCGCCCGGGTTATGGCTGCCCGGGGCGACCCAGGAAAGGATCACGCTGATGATCAGGGCGAAGAAGAAAATCTTCATGAACAGCGCAGTCACGCCAATGATCGACCAGATCAGCAGCTGCACCGGGTTGCCGGTGGTGCCGTAGGTCAGCAGCAGGGTCAGGGCCATCAGCAGCAGTTGCACGACGATCGCCAGGATCAGCGACGACATGTCCAGGCCGAACAGGCTCGGGATGACCCGGCGCATCGGCTTGAGCAGCGGCTGGGTGGCGCGCACGGCGAACTGGCACAGCGGGTTGTAGAAGTCGGCGCGTACCAGTTGCAGCACGAAGCGCAGCAGCACGATCAGCAGGTACAGGCTGCCCAGGGTTTGCAGCACGTACACCGCCGCAGTGTTCAATCCAATCATCATTGGCTCCTTATTGGCCCAGTTGTTCGGCCATCTCGGCCGAGCGGTGCGCGGCGGCACCCAATGCTTTTTCCACCAGGGCTTCGAAGCCGCTGGCCTGGAACGACTTGATCGCCGCTTCCGTGGTACCGGCCGGCGAGGTCACGCGGCGGCGCAGTTCGGCCGCGTCGACGTCGCTGGACACCGCCATGTGCGCCGCGCCCAGCGCGGTCTGCAGGGTCAGTTGCCGGGCGGTTTCCCGTGGCAGGCCGAGCTTCTCGCCGGCGGCGGTCATGGCTTCGATCAGCAGGAAGAAATACGCCGGGCCGCTGCCGGACACCGCGGTCACCGCGTCCAGTTGCTGCTCCTGCTCCAGCCACAGGACGATGCCCACGGCCGACAGCAGTTCTTGCGCCTGCTGGCGTTGCTCCGCGCTCACCGCGGCGGTGGCGTACAGGCCGCTGGCGCCCTGGCGCAGCAGGGCCGGGGTGTTGGGCATGCAACGCACGATCGGTTGCTCGCCGAGCCATTTGTTCATGCTGGCGCAGGTGATGCCGGCGGCGATGGAGACGATCAGCTGGTGCGGCTTCAGGCTGGGGCGCAGGGCTTCGCACACGGCCTTCATGGCCTGTGGCTTGACCGCCAGCACCACTACGTCGACGCCGTCGATGGCCTCGGCGTTGTCGGCGAACAGTTCAATGCCGTGCTCGGCCTGGACCTTGGCGCGGGTTTCGGCGCCCGGGTCGCTGGCGCGGATCTGGCTGGCGTCCAGGCCCTTGGCGCGCAGGCCGCCGATCAAGCTGGCAGCCATGTTGCCGGCGCCGATAAAGGCGATACGAGTCTTGCTCATGACAGGTCCTTATTCAGAGGTGGGGCCGCCACGGTCATGGCTGGCCATAATCGCGAGCGCCAAACAGGGCGGTACCGATACGTACCCAGGTGGCGCCTTGGGCGATGGCCGCTTCGAGGTCGTGGCTCATGCCCATGGAAAGTGTGTCGGTTGGCAGGTCCAGGCTGGCGTGCAGGTTTTCGTTCAGGCGGCGCACGGCCGCGAAGGCAGCGTCCTGGGCGGCACGATCTTCAGTCGGCTCGGGAATCGCCATCAGCCCGCGCAGTTTCAGGCGCGGCAAGGCGCCGATGGCGCTGGCCAGGGCGGGCAGGTCGGCCGGCGTGCAGCCAGACTTGCTGGCCTCGCCGCTGACATTGACCTGAATGCAGATGTTCAACGGCGGCAAGTCGGCCGGGCGTTGCTCGGACAGGCGTTGAGCGATTTTCAAGCGATCCACGGAATGCACCCAGGCGAAGTTCTCGGCGATAGCTCGCGTCTTGTTCGACTGAATGGGGCCGATGAAGTGCCAACTCAAGGGCAGGTCGCCGAGTTCCGCCTGTTTGCCCAGGGCTTCCTGCAGGTAGTTCTCGCCGAAGTCGCGCAGGCCGGCGGCATAGGCTTCACGCAGCGCCGCGGCAGGCTTGGTCTTGCTCACGGCCAGCAGATGGATGCTGCCTTCGTCACGTTGCGAGGCCTGCGCCGCGGCACGGATCCGTGCGCTAACCAGGGCGATGTTGTCTGCTATCGTGGACATTCGATGTACGCCAGCGGGTCTTGGGTTCGCGGCATTCTACTGGAATTGGGGAACGCTATGGATATCACTGAGTTGCTGGCCTTCAGCGTCAAACAGGGCGCTTCGGACCTGCACCTCTCGGCCGGTTTGCCGCCGATGATTCGCATCGACGGCGATATTCGCCGGATCAACCTGCCGGTGCTGGAGGCGCAACAGGTGCACGAGCTGATCCTGGCCAGCATGACGGACCCGCAGCGGGCCGAGTTCAAGGCCGCGCTGGAGATCGACTTTTCCTTCGCGGTACCGGGCCTGGCGCGCTTTCGGGTCAATGCCTTCAACCATCAGCGCGGCGCTGGCGCGGTCTTTCGCAGCATTCCGGCCAAAGTGCCGAGCCTGGACGAACTGGGCATGGGCGAGGTGTTTCGCCGGATCAGCGAAGTGCCCCGCGGCCTGGTGCTGGTGACCGGGCCGACCGGTTCGGGCAAGTCGACCACCCTGGCGGCGATGATCGATCACCTGAACCAGAGTCGGCACCAGCACATCCTCACCATCGAGGACCCCATCGAGTTCATCCACGAATCGAAGAAGTGCCTGATCAACCAGCGCGAGGTGCATCGCGACACCCACAGCTTCTCCACGGCGCTGCGTTCGGCCCTGCGCGAAGACCCGGATGTGATCCTGGTCGGCGAGATGCGCGACCTGGAAACCATTCGCCTGGCGCTGACCGCCGCGGAGACCGGGCATCTGGTGTTCGGCACCCTGCACACCACCTCGGCGGCGAAAACCGTGGACCGGGTGGTGGACGTGTTTCCGGCCGAGGAGAAGGCGATGGTCCGCTCCATGCTCTCGGAATCGCTGCAGGCGGTGATTTCCCAGGCGCTGGTGAAGCGTATCGGCGGAGGCCGGGTAGCGGCCCACGAGATCATGCTGGGCAGCGCGGCGATCCGTAACCTGATCCGTGAGGACAAGGTGGCGCAGATGTACTCGGCGATCCAGACCGGCGGGGCGCAGGGGATGCAGACCCTGGACATGAGCCTGAAGGCGCTGGTGGATGCGGGGCTGGTCAGCCGGGAGCACGCCCGGGAGAAGGCGCGGGCGCCGGACAGTCTTTGAGGCTGGAGAGGGTTCGAGGCGGTAAATGCAATCGCGAGCCATCGAGCAGGCTGCTCGATGACTCGCGATCAGAGGGGGGGCGATCAGCGCTGAACGATGCGCAGGGTGTTCTGCTCTTTTGGCAGGACCCGCTTGGCCACTACGTAGTTCTTGTCCCAGTACGGCTTCTTCAGGGTATCGATGGTCACCGACTTGCCGCGGCGCGGCGCGTGGATGAAGCGATCGTTGCCCAGGTAGATGGCGACGTGGTTGACCCGGCGGCTCTTGATGTTGAAGAACAGCAGGTCGCCAGGCTTGAGGTCCTTGCGCTCGACTTTCTGCCCATGGCCGCTGGCCATGGCATTGGAGGTGCGCGGCAGATCGACGGCGGCGACGTCGTTGAACGCATATTTCACCAGGCCGCTGCAGTCGAAGCCTTTGCTTGGGCTGCTGCCGCCCCAACGGTAAGGGGTACCCAGTACGTTGACGGCACGGCTGAGCACGGTGCTGCTCTGCTTGGCCGCCATCTGCGGCACCGGCTTGCTGCTGACGCTGCTCAGGTGAGTCGGGCGTTTGACCGACAGCTTGTTCTTGGAGCTGTTCTTGCTGACTTGGGTAACGTGGGCTTTTGGAGTGAAGCCGTTCACGTTGGGAAGACGTTGCTCACGATTGGTGGCGTGGGCGGCCAGTGGCATCAATAGGCAAATGGTTAGCCATGTCTTGAAAAATGGACGCATTAGGCAAGGCTCATATGGGTTAGCGCGCAACTTTATAACAGCTTTTTTGTCACTTCTCAGGCCGTTGGTCGATTCAACCTGGAGGTCAAATTCGCTGAAGAGGCGGCAAATTGACGCAATTGTCCGACAGAAGTCAGGCAGTACAAGGGTTTCACGGCAGCGACCTTAACATTTGCCACACGTCGGCTGCCTGTAAAAAAGTCACAAAGAATTAAAGAAAATTTATCTATTGCGTGGAACGAGGTACTCAATGAACACCTATCGCCCGGACGGTTCGACCCATGACACCCACAGCAAGGTGATCGGTTACCTGTTGTGGATTTTCGGTTTTACCGGCTCTCACCGCTTCTATTACGGCAAGCCGATTACCGGGACTATCTGGTTCTTCACCCTGGGCTTGCTGGGCATCGGCTGGCTGATCGACCTGTTCCTGATCCCGGCCATGGACCGTGAGGCCGACCTGCGTTTTACCCCGGGACCGATCGAATACAGCGTCGCCTGGATCCTGCTGACCTTTCTCGGGGTCTTTGGCGTGCACCGCATGTATCAGGGCAAATGGATCAGCGGCCTGCTGTACCTGCTGACTGGCGGGGTGTTCTTTCTGGGGGTCTTGTACGACTTCTGGACGCTGAACGACCAGGTGTCGTTGCGTAACGCGCAGCGGCGTTGAGTGTCGAGATCGTCATCGCGGGCAAGCTCCGTTCCTACAGATACAGGGCATCCGTAGGAACGCGACTTGCCCGCGATAACAGGCGCCGCAGGACTCAGCCCTTGTGGCTGATCCGTCCATCCACCAGGGTGTAGCGCACCGCGCCCGGCAGGCTATGGCCGAGGAACGGGCAGTTCTCGCCTTTCGACAGCCAGTGTTCGCCGGCCACGGTGGACGTGCTCGGGTCGAACAGCACCAGGTCCGCCGGAGCGCCCACCGCCAGCTTGCCGACCGGCAGGCGCAGGGCGTCGGCCGGGCCGCTGCTCAGGCGTGCCAGCAGGGTCGGCAGGTCGAGCAGGCCGTCTTCCACCAGGGTCATGGCCAGCGGCAGCAGCAGCTCGACGCTGCTGATGCCCGGCTCGGTAGCCCCGAAAGGCGCGAGCTTGGCATCGCGTTCATGAGGCTGGTGATGGCTGGAGATGGCCTGGACTACCCCGGACTTCACCGCTTCACGCAGGCCTTCGCGGTCGGCGCGCGAGCGCAGCGGCGGCTGTACGTGATAGAGGCTGGAGAAGTCGATCAGCGCGTCATCGGTGAGGATCAGCTGGTACAGCGCCACATCGGCGGTCACCGGCAGGCCACGGGCCTGGGCCTGGGCGATCAGGGCCACGCCGCGGGCGCTGGTCAGCTGGCTGAAGTGGGCGCGCACGCCGCTTTGTTCCACCAGCAGCAGGTCACGGGCCAGGGCCACGGTTTCCGCGGTTTCCGGAATGCCCGGCAGGCCGAGGAAGCTGGCGGTGGCGCCTTCGTGGGCCAGGCCGCCTTCGGCCAGGTCGCGGTCCTGGGAGTGGAAAATCACCGTCAGGTCGAAGGTCGCCGCGTATTCCAGCGCCCGGCACAGGGTGCGGGCGCTGCGGAAGCCCTCCAGGCCGTTGCCGAAGGCCACGCAGCCGGCATCGCGCAGGGCGATCAGCTCGGCCAGCTGTTCGCCGTCCAGGCCTTTGCTCAGGGCGCCGATCGGGAACACCTTGGTATTGCCGGCTTCGCGGGCGCGATCGAGGATCAGCTCGGCCACCGCCGAGGTGTCCAGCACCGGCTTGGTGCGCGGCGGGCAGCACAGGCTGGTGACGCCACCGGCCGCGGCGGCGCGGGTTTCGCTGGCGATGGTGCCTTTGCGGCTGTAGCCCGGCTCGCGCAGGGAGACGTTCAGGTCCACCAGCCCGGGCGCGGCCACCAGGCCTTTGGCGTCGAGGCTTTCAACCGCGCTGAAACCGGCGGGCGCGGCGCCGATGGCGACGATCTTGCCGGCTTCCAGATGGATATCGCTGACTTGATCCAGGCCGCTGCTTGGATCGATGACACGGGCGCCGAGAATGCTGAGCTTCACTGGGCGTTCTCCTGCTCGAATTGTCGCTGGGCGGTCTGCCCGCTCATGGCCATGGACAGTACGGCCATGCGTACCGCGATGCCGTAGGTCACCTGGTTGAGGATCACCGAGTGCGGACCGTCGGCCACCGCCGATTCGATCTCCACGCCGCGGTTGATCGGCCCCGGGTGCATGACGATGGCGTCCGGCTTGGCGCCGGCCAGGCGCGCGGTGGTCAGGCCGAACAGGCGGTAGAACTCGCCCTCGCTCGGCAGCAGGCCGCCCTGCATGCGCTCACGCTGCAGGCGCAGCATGATCACCACGTCGACGTCCTTCAGGCCTTCGGCCATGTCGGTGTAGACCTTCACCCCGTATTGCTCGATGCCGATCGGCAGCAGGGTCTTGGGTGCGATCACGCGGATGTCCGGGCAACCCAGGGTTTTCAGGGCCAGCATGTTCGAGCGTGCCACCCGCGAGTGCAGGATGTCGCCGACGATGGCCACCGAGAGGTTTTCGAAGCCGCCCTTGTGCCGACGGATGGTGAGCATGTCGAGCATGCCCTGGGTCGGATGGGCGTGGCGGCCGTCGCCGCCGTTGATGATCGCCACCTGCGGGCACACATGTTCGGCGATGAAGTGCGCGGCGCCGGAGTCGCCGTGGCGCACGACGAACATGTCGGCGGCCATGGCTTCGAGGTTGCGCAGGGTATCGAGCAGGGTTTCACCCTTGCTGGCCGAGGAGGTGGACACGTTGAGCGTGATCACGTCCGCCGACAGGCGCTGGGCCGCCAGTTCGAAAGTGGTGCGGGTGCGGGTGGAGTTTTCGAAGAACACGTTGCACACGGTCTTGCCGCGCAGCAAAGGGACTTTCTTCACCGCCCGGGCGCCGACTTCGAGGAAGGAGTCGGCGGTGTCGAGGATTTCCGTCAGCAGCTCGCGACGCAGACCGTCGAGCGAGAGGAAGTGGCGCAGCTGGCCCTGATCGTTGAGCTGCAGCGGGCGCTTGGCGTCTAGAGGCGTCATCGCAATGGACTCTTTAGAGGGGCGAATTAAAGGGCGAGGTCTTGAAGCTCGAGTTGAAGCGGCGCAGGACCGGACAATTTTACCCGCTCGTGGGCGGCCAGCGACAGGGTGGCACCGACCACGTTCGGGCGAATCGGCAGCTCGGCGGCGTCCAGGTCCAGCAGGCAGACCAGGGTCACGCTGGCCGGGCGGCCGTAGTCGAACAGCTCGTTGAGGGCGGCGCGGATGGTGCGGCCGCTCATCAGCACGTCGTCGATCAGGATCAGGTGCTGGCCCTCGATCTCGAACGGCAGCTCGGAAGGGCGCACCTGCGGGTGCAGGCCGTTCTGGCTGAAGTCATCGCGATAGAAGGACACATCCAGGGTGCCCAGCGGCGCGTCGCTGCCCAGTTCGGCGAGCAGGGCCTGGGCGACCCAGACGCCGCCAGTACGGATGCCGATATAGCGGGGCTCGCTGATGGCGCGTTGTTCCAGATGGGCGGTGAGACGCACGGCCATCTGGCTGATCAGTTCGGCGGGATTGGGCAGGCTCATGATTGCTCCTTCGTGGGCCCGCGCCTGGTTGCGTGCAGCGAGGCGCAGGGTCTTACGGCTGGTGTTGTGGCCAGGAGGCGCGTGGCCGGGGGGTGACCACGCATCTTCAGGATTCGGCGTTTCAGTTGTTCAACAGCGCTGCGTTTTCGTCGAGCCAGCCTTGCAGCAGCAGGGCGGCGGCGATGGCGTCGACCGGGTTGTCGCGGTAACTGCCTTTCTGCCCGCCCCGGGCCAGGCGTTCGCCCTTGGCCTCGAAAGTGGTCAGGCGTTCGTCATGGGTATAGAAGGGCAGGTTGTAGCGACCATTGAGGCGCCGGGCGAATTTCTCGGCGCGCACGCACATCTCGCTCGGGGTGCCGTCCATGTTCAATGGCAGGCCGACCACCACCGCGTCCGGTTTCCATTCCTTGATCAGGGCTTCGACCTGGTTCCAGTCCGGCACGCCGTTCTGCGCCTTCAGGGTACACAGCTCGCGGGCCTGGCCAGTAATGGCCTGGCCGACCGCCACGCCAATCTGTTTGGTGCCGTAGTCGAACCCGAGGATCAGTCGCAGGGCCATCAGGCGTGGCCCGCCTGGCTGGTCAGCAGGGCGAGATTGATACCCAGATGCTTGGCCGCCGCTTCCAGGCGCAGCTCGCTGCTGGTGTTGAACAGGATGTCGGCGTCGAACGGGCAGGTCAGCCAGGCGTTGTCCGCCAGCTCGGCTTCCAGCTGCCCGGCTTCCCAGCCGGCATAACCGAGGGCGATCAGGCTTTTCGCCGGGCCGACGCCATCGGCGATGGCGAACAGCACGTCCTGGGACGTCGACAGCGACAGGCCGTCCAGCTCGACCGTGGCCTGGAAGGTCGGGCCGCTGGGGTGCAGGACAAAACCGCGATCGGTCTGCACCGGGCCACCGATGAAGATCGGCACATGCTGGCAGAGCGCTGGCGGGTCGATCTCGGGGCGCAGTTGTTCGAGGATGTCGGCGAGGTTCAGGTCCTGCGGACGATTGACCACCAACCCCATGGCGCCATTGGCATTGTGCTCGACGATGTAGGTCAAGGTGTGCGCAAAGTTCGGGTCGGCCATGTGCGGCATGGCGATCAGGAAGTGATGCTTGAGGTAGCTGGGGCTGACGTTTTTCATGAGCGCTAGTGTGGCGGTGGAGGGGCGAACTGACAAGCTGGGGATGCTCTCATTCCCCACGAATCCTGTAGTCGCTGCCGAGCCTGCAAGGCTGCGTACGACTGCGCAGCAGGCGCAAATCTGCCCGCACGTTTTGCCTGGCACACCGCATGGACATTTTTTGCGGCCGCTACGCGCCCGTACGCAACCTCGCAGGCTCGGCAGCGGCTACAAAAGGCAGGGGAATCAGTTGCTGGACAGCCTGTCGCCGCGGGCGAACTTCCAGGTGCGGATGATCTCCAGCCGGTCGATATCCGACAGGTCGCCGGTAAAGGGCGCGAACGGCGCCGCCAGGCGCACGATGCGCTGGGCCGCCTGGTCCAGCAGCGGCTGGCCGGAGGACTCCAGCACCAGCACCTCGTACAGCGAACCGTCGCGGTTGATCGAGACCATCAGCCGCAGGTTGCCGTAGATCTGCTTGCGCCGGGCTTCTTCCGGGTAGTTGAGGTTGCCGATGCGCTCGACCTTCTTGCGCCACTCGTCCTTGTACCAGGCGCCCTTGTCGCGCATGGTCGAGGCCGCACTCAGGCGGTGGATGCGCGGGCGCTTGGCGTACAACTGCTGCTCCTGGGCCAGTTCGGCCTCCAGGCTGGCGATGTCGCTGGACAGTTGCTCGCTGTCGAACGTCGGTACGGGAACCTTGGGTTTGGCCTCGGTCTTGACCTCTTCACGCTTGGTGACGGTCTTTTTCGGCTTCGGCGCGGTGGTGGCGACCGCGGCCTTGGGCGCGGCTTCCTTGACTTCGGTCTTGGCCGGAGGCGGCGGGGTGACCTTGTTGACTTTGTTTTCCTGGAACGGCGCCACCTCGGTGGTCTTCGGGATCGCCTTCTTGTCCAGGGTGCCGCTGCCTTGCTGGTTTTCCTGGGCAAGGAAATCGGCCTTCTTCGGCTTGGTCTCGCTCTTGAAGGTGGCCAGGGTGATTTCCAGAGTCTTGCTGATCTGCTTGGGTTCGGCGAAGGAGAAACCCAGGCCGAGAATCAGCGCGATATGCAGCAGGGCGGCCAGGAACAGGGTAAATCCCAGGCGATCGGCCGGGCGCACACCGCTGTAGGCCAGCTCGGGGGGCAGATCGGAAGGGAGAGCCATCAGCGGTTCACAAAAGTCATCAGCGGTTCAACATCACAAAAAACTTCACAAGACCAACATTGCGGGTTTCACAGGCGGCGCATGATAACGCAATGTTGGTTTCAAGCCGTAAGCCTCAAGCTTCAAGCGACAAGCTGCATGTGATGCACATCAAGCTTGCGGCTTGCGGCTCGCCGCTTGCAGCTTCTTGTCGATGGCATCCATCAGCATTGCGCCGATGTTGGTGCCGAAGGCGTTGTCGATTTCGCGGATGCAGGTCGGGCTGGTGACGTTGATTTCGGTCAGGTGCTCACCGATCACGTCGAGCCCCACGAACAGCAGGCCTTTCTCGCGCAGGGTCGGGCCGATCTGTGCGGCGATCCAGCGATCTTTCTCGGTCAGGGGCCGGGCTTCGCCACGGCCACCGGCGGCGAGGTTGCCACGGGTTTCGCCGTGGGCGGGAATCCGCGCCAGGCAGTAATCCACAGGTTCGCCGTCGATCATCAGGATGCGCTTGTCGCCATCGACGATGGCCGGCAGATACTCCTGGATCATGATCTGTTGCTTGCCATGCTGGGTCAGGGTTTCGAGGATCACCGAGAGGTTCGGGTGGCCGGCGGTGTGACGGAAGATCGACGAGCCGCCCATGCCGTCCAGCGGCTTGAGGATCACGTCACCGTGATGGTCGGCGAATTCGCGCAACACGTCCGGGCGACGGCTGACGATGGTTGGCGGCGTGCACTGCGGGAACAGGGTGGCGAACAGTTTTTCGTTGCAGTCGCGCAGGCTCTGCGGCTTGTTGACCACCAGCACGCCGTCGCGCTCGGCCTGCTCCAGCAGGTAGGTGGAGTAGACGAACTCCATGTCGAACGGCGGGTCCTTGCGCATCAGGATCACGTCCAGCTCGCTCAGGGCGCTGTCGGTCTCGGCCTCCAGCTCGAACCACTTGTGCGGGTCGGCGAACACCTTCAGCGGGCGCATCCGCGCCCGGGCCACGCCGCCGGTCGCCTGGTACAGGTCGCGCTGTTCCATATAGAACAGGGTCCAGCCGCGCTCCTGGGCGGCCAGCAGCATGGCCAGCGAGCTGTCCTTCTTGTAGGAGATGCTGGCGATAGGGTCCATGACAATCCCGACGCGAACGCTCATGGGCGGTTTCCTCGAAAAATTAGTGGGCGCAATGGCTTGAAAAAGTGGCGTCAGAGTGGCGCCCGGGCGGTTCCCGGTCAAGGAAAAACCACCGCGCCGGCCGGCCGATAGATTGCATGGGGAGAGTATGCTAAAAAGGCTCGCATGCCGTGCTCAGGCCTTGAACATCAAGGGCTTGAGGCATTGGCCACCAGTACGGGCAGAAAATCGATTCGCTGTGGCGATGGTAGAGCAGATATGGAACAGCAATCCAGCGCCCTCAAGGTGATGGTGATCGATGATTCGAAGACGATTCGCCGCACGGCCGAAACGCTGCTGAAGAATGTGGGCTGTGAAGTCATCACCGCGGTCGACGGTTTCGAGGCCCTGGCCAAGATCGCCGACAACCACCCGGGCATCATCTTCGTCGACATCATGATGCCGCGGCTCGATGGCTATCAGACCTGCGCACTGATCAAGAACAACAGCGCGTTCAAGTCCACGCCGGTGATTATGCTGTCCTCCAAGGACGGCCTGTTCGACAAGGCCAAGGGTCGCATCGTCGGCTCTGACCAGTTTTTGACCAAGCCTTTCAGCAAGGAAGAGCTGCTGAGCGCGATCAAGGCCCATGTGCCGGGGTTCGCCGCAGTAGAACAAGCACATTGAGGTTCGGCCAGCGGGCCGCACGCCTATTCGTATGGGGAAGACCATGGCTCGTATTCTGATCGTCGATGACTCGCCGACTGAAATGTACAAACTGACCGGCATGCTGGAAAAGCACGGCCATGAAGTCCTGAAGGCCGAAAACGGCGCCGACGGCGTGGCCCTGGCGCGCCAGGAAAAGCCCGACGCGGTCTTGATGGATATCGTCATGCCCGGCCTCAATGGCTTCCAGGCCACCCGTCAGTTGACCAAGGACGCGGAAACCAGCCATATCCCGGTGATCATCATCACCACCAAGGATCAGGAAACCGACAAGGTCTGGGGCACTCGCCAGGGCGCCAAGGATTACCTGACCAAGCCGGTCGACGAAGACACCCTGATCAAGACCCTGAACAACGTCCTGGCCGGCTGATCGCCCGCGCCATGGCCGAGTCGCAAACCGCCTTCGAACTGCTGCTCGAGATCGACCAGCGCTGCCGCCTGCTGGCGGCCGACCTGCCCTCCCAGGAGACCCGCCAGCACGGCTGGAGCGGGATCGGCTTTCGCATCGGCGAGCACTGGTACGTGGCGCCGATGGGCGAAGTCAGCGAGGTCCTGCACGAGCCCCGTTATACGCTGCTGCCCGGGGTCAAGCCCTGGGTCAAGGGCGTGGCCAACCTGCGCGGACGGCTACTGCCGATCATGGATCTGTGCGGCTTCTTCGGCCATGAGCTGTCGGCGCTGCGCAAGCAGCGGCGGGTGCTGGTGGTCGAGCACAAGGAAGTGTTCGCCGGCTTGATGGTGGACGAAGTGGCCGGCATGCAGCATTTCGAGCAGAGCAGCCTGAAGACGGCTGCCAGCGGTAGCGAACAGGGCGCCATCACGCCGTACCTGCGCGGGTATTTCCCCTGCGAGCAGGTCTGGTGGGTATTCAGTCCCTTCGCCCTGGCGCAGTCGCCGGGGTTCCTGGATGTGGCGCTGTAGGCGCGAGGCTTGCTCGCGATGAATAGTGCGCGATGAACCTGCAGAACCGCGCCGCCCATTGCGCGGGCAACAGAACAACCGGAATTCAGGTGTGCAGATGCTAAAAGCCAACCCAGGCAAGCCAATGGAAGGATCGCGCAGCCGCTCGCAGATCATCGTGCTGTTCATCGCCCTGATCGTGTTCATCATGCTGCTGTTCGCCAACTTCGCTTACCTCAACACCCAGGCCACTTACGACAAGCAGTACATCGGCCATGCCGGCGAGCTGCGGGTGCTGTCCCAGCGCATCGCCAAGAACGCCACGGAAGCCGCGGCGGGCAAGGCCGCGGCCTTCAAGCTGCTGGGCGATGCGCGCAACGATTTCGCCCAGCGCTGGGGTTACCTGAAAAAAGGCGACCCGGCCACCGGGCTGCCCGCCGCGCCGGTGGCGGTGCGTAAGGAAATGCACGCGGTGCAGCAGGACTGGGACAAGCTGCTGCACAACGCCGACGCGATCCTGGCCAGCGAACAGACCGTGCTGTCTTTGCATCAAGTAGCCGCGACCCTGGCGGAAACCGTGCCGCAGTTGCAGGTCGAGTATGAAAAGGTCGTGGAAATCCTCCTGCAGCGCGGCGCTCCGGCCGCCCAGGTGGCCATGGCGCAACGCCAGTCGCTGCTCGCCGAACGGATTCTCGGTGCGGTGAATACCGTGCTGGCCGGCGACGAAAACGCGGTGCAGGCCGCCGACGCCTTTGGCCGTGACGCGGCGCGCTTCGGCCAGGTGCTGAGCGGCATGCTCCAGGGCAACCCGACCCTGAAGATCAGCCAGGTCGAGGACCGCGATGCGCGGGCGCGCCTGACCGAGATCAGCGAGCTGTTCCAGTTCGTCTCCGGCTCGGTGGACGAAATCCTCGAAACCTCTCCCGAGCTGTTCCAGGTCCGCGAATCGGCGAGCAATATCTTCAGCCTGTCGCAAACCCTGCTCGACGAAGCCTCGCACCTGGCCATCGGCTTCGAGAACCTGGCCGGTGGCCGTTCGCTGGACACCATCGGCGGTTATGTCCTGGGCCTGGCGGCGCTGGCCTCGATTATCCTGATCGGCCTGGTGATGGTGCGGGAAACCAATCGCCAGTTGCACGAGACCGCCGAGAAGAACGAGCGCAACCAGAACGCGATCATGCGCCTGCTGGACGAGATCGAGGACTTGGCCGACGGCGACCTCACCGTGACCGCCTCGGTCACCGAGGACTTCACCGGCACCATCGCCGATTCGATCAACTATTCCGTCGACCAGCTGCGCGACCTGGTGGCGACCATCAACCTCACCGCCGGCCAGGTCGCCGGCGCGGTGCAGGAAACCCAGGCCACCGCCATGCAACTGGCCGAAGCCTCGGAGCATCAGGCCCAGCAGATTTCCGAGGCCTCCACCGCGATCAACGAAATGGCCCAGTCCATCGACCAGGTGTCGGCCAACGCCGCCGAGTCCTCGGCGGTGGCCGAGCGTTCGGTGGAGATCGCCAACAAGGGCAACGAGGTGGTGCACAACACCATCCACGGCATGGACAACATTCGCGAGCAGATCCAGGACACCGCCAAGCGGATCAAGCGCCTGGGCGAGTCTTCCCAGGAAATTGGCGATATTGTCAGCCTGATCGATGACATTGCCGACCAGACCAATATCCTCGCGCTCAACGCGGCGATCCAGGCTTCCATGGCCGGGGATGCCGGGCGCGGGTTCGCGGTGGTGGCCGATGAGGTGCAGCGCCTGGCGGAACGTTCTTCGGCGGCGACCCGGCAGATCGAGACCCTGGTGCGGGCGATCCAGACCGACACCAACGAGGCGGTGATCTCCATGGAGCAGACCACCTCGGAAGTGGTGCGTGGCGCCCGGCTGGCGCAGGATGCCGGGGTGGCCCTGGAAGAAATCGAAGGCGTCTCCAAGACCCTGGCGGCGCTGATCCAGAGCATCTCCAACGCCGCCCAGCAGCAGACTTCGTCGGCCGGACAGATATCCTTGACCATGAACGTGATCCAGCAGATTACTTCACAGACTTCGTCCGGCTCGACCGCGACGGCCGAAAGCATCGGCAACCTGGCGAAAATGGCCAGCCAGCTGCGGCGCTCGGTGTCCGGTTTCACCTTGCCGGCCAGTCGCGAGCAGACGCCGCGGGAAAACCGCTGAGGCCGGAGCACGACTTTGATGGGAATGGTAATGGGTGATCGGCACGACTATGTGGCCCTGGAATGGGTCAAGGGCGAAATTGCCGAAACGCTGAAGCAGGCCCACCAGGCGCTCGATCACCTGGTCGATGAGCCGCAGGCGGTGGAGGCCCTCGACCAGTGCCTGGACTGCATCCACCAGGTCCACGGCAGCCTGCAGATGGTCGAGTTCTATGGCGCGGCGCTGCTCGCCGAAGAAATGGAAGCCCTGGCCCTGGCCCTGCGCGAGTACCGCGTGGCCCAGCGCGACGAGGCGATCTACCTGCTGCGCCAAGCCATCAGCCAGTTGCCGCAGTACCTCGACCGGGTGCAAAGCGCGCGTCGCGACCTGCCGCTGGTGGTCTTGCCGCTGCTCAACGACCTGCGCAGCGCCCGGGGCGAAAACCTGCTGAGCGAAACCAGCCTGTTCAGCCCGCAACTGCCGGACCTGCCGGCGCTGGACGAGGCGACGCTGAACCGCCTGGCACCCCCCGACCTGACCATCCTGCTGCGCAAGTTGCGGCACATGCTGCAAACCGCGCTGGTCGACCTGCTGCGCGAACAGGATGTGAAAAACAGCCTGGGCTACATGGCCAAGGTCTTCGAACGCCTCCAGGTGTTGTGCCAGAACGCCCCGCTGGGGCCCTTGTGGCAGATCGCCCTGGCCCTGGTGGAAGGCATGGGCAGCGGGGCAATCGCCAACAGCCCGGCGGTGCGCAGCCTGCTCAAGGATGCCGACCGCGAACTCAAGCGCCTCTATGAACAGGGCATCGCCGGAATCAACCAGCCAGCTCCCGAAGAATTGCTCAAAAGCTTGTTGTTTTACATCGCCAAGGCCCGCTATCCCACCGCGCAGATGCAGACCATGAAAGACGCTTACGGACTCGATGACGCTTTGCCCGACAATGCGCTGGTCGACCAGGAACGGGCCCGCATGGCCGGCCCCGACCGCGACGCCATGCGCTCGGTGCTGTCGGCCTTGTGCGAGGAGTTGGTGCGGGTCAAGGAACGCCTGGACCTGTTCGTGCGCAGCGACCGCCAGCACGCGTCGGACCTGGACAGCCTGCTGGCGCCCCTGCGGCAGATCGCCGACACCCTGGCGGTGCTGGGTTTCGGTCAGCCGCGCAAAGTCATCATCGACCAGTTGGCGGTGGTGCTGAGCCTGGCCCAGGGCCAGCGCGAACCGAATGACGCGGTGCTGATGGATGTGGCCGGGGCCCTGCTTTATGTGGAGGCGACCCTGGCCGGCATGATCGGCCCGGCCGAACCCGAGAGCCGTGAAGAAAGCCGCCTGCCGACCACCGACCTGACCCAGATCCACCAGTTGGTGATCAAGGAGGCACGGATCTGCCTGCAGCAGGCCAAGGACCTGATCGTCGACTACATCGACGCCGGCTGGGACCGCGAACACTTGCAGGCGCTGCCAGAGCTGCTGACCCAGGTGCGTGGCGCCCTGGCGATGATTCCCCTGAGCCGGGCGGCGGGCCTTTTGGAGGCCTGCATCGGCTTCGTGCGTGAACACCTGCTGCTGGATCCTCGCCAGCCCGGCTGGCAGCAGCTGGACAATCTGGCCGACGTGATCACCAGCATCGAGTATTACCTGGAGCGCCTGAGCGACGATCACCAGGCGCCGGGGGAAAAGATTCTCGACGTGGCCGAACAGGGCCTGGCGGCGCTGGGCTATGTGCCACAAAAGCAGGCCCCGGACGAGTGGGTAGCGAGCGAACAGGTGCCACTGCTCAGCGATGTGCTCAGCCCCAACGAGGCCCTGGTGATGCAGGACCTGCAGGAGCTGGACAACCCGGAAGTGGTGCAGTCCCTGGCCGATGTGCTGGCCAGCCCGGTCTCGGCGCTCAACCCGCCGGCGCTGGACACGCCGGGTAGCCTGTTGCCGCCGCCGGGCGATGAAGCGCCGGTGGACGACGAGCTGCGTGAAGTCTTCCTCGAAGAGACCGACGAAGTGCTCGACGTGTTGCGCGAGTACCTGCCGCGTTGGGCCGCCGACCCTCACGGCAAGGCGGCGCTGGGCGAAATCCGCCGGGCCTTCCATACCCTCAAGGGCAGCGGGCGGATGGTCCGCGCGCTGGTGCTGGGCGAGCTGGCCTGGGCCGTGGAAAACCTGCTTAACCGTGTCCTGGAACACAGCGTGGAGCCAGGGCCGCAGGTGCGGCAATTGCTCGAAGATGTGTTGCAGCTGCTGCCGGAGCTGGTCGCCGAGTTCGCCGCCCAGGCCCAGCGCCAGCGCGACGATGTCGACCGCCTGGCTGCCCGGGCGCATGCCCTGGCCAAGGGCGAAACGGCGTCGGTAGACGGGCTGGAAGACGGACTCGATCCGCAGCTGCTGGAGATCTTCCGCAACGAGGCCGAAACCCATCTGGAGAGCATCAAGCGTTTTCTCGAGCAGGCTGCCGAGCACCTGCCCCTGCAGGCCAGCGACGAATTGCAGCGTGCCCTGCACACCCTCAAGGGCAGCGCCCACATGGCCGGCGTGCTGCCGATCGCCGAGCTGGCGGCGCCGCTGGACCTGCTGGCCCGGGAATACCGCGCGCACCTGATGGCCCTGGACCTGGACGAAGTCGAGCTGCTGCAGGAAGCCGAAGGCCTGTTTCGCCGTGGCCTGCAACAGCTGGGCAGCGACCCGCTGGCACCCATCGAAGGCGCCGCCGACCTGATCGAACGGGTCAGGGCGCTGACCGCCGAGCGCCTGGAAACCCTGCTCAACGCGCCCAATACCGGGCTGCGGGTCAAGCGCGATGCGCAATTGATCAGCAGCTTCCTGGCCCAGGGCATGGACATCCTGCTGGATGCCGAAAACCTGCTGCGCCGCTGGCAGCAGCACCCGGGCGAGCGCCAGGAACTCAGCGCCCTGCTGGACGAACTGACCACCCTCGGCGAAGGCGCGCACCTGGCGGACCTGCAGCCGATGGACGAGCTGTGCGAGGCGCTGCTGGACCTGTACGGCGCCGTGGAAGAAAGCAGCCTGGCGGTCGGCGAGCGGTTTTTCCATGAGGCGGAAAACGCCCACGAAGCCCTGATCAATATGCTCGACGAACTGGCCGCCGGCCAGGAAATCAGCCCGCAACCGGCCATGGTCCGGGCCTTGCGCGAACTGCTCGAGGAAAGCCTCGACCCGTCGGCCATGGGCCTGATCCGCAGCGATGGCAGCCGCACCCTGAGCATCACCGACCTGGCCAGCGCCACCGCCAAGATGGAGCAGGAAGCGCCGATCGAGGTGGAGGGACCGGACGATGAAATCGTGGCGATCTTCCTCGAAGAGGCGGTGGATATTCTCGAAAGCGCCGGCCAGGCCTTGCAGCGCTGGCTGGCCGACCCGGACAACGGCGCGCCGCTGTCTTCCCTGCAACGCGACCTGCACACCCTCAAGGGCGGCGCGCGCATGGCCGAAGTCGGCCCGGTGGGCGACCTGGCCCAGGAACTGGAAAACCTCTACGAAGGCTTGGTGGATCGCCGTTACCAGCATGGCGAGGCCCTGGTCGACCTGCTGCAACGCAGCCATGAGCAACTGGCGCTGCTGTTGCAGCAGTTGCAGGCGCAGCAAGCGCTGAGCGATCCGAAGGCGTTGATTGAGGCAATCCGCGGTTTTCGCCAGCGCAGCGGGGTCACCACTGAAATGCCCGAGGCGGCGGTGGCCGACGATTCTGCGGCCCACGATCCGGAGCTGCTGGAGATCTTCCTCGAAGAAGGCTTCGACATTCTCGACAGTTCGGGGGCGGCGCTGACGCGCTGGCAGGCCGAGCCGACCAGCCGCCAGGAAGTGGAAACCCTGCTGCGCGACCTGCACACCCTCAAGGGCGGCGCGCGCATGGTGGAGATCGCGCCGATCGGCGACCTGGCCCATGAACTGGAATTTCTCTACGAAGGCCTGTCCGCGGGCCTGCTGCAACCGACACCGGCGTTGTTCGGCCTGTTGCAGAAAAGCCAGGACCGCCTGGCGCAGATGCTCGACGCCGCCCGTGCCGAACAACCGATCAAACCGGCCGACAGCCTGATCGAGGCGATTCGCGGCTTCACCCATCCGGCCCAGGCCGAAGCGCCGCCTCTGTTGCTGCCCGACCTTAGCCCGCCGAGCAAACCCGAACCGCCAGCGGTACCGGCGGAAGCCGCGGTGGCCGGGGATATGGTCAAGGTCTCGGCCGAGCTGCTGGACGACCTGGTCAACCTGGCCGGGGAAACCTCGATCTTCCGGGGGCGCATCGAGCAGCAGGTCAACGATGCGCGGGTGGCCCTGAGCGAGATGGAAACCACCATCGAGCGCATCCGCGACCAGTTGCGCCGCCTGGACACTGAGACCCAGGGGCGGATTCTCAGCCGTCAACAGGTCGAGGCCGAGCGCCTGGGGTACGAGGAATTCGATCCGCTGGAGATGGACCGCCATTCACAGTTGCAGCAATTGTCGCGGGCCTTGTTCGAGTCGGCGTCCGACCTGCTCGACCTCAAGGAAACCCTCGATCGGCGCAACCAGGACGCAGAAAACCTGTTGCAGCAGCAGGGGCGGGTCAACACTGAGCTGCAGGAAGGCCTGATGCGCACGCGCATGGTGCCGTTCGAGCGCCTGGTGCCGCGCCTCAAGCGCATCGTCCGTCAGGTGGCCGAGGAGCTGGGCAAGGACGTGTCGTTCAGCGTCGGCAACGCCGAGGGTGAGATGGACCGCAATGTGCTGGAACGCATGGTCGCGCCCCTGGAACACATGCTGCGCAACGCCGTCGATCATGGCCTGGAGTCCGCTGAAGTGCGGCGCGCCGCGGGCAAGCCGGAGCAGGGGCGGATCACCCTGGACCTGTCCCACGAAGGCGGCGATATCGTCTTCGACATGCGCGACGACGGCGCCGGGGTGCCGCTGGAGGCGGTGCGGCGCAAGGCGATCAAGCGTGGCCTGCTCGCCCCCAATGTCGAGATCAGCGACCGCGACGTGCTGCAATTCATCATGCAGCCGGGGTTTTCCACGGCGGAAAAAATCACCCAGATTTCCGGGCGCGGGGTGGGCATGGACGTGGTCCATGAAGAGGTGCGCCAGCTCGGCGGTTCGATGACCATCGACTCGATCCCGGGGCAGGGCGTGTATTTCCGTATTCGCCTGCCGTTCACCCTGTCGGTCAACCGGGCGCTGATGGTGCAGTGCCTGGAGGAGCAGTACGCGATCCCGCTGAACACCATCGAGGGCATCGTCCGGGTGCTGCCCAACGAACTGGAAAGCTACTACCAGCTTGACCTGCCGCATTATGAATACGCCGGCCAGCGTTATGAGCTGTGCTACCTCGGCGAGCTGCTGCACACCGTGGCCCGGCCGAAACTGCTGGGGCAGAGCCTGCCGCTGCCGGTGCTGCTGGTGCATTACAACGAACACCGGATCGCTGTGCAGGTGGATGCCATGGCCGGCACCCGGGAGATCGTGGTCAAGAGCCTGGGGCCGCAGTTCGCGGCGGTGCAGGGGCTGTCCGGCGCGACCATCCTCGGCGATGGCCGGGTGGTGCTGATCCTCGACCTGCTGGCGCATATCCGCGCCTTGCAGACGCGCTTGCCGGTGCCGCGCATGGCGGTTGGCGATGAAGTGAGCCCCGAGGTCGAACCGCTGCGGCCGAGGCTGGTGCTGGTGGTCGACGACTCGGTGACGGTGCGCAAGGTCACCAGCCGCCTGTTGGAACGCCACGGCATGAACGTGCTGACCGCCAAGGACGGGGTCGACGCCATGGCGCTGCTGCAGGAGCACACCCCGGACCTGATGCTGCTGGACATCGAAATGCCGCGCATGGACGGCTTCGAGGTGGCGATGCAGGTGCGCGCCGACCCGAGACTGCAACAGCTGCCGATCATCATGATCACCTCGCGCACCGGCCAGAAACACCGAGACCGGGCCATGGCCATCGGCGTCAACGACTACCTCGGCAAGCCTTACCAGGAGTCGGTGCTGCTGGAGAGCATCTCCCAGTGGAGCAGACCCCATGCATGACTACCGCGCCAGCTTCCTTACCGGACTGCTGCTGCCCCTGGCCGATCGCACCCTGATCCTGCCCAACGTCGCCGTGGCCGAACTGATCGACTACCAGCGCGGCGAACCCGCCAGCGACGCGCCGCCCTGGTACCTGCGCTCTGTGGCCTGGCGCGACCGTCAGCTGCCGCTGATCAGCTTCGAGGCCGCCTGCGGCCAGCCCCTCGCCATCGGTGAGCGCGCCCGCATCGTGGTGCTCAACACCCTGGGCGGCCGCGAGCGCCTGAAGTTCATCGCCCTGGTGATCCAGGGCATCCCGCGCTCCTGCCGGCTCGACAGCCAGCTGAGCTACGTCGACGTGCCGCTGTGCCGGCTGGAAAAGGCCGCGGTGCAGGTGGGGGAGCAGGTGGCGAAGATTCCGGACTTGTTGGGGTTGGAGGAGATGCTGGTGAAGGCGGGGTTGTCCTAGGCCCTGTCGAGCGGCTTGATCGTTCCCGGAAAGGGACCTGTCGGTCCCTATTTGGGACTGATGGTGTCAATCATGTCGGCACTCTCTCTGCGACGTTGCAACTGTTCTTGGGGGCGCCAGTGGTCTGTAGGAGCGGCCGGTCGACGCTCGATTGCCCGCGATGGCTTCCGTGCTGGCGCTGTATTTTTTGGATGGGGTACATATCCGTTTCTGCGGTAACGGCCACTTAGGGTTTCGCCCTTACGGCGAGTCACTTTTTTTCAAACGCCGGAATGCCGGCCCAGCAAAAAGTAACCAAAAAACGCTTGCCCCTGCGTACGGCCTTCGCTGCGCTCAGGTTCCCTCGCTCCGGTGTCCATCAGGGGGCATCGACTCCGGTCGGCTTCGCTTCGACCTCCATACGATGTCCTCGACTGCGTCGAGGGGCGCTGCGCACCATCCCCCTGATGAACACCTCCGCTCGGCCTCCCGATGGGGCGGGTGGATCAAAAGCCAAAGCCGGGCGCGACCTGCCGGTCGGGCTGAACTCTGTAGCCGCTGCCGCAGGCTGCGATCGGGGCGTAGCCCCGTAAATCTGGCGACGCGGTATAGCTGACCTGCTCTGGCGTCTGCTTTGCGCCCGCTACGCGGTCGATCGCAGCCTCGCCAAGGCTCGGCAGCGGCTACGCTGCGGTCTGGGGTATTAACAGACATTTCAGCCGTAGAGAGTGGCAACAGTTTGCCGATTGCTGGGAGGTGTATCAGGCCCCATAGTCCGGGCTGTCACCGACGCATCGGTGGCCGATCTTAGCCGGTCGAAACTGTTCACGGACGCACAAGCGCCCTCCTATAATGCTGGCGCTTTTTGCTGCCTGCATTTGCTATGGCGGCTGTGCGTGGGACACCTGCGGGTGTGCCGGACTTCCGTGAATGGTCCGGTCGGCTAACCCGCGTACAGCTGCCACCCTCTTTGTTTAGCCGCATAGGGTGGTAACTCTTCAGCATTCACGGAGAAACACCCATGACTGAGTTCATCCCGCTACACAGCAATCTCACCACCACCCCGGTGCTCTACCTCAACCCCAACGCCCCGGCATCCGACCTGCACGGCTGTGCCGTCCAGCGCTTCAAGGCCACCCGCGACCTGATGCACAGTCTCAATTGCTTGAGCCTCAAAGGCGTTCACGACCAGGACATGCGTCACATCGTCAATGCGGCCCATCTGCTGTTGCAGGATGGCTGCGATGCGCTGGATGCGTTGCAGTGGCGGATTGACGGTTAAGCGCAAGGTTGTTTATGGGGCGTAGGTGGGAAGGCCTGCGCCCCTGATCATTACCCTCACCGTAACGATCCACCACTCTGCTTGATTGATGCTACGCATCCTCCGCTCCTAAGGTAGCTGCCACGACAGCGAACCCGTGGAGTGAGCATGACAACAACAATATCCCCCGACTCGCGCTGGACGCGGCGGCGCGCTGAAAAGCAGCGGCGTCTCGAGCAGGTGCGGGGTCTCGCCGATGGCGCGGTGTTGCCCACCGACAAGATAGTCGCGGCGCTGGAGGCGTTGATCCTGCCCGGCGACCGTGTGGTGCTGGAGGGCAACAACCAGAAGCAGGCGGACTTCCTGTCCCGCTCCCTGGCCAAGGCCGACCCGGGCCGCCTGCATGATCTGCACATGATCATGCCCAGCGTCGGCCGCTCGGAGCACCTGGACCTGTTCGAGCGCGGCATCGCCCGCAAGCTCGACTTCTCTTTCGCCGGCACCCAGAGCCTGCGCATCAGCCAGTTGCTGGAAGACGGCCTGCTGGAAATCGGCGCCATCCACACCTACATCGAGCTCTATGCGCGGCTGGTGGTGGACCTGATCCCCAACGTGGTGCTTTCGGCCGGCTTTATGGCCGACCGCGCGGGCAATATCTACACCGGGCCAAGCACCGAGGACACCCCGGCGCTGATCGAACCGGCGGCGTTCAGCGATGGCATCGTCATCGTCCAGGTCAACCAGTTGGTGGACGATGTCAGCGAGCTGCCGCGGGTGGATATCCCGGCGTCCTGGGTCGACTTCGTGGTGGTGGCCGACAAGCCGTTCTACATCGAGCCGCTGTTCACCCGCGACCCGCGCCATATCAAGCCGGTGCACGTGCTGATGGCGATGATGGCGATCCGCGGCATCTACGAGAAACACAAGGTCCAGTCGCTGAACCATGGCATCGGTTTCAACACCGCGGCCATCGAGCTGATCCTGCCGACCTACGGCGAATCCCTGGGCCTGAAAGGCAAGATCTGCCGCAACTGGACCCTCAACCCCCACCCGACCCTGATCCCGGCCATTGAAAGCGGCTGGGTGGAAAGCGTGCATTGCTTCGGCACCGAACTGGGCATGGAAAACTACATCGCCGCGCGGCCGGATGTGTTCTTCACCGGGCGCGACGGCTCGTTGCGCTCCAACCGGATGTTCTGCCAGCTGGCCGGGCAATACGCGGTGGACCTGTTTATCGGCGCCACCCTGCAGGTCGATGGCGATGGCCATTCTTCCACCGTGACCCGCGGCCGCCTGGCCGGCTTCGGCGGTGCGCCGAACATGGGCCACGACCCGCGCGGCCGGCGCCACGGCACCCCGGCCTGGCTGGATATGCGCCAGGATCAGAGCGACGCGCCAGCGGCCATGCTCGAACGCGGCAAGAAGCTGGTGGTGCAGATGGTCGAGACCTTCCAGGAAGGCGGCAAACCGACCTTCGTCGAAACCCTCGACGCCGTGGAAGTGGCACGCAAGAGCGGCATGCCCCTGGCGCCGATCATGATCTACGGCGACGACGTCACCCACCTGCTGACCGAAGAGGGTATCGCCTACCTGTACAAGGCGCGTTCCCTGGAAGAGCGCCAGGCGATGATCGCGGCGGTGGCCGGGGTGACCGCCATCGGCCTGCGCCACAACCCGAAAGACACCGCGCGGATGCGCCGCGAAGGCCTGATCGCCCTGCCCGAAGACCTCGGCATCCGCCGCACCGACGCCAGCCGCGAGCTGCTGGCGGCGAAAAGCGTCGCCGATCTGGTGGAGTGGTCGGGTGGCCTGTACAACCCGCCCGCCAAGTTCAGGAGCTGGTAAATGCACGCCCTCAACCTGCAAAGCAAACCCCTGAGCCTGGCCGAGCGCCTGGCGGACCTGGCGGTGGACGCGCTGATCGACGAAGCCGACCTGTCACCGAAACCGGCCCTGGTCGACCGCCGCGGCAACGGTGCCCACAGCGACCTGCACCTGGGGCTGATGCATGCCTCGGCGCTGTCGCTGTGGCCAGCCTTCAAGGAAATGGCCGAAGCCGCCAGCGAGTTCTGCACGGTCGGCCTGCCCCTGCGCGAAGCCCTGGGCTGCATTGGCCGTGAAGGCGAAGCGGCGATGCTCGCCACGACCAACGGGGTGAACACTCATCGTGGCGCGATCTGGGCCCTGGGCCTGTTGGTGGCCGCCGCCGCGCTGGAACCTCAAGCCAACACGGCAGGTGCCCTGTGCCTGCGGGCCGCGCGCCTGGCGCTGCTGGATGACTGTTACGCGCCGCGGCCCCTCAGCCACGGCGCGCAAGTGGCGTTGCGCTATGGCGTGCGTGGCGCTCGGGAAGAAGCGCAGCTGGGATTTCCGGCGGTGCTGCAACGGGGCCTGCCACAACTCGAACGCAGCCGTGCCCAGGGGCATGGCGAACAGAACGCCCGGCTCGATGCGCTGCTGGCGATCATGAGCGGCCTGGCCGACACCTGCGTGCTCTATCGCGCTGGCGAGGTGGGCCTGCAGGCCATGCAGCAGGGCGCCCAGGCGGTGCTCGACGCCGGCGGTAGCGCCAGCCTGGCCGGGCGTCGCCGCCTGCATGAGCTGGACCAGTGTCTGGTGGCCTTGAATGCCTCGCCCGGTGGCGCCGCGGACTTGCTCGCGGCCTGCCTGCTGATCGACCGGATCGCCTCCGGCGCCGCCTTTATCCAGGGAGCAGTGTGATGGAAACCTTGTCTTTCGAATTTCCCGCCGGGCAACCCGCCCAGGGCCGGGCGCTGGTGGGCTGTGTCGGCTCGGGCGACCTGGAAGTGCTGCTCGAACCCGGGCAGCCCGGCAAGCTGAGCATTCAGGTACAGACCTCGGTCAACGGCAGCGCGTCGCGCTGGCAGCATCTGTTCGAGCGCATGTTCGACGGCCAGACGCCGCCGGCGCTGAGCATCGATATCCATGATTTCGGCGCCACTCCGGGTGTGGTGCGTTTGCGCCTGGAGCAGGGCTTCGAGGAGATCGGCCATGACTGACAGCGCCCGTTTGCTCAACAAACACAGCTTCGTCGAACTCGGCGCCCGGCAGCGGGCCAAGACCCTGCTCGACGCTGGCAGCTTTCGCGAATTGCTCGATCCGTTCCAGCGCGTCATGTCGCCGTGGCTGGCCCGCCAGGGCGTGGTGCCCCAGGCCGATGACGGCGTGGTGATCGCCAAGGGCCGCATCGACGGTCTGCCGGTGGTGATCGCTGCCATCGAAGGCGCGTTCCAGGGCGGCAGCCTCGGCGAGGTCGGCGGGGCGAAGATTGCCGGCGCCCTGGAATTGGCGGCCGAAGACAACCGCAAGGGCGTGCCTACCCGCGCCGTGCTGTTGCTGGAAACCGGCGGCGTGCGCCTGCAGGAAGCCAACCTCGGGCTGGCGGCGATCGCCGACATTCACGCGGCCATCGTCGACCTGCGCCAGTACCAGCCGGTGATAGGCGTGGTAGCCGGCAGCGTCGGCTGTTTTGGCGGCATGTCGATTGCCGCCGGGCTGTGCAGTTACCTGCTGGTGACCCAGGAGGCGCGGCTGGGCCTCAACGGCCCGCAGGTGATCGAGCAGGAAGCGGGCCTTGAGGAGTACGACTCCCGCGACCGGCCCTTTATCTGGAGCCTGACCGGCGGCGAGCAACGTTTCGCCAGCGGCCTGGCGGACCGTTATGTGGCCGACGACGTGGCGCAGATCCGCCAACAGGTCGGCGAGCTGCTGGCCCAGGGCCTGCCCGACGAGCAGCGCAGCCGCCAGGCCGAGCTGTACCTGCAACGCCTGGCCCGGCTGGACGCCCATCCACAGATCGATTCGGCGACGGTTCGCCAGCTGTACCGAGGAGAACACTGATGAGTGCTTATTCCCTGCGGGGCCTGCATTGGTTCACGGCCCTGAGCGCGGGCGCTGTCCCGGTCGCGGGTTTGCCCGTCTCGTTGAAAGTGGCGGACGCCACCCTGGAGCAGCAGCCGGTGCGGTTTATCGCCGTGGTCGCCGACCCGGCCAACCCCTTTGTGCGCGCCCGCAACGGTGAAGTCGGCCTGCTGGAAGGCTGGGGCCTGGCCAAGGCGGTAGACGAGGCGATCGAGGCCGACCGCGAGCAGAGCGTCAAGCGTGCGCTGATCGCCATAGTCGATGTGCCGAGCCAAGCCTATGGGCGTCGCGAAGAAGCCCTGGGCATCCATCAGGCCCTGGCCGCGGCCGCCGACAGTTATGCCCGGGCCCGGCTGGCCGGGCACCCGGTGATCGGCCTGCTGGTGGGCAAGGCCATGTCCGGGGCCTTCCTGGCCCACGGTTACCAGGCCAACCGCCTGATCGCCCTGCGCGATCCGGGGGTGATGGTGCACGCCATGGGCAAGGTGTCGGCGGCGCGGGTCACCCTGCGCAGCGTCGAGGAACTGGAGGCCCTGGCGGCCAGCGTGCCGCCCATGGCCTATGACATCGACAGCTATGCCAGCCTCGGCCTGCTCTGGGAGACCCTCTCGGTCAGCCAGATCGAACAGCCGAGCGCCGACGACCTGAGCCTGGTGCGGCAGTGCCTGAGCCAGGCGATTGCCGATGCTCGGGCCCACGGCCGCGATCTGTCGGGCCGCCTGGGGGCTAGCAACCGCGGCGCTTCCAGCCGGGTCCGCCAGCTGCTGCGCGAGCAGTGGTGAGCACCATGACCAGCGCCTTGCTGCCCCATGACCTGCTGTGGGGCCTGATCCCGCAACAGTTGCCCGCCGATGCTCCAGACTGGGCGGTGGCGGCCATGGCTGCCGGGCAACCGGTGGTGGTGCGCCGTGCTCTGATCGCGGCCGGGCAGGTGGCGGTGGGCGTGCGTGGGCCGCTGCGCGAGCAGCGCTACGGGACGCTGATGGCGGTGGCGGCCATCGAGCGCCGGGTGCGCCCGGAAGAGCTGCGTTATGTCGAGTCGGATCGGGACTGGCCAGCGCTCCAGGCACTGGCCCGGTTGCGTGAACCCTTGGATGGTCTCGGCCTGGCCTGGGGTGTCAGCGGCAGTGCCGGTTTTGAACTGGCCAGCGGCGTGCCGGCGCTGCATCGGCAGAGCGACCTGGACCTGATCCTGCGCACTGCGCAGCCCATGGACCGGGTTCAGGCCCGGGCGTTGCTGGCGCGGCTCGACGCCGCCGTCTGCCCGGTGGACCTGCAATTGCAGACGCCCAACGGCGCCGTGGCCCTGCGCGAGTGGGCCGGGACATCGGCGCGGGTGCTGCTGAAAAGCGCCAGTGGCGCGCGTCTGGTCAGCGACCCGTGGCAGGCCCTGGAGCAGGTGGCGTGAGCAGCCTGCTGGTGTTTCCAGGCCAGGGCGCGCAGCAGCCGGGGATGTTGCATCGCCTGCCGCCCGGCGCCCTGGCGGACGCCTGCCTGCGACAGGCCAGCGAAGTCCTGGGCGAGGATGCCCTGGCCCTGGATTCGCCCCAGGCCCTGGCGAGCACCCGGGCGGTGCAGCTGTGCCTGTTGATCGCCGGCGTGGCCAATGCCCGGGTGCTGCTGGAAAACGGGCCGGGCGCGGATTACGTGGCGGGCTTGTCGATCGGCGCCTATCCCGCCGCGGTGATGGCCGGAGCCCTGGATTTTGGCGATGCGCTGCGGCTGGTCAGCCTGCGCGGCGAGCTGATGCAGCAGGCCTATCCACAGGGTTATGGCATGACCGCGATCATCGGCCTGGAACTGACGATGGTGGAGGCCTTGCTGGCCCGGGTGTACCGCCCGGACAACCCGGTGTACCTGGCCAATATCAACGCCGATAGCCAGGTGGTGATCGCCGGCAGCGATGCCGCCATGGCCCAGGTCGCCGAGCTGGCCCGGGGCTGTGGGGTCGGGGTGGCCAAGCGCCTGGCGGTCAGCGTGCCGTCCCATTGTCCGTTGCTGGAGCAGCCGGCCCAGGCCCTGGCCGAGGCCTTCTCCAGGGTGACCCTGCAGCCGCCGCGCCTGGGTTACCTCAGCGGCAGCCGCGCGCGGCCGCTGCGCACGCCAGAGCAGTTGCGCGACGACCTGGCGTTCAACATGTGCCGGCTGGTGGATTGGCGCGGCACCGTGCAAAGCGCCTACGAGCGCGGCGTGCGGCTACAGATCGAACTGCCGCCCGGTGCGGTGTTGACCGCTCTGGCGCGCCGGGTGTTCGAGCAAGGCACCGTGATTGCCTGCGACGGTGCCCGGCTCGACACCCTGCAAGCGCTGTTGCGTGAGGAGGGAAACCGCCAACCCTAGACACCGACTCAAGCTGGCGAAGCACAAGAACAACAACTTCGACGATGCACTTTGAGGACTACAACAATGATTATTTACGGTGTGGCGCTGCTGGCGATCTGTACGCTGGCAGGGGTGATTATCGGTGACATGCTCGGCGTCCTGCTGGGGGTGAAATCCAATGTCGGCGGGGTGGGCATCGCCATGATCCTGCTGATCTGCGCGCGGCTGTGGATGCACAGGCACGGCGGCATGACCAAGGACTGCGAGATGGGCGTCGGCTTCTGGGGCGCCATGTACATCCCGGTGGTGGTGGCCATGGCCGCGCAACAGAACGTGGTGACCGCCCTGCACGGCGGCCCGGTGGCGGTACTGGCGGCCATCGGTTCGGTGCTGCTCTGTGGTTGCACCATCGCCCTGATCAGCCGTACCAACAAAGGCGAACCGTTGCCGGACGAACCGGACGGTGTCGCCCCTGGTACCGCTGCGGCAGGGGGGCGCTGATATGTGGGATCTGATCGAGAAAGGCCTGGAACACAACGGCCTGGTCACCGCCTTCGCCTTCGTCGGCGTGATCATGTGGGTCTCGGTGCTGCTGTCCAAGCGCCTGACCTTCGGCCGGATACACGGCTCGGCCATCGCCATCGTTATCGGCCTGGTACTGGCCTGGGTCGGCGGCACCATCACCGGTGGGCAAAAGGGCCTGGCGGACCTGGCGCTGTTCTCCGGCATCGGCCTGATGGGCGGCGCCATGCTGCGGGACTTCGCGATTGTCGCCACGGCCTTCGAAGTACAGGCCACCGAGGCGCGCAAGGCCGGGATGATCGGCGCCATCGCGCTGTTTCTCGGCACCGTGCTGCCGTTCATTGTCGGCGCGAGCATCGCCTGGGCCTTCGGTTATCGCGATGCGGTGAGCATGACCACCATCGGCGCCGGCGCGGTGACCTACATTGTCGGCCCGGTGACCGGGGCGGCGATCGGCGCCAGTTCCGATGTGGTGGCGCTGTCCATCGCCACGGGGCTGATCAAGGCGATCCTGGTGATGGTCGGCACGCCCATGGCGGCGCGCTGGATGGGCCTGGACAACCCGCGTTCGGCGATGGTCTTCGGCGGCCTGGCCGGCACCGTCAGCGGGGTGACCGCGGGCCTGGCGGCGACCGATCGGCGCCTGGTGCCCTACGGCGCGCTGACCGCGACCTTCCATACCGGGCTGGGTTGCCTGCTCGGGCCTTCGTTGCTGTTCTTCATCGTGCGCGGGTTGGTGGGCTAAGGTCCGCTCGCTGCACGCGCGAACCGTAGGAGCCGGCTTGCCGGCGAAGGGGCCTTGGGACCTTACCGGTCTTGCGGACGCCTTCGCTGACAAGCCAGCTCCTACAGGGACTGAGCGTCTTTTGTCGATCATGCGCGCAGACGCGGTATCAGGACGCGTCCTGCCGATTGGCATACATCCGGCACTCCGCCAGCAGCGCCAGCAGGTTCGGGTCGCGCTCCTTGGCCTTGAGGAATACCACGCCGATATGCTGTTGCAGCCGGTAGCGCGCCTGCAGCGGAATCAGCTTCACGCGGTTTTCGTACACCGCGGCAATCCTTCCCGGCAGCAGCGCATAGCCCACCCCCGAGCTGACCATGCTCAGCAGGGTGAAGATATCGTTGACCTGCATTGCCACCTTCGGCTCGAACCCCGCCTGCTTGAACACCCGCACACCGTCCTGATGGGTGGCGAAGCCCTGGGTCAGGGTGATGAAGGTCGCGTCGCGCACATCGCTGAGGTCGACTTCCGCCTGCTGGGCGAACGGCGAGTCGGCTGGCGTGGCCAGGAAGATGTCGTCGGAAAACAGTGGGATCTGCTCGCAGTCCGGGTCGCTGACGCTGTCGTCCAGCGATACCAGGATCGCGTCGACTTCCATGTTCTTCAGCTTGTACAGCAGGTCGATATTGGAACCGAGGATCAGGTCGATATTCAGCTCGCTGCGGCGCAGCTTCAGGCCCATGATCAGCTGCGGCACGGTCTTCACCGTCAATGAGTACAGGGAACCGAGCTTGAAGCGTTCCGCCGAGAACCCGGCGGCTTCGCGGGTCAGGCGCACGCTTTCGAGCACGTCCTGGATCAGCTTCTGCGCCCGTTCTTCGAGGACGAAGGCGCTTTCCAGCGGCGTCAGGTTGCGCCCTTCATGCTTGAACAGCGGGCAGCGCAGGGCGCTTTCCAGGGAGTGAATGGCCCGGTGCACGCTGACATTGCTGGTCTGCAACTCGGCGGCGGCGCGCGCCAGGTTGCCGGTGCGCATGAACGCCAGAAACACTTCGAGCTTTTTCAGGGTCAACTCTTCATCGATCAGCATGATGGGCGCTCTTATTCGAATGCTCCGATTGTGCCTGCCGGGTCATGACTTGGCTGGAGGTTTTTTCGTCCATAGCTTTATTCGCAAACATTGCGCTTTCAGGCTATAGGCCTGAGCCTTGCGCAGATTTTCCGCCTTGGGAGGTGAGTGGCACATGTATCACGGGGAAAGACTCAACGCCTGGACGCATCTGGTGGGAGCGATTGCGGCGCTTGTCGGGGGAATCTGGCTGCTGGTGCTGGCCAGCCTCGACGGCAGCCCGTGGAAAATCGTCAGCGTGGCGATCTACGGCTTCACCTTGCTGGTGCTGTACAGCGCCTCGACCGTGTACCACAGCGTGCGCGGGCGGGCGAAAAGCATCATGCAGAAGGTCGATCACTTCTCGATCTACCTGCTGATCGCCGGCAGCTATACGCCGTTCTGCCTGGTGACCCTGCGCGGGCCCTGGGGCTGGACGCTGTTCGGGATCGTCTGGGGGCTGGCGCTGATCGGCATCCTGCAGGAGATCAAGCCGCGCTCCGAGGCGCGCATCCTGTCCATCGTGATCTACGCCGTAATGGGCTGGATCGTGCTGGTGGCGGTCAAGCCGCTGCTGGCGGCCCTGGGCCCCGCCGGCTTCGCCTGGCTGGCCTCGGGCGGGGTGCTCTACACCGTCGGCATCATCTTCTTCGCCCTCGACAGCCGTTTGCGCCACGCCCACGGGATCTGGCACCTGTTCGTGATCGCCGGCAGTTTGCTGCACTTTGTGGCGATCTTCTTCTACGTGTTGTGATTGGCGAGCGCGTTATCGTTTATCGCGAGCAAGCTTCGCTCCTAAGAAGAACGAGCAATCGGTCGACGCTCGATTGCTCGCGATAAGGCCCTGAAGGGCCGCCTCAATCCCCGGTCATCAACCTATCCAGCTGTTCCTGCGCCCGGCCGCCGAAGATCTCCAGCAGGCTGCTCAAGGTGTGGGGCAGGGCCTCCGCCGCGCGGGTCACGGCATACAGGGTGATCGGCAGCGCCGGGGTCAGCGGGCGGATCGCGGTGCTGGCGGGGGAGGCGCCGAGGGCGGTGAAGGGGTCGATCACCGCCAGCCCGGCCCCGGATTCGACCATGGCCCGGGCCAGGGAGTAGGTCTGCACGGCGATGCTGACCCGTGGCGCCGGCTCCACGGCCTTCAGGTAACCGTCGAGTTTCGCCGCCAGTGGGTCGGCGCTGGACAGGCCGATCAAGGGTGCCCCCGCCAATTCCATCAGCGGCAGCGGCGTGCCCCTGGCCGCCTGGGGCCAGTAATCCAGCGGCGCCAGCGCCACCAGCACCCCGCTGGCCAGGGCCTGGGCGGTCAGCCCCGGATGATCGGGGCGTTGCAGGGTCAGGGCCACATCGATCTCGCGCATCAGCAGGTTCTGCACCAGTTCGCGGCTGTGGGCGCTGGACAGCTCGCAGACGATGTCCGGGTAGCGCCGGGTCCACTGGTTGATGGCCGGCGGCAGCAAGGACAGGGCCAGCGCCGGCGTGGCGCCGATCCGCAGGCTGTGGCCCGGCTTGCGGCGCAGGCTTTGGGCCAGGCGTCGCACCCCTTGCAGGCTTTCGCTGACCTTGTCGACTTCGCGCTCCAGCTCCAGGGCTTCCGGGGTGGCCTGCAACTTGCCCTTGACTCGCAGGAACAGCGGGAACCCCAGCTGCTGCTCGGCGTGCTGCAAGACCTTGGTCACCGCCGGCTGGGAGACGTGCAGCAGTTGCGCCGCGCCGCTGATCGAGCCGGTCTGGCGGATGGCCTGGAAAATCTCGATATGACGCAGTCGCATGATGAGTCCATAACCTTTGTTTATGGGTGGTCCATCTTTATTCATTGTCCCGGGCCTGTCACCTGGTCCTAACCTGAAGCCCGCTCAACAAGCTTTAAGGACTGACATGGCACAGCGGGTTTGCATCATCGGCGGCGGGGTCATCGGCCTGGCCAGCGCCTACGCCCTGGTTCGCGAGGGGGTCGACGTCAGCCTGGTGGAGGCGCGCGAATCCTTCGCCAGCCAGACCAGCTTCGCCAATGGCGGCCAGCTGTCGTACCGCTACGTGGCGCCGCTGGCCGATGCCGGCGTGCCCTGGCAGGCGCTGGGCTGGATGCTGCGGGGCGATTCGCCGCTGAAACTGCGCCCGCGCCTGGACCCGGCGCAGTGGCGCTGGATGGCCGGGTTCCTGGCGGCCTGCCGTGGTTCGGTCAACCGGCGCAACGGCGCTCACCTGCTGCGCCTGGCGCTGTTGAGCCAGGCCACCTTGCAGAGCTGGCGCGAGGAGGATCGGCTCGAGGGTTTTCACTGGCGGCGCAATGGCAAGCTGGTGACCTTTCGTGAAACCGCCAGTTTCGAGCATGCCCGCCATAGTCTGGCCGATCCGCGCCAGCAGCAGGTGCTGTCCGCTGGCGAATGCGCACAACTGGAGCCGACCCTCGGCGGCGCGCCCTTTGTCGGCGGCATCTTCACCCCGGACGAAGAGGTGGCCGACTGTCACGCCTTCTGCCAGCAACTGGTGGCGCGGCTGCAGGCTTCCGGTCGCTGCCAGCTGCTGACGGGGCGCCAGGTCACCGGTATTCGTCAGGCGGGCGGCCAGGTGCAGGCCATCGAGTTGGGCGACGAGGTGCTGGCGGTGGATCAACTGATACTCGCCGCCGGTCATCGCAGTGGCGAACTGGCGCTGCCCGGGTTGAAGCTGCCGCTGTATCCACTCAAGGGCTACAGCCTCAGCGTGCCGATCGGCGCGGGGCATCGGGCGCCGGAGATCAGCATCACCGACTACAACCGCAAGATCGTCTACGCGCGGATCGGCCAACAGCTGCGGGTGGCGGCGATGGTCGATATCGTCGGTTTCGACCCGTCCCTGGACCCCAAGCGCCTGGCCCTGATGCAGCGCCAGGCCCGGGAAACCTTCGCCAACGCTGGCGACTACGATGCCGCCATCGAGTGGGCCGGCATGCGCCCGGCGACCCCCAGCGGCGTACCGCTGATTGGCGCCACCGGCTACCGCAACCTGTGGCTCAACCTCGGCCACGGCGCCCTGGGGTTCACCCTGGCCTGTGGCAGCGGGCGCCTGCTGGCCGAGCTGATCGGCCAGCGCCGTCCTTCCATCGACATGCAGGGACTCGCGCCCCATGCCGCCTGATTTCTTTCGCGTACAAGGAGCTGTCCCATGACCATCCAGCGTCTCCACAGCAATGACCGCCTCAGCGCTGCCGTGAGCTTTGCCGATCTGCTGTTCCTCTCCGGCCAGGTGCCGGGCCCGGCCACCGATGTCGCCGGCCAGACCCGTGAAGTGCTGGCGAAGATCGACGCCTTGCTGGCCGAGGCCGGCAGCGACAAGGATCATCTGCTCAGTGCGACCCTCTATCTGAAAGACATCCAGCAGGACTTTGCCGCGATGAACGAGGTCTGGTCGGCCTGGTTGTCCCCCGGCCAGGCGCCAAGCCGCACCACCGTGCAGGCCGCCCTGGCGCGTCCGGACATCCTGGTGGAAATCACCGTCATCGCGGTTCGCCGCTAACGCCTTCACCCACAACGGAGAATAACAATGCAAAAAATCACGTTGCTCGGCTGCACCCTGGGCCTGTTGCTCGGCTCCCCGCTGTACGCCAGCGAGGCGCCGCTGACCGGCACCCTGGGCAAGATCGCCAATGCCGGCAGTATTACCCTGGGTTATCGCGATGCGTCGGTGCCGTTTTCCTACGTGGGTGACAACAGCGGCAAACCCATGGGCTACTCGGTGGACCTGGCGAGCAAGGTCGTCGAGCGCATCCGCGACAAGCTGGCGCTGCCGCAACTGGCGGTGAAGTACAACCTGGTGACGTCGCAGACGCGCATCCCGCTGGTGCAGAACGGCACCGTGGACCTGGAATGCGGCTCCACCGGAGTGACCGCCGAACGGCAGAAGCAGGTAGCGTTTTCCTACGGCTTTATCTACGTCAAAGGCCAGTTGCTGACCGCCAGGGACAGCGGGATCAAGCGTTTCGCCGACCTGCGCGGCAAGAACGTGGTGACCACCGCCGGCACTACCAACGAGCGCTTCCTCAAGAGCTACAACGTCGAGCACAAGATCGACATGTTCGTGATCAGCGCCAAGGACCACGGCGAAGCCTTCCAGATGCTGCAATCGGGTCGCGCCGCGGCGTTCTACATGGACGACGCGCTGCTCTACGGCGAACGGGCCAAGGCCCGCGATCCGCACAACTGGGTGGTGGTGGGTGAGGAGCAGTCGCGGGAAATCTACAGCTGCATGGTGCGCAAGGACGATCCGCAGTTCCTGGAACTGGTGAACAGCACCCTGGCGGACCTGTACCGCTCCGGGGAGATCAACGGGATCTACCAGCGCTGGTTCGAACAACCGATTCCGCCCAAGGGCCTGAACCTGGAATTCCCGATGACCAGCGAGCTGAAGGCGATCATCGCCAAGCCGGTGAGCGATCCGGTGGAGTAAACACCGGTCCGCTTCTGTAGGCGCCAGGCTGCCGACGATAGCCGCGGCGCGGTGTGTCAGGCGGGTTAGAAGTCGCCCCACAGCTGTTGGGCTACCGCCAGCGCTACCACCGGCGCGGTTTCGGTGCGCAGCACCCGCGGGCCGAGGCGCGCCGGCAGGAAGCCCGCGTCCTGGGCCTGGTCCACTTCGGTGTCGGACAAACCGCCTTCCGGGCCGATCAGGAATGCCAGGGTCGCAGGCTTGGCGTGGCTCACCAGCGGCTCGGCCACCGGGTGTAGCACCAGCTTGAGGTCGGCCTGGGTCTGCTTGATCCAGTCGGCCAGCAGCATTGGCGGATGAATCACCGGCACCCGTGAGCGCCCGCATTGTTCGCAGGCGCTGACGGCCACCTGGCGCCAGTGGGCCAGGCGCTTGTCGGCGCGTTCGTCCTTGAGCCGCACTTCGCAGCGCTCGCTGAAGATCGGGGTGATTTCATTCACCCCCAGCTCGGTGGCTTTCTGAATCGCCCAATCCATGCGCTCGCCCCGGGACAGGCCCTGGCCGAGGTGGATCTGCAGCGGCGACTCGACCTGCCCGGCGAAGCTTTCATCGAGCCGGACCACCACGCGTTTCTTGCCGACTTCCAGCAGCGTGCCGCGAAATTCGTTGCCCGAACCGTCGAACAGCTGCAGCGCGTCGCCCTCGGCCATGCGCAGCACGCGCCCGATGTAGTGGGCCTGGGCTTCCGGCAGTTCGTGCTCGCCGAGGCTCAGGGGGGCGTCGATAAAGAAGCGGGACAGTCTCATGGTGGTTCTCTGGGAAAAATTCGGTTCGAGGTGGGTCAATGGATCTTTGCGTCGGCAAGCCCGCTTCTGCAAAGCGGCGGGTTTGCCGGCGAGGGGCTCAACCCGGATCGCGGAAGCCTGGGTGGAAGTCCTTGGGCACCGCCACGCTGACCTTGTCGCTGGTGGCGATATCGATGCCTTCGCTGGCGACCTCGGCGAGGAAGTCGATCTGCTCCGGGGTGATCACGTAGGGCGGCAGGAAATACACCACGCTGCCCAGCGGACGCAGCAGGGCGCCACGCTCCAGGGCGTGCTGGAAGACTTTCAGGCCACGGCGTTCCTGCCACGGGTAGGCGGTTTTGCTGGCCTTGTCCTGGACCATCTCGATGGCCAGCACCATGCCGGTCTGGCGAACTTCCGCAACGTGCGGGTGATCCGCCAGGTGCGCGGTCGAGCTGGCCATGCGCTGGGCCAGCGCCTGGTTGTTCTCGATGACGTTGTCCTGCTCGAAGATATCCAGGGTCGCCAGCGCCGCCGCACAGGCCAGCGGGTTGCCGGTGTAGCTGTGGGAGTGGAGGAAGGCGCGCAGGGTCGGGTAGTCGTCGTAGAAGGCGCTGTAGACTTCGTCGGTGGTCAGGCACGCGGCCAGCGGCAGGTAGCCGCCGGTCAGGGCCTTGGACAGGCAGAGGAAATCCGGGCGGATGCCGGCCTGTTCGCAGGCGAACATCGTGCCGGTCCGGCCGAAGCCGACGGCGATCTCATCGTGGATCAGGTGCACGCCGTAGCGGTCGCAGGCCTCGCGCAGCAGCTTGAGGTACACCGGGTGATACATGCGCATGCCGCCGGCGCCCTGGATCAGCGGCTCGACTATCACCGCGGCGAGGGTGGCGTGGTGTTCCGCCAGGGTCTGCTCCATGGCCGCGAACATGTTGCGCGAGTGTTCTTCCCAGCTCATGCCTTCGGGGCGCAGGTAGCAGTCCGGGCTTGGCACCTTGATGGTGTCCAGCAGCAGGGCCTTGTAGGTCTCGGTGAACAGCGGCACATCGCCCACCGACATCGCGGCGATGGTTTCGCCGTGGTAGCTGTTGGTCAGGGTGACGAAGCGTTTCTTGTCCTTCTGGCCGCGGTTGAACCAGTAGTGGAAGCTCATCTTCATCGCCACTTCGATGCACGACGAGCCGTTGTCGGCATAGAAGCAGCGGGTCAGGCCTTCGGGGGTCATTTTCACCAGGCGCTCGGACAGCTCGATCACCGGCTGATGGCTGAAGCCGGCGAGGATCACGTGCTCCAGCTGATCGACCTGATCCTTGATGCGTTGGTTGATGCGCGGGTTGGCGTGGCCGAACACATTGACCCACCAGGAGCTGACCGCGTCGAGGTAGCGCTTGCCTTCGAAGTCCTCCAGCCACACGCCTTCGCCGCGCTTGATCGGGATCAGCGGCAGCTGCTCGTGGTCTTTCATCTGGGTGCAGGGATGCCATAACACCGCGAGATCGCGTTGCATCCACTGGTTGTTGAGGCCCATGTTCAGTCTCCTGGAGGCGGCTCTAAGTACGCGAGCAAACAATCGCGCAAGCCTATGCAATGCCAGGCCGTGTCACAACCCATTGCATGCCTGGAAGGGCGAATTGATCGCGGTCGCAGGACGGTCTGTCACGTTTTCCCCACGTAGACCTTAATGCCTGGTTAATTTAGTGTTCGTAGGATCAACATCGTATTTCTCGATATTTCAAAGCGAAAATTTCCGCTTTAATTCGATAGTTAAATCGATAGTCTTGGGCAGCAGTTCTTACAGGATTTAAGTGATGCAGCTAGGTAACTCTTCTTCCCGCTACGGCTGGGTAAGCATTTTTCTGCACTGGAGCGTGGCGCTGGCAGTCTTTGGATTGTTCGCCCTGGGCCTGTGGATGGTCGGCCTGGATTACTACAGTGCCTGGCGCAAAGATGCGCCGGACCTGCACAAGAGCATTGGCTTGACGCTGTTCGCGATCATGCTGCTGCGGGTGTTGTGGCGCTTCGTCAGCCCACCGCCACCGGCACCGGACAACCACGGACGCCTGACGCGCCTGGGTGCCAAGTTCGGCCATGCCTTCCTTTATCTCAGTCTGTTCGCTGTGATGATTGCCGGTTACCTGATTTCCACCGCAGACGGTGTCGGGATCCCGGTGTTTGGCCTGTTTGAAATTCCCGCCCTGGTTTCCGGACTGCCGGACCAGGCGGATGTGGCCGGCGAGGTGCATCTGTACCTGGCCTGGGCCCTGGTGATCTTTGCCGGAGTGCATGCTCTGGCTGCCTTGAAACACCACTTTATCGATCGTGACGCGACCCTGGCTCGAATGCTGGGACGCAAAGCCTGATGCTCAACCTCGACTCAAAAGGAATAGAAAGCATGTTGAAAAAGACTCTCGCCGCTCTGGCAATCGGTTCTGCTCTGTTGTCTGCCGGTCAGGCGATGGCCGCTGATTACGTGATCGACAAGGAAGGCCAGCACGCCTTCGTCGACTTCAAGATCAGCCACCTGGGCTACAGCTTCATCACCGGTACCTTCAAGGACCTGGACGGCAAATTCAGCTTCGACGCGGCCAAGCCTGAAGACGCCAAGATCGAAGTCAATGTGCGCACCGCCAGCGTGTTCACCAACCACGCCGAGCGCGACAAGCACATCGCCAGCAAAGACTTCCTGGACGTGGGCAAGTTCGCTGACGCCAAGTTCGTTTCCACCAGCGTCAAGCCAACCGGCAAGAACGCCGATGGCAAGCAGACTGCCGACGTGACCGGCGACCTGACCCTGCACGGCGTAACCAAGCCGGTCGTGGTCAAGGCGACCTTCCTGGGTGAAGGCAAGGACCCATGGGGCGGCTACCGTGCCGGCTTCGAAGGCACCACCAGCATCAATCGCCAGGATTTCGGCAAGATGATGGACCTGGGCCCGGCCTCCAACAATGTCGACCTGTACATCACCTTCGAAGGTGTGAAAGCGAAGTAATGCTTCGTCTGTAGCCGCTGCCGAGCCCGCGAGGCTGCGACAAGGCCCGCAGGACCTTCATGGCCCTTGAAGCCGGCGACCGGTTCCCGGTCGATCGCAGCCTTCGGCAGTGGTTACAGCGCCATAAAAAAACGCCCCTGATCGCAAGATCAGGGGCGTTTTTTATTGCCGCGTAAATTTCAGCGATTGCGGGTCAGCAAGGCTGGTTTCTCGCCACGTGGACGGCTTGGCAGTTGATCGAGCTGCTCGGGAGTCGGGAAGCGGTCGGCTTTCGATTCCTTGTGCATGATCTTCGGCTGGTTGCCACGCGGGTTCTGCACCGCCGGTTCCTGACGCGCCTGGTCGTCACGGGCCGGACGACGATTGCGCGACTCTTCGCGACGGGCCTGGCCGTCACGTGGAGCGCCGCTGCGTGGGCCGTTGCGCTTGGCAGGTGGCGTGCCGGTGCTGGCGCCATTGCTGTTGCGCGGACCGCCGGAGCGACCCTGGCCGCCGCTGCGTGGCGCATTGCTGTTGGCTGCTGCGCCCTGGCCTGGCGCGCCTGGACGGCGGCCGCGGCTCTGGTTGTTCTTGTTCTGGTACGGGCTGACGTAGTCGGCGCGGTTGCCGAAGTTGTCCACGTCGTCGTCCAGGAACTCATCCGGGGCGCGGTCGGCGCGTGGCGTCGGCTGGCGCTGTTCGCGGGCCGGGGTGCCTTCGCGAGGCTTCTGCTCACGGGCTGGACGGTCGCCGCGAGCGGCCGGTTTTTCCTTGCCCTTGTCCTTGCCTTTGTCTTTGCGGCCGCCACCACCACCACCGCCGCCGTTCGGACCGTCGCCACGCGGGCCACGGGAATTGCGTGGGTTGCGCACGTCCGGACGCTCGCGCACTTCCGGTTTCTCGGCTTCCACGGCGCTGGCATCGAAGCCCATCAGATCGCCGTCGGGGATCTTCTGCTTGGTCATGCGCTCGATGCTCTTGAGCAGCTTCTCTTCGTCCGGCGCGACCAGCGAGATCGCTTCGCCCGAACGACCGGCACGGCCGGTACGGCCAATGCGGTGCACGTAGTCTTCGTCGACGTTCGGCAGTTCGAAGTTGACCACGTGTGGCAGCTGGTCGATGTCCAGGCCACGGGCGGCGATGTCGGTGGCGACCAGGATCCGCACTTCACCGGCCTTGAAGTCGGCCAGGGCCTTGGTGCGGGCGTTCTGGCTCTTGTTGCCGTGGATGGCGACGGCGGTCAGGCCGTGCTTGTCCAGGTACTCGGCCAGGCGGTTGGCGCCGTGCTTGGTACGGGTGAAGACCAGCACCTGCTCCCAGGCGCCGGCGGTGATCAGGTGGGCCAGCAAGGCACGCTTGTGGCTGGCGGCCAGGCGGAACACCCGTTGCTCGATACGCTCGACCGTGGTGTTCGGCGGCGTGACTTCGATGCGCTCGGGGTTGTGCAGCAGCTTGCCGGCCAGGTCCGTGATGTCCTTGGAGAAGGTCGCGGAGAACAGCAGGTTCTGGCGCTTGGCGGGCAGGCGTGCGAGGACTTTCTTCACGTCATGGACGAAGCCCATGTCGAGCATGCGGTCGGCTTCGTCGAGCACGAGGATTTCCACGTGGGACAGGTCGACGCTGCCCTGGCCGGCCAGGTCGAGCAGGCGGCCGGGGCAGGCCACCAGCACATCGACGCCGCGGGCCATGGCCTGAACCTGTGGGTTCATGCCGACGCCGCCGAAGATGCAGGCACTGACGAATTTCAGGTCGCGGGCATAGACCTTGAAGCTCTCGTGCACTTGCGCGGCCAGTTCGCGGGTTGGGGTCAGGACCAGGACGCGCGGTTGGCGCGGGCCGTGACGCTGGGATTTGTCCGGGTGACCGTTGGGAAACAACCGTTCCAGGATCGGAAGGGCGAAACCGCCGGTTTTACCAGTACCTGTCTGTGCCGCGACCATCAGGTCGCGACCTTGCAACACGGCGGGAATGGCCCGCTGTTGCACCGGAGTAGGCTGGGTGTAGCCGGCGGCTTCGATGGCGCCGACTAAAGCCTCGGAGAGACCGAGGGAAGCAAAGGACATGAGTAATCCTGTTTTAGTGAGGGCTTGGCCCAGAGGGATAGTCTTGCCTGGCGCGAATGGCGTTTAAGAGGACGCAATCCCGTCCGGTCCTGCTGGCTCCTGAAGGCTCATCGGCGAGGGCTCGCGCGGGCCTTGTGGCTGCGCTGTAGCGGTATCGAGATGCCTTGAACAGGATCGAGCGTCCGGGCGTGAGCCTGGCGGGAAGGCCGGAGTATAACAGAGCAATCAGCGTGCGCTGCGTTCCTGCTGCTCAACGGTTTTCAGCGGGGTGCCGGGCGGCATTGCGCTTGAGTCGGCAATCGCCGGCGCCGCGCCGTAGCGGGCGCTCAGTTCGGCGTAGGCCGGCTCGCGCTTGAAGCGCTTGAGCTCGGCGCCGAAACGCTGCACCAGCAAGTCCATGCCGGCATTGCGCCGTACCGCCAGAAACTGGCTCTGGCGGCTGATGACCACCGGGTTCTCGGTGATCTGCTGGCGAATGTCCAGTTGGTCGAGCAGATGCTGGCCGACCCGCCGATCGGTGATCAGCAGGTCGATGCGGCCGCGCAGCAGCTTGCCGAAGTTGGCTTCGTGGGTCGGCGCCGGCTCGTGCTTGAACAGCGTGGATTCCCTGAAGTCCTGGCTGTACAGATAGCCGGGAGAGGTGCCCACGGTCAGGCCGCGCAAGTCTTCCAGGGTGCGGAACGGAAAGGGCCGGGCGTTGGCATAGAACATCACGAACTCGACGTCCGACAGCGGCTCGCTGGGGTAGAGCAAGCTGCTTTCGCGTTCGTTGCTGTGAAAGATGTCCAGGGCACCGTCGGCCTGGCCCTGTTCGAGCATGGCCAGGCAACGTTTCCAGGGCAGGAACTGCCATTCGACTTCGATCCCCAGGCGCTGGAAGACGATGGCCGTGGTTTCGTAATCCAGCCCCTGGGCCTTGCCCTGTTCCTCATAGACATAAGGGGCCCAGGGCTCGGTGACAATGCGCAGCTTCTCGCCATGGGCGGTGAGGCTCAGGCAAGCGCAGATAAAGGCTGTCAGCAGCTGGGCGATGAGGGGCATCGCTGGAGATTACGACGAGAGGTCGCCCAATACCAGAGGCTGTCTAGCTCAAGCCTCAGTCAGCCTTTGTCTCGATCAGATGGAGGTAGATGGCCTTGCGCCGCTGGCCCAGTACCAGGCGAATCACCGGGTGGTTGAACCAGCGCTCGAGTTGATGGTTGTTGAGCGGCTTTTTCAGGCGGCCTTCGGCGTTTTCCCGGGCCTTCTCCCACCAGACCGGGGCGCAGGCCTGGTCGAATTCGTTGGTGTGGCGGTAGCAGCCATAGAGGATTTCGCGCATGAACTGCCGCTGGTGCCCCGGCAGGGCCAGGGTCACGATCTTGTAGGCCAGGCGTTGCAACGCCGGTGGGCGTGGCAGGGTCGCGGTGACCAGGCGGGTTTCGTCCAGAGCGACGCTACTGGTGGGCGCTGCGCCGTGCTTGTCCAGCCAGGCCTTGATCTTGGCGCGAAACAGCTGCTTGCGGCTCCAGTAGTGATGGATCAGGTCGGGGCATTCGCGAACCTGCTTGGTGCGATAGGCCGCCACCGATAGGCAGAACTCTTCAAGGGTGTAGGCGCCGTTGGCCAGTGGGTACAGCTCGTCCATCAGGGCGATGGAGCGGTCCAGCACATCGGCGTCGGCGCGGTGCAGGCCGATCACGCCGGAGTTCAGCAGCGGCATCTGGTCGTCGGCGAGTTTGCGTTCCCGCAACAAGCCGGCCAGGGACTGGTAGAGGCCGGATTCCTTGTTGGCGCCGTAGCACATGCCGAAGGCGTTACACAGCAGGGTGCCGGGCTGGATGCGGCGAAACAGCTCCAGCGGCGAGCAGTGGAAAAAGGTATCGGTGTCGATCAGCAGCGCCAGTTCGGACTCTTGCAGCACCTGCTGCATCACCACGTGCTTGGCGCGAAAGTGGTAGCCGTGTGGGGCGATCCAGGCCTGGCGGGTGTTTTCGTCCAAGGGGCGCACGCGCACAGGCAGGTCGCGGTAAGGCGCGGCATTGTCGGTGAAGACCTGGATGTCGAGGGCTTCGCCCGGCGTTTCGCGCAGCCCGGCCAAGGCGCTGGCAATGCTGAACGCGGCTTCCTGGTGATAGGTCGCGGCGCCGTAAACCAGATAGATCAATTGTGGGCGTGCTGCGGTGCTGCCTGTGGACATCTACGGCGATCCTTCGGATGTATTGGGGGTTAAAAAAAAGGCCCTGGATTTCGCCAAGGCCTTTTCTGATGCTGCCGGGCGGTTAACGCGGCAGCTTCAGGTTGTTCCAGACGGCCAGGCTTGGCTCGGCTTGGTTCAGGGTATAGAAATGCAGCCCTGGCGCCCCGCCTTGCAACAAACGTTCACACATTTCGGTGATGACCTGTTCGCCGAACGTCTGAATGCTTTGGCTGTCGTCGCCGTAGGCTTCCAGTTGCTTGCGGATCCAGCGCGGGATTTCTGCGCCGCAGGCGTCGGAGAAACGCGCCAGCTTGCTGTAGTTGGTGATCGGCATGATGCCGGGCACGATCGGGATGTTCACACCCATTTGTTGCACGCGTTCGACGAAGTAGAAATAACTGTCGGCGTTGAAGAAATACTGGGTGATCGCACTGTTGGCGCCGGCGTTGGCCTTGCGCACGAAGTTGTTGAGGTCGTCTTCGAAATTGCGCGCCTGTGGGTGCATTTCCGGATACGCCGCCACTTCGATGTGGAAGTGATCGCCGGTCTCTTCACGAATGAAGCTCACCAGGTCGTTGGCGTGACGCAGCTCGCCGCTGGCCATGCCCATGCCCGAAGGCAGGTCGCCGCGCAGGGCAACGATACGGTTGATGCCGGCGGCCTTGTACTGGGTCAGCAGGCCACGCAGGTCGGCCTTGCTGTCGCCCACGCAGGACAGGTGCGGCGCGGCCGGGATCTTCACTTCGCTTTCGAGCTGCAGCACGGTGTTCATCGTGCGGTCGCGGGTCGAGCCACCGGCACCGTAGGTGCAGGAGAAGAAGTCGGGGTTGTAGCTGGCCAGCTGGCGGGCAGTGGCGAGCAGTTTTTCATGCCCAGCATCGGTCTTGGTCGGGAAGAACTCGAAGCTGTAGCGACGGTCTTGGGACATGGAGGAAACCTCCAGCTACAAGCTGCAAGCCACAAACTGCAAGAGTAGCGGAGGTGCGCTCAGCTCTTGGGCCTGGAACGGGCTGCTTGAAACTGTTTAAGCAAATAGGGACGAAGCCGAAAGCTTCGAGCGGCAAGCAGGGCTTGTGGCCCTCGCTCGCCGCTTGAAGCTCAAGGCTTGCAACTGCTCTTAGTACCGGTAAGCGTGCGGCTTGAACGGGCCTTCGACGGTCACGCCGATGTAGTCAGCCTGTTGCTTGGTCAGTTGGGTGACCACGCCACCGAAGCCGCGGACCATTTCCAGGGCCACTTCTTCGTCGAGTTTCTTCGGCAGTACTTCAACGGTCAGGCGCTCGGCTTTCTGGGCTGGCGACAGGTCGGCATACTTCTGGCCGAACAGGAAGATCTGCGCCAGAACCTGGTTGGCGAACGAACCGTCCATGATGCGGCTTGGGTGGCCAGTGGCGTTGCCCAGGTTCACCAGGCGGCCTTCGGCCAGCAGGATCAGGTAGTCGTCGTTCTGGGCGTCGAAAGCGCCTGGGCCGGTACGGTGAACCTTGTGCACCTGTGGCTTCACTTCTTCCCATGCCCAGTTCTTGCGCATGAAAGCGGTGTCGATTTCGTTGTCGAAGTGACCGATGTTGCAGACCACGGCACGCTTCTTCAGGGCCTTGAGCATGTTTGCGTCGCAAACATTGACGTTACCGGTGGTGGTCACGATCAGGTCGATCTTGCCCAGCAGGGCCTTGTCGATGCTCGCTTCGGTGCCGGTGTTGATCCCGTCGATGAACGGCGAAACCAGTTCGAAACCGTCCATGCAGGCTTGCATGGCGCAGATCGGGTCGACCTCGGAAACCTTGACGATCATGCCTTCCTGACGCAGGGACTGGGCCGAACCCTTGCCCACGTCACCGTAGCCGATGACCAGCGCTTGCTTGCCGGACAGCAGGTGGTCGGTACCGCGCTTGATCGCATCGTTCAGGCTGTGACGGCAGCCGTACTTGTTGTCGTTCTTGCTCTTGGTCACCGAGTCGTTGACGTTGATGGCCGGGATCTTCAGCTCGCCCTTGGCCAGCATGTCCAGCAGGCGGTGCACGCCGGTGGTGGTTTCTTCGGTCACGCCGTGGACGCGATCCAGCACCTGCGGGTACTTCTTGTGCAGCAGCTCGGTCAGGTCGCCGCCGTCGTCGAGGATCATGTTGGCGTCCCAAGGCTTGCCGTCCTTGAGGATGGTCTGCTCCAGGCACCACTCGTACTCTTGCTCGGTCTCGCCTTTCCAGGCGAATACCGGGATACCGGCGGCGGCGATGGAGGCGGCGGCCTGGTCCTGGGTCGAGAAGATGTTGCAGGACGACCAGCGTACTTCGGCACCCAGGGCAACCAGGGTTTCGATCAGCACGGCAGTCTGGATGGTCATGTGGATGCAGCCGAGAATCTTCGCGCCCTTGAGCGGTTGTTCAGCGGCGTACTTGCGGCGCAGACCCATCAGGGCCGGCATTTCCGATTCGGCGATGATGGTTTCACGACGGCCCCAGGCGGCCAGGGACATGTCGGCGACTTTGTAGTCGGTAAAATCTGCAGGCGTGATGACAGCGCTCATGAAGAGCCTCCATTCGTAAGTATGCGAATGGGCGCCGTTGTGCGTTTAGTGACTGACCGAACCATCACGGCCAGACAACGCCCCATCCGAGCCTGACAGGTCGAACCTGCTGCAGCGCCCCTCGGACAGGTGGCGGGAAAACGGTATCAGGTGATCGTTACCGTTTTGAAACGGAGGCGATTATAGCTTTCTTTAAGCGGCAAGGTGCAAGCTTCAAGCTGCGAGTAAGAGCAGGCCGCTTTTTACTTGCAGCTTGAAGCTTGAAACTTGAAGCTGGGGGGCACATCCACCGCAATCGCTCAAATACCCCGGAGCCCCTCCCATGAATTTCCACACCCGCAAATGGGTAAAACCCGAAGACCTCAACCCCAACGGCACGCTGTTCGGCGGCAGCCTGTTGCGCTGGATCGACGAAGAAGCGGCGATCTACGCCATCGTCCAGCTGGGCAACCAGCGCGTGGTCACCAAGTACATTTCCGAAATCAATTTCGTCAGCGCCTCGCGCCAGGGCGACATCATCGAGCTGGGCATCACCGCCACCGAATTCGGCCGCACCTCGATCACCCTGACCTGTGAAGTGCGCAACAAGATCACCCGCAAAAGCATCCTCACCGTCGAGAAGATGGTCTTCGTCAACCTGGGTGAGGACGGCCTGCCGGCTCCCCACGGTCGTACCGAGATCAGGTACGTGAAGGACCAGTTCAAGGACGACGAGCCGATCGCCTGAGCCGATCCTCTCCATGGCAGGTAGCGAGTCTGCCCGCTCCTGCATGAGGGCACTGAACGAGCCCTGAGCCCCGGATGTCGTACCTGACAAGGTACTAACAGGTTCAGGAGCCACTAACGTGCAGACAGACGGCAAGACCCCGGGCCTTTCTCCCGAAGAGCAGCACGACGTAGACAAGAACCAGCCGCCCCGCGCGGCGGTCTTGCACGAGATCATCCGCACCCAGGGCGACAAGGAGCTGGAGCGCAGCGTCGCGGCGCTCTGGTGGTCGGCCCTGGCCGCCGGCCTGACCATGGGCCTGTCGCTGATGGGCATGGGCCTGCTCAACTCGCGCCTGCCCGACGGCGAAGGGTTCAAGGTGATCGCCAGTTTCGGTTACTGCGCGGGCTTCCTGGCGGTGATCCTGGCGCGCCAGCAACTCTTCACCGAAAACACCCTGACGGCGGTGCTGCCGGTCATGAGCAAACCCACCCTGGGAAACTTCGCGCGCCTGTGTCGCCTGTGGGGCGTGGTCCTGGTGGGCAACCTGTGCGGCACGCTGCTGGTGGCCTACGTGATGCTGCACCTGCCGATTTTCGACGGCAAGACCGACCTGGCCTTCCTCGATATCGGGCGCAAGGTCATGGAGAACGATGCCGGGCAGATGTTCGCCAAGGGCATCATTTCCGGCTGGATGATCGCCACCATGGTCTGGATGATCCCGTCCATGGAGAGCGCCAAGATGTGGATCATCATCCTGATCACCTACCTGATGGCCCTGGGGGACTTCACCCATATCGTGGTCGGTTCGGTGGAGGTTTCGTACCTGGTGTTTGCCGGCGAGTTGCCGTGGCGGGATTTCTGGCAGGTGTTCGCCGGGCCGACGCTGGTGGGGAACATCGTCGGCGGCAGCTTCATCTTCGCCCTGATCAGCCATGCCCAGGTGCGCAGTGAAAGTGGCCTGCCAAAAACGACTGCGGCCCCTGAACGGGGCCGCGATCGATCAGAAGAGGATCAGTGAGCGTCTTGTGTGGTCGCCGGCGCATCCTGGGTGACATGGCGCACCAGTTTGCCGATGGTCAGGCCCTGCAGGAGGATCGACGACAGCACCACGATGTAGGTGATGCTCAGCACCAGGTCGCGCTCCGGGCCCAATGGCAGGGCCAGGGCCAGCGCCACCGAAACCCCGCCGCGCAGGCCGCCCCAGGTCAGTACCCGGATAGTGCCGCGCGGCACGCTGCGCCAGCGGCGTAGCAGGACGATGGCCGGGGCCACGGTGAGCAGGCGCGACAGCACGATCGCCACCGCCAGCAGGCTCGCGGCCAGCAAGTGCAGCCAGTTGAACGGCAGCAGCAACAGCTCCATGCCGATCAGGGCGAACAGCAGGGCGTTGAGCATGTCGTCGAGCAGCTCCCAGAAACCGTCCAGGTAGCGCCGGGTCATGTCGTTCATCGCCAGGTTGCGCCCCAGGTTGCCGATGATCAGGCCTGCCACCACCATCGCGATCGGCGCCGAGACGTGCAGTTCGCTGGCCATCGCCGAGCCGCCGATCACCAGGGCCAGGGTCAGCATCACTTCGATCTGGTGCTGCTCGATGCTCTTGATCATCAGGTACACCAGGTAGCCGATCAGCCCGCCGAACACCACGCCGCCGATGGCCTCATGGGCAAACAGCAGGGCGGTGGCACCGATGGTCGGGGTTTCGCCGAGCTGGGCGATACCCAGCAACACGGTGAACACCACCACCGCGGTGCCGTCGTTGAACAGCGACTCGCCGACGATGGTGGTTTTCAGTGGCTTGGACGCGTTGGCGGTACGCAGCACGCCGAGCACCGCGATCGGGTCGGTCGGTGAGATCAGGGCGCCGAACAGCAGGCAATAGAGGAAGCTCACATGCCAGCCGAACAGACCGAAGATCCAGTAGGCCAGGCTGCCGATGACGAAGGTGGCGATCAGCACGCCGACCGTGGCCAACAGGCCGATGGGCCAGCGGTAGCTGCGCAGGTCGTTGAGGTTGACGTGCAAGGCGCCGGCGAACAGCAGGAACGACAGCATCCAGTTCATCAGCAGGTCGCCGAAGTCGATCTGGCCGATCAGCTGTTGCACGTGCTCTTCCAGGCCGGGATAGCCGAGGAAGCTCAAGCCTTGCAGCAGCAGGGAAAACAGCAGGGCGGTAACCATCACACCGATGGTCGGCGGCAGGCCGATGAAACGGAAGTTGACGTAGGTGAGCAGGGTGGTCAGGCAGATGAAGGCGGCAACGAGTTCAAGCATCCGGAGTCCCTTGGATAGAAACGTGAAAAGAAAGCCCGAAAACCATCGGGCAAGGGTTGGATGGGCCGCTGGCGGCCCGGGGCACACCGACAAGGAAAGTTCAGATTCTTCTGGCGGTGAGCCGGTCGGTGTGTGGTTCTAGAGGCGACTGTCGGTCAGTCGCGCGCTCGGTGGCCTCAGACGGATACATTGACCGCGGCCGCCTGGCGACGTTGCAGGTGAATGAACAGCAGCGCGGTCAGCACCGTCAGCCCGCCGACCAGCGCGCCGGTCCACGGCAGGTCGGCCAGGTCGGCGCCGCTGGCGACCACCAGGCCGCCGATCCAGGCGCCGGCGGCGTTGCCCAGGTTGAAGGCGCTCTGGTTCAGGGTCGAGCCCAGGTTGGGGGCCTCATGGGCCTGGTCGATGATCAGCAGTTGCAGGATCGGGCACAGGGCGAAGGCGAAAATTCCCCACAACAGCAAAGTGATCGCCGCCGGGATCAGCAGGTGGCTGGTCTGGCTGAACGCGGCCAGTACCAGCACCACGGCCAGCGCCATGGCCACCAGCGACGGCAACAGGCGGCTGTCGGCCAGGCGGCCGCCGAGCATGCTGCCGGCCGTCAAGCCGACGCCGAACAGCAGCAACATGATGGTCACGCCATGGGGGCTGACGCCGGTGACGTCCTGCAGGATCGGCGCGATATAGGTGAAGACGCTGAACAGGCTGGTGGACGCCAGCACACTCATGCCCAGGGCCAGCAGCACGTTGGTTTTGCCCAGGACCTTGAACTCGCTGGCCAGGTTGGCCTTGTCCATGGCGATGTGTCGGGGCAGCCAGAGCCACTGGGCAATGGCGGCGATCACCCCGATCACCGACACCGCCCAGAAGGTCGAGCGCCAGCCGGCGTACTGCCCCAACGCTGTACCCAGCGGCACGCCAAGCACATTGGCCAGGGTCAGGCCGGTGAACATCATGGCGATCGCCTGGGCGCGTTTGTTCGGCGCCACCAGGCTGGCGGCGACCACCGAGCCGATGCCGAAAAACGCGCCGTGGCACAGCGCGGTGATCACCCGTGCGGCCATCAGCGTGGCGTAGTTCGGCGCCAGCGCGCAGAGCACGTTGCCGAGGATGAACATCAGGGTCATGCCCAGCAACGTAGCCTTGCGCGGCATGTTGGCGGTGCCGACGGCGAGGATCGGCGCGCCGAACACCACGCCCAGGGCGTAGCCGGTAATCAGCAGGCCCGCATGGGGAATGCTGACGGACAGGTCGCGGGCGACATCGGGCAGCAGGCCCATGATGACGAATTCAGTGGTGCCGATGCCGAAGGCGGCAACAGCCAGTGCGAGCAAGGCGAGTGGCATGCGAGGGTTCTCTGTCTGTAGTCTTGACGCCCTGATCAGGCATACGCATGCCGGCTTTGCTCCTCCATCGGAGCGGGTCCGGCGGATCGGGCAGCAGCAGGAATTATTGGAATAGATATGCGCAACTGAGTGCGGCGTGGTCGGCGTCAGTATAGACAGCCGTAGCGCCTAGGTGAATCGATTCTCTTATAGCAAACAGGGAGTGTGAGGTGTTGGCGACAACTCTGGTTCTGGTGGCGGCGCTGCTGCATGCGGCATGGAATACCCTGATCAAGTTCAGCGGCGAGCGCTTGTTGGTGGTGGCCTGCATGGACAGTGTCGCCTTGCTGTTCGTGGCGTTGATGCTGGGATTCGTCGCATGGCCGCCGCTGGAGATCTGGCCATGGATCCTGGCCTCGGCGGTTTTCGAATTGCTCTACCGCTACCTGCTGATCCAGGCCTATCGGGTCGGCGACCTGGGCCTGGTCTATCCACTGATGCGCGGCCTTTCGCCCCTGGTGGTGCTGGCCCTGACCCTGGTCTTCGCCGGCGAGGTGCTCAGCCCCCAGCAGATCTTCGGCATCCTGCTGATCCCTTTCGGCATGCTGTGCCTGCTGTGGCAGGGCGGTGGCGGCGATCGCCTGCCGTGGTCGATGTTGCCGGTGGTGGCGCTGATCGGCCTGTGCATCGGCTGCTACACCTTTATCGACGGCCAGGCATTGCGTCGCTGGTCCCATCCGCTGGATTACCTGGTGTGGGTGACGCTGCTCAGTGCCTGGCCTTTCCCGTTGCTGGCGCTGCTGCGCAAGCGTGCGGCTTTCGCTCTGTTCTGGCGCGAGCAATGGCAGCTGGGGTTGAGCGTCGGGTTCTGCGTATTGTTCAGCTACGCTCTGGTGCTGTGGGCCATGCAGTTGGGATCGATCGCCGAGGCGGCGGCGCTGCGGGAAGTCAGCGTGATCCTGGTGGTGCTGTTCGGCATGCGTTACCTGAAAGAACCTTTCGGCCGACCCCGGCTCTTAGCTTGTGGGCTGGTGCTGATCGGCATGCTGGTGATGAAGTTCTGACCCCGCTCCCCTCATGACTTTAAAAAGGACTCTGCCATGACCGTCGCTTTCTGGTGTGTATTGATCGCCATCTTCCTGCCTTACCTGTGCAACAGCATCGCCAAGTTCAGCGGGGGCAATTTTGGCCTGCGGCAGAACCATGACCCACGGGCCTATCTCGAGACCCTCGAGGGGTTCGCCCGGCGGGCGCACGCGGCGCAGCTCAACAGTTTTGAAGTGACCCCGGCTTTCGCGGCGGGGGTGATCATTGCCCACATCGCCAACGTCGCCGAACTGGTGACCATCGATGTGCTGGCGGTGCTGTTCATCACCAGCCGCCTGCTGTACATCATCTGCTACCTGGCGGATTGGGCGACCCTGCGGTCGCTGGTGTGGCTCGTCGGTATCGCGCTGATTGCCAGCTTCTTTTTCGTCTCCATTTGACCTGTAGCCGCTGCCGAGCTTGCGAGGCTGCGACTGGGCGCGCAGAGGCCGCAATGGGGGCGTCGCGGTTATCCTGGCCCAACGCACTCTCAGGTTTTGCGCCTGCTACGCAGTCGATCGCAGCCTCGCGGGCTCGGCAGCGGCTACGGGGCTACAGGGTCATTTGCTGTCGGTGACTTGAGGTACTTTCGGCAGCGTGGCGCCCTTGGGCCAGAGCATCCAGATCTGGCCCTGCTGCTTCATGTCCCCTGCCAGTTGCCCGGCCGCGTCGCCGGTGCCCCAGAACAGGTCGGCGCGAACCTCGCCGGCGATCGCGCCGCCGGTGTCCTGCGCCGCTACCGGGCGGATCAGGCTGCTGCCATCGGGCCGGGTGGTGGAGAGCCACAACAGGCTGCCCAGCGGTATCACCTTGCGATCCACCGCCACGCTGTAGCCGGACGTCAGCGGTACGTTCAGCGAGCCGCGGGGGCCTTCGTTGCTGTCCGGGTTGCGGTTGAAGAACACGTAGCTGGGGTTGCTGCCCAGCAGTTCCGGGATGCGATTGGGGTTGGCCTTGGCCCAGGCCGCGATGGTGCCCATGGTCACGTCTTCTTTCTTCAGCTCGCCCTGATCCACCAGCCAGCGGCCGATGGGGCGGTAGGGGTGGCCGTTCTGGTCGGCATAACCGATGCGCAACTGGCGCCCGTCTTCCAGCTGGATGCGGCCCGAGCCCTGGATCTGCAGGAATTGCAGGTTCATCGGGTCGGTCAGCCAGGCGATCACCGGCGCCTTGACCCCCTTGGTTTCGATGGTCGCGGCATCGTCGTAGGGTTTCAGCACCCGGCCTTCGAGGCGGCCACGCAGGCGCTTGCCCTTGAGTTCTGGGTAAATGCTGTCGAGGGCGACGATGATCATGTCTTCCGGCACGCCGTAGACCGGCACTGACGCGGCCTGGGTCTGGGTCAGGCTGCCCGGGTAGACCGGCTCGTAGTAGCCGGTGATCAGGCCGTTGCTGCTGCCGCTGGCCGAGCGCAGGCCGTAGACGTCCAGGTGTTCCTTAAGGAAGCTGCGGACATCGAGGGCGGTGAGCGGCACGTTGGCCGCGGTCGCGCAGGTCGGGCCCCACACCGGGTCGGCTTTCAGCCGGGTACAGGCGCTGCGCCAGGAGCCGAAGCCGGCCAGCAGGTCGTCGTCGGACACAGTGGGCAAGGCTTCCCAGCTGGCGCTGGTATAGGTGGCGATAGCGTGGGGTTGGGGTGGCTTGCCGACTTCGCCGCCATTGCATCCGGCCAGCAGGATCGCGGTCGGCAAGGCCCAGGCTAGGTGTCGACGCCACAGCTTGAAACGGGTGTTCATTGGGTAATTCCTTTGTGGCTTGCCTGGGCGCATGGCGACTTCAGGCAATCCATATTGTTAATAGGGCTATTGGTCTTTGCCGGACAGGCGAGGATACTGGCGGCCGTTTCCCGTGACCCGAAGCCACCATGACGCTTAAAAGACTCTCTGTTGTATTGCTGGCCTGCCTGACGTTGTCCGCCTGCGGCGGTGTCGATCCGAACTCCCCGCTGGGTCAGCGCAAGGCGATCTTCAAACAGATGCTCAAGACCGGTGAGGACCTGGGCGGCATGCTCCGTGGGCGTATCCCGTTCGACGGCCCGCGTTTTACCGAAGGCGCGATCAAGCTGGACAACCTGTCTCACGAACCCTGGAAGCACTTCCCGCAGGTCAAGGAGCAGGAGCACACCAGCGCGACTGACGATGTCTGGCAGAAGCAGGCACGTTTCCAGGAGCTGGCCCGTGCCCTCGAGGCGGCCACCGGTGAATTGGTCATCGCCAGCAAGGTCCAGCCGTACAAGGCCAGCAATTTGGGGCCGGCGGTGCAGAAAGTCGAAGATGCCTGCAGTGCCTGCCATAAAGAGTTTCGCGATCACTGATCCCGTCGCCTGAGGTGGCTGCGGCAGGCACATCTGCCGCAGCGGCTCGACCTTACTTGTCCAGTTCGTCGAGGGCTTCCTGCAATTCCTTGCGGGATTCGGCCAGCTTGTCCTTGCGCTTGTTGATCTTCTCGGCGTCGCCTTTTTTCATGGCCTTGTCCAGATCGGTCTGGCGCCGGCTGACCTCGTGCTTGGCTTCCAGCACCTTGTTTTCGCGTTCCTTTTTCAGCGAGGCGTCGGTGCAGTTGGCGGTGGCTTCGCTCAGGGCTTTTTCCAGGCCGGCCTGTTGCTCGCTGTTGCCATGGGCCTTGGCCTGTTCGATCTGGGTGCTGATGGCCTGGCGCTTGGCGGCGCAGCCGGTGAGTTCCGGGGCCTGCTCGGCGGCCATCAGGGCTGGGGTTGTCAGGCTGAACGCGGCGAAGAGGGTGAGCGGTGCAAGGAATTTCATAAAGGCTCCATGTGAAAAGATGAATAGCAGGAGTGGGGCGATGGGCTGTTTGAGCCATCTGCGTCCCCGGGGTTCAACGCCGCCGGTTGTAAAGGCTTCAGAAGCCTTCGATTCCGGCGGCACGTAATTCTTCAATCAAGGCCAGGACCTGCGGATCGCGGAAAAAGGCGCTCAACTGAGCGGCGCGTCCCGGGCCGATAGCGCTTTGGGCCTGCCATTGTTCGGTGGTTCTGGCCGCCAACACCGCCCAGCCATCCTCGAGCCCGGCGTTGCCGGTCGGTGGCAGTCCAAGGGCTTTGAGCCAGCGCTGAAACGGCTGCTGGCGGGCGCTGTGCAGGCTGCTCAGCAAACGCGCGATGCTGCGTTCGCCAAAGCCGGTAATGTTAGCAAGCTCTGCGGGATCGAGGGTCAACCAATCGACCAGCCCGTTGATCAGCCCTGCGTCCAGCAGCTTCTCCCAGGTGCCGGCGCCCACATGGGGCAGGTCCAGCCCGGATTTGCCGCTCAGCCAGGTCAGGCGCGCGAGGAACTGGCTCCTGCAGCCGGGCAGGGGCTGCAAGCAGCTGAGCGCATGGAAGGCCGAGGCGTCCGGGACTTGCAGCGGAGCACGCTGGGGCGCGCGCAGCACCACGCTGTCCAGGCGCGGGATGGTCAGGCCGGCGAGGCTGATCGATACCTGATCGCCAGGGCGGATATCCAGTTCTTGCCAGCGCGGTAGCGATCCGACGCTGACCCGCCTGATCTGTCGGTCGTCGAGCTGGACCGGCTCCAGTTCGAGCATCGGGGTGATCCGGCCGGTGCGACCGATCTTGAAGTCGACCTTGCGCACCCTGGCCAGGGCCTGGGCGAACGGGTACTTCCACGCGGCGATCCAGTAGGGCGCCTTGGCCTGCCAGCGTTGCGCCTCCGGGCGCCGGCTCTGGCGCAGGACGATGCCATCGCTGGCGAAGGGCAGGGCCGAGCGATACCAGTGCGCTCGCCAGCGCTGGACTTCGGCGAACGTACTGACGCGCTGACTGTATTCGCTGCTGTGGGGAAACCCCAGGGCCTTGAGGCCGTCCAGGCGCTGCGCCAGGGTGCTCGGGCCTTGGGGCCAGTCCCAGACGAACAGGCCGATCTGGCTGGCTTGCTGGGGATCCAGCTGGTTGCGGGCCAATAGGCCGGCGACCTGGCTACGGGCATTCAGGCTGCCGGCCTTGGCTTGTATGTGATCATTCTGGCGCCAATAGAGCTCGCCCTGTAGCAGCAGGTCCCGAGGTTCGGGCAGGCGTTTGGGGATGGCGCTTATCAGTTGCGCGGGCCTGGTCCAGTCCTGGCCTTGAAGACCATCTCCGCGGCTGATGGCTTGCTGGAAACGTCCCTGGCGGTAGATCAGGGTCACGGCCACGCCGTCGATCTTGGGTTGTACCCAGACCTCCTCGCGCCCGGCGAACCACTGGCGTACGGCGCTTTCATCGGCCAGTTTCTCCACGCCGGTGTGGGGGATGGGGTGCGGGACAGTACCGCGTGCGGTGCGTAGCGGGTTGGCGAGCTCCGCGACGACGGTGGGGAAACAGTTTTGCCAATGTTCGAGCCGGGCACGGGACTGGTCGTAGAGTTCGTCAGTCACCGGCGACAGGCCTTCGCGGTGGTAGCTGTCGTCCCAGCGGTTGATGTGCTGTTGCAGGGTGGCCGTTTCGGCTTGCGCCTGGGCGGGTGTCCAGTCGGGGCACGGGCTGGCGACGCTCGGCAGGGCGATGGCGCTCAGGAGGAGGCCGGCCATGGGCAGCGCTCTGTAGTTGGGCATGGGGAGCATCCTTGCTCGGGGGAGTCAGGTTGCAGGCTAGAGGGGTGGGCGGGAGGGAGAAAGGGCGTATGGATTGCCGGGTATTTCGCGCGCTGGTTTGACGATGGGGCGGTTTTTTCGCGAGCCAGCTTGTACCCGCAGGAATCAGGCTTGCTCCCGTAAGCGGGCCCTGCAAATCATGAAACCTTCAGCCACAAAAAAGCCCCGAAAGGCGAACCGTGCGGGGCTTGGGTAAGTGCTGCCGGGATTACAGGTTGGCAGCGGCGCGCAGGGCTTCGGCGCGGTCGGTCTTTTCCCAGGTGAAGGTGGTGAAGGTGTCATCACCCACGGTCTTGGTTTGCGGGGTACGGCCGAAGTGGCCGTAGGCCGCGGTCTCGCGGTACATCGGGTGCAGCAGGTCGAGCATGGTGGTGATCGCGTAAGGGCGCAGGTCGAAGATTTCGCGAACCAGCTTGATGATCTTGTCGTCGCTGATCTTGCCGGTGCCGAAGGTGTTCAGCGAGATCGACGTCGGTTGCGCCACGCCGATGGCGTAGGACACCTGGATCTCGCAGCGCTCGGCCAGGCCGGCGGCAACGATGTTCTTGGCCACGTAACGACCGGCGTAGGCGGCCGAACGGTCGACCTTCGATGGGTCCTTGCCGGAGAACGCGCCGCCGCCGTGACGGGCCATGCCGCCGTAGCTGTCGACGATGATCTTGCGACCGGTCAGGCCGCAGTCGCCGACCGGGCCGCCGATGATGAACTGGCCAGTCGGGTTGATGTGGAACTGGGTGTCCTTGGACAGCAGCTCGGCCGGCAGCACGTGCTTGACGATCAGTTCCATCACGCCTTCGCGCAGGTCTTTGTACGACACGTCAGGGTTGTGCTGGGTCGACAGGACCACGGCGTCGATGCCGACCACCTTGCCGCCTTCGTAGCGGCAGGTGACCTGGGACTTGGCATCCGGACGCAGCCACGGCAGCAGGCCGGACTTGCGGGCTTCGGCCTGGCGCTGCACCAGTTGGTGCGAGAAGGTGATCGGGGCTGGCATCAGCACGTCGGTTTCGTTGCTGGCGTAGCCGAACATCAGGCCCTGGTCGCCGGCGCCCTGATCTTCAGGCTTGGCACGGTCGACACCCTGGTTGATGTCGGGGGACTGCTTGCCAATGATGTTCATCACGCCGCAGGTCGCGCCGTCGAAGCCGACGTCGGAGCTGGTGTAGCCGATGTCGGTGATCACGTCACGAACGATCTGCTCCAGGTCAACCCAGGCCGAGGTGGTGACTTCGCCGGCGACGATGGCCACACCGGTCTTGACCAGGGTTTCCACCGCTACGCGGGCGTGCTTGTCCTGGGCAATGATGGCGTCCAGCACCGCATCGGAAATCTGGTCGGCGATTTTGTCCGGATGCCCTTCAGACACGGACTCGGAGGTGAAAAGGGAGTATTCGCTCATCTCGACGGTTTCCTAAAATTTACCGATGGTGAGTGTCGCCAGCCGGTCGCTGAAAGTGGCGGACCTGGATCTGGAAACCATTACGTAAACCTACATACAGACTTTCTCCGGGAACCAGTCCCGCAGCGGTGGCCCAGCGGGCCAGGTCGTCCTGGTCAAACCCCAGCCAGAGATCACCGCAGGCCTCCCTGGCCCAACTCTGGTTGTGGCTGCACAACTCTGTCACTAACAGGCTGCCGCCCGGTTGCAGCAAGCCGGCCAGGCGTTTCAGCGCATCGGCCGGCGCGGCGAAATGGTGCAGGACCATGTTCAGCACCACGCAATCGGCCGTCAGGCTCACGCCATTCAATGCATCGGCCAGTTGCAGGCTGACGTTAGCCAGCGTTTCGCGTTCACAGACCTGGCGTGCCAGTTCGAGCATGGCCGGGCTGTTGTCCAGCGCGGTCACCCGGGTGAAGCGGTGGGCCAGTTCCGGCAGGAAGCTGCCATCCCCGGGGCCGACTTCGATCGCCGTGGCGGTGTCCGTGAAGTTCAGTTTGTCGAGCAGTGCCAGCACGCTTTCGCGGTACTGGGGCAGTCCTGCGATCAGGTCCTGCTGGGCGCGAAACTTCTCCGCGACCCGTGAGAAAAAGTCCTGGCTGGCGGCCGCCCGCTGGCGGTGCACCAGGCCGATACGCGATTGCACTTCGCCGGGCAGCGTCAGGTTGTCCACTTCATCCAGCAGGGCGGCGTGCAGCCGGCCGCCCAGCAGTTCGGTGTGGGGCAGGGCGCGCCGGTAGAAGATCGCGTTGCCTTCGCGGCGGGTCGCCACCAGCTCGGCCTGGGCCAGGACCTTCAGGTGGTGGCTCATGCCGGACTGGCCGATGGCGAAGATCTGCGCCAGTTCCAGTACGCCGAACGAGTCGTTGGCCAGCGCGCGCAATACATTCAGCCGCAGCGGATCGCCGCCGGCCTTGCACAGGGCCGCCAGCTCATCGCAGTCATCATGGCTAATGGAGGGCGCGCGTAAATTCATAAGGCCAGCAGTCTAGTGACGCACCCCCAACCTCGCAAGACCAATATCAAAAAGTTTTGATATTGCTCGATAGATGGCACTTAACGGAGGTCGTGATGTTCTACAGACGAACTGCGGAATGGTTTCATCAGGCGATTGCCCCTTTATCGACCGGAAAAACGCGCCAGAGTCATTATCTGTCATTGCCCCCGGCCTACCGCTGAGGGAAAATGCACGCCTTTTTCCGATTCGTTTTATCCAACTCGACTTAGATAACCCCCAGGAGATCAGCGATGCCAAGCCGTCGTGAGCGTGCCAACGCCATTCGTGCCCTCAGCATGGATGCCGTGCAAAAAGCCAACAGCGGCCATCCCGGTGCCCCTATGGGTATGGCGGATATCGCCGAGGTACTTTGGCGTGACTACCTGAAGCACAACCCGAGCAATCCATCCTTCGCCGACCGTGACCGCTTCGTGCTGTCCAACGGCCACGGCTCGATGCTGATCTACTCGCTGCTGCACCTGACTGGCTACGACGTCACCATCGACGACCTGAAGAGCTTCCGCCAGCTGCACAGCCGCACCCCGGGCCACCCGGAGTTCGGCTACACCCCGGGCGTCGAGACCACCACCGGCCCGCTGGGCCAAGGCCTGGCCAACGCCGTGGGCTTCGCCCTGGCGGAAAAGGTCCTGGCGGCGCAGTTCAACCGTCCCGGCCACAACGTCGTCGACCACCACACCTACGTGTTCCTGGGCGATGGCTGCATGATGGAAGGCATTTCCCATGAAGTCGCGTCCCTGGCCGGCACCCTGGGCCTGGGCAAGCTGATCGCCTTCTACGATGACAACGGCATTTCCATCGACGGCGAAGTCGAAGGCTGGTTCACCGACGACACGCCAAAGCGTTTCGAAGCCTACAACTGGCAGGTGATCCGCAACGTCGACGGTCACGACCCTGAAGAGATCAAGACCGCGATCGACACCGCGCGCAAAAGCGAGCAGCCGACCCTGATCTGCTGCAAGACCACCATCGGCTTCGGTTCGCCGAACAAGCAAGGCAAGGAAGACTGCCACGGCGCGCCACTGGGTGCCGAGGAAATCGCCCTGACCCGCGCTGCGCTGAAGTGGAACCACGGTCCGTTCGAAATCCCGGCCGACATCTACGCCGAGTGGGACGCCAAGGAAGCCGGTCGCGCCGTCGAAGCCGAGTGGGACCAGCGCTTCTCCGCCTACTCCGCCGAATTCCCTGAGCTGGCCAACGAACTGGTGCGTCGCCTGAGCGGTGACCTGCCGGCCGACTTCTCCGAGAAGGCCGATGCCTACATCGCCGAAGTCGCGGCCAAGGGCGAAACCATCGCCAGCCGTAAAGCCAGCCAGAATGCCCTGAACGCGTTCGGCCCGCTGCTGCCGGAATTCCTCGGCGGTTCGGCCGACCTGGCCGGTTCCAACCTGACCCTGTGGAAAGGCTGCAAGGGCGTCAGCGCCGAAGACGCCAGCGGCAACTACATGTACTACGGCGTTCGCGAGTTCGGCATGACCGCCATCATGAACGGCGTGGCCCTGCACGGCGGCCTGGTGCCTTACGGCGCGACCTTCCTGATGTTCATGGAATACGCGCGTAACGCGGTACGCATGTCGGCCCTGATGAAGCAGCGCGTGATCCACGTCTACACCCACGACTCCATCGGTCTGGGCGAAGACGGCCCGACGCACCAGCCGATCGAGCAGATCGCCAGCCTGCGCTGCACCCCGAACCTCGACACCTGGCGTCCAGCCGATGCCGTGGAATCGGCGGTGGCCTGGAAGAACGCGGTCGAGCGCAAGGACGGCCCTTCGGCGCTGATCTTCTCCCGCCAGAACCTGCAGCATCAGACCCGCAATGCCGTGCAGATCGCCGAAATCAGCCGCGGTGGCTACGTGCTCAAGGACTGCGCAGGCGAGCCTGAGCTGATCCTGATCGCCACCGGTTCCGAAGTCGGCCTGGCGGTGCAGGCCTTCGACAAACTGACCGAGCAGGGCCGCAAGGTGCGCGTGGTGTCCATGCCATGCACCAGCGTGTTCGATGCTCAGGACGCCGGTTACAAGCAGTCGGTCCTGCCGCTGCAGGTCAGCGCCCGTATCGCCATCGAGGCCGCTCACGCGGACTACTGGTACAAGTACGTCGGCCTGGAAGGTCGCGTCATCGGCATGACCACCTACGGCGAGTCGGCGCCTGCGCCGGCCTTGTTCGAAGAGTTCGGTTTCACCCTGGAGAACATCCTGGGTCAGGCTGAAGAGCTGCTGGAAGACTAAGTCCGCCAGTCGCGTTGTCTGCTGTTCTTCGCGGGCAAGCCTCGCGCCTACGGGATCTTCGTGATCGGTAGGCGCGAGGCTTGCCCGCGATGACAATGGAACAGGCAACACGACAGTGATGGATTCACCCCGGTAATCGAGAACCCCATGCCTCAACCGCGTCCCTATAAAGTTGCACTCAACGGCTACGGCCGGATCGGTCGTTGTGTCTTGCGTGCCCTGTTCGAACGGGGGGCTGCGGCCGGGTTCGAGATTGTCGCGATCAACGATCTGGCCGACATGGCCAGCGTGGAATACCTGACACGCTTCGACTCCACCCACGGCCGGTTTCCTGGCGAGGTGAAGGTCGACGGCGACTGTCTGCATATCAATGGCAACTGCGTGAAGGTCCTGCGCAGTGCCACCCCCGAAGGCATCGATTGGGCGTCCCTGGGCGTCGATCTGGTGCTCGAATGTTCCGGTGCCTATCACACCCGGGAAGACGGCCAGCGTTTTCTCGACGCCGGCGCGCCGCGGGTGCTGTTTTCCCAGCCGATGGCCAGCGAGGCGGATGTCGACGCCACCATCGTCTACGGCGTCAACCAGGACTGCCTGACCGGCACCGAGTTGCTGGTGTCCAACGCATCCTGCACCACCAACTGCGGCGTGCCGCTGTTGCGCCTGCTGGACCAGGCCATCGGTCTGGAATATGTGTCAATCACCACTATCCACTCGGCGATGAACGACCAGCCGGTGATCGACGCCTATCACCACGAAGACCTGCGCCGCACCCGTTCGGCGTTCCAGTCGGTGATCCCGGTGTCCACTGGTCTGGCGCGTGGCATCGAACGGCTGCTGCCGGAACTTGCCGGGCGAATTCAGGCCAAAGCTGTGCGCGTGCCGACTGTCAACGTGTCCTGCCTCGACATCACGATGCAGACCGTGAGCGATACCGACACCGGCGAAGTCAACCGGATCCTGCGCGAGGCCGCCACCAGCGGTCCGCTCAAGGGGCTGTTGGCCTACACCGAGTTGCCGCACGCCAGTTGTGATTTCAACCATGATCCGCATTCGGCGATCGTCGATGCCAGCCAGACCCGTGTTTCCGGCCCGCGGCTGGTGAACATCCTGGCCTGGTTCGACAACGAATGGGGTTTTGCCAACCGAATGCTGGATGTTGCAGGACACTATCTGCAAGCCGCTGCACCCAAAGCTGTCTCTTAACTTCCCGTTTCCAAAAAAACAGTAACCCAGGAATTGCGACCCATGACCGTGTTGAAGATGTCCGACCTCGATCTGCAAGGTAAGCGCGTACTGATCCGCGAAGACCTCAACGTCCCAGTCAAGGACGGTGTTGTCACCAGCGATGCGCGTATCCTGGCTTCGCTGCCGACCATCAAGCTGGCCCTGGAAAAAGGCGCGGCCGTGATGGTCTGCTCGCACCTCGGTCGTCCGACCGAAGGCGAGTTCTCCGCCGAGAACAGCCTCAAGCCAGTGGCCGACTACCTGAGCCGTGCCCTGGGTCGTGAAGTGCCGCTGGTGGCCGACTACCTGGGCGGCGTCGACGTCAAGGCCGGCGACATCGTGCTGTTCGAGAACGTGCGCTTCAACAAGGGCGAGAAAAAGAACGCCGACGAGCTGGCCCAGCAATATGCCGCCCTGTGCGACGTGTTCGTGATGGACGCCTTCGGCACCGCGCACCGCGCCGAGGGTTCGACCCACGGCGTGGCCAAGTTCGCCAAGGTCGCCGCTGCCGGCCCGCTGCTGGCCGCCGAGCTGGAAGCACTGGGCAAGGCCCTGGGCGCCCCGGCCAAGCCGATGGCCGCTATCGTTGCCGGCTCCAAGGTGTCGACCAAGCTCGACGTGCTCAACAGCCTGAGCCAGATCTGCGACCAGCTGATCGTCGGCGGCGGCATCGCCAACACCTTCCTCGCCGCTGCCGGTCACCCGGTCGGCAAGTCGCTGTACGAGCCGGACCTGCTGGATACCGCCCGCGCCATCGCCGCCAAGGTCAGCGTGCCGCTGCCAGTGGACGTGGTAGTGGCCAAGGAGTTCGCCGAAAGCGCGACCGCCACCGTCAAGTTGATTGCCGAGGTGGCCGCCGACGACATGATCCTGGACATCGGCCCACAAACCGCGGCGAACTTCGCCGAGCTGCTGAAATCGTCCAAGACCATCCTGTGGAACGGTCCGGTCGGTGTGTTCGAATTCGACCAGTTCGGTAACGGCACCAAGGTGCTGGCCCAGGCCATCGCGCAAAGCGCGGCGTTCTCCATCGCTGGCGGCGGCGACACCCTGGCGGCCATCGATAAATATGGCGTGGCCGAGCAAATCTCCTACATTTCTACCGGCGGTGGCGCTTTCCTCGAATTCGTCGAGGGCAAGGTGCTGCCGGCGGTCGAAGTCCTGGAAAGCCGGGCCAAAGCCTGAAGTCCCAATGGCCAGGCAAAGGAGTGTTCATATGGTCAAGACGTTACCGCTGTTGATCGTTGCGGGCTTGCTGGCCGGTTGCGGTAGCCAGCCTGCCCAGCCGGAGCCCGAGTCGGGAGAGCCGGAGAAAGGCTGCTATCAGGCCGACTGGCAGGCCGAGACCGCGCCTGTGATCAACAAGCGCATGGGACCCGATGGTCTGGACAAGTACGAGACTCCAGCCAAGGCCAAGGAACATGGTTGCCCTTGACGGGTCTGATTCGATAACGCGCTGTGCTGGCGGCCGTGGGCCGTCAGCCGAGGAACACCGATGAAAGGCTTTATCGCCGTGGCTGCGCTGGGATTGCTGGCAGGTTGCGCCAACTTCGACCTGTTCAAACCAGCCGAGACGGACAACTGGACGACCTGGGTGTGCGACAGCCAGGCGCAAGTGGTCTGGCGCTACACCGACAGCAGTCGCAAGGAAGTCGATGTGCGGCTGGGCGGGGCCGACCAGGTCTATCGCCTGAAGCTGGAGCCGAGCGGTTCCGGTTCGCTGTACAGCAACGACATGCTGGCGTTTCACGAAAAAGGTGACGAAGGCCTGGTTTACTGGGTCGCCACCAACGATTTGATCGGCCGCGGCTGTAAAGCGCCGTAGGCCGGGAGCCGATGCCGCTTCTATTAATAGGCGCGCGCAGGGCTCGCAAGATTGATGCAGTAACGAATCGGCAGGCCGGGCTGACCCCCGATCTGCAATCACTTGAATAGCAGCCGCCGCTACGGCAGGCTTGCACGATTAACGACCCTCGACCGGGAGAGATACACACAATGGCACTCATCAGCATGCGCCAGATGCTGGACCACGCAGCCGAATTCGGCTACGGCGTTCCAGCCTTCAACGTCAACAACCTTGAACAGATGCGCGCCATCATGGAAGCAGCTGACAAGACTGACTCTCCGGTGATCGTCCAGGCTTCGGCCGGTGCCCGCAAATACGCCGGCGCGCCTTTCCTGCGCCACCTGATCCTGGCGGCGATCGAAGAATTCCCGCACATCCCGGTGTGCATGCACCAGGACCACGGCACCAGCCCTGACGTCTGCCAGCGCTCGATCCAACTGGGCTTCTCCTCGGTCATGATGGACGGCTCCCTCGGCGAAGACGGCAAGACCCCGACCGACTACGAATACAACGTTCGCGTGACCCAGCAAACCGTGGCCATGGCTCACGCCTGCGGCGTTTCGGTAGAAGGCGAGCTGGGCTGCCTGGGTTCCCTGGAAACCGGCATGGCCGGTGAAGAAGACGGCATCGGCGCCGAAGGCGTGCTGGACCACAGCCAGATGCTGACCGACCCGGAAGAAGCCGCGGACTTCGTCAAGAAGACCCAGGTCGACGCCCTGGCCATCGCCATCGGTACCAGCCACGGTGCCTACAAGTTCACCAAGCCGCCTACCGGCGACGTGCTGGCCATCGACCGCATCAAAGAGATCCACAAGCGCATCCCTAACACCCACCTGGTGATGCACGGTTCGTCTTCGGTTCCGCAAGAGTGGCTGGCGATCATCAACCAGTACGGCGGTGACATCAAAGAAACCTACGGCGTGCCGGTTGAAGAAATCGTCGAAGGCATCAAGTACGGCGTGCGCAAGGTCAACATCGACACCGACCTGCGCCTGGCGTCCACCGGTGCGATGCGTCGCCTGATGGCCACCAACCCGAGCGAGTTCGACCCGCGCAAGTTCTTCGGCGCCACCGTAACCGCCATGCGCGACGTGTGCATTGCCCGTTACGAAGCCTTCGGCACCGCCGGCAACGCTTCGAAGATCAAGCCGATCTCCCTGGAAGCGATGTTCCAGCGTTACCTCAAAGGTGAGCTGAACGCCAAGGTCAACTAAGCCTTAGCGTTTCACGAAAAAGCCCGCAGCGATGCGGGCTTTTTTGTGCCTGTGGCAAACACCTCATCGTGCAGGAGCGAGGCTTGCCCGCGATGAGGGCCTGACATTCGCGATGGATGTCGCCAGGCAGACCGCTATCGCGGGCAAGCCTCGCTCCTGCAGAAGATCAGGTTTCGTTGTGATCGATATCCAGCTTGTAGAAGGTCACCTTGCCGCCTTCGGTGGTGTAGCCGGTGTTGTCCTGCACGTACACCCCGGCCTTGAAGTACAGCGGCTTGTCGCGCCAGGTGCTGCTGATCTGGGTGTCCCATTGGTAGCCCGCGGCGCTGACGCCCAGCGCGCCGCCGGGGCTGAGGTGGATCAGGTAGGAGAACTCGCGGTCCAGCGGCACGTTCTCGGCGACGATGATCACCCGGCTATCGACATCGTCCGGATGCATGCGGACCTTGGCGACGATGTTGCCGCTCTGGGTGGTGGTCTTGTACTGGTACTCGACCTTCACCAGCGGCTTGGTGCTGTTGTAGGCGTGGATCTGGCCGATGACGATCTTGCCCGTGGATGGCACCTGGTTCACCGCCAGGGTGGCGTAGAGCAGGTTGTCGGCTTCCGGGTAGGTCCAGTTCTTCAGGGTGCCGTTGGCGTAGGTTTCACGCAGCTCGCTGCGCGGGTAGATGGCGTTGGCGGTGCGGGAGCCGGTGACGGGCGACCAGAAGAACAGGGTGCCGGTGTCGGAATGGAAATACTGGTCCTTGAAGCCATCCACCAGTTTGGGGGTGTCGATGGTCGCCGGTGGACTGCCTTCGGGAATGCTCAGATTCCAGGTTGCGAGGTCGATCATAGTCAAAGCTTCCCGATTTGATGCCGGATGAAAGCCGACAAAGGCTTTAGCCTGCGCTTTTGAAGGCGGTCTTTATAAGCGTAGAAGGTGCTTTTGTTAATGCCCGTCCGGCGGATAATTGGCGTCAACCATCTGTCGAAAAGCCTCCGCCACCGGTTTCAGAACCTATGGGGCTGACCGTTAGTCGGGTGCCTGGGGCTTTGGCTAAATGCTGGCGCTGTGACAGCTTCTGCTTTGCGGGTTCCGGGTCTAGAGTGAAGACTCAGTATTTGTCCGGTCTTCTTCGCAGGCCGGCCCTACACAGACAAGAGAAGCAGCATGGAATGCGCGCAAACTCGGCCAGGTGAAGCCAGCTCGGTCTTACTGATTGTTGATGATTACCCCGAAAATCTGCTCAGCATGCGCGCACTCCTGCAGCGCCACGACTGGCAGGTCATGACCGCCGCCTCGGGTGTCGAGGCCCTGGGTCTGTTACTGGAACACGACATCGATCTGGTGTTGCTGGATGTGCAGATGCCGGAAATGGACGGTTTCGAAGTCGCCCGCCTGATGCGCGGCAGCCAGCGAACCCGCCTGACCCCGATCATTTTCCTGACCGCCAACGAGCAGTCCAAGGACGCCGTGATCAAGGGCTACGCCAGCGGCGCGGTGGATTACCTGTTCAAGCCGTTCGACCCGCAGATCCTCAAGCCCAAGGTCCAGGCGCTGCTGGAGCAGCAGCGCAATCGCCGCGCGCTGCAGCGCCTGAGCCACGACCTGGAGAACGCTCGGGCCTTCAACGCCTCGGTACTGGAGAATGCCGCGGAAGGGATTCTGGTGGTGGATGAAGGCGGGATCGTCCGTTTCGCCAACCCGGCGGTCTCGCGTTTGCTCGACGCGCCGGTGAGCGAGCTGGAGGGCTCGGCGCTGCTCGACTATCTGCAAAAACCCCATGTGCCGCAGTGGGCCGAATCCGAGCTGTATGCCTGCTATCGCAAGGGCGAGACCTACCGCCTGCACGACGCCACCTTGCGTACCCTGCCGGGCCAGCAGGTGTCGGTGGCGTTGTCCTGCGCGCCGCTGCCGAGCGAACAGAAGGCGATGGTGGTGACCTTGCTCGACATGTCGGAAGTCCGCCACCTGCACCAGCAACTGGAATACCAGGCGGTGACCGATCCGCTGACTGGCCTGCTCAACCGGCGCGGCTTCTACCAGACCGTGGAAAGCGTGCTGCTGCGCAGCGAGCGCTCGGACAAGTCGCTGGTGCTGCTGTACCTGGACCTGGATGGTTTCAAGCGGGTCAACGATTCCCTGGGGCACGACGCGGGGGACCGGGTGCTGCGCTGGGTGTCCGAGCAGATGAAAGCCTGCCTGCGCTCCTTCGACATCCTGGCGCGCATGGGCGGCGACGAGTTCACCGCCTTGCTGGAGCTGGAGTTTCCGGAACAGGCGGCGAAGATTTCCGAGAAGCTCATCGAGCGGATATCCATCTGTCAGCAGATCGACGGCCTGGATGTCGCCCTGGGGGCCAGCATCGGCATCGCCATCTACCCCGATTGCGGCTCCAACCTGGATGGCCTGATGCGCGCGGCGGACATCGCCATGTACGAGTCCAAGCGTGCCGGGCGCCAGCAATACCGTTATTACGACCACGAAATGAATGGCCGCGCCCGCTCGCGGCTGATGCTCGAGGAAAGTGTGCGCAGCGCGGTCGAGCGCAAGGAGTTCAATCTGGTGTACCAGCCCCAGGTGGCGATTGCCGACGGGCGCCTGCGCGGTTTCGAAGCCTTGTTGCGTTGGCGGCATCCGAGCGTCGGCGATGTGCCGCCGGGGTTGTTTCTGCCGCTGCTGGAGGAAGCGCGGCTGATCAGTCGCCTGGGCAGTTGGATCTACCAGCAGAGTGCGAGCCAGCGGGCGTCCTGGAAAACCCTGTTCGCCGAGCAGACCGTGCTGGGGGTGAGCTTGAGCGGCACCCAGTTCGCCATGCCGAACCTGGCTACCGAACTGCGCCAGGTCCTGGAGCGTCATGGTCTGGAACCGTGGCAACTGGAAGTCGAGATTACGGAAAGCGCCTTGACCCAGAACCTCGATGAGTCGCGCAAGCAACTGCGCCTGTTACGCAGCCTCGGGGTGCGGGTGGCGCTGGACGACTTCGGTTCGGGCGACTGTTCGTTGGCTCACCTGCGGGACCTGGAGCTCGATACCCTCAAGCTCGATCGCCACCTGATCGCCAGGTTGCCGGGCTCGACGCGGGATGCGGCGCTGGCGCGCTGCGTGATCGACCTGTGCAAGGCGTTCGGTGTGCTGGTGATCGCCGAAGGTGTGGAAACCCTGGAGCAGTACCGCTGGCTGCAGGCCAACGGCTGTGAGTACGTGCAGGGTTTCCTGGTGGCGCGGCCGTTGATCGCCGCGGATGCCGAGCGCTTCGCCGAGCCCTTCGACTGGAGCGCGTTGCCGGGTTGAATTCGTTACACTGGCGGCCTTTCGTGATTGCGTTGCCGCCCCATGACCGCGTTGAAATACCTCCAGGCCTATCCCGCCACCCTGCAAGAACAAGTGCGCCAGCTGATCGCGCAAGGGCGGCTGGGCGACTACCTGAGCCAGCGTTACCCCGGCAAGCACGGGGTGCAGAGCGACAAGGCGCTGTACGGCTATGCCCTGGAGTTGAAGCAGGAGTACCTGCGCAATGCCCCGGCCATCGACAAGGTGCTGTTCGACAACCGCCTGGACCTGACGCACCGTGCCCTGGGCCTGCACACCACGATCTCGCGGGTCCAGGGCGGCAAGCTCAAGGCCAAGAAGGAAATCCGTATCGCCTCGCTGTTCAAGGAAGCGGCGCCGGAATTCCTGCGCATGATCGTCGTCCACGAATTGGCGCACTTCAAGGAAAGCGAGCACAACAAGGCCTTCTACAAGCTCTGCGAGCATATGCTGCCGGGCTATCACCAACTGGAATTCGACCTGCGGGTCTACCTGACCTGGCGCGAGCTGCAAGCGCGCCCGGGCGGGGCCGAGTGACCCTGGGCACAAGGAGCGGGCGATGGACGTGAGCAAGACCAAGAGCAGTTTCTACCGCCGGCTGTACGTGGCCTACCTGATCGACAGCGGCCTGGCCAGCAACGTCCCGGCCTTGACCGAGGCGACCGGCATGCCGCGGCGCACGGCGCAGGACACCATCGCCGCCCTGGCGGATCTGGATATCGTCTGTGAGTTCGAACAGCAGGACGGCGCGCGCAATCATGCCGGTAGCTATCGGATCAAAAGCTGGGGCGCGATCGACAAGGGCTGGATCGAGGCGAATCTGTCGCGGATCAAGGCGGTGCTGGAGTATCCCTGAGGGATCCCGGCAGCCCGTCGGTGTGAATGCGAGCCTGCTAGCCCTTGTAGGAGCCAGCAGGCTCGCGATCGCGGTATCAGCTGCGGCGCATGCCGATATGCGGGATATCGTCTTCCAGATACTCCTCGCCCACGACGTTGAAGCCGTAGCGTCCGTAATACCCCTGCAAATGCGCCTGGGCCGATAGATAGATCGGCGTTTGCGGCCAATATTTCTGCGCCTGTTTCAGGGCGTGCTCCATCAGTTCATGGCCCAGCCCCTTGCCCCGTGCCTGTGGGGCGATCACCACGCGGCCGATGACCACGTCGCCGCCCTGGGAGACCGGGTCGAGCAGGCGCAGGTAGGCCACCAACTGGTCATCGTCCCAGGCCATCAGGTGGCAGGTGTCGCCCTCCAGGTCCTGGCCATCGACTTCCTGGTAGGCGCATTTCTGCTCGACCACGAAGACTTCGGTACGCAACTGCAGGATCGCGTACAACTGCTCCTTGCCCAGATCGGTGTGGTGTTTGCAGACCCATTCGATTGTCATCGTTTCATCCTTTGGAAAGCTGTGCCCGGATGTTAAGCGCCTGGCGGGTGGCTTGTCTTGCCTGGCAGCGGCGTGGCGATTCTGTGAGGTAGGTCAAAATGCCATCATCGCGTTGGTTCGTGGCTGGCTTCTTTGTGTAATCTGCGCTGAGGCGCTGTGCAGTGGCGCCCATAAGCTACTGTTAGGAGCTGGATCGCGGCCGTCCACCGGCCGGAGAACCTCGAGTCTGGGCAAAAACACGCAGGGCTGTCCGCCCGCTAAGGATCTTTTAGCATGCTGCGATTGCATCGAGCTTTTGCTTTGATCGGATTGCTGTTGCTGGGCCAGAGCGCTTATGCGGAAAAATTGCGATTGGTGGCCGACGCCTGGCCGCCCTTCACGGATGCGACGCTGGTCAACGGCGGGCTGGCCACCGACATCGTCAGCACCGCGCTGGCCCGGGCCGGTTACGCCAGCGAGTTCGAACAGGTGCCCTGGGCGCGGGCCCTGCTCGGCGTCGGCGAGGGGCGTTACGACGTGCTGGTGAACGCCTGGTTCAATGAGGCCCGCACCCAGCTGGGGCAATTCTCCTCGGAGTATCTGGTCAATCGGGTGCGCTTCATCCGGCGCAAGGATGCCCCCATCGAATACACCAACCTCAAGCAATTGCACGAGTACCCCATCGCCGTGGTGCGTGGGTATGCCTACTCGCCCGATTTCGACAGCGATCCAGAGCTGCAGAAGGTCCTGGTGCACAACTTCGCGATGGCGGTGCGCATGCTGGCGGCCGACCGGGTCAAGCTGACCCTGGAAGACGAATACGTCGCCCGCTATTACCTGGCGCGGGAGTCGCCACGGGTACGCAATGCAGTGGAGTTCCTGCCCAACTCCCTGAGCGAGAACGGCCTGCATATCCTGGTCAGCCTGAAGAACCCCGAGCATGAGCAGATCGTGGCGAAGTTCGACCGGGAGATCGAGGCGATGAAAGCCGACGGCAGCTACGACCGCTTGCTGCGCCAGCACGGGATGTAACGGGGGCAGCGGCAAGCTTTGAGCTACAAGCTGCAAGCAAGGCAATTTGCACCCGTCTTGCAGCTTGCAGCTTGCAGCTGCTCTTAGGCTGCCTTGATCAGATGCGCCGCCAGGGTCCGCAAGGGGCCCAGTTGGCGGCAGATCAGTGCCAGCTGGGTCTGCACCAGCCGTTGGCCTTCATCGATCTCGTCCGGCATCTGCTCCAGCTCGTTGGCCAGGGCTTCTTCGGCATCGCTCTGGATCGCCACCGGCTGCTTGCTTGCCAGGCCCTGGGCAATTTCATCGATGCTGCTGGCCAGGCTGACCCCGGCCCCGTCGATCAGGTGCTCGCGGACTTCCGCCGGCAACTGGGTTTCCCGGTGCGCGCCGAGGCCGGAGAGGTAACTGAGCAAGGTGTGCGACAGCACCAGGAAGCGAAAGCCGACGTCCGCTTCCTTACGGAAATGCCCGGGCTCCATCAGCATGTTGGCCAGGGTGGTGGACAGCGCCGCGTCGGCGTTGTGGGCATTGCGCCGGGCCAGGCGGTACGCCAGGTCGTCGCTCTTGCCGGCCGCGTACTGCTGCATGATCTGCCGCAGGTAGATGCTGTTGCAGGTCAGGGTATTGGCCAGCACTTTGTTCAGGCGTCGGCCCTGCCAGTCCGGCAGGAACAGGAACACCGCCAGGCCGGCGATCAGGCTGCCCAGCAGGGTATCGAACAGGCGCGGCAGCAACAGCCCGTAGCCGTCGCCCACCTGGTTGAAGCAGAACAGCACCATGATGGTGATGGCGGCGGTGGCCAGGGTGTAGCGGGTGGTGCGGTTGGTAAAGAACACCACCCCGGCGGCGATGGCGAACAGCGACTGCACCAGCGGGCTGGGGAACAGGTCGAACAGCGCCCAGGCGACCACCAGGCCGATGGCGGTGCCGATGATCCGCTGGCCCAGCTTGCGCCGCGTGGCGCCGTAGTTCGGCTGGCAGACGAACAGGGTGGTGAGGATGATCCAGTAGCCCTGGGACGGGTGGATCAGGTGCACCATGCCGTAGCCGATGCTCAGGGCCAGGGGCAGGCGCAGAGCGTGGCGAAACAGCAGCGACGTCGGGGTCAGCTGGGTACGCAGGCGGGTCCAGACATCCTTGAAGTTGCGCGGCGAGCGGTCCAGCAGGCTGCTGTCGGTGGCGTCGGCCAGGGCGTCGGGGTTGCTGGCGTCGCTGAGCAGGCGGTCGAGGGTGCCGAGGTTGGCGGCCAGCGCCCGCAGCGAACGCAGCAGGCCACGCCAGGCCGGGTTGCTCTGGATGCGCAGGTGTTCCAGGGAGGCGTGCAGGTCGCTCAGGGCCTCGGCGAAGCTGGCGTCGTAGACGAAGGGCTGGCGCAGCTGGATGGATTCGCCCAGGGCCCGGCAGGCCTTGCCTTGCTGGCGCAGCAGGCGCTGGCAGCGGAACAGCACGTCGCTGTGGAAGAACGCATCGGCCAGGGCGTTGTAGGGGTAGTGGGACGAGCTGGCGCGTTCGTGGATGTCCTGGGCGAGGAAATACAGCTTCAGGTAGCGGCTGACTTTCGAGCCTGGCCGGCCGTTGCCGACCCGGTGCAGGATGATTTCCTTGGCGGCGTTCAGGGCCGCCACCACCCGGCCGTTCTGCTGTGCCAGCTCCAGCCGGCGCGCTTCCACGTCCAGCTGGCGAATCGGTTCGAACAGCGACGACTTGAGCTTGAGGTAATAGCCCAGCTCGCGGAACAGCCGTGCCAGGCTCTGCTGCACCGGCTGGTTGGAAAACATCGCCTGCCACAGCACCGACAGCAGGCCGTACCAGGCGGCGCCGGCCACCAGCAGCAGCGGTTCGTGCCAGAAGTCGGTGACGGCGCCGCCGCGCTGGTCCACGCCGATCATGGTGTAGACCGACAGGATCAGGGTCGCCGAGGCGATCGCCCCGTAACGTTCGCCCAGGGCGCCGAGCATGGTCAGGCCAAAGCTGGCCAGCGCCAGGGCGATGACGAAGATCCACGGGTAGGGGAACAGCAGTTCGACGGAAAGGGCGGCGACGCTGAAGCACACCAGGGTCACGGCCAGGGCATTGATCCGGCCTTGCCAGCTGTCGTCGGTCTCGGCCAGGGCGCTGGCGATAATCCCCAGGAACAACGGGATCAGCAAGGCCATTTCGTCCTGGTACCAGCACAGCGCCATGCTCCCGGTCAGAGCGATGAACACCCGCACGCTGTAGCTGAATTTATCCAGCGCCCAAAGGCGCCGCAGTGACTGACGAAAGCTGGTCGATGACATGAAGTGAGAAAGCCTTCCGGGGCGATGCCGCTAAATTGAGCCAGTATTGACGCCCGCGCAATGGGGTCGTCACATCCGCCAGCAAATTCTGTTCCCGCCCGGAGCTGGAGTGTTCATCCTGCGTGTTGCCGGACGCTCACTGTAGCCGCTGCCGAAGGCTGCGATAGGTCCGCAGGACCTCAGGGGACGTCAGATCGCTGCGCCCCTTCGGGTCGATCGCAGCCTTCGGCAGCGGCTACAGGGATCGGGTGAGCGCCAGGAAGCGGATCAGACGTACTGCGCGGCCGCGTAGCCGGAGGCCCAGGCCCACTGGAAGTTGAAGCCGCCCAGGTGGCCGGTGACGTCCAGCACCTCGCCGATGAAATACAGCCCCGGGCTCTTCAGCGATTCCATGGTCTTGGACGACACCTCGCGGGTGTCGACGCCGCCCAGGGTCACCTCGGCGGTGCGATAACCCTCGGTGCCGGCGGGCACCAGCTGCCAGCTCGCCAGCTTGCTGGCGATGTCCGCCAGCTCGGCGTGGGTGTACTGCTTCATCGGCTTGGAGACGAACCAGCTGTCGGCCAGCAGGCCGGCCATCTTCTTGGTGAAGATCTCGCCGAGCAGGGTCTTGAGCTCGCTGTTGGGACGCTCGGCCTGCTGCTGTTGCAGCCAGCCCGGCACGTCGTGATCCGGCAGCAGGTTGATCTCCAGCGTGTCGCCGGGTTGCCAGTACGAGGAAATCTGCAGGATCGCCGGGCCGCTCAGGCCGCGGTGGGTGAACAGGATGTTCTCGCGAAAGCTCATGTCGTTGCAGCTCACCAGGCAGTCCACCGAGGTGCCGGACAGCTCGCCGCACAGCTCCTTGAGCTGGTCGGTGATGGTAAACGGCACCAGGCCCGCGCGGGTCGGCAGCAACTCGTGGCCGAACTGCTTGGCGACCTGATAACCGAAGCCAGTGGCACCCAGGGTCGGAATCGACAGGCCGCCGGTGGCGATCACCAGGGACTCGCACTGGAGCTGGCCGAGGGTGGTTTCCAGCAGGTAGCCGGCGTCGAGCTTCTCGATCTGCTGGATCGAGGTGTCCAGGTGCAGCTGCACGCCGACCTGGTCGCACTCGTCGAGCAGCATGCCGAGGATGTCGCTGGACTTGTTGTCGCAAAACAGCTGGCCGAGCTTTTTCTCGTGGTACGGCACGCCATGCTTGGCCACCAGGCCGATGAAGTCCCACTGGGTGTAGCGAGCCAGGGCCGACTTGCAGAAGTGCGGGTTCTGCGAGAGGAAGTTGCCGGGCTCGGTGTACATGTTGGTGAAGTTGCAGCGCCCACCGCCGGACATGAGGATCTTCTTGCCGGCCTTGTTGGCATGGTCCAGCAGCATCACCTGACGGCCACGACCGGCCGCGGTCAGCGCGCACATCAACCCTGCGGCGCCAGCGCCAATGATCACGACTTCGGTAGAGCGCAAAACGGTGTCCTCAATAGGGGCGAACGATCCTGTAGCCGCTGCCACAGGCTGCGATAAGGCCGAAGGCCTTCAGCGATCTCAAGATCCCGCACCCTTCCGGGGCGATCGCAGCCTGCGGCAGCGGCTACAGGTTAAGCGGTGGTATTACAGGATGCGCACGCGCAGCGAGCGGCCCTTGATCTTGCCGCTGTTCAGGCGTTGCAGGGCCTGCTTGGCGATGCCGCGGTCCACGGCGACATAGGCCTGGAAGTCGAAAATCGCGATCTTGCCGACCTGGGTGCCGGGGATGCCGGCTTCACCGGTCAGGGCACCGAGGATATCGCCCGGACGCACTTTGTCCTTGCGCCCGGCGCCGATGCACAGGGTGCTCATGGCCGGCAGCAGCGGGCCGCCGCCCTGGGATTTCAGGCTGTCGATCTGTTCCCAGTTCAAGGGCGACTTCTGCAACTGCTCGATGGCCTGGGCGCGATGCGCTTCGGACGGCGCCACCAGGCTGACCGCCAGGCCCTTCTCGCCGGCGCGGCCGGTGCGGCCGACGCGGTGGATGTGGATCTCCGAGTCCCGCGCCAGCTCGACGTTGATCACCATGTCCAGGGCATCGATGTCCAGGCCGCGGGCGGCCACATCGGTGGCCACCAGCACCGAGGTGCTGCGGTTGGCGAACATCGCCAATACCTGGTCGCGGTCGCGCTGTTCCAGGTCGCCGTGCAGGCCTACAGCGGACATGCCCTTGGCGGTCAGGTGGTCGACGGTTTCCTGGACCTGCTGCTTGGTGAAGCAGAAGGCCACGCAGGATTGCGGGCGGAAGTGGTTCAGCACCTTGACCACCGCGTCGATGCGTTCTTCCGGCGAGATCTCGTAGAAGCGCTGCTCGATCTGGCTGTCGGCGTGCAGGGCTTCGGCCTTCACCTGCTGCGGGTCGCGCATGAATTTGGAAGCAAGCTGCTTGATGCCCACCGGGTAGGTGGCCGAGAACAGCAGGGTCTGCCGGCGCTCGGGGGTGTAGGCGATGATTTCTTCGATCGGGTCATAGAAGCCCATGTCCAGCATGCGGTCGGCTTCGTCGAGGACCAGGGTGTTGAGGCCATCGAGTTTCAGCGAGCCCTTGCGCAGGTGCTGGGACAGGCGGCCCGGGGTGCCGACGATGATGTGCGCGCCGTGTTCCAGCGAGGCGATCTGCGGGCCGAAGGACACGCCGCCGCACAGGGTCAGGACCTTGATGTTGTCTTCGGCGCGGGCCAGGCGACGGATTTCCTTGGCCACCTGGTCGGCCAGCTCGCGGGTCGGGCAGATCACCAGGGCCTGGCAACCGAAGTAGCGCGGATTGATCGGGTTCAGCAGGCCGATGCCGAACGCGGCGGTCTTGCCGCTGCCGGTCTTGGCCTGGGCGATCAGGTCCATCCCCTTGAGGATCACCGGCAAGCTTTGCGCCTGGACCGGCGTCATCTGGGCATAACCGAGTGAGTCGAGGTTAGCCAGCATGGCGGCGGACAGCGGCAAAGTATTAAAAGCGGTGGCAATGGTGGTCACGGGACGGGCCTGCAAAACAAAATGTCGCGCAGTGTATCAGTCCCGCTCCCTTTACCTGCAATTTCTGGACGAGCGAGCCATCGCTCGCTCCTGTAGCCGCTGCCGAAGGCTGCGATCGGCGGCGCAGCCGACGTCAATCGGGCTGTCTGTTTTATCCGATGCGGCTCAGTGCTCGATATGCGCCTGGACCTTCTTCGCCCGTCGACCATCCTTGGGCGACAGCTGCAGGAAGATCGCCGCCGCCAGCATCGCCATGATCCCCACCGTGAGGAAGGTCAGCTGGAAGGCGCCGAGCACGGTGTTCACGCCGTCGTTGCCGGCTTCGGCGGTGAAGCCGCCGAGCAGCGCGCCGGCGCAGGCCACCCCCAGGCTCAGGGACAGTTGCGCCACCACCGACAGCAGGCTGTTGCCGCTGCTGGCGGAGGCGTCGTCGAGGTCGATCAGGGTCACGGTGTTCATCGCCGTGAACTGCAGCGAGTTGATTGCCCCCAGCACCGCCAGCATGCCCAACAGCAGCGGGTAGGGCGTCTGTTCCGTGACCAGGCCCATGCTGGCGAGCATGATCCCCAGCGCCAGGGTGTTGCCGGTGAGGACGATGCGGTAGCCCAGGTGCTCGATCAGCGGGCGGGCGATGGACTTGGCGAGCATTGCCGCGGCGGCCAGCGGCAGCATGCTCATCCCGGCCTGGGACGGTGAATAACCGAGGGCCACTTGCAGCAGCAGCGGCACCAGGAACGGCAGGGCACCGCTGCCGAGGCGGGCGAACAGGTTGCCGAGGATGCCCACGGCGAAGGTCCGCACCTTGAACAGCGAAGGCGCGAACAGCGGATTGTCGACGTGCCCGGCCCGCAGCCAGTACGCCGCGAGACAGGCCAGGCCGCCGAACAGCAGCAACATCACCCGCAGGTGCGGCAGGTGCAGTTCGCCCAGGCCTTCCATGGCGATGGTGATCAGCACCATCGCCGCGCCGAACAGCAAAAAGCCCAGGCCGTCGAAACGCGTGCGTTCGCTGCCGCGCAGGTCGGGAATGAACTTCCAGACGGCATAACAGCCAATCACGCCCACCGGCAGGTTGATCAGGAAGATCCAGTGCCAGGTCAGGTACTGCACCATCCAGCCGCCCATGGTCGGGCCGATCAGCGGGCCAAGCAGCCCGGGAATGGTGATGAAGCCCATGATCCGCACCAGTTCCGAACGCGGGTAGGCGCGCAGCACCACCAATCGGCCGACGGGCAGCATCAGGGCGCCGCCCAGGCCCTGGATCACCCGGGCGCCGACCAGCAGGCTCAGGGAGCTGGACAGGGCACAGAGCAGCGAGCCGATGCTGAACAGCAGGATGGCGCCGAAGAAAATCTTGCGGGTGCCGAAGCGGTCGGCGATCCAGCCGGAGGCCGGGATCAGCAGCGCCACGGTGAGCATGTAGGCGATGACCACGCCCTGCATGCGCAATGGGTCTTCCGCCAGGTCGCGGGCCATGGCCGGCAGGGCGGTATTGAGGATGGTCCCGTCGAGGGATTGCATGAAGAAGGCGATGGCCACCACCCAGGGCAGCCAGCGGGCGGTGTTGGCGTCAAGCTCGGCACGGTTGGGCATGGGACCTCTTTCTTGTTGTGAACACGCCCCCTGTAGGAGCGAAGCTTGCTCGCGATAGTGGTGTGACATTCAACATCGATGCCAAAGACCAACCGTTATCGCGAGCAATCGAGCATCGACCGGTTGCCTCTGCAACCGCATCGCGGGCAAGTCGGATCGCCGCCCGCTCGCTCCTACAGAAGCGCGAGGCTTGCCCGCGACAGCGGTTACAAGGTCAGCGTCAGCCGGCTCACCAGTGCGCCCGGCAGCTGCGCCGAGGCGGTCTGGCGCTGGCTGTAGGTACTGGCCGACAGGAGCAGCTCGCGCTCCCGGGTCAGGCCTTCCAGGTGCGAACCCAGCAGGCTGTAGACGCTGTCATCGAAACGCATGGTGCTGACTGGCGCCTGGATCTCGCCGTTCTCCACCCAGAAGGTGGCGAAGCGGGTCATGCCGGTCAGGCGCGCCGCCGGCTGGTCCGAGTAGTTCAGGTACCACAGGTTGCTGATGTACAGGCCGGTGCCCAGTTGCTGGAGAATGTCCTGCTGCGACAACTGCCCGGGCGCCATGTTCAACGCGCTGGGGTATTCGCCGCTGCCGGCGCCGTTGGTGGCCAGGCTGTATTCGGCGGCGCTGCGCGAGTTGATCAACTGCCCTTGGGCGACGCCGCCGGCGATCAGCGACAGGTCGCTGCGCGGGTAGCCTTCATCGGAAAACGCCGGGCTCAACGACCCCGTGACCTGTTCGTCCAGCGACACCAGGGGGCTCAGGCGGGCATCGCCGGCGTAGAGCTTTTGCAGCGGGCTGTGCTTGCTGGCGATGGATTGGGCGGAAAACCCGCCCCAGCTCAGCATGCCCATGATTTCCTCCAGGGCCGCCGGCGCCAGGTAGGCGCGATACTGCCCGGGCGCCAGGGTGCGCAGCGGTCGTCCGAGAAACACCAGCTGTTCCCGGGCCTGCTGGAAGCGCTGGGCGAAGCCCTGGCTGCTCCATTCGTGCCCGGCGTAGCTGGCTTTGACGGCCTGGCCGTTCTCGTGGAACAGGCTGAAGTCGAAGTTGAAGCTGTTGGCCTGATGCCAGCCAAAGGCTCCCGAGGAACTGGCAAAACCCCGGCTGATCGGGCCGGCCGCGTAGAACCCCACCAGGTCCAGCCCGGCGGCGGCCTGGCCGATTTCGGCCACCACCTGCTCGCTGCTGGGCAGTGGGTGCTCCTGCACATTGTGGGTGTTCCAGGCGTCGTGGTTGAGCAGCAGGTACGGGTCCTGGGGCAGCAGCGGCAGGGTCTCGCGCAACTGTTGCAGGCCTTCGGCCAGGCGCTGGATGTCGACCTGCGGGTCGCCGGCGAGGGTGATACTGAGGTCGGCATGGCGCCCGTCGTCGATCAGCTTGAAGCCGAGGCTGGCCTGCTGCACTTGCCCGGCCTGGCGCACCTTGGCGTGGTTGAAGCGGATGAACTGCGAAGACTCGGCGGCGTAGCTCAGGGTGAACTGCTCGGGTTCGCGCACGGCGTCGCGCAGCCAGTCCACCAGGGCCTTGAACTGCTCGGCCTGATTCAGGGACGTACTCATCAGGCGTCTCCTCCAAATACATCGACATTGCTGAAAACACAGGCCGGCGAGGCATGGCCGACGCGGATCACCTGGTTCGGTTCGCCCTTGCCGCAGTTCGGCGTGCCCAGGACCTTGAAAGTGCTGGCGTCGCCGACGGCGCTGAGGCTCTTCCAGAACTGTGCGGAAATCGCCCGGTAGTTGGGGTTTTTCACCACGCCCTTGAGTTCGCCGTTCTCGATCAACTGGCCCCATTCGCAGCCGAACTGGAACTTGTTGCGCGCATCGTCGATGGACCAGGAACGGTTGGTGGACATCAGGATGCCGTTCTCGATGCCGCCGATCAGTTGCGCCAGCGGCTGGTCGCCGGGCTCGATATTGAGGTTGGCCATACGGTCGATGGGCGGGCGGTTCCAGCTGCAGGCGCGGCTGTTGGCGACGCCGTCGAGGCCGGCGCGGAATTGCGAGAGCGCGCCGCCCAGTGGGCGCAACAGCAGGCCTTGCTTGATCAGGAACTGCTTGCTGGCGGCCGTGCCGTCGTCGTCATGGCCGTAGCTGGCCAACTGCTCGGGAATATCCGGGTCGAAGGTCACGTTGAGCAGGCTGGAGCCATATTGCAGGCTGCCGAAGTCGCTGCTTTTCACGAAGCTGGTGCCGGCGTAATTGCGCTCGTCGCCGAGGATGCGGTCCAGCTCCAGCGGGTGGCCGATGGACTCGTGGATCTGCAGCATCATCTGGTCCGGCATCAGCAACAGGTCGCGCGGGCCCTGGGGCGTATTGGGCGCCAGCAGCAGTTGCAGCGCCTGGTCGGCGACCTGGGCGCCGGCGCCGATCAGGCCGCAGCGGCTGATCACGTCGGCGCCGCCCTGCTGGCCGAAGTTCTCGCGGCCCAGGCTGCGGGTCTGGCTGTCATTGCCGTCGTAGGCGGTGACGTCCATGCCCGGGTAGACGAAGCGCTGGGCCTGGCGCAGTTCGGCGCCGGCGCTGTTGAGGTAGATCTGCTCGACGTGGGTGAGGCCGAGGCTGACCTGCCAGTTCACCAGGCGCTCGTCCTTGGGCACGGCCGCGGACTCGTCGCCGAGCAGCTGGTAGCAGTCGCTCAGGGACGGGAAGGGCTGCTCGAGGTTGGGCGAGAAGTAATCGGCGCGGTCGCTGGACACCGCCTGTTCGCGCAGGTCGAGCAGGGCGTGGGCGGCGATCAGCCGGGCTTGCTGCTCGGCGCGTTGCAGCGCGGCCTGCAGACCGTTTTGCGACAGGTCGTTGGTGGCGGCGTAAGCCTCGACGCCATTGACCCGCACGGTGAGCATCGCGCCTTCGTCGCGGCTCAGGCTCGGCGGCTCCGCGACGTTCTTGCGCACCGACAGGTATTGGCCGGATTCGCGCACGTAACGCAGGGAAAAGAATTCGGCGCCCGTGCGCAAGGCAGCGAAGCGCTGCTTGAGCTGGGGGTGAAAATCGAACATGTGAGGAACCTCCATGTGAACAGTCCGGCTGTGGCAGGCCTTATCGAGAGCAAGCGAGCGTCGCGCCAGGGGTTTTCTGTAGGAGCAGCCGGTCGACGCTCGATTGCTCGCGATAAAGCCCGAAGGGCTTTGAAGCCAGGTCGGAAAAGGTGCTGGGGAATGCTGCGAGCGCCTAGATTAGGCCGGTGCGGTGGGCGGTATCAAGCGGGGAGGCGCAGGGAAATGTTGGAGAACTGTAGTCGTTGCCAAGGTCTGTGATTCGGCAATCGGGTTCTTGCCTGGTGAATCGGGGTGGCTGGTTTACGTCGGCTGCGCCGCCGATCGCAGCCTGCGGCAGCGGCTACAGGCCGGATACAGCAAAACGGCGCCGATCGTTGCGATCGGCGCCGTTCGAGGTTACTGCGCGGTAGCGCTCACTTCACGTACCGGCTTGCCACGTACCGGGGCATCGCCCGCCACGTAGTAGGCCGCCTTGCTGCGTGGCAGAGGCTGACGGCCACGGATCTTGTCGGCGATTTTCTCGGCCATCATGATCGTCGGCGCGTTCAGGTTGCCGGTGGTGATGATCGGCATGATCGAGGCATCGACCACTCGCAGACCCTGCATGCCATGCACGCGACCCTGGCCGTCGACCACGGCCATTTCGTCGGTGCCCATCTTGCACGAGCAGGATGGGTGGAACGCGGTTTCGGCGTGCTCGCGGATGAATTTATCCAGCTGCTCGTCGGTCTGCACTTCGATGCCCGGGCTGATTTCGCGGCCGCGGAAGGCGTCCAGTGCCGGCTGTTGCATGATTTCCCGGGTCAGGCGGATGCCGTCGCGGAACTCCTGCCAGTCCTGCTCGGTGGCCATGTAGTTGAACAGGATGCTCGGGTAGTCGCGTGGGTTCTTCGACTTGAGCTGGATCCGGCCGCGGCTTGGCGAACGCATGGAGCCCATGTGTGCCTGGAAGCCGTGTTCCTGTACGCCGTTGCTGCCGTTGTAGTTAATCGCCACCGGCAGGAAGTGGTACTGGATGTTCGGCCATTCGAACTCTTCGCGAGTGCGGATGAAGCCGCCCGCTTCGAACTGGTTGCTGGCGCCGATGCCGGTGCCATTGAACAGCCATTCGGCACCGATGGCCGGCTGGTTGTACCAGAGCAGCGACGGGTACAGCGAGACCGGCTGGGTGCAGGCGTACTGCAGGTACAGCTCCAGGTGGTCTTGCAGGTTTTCGCCGACGCCCGGCAGGTCGTGGACCACCGGGATGTCCAGGCTTTCCAGCAGCTTGGCCGGGCCGACGCCGGAACGTTGCAGGATCTGTGGCGAGGCGATGGCGCCGGAGCACAGCAGCACTTCCTTGCGGGCACGGGCTTCGACGCGCTCTTCGGCGGAGCCGACCAGGTAACGCACGCCAACGGCACGCTTGCCTTCGAACAGGATCTTGTCGGTCAGGGCGTGGGTGACGATGCTCAGGGTCGAACGCTTTTTCGCCACGTCGAGGTAGCCGCGGGCGGTGCTGGCGCGACGGCCTTTAGGCGTCACGGTGCGGTCCATCGGACCGAAACCTTCCTGCTGGTAGCCGTTGAGGTCTTCGGTACGCGGGTAACCGGCTTGCACGCCGGCTTCGACCATGGCGTGGAACAGCGGGTTGTTGCCGGCTTTCGGCGTGGTCACGCTGACCGGGCCGTCGCCACCGTGGTAGTCGTTCGGGCCGATGTCGCGGGTTTCCGCCTTGCGGAAATACGGCAGGCAGTCCAGGTAGGTCCAGTCTTCCAGGCCTGGCAGTTTTGCCCAGCCGTCGTAGTCCATGGCATTGCCGCGGATGTAGCACATGCCGTTGATCAGCGAGGAACCGCCCAGGCCCTTGCCGCGGCCGCATTCCATCCGGCGACCGTTCATGTGTGGCTCTGGGTCGGTCTCGTAGGCCCAGTTGTAGCGACGGCCTTGAAGTGGGAATGCCAACGCCGCAGGCATCTGCGTGCGGAAGTCGAAACGGTAGTCCGGGCCGCCGGCTTCGAGCAGCAGCACGGTGACGCCTTCGTCTTCAGTCAGACGGGTCGCTAAGGTGTTGCCCGCCGATCCTGCGCCAACAATGATGTAGTCGTATTCTTGAGTCATGGGTACTCCAGGGGAGCTGCAAGCTCCAAGCTTCAAGCTGCAAGAAAAAAAGCAGCGAGCGGTGTGCACAAGAGGGGCGGCAAACACAAACTGCTTTTACTTGCAGCTTGAAGCTTGCCGCTTGTAGCTGGATCAGCTAATCAAAATACCGATGCGTACTCACCGAGTTCGACTTGCACAGACTTGATGCGTGTGAAGTTATTGAGCGAGCTGATCCCGTTCTCACGACCAACACCCGACTGCTTGTAGCCACCGACCGGCATCTTGGCGTCGGATTCGCCCCAGGCGTTGATCCAGCAGATACCGGCTTCGAGCTGATGAATCACGCGGTGCGCGCGGTTCAGGTCACGGGTTACCACACCGGCGGCCAGGCCGAAGTCGGTGTCGTTGGCGCGACGGATCACTTCTTCTTCGGTTTCGTAGGTCAGGATGCTCATCACCGGGCCGAAGATCTCTTCGCGAACGATGGTCATCTCGTCGGTGCAGTCGGTGAACACGGTCGGTGCCACGAATGCGCCTTTGGCGAATGCGCCGTCGGTCAGGCGTTCGCCGCCGCACAGCAGGCGGGCGCCTTCTTCCTTGCCCTTGGCGATGTAGCCCAGCACGCTTTCCATGTGGGCGAAGCTGACCAGCGGGCCGAAGTTGGTGTTTTCGTCTTCCGGGTTGCCAACGCGAATGCGCGCGACGCGCTCGACGATCTTGGCTTCGAAAGCGGCTTTCAGGTGGCTCGGTACGAAGACGCGGGTACCGTTGGTGCAGACCTGACCGGAGCTGTAGAAGTTGGCCATCATCGCGGTGTCGGCGGCGCGATCCAGGTCGGCGTCGTCGAAGATGATCAGCGGCGACTTGCCGCCCAGTTCCATGGTCACGTCTTTCAGCGAGGAGCTGGAAGCGCTGGCCATGACCTTCTTGCCGGTGTCGGTGCCGCCGGTGAAGGAGACTTTCTCGATGCGCGGGTGTTCGGTCAGCCAGGTGCCGACTTCACGGCCGCTACCGGTCAGGACGTTGAACACGCCAGCCGGAACGCCGGCCTCGGTGTAGATCTCGGCCAGTTTCAGGGTGGTCAGCGAGGTGACTTCGCTTGGCTTGAAGATCATCGCGTTACCGGCCGCCAAAGCTGGCGCGGATTTCCACAGGGCGATCTGGATCGGGTAGTTCCACGCGCCGATACCGGCCACGACGCCCAGCGGCTCGCGACGGGTGTAGACGAACGAAGTGGTGCGCAGCGGGATCTGCTCGCCTTCGATGGCCGGTACCAGGCCCGCGTAGTATTCCAGCACGTCGGCGCCGGTGACGATGTCGACATACTTGGTTTCGGAGTAGGCCTTGCCGGTGTCCAGGGTTTCCAGGGCAGCCAGTTCGTCGTTGCGCTCGCGCAGGATGTCCACGGCTCGACGCAGGATGCGCGAACGCTCCATGGCGGTCATCGCGGCCCAGATCTTCTGGCCTTTCTCGGCGCTGACGACAGCGCGCTCGACGTCTTCTTTAGTCGCACGTTGCACTTGAGCGAGGACTTCACCGTTGGCCGGGTTGATGGCGTCGAAGGTGGCGTCGCTGCCGGCGTCGGTGTAGCCGCCGTCAATGTAGAGTTTTTGCAGTTCGAAACGGGCCATGTTGATAGTCCTCGCAAGTGCATAAGTGGTTGGCGTTCACCACTGGGCGCGCCGTGTAGCCTGGGCGCGCTGGTCAGTGGCAGTTCAGGGGGCCGAGCGTCTTGTAATGTGCTCTAGCGCTCCTGCTTAGCCAGTTGGAAATCCATGTATTCGTAAGCGATCCGGTGCGCCTGCTCGGTGTCGAAAGCGTCTCCCGACAGCGCGCCGCGCAACCACAAACCGTCGATCAGGGCTGCCAGGCCTCGCGCTGCGCTGCGTGCATCATCCAGCGGCAGGACGCGGCGGAACTGGCAGCACAGGTTGGAATACAGGCGGTGATCGTTGATCCGCTGCAACCTGTGCAAAGACGGGTGGTGCATGCTGGTGGCCCAGAAGGCCAGCCAGGTTTTCATTGCCGGGCCATTGACCTGGCTGGCGTCGAAGTTGCCTTCGATGATCACCTGGAGGTGCGCCCGCGGGCTCTTGTCCTCCAGCGCCTGACGGCGCGCGGTGACGTTCTCGCTGAGGACACTCATCAGATACTGCGCCGTGGCGGCGATCAGGCCGTTCTTGTCCTGAAAGTAGTGACTGATGATGCCGTTCGAGACACCGGCCAAACGGGCGATCAGCGCAATGCTGGCATCCCCCATCCCGACCTGATCGACCGCCAGCAACGTGGCTTCGATCAACTGCTGGCGGCGGATGGGTTGCATACCGACCTTGGGCATCTTGCACATCTCCTTAGGCCTGCTGGCAGTCGTAAAACGGCTACCGGCGTGAGGGCCAGTCTATTTTGTTTTGATTGAACGTTCAATCAACAAAGAATAAGATCTGCGACAAATCGTCGCTGCCTCCAGGTCCTTCCTGCGTGTAGATGGCGGAAAAGCGACCTCCGAAAAAGTCTGAAACCCAAGCAGGGCATAGCGTGAGCCAGCGAGGACGGATGTGTTGAATGGGCAAGACGCTTAAGGCCAGGTGACGAACTGCACGTTTGCACTCGGCCTTCGACGCTGGGTCTCAACGCAACTCCTGCAGGTTCGGGCTTTTTCGGGGTGTCTTTATATCACCCGTCGGTCGGCTGCCAACTAACCGATTGGTCGGGTGCCGTGTTGCCTTGTGTTCTTCTCTCGCACTGCCTGGAGCATCTGTGCCATGAGTTCTGCCTCTCTTATAAAGACCCCACCGGAAAAGGTGCGGGTCAACGGTTGGGTGTTCTACACCTCTACCGCGTTGATCCTGTTGCTGACCGCCATTCTGATCATCGCCCCGCAAGAGGCCGGCAGACTGCTCGGCATTGCCCAGGCCTGGTTGTCCCGCAGCTTCGGCTGGTACTACATGGTGGTGATCGCCGCCTACCTGGTATTCGTCGTCGGCCTGGCGTTTTCCTCCTACGGCAAGCTCAAGCTGGGGACCAAGCAAGACACCCCGGATTTCAGCTACGGCGCCTGGGCCGGCATGCTGTTCTCGTCCGGTATCGGTATCTCGCTGCTGTACTTCGGCGCTTCCGAACCGCTGGACCACTACTTCAACCCGCCTGAAGGCGTAGCGGGCAGTAACCAGGCCGCGCGCCAGGCGCTGCAACTGACCTTCCTGCACTGGGGCCTGCACGGCTGGGCGATCTACGCCCTGGTCGGCCTGGCCGTGGCCTACTTTGCCTACCGCCATAACCAGCCGCTGGCGCTGCGTTCGGCGTTGTACCCGCTGGTGGGCGAGCGCTGGGTCAAGGGCGCGGCCGGCCACGCGGTGGACGGTTTCGGCATGTTCGTGACCCTGCTGGGCCTGGTGACCAACCTGGGCATCGGCTCGATGCAGGTGTCTTCCGGCCTGGAAAACCTGTTCGGCATGGAGCACAGCAACACCAACCTGCTGATCGTGATCATCGTCATGAGCACCGTGGCCACCATCGCCGCGGTATCGGGCGTGGAAAACGGCATCCGCCGCCTGTCCAACCTGAACATCGTGCTGTTCAGCGGCCTGCTGATCTTCGTGCTGCTGTTTGGTCCGACCCTGCACCTGCTCAACGGTTTCGTGCAAAACGTCGGCGATTACCTCAACGGTGTGGTGCTCAAGACCTTCGACCTCTATGTGTACGAAGGCGACAGCGCCAAGTCCGACCGCTGGCTGGGCCTGTGGACCCTGTTCTACTGGGCCTGGTGGATTTCCTGGGCGCCATTCGTCGGCATGTTCATCGCGCGTATTTCCCGTGGCCGTACCGTGCGCGAGCTGGTGGCGGGCGTGCTGCTGATTCCGCTGGGCTTCACTCTGGCCTGGCTGTCGGTGTTCGGTAACTCGGCCCTGGACCTGGTGATGAACCATGGTGCGGTGGAGCTCGGCAAGACGGCGCTGGAACAGCCGTCCATGGCGATCTACCAGTTGCTGGACCATTACCCGGCGTCGAAGATTGTCATCGGCGTGTCGATTTTCGTCGGCTTCGTGCTGTTCCTGACTCCGGCCGACTCCGGCGCGGTGATGATGGCCAACCTGTCCTGCAAGGGCGGCAACGTCGACGAAGACGCCCCGCACTGGCTGCGGATCTTCTGGTCGGTGGTGATCACTCTGGTGACCGTCGGCCTGCTGTTCGCCGGTAACTTCGAGGCCATGCAGACCATGGTGGTGCTGGCCGGCCTGCCGTTCTCGGTGGTGCTGGTGTGCTTCATGTTCGGCCTGCACAAGGCCATGCGCCAGGACACGCAGATCGAACAGGAGCAAGCGGAACTGGCGGCCCGTGGTCGTCGTGGTTTCAGCGAGCGCCTGACCCAGCTGGACCTGCAGCCGACCCAGGCGGTGGTCCAGCGTTTCATGGACAAGCACGTGACGCCGGCACTGGAAGAGGCCGCTACCCAGCTGCGTAACCAGGGCCTGGATGTGCAAACCCTGCTGGGCAAGTCCAAGCGCTGCATGGGCGTACGAATCGAGATGGAAGAGGGCAACCCTTTCGTCTATGAAGTGAGCCTGGACGGTTATCTGGCGGCGCCGAGCGAATCGGCCGATGTGTCCGAGGAGCGTGCGCGCTACTACCGCGCCGAGGTCTACCTGCACAACGGCAGTCAGGAATACGACCTGATGGGCTTCACTCAGGAGCAGATCACCCGTGACGTGCTCGATCAGTTCGAAAGCCATCGGCAGCTCCTTGGCCGGGTCTACAGCTAAGACGTGAGGGACGCGGTGTAGCCCTGTTACACCGCGTCGCCTTCATCGGGCAATCGAGCGTCGACCGGCCGCTCCTACAGAAAAAGCATGCGCCTGCTTCTGTAGGAGCGAGGCTTGCCCGCGAAGCGATGTACCTGGTTCCCCGCAATATCAGCAACGCCCCCATCGCCAGCAAGCTGGCCCCTGCAACAGGGGGCGATCTGCCGAAGCCTTGTCCGATAAAACAAAAACGCCGCGATCGATGTCGCGGCGTTTTTGTTTGCGTGTCGCTGTTACCCCAGGTTCTTGCCGAGCAGCGCGTGGTAGAGCTCGCTGTCGCCAAGGATTCCCACCACCTTGTTGTTGTCGTGCAGCACCAGCTTGTTGCCGGTCTGGTAGCGGATCTGCAGCGCGTCGCGCATGCCGATGCTGGAGTCCACCAGGGTCGGCTTGCGGCCCAGGCCTTCCACCGCCTGGCCCGGGATCCAGTTCTGCAGGTCGAGGCTGGCGCCGTTCTGGCGTGCGCCCTTGATGGTGTTGCCCTCGGCCAGGTCGAGCCAGGAGTCGCCGCCCGGATCCAGGCACACGGAGCCGTTGATGCGCTTGCAGTTGTCCAGGGTGCGCATCAGGCTGCGGCCGCAGAGCACGTTGAGCGGGTTGGTATGGGCGACGAAGGTGCGCACATAGTCGTCCGCCGGGTTCAGCACGATCTCTTCCGGCTTGCTGTACTGGATGATCCGGCCGTCTTTCATGATGGCGATGCGGCTGCCCAGTTTCAGGGCTTCGTCGAGGTCATGGCTGACGAACACGATGGTCTTGCTCAGCTTGCGTTGCAGTTCCAGCAATTCGTCCTGCAGGCCCTGGCGGATCAGCGGGTCGAGGGCGGAGAAGGGTTCGTCCATCAGCAGGATGTCGGCGTCCATCGCCAGGGCGCGGGCCAGGCCGACACGTTGCTGCATACCGCCGGACAATTCGTCGGGCTTCTTGTTGCGCCACTGGGTCAGGCCCACCAGCTCGAGTTTCTCGTCCACCAGCTTGCGCCGTTCCTTTTCCGGCCGGCCCTGCATTTCCAGGCCGAAGCTGATGTTCTCGCGAACGGTCAGCCAGGGCATCAGGGCGAACTTCTGGAACACCATGGCGATGCGCTTGGTGCGCATCATCTTCAGTTCCGCCGGGGTGCAGGAAGCGATGTCGATCTGCCTGCCGTCATGCTCGACGAACAGCTTGCCGCGGCTCACGGTGTTTAGGCCGTTGATGCAGCGCAGCAGGCTCGACTTGCCGGAACCGGAGAGGCCCATCAGCACGCAGATTTCGCCTTTCTCGATGTCCAGGCTGGCCTTTTCCACACCGACGATCTGGCCGGTCTTTTTCAGGATCTCGTTGCGGGTCATGCCCTGATCCAGCAGCTTGAGCGCCTCGCGTGGATCCTTGGAGAAGATAACGTCGACGTTATCGAAGCGGATTATGCTCATGCGTCACCCCCTACTTTGGCTTCGGGTTGTTTGCAGATACGGTCGAGCATGATAGCCAGCAGTACGATTGCCAGGCCTGCTTCGAAGCCCAGGGCGATATCGGCGGTGTTCAGTGCGTTGACCACGGGTTTGCCCAGGCCGTCGGCGCCCACCAGGGCTGCGATCACCACCATCGACAACGACAGCATGATGCACTGGGTGATGCCGGCAGCGATGCTCGGCATGGCGTGGGGCAGCTCGATACGCGACAACAGTTGACGGCGCGAGCAGCCAAAGGCCTTGCCGGCGTCCATCAACTCTTGTGGTACATCGCGGATGCCCAGGTAGGTCAGGCGGATCGGCGCGGCAATGGCGAACACCACCGTGGAGATCAGGCCCGGCACCACGCCCAGACCGAACAGGGTCAGGGTAGGAATGAGGTAAACGAAGGTCGGTACGGTCTGCATCAGATCGAGCACCGGACGCATCATGGTGTAGAACATCGGCTTGTGCGCGGCGACGATGCCCAGCGGCACGCCAATGAGCACGCAGACCAGGGTGGCGAACAGCACCTGGGCCAGGGTTTCCATGGTTTCCTGCCAGTAACCCAGATTGAGAATCAACAGGAAGGACAGCACGACAAAGGCCGTCAGGCCCCATTTGCGTTGAATGATGTGCGCGAGCAAGGCAATCAGGCCGATCAAGGCCAGTGGGTTGAACCAGGTCAGCGCAAACGTCACGCCGTGGATCATCGTTTCCAGGGTCGATGCGATCGCATCAAATGTGTTGGCGCCGTGTTGCGTCAACCATTCAACGAAGGCAGCGATGTACTGGCCTAAAGGGATTTTCTGATCAATGAGCATGGTATTGAACGTCCACATGCAAGGAATAAACAGCCCGGGCGGGCGAACCCACCCGGCGTAAGCGATTTACTGCGCAAGCTTGGCTTTCACGGCCTCCAGGCCTGGTTTTCCGTCAATGGTGGTCACGCCAGCGAGCCAGGTATCGAGTACCTCGGGGTTTTTCTTCAGCCAGGCCTTGGCGGCCGCCTCGGGCTTCATCTTGTCGTCCAGGACGTTACCCATCAGGGTGCTTTCCATATTCAGGGTGAACGACAGATTCTTCAGCAACTGACCGACGTTGCTGCATTCCTCGGCGTAGCCCTTGCGGGTGTTGGTGTAGATGGTCGCCTGGCCGTAGTTGGGGCCGAAGAACTCGTCGCCGCCGGTCAGGTACTTCATCTTGAAACGGGTGTTCATCGGGTGCGGTTCCCAGCCCAGGAACACCACCGCGGTGCTGCGCCGTTGCGCGCGCTCGACCTGGGACAGCATGCCCGCCTCGCTGGACTCGACCACCTTGAAGCCGGCGTCTTTCAGGCCGAAGGCGTTCTTGTCGATCATGCTCTGGATCATGCGGTTGCCGTCGTTACCCGGCTCGATGCCGTAGATCTTGCCGTCCAGTTCTTTCTTGAACTTGGCGATGTCGGCGAAATCCTTCAGGCCCTTGTTGTACAGCTCTTCCGGGACCGCCAGGGTGTACTTGGCGTTCTCCAGGTTGGCGCGGATGGTTTCCACGGTACCGGCATCGCGATAGGGCTTGATGTCGTTTTCCATGGTCGGCATCCAGTTGCCGAGGAACACGTCCATGTTCTTGCCGTCGGCCAGGGACTTGTAGGTCACCGGCACGGAAATCATCGTGGTCTTGGTCTTGTAGCCAAGTGCCTCGAGAACCACGCTGGTGGTCGCGGTGGTGACGGTGATGTCGGTCCAGCCGACATCGGAGAAGTTTACGGTGCTGCATTGCGCCGGTTCTGCGGCGTGCGCCAGAAGCGGCAGACTCAGCATGGCGGCCAACAACAACGACGGGGAACCTTTCATGGGGTGGACTCCTGGGTGTTTTCTGGCGGTGTGTCTGACCGCACTTATAAGTGTTGCGGTTGGGGCGAGTGGGACAGCTCTACCACAGTGCCTTGCAATCGAGTCGAGACTGATCATGTACCAGTGAAAATCTGACGCCTACAGGGTGCGTCGTATCCAGTACAGGGAGGGTCGCATCCAGTGTCGGTGAGGTCGCTTACAGCTTTTTTCAGCACTTTTTGCCCATCTGAACCGCAAAAAAACGGCCAGAACCGGAGGTCGGCGGGCCACGGCGTTGGTGGGCATGAGTGAGTCGGTGTGAGACGTCGAACGACACTGCAAAAGCCTGATGATGCGCGTATCTCGGCGGATTACTGCTTGAGCGTAGCAGCTTCGCCACCGGGCGTTTGGGCGCCCGGCGTGTGCTCATCGAGGAGTTTCGCAGTAATGGCTATCAGTGTTTTCGACCTGTTCAAAATCGGTATCGGCCCCTCCAGTTCCCACACCGTCGGGCCCATGCGCGCCGCGGTGCTGTTCGTCCAGGCGCTGCGGGAAAAAGACCTGCTGGAGCAGGTGCGCCGCATCGAGGTAAGGCTCTACGGTTCGCTGTCGGCCACCGGCATCGGGCACGGCAGCGACAACGCGGTGATCATGGGGCTGATGGGCGAATGGCCGGATGCGATCGATCCGTCGCAGATCGGCGGTCGCATCGAGACCCTGCGCGAAACCAATACCCTGCTGCTCGACAACCGCCTGCCGATTCCCTTCGTCTGGGCGCGCGACATGCTGCTGCTCGACGAGAATCTGCCGTTCCACCCCAACGCCATGACCCTGGTGGCCGAAGGCGAGTCCGGGGAGCTGCACCGCGATACCTATTATTCCGTGGGCGGCGGTTTTGTCGTCGACGAGGCCCAGGCCAGCAGCGGCGTGGTGGACCTGGATCGCACCGAATTGCCTTATGACTTCTCCAGCGCCGTGGAGCTGCTGAGCCTGTGCCAGAAGCACAACCTGCGGGTGGCCGAACTGATGATGGCCAACGAGAAGGTCTGGCGTTCGGAGGAGGAGATCCGCGCAGGCCTGATGAAGCTCTGGCAGGCCATGCAGGATTGCGTCGAGCAGGGCCTCAAGCACGAAGGCATCCTGCCCGGCGGGCTCAATGTGCGGCGCCGTGCGGCCAAGCTGCACCGCAGCCTGCAGGAATTGAACAAACCCAATGTGATCGGCTCGACCCTGAGCGCCATGGAGTGGGTCAACCTGTATGCCCTGGCGGTCAATGAAGAGAACGCCGCCGGCGGACGCATGGTGACAGCGCCGACCAACGGCGCGGCGGGGATCATTCCGGCGGTGCTGCATTACTTCATGCGCTTCAGCGAGGATGTCACCGACGCCAACGTGGTGGACTTTTTCCTCGGCGCGGCGGCGGTGGGCATCCTTTGCAAGAAGAACGCCTCGATCTCCGGTGCCGAAGTCGGCTGCCAGGGCGAGGTGGGTTCTGCCTGTGCCATGGCTGCCGCCGGTCTGGCGGAGATTCTCGGGGCGTCGCCGGAGCAGCTGTGCAATGCCGCGGAAATCGGCCTGGAGCACAACCTCGGCCTGACCTGCGACCCGGTCGGCGGCCTGGTGCAGGTGCCGTGCATCGAGCGCAACGCGATCGCCGCGGTGAAAGCCATCAACGCCGCGCAAATGGCCCTGCGTGGTGATGGTCAGCACTTCATTTCCCTGGACCGGGTGATCCGCACCATGCGCGATACCGGCGCCGATATGCATGACAAATACAAGGAGACATCGCGCGGCGGGCTGGCGGTCAGCGCGGTTGAATGTTGATGCTTTAACAGCGGGACTGCTGCGCAGTCCATCGCGGGCAAGTCGGATCGCCCGCGAAAGCGCCAGGAGGCTCACCACTCTTTTCAAGGCAAACCGCAGCCGCGTTCTGCTCATAAATTGAACACCCCGCGACGCCCTCGCCACCTTTTGGAGCGTCGCAAACAGGTAAGTCCAAGGGCTCATCGGTCAGGTTTTTCACTCACCTCGGCTGAGCGCCCGCCTGTGCTTGCGGTGACACTCTTTTCCCGGGACGTTTCTCGCCGTTCCCACAAGTGCTACCGATTTGCTCACAGCCACCGGGCCAGGGCCCTCCACGGCCGATTCGGCACTGATAACCCGCACATTGCGCACGGCTTATATAGACGCATCGCGACGTCGTTTTCAGGAGTTATTGAATGGCCATTCAATTTTAGGCATGGCAATTGCTCTGTCATCACAAAGCCCGTCTCCCACGTGAGAATGATGGCAATAACAAGAGCCTCCGCCTGAGGCCATCACCTGCTTTGTGTGAGGAGATACCGCGATGACGACGTTCAACTCCGGGGCTCAACCCCAGAACCGTGCGCCTCAATCCATCGGCTTTTTGCTGCTGGACAATTTCACGCTGATTTCCCTGGCCTCCGCGGTCGAGCCGCTGCGCATGGCCAACCAGTTGTCCGGTCGCGAGCTGTATCGCTGGACCACCCTCAGCGTCGACGGCGGCCAGGTCTGGGCCAGTGATGGCCTGCAGATCACCCCCGACGCTTCCATGCACAAAGCCCCCGCCCTGGACACCGTGATCGTCTGCGGCGGCATCGGCATCCAGCGCACCGTGACCCGCGAGCATGTGTCCTGGCTGCAAAGCCAGGCGCGCCAGTCGCGCCGTCTCGGCGCGGTCTGCACCGGCAGCTGGGCCCTGGCCTGCGCCGGCCTGCTCGACGGCTTCGATTGCAGCGTGCACTGGGAATGCCTGGCCTCGATGCAGGAAGCTTTCCCACGGGTGGCCATGAGCACTCGCCTGTTCACCCTCGACCGCAACCGCTTCACCAGCTCCGGCGGCACCGCGCCGCTGGACATGATGCTGCACCTGATCAGCCGCGATCACGGCCGTGAGCTGTCGGCGGCGATCTCGGAAATGTTCGTCTACGAGCGTATCCGCAACGAGCAGGATCACCAGCGCGTGCCGCTCAAGCACATGCTCGGCACCAACCAGCCGAAACTGCAGGAAATCGTCGCGCTGATGGAAGCCAACCTGGAGGAGCCGATCGACCTCGACGAACTGGCGGTCTATGTCTCGGTATCGCGGCGTCAGCTGGAGCGGCTGTTCCAGAAATACCTGCACTGCTCGCCATCGCGCTACTACCTGAAGCTGCGGCTGATCCGCGCCCGGCAGCTGCTCAAGCAGACGCCGATGTCGATCATCGAAGTGGCCTCGGTCTGCGGTTTCGTCTCCACGCCGCACTTCTCCAAGTGCTACCGCGAGTACTTCGGCATTCCACCGCGTGACGAACGCGTAGGATCCAACACCGCCCAACAGGTGGCGATGATGCCGATTCCGCAGGCGCTGGTGCTGGCTGGCCCGATGTCCTCGCTGAGCCAGGCGCGCAACGAATCGACCTTCGCCAGCGTCAGGCTGTAATCACAGGCGTTTCCTGAAGTACACGACGCGCTCGGTTTCCTCGAAACCGAGCGCCTTGTGCACGGTCTGGCTCAACAGGTTTTCCAGGCCGGTATCCGAAGCCATTTCCACGCAGCCCTGATCCCGTCCCCATTGGGCGACGGCTTCTATCAGTTGTTCGGCAATGCCCTGGCGTCGCTGTTCGGCGCTGACGTACAAGCCCTCCAGAAACACCACCGGCGAATGCTCGGTGCCGTTCACGTAGTCGCGCCGCAACGAGGCTTCGGCCAATCCCACTGGCTGGCCGTCGGCGGTATAAGCGAGCAGGTTGATATAGCGCTGCGGGTCGTCCAGCAAACTGGCGATTTCGTCCAGGTGTTCCTCGGCCGGACAGTCGGGCCACAGCGCCTGGCGCAATGACAGCCAGCCCGCTTGATGGGCTGACTGGCAGGGTTCGATTCGAATCATGGGAGCGGTTCCTTGGCTGGCAAGCACCGCACTCTACGCCGCGATCCGCTCCCGGCGAAGGCTCAGGCGCGGCTGTTCTGGAACTGGGCCAGGGCCGGCAACAGCTGTTTGTCGATGGCCTGGCGCACGGCCGGCAGGATGGTCGCATTGCCGGTCAGCATCTGCTCGACCATGCCCTTGAGGGCCTTGGCCCGGGCATCGCTCAAGCCGCGCACCGCGCACTCGCAGGCCTGGTCGGCCGTGGCGCCGGCCGGCATTTCAAAACCCAGGGCCCTCAGTTGGCCGAGCAGGTCGTCCTGGTCAATCAGATCCGCGTGCATCATGACTCTTATCCTTGTTCAGGGAGCGTGGTCGTGAGCCGATTCTGGTAGCCACCCGGACAGTCGGCAAGGGCGAATTGTCGCAATGGCCGGGATGCCTATGAACAGGTCGTTTTCGGCTAACTTGGCTTGAGGGCGACTGGGCACACTGGATTCCAGCTCGGTCATCGAAGGTTTGGTCACCCTCGTGTCGGCTCCTCAGAAAACCTCCTCTGCCCCGATCCTGTCACGGCTTGATCGGGGTCTTTTTTTGCCTGGGAAAAATGCGCCGCCAGATGGATTTTTCGCGGGCAAGCCTCGCTCCTACAGACGCGGTGTCGTACCCATCATCGTGCTACGACGCGAACCTGTAGGAGCGAGCGGGCGGCGATCCGACTTGCCCGAGATTGACGGCGACGCGGTCTAGCGCTGCAACACCAGGATCCGCGACAGCAGTTCGTCACGATCGATGTAGCACCCCTGGAAATGCCGTGCGCCAGTGGCGGGGTCGAAGGCGTTGCGCGCGTGCAGGGTGCGGCGGTTGTCGAAGCACCACAGTTCGCCGGGGTTGAGGCGCCGGGTCAGGCGAAAGCGCGGCTCGCGGGTCATGGCGATAAAACGTCGATAGGCGCGGTAGAGCCGGGGCATGTCGTCCACCGAGGCCTCGAACGGCCCGCGCAGGAAGTTGGCCATGCGGATCTCCGCGACGTCGCCCACCGCATCCAGGGCGATCACCGGCGCCAGGCAGCGGTAGTCGCTGTGGCGGTCCTTGTTGCGAAACTCCACGGGGATCTCGCACAGCGCGCGAAACGCCTCGGGGTCCTCGCGGCGCAAAGCGTCGGCGATGGCAAAACCGTCGACAAAAATGCTTTCGCCACCTTCGGCGTCGTTCACCAGGCAATGCAGGAACTGCAAACCCGGCTGCAGCTCGCGGGTCGGCAGGTCGGTGTGCAGCGGCAGGTTGAAGGCGGTATAGGCGTTGCTGTCGGCGTCGGCCTTGGATTGCACGTTGAACAGCACGCCGAAATTGCTCTCGCGGATAAAGGCAATACGCTTGGCGACCTGGGCCAGCGACCCCGGTGCGGTGGGCACGCCGCGGACCTGCGTCAGGCCGATATCGCGCACCGCCAGCAGCCATTGCAACAGCGCCTGCGGGTCCTCCATCAGCGCCTGGTACTCGAACACCGGCAGTTGCAGCCGGCTGTCCCACAGTTGGCTGTGCGGCCGGCGGGCGCGGCGCTCGGCGCGGCTTTCATCGTCGTAGGCGTGGGCCCGCAGCCAGCCCGGGTCGAAGCGGCTGAGATGACCATCCTGCCAGTCGATGCTCAGGCAGCCCTGGGCGTCGATCCGGCTGGACGCCGGGGCCAGGTCTTCGGCGACGTCGACTATCTCCAGCACCTGCTCGCGAGTCACGCTGTAGACGCATTGCGAGCAGGGGCAGTTGTCGCGCAGCCACTGATGATGAAAGGGGCTCGAGCGACCGTCGGCCCACTGCACCTGAACACGATCCGCCAGGGCTTGTACGGCGGTCAACGCGCTGATCAACGGGTAACTGCGGAAGTCGGCAAAAGCGGTGGCGGTATTCACGGTGCGCTCCTTTTTATTGGGGTGGTTATTTTTCCGGCGGCAAGGCAATCACCCGGCCGATCCAGGCGGGGGCGGGGAGGTCGGCCTGCCCGGCGGCGATGGCTCGCAGCCTGTTCAGCACCGGCTCGCTGAACGGCGCCGAACGCGGGCCGGCGAGATCGACGTGGAGCAGCATCTGCTCGTTGCCGGCCAGTTCCAGGTCGTCACCGACCTTGTGCAGACTGTGGTACAGGTGCAGGCGCTTGCGGTCGTGGCCGATGATCTGGGTGCGCACTTCGACCTCGGTATCGAGCTTCACTTCATGCAGGTAATTGAGGTGCAGCTCCAGGGTGAACAGCGAGTTGCCGCTGGCTTCGCGGTGGCTGCTGTCCATGCCCAGCTGGTCCATCAGGGCGTCGGTGGCGTAGCTGAAAATCAGCAGGTAGAAAGCGTCCCGCAGGTGGCCGTTGTAATCGACCCAGTCGGGGCTGATGCGGGTGGTGTAGGTGGTGAGTGCGGGCATGTCATGGGCTCACGAAAAGGGCGGGCTGAACCTGTAGCCGCTGCCGAAGGCTGCGATAAGGCTCGAAGAGCCTTCCGAGGGCCGCAAGAGCGCGTCTCCTTCGGAGCCGATCGCAGCCTGCGGCAGCGGCTACAGGGGGCGTCAGGGTTACTCGCTGAAGCTCATGCCATGCTTGGCCTTGGTGGTTTTCACCGCGTCGAGCACGGCGAGCAGGCAGTCATCACGATAGCGCTCCAGCGCCGAAATGCTGTGTGTGCCGAGCTGCTCGGCAGTGCCTTCGACCACGTCGTCGATCAGTTTGTCGGTCAGTTCCGGGGCCGGCAGGTAGGTCCACGGCAGCTGCAGGGCCGGGCCGAACTGGGCCATGAAGTGCCGCATGCCGGCATCGCCCCCGGCCAGGGTGTAGGTCAGGAAGGTGCCCATGAACGACCAGCGCAGGCCGGCGCCGAAGCGGATCGCGTCGTCGATCTCGCCGGTGGTGGCGACACCATCGTTGACCAGGTGCAGGGCCTCGCGCCACAGCGCCTCCAAAAGACGGTCGGCGATAAAGCCCGGGACTTCCTTGCGCACATGCAGCGGGCGCATGCCGAGGGATTCATAGACCTTGATCGCGGCCTGCACGGCCTCCGGCGCGGTGTTCTTGCCGCCGACCACTTCCACCAGCGGCAGCAGGTACACCGGGTTGAACGGGTGGCCGACCACGCAGCGTTGCGGGTGGGTGGAACTCTCGTAGAACTCGCTCGGCAGCAGGCCGGAGGTGCTGGAGCCGATCAGCGCATCGGGCTTGGCCGCGGCGCTGATCTTGGCGTGCAGCTCGAGTTTCAGTTCCAGGCGTTCCGGGGCGCTTTCCTGGATGAAGTCGGCGTCTTTCACGCACTCCTCGATGGTCGCGACAAAGCGCAGGCGATCCTGGGAGGCGCCCGGTGCCAGGCCCTGTTTCTCCAGGGCGCCCCAGGCATTGGCCACGCGCTTGCGCAGGGCCGCCTCGGCGCCGGGCGCCGGGTCCCAGGCCACCACGTCCAGGCCGTGGGCGAGGGCGCGCGCTACCCAGCCGCTGCCGATGACACCGCTGCCCAGGGCGGCGAAGGTTTTGATTTCGGTGATAAAGCTCATGACAGGTTTCCTGAAAGTCAAAAGTGAACATATCTGTAGCCGCTGCCGAGCAACGCGAGGCTGCGTACGGCTGCGCAGCAGTCGTAAGGCCGGTCGGCGCGATGGATCAGGTAACTCGTGGTCGCCCTTGTGGCGGCTGCGTTGCAGCCGTGCGCGCCTTGCGGGCTCGGCAGTGGCTACAGGCAACCGCCTTCGGGGTCAGCCGCGCTTGCTCAGGCCCATCTTGGCCCGGCCCTCGGCCGGGGTCAGGACGCGGGCGCCGAGGCGGCTGAGGATCTCGCTGGCGCGTTCCACCAGTTGGCCGTTGGTCGCCAGCACGCCCTTGTCCAGCCACAGGTTGTCTTCCAGGCCGACCCGCACGTTGCCGCCCAGCAGCACCGCCTGCGCGGCCATCGGCATCTGCATGCGGCCGATACCGAAACCGGCCCAGACCGCGCCCGCCGGCAGGTTGTCGACCATGGCCTTCATGGTGGTGGTGTCGGCCGGCGCGCCCCAGGGAATGCCCAGGCACAGCTGGAACAGCGGGTCGTCCAGCAGGCCTTCCTTGATCATCTGCTTGGCGAACCACAGGTGGCCGGTGTCGAAGATTTCCAGCTCGGCCTTCACTCCCAGTTCCTGGATGCGCTTGGCGCCGGCGCGCAGTTGCGCCGGGGTGGACACGTAAATGGTGTCGCCGTCGCCGAAGTTCAGGGTGCCGCAGTCCAGGGTGCAGATCTCCGGCAGCAGCTCCTCGACGTGGGCCAGGCGGGTCAGCGGGCCGACCAGGTCGGTATTGGGGCCGAACTCCATCGGGTTCTCGCCGGCGCCGATCTCCAGGTCGCCGCCCATGCCGGCGGTGAGGTTGACGATGATGTCGACGTCCGCTTCGCGGATGCGCTCCATCACCTCCCGGTACAGCGCGACATCGCGGCTGAACTTGCCGGTTTGCGGGTTGCGCACGTGGCAGTGGACCACAGTGGCGCCGGCCTTGGCCGCTTCCACCGCGGCGGCGGCAATCTGTTTCGGGGTGACCGGCACGTGGGGGCTCTTGGCGGTCGTGTCGCCAGCACCGGTGAGTGCGCAGGTGATGATGACGTCGTGGTTCATGGTGCGGGTTCCTTACAGGCGTGGTGAGTCGCTGCGCAGCCGTTTGGCGCTGCGCAGAGGGAGTTCGGGGTGGTTATTGGCTGGTCAGTTTCAGGTTGCCGGCGGCCGGCTTGCCATCGAAGGTGGTGACCCCTTCAAGCCAGCGCGCCTTGTCCTGCGGATGGTCGGCCAGCCATTGCCTGGCCGACTCCAGGGCATCCTTGTGGTCGAGCAGCGGCTGCATCATGCGGCTCTCGTCCTCGGCGCTGAAGGTCAGGTTGCTCAGCAGCCGGCTGACGTTCGGGCACTGTTCGGCGTAGGTCGGCGCGGTGACGGTCCATACCGTGGCCATGCCTTCGTTCGGGCCCAGGGCGTCGTCGCTGCCGGTGAGGTAGGTCATCTGCACGTTGACGTTCATCGGATGCGGCGCCCAGCCGAAGAACACCACGGCTTCCTTGCGCCGCACGGCGCGATCCACCGCCGCGAGCATGCCGGCCTCGCTGGATTCGACCAGCTGGAACTTGCCCAGGCCGAACTGGTTCTTGGTGATCATCGCCTTGATCTGGGTATTGGCGCCCGAGCCGGGCTCGATGCCGTAGATCTTGCCGCCCAGCTCCTTCTCGAACTTGGCGATGTCGGCGAAGGTTTTCAGGCCCTTGTCCGCCAGGTAGGTGGGTACCGCGAGGGTGGCGCGGGCGTCCTTGAGGCTGGGCTCGGCCAGCACCTTGACCTGCTTGGCGTCGACGAACGGGGTGATGGTCTGGGTCATCAGCGGGTTCCAGTAGCCGAGGAACAGGTCCAGGCGCTGGTCGCGGATGCCGGCGAAAATGATCTGCTGCGAGGCGCTGGTCTGCTTGGTCTTGTAGCCGAGGCCGTCGAGCAGTACCTGGGCCATGGCGCTGGTGGCGATCACGTCGGTCCAGTTGACCACGCCGAGGCGCACGTTCTGGCAGCTGGCGGCGTCGGCGGCCATGGCGCCGGAGCTGAGAAAGACGGTACCGCTGAGTGCAAGGACGCAACTGCTGATCAGTCGTTTCATGAAGGTTTCCTCGGCAGGTCGTTATTGTCGGTTCCGGCGTCTATGTGCGCCGGTGATGCCACGTTACGCAGCCGGCGAGCGCTGAAAACGCACAGCGGCGACCGGCTCTTGCACTGCAGCGACCTTCGTCTTGAACCTGGCGTGGAAACGGCGTATCACAGTGGCCACGCTGCCCGTCATCCGAGTGCGTTCCATGTCCCAGGATTTCTATTTCTTGCTGATGCCGGGCTTCTCGGCCATCGGGTTCATCTCGGCCATCGAGCCGCTGCGCGTGGCCAATCGCTTTCGCGGCGAGCTGTATCGCTGGCATGTGCTGAGCGCCGATGGCGGCGCGGTATTGGCGAGCAACGGCATGTCGGTCAACGCCGATGCGGCGCTGGAGCCGTTGAAGAAGGGCGCGACCCTGCTGGTGGTGGCCGGCTTCGAGCCATTGAAGTTCGTCACCCCGGCGCTGGTGCACTGGTTGCGGCGCCTGGATGTGGAGGGCGTGACCCTGGGCGGCATCGACACCGGCAGTGTGGTCCTGGCCGAAGCCGGGCTGCTCGAAGGCCACCGCGTGACCCTGCACTGGGAAGCGATCGAGGCGTTCAAGGAGTCCTATCCGCAACTCAGCGTGACCCAGGAGCTGTTCGAGATCGACCGGCGGCGCATCACCTCGGCCGGCGGCACCGCGTCCATCGACATGATGCTCGACCTGATCGGCCAGGCCCACGGCCCGGAGCTGGCGATCCAGGTCAGCGAACAGTTCGTGCTCGGGCGCATCCGCCCGCGCAAGGACCACCAACGGATGGAGGTCGCCACCCGCTACGGCATCCGCAACAAGAAACTGGTGCAGGTGATCGGTGAGATGGAGCAGCACAGCGAACCGCCCCTGAGCACCCTGCAACTGGCCGAATCGATCAAGGTCACCCGACGTCAGCTCGAACGCCTGTTCCGCCTGCACCTGAACGACACCCCGAGCAACTTCTACCTGGGGCTGCGCCTGGAAAAGGCCCGGCAACTGCTGCGCCAGACCGACATGAGCGTGCTGGAAGTCAGCATCGCCTGCGGCTTCGAGTCACCCTCGTATTTTACCCGCAGCTATCGCGCACGTTTTGCCCAGTGCCCGCGGGAAGACCGGCGCCAAAGCCTGAAGGCCTGAGCCGCTGATTCTGTAGGAGCGAGGCTTGCCCGCGATGGCGGTCTGCCTGACCCCGCGCGTTGCCTGTATCGCGAGCAAGGACTGCTCCTACAGAGACAGGATTACTTTTTCAGCAACGCCGCACAGGCGGTCTTGTACGCCTCATGCTGATACTTGTTCAGCGTCGCCGGCAGGTCGAAGTTGTGCTTTTTGTTCTGCGCATTGATGGTCTGCGGCGACAGCAGGGTCACCTCGCAGTTGTCCAGCAGCTGGAACACGCCTTCGATCTTGAAGGTGGTCGGGCCGCCGGCGAATTCGCCTTTTTTGCTGCGTTTCTTGATGGCGATGCGACTGATGCCGTTGTCGCGGACGAAGGCGGCGACCTGGGTGGCGAAGGCTTTGACGTTGGTGGCTTCGTCATCGTCGTCCAGGGCGATTTTCTTGCAGGCGTTGGCCAGGTGCTGCGCCGTGCCGTCTTGCAGGGTGGCCAAGGCGAAGATGGCTTCGCTGCCTTTGATTTCGATGCCGCAGATGCTCATGGGAAAACCTTTTCTCGGTGAATGGCGTGCAGCTTACAGTTCCAGCTGGTCGGCGCGAATGCCAAAGGCCGCGGCGATCTTCTCGCGGGTGGCGCGCCGGGGCTTGGCGACGCTTTCCTGCTGGGCGAAGGCCGGTTGGGAAATGCCCAGGCGCCTGGCGACCTCGTCCTGGGTCAGGTGTAGGTGCTCGCGCCAGGCGCGGATCGGCGTGGCGCCGTCAACGATGCGGCTGACCACGTCATGGGGGATCAGGTCCGGCTCCTGCTGTTGCGCCACATATTGTTCATAAGGGATCACCACGAACGCCGGCTTGCCGTCCGTGCCATTGATGATCTGGATGTCAGTAGGTGCGTTCGTCACGTTTCTTGACCTCTTGAATACTGACCACTCGGATAGCGCCATCCCAGTCGAACAGGATTCGATAGTTGCCCACTCGCAGGCGGTAGGCATAGGTGTGGCCGCTGAGTGCCTTGACGTTGCCGGTATCGGGCATGTCGCCGAGCAAGGTCACCGCATCGCGGATCTGTACCTGATGGGCGCTGTGCAATCGCAGCAGTTGTTTGACGGCCTTACGGGTCCACAGGATGCTGTTCATGAACGAATATAAGCCTTTTATAAGATTAAGCAATCTTTGCTTATATTCGCTTGCGGGCCAAGGCGAGAACCTTGTCCGGGTATTGCTCATGGCTTGTTACAGCCATGAGAGGAGGAGAGGGCATGCCTCTGTAGGAGCGGCCGGTCGACGCTCGATTGCCCGCGATGGCGGTATTCCGGTCATCGGAAATCTTGCAGCCGACCTGTTATTCCTGCCCGATCGACTCCAGAAACTCCGACCGTTCATCGCTCATGCGCGCCAGGCAATCGGCCTGGGCAATGGCGTAGGCCTTGCTGCCGGGTTTGGCGGGGAAGGTGTCGATGGCGCAGTCGGCGTCGCGCTGTTTCTGCCACAGCTGCTGGGCGTTCTTGACCTTGGCGGTGATGTCGGCCAGCTGCGCCTTGTCGCTGCCATACAGTGTGCCCAGGCGTTCGAGCAGGCCCTGCAGGTTGTCGCTCAGCAGTTGCTCGGCGGTGGTTTTGTTGAAAGTGGCGCATTCCAGAGTCTGTTGGTCCTGTTCGACGCTGTCGCACGGGGAATTGTCGGCTTCTTCAGCCGCCTGTGCGCCAGTCGCCAGCAGTGCCAAAGCCAGGAAGATCGATTTCATTGCGTCGTAGCCCCCTCTAATCCAGTGATGCGGCGGATTCTGGCCCATGCGCATGACAAAGAACAGATGGGGCAAGGGACGCCCGGCAGACCCTTTGTCGCGGATTGACGCTTTCGGCAATTCCCCTGTCGTTTTTGCACCCGGCTGCCCGGGCACCGAGGCATATGCTGACCCCAAAGCGCCGGCAGACGATTCGGCGCATGAATTGCCAATAAGGGGACTGCCTGATGAGCCCAGCCGAATTGCACGCCGACAGCATCGTTATCGACGGGCTGATCATTGCCAAGTGGAACCGTGAGCTGTTCGAAGACATGCGCAAGGGCGGCCTGACCGCGGCCAACTGCACCGTGTCGGTGTGGGAGGGCTTCCAGGCCACGGTCAACAACATCGCCTCCAGCCAGAAGCTGATCCGCGAGAACAGCGACCTGGTGATGCCGGTGCGCACCACCGCCGACATCCGCAAGGCCAAGGAGCTGGGCAAGACCGGCATCCTTTTCGGCTTCCAGAATGCCCACGCCTACGAGGACCAGATCGGCTACGTCGAGGTGTTCAAGCAGCTGGGCGTGGGTATCGTGCAGATGTGCTACAACACCCAGAACCTGGTGGGCACCGGCTGCTACGAGCGCGACGGCGGCCTGTCGGGCTTCGGTCGCGAGATCGTCGCCGAGATGAACCGCGTCGGCGTCATGTGCGACCTGTCCCACGTCGGCTCCAAGACCTCCGAGGAAGTCATCCTCGAATCGAAGAAACCGGTCTGCTACTCCCACTGCCTGCCGTCGGGCCTCAAGGAGCACCCACGCAACAAGTCCGATGAAGAGCTGAAGTTCATCGCCGACCACGGCGGTTTCGTCGGCGTGACCATGTTCGCGCCGTTCCTGGCCAAGGGCATCGATTCGACCATCGACGACTACGCCGAAGCCATCGAATACACCATGAACATCGTCGGCGAAGACGCCATCGGCATCGGCACCGACTTCACCCAGGGCCATGGCCAGGACTTCTTCGAGTACCTGACCCACGACAAGGGCTACGCCCGTCGCCTGACCAACTTCGGCAAGATCATCAACCCGCTGGGCATCCGCACCGTGGGCGAGTTCCCCAACCTCACCGAGACCCTGCTCAAGCGCGGTCACTCCGAGCGTGTGGTGCGCAAGATCATGGGCGAGAACTGGGTCAATGTCCTGAAGGACGTCTGGGGCGAGTAACGCCAACCTTCCACTGCACACACCTGTAGCCGCTGCCGAAGGCTGCGATCGGCTCCGAAGGAGACGCGCTCTTGCGGCCCTCGGAAGGCTCTTCGAGCCTTATCGCAGCCTTCGGCAGCGGCTACAGATGCACCAATCCAAAGAATTCTGGAGTTTTTACCCATGGCCAAGATCGCCCCGCAACTGCCCATCGAAGTCGACAGCGAAACCGGTGTCTGGACCTCCGACGCCCTGCCGATGCTGTACGTGCCGCGTCACTTCTTCGTCAACAACCACATGGGCATCGAGGAAGTGCTGGGCGCCGAGGCCTATGCCGAGATCCTCTACAAGGCCGGCTACAAGTCCGCCTGGCACTGGTGCGAAAAAGAAGCCGAATGCCACGGCCTGGAAGGCGTCGCGGTGTTCGAGCACTACATGAAGCGCCTGTCGCAGCGCGGCTGGGGCCTGTTCAAGATCCAGGACATCGACCTCGACAAGGGCACCGCCAGCGTCAAGCTCGAACACTCGGCCTTTGTCTATGTGTACGGCAAGGTCGGGCGCAAGGTCGACTACATGTTCACCGGCTGGTTCGCCGGCGCCATGGACCAGATTCTGGCCGCCCGCGGTAGCAAGATCCGCACCGTCGCCGAACAGGTCTACGGCGGTTCCGAAGAAGGCCACGACGATGGCCTGTTCACCGTCAAGCCGTTGTAAGCGGAGTTAAGAAAAATGGCTTTCGAAGCGATGTTCCAGCCGATCCAGATCGGCAAACTGACCATCCGCAACCGGGTGCTCAGCACCGCGCACGCCGAGGTCTACGCCACCGACGGCGGCATGACCACCGACCGCTACGTGAAGTATTACGAAGAGAAAGCCAAGGGCGGTATCGGCCTGGCGATCTGTGGCGGCTCGTCCGTGGTGGCCATCGACAGCCCGCAGGAATGGTGGAGCTCGGTGAACCTGTCCACCGACCGCATCATTCCGCACTTCCAGAATCTGGCTGATGCCATGCACAAGCATGGCGCCAAGATCATGATCCAGATTACCCACATGGGCCGCCGCTCGCGCTGGGACGGTTTCAACTGGCCGACCCTGATGTCGCCGTCGGGCATCCGCGAACCGGTGCACCGCGCCACCTGCAAGACCATCGAGCCGGAAGAAATCTGGCGGGTGATCGGCAACTACGCCCAGGCCGCGCGCCGGGCCAAGGCCGGCGGCCTGGACGGCGTCGAGCTGTCCGCCGTGCACCAGCACATGATCGACCAGTTCTGGAGCCCGCGGGTCAACAAGCGGACCGACGAATGGGGCGGCAGCTTCGAAGGCCGGATGAAGTTCGGCCTGGAAGTGCTCAAGGCAGTGCGCGCCGAAGTCGGCGACGATTTCTGCGTGGGCATGCGGATCTGCGGTGACGAGTTCCACCCGGATGGCCTGTCCCATGAGGACATGAAGCAGATCGCCAAGTATTACGACGACACCGGCATGCTCGATTTCATCGGCGTCGTGGGTTCGGGGTGCGACACCCACAACACCCTGGCCAACGTGATTCCGAACATGAGTTATCCACCGGAGCCGTTCCTGCACCTGGCCGCCGGTATCAAGGAAGTGGTCAAGGTTCCGGTGCTGCATGCGCAGAACATCAAGGACCCGAACCAGGCTACCCGTATCCTGGAAGGCGGCTATGTCGACATGGTCGGCATGACCCGCGCGCACATTGCCGACCCGCACCTGATCGCCAAGATCAAGATGGGCCAGATCGACCAGATCAAGCAGTGCGTGGGCGCCAACTACTGCATCGACCGCCAGTATCAGGGCCTGGATGTACTGTGCATCCAGAACGCCGCGACCTCCCGTGAATACCTGGGCGTGCCGCACATCATCGAGAAATCCACCGGGCCGAAACGCAAGGTGGTGGTGGTCGGTGCCGGCCCTGCCGGCATGGAATCGGCGCGGGTGGCGGCCGAGCGGGGCCACGACGTGACCCTGTTCGAGAAGAAAGAAGCGATCGGCGGGCAGATCACCACGGCCGCGAAAGCACCGCAGCGCGACCAGATCGCCGGTATCACCCGCTGGTACCAGCTGGAGTTGGCACGGCTGAAGGTCGACCTGCGCCTGGGCACCGCGGCCGATGCCGAGACCATCCTCGACCTGCGTCCGGACATCGTGGTGCTGGCCGTCGGCGGGCATCCGTTCCTCGAGCAGAACGAACACTGGGGCGCCGCCGAAGGGCTGGTGGTCAGCAGCTGGGACGTGCTCGACGGCAAGGTTGCGCCGGGCAAGAACGTGCTGGTCTACGACACCATCTGCGAGTTCACCGGCATGTCGGTGGCCGACTTCCTCGCCGACAAGGGCAGCCAGGTCGAGATCGTCACCGACGACATCAAGCCGGGCGTGGCCATCGGCGGTACGTCGTTCCCGACCTACTACCGCAGCATGTACCCCAAAGAAGTGATCATGACCGGCGACATGATGCTGGAAAAGGTCTACCGCGAAGGCGACAAGCTGGTGGCGGTGCTGGAGAACGAATACACCGGCGCCAAAGAGGAGCGGGTGGTCGACCAGGTGGTGGTGGAAAACGGCGTGCGGCCTGACGAAGCGATCTACTACGCGCTCAAGGAAGGTTCGCGCAACAAGGGCCAGGTCGACGTCGAGGCGCTGTTCGCGATCAAGCCGCAGCCTTCGTTGAGCCAGGCGGGCGACGGTTATCTGCTGTTCCGCATCGGTGACTGCGTGGCGCAGCGCAACACCCACGCGGCCATCTATGACGCCCTGCGGATCTGCAAGGATTTCTAAGCCATACCTGTAGCCGCTGCCGAAGGCTGCGATCGACTGCAAAGCAGTCGTGCTCTTGAGTTCGCAGGGAAGTCCTGCGGACTTCATCGCAGCCTGCGGCAGCGGCTACAACGACCGAGCTGGTCTTTGGGAGCTCCACCATGTTGAACACCCTTCTTCCCATCCTGCTGTTCGCAGCCATCGGCCTGGCTGTCCTGGGCGCGTTGCGGCGGGTGGCCATGTGGCGCCGGGGCCGTGCGTCCAAGGTCGACCTGATCGGCGGCCTGCTGGCCATGCCCAAACGCTATATGGTCGACCTGCACCATGTGGTGGCGCGGGACAAATACATCGCCAACACCCACGTGGCCACGGCCGGTGGCGCGGTGGCGTCCATCGTGCTGGCGATTCTGGTGCACGGTTTCGGCCTGCATAACCGCATCCTCGGCTACGCCTTGCTGCTGATGTCGGCGGTGATGTTCGTCGGCGCGATCTTCGTTTACCTGCGCCGCCGCAACCCGCCGGCGCGCCTGTCGAAAGGCCCGTGGATGCGCCTGCCGAAAAGCCTGCTGGCGTTCTCGGCGTCGTTCTTCCTGGTGACCCTGCCGGTGGCCGGGATCCTCCCGGAAAACTTCGGTGGCTGGGTACTGGCGGTGATCCTCGGCATCGGTGTGCTGTGGGGCGTGTCCGAGCTGTTTTTCGGCATGACCTGGGGCGGCCCGATGAAGCACGCCTTCGCCGGTGCCCTGCACCTGGCCTGGCACCGCCGCGCCGAGCGCTTTGGCGGCGGCCGTTCCACCGGCCTCAAGCCGCTGGACCTGGAAGACCCGAACGCGCCGCTGGGCGTGGAAAAACCCAAGGATTTCACCTGGAACCAACTGCTGGGCTTCGACGCCTGCGTACAGTGCGGTAAATGCGAAGCCGCCTGCCCGGCCTTTGCCGCCGGCCAGCCGCTGAACCCGAAAAAGCTGATCCAGGACATGGTGGTTGGCCTGGCGGGCGGTACCGATGCCAAGTTCGCTGGTAGCCCGTATCCGGGTAAACCGATTGGCGAACACAGCGGCAATCCGCACCAGCCGATCGTCAACGGCCTGGTGGACGCCGAGACCCTGTGGTCTTGCACCACTTGCCGCGCTTGCGTCGAGGAATGCCCGATGATGATCGAGCACGTCGATGCCATCGTCGACATGCGTCGTCACCTGACCCTGGAGAAGGGCGCCACCCCGAACAAGGGCGCCGAAGTCCTGGAAAACCTGATCGCCACCGACAACCCGGGCGGTTTTGCCCCGGGCGGGCGGATGAACTGGGCGGCGGACCTCAACCTGGCGCTGCTGGGCGAGAAGAAGACCACCGATGTGCTGTTCTGGGTTGGCGACGGTGCGTTCGACATGCGCAACCAGCGCACCCTGCGCGCCTTCGTCAAAGTGCTGAAAGCGGCCAAGGTCGACTTCGCGGTACTGGGCCTGGAAGAGCGCGACAGCGGCGATGTGGCCCGACGCCTGGGCGACGAGGCGACCTTCCAGCTGCTGGCCAAGCGCAATATCCAGACCCTGGCCAAGTACAGCTTCAAGCGCATCGTCACCTGTGACCCCCACAGTTTCCATGTGCTGAAAAACGAATACGGCGCCCTCGGTGGCGACTACGTGGTGCAGCACCACAGCACCTACATGGCCGAGCTGATTACCGCTGGTGCCTTGAACCTGGGCCGGCACAAAGGCAACAGCGTGACCTATCACGACCCGTGCTACCTGGGCCGCTACAACGGCGAGTACGAAGCGCCGCGGGAAGTGCTGCGGGCGCTGGGGATCGAGGTCAAGGAAATGCAACGCTCCGGTTTCCGCTCGCGCTGCTGCGGCGGTGGCGGCGGCGCGCCGATCACCGACATCCCGGGCAAGCAGCGGATCCCCGACATGCGCATGGACGACATTCGCGAAACCGGCGCCGAGCTGGTGGCCGTGGGTTGCCCTCAATGCACCGCGATGCTCGAAGGCGTGGTCGAACCACGACCGCTGATCAAGGACATTGCCGAACTGGTGGCCGACGCCTTGCTGGAAGACGCCGCGCCAGGCAAGCCGGCGACCCCGGCCAAACGTGAACCTGCGGAGGCCCACTGATGAGCGACATTATCCGCCGCGACCCGCGGGCCGAATGGATCGCCCGTAACCGCCTGCACCCGCTGCACGCGGCCATGCAACCGGCGCAGCACAGCTGGATGGGGCCCAACGGCATCATCCGCAAGAACCCCCACGGGGTCGGTTTCATCGGCCCCAACGGCATCAAGCGCATCGACCGCAGCGGCGCCCAGCAGGGCGGGGCGGTCAAGCGCAGCGCCGCGGTCGAAGTCCAGCTGCCGCTGCATCAGGTGGCGCAGCCGGCGTTCTACATCAGCGTGGTGCCGGACATGGTCGGCGGCCGCCTGAGCAGCCACGACCGCGACCTGCTGGGCCTGGCCCATCAGTTGGCCGGCAAGGACGGCGCGGTGCTGGCGGTGGTGTTCGGCGAGCACAAGGAAAACGCCTTCGCCACGGCCGGCGTCGACCGCCTGCTGGTGCTGGAAGGCAATGAATTCAGCGGTTATGCACCGGAACAACGGGTCCAGGGCCTGCGGGCTGTGGATAACCAGTTCAGCCCGCGTCACTGGCTGCTGCCCGACAGCCGTACCGGTGGCGGCGAACTGGGCCGACGCTTTGCTGCGGCCCTGGGCGAACGCCCGGCCACGCGGGTCTGGCAGGTCAAGGACGAGCAGTGCATCGGCCGCGCCGGTGCCGGCTTGCAGGACCTGGCCCGGCCGCTGGCACGCTTGATCCTGGCCGCCGCCGAATGCGCGGAACCGGTCAGCGAAACCCGCCACGAAGCCCTGCCGGTGGAGTTATCCACAACGGTGGCGCGCAGCCTGGCGCGGATCGAAGACCTGGGCGCGGTGGCGGTGGATCCGGCGGCGATTCCCATGGCCGAGGCCGAGTTCATTTTCTCCGGCGGCAACGGGGTCAAGGACTGGGAACTTTTCCACAGGACCGCCGCGGCCCTGGGCGCCACCGAAGGCGCGTCGCGGGTGGCGGTGGACGACGGTTTCATGGCCCGCGACCGTCAGGTCGGCGCCTCGGGCACCTGGGTCACCGCCCGGGTGTACGTGGCGGTGGGGATTTCCGGGGCGATCCAGCACCTGCAGGGCATCGGTGCCTGCGACAAGGTGGTGGCGATCAACCTCGATCCGGGCTGCGACATGATCAAACGCGCCGACCTGTCGGTGATTGGCGAAAGCGCCGAGCTTCTTCAAGCCTTGATCGCGGCGGTAGAGGCCTACCGCAACGGCGCCAAGCGCGATGCGGCTTAAGGGAAGGATAGGGTTATGAGTACTAATGTGATCAGCCTGGTGTCCATCGGCGCCCACCCGACTTCCGGCCGGCCACGGCGTGCCGAGCAGGATGCGCGGGCGGTCGAGCTGGGGCTGCAACTGGCCGGGGACAAGCTGCAGGTGCTGCACGCCGGCGATATCGCCGAGCCGGCCCTGCGCGCGTACCTGGGCATGGGCCTGGAACAGATGCACGTGCTGGAGCAGTCGGCCGGTGCCGACGCGCTGCCGGCGCTGACCGATTATCTGCGCGATGCCGGGGCGCAAGTGGTGCTCACCGGCAGCCAGGCGGAAACCGGCGAAGGTTCGGGCATGCTGCCGTTCCTGCTGGCGGAAAACCTCGGCTGGCCGCTGGTGGTGGGCCTGGCCCAGGTGGAGTCCATCGACGCTGGCGTGGCCCTGGTGCTGCAAGCCCTGCCGCGCGGCCAGCGCCGTCGGCTGAAGGTGCGCCTGCCGTTCCTCGCCACTGTGGATAACGCCGCCCCCAAGCCACGGCAGAGCGCCTACGGCCCGGCCCGACGCGGGGTGCTGCAGGCGCGGCAGGTGGAAGTGCTCGACGATGAGTTGTTCACCAGCGCCACCCTGCAACCGGCCAAACCCCGGCCCAAGCGCCTGAAAGTGATCAAGGCCAAGAGCGGCGCCGACCGCATGAAAGCCGCGACCGCCAAGGCCAGCGGCGGTGGCGGCCAGGTACTCAAGGGCGTCAGCGCCGAAGCCGGAGCCGAGGCCATCCTCAAGCTGTTGATCGAAGAAGGCGTGGTCCGTTAGGGCCAGGCCTGTCGCTCCACCGTTATCGCCAGCAAGCTTCGCTCCTACAGGGGCGCGGCTTGCTTGTGACTAATTCCCCTCCTGCATCCACGGTTACCCACAATCCCTGTGCGCGCCTCTGTGGATAAGATGTTCGTCCCTCTCTGCACGCCGCGCCAATCAAGCGCTGCAGCGCGTTGTACGAAAAACGATCAAGCTAAGTCGAGGTTTTTCCGAAGGTTTTTCTGTGGATAAGGAATTCCCTCGCTCCTCTGCTGCTGCCGACTTGCCCCCAAAGTCTGTTGGCCTCTTTGTGGATAAGATGTTCGCTGTCCGCTGAGAGCCATATAAACAGCGGTCTGCAAGGGGTTGGTCAAAAAATAGGCAAATCCGAGGTTTTGCCCTGCCGGCAGCACTGAAACCTCGATATTTCGCGCTATTCGGCGGTTTTCCACAGCCCGATGCCTTTCACTGTGAAGTTGCCCCCAAAGTCTGTTGGCGCTTCTGTGGATAAGGTGTTCACCTTCGTCTATGGCCCTTTAAATACGTGGCTTACAGACTGTTGCTCAAAAAATGATCAAAGCTTTGTGGAAAAGGCCTTTCTGGATAAGTCACGGATTTTCTTCAGGTTCTACCAATGAATTCGCCGGCTGAAAGCCGAGTTGCCCACATTTGCTGTGGGTGGAGATGTGGATAACTTGTTCGCGGAAGGCTGGGGGCCTTGTCGGCCATGGCCGGGAGGGATACAGATCAAATTTCGTACAGCTTGCGTTGCCCTCTCGTTTGTTGCGGAGCTCGGATAAAACCTGGATTGAGGTTTGGTTTGTATATATCCAGCCCACATAAGTTCAGCTTCCTATGGATATAAGTGGCAATTTGACGCCTGATAGGCGCGCAGCTTTACTTCCCCAACACAAGGAGTGGGGCGGATTTTCAAGGGCAATAGTCGAGTTCTCTGGCTGCACTTCAAGAAAATCCATGACAGGAGTCAAACATGAAAAGCATGTTTTTGTTTCTGCACTTCCCCTACGAGCTGATACCGAGTCTGGTTGATCGGTAAAAGTGCTATCTCCAACGTCCTTCCGGTTGATGCAGTTCACGATTGAGTTTTGGCATTAATAAAGACTGGTTCTGCGTGATGGACTCGGGAGAGTTGCGGGCGTTATGAACGTGTTGTTCCCGCGAGCGAAAGGCACAAGAGTGCCGGTTGTTTAAATTACAAGGAGTTATTGAAATGTCCGAAGCATCCAAAGCAAAAACCAAGGCCAAGCCTGTTGCTGCGCAAGGCAAGGAAGCCTATGTCGAGTTACTCAACGAAATGCGGGTGCATGCGAAAAGACGATTGTCGGGCGAGGCCAGGGGCCTGCTGATGGCTTCGCCTCACCTGCAGCAGATTCACTTGCGCAGTCTCTACGTCACCAAGAGTTCCAATGATCCTGCGGTGCGGAACCTCGAACCACAGGCCCGGGATGTGGGGGAAAAGCAGGCTGATCAATCGGAGTCCGAGCTGGTCAAGGCTACGGAAAGTTTCCAGAACTCGGGTTCGACCGACACCACGGACTACAAGAAAAAGCTCGAAGAGTTGCGTAAGCGGGACAAAGAATCAGCAGATAAACGCATCGACAAGATGTATGACGCAGCGATCGAGCAACTGGACCAATACCCAAAAAGCGCTGATGCGGTGATTGGGTTCATGGAAACTTTCGGCGGCCTGTTCAATACCGTGCTGGATAAGGTCAGCGAGTTTTTCACCGAGATTGGCAAGAACATCCTCAATTGGTTGAAGAACGTCTGGGAGAAAATCACCAATACATTCAACTCGATCGTCAACTGGATCACCGGTTGGTTCTCTTGATCTGCTGAGCTTCGGAGGTGGCTTATGGTTAAACCTGTTGGCCCGCCGCCTTTTATCGACCCCTACAAGCTCGAGTGGGACAGGGCTATTTATATCGAGGAAGACAGGGCGCTGGCCGATAACAAGGCGCGACTCGATGTGCTGCGCCAGCACGATAAGGAAAGAACCCAGGAAAGAATTGACGGCTTATATGACGATTTACTGCGACATATCGATCCGAATTATAAGCGCGCGCCCAATGCCGAAGACTTCAAGGATATCTTCGGTGTGGCACAGAACATCATCCATTCCTGGAACTGGTAGTCGCTAACAACGTGAAGCCAAAAAAACCGCGAGCATGCTCGCGGTTTTTTACGGGCGGGGCAGAAGCCTTCAGCCTTGAACCGGCACGCCCTTAAGGTACGGAGCCGGTTCGGCGCCGAGGTTGTTCAGCATGCGCTCGCTGTACCAGTCCACGAAGTTGACCACGCCGAACTCGTAGGTCTTGGAGTACGGGCCTGGCTGGTAGGCGGTGGAGTTGATGCCGCGCTGGTTCTCTTCGGCCAAGCGACGGTCCTGGTCGTTGGTGGCGTCCCACACCTGGCGCATGCGCTCGACGTCGTAGTCCACGCCTTCGACCGCGTCCTTGTGCACCAGCCACTTGGTGGTGACCATGGTTTCCTGGGCGCTGATCGGCCACACGGTGAACACGATGATGTGGTCGCCCATGCAGTGGTTCCACGAGTGCGGCAGGTGCAGGATGCGCATCGAGCCCAGGTCCGGGTTCTTGATCCGGCCCATCAGCTTGGCGCAGCCCTGCTTGCCGTCCATGGTCATGGATACGGTGCCCTTGAGCAGCGGCATGCGCACGATGCGGTTACGCAGGCCGAAGCTGGCGTGGGCGTAAGGGATCTTCTCGGCTTCCCAGGCGGTGGCGCAGGCGCTCACGTGGTCCTTGAACGCCTGGTCGGCGCGCGGGTCGGTGACGTCGTCCCACTCCAGCAGGGTCTTCAGCAGTTCCGGGTGCGAACCGCCGCAGTGGTAGCACTCGCGGTTGTTCTCCAGCACCAGCTTCCAGTTGGCCTTTTCCATCAAGGTGGTTTGCACCGCCACCTTGGTGTTCTCCATGTCGTAGGGTTCCATGTAGTGCGTCAGGGTCGCCAGGAAGTCATCGATGGCCGGCGGGTTTTCCGCGAGGCTGATGAAGATGTAGCCACCGGCGGTCTTCACGTTCACCGGCTTGAGGCCGTACTGCTTCATGTCGAAGTCGGCACCCATCTCGGTGCCGGCGAACAGCAGGCGGCCGTCCAGCTCGTAGGTCCACTGGTGGTAGTGGCAAACCAGCTTGGCGACCTTGCCCTTGTCGCTGGTGCACAGGCGCGAACCGCGGTGGCGGCAGACGTTGTGGAAGGCATGGACCACGCCGTCGGCGCCACGGATCACGATGATCGGGTTCTTGCCGACCTGCAGGGTCATGTAGTTGCCCTTGGTCGGAATCTCGCAGGTCATGCCGGCGATCAGCCATTCCTTCTGGAAGATCTCCTGCATGTCGATATCGAACAGGCGCTCGTCGCAGTAGAACGGCTGCGGCAGGGAGAAGGTCCGCTCGCGTTCTTGGAGCATTTGTGCGGTGGCCTTGCGTGCGGGTTCCAGCGGATCGCCCAGGCTCAGGGTTGCGGTGACGTCCATCGTTTTGGTCCTCATGGCCATCTGTGTGGCCGGCGAAAGTGACTACGGTTGCTACGCAAGGCTGAAAAAATCAGCGGTTATCAGTTGAGGCGAGTGTGGGGCCGGCGCGGTCCAGAACCTTATCCATGGGCGACATGGCCCAATCTGTTCCCGACGCGCAAGCCCCGGTGGTTGGGGGCTGGTCGCGATAAGTATGTGAATGTCGCAGATAGGTAAATGGGTGTTTATGGGCCTGCGCACAATCGCCACCATAAAGGCCGGCAGTCGGCCGTGGAGATCAGCATGTCCAACAACTTCCTGAACCCGGTAACCACCCAGACCTGGGCCAATGGCCGACACATCGTCCGTTGCGTCAAAGTCATCCAGGAAACCTGGGACGTGCGCACCTTCTGTTTCATGGCCGACCAGCCGATCATGTTTTTCTTCAAGCCGGGGCAGTTCGTCACCCTGGAGCTGGAGATCGAAGGCCAGCCGATCATGCGTTCCTACACCATTTCCAGCTCGCCCTCGGTGCCGTACAGCTTCTCGGTGACCATCAAGCGCGTCCCTGGCGGCAAGGTGTCCAACTGGCTGCACGACACCCTGCACGAAGGCCAGGAGCTGGCGGTGCACGGGCCGGTGGGGCTGTTCAACGCCATCGACTTCCCGAGCCCGAAAGTCCTCTACCTCAGCGGCGGCGTCGGCATCACCCCGGTAATGTCCATGGCGCGCTGGTTCTACGACACCAACGGCAATGTCGACATGGTGTTCATCCACAGCGCGCGCTCACCGAAGGACATCATTTATCACCGCGAGCTGGAGCACATGGCGTCGCGGATCGACAACTTCAGCCTGCACCTGATCTGCGAGAAACATGGCCTGGGCGAGCCCTGGGCCGGTTATCGCGGCTACCTGAACCACAAGATGCTGGAGCTGATGGCGCCGGACTTCCTCGAGCGCGAGGTGTTCTGCTGCGGCCCGACCCCTTACATGAACGCGGTCAAGCGCCTGCTCGAGGCCAGTGGCTTCGACATGTCGCGCTACCACGAGGAATCCTTCGGCGCGACGCCACCGGAAGCCCGTGCCGACGCGGTGGAACAGGCCGAACAGGCCGCCGAGGCGCCGGAAATCGACGCCGCCGACCTGCACCAGGTGGAGTTCACCGCTTCCGGCAAGAGCATCCGCGTGGCGCCGGGCGAAACCGTCCATGCCGCTGCGGCCAAGCTTGGCCTGATGATCCCCAAGGCCTGCGGCATGGGCATCTGCGGCACCTGCAAGGTGCTCAAGCTGGGCGGTGAAGTGGAGATGGACCACAACGGTGGCATCACCGAGGAAGACGAAGCCGAAGGCTACATCCTGTCCTGCTGCAGCGTGCCGAAGGGGGATGTGCGGGTCGAGTATTGATCGAGGGTTTGCGATCCCGGGCCTGGCCTGGGGTCGACCGTGAAATAACACCCGTGCCGCAATGGCTACTTGAGCGAATTGCAGAAAATCGTGACGCAGGTAACCGAGCTTCTGGCGTGAACGACAACGGTGGCCCGCACCGATAAAGCCGGCCCGGCTTATGTAAGCCTGCGCAGAGGTGTCTGTGCCGGAGTGCCGTCTCTAGTTCTCCTGGCAGTGAGTCTTGAGGAATAAGTGGCCGCTTCGGGCATCTTTATTTTAAAGGCAGGTGGGCGAGTGAAGAGTATGTAAGACGGTGAAGAGACGCTGGCGTTATAGGATGGGCCCCTGAAATTTCAGGAGGGCAATATAAAGCTTCCCAATCGATGAGTGTGCAATGTTTGGGAGGTAAAACATCGAGCCGCTATCTAAAGCCGCCCGATGTTTATAACGCAAAGGATTAAGGGAAGATGCCAACATCCCCAGCGTCTATGCACTGGCCGCTAGGGAAGCAAATGCACTTAGGCTCGCCGTATTCACAGGGGTTTTTCCCCGCGTATGCCATGCTGTTGATCGATAGGAGTGATAAAGCCAAGATCAGGTATTTCATTATTGCCTCTCTTTGAGTAGTGGTTAATAGGGTTCAGGAGAAGGAACTGAAGTCTGGCGCAGGGGGAGGGATCCTATCCATAGGACGAGTACTAAGTTCGTGCTGTTGTTAGCTATGTAGTTAATGATTCGAATCGGAGGGTGTCTCCAGACAGGCTGGCGAAGTACTGACTCAAGTTGCTGAAATTGGAGCGAATGGAACACTTGAGTTGAGTGCCGAGTATTGATCAGGCGTATTCGCCTTTGGGCAGGCTTGGGATCGGACGGATGTTCATGGCAAGCCCCCGTTTCTGCGGGGCAGGTGAAACCTCCACAAACACCTCTTTCACGGTCTGTCAGGCAAAGGTGTCGGACGGTTCGCGACGGCTGCGCCGGAATGCCATCCATCCCGGCTATCCGACCGATACCTGCTCAGTCGATAAACAGATCCGTCATCAGCGCTTCGCTGCTGTCGGGATCGAAGCGGTAATGGGCGAAATCGCTCACCCCCTGTTCGCGCAGTATTTCCTCGTCGATCAGCAAGCGTCCGGTGATGCGGCGCTGGCTGCTGGAAAGAATCGCGTGGGCCGCGTCGGCCATGATCGCAGGCGTGCGCGCATGCTTGAACGACTCGCGTGAACCCAGCTGGAACTCGATGGCGGCGGTGGCGATCATGGTCTGCGGCCACAGCGAGTTGACGCTGATGCCGTAGTTCTTGAATTCCTCGCTCATGCCCAGGGTCAGCATGCTCATGCCGTATTTGGTCACGGTGTAGGGGCTGTACTGGGCGAACCATTTGCTCGCCAGGTTCAGCGGCGGCGACAGGTTGAGGATGTGGCCGCCGCTGCTTTTCAGGTAGGGCAGGGCCGCCTGGCTGCACAGCAGCACGGCGCGGGTGTTGATCTGGTGCATCAGGTCGAAGCGCTTGAGTTCGATGTGCTGCACCCCGGTCAGCTTGATTGCCCCCGCATTGTTGACCAGCGCATCGATGCCGCCGAACTGCTCGGCGGCCTTGGCCAGGGCCTGGCGCACCACCTCTTCGTCACGCACGTCCACTTGCAGGGCCAGGGCCTTGCCCCCCAGCGCCTCTACCTCACGGGCCACGCTGAAGATGGTGCCGGGCAGTTTGGGATGAGGGTCGGCGCTTTTCGCCGCGATCACGATATTGGCCCCGTCCCGCGCCGCCCGCAGGGCGATCTCGCGGCCGATGCCACGACTGGCGCCGGTGATGAACAGGGTCTTGCCTTGTAAGGACATGGAGACGCTCCTGATTATTGTCGTTATCCGAGCGGGTACAGCGGCTCGCCAGTCAATCTAGTTCATGTCTGGCGCGTGTGCGGGGCAGGGGCGAAAAGGCGCTGGGCCGCGGACCTTGCCCGCGGCAGGGGGAGGACTCAGTACAACGCCGGGCGGCGGTCCAGGTGCACGTGGTTATGGGCGCTGATGTGCTTGTCCCCGGCGTCCGCCAGGGGCAGCTCCGCCAGCAGCAGTTGCTGCTGGGGATGACGGGCGCTGCCGGCCAGCGGATAACCGTCGGCGTCGACGATCAGCGAGCCGCCGACCCAGGCCACGCCACGCTCATCGCCGCAGCGGTCGCAGGCGGCGATGAACATGCGGTTGACCGCGGCGTTGGCCTGGACCCGGACCATTTCCGCCGGGCGTTCGCCCGCGGGGCGCGGCCCGTCCGGCCAGTTGACCGGGGCGCAGAGCAGGGCGGCGCCGGCCAGCGCGGGCAGGCGCACCCATTCCGGGAACTCCAGGTCGTAGCAGATCAGCATCGCGATCGCGCCAAAACGGGTCTCGACCACCGGTGGCGGCTGGTCGCCGACCGTGAACACCAGCTTCTCCCGGTCCCACAGATGAGCCTTGCGATACACCGTCACCCGTCCCTCAGGCTCGACCAGCGCGGCGCTGTTGGCCACTTGTCCGGCATTCAGGCGCTCGCAGAAGCCGCCGACTATCACCACCTGCAGCTCCGCAGCCAGGGCCTTCCACAGGGTCAGCGTCGGCCCGTCGAGGGGCTCGGACAGCGCCAGCGCCTCTTGCTGATCGGTGAACACATAGCCGCTTTGCACCAGTTCCGGCAGCACCACCACCTGGGCGCCCTCGGCGGCGGCCTCGCGAATGGCCCGCAGGCCCAGGTCGCGGTTGTAGTCGAGCTCGCCCACTCGTGGGGCGAGCTGTTGACAGGCGACTTTCAGGGTAGGCAGTCCAGTCATTGGCCGGCTCCTTCCAGTTGGCGTTCGCTGGCCTGGATCGCCAGGCGCTCGGCGTCCAGGTCCAGGCCGCGGGTCAGCGCCCAGTAGGCCACGCCGGCCACGGCCAGGCCGATGACAAAGGCAATGTCCGTACCCTCCAGCGCCCGGGAAACCGGGCCCTGGTAGAAGCTCAGGGACATGAACGGAATCATTGCGATCAGGCCGAGGAAATAGGCGACCAGCCCGGGCATGGCCCAGCGGCCATAGATGCCGGCCGGGTTGAAGATGTCGCTGATGGCGTAGTGACCTTTGCGCACCACGTAGAAGTCCGCCAGGTTGACCGCGGTCCAGGGCACCAGGAAATACAGCATCAGCAGCACGAAGGTGTTGAAGCTCGCCAGGTAGCTGTCGGGGATGTTCATGGCGATCAGGAAAATCACCACCGCCACCAGGGCGATGCCCACCACCCGGCTCTTGAGGTTCGGCTGGATCTGCAGGAAACCGTCGATGGCGCTGATGCCGGTGAGCATCGCGCCGTAGCAGTTGACCGCCATGATGCCGACCAGGGCGGGCACGGCGATCAGCACGGTAAAGGTGCCGAAGCCCGGGATCATCTGGTTGCCGACTTCGCGGACGCTGCCGATGGCGTCCGGGGACGGCAGGGCGGACGCGAGGAAGGCGCCCAGGGACATCAGCCACAACGCCGAGCCCGCGGCGCCCAGGTAGGTCCAGAAAATCACCTGGCGCGACGAGGTCTTGTGCGGCAGGTAGCGCGAGTAATCCGAGACATACACCGAGTAGCTGATCTGGTAGCCGGCGGCCGCCGACAGCTGGATCAGGAAGGCCGACCAGGAAAAATGCGCGTCGGCCACGGCGGCATCGGCCTGCAGGGTCATCAGCGCGCTGACGGTCAGTACGCTGAACACGCTGATCATGATGTAGGTCAGCCAGCGCTGCACGGCATGCAGCAGGTCATGGCCGACCACGGCGATGATCACCGCGAGGATGATCATCAGGCTGTACCAGGGCGCCCGCGCGCCGGGGACCACGGTGTTGATCGCATCGGTGGCGAGGATCACGTTGAACACGTTGAAGCCGATGTAGACGAAGACCACGGCGGTGAACGGCACGATGGCGCCGCGCAGGCCGAACTGCGCCCGCGACTGGATCATCTGCGGCAGGCCCATGCGTGGGCCCTGGTTGGCGTGGAAGGCCATGCAGAAGGTGCCGAGGCAGACGCCGAGGACGATGGCCAGGATCGAGTAGTGCAGGCTCAGGCCGAGGGCGGCGCCGGTGAAGCCGGTGACCATGGTGGTCAGGACGAAGTTGCCGGTGAACCAGAACGGTCCCTGGTGCCAGACCTTGCCGTGGCGCTCGTGGCGCGGCACGTAGTCGATGGAGCGGGTTTCGATCTTGAGGCTGGGTGACGGGGCTTTTTCCGTTGCCGCGGGCAGGCTGGTCATGGGGTATTGCCTTGTTTTTATAAATTGACCCCGGAGTCTCGGATATACGCCTGTGATGTTGAATCAGTGGAGGGAAATAATCAGTTCAGGAATCTGTGAACTGATGTCACGCAGCGCCGGCCCTCCGTTCCTGGTCGCGACAGGAAGCGGTGGGCCGGCGAGGGCGTTTCAGCCGGCCATGACCTGGCGAATGTCCGCGGCCAGTTCGCGGACCCGCGCTTCTTCGGTGTCCCACGAGCACATGAAGCGCGCGCCGCCTTTACCGATGAAGGTGTAGAAGCGCCAGCCCCGGGCGGTCAGTGCGGCGATGGCCGGTTCCGAGAGTTGCAGGAACACGCCGTTGGCCTGCACCGGGAACATCAGCTCCACCCCTGGAATGTCCGCCACCAGCTCGGCCAGTAACTGCGCGCAATGGTTGGCGTGGCGGGCGTATTTGAGCCAGGCGTCGTTTTCCAGCAGGCCGACCCACGGCGCCGACAGAAAACGCATCTTCGAGGCCAGCTGGCCGGCCTGCTTGCAGCGGTAGTCGAAGTCTTCGGCCAGCTTGTGGTTGAAGAACAGGATCGCCTCGCCCACCGCCATGCCGTTTTTCGTGCCGCCGAAGCACAACACGTCGACCCCGGCTTTCCAGGTCAGGTCGGCGGGCGAGCAGCCGAGGAAGGCGCAGGCGTTGGAGAACCGCGCGCCGTCCATGTGCAGGTTCAGCCCCAGTTCCTTGCAGGTGGCGCTGATGGCGCGGATTTCTTCCGGGGTGTAGACGCTGCCGACTTCGGTGGCCTGGGTCAGGGTCACCACCCGTGGCTTGGGATAGTGGATGTCCTGGCGCTTGAGGGCGATGTCGCGGATCGAGTCCGGGGTCAGCTTGCCGTTCTCGGTGCCGGCGATCAGCAGCTTGGAGCCGTTGGAGAAGAATTCCGGCGCGCCGCATTCGTCGGTTTCGACGTGGGCGGTTTCCGAGCAGATGACGCTGTGGTAACTCTGGCACAGCGACGACAGGGCCAGGGAGTTGGCGGCGGTGCCGTTGAAAGCGAAGAACACCTCGCAGTCGGTCTCGAACAGTTTGCGGAAATAATCGGCGGCGCGTGCGGTCCACTGGTCGTCGCCGTAGGCGCGTTCGTGGCCGCGATTGGCCTGTTCCATGGCCGCCCAGGCCTCGGGGCAAATGCCGGAATAGTTGTCGCTGGCGAATTGTTGGCTCTTGTCGGTCATGGCCGTCTTCCGTGCTAAGGGTCCGAAAGGGGAGTCCTTCGATAAAGGGCTCCGGATAAGGCGCTCCTGGGTAAGGAGCCCTTGGGTAAAGCGTCCGCAACGAGGTCTGGGCCAGCAGGACAGCGCAGGCCCCGCAGAGATCGGTGGAGCGCCACTTTACCCAAGATTGACGGGGGAGCACACGCTCTGTTTATGGGTGAAAAATGCACAGGCCATGAGGATATATGCCCGACCCGATGCTGAGCCCGCTGGCCGCCCGGCGCGATGGTGCCCTGGACCTGCTCAAGTGGCTGGCGCTGCTTTGCATGGTGCTCGATCACCTGCGCTACGTCGGCTGGAGCCTCGATCTGCTGTATGTGCCCGGGCGCCTGGCGTTTCCCTGGTTCTGCCTGGCGCTGGCGGCCAATGTGGCGCGGGCTGGTGCGACGGAGCGCGAGGGCGCGGGGCAATGGCGTTACCTGGGCTGGCTGCTGCTGTTCAGCCTGCTCAGCGAAGTGCCGTACCGGCTGTACATTCCCGACCCCGACACCCTGAATGTGCTGCCGACCCTGGCCCTGGGCCTGCTGGTGGCCCGTGCCTGGCAGCGACGTGGCGGGCTGGCGCTGTGGCTGGGGATTATCGCGGCGTTGTTGGGCGGGCTGTTCTACCGCTACCTGATGTTCGGCCTGTTTGGCGTATTGCTGCCGCTGGCGTTTTTACTGGTGCTGCAGCGCCGCTGGTACTGGGCGCTGCTGCCGGGGCTGCTGTGCCTGGCGGCCAATCAGTGGGAAGGCCTGCTGCCGGCGGCGCGCCAGGGCAACCAGGTGGCGGTCTGGGCGCTGGTCGCCTGCGTGCTGGCGCCGTGGCTGGGGCTGGCGATCCTGCGCCGGTTGCGTGGTTTTTCGCCGCCACCGATGCGGCGCTGGGCCTATCTCCTGTACCCCGGGCATTTCCTCCTGCTGCTGATGCTGCGCACTCTCCTGGCCTGATGGCGAATCGTTGTCGCTGCAAACGCCCTGTAGCCGCTGCCGAGCCTGCGAGGCTGCGATCGGCCGCGAAGCGGTCGTAAAACCAGGCAACCTGTTCTTCCTGGCATACCGCGTGCTCAGGTTTTGCGAGGACTGCGTCCTCGAGCGCAGCCTCGCAGGCTCGGCAGCGGCTACAGATGCGACACGCCAACACAAAACCTGTAGCGCCACTGGTCGGTGGCGGGGGCTGGCGGTCGCGGGCAAGCCACTGATTTAGAGCCTTCGGCCTGTGGCGCGCGCAAGCATTTGTCTCTCTGCGCCAGGCCATGTCGTAAACGCACCTTTGCGTGGCGTCCATAGGCATTTGACCGGGCAGCGCCGGTCATACCATCGCATCCAAAGGGCACTACCGCAGGGTACGTGCCTCACCGAGACGAAAGGCGCACCGCCGCCGCTGGGAGAGACGCGATGTTCAGCAAGCAAGACCAAATCCAGGGTTATGACGATGCACTGCTGGCGGCCATGAATGCCGAGGAGCAACGTCAGGAAGATCACATCGAGCTGATCGCGTCGGAGAACTACACCAGCAAGCGTGTGATGCAAGCGCAAGGCAGCGGCCTGACCAACAAGTACGCCGAAGGTTATCCGGGCAAGCGCTACTACGGTGGCTGCGAGCACGTGGACAAGGTCGAGGCCCTGGCTATCGAGCGCGCCAAGCAACTGTTCGGCGCCGACTACGCCAACGTCCAGCCGCACTCCGGTTCCTCGGCCAACAGCGCCGTGTACCTGGCCCTGCTGCAAGCCGGCGACACCATCCTGGGCATGAGCCTGGCCCATGGCGGCCACCTGACCCACGGCGCCAAGGTGTCGTCTTCGGGCAAGCTGTACAACGCCGTGCAGTACGGCATCGACACCAACACCGGGCTGATCGACTACGACGAAGTCGAGCGCCTGGCCGTCGAGCACAAGCCGAAGATGATCGTTGCCGGTTTCTCGGCCTACTCCAAGACCCTCGACTTCCCACGTTTCCGCCAGATCGCGGACAAGGTCGGCGCCTATCTCTTTGTCGACATGGCCCACGTCGCCGGTCTGGTCGCCGCTGGCCTGTACCCGAACCCGCTGCCTTACGCCGACGTGGTCACCACCACCACCCACAAGACCCTGCGCGGTCCGCGTGGCGGCCTGATCCTGGCCAAGGCCAACGAAGAAATCGAGAAGAAGCTCAACGCCGCGGTATTCCCTGGCGCCCAGGGCGGCCCGCTGATGCACGTGATCGCCGGCAAGGCGGTGTGTTTCAAGGAAGCGCTGGAGCCTGGCTTCAAGGCCTACCAGCAGCAAGTGATCGAGAACGCCCAGGCCATGGCCGGCGTATTTATCAAACGCGGCTACGATGTAGTGTCCGGCGGCACCGACAACCACCTGTTCCTGGTCAGCCTGATCCGTCAGGGCCTCACCGGCAAGGATGCGGACGCCGCCCTGGGGCGCGCCCACATCACCGTGAACAAGAACGCTGTCCCGAACGATCCACAGTCGCCGTTCGTGACCTCCGGCCTGCGTATCGGCACCCCGGCGGTGACCACCCGCGGCTTCAAGGTTACCCAGTGCGTGGAGCTGGCCGGCTGGATCTGCGACATCCTCGACCACCTCGGCGACGCCGATGTCGAGGCCAATGTCGCTCGTCAGGTGTCGGCCCTGTGCGCGGACTTCCCGGTTTATCGCTGAGTGCGGTTTTGGAGTAAATGACTATGCAACGCTACTCGGGCTTCGGCCTCTTCAAGCACTCCCTCAGCCACCATGAAAACTGGCAGCGCATGTGGCGCACGCCGACCCCGAAAAAGGTCTACGACGTGGTCATCGTCGGCGGTGGCGGGCATGGCCTGGCGACTGCCTACTACCTGGCCAAGGAGCACGGCATCACCAACGTCGCCGTGGTCGAGAAAGGCTGGCTGGGCGGTGGTAACACCGCGCGCAACACCACCATCGTGCGTTCCAACTACCTGTGGGACGAGTCGGCGCACCTGTACGAACACGCGATGAAACTGTGGGAAGGCCTGTCCCAGGACCTCAACTACAACGTGATGTTCTCCCAGCGCGGCGTCTACAACCTGTGCCACACCCTGCAGGACATCCGTGATTCCGAGCGTCGGGTCAGCGCCAACCGCCTTAACGGCGTGGACGGCGAGCTGCTCAACGCCAAGCAGGTGGCGGACGAGATTCCGTACCTGGACTGCTCCAAGAACACCCGCTACCCGGTGATGGGCGCCACCGTCCAGCGCCGTGGCGGCGTGGCCCGTCACGACGCCGTGGCCTGGGGCTTCGCCCGTGCCGCCGACGCCCTGGGCGTGGACCTGATCCAGCAGACCGAAGTGATCGGTTTCCGCAAGGAAAACGGCGTGTGCATCGGCGTGGAAACCAACAAGGGTTTCATCGGCGCCAAGCGCGTCGGCGTGGTCACCGCCGGTAACTCCGGGCACATGGCCAAGCTCGCCGGCTTCCGCCTGCCGATCGAATCGCACCCGCTGCAAGCACTGGTGTCCGAGCCGATCAAGCCGATCATCGACAGCGTAATCATGTCCAACGCGGTGCACGGTTACATCAGCCAGTCCGACAAGGGCGACCTGGTGATCGGCGCCGGTATCGACGGCTGGGTCGGCTACGGCCAGCGCGGTTCGTACCCGGTGATCGAGCACACCATCCAGGCCATCGTCGAGATGTTCCCGATCCTTTCGCGGGTGCGCATGAACCGCCAATGGGGCGGCATCGTCGACACCACCCCGGACGCCTGCCCGATCATCTCCAAGACTCCAGTGCCGAACATGTTCTTCAACTGCGGCTGGGGTACCGGCGGCTTCAAGGCCACCCCGGGTTCGGGCAACGTATTCGCCGCGAGCCTGGCCAAGGGTGAAATGCACCCGCTGGCCGCACCTTTCTCCATCGACCGTTTCCACAACGGTGCGCTGATCGATGAACACGGCGCTGCAGCTGTCGCCCACTAACAGGAGAAATCCCTATGTTGCACATCTTCTGTCCTCACTGCGGCGAACTGCGCTCCGAAGAGGAATTCCATTCGTCCGGCCAGGCGCATATCCCGCGTCCGCTGGATCCGAACAACTGCACCGACGAGGAGTGGGGCAACTACATGTTCTTCCGCGACAACCCTCGCGGTCTGCACCACGAGCTGTGGATCCACGCCGCCGGCTGCCGTCAGTACTTCAACGCCACCCGCGACACCGTGACCTACGAGATTCTCGAAACCTACAAGATCGGTACCAAGCCGCAATTCACCGACAAGACCGATAGCCCGAAAGCGGCCACGCAGGCTCTGGGAGAGAAGGTATGAGCCAGTCCAATCGCCTGTCCAACGGCGGACGCATCGACCGCAACAAAGTCCTCAGCTTCACCTTCAACGGCCAGACCTACAAAGGCTTCGAAGGCGACACCCTGGCCGCTGCCCTGCTGGCCAACGGCGTGGACATCATCGGTCGCAGCTTCAAGTATTCCCGGCCGCGCGGCATCTTCGCCGCCGGTGCCGAAGAGCCGAACGCGGTGCTGCAGATCGGCGCCACCGAAGCCACCCAGATCCCTAACGTGCGCGCCACCCAGCAGGCGCTGTACCAGGGCCTGGTCGCCACCAGCACCAATGGCTGGCCGAGCGTCAACAACGACATGATGGGCATCCTCGGCAAGGTCGGCGGCAAGCTGATGCCGCCGGGCTTCTACTACAAAACCTTCATGTACCCGCAATCGTTCTGGATGACCTACGAGAAGTACATCCGCAAGGCCGCGGGCCTGGGTCGCTCGCCGACCGAGAACGATCCGGACACCTACGACTACATGAACCAGCACTGCGACGTGCTGATCGTCGGCGCCGGCCCGGCCGGCCTGGCCGCGGCCCTGGCTGCCGCGCGCAGCGGTGCGCGGGTGATCCTCGCCGACGAGCAGGAAGAATTCGGCGGCAGCCTGCTGGACAGCCGCGAAAGCCTGGACGGCAAGCCAGCGGCCGAGTGGGTCGCCACCGTGGTCGCCGAGCTGAAGTCGCTGCCGGACGTGACCCTGCTGCCACGGGCCACCGTGAACGGCTACCACGACCATAACTTCCTGACCATTCACGAGCGCCTGACCGACCACCTCGGCGATCGCGCGCCGATCGGCCAGGTGCGCCAGCGCATCCACCGGGTACGTGCCAAGCGCGTGGTGCTGGCCACCGGTGCCTGCGAGCGTCCGCTGGTCTACGGCAACAACGACGTGCCGGGCAACATGCTGGCCGGCGCGGTTTCGGTCTACGTGCGCCGCTACGGCGTGGCGCCGGGCAAGAAGCTGGTGCTGAGCACCAACAACGACCATGCCTACCGTGTGGCCCTGGACTGGCTCGACGCCAGCCTGCAAGTGGTGGCCATCGCCGATGCCCGTCACAACCCGCGCGGCGCGCTGGTGGAAGAAGCCCGCGCCAAGGGCATTCGCATCCTCACCTCCAGTGCGGTGATCGAAGCCCGTGGCAGCAAGCATGTGACTGGCGCCCGCGTTGCGGCGATCGACGTCAAGGCGCACAAAGTCACCAGCCCGGGCGAGTGGCTGGACTGCGACCTGATTGCCAGCTCCGGCGGCTACAGCCCGGTGGTGCACCTGGCGTCGCACCTGGGCGGCAAGCCGATCTGGCGTGAAGACATCCTCGGTTTCGTACCGGGCGAAGCACCGCAGAAACGCGTGTGCGTCGGCGGCATCAACGGCGTCTACAGCCTCGGCGATTCCCTGGCCGATGGTTTCGAAGGCGGCGTGCGCGCGGCCAGCGAAGCGGGTTTCAAGGCCGTGGAAGCGGTCCTGCCCAAGGCCCTGAGCCGTCTGGAAGAGCCGACCCTGGCGCTGTTCCAGGTGCCCCATGAAAAAGGCACCGCGCGGGCACCCAAGCAATTCGTCGACCTGCAGAACGACGTCACCGCCGCCGCCATCGAACTGGCGACCCGCGAGGGCTTCGAGTCGGTCGAGCACGTCAAGCGCTACACCGCGCTGGGCTTCGGTACCGATCAGGGCAAGCTCGGCAACGTCAACGGCCTGGCCATCGCGGCCCGTTCGCTGAACGTGAGCATCCCGCAAATGGGCACCACCATGTTCCGTCCGAACTACACGCCGGTGACTTTCGGCGCCGTGGCCGGTCGTCACTGCGGGCACATCTTCGAGCCGGTACGCTTCACCGCGCTGCATGCGTGGCACGTGAAGAACGGCGCCGAGTTCGAGGACGTCGGCCAGTGGAAGCGCCCTTGGTACTTCCCGAAGAATGGCGAAGACCTGCACGCCGCGGTCAAGCGCGAGTGCAAGGCAGTGCGCGACAGCGTCGGCCTGCTCGACGCCTCGACGCTGGGCAAGATCGATATCCAGGGCCCGGACGCCCGTGAGTTCCTCAACCGCATCTACACTAACGCCTGGACCAAGCTCGACGTGGGCAAGGCGCGCTACGGCCTGATGTGCAAGGAAGACGGCATGGTCTTCGACGACGGCGTGACCGCCTGCGTCGGCGAGAACCACTTCATCATGACCACCACCACCGGTGGCGCCGCGCGCGTCCTGCAATGGCTGGAGATCTATCAGCAGACCGAATGGCCGGACCTCAAGGTGTACTTCACCTCGGTCACCGACCACTGGGCGACCATGACCCTGTCCGGGCCGAACAGCCGCAAGCTACTCAGTGAAGTCACCGACATCGACCTGGACAAGGACGGCTTCCCGTTCATGACCTGGAAAGAAGGCCTGGTGGGCGGCGTGCCGGCGCGGGTGTTCCGTATCTCCTTCACCGGCGAGCTGTCGTACGAAATCAACGTCCAGGCCGACTACGCCATGGGCGTGCTGGAGCAGATCGTCGAGGCTGGCAAGAAGTACAACCTGACCCCGTACGGCACCGAAACCATGCACGTACTGCGGGCCGAGAAGGGCTTCATCATCGTCGGCCAGGACACTGACGGCTCGATGACCCCGGACGACCTGAACATGGGCTGGTGCGTCGGTCGTACCAAGCCGTTCTCGTGGATCGGCTGGCGTGGCATGAACCGCGAAGACTGCGTGCGCGACCAGCGCAAGCAACTGGTGGGCCTGAAGCCGATCGACCCGAACCAGTGGCTGCCGGAAGGCGCGCAACTGGTGTTCAACACCAAGCAGGCGATCCCGATGAGCATGGTCGGTCACGTGACCTCCAGCTATGCCCACAACTCCCTGGGTTATTCGTTTGCCATGGGTGTGGTCAAGGGCGGCCTGAAGCGGATGGGCGAGCGGGTATTCGCGCCATTGGCCGACGGCACGGTGATCGAGGCGGAAATCGTTTCTTCGGTGTTCTTCGATCCGAAAGGCGATCGCCAGAACGTTTAACAAAGGTCCTGTAGCCGCTACCGAAGGCTGCGATAAGGTTCGAAGAACCTTCCGGCGCCATCAAGAGCGGCGCTTGCTTCGCAGTCGTTCGCAGCCTGCGGCAGCGGTTACAGGATCGGTGGTTTTCGCACAACAGAATTTCAAGACAGGTGCTCTATGACCGCAGTCAACGTTTACCAACAGCGCCCGACCACTGGCGCCAAAGCCGAGTCGTCGCTGCACCATGCCGACCTCGCCAGCCTGGTGGGCAAGGGCCGCAAGAACGCAGGCGTGACCCTGCGCGAGAAGAAACTCCTCGGCCACCTGACCATCCGTGGCGATGCCCATGACCCGGCCTTCGCTTCCGGCGTGCACAAGGCCCTGGGCCTGGAACTGCCGGTGGCCCTGACCGTGGTTGCCAAGGGCGAAACCAGCCTGCAGTGGATGGGACCGGACGAGTGGTTGCTGGTGGTGCCGAGCGGTGAAGAATTCGCCGCCGAGAAAAAACTGCGCGAAGCGCTGGGCGACCTGCATATCCAGATCGTCAACGTCAGTGGCGGCCAGCAGATCCTCGAGCTGTCCGGCCCGAACGTGCGCCAAGTGCTGATGAAGTCCACCAGCTACGACGTGCACCCCAACAACTTCCCGGTAGGCAAGGCCGTCGGCACCGTATTCGCCAAGTCGCAACTGGTGATCCGCCGCATGGGCGAAGACACCTGGGAACTGGTGATCCGCCGCAGCTTCTCCGATTACTGGTGGTTGTGGCTGCAGGATGCCGCCGCCGAATACGGCCTCAGCGTTCAGGCCTGACGCGAATCCCTGTAGCCGCTGCCGCAGGCTGCGATCGACCCCGTAGGGGGTGTCGCTCTTGAGGGCGCTGGAAGGTCCTTCGGACCTTATCGCAGCCTGCGGCAGCGGCTACAGGGATGTGCCGCTTCACCGAGAGATCAACGAACAGGAGTCACCCCGCATGAGCCGCGCACCCGATACCTGGATTCTGACTGCCGACTGCCCCAGCGTGCTCGGCACGGTGGATGCGGTGACCCGCTTTCTGTTCGAGCAGGGCTGCTATGTCACCGAACACCATTCGTTCGATGACCGGCTTTCGGCGCGTTTTTTCATTCGTGTGGAATTCCGCCAGCCCGAGGATTTCAACGAGCAGGGCCTGCGTGACGGTCTGGCCGAGCGCGCCCGGGCCTTCGACATGAACGTCGAACTGACCCCGCCGCAGCATCGGCCGAAAGTGGTGATCATGGTCTCCAAGGCCGATCACTGCCTCAACGACCTGCTCTACCGCCAGCGCATCGGCCAGCTGGCGATGGATGTGGTGGCGGTGGTGTCCAACCATCCGGACCTCAAGCCCCTGGCCGACTGGCACCAGATCCCGTACTACCACTTCCCCCTGGACCCCAACGACAAGCCGTCCCAGGAGCGCCAGGTGTGGCAGGTGATTGAGGAGTCCGGCGCCGAACTGGTGATCCTTGCGCGCTACATGCAAGTGCTGTCGCCGGAGCTGTGCCGCAAGCTCGATGGCAAGGCGATCAACATCCACCACTCCCTGCTGCCCGGTTTCAAGGGCGCCAAGCCTTATCACCAGGCCTACAACAAGGGCGTGAAACTGGTGGGCGCCACTGCGCACTACATCAACAACGACCTGGACGAAGGCCCGATCATCGCCCAGGGCGTGGAGGTGGTGGACCACAGTCACTACCCCGAGGACCTGATCGCCAAGGGGCGCGATATCGAAGGCCTGACCCTGGCGCGGGCCGTGGGTTATCACATCGAACGGCGGGTGTTCCTCAACGCCAATCGAACAGTGGTTCTTTAGCGGCAGCTGCAAGTTTCGAGCTTCAAGCCGCAAGAAAGAGCGGTAGATGTCAGACGTACCAACAGTTTCACGCTTCAAACTTGCGGCTTATGGCTTGACGCTTGTAGCTGCTCCAATAACAACAGCGAGGTGAAAGCATGTCTGGTAATCGTGGTGTCGTGTATCTCGGCAATGGCAAGGTCGAAGTACAGAAAATCGACTATCCAAAAATGCAGGACCCGCGCGGCAGGAAGATTGAGCACGGCGTCATCCTGCGCGTGGTATCCACCAATATCTGCGGTTCGGACCAGCACATGGTGCGCGGCCGTACCACTGCCCAGGTCGGCCTGGTCCTGGGGCACGAAATCACCGGCGAGGTGGTGGAGAAGGGCAGCGATGTCGAGAACCTGAAGCTCGGCGACCTGGTCTCGGTGCCGTTCAACGTGGCTTGCGGGCGCTGCCGTTCCTGCAAGGAGCAACACACCGGGGTCTGCCTGACCGTCAACCCGGCTCGCGCCGGCGGTGCCTACGGCTACGTCGACATGGGCGACTGGACCGGCGGCCAGGCCGAATACGTGCTGGTGCCGTACGCCGACTTCAACCTGCTGAAACTGCCGGACCGCGACAAGGCCATGGAGAAGATCCGCGACCTGACCTGCCTGTCCGACATCCTGCCGACCGGCTATCACGGCGCGGTAACGGCTGGCGTTGGCCCGGGCAGCACCGTCTACATCGCCGGCGCCGGCCCGGTAGGCCTGGCCGCGGCTGCGTCCGCCCGCTTGCTGGGCGCGGCGGTGGTGATCGTTGGCGACGTCAACCCGGTGCGCCTGGCCCACGCCAAGGCCCAGGGCTTTGAAATCGCCGACCTGTCCAAGGACACCCCGCTGCACGAACAGATCGCCGCCCTGCTCGGCGAGCCGGAAGTGGATTGCGCGGTCGACGCGGTGGGCTTCGAGGCCCGCGGCCATGGCCATTCCGGTGCCCAGCACGAAGCGCCGGCCACGGTGCTCAACTCGTTGATGGGCGTGGTGCGGGTCGCCGGCAAGATCGGTATCCCAGGCCTCTACGTCACCGAAGACCCGGGCGCGGTGGATGCCGCGGCCAAGATGGGCAGCCTGAGCATCCGTTTCGGCCTCGGCTGGGCCAAGTCCCACAGCTTTCACACCGGCCAGACCCCGGTGATGAAGTACAACCGCCAACTGATGCAAGCCATCATGTGGGACCGCATCAACATCGCCGAAGTGGTCGGCGTGCAGGTCATCAGCCTGGATGACGCCCCGCGTGGCTACGGCGAATTCGACGCCGGCGTGCCGAAGAAATTCGTCATCGACCCGCACAAGCTGTTCAGCGCGGCGTAAGCCTTCAGCGCAGCAAAAAGGGCGACCCTCGGGTCGCCCTTTTTTATGGCTGTTTTCGATGTTCAGAAACCTGTGCCCGGATAGTGGAGCCAGTACTTTCCCGACAATATTTCTGCAATGTCGGGTGGAGGAAACACAGACGGTGCATCTCGGTTGAAGCGAGAGCGCCATTGTGGAAGCCACCAATAATTGAGTGCGGTTCCTCTTGGTTTAAGAACGAACCCAAGTACCGTGTCATCAATCCGACCCTCTTTATAAAACCTGTGGCTGTGATCCATGAGGCTCAGGTAATAGTCGATGGGCAGCTTTAGCATCAGGATCGAGGTATAGACCTTCTCCGACTGTGTGCGTGTCGGGCTTTCAAGCAGACCGAGCGCTTCGCAGTAATACGCTTGCGGCTGCTGGGTGATGCTGCTGGCCGTGGGTTCGGTGAGGATATCGAAGACGTTGGTGTCTTCTTGCCAGGCTCTTCCATCGCCTTGCTTGAAGTAGTCGGTAACGAAACGACTCAGCGGGCCGTTGGCTACGGTTTGGCCTGCACAGGCCAAATCATCGACCGGCGACCAGACGCGCCAGGCCACGATGGAGATGAGTGCAATGGCCAGGAGTGGATACAGGATTTTTTTCATTGTGGTTTGCTGTGGCTGCTTTGACGAAAACAGCGAAATCATAGACTCGGTTGCATGGGGATCATGCTGAGACTTTTCAGAAACATCTTTACCAGGGTTATTGGTCAGGGACCGCTTCTGCGCTGGAGCGAGCTTGCTCGCAATAAAACCGGCCTCGGCATTGACTCAGGCTTTGTCGTGCGTGGTTAAAAATCGATCTTCGCGCTAGACCGGTGAACTTCCGATGATCTGTGATCGGCGACCGGGAACATTCCTATTGGCCATCAGTCAAATGGCTGCTTTTTCCCACCCAATATCGGGTGGTTTTCATGCTCAAGAGGTTGTCTCGATGAAAATTTCCCGCAGTGTTGCACTGGCTACGTTGCTGACCCTGGGTGCCAGCCCGGTTTTTGCCGCAGGCTTCAGCCTGAGCGATGCCGCCAATGCGGTGTCCAGCATGCAGGGTGGCGACAAGGCCGCGGCTGCCGCTCCAACCTCGCAGACCGCCAATCTGCTCAGTGCGCTCTCGCAACTGGATGTCACGCCGGAGCAGGCCATCGGCGGTACCGGTGCGATGCTGGGCCTGGCGAAGAACCAGCTGAGCAGCACCGACTACTCGCAACTGAGCAAAAGCGTTCCGGGGCTGGACAAGCTCTCGGGCGGCAACGCGCTGGGCAGCCTGGGCGCCTTGAGTGGCCTGCTGGGACAGAGCGGTGGCAGCAAGACCAGCGGTCTGGAGAGTGCGTTGGGTAACGTGCAGAACACCAATGACCTGAACAGCGCATTCAGCGCCCTGGGCATGGACAGCGGCATGATCGGCCAGTTCGCCCCGGTGCTCCTGCAGTTCCTGGGTCAGCAGGGCGTGGGCGGTTCGCTGCTCAACAGCCTGGGCGGGATCTGGGGCGTCGGCAGCGGCAGCTGATCAACGGCGCTCGGCGCGCAAGGCGTCGATGCGCTGGTCCTTCTCGGTCCAGAGCTGGTTGACCCAGTTCTGGACAGTCTGGCGAAACGCCGGATCGTTTTCGTAATCCCCCTGCCACAACGCCGGATCCAGCTCACGGGTCTGGATATCGACGATCACCCGCGGCACGTTGCCGCTGATCAGGTCCCAGAAACCGGGAATCTTCTGCTGCGGATAGACCACTGTCACATCGAGAATGGCGTCGAGCTGTTCGCCCATGGCCGCCAGTACGAACGCCACGCCGCCGGCTTTCGGCTTGAGCAGTTGTTTGAAGGGGGATTGCTGCTGCTCGCGCTTGGCCGGCGTGAAGCGGGTGCCTTCCAGGTAGTTGACCACGGTGACCGGCTGGCGCTTGAACAGCTCGCAGGCGGCCTTGGTGATTTCCAGGTCCTTGCCTTGCAGTTCCGGGTTCTTGGCCAGGAAGGCCTTGCTGTAGCGCTTCATGAAGGGGTAATCCAGGGCCCACCAGGCGAGGCCGAGGAAGGGCACCCAGATCAGTTCTTTTTTCAGGAAGAACTTGAAGAAGGGGGTTCGACGGTTGAGGGTCTGGATCAGCGCCGGGATGTCGACCCAGGACTGGTGGTTGCTGATCACCAGGTAAGAAGTGTCGCCCCGCAGGTCATCGCCGCCACGGATATCCCACTGGGTGGGAATGCACAGGGCGAAGATCAGCTTGTCGATTTCGGCCCAGGTTTCGGCAATCCACATCACCGCCTTCGACGCGTAGTCGCGCAGGCGCCCTGGTAGGACCAGCTTGAGCAGGGCGAACACCATCAGTGGCCCGAACAGGACCAGGGTGTTGAGCAACAGCAGCAGGGTGACGAAACAGCCGGTGAGCAGGCGGCGCATAAGGAACTCTTGAAAGCCTTTGGGCGCGCCATGATAAGCACCTTCGCCAGGCAGGCCAAATCCTGATGTGCTGACGAATGTTTCACTTCTGTGGGGGTATGGTGCAGTCAGCCGGGAAAAACTGTAACTGCGCATCACCCCGTACCGTAGGAGCGAGGCTTGCCCGCGATGCAGGCGCCGCGTGCTGTCTGAGCGGACGCCATCGCGGGCAAGTCGGATCGCCGCCCGCTCGCTCCTACAGACGCATGGCCAATAAACGGTAGCGAACCAATTGCCCGGCCACGGTCTAAAATCCTGCTGCCCACTTCCCAAGGAACCTGCTCACGTGAAATCCGTCCTTGCACTCCTGTCCCTGCTGGCGCTGCCGGTCATGGCCGCCGAGCCGACCCTCTACGGGCGCTACGAATACATTCAACTGCCGGAAATCGGCGAAACCCTCAAGGCCAAGATGGACACCGGCGCCCTGACCGCCTCGCTGTCGGCCAAGGATATCGAGACCTTTACCCGCGATGGCGAGGAATGGGTGCGCTTCCGCCTGGCGACCAAGGACGCCGACGGCAAGGTCTACGAACACAAGGTGGCGCGGATCAGCAAGATCAAGAGCCGTGCCGATGAAGACGAAGACAAGGAAGAGGCCCAGGTGGCCAAGCGTCCGGTGGTCGACCTGGAAATGTGCCTGGGCAACGTCAAGCGCACCGTCGAGGTCAACCTGACCGACCGCAGCAGCTTCAACTACCCGCTGCTGATCGGCGCCAAGGCCTTGCGCGAGTTCGGCGCCGCGGTGAACCCGGCCCGGCGTTTTACCGCGGACAAGCCCGACTGCTGATTGACGGCGCATGAGGCATCCGGCACCGTTCTGGCACTTACTTCCCGTGCTTGGATGCCATGCCTCATATCCTGATTGTCGAAGACGAAGCGGCGATTGCCGATACGCTGATTTTTGCCCTGCAGGGTGAAGGGTTCAGCACCACCTGGCTGAACCTCGGGCAGGCGGCGCTGGACTATCAGCGCCATACGCCGGCGGACCTGCTGATTCTCGACATCGGCCTGCCGGACATCAGCGGCTTCGAAACCTGCAAGCAACTGCGGCGCTTCAGTGAGGTGCCGGTGATGTTCCTCAGTGCCCGGGACGGTGAAATCGACCGGGTGGTGGGCCTGGAAATCGGCGCCGACGATTATGTGGTCAAACCCTTCAGCCCGCGTGAGGTCGCCGCAAGGGTCAAGGCCATCCTCAAGCGCATGGCGCCGCGAGCGGTGGTCGAGGCGCCGGCCGCGCCGTTCCAGGTCGATACCGACAAGTTCCAGATCAGCTACCGCGGCCAGCCCCTGAGCCTGACCCGCCACGAATTCCGCCTGCTGCATTGTCTGCTGGAGCAACCCGAGCGGGTGTTCAGCCGCGAGCAGTTGCTCGACGCCCTGGGGGTAGCGGCGGACGCCGGCTACGAGCGCAGCATCGACAGCCATATCAAGAGCCTGCGGGCCAAGCTGCGCCTGGTGGCGGCGGACGCCGAGCCGATCCAGACCCATCGCGGCCTGGGCTACAGCTACAGCCCGGGGCACAGCTGATGCCGTTGGCAATCCGGATTTTCCTGGTCTACGTCCTGTTCGTTGGCCTGACCGGCTATTTCGTGCTCAGCACGGTGATGGAGGAAATCCGCCCGGGCGTGCGCCAGTCCACCGAAGAGACCCTGGTGGACACCGCCAACCTGCTGGCGGAAATCCTCCGCGACGATTTCAAGGCCGGCACCCTCAGCGAGAACCGCTGGCCGGAACTGCTCAAGGCCTATGGCGAGCGGCAGCCGGCGGCGACCATCTGGGGCCTGCCGAAGAACCAGGTCAACCACCGCATCTACGTCACCGACGCCGAGGGCAAGGTGGTGCTTGACTCCAGCGGCCTGGCGGTCGGCCAGGACTATTCGCGCTGGAACGACGTGTACCTGACCCTGCGCGGCCAATACGGCGCGCGTTCCTCGCGCAGCGTGGCCGATGACCCGAACTCCTCGGTGATGCATGTCGGCGCGCCGATTCGCGACAACGGCCGGATCATCGGTGTGGTCACCGTAGCTAAGCCCAACAGTTCCCTGCAGCCCTATGTCGACCGCACCGAGCGTCGCCTGTTGTGGTACGGCGCCGGCCTGATCGGCCTCGGCCTGTTGTTCGGCGCCTTGCTGTCCTGGTGGCTGAGCGTCGCCCTGCGCCGCCTGACCGGTTATGCCCAGGCGGTCAGCGAGGGTCGCCGCGCCGAGCTGCCGCACTACCGTGGCGGCGAGCTGGAGCAACTGGCCACGGCGGTGGAGCACATGCGCACCCAGCTGGAGGGCAAGGCTTATGTCGAGCGTTATGTGCACACCCTGACCCACGAACTGAAAAGCCCGCTGGCGGCGATTCGTGGGGCGGCGGAGCTGTTGCAGAGCGAAATGCCCGGCGAACAGCGCGCCCGTTTCGTCAGCAACATCGACAGTGAAAGCGCGCGCATGCAGCACCTGATCGAGCGTTTGCTGAACCTGGCACAGGTCGAGCAGCGCCACGGCCTGGAAGAGCGCGAGGCGGTGCCGCTGGCGGACCTGGCGAACCAGGTGCTGGACAGCCAGAAGGCGCGGATCGAGGGCAAGGGCTTGCAGGTCGAACAGCGCATCGAGCCGGGGTTGAGGCTGTCGGGCGAGGCGTTCCTGTTGCGCCAGGCCCTGGGCAATCTGCTGGAAAACGCCCTGGATTTCACCCCCGCCGGTGGCGTGCTGCGCCTGAGCGCCAGCAGAGCGGGCGACCAACTGCGGTTCAGCCTGTTCAACCAGGCCGAGCCCATCCCGGACTACGCCCTGGCGCGCCTGACCGAACGTTTCTACTCCCTGCCACGGCCCGACAGCGGGCGTAAAAGCACCGGCCTGGGGCTGAACTTCGTCGAAGAAGTGGTGCAACTGCATGGTGGCCAGATGCGGATCGGCAATGTGGAAGGTGGCGTTGAAGTCAGCCTAGTGTTTCCCGCCTGATTCACCGGGTGCGCCGGTTGCGGGTGCTACGCCCCCGATCGCAGCCTTCGGCAGCGGCTACAGGGTACACGCAGTCCATGTAGCCGCTGCCGAGCCCGCGAGGCTGCGCTCGGTTTGGGCGGCATTCCGACGTAGCGACCGCAGACCCTGAATCCGCGATTTACCTGGAAAAACGCACCGGCTGCCTCCCCCAAAGCCAATCTCCACATACTCTCCACACAGCCCCCATAAAACCCCCACATGGGCTGCCCAGACTCTCCCTCATTCGAACAGGGAGAGACTCCATGAACCGCAATCTGACCATAAAGCTGGGGGCGATCGCCCTTTTGATCCTGGGGCTGCTGGTGCCGTTGTTGATGATCGACGGGCTGATCCAGGAGCGCCAGGAACTGCGCGACGGTGTGCTGACCGATATCGCCCGCAGCTCCAGCTACAGCCAGCAACTGAGCGGTCCGCTGCTGGTGGTGCCTTATCGCAAGGTGGTGCGCACCTGGAAAACCAACGAGAAGACCAACACGCGTTACCAGGAACAGGGTGAGAGGAGCGGGCAGCTGTATTTCCTGCCGGAGCACTTCGAACTCGATGGCCAGGTACGGACCGAGTTGCGCGCCCGGGGGATCTACCAGGCCCGGCTGTTCCATGCCAATAACCGCATCAGCGGCCAGTTTGCGCTGCCCGAGCAATTGGGGATCAAGGAAGACTTCGCCGACTACAAGTTCGAGCAGCCGTTTCTCGCCGTGGGCATCAGCGACATTCGCGGCATCGAGCAGGCGCTGGCCCTCGAGCTGAACGGGCAGAACCTGCCTTTCGCGCCCGGCACCCGGGTTGACTGGCTGGGGGAGGGGGTACACGTCAACCTGCCGCTGCTGGACGGCAAGCGCAGCACTGACCTGGATTTCGCCTTCGACCTGCAATTGCAAGGCACCGGCCAGTTGCAAGTGCTGCCGGTGGGCAAGACCAGCAAGGTACGCCTGCGTGCCGACTGGCCCCATCCGAGCTTTATCGGCAACTACCTGCCGGCGCAGCGGGAGATTTCCGACCTGGGTTTCGCCGCCAACTGGCAGACCTCGTTCTTCTCCACCAACCTGGAAAGCGCCTTGATCAATTGCCTGGCCAGCGGACAGTGCAAGGAGTTCAAGAACCGCTCCTTCGGCGTGAGCTTCATCGATCCGGTGGACCAGTACCTCAAGAGCGACCGGGCGATCAAATATGCGCTGCTGTTCATTGCCCTGACCTTTGCCGGCTTCTTCCTCTTCGAGGTGCTCAAGAGCCTGGCGGTGCACCCGGTGCAGTACGCCCTGGTGGGCGTGGCCCTGGCGTTCTTCTATCTGTTGCTGCTGTCGCTGTCGGAACACGTCGGCTTCGCCCTGGCCTACCTGCTGTCGGCCGGTGCCTGTGTGACGCTGATCGGTTTCTACGTCTGCCATGTGCTGCGCAGCCTGGGCCACGGCCTGAGTTTCGCCGCCAGCCTGGCTGCCTTGTATGGCCTGTTGTACGGCTTGCTCAGCGCCGAGGATTACGCGCTGCTGATGGGTTCGCTGCTGTTGTTCGGCCTGCTGGGGGTGTTCATGGTGCTGACCCGCAAGCTCGACTGGTACGGCGTAGGCCAGGCCAAGTCGGCCCAGCCGCTGACGTTCGAAGCGGAGGTGGCCCATGAGTAGGTCGTTGGGGTTGCGCGAGGACCAGCAGCAAGCAGAGGCCTTGTTGGCGTGGATAGTCAGGTTGTTGCCTGAAGCACCGAGGAGCGGCCATCGCCCGCTGGTTCGAGATAAGCATGGCGCGACCAGCACCCTACTTCAGGTGATGACCGCACCCGGGGCCTTCAAGCCGGCGGCTGGGTCGCCAGCATCGAAGGGCGTTGGCTGACCTCGGCGTACCAGGCCGCCAACTGAGGCTGGGCATCGCGCCATTGCAAGTCGGGGTGGCGGAAGTCGAGGTAACCCAGGGCACAGGCGACGCTGATGGCGGCGACGTCGAAGTGGCTGGCCAGTTCGGCGATCGCATCGGCCTCGAGCACGGCCAGGGCGCGGCGGATCTTGTCGCGCTGGCCATCGAGCCACAGCTCCCAGTGTTTCTCGGGGGCGCGCAGGGCCAGTTCGTAACGGATCAGCACCGAGGCGTCCATGACCCCGTCGGCCAGGGCCGCCAGGGTCAGGCGCCGCCAGCGGGCCGAACCTTCGCGGGGGATCAGAGGATTGCCGACATGCTGCTGGTCGAGGTAATCGAGGATCACCCGGCTGTCGTACAGCACGTTGCCATCGGCCAGGCGCAGGGCGGGAATCTTGCCCAGCGGGTTGTCCTGGTTGAGGGTGGTGTCCGGATTCACCGGGGTCAACTGGCTGGCGTGCAGGGCCACACGGTCCAGCTGGCCGGTCTCGTGCAGCAGCACCATGACTTTGCGCACATAAGGTGATGCCGGGTTGTGGAACAGCGTCATGCTGGGGGTGGACATGAATATTCCTCGCGGGTGGAAGTGGAGCACAGGCTCGCAACCCGGGGGATCTTAACGCAGCCTCTGGCCCCGGCCACAGAGGCGGCATGCAGCACAGACAAGGAGTGATGAATGCGCAGGTCCTATCTTCGACACGGCTTGTACAGCCTGGCCCTGACCCTGTTGGGCGCGCTGGCGGTGTACCTGGCCTTGCAGTTCGAGTTTCGCCGCCACGGCGAGGGTGAGCCGGAGCTGATCATGGCGTTCGCCTACATGGCCTGGTACTGGGCGCTGCCGGCGCTGGCCCTGCCGGCCCTGGGCTGTGCCCTGCTGAGCCTGCGCGGCCCCGAACCGCTGACCCGGCCCTGGCGCTGGGGCCTGGCGGCAAGCTATGTACCGCTGCTGGGGCTGGCGCTGTTCTGCGTGCTGGTCGCCGCCGAGGCGCAGCAGGAAAACCGCGTGTTCATCCCGGTGCTGGCGATCGGCTTGGGGCTAGCGCTGTACCTGTGGCGCGGCTTCCCCGCCGCCGGGGTCAGGCCGGAGGCGGGCGGTTGAACAAACCCCGCAGGGCGATCAGGGCCGGAGCGCCCAGGCCGAGCCAGCTCAGGGCGTCCCAGATGCCGTCGCCGAGCAGCGCGGAGAACAGCCCCGCAGCACAGAGCACGGCGATGAACAGCGGTGCGCCGAAGACCTTCCAGAAGTTCGATTGCCGCGGCCTCATGGCGTTACTCCAGAGTGTTCACCCAGCGCCGGCCTGGCCGCGCGGCGGCGGACTGTCCACAGGTACAGGCCGCTGCCCAGGACGATGATGGTCAGCCCATCCAGGGTCGCCCAGAGAATCTTCATCGGCATGCCGCCGTAGTCGCCGAAGTGCAGCGGTTGCGACATGCCCATGGCGTCCATGTACCAGGGACGTTCGGCCACCGCCGTGACCTCCAGGGTGCTGGCGTCGATCAGCACCGGGGTCAGCAGGTGCGAGGTCAGGTGGGTGCTGCCTTTCATGAATACCGCATAGTGATGCTCACTGGAAAAGCGCGTTCCGGGGAAGGCGATGAAGTCCGGCTGCATGCCCGGTGCCACCTCCTTGGCGATCTCCAGCAGGCGGCTGGCCGGGGCCAGTTGGGTCAGTGGCGGCGCATCGCGGTACGGCTCGATCATCGCGCTGAGGCTGTCGTTGCGCCAGGCGGCGATCAGCAGGTCGGCGCAGGCGCTGATCACCCCGGTGACGCCGACCACCAGGGCCCAGGTCAGGGTCACCACGCCGATCAGGTTATGCAGGTCCAGCCAGCGCAGGCGGGTGGATTTGTCCTGGCGCACCGTGGCGAATGCCAGCCGGCGCATGAACGGCAGGTACAGCACCACGCCGGAGACGATCGCCAGCACGAACAGCAGCCCCATGAATGCCAGCAGCAGTTTGCCCGGCAGGCCGGCGAACAGGTCCACGTGCAGGCGCAGGATGAACATCATCAGCCCGCCGTTGGCCGAGGGCGTTTCCACGGCTTCGCCGGTGCGGGCGTCGAGCATGAAGGTGTGGGACGAGTTGGGCTCGGTGCCGGCGGTCCTGGCCATGATGGTGAGCACGCCGTTGGGGTCTTCCTCGTCCCAGCCGAAGTACTGCATGACCTCGCCCGGGCGATGGGCCTCGGCGGCGCGCACCAGCTGCTGCAGGTCCAGCTGCGGCGTATCGGCGGGCATTTCCCGCAACTGCGGCGCGTCGCCCAGCAGGTGATCGATCTCGTGGTGAAAGATCAGCGGCAGGCCGGTCAGGGCCAGCATCAGCAGGAACACCGTGCAGACCAGGCTGCTCCAGGTGTGGATAAAGGACCAGCGGCGGATGGTTTTGCTTTTCATTTCTTAGCCTTCAGACACAGCAAAGCCGCCCTTGGCAGGACGGCCCGGTGGTTAACTCAGCCGATTACCACTGATAGGTGGCACTGGCGACCACGCTACGCTGATCGCCGAAATAGCAGTAGGAACCATCGCAGGTGGACAGGTAGTCCTTGTCGAACAGGTTGGTGGCGTTGAGTTTCAGCGACGCGCCTTTGAGGCTGCTGTCCAGGCGGCCCAGGTCGTAATGCACGGCGGCATCGAACACTGTGTAGGCATTGGCCTTGCCCAGCCAGGTATTGGCCTGGTCGCCATAGGTATTGCCGGTGTAGCGGGCCCCGGCGCCAATGCCGAAACCGTCGAGCACACCGCTGTGCCAGGTGTAGTCGGTCCACAGTGAGGCTTGCTGGTTGGGCATCAGTTGCAGGCGGTTGCCTTTGTAGATGCCTTTTTGCACCTCGGACTTGGCCAGGGTGTAGGCGGCGATGACCTTGAGGTTGTCGGTCACGTCGGACACCGCTTCCAGTTCCAGGCCTTTGACCTTCACTTCGCCGGTCTGGTTGGTCACCGACTCGCCACCGGCACCGATGCTGGTTACCAGCACGTTTTTCTGCGTCAGGTCGTAGACCGCCGCGCTCAGCAGGGTGTTCGAACCAGGTGGCTGGTACTTGATGCCCAGCTCCCATTGCTTGCCCTCGGTGGGCTTATACGACTCGGTGGGGGAGACGCTGGCGTTGCTGGCTGGCTGGAAGGATTCGGCGTAGGAGAGGTACGGCACCAGGCCCGAGTCGAACACATAGCTCAGTGCCGCGTTGCCACTGAAGTTCTTGCTGCGGTCGGTGTTGGTCACGTCGTTCTTGTTGAAGTAAGTGGTGCCCTGGTGCACCCAGTCTTCACGACCGCCCAGGGTCAGGCGCCATTGGTCCAGGGCCATCTGGTCCTGTACGTAGAGGCCGGTCTGCACGGTTTTCTGGTTGTAGTCGTAGTAAGCGCTGGAGCGCGCCGGACGCACGATCGGCTTGCCATAGACCGGGTTGAAAATGTTGGTGGTCCCGCCGTCGCCATAAATCGACAGATAGGAGGTGTCGGTGCGTTGGTGATCCAGGCCGATCAGCAGGGTGTGGGTGATGTCGCCGGTGGCGAAGTCGGCCTGGAAGTTGTTGTCGACGGCGAACTGGCTGATGTCCTCGTCCACGTTGGTCGAGGTACGGCTGATATTGCCTGCCGCGTCAGCCGGGGAGTAGGCGTAGGAGCCCACCGTCAACTGCTGGAAGGACAGCTCCGATTTGGTGTAGCGCAGGTTCTGGCGGAACTGCCAGACATCGTTGAAGCGGTGCTCGAAGGCGTAGCCCAGGGCGTAGTAGGTGCGGTCGTAGAACTCGTAGTCCGGGTCGCCGAGGTTCTTGTGATGGGAGACGTCGCCCAGTGGCGACTTGATCTTGGTGCCCTGGATCGGCATGAACTGGCTGGTCGCGCCGGTATCGTCACGGGTGAACTGCGAGAGCAGGGTCAGCCTGGTATCGGTGTCGATGTTCCAGGTCAGGCTGGGGGCGATGTTGTAGCGCTTGTTGTCGATGTGGTCGACCTGCGTACCGGCGTCCCGCACCACGCCGCTGAGGCCGTAGAGGAACTGGCCTTCATCGTCGATCTTGCCGGTGCTGGCGAAGTTGATCTGGCGGTAGTTATCACTGCCGTACTGCAGCTGGATGGCATGGCTCGATTCAGCGCTGGGGCGCCGGCTGACCATGTCCAGCAGGCCGCCCGGCGGGGTCTGGCCGTACACCGACGAGGCCGGGCCGCGCAGCAGGGCAAGGCGGTCGAGGTTCCAGGTTTCGGCTTTCGGGTTGGCATACACGCCGCGGGGCAGTGGCAGGCCGTCGAGGAATTGGGTGGGCTCGAAGCCGCGCACGCGCATCCAGTCATAGCGGGTGTCGCTACCGTAGCTGGCGGAAACGATACCGGGCATGTAGCGCACGGCATCATCCAGGTTCTGCACGTTGCGGTCTTCCATCTGCTGGCGGGTGGCGACGGAAATCGAACGCGGCGCTTCAACCAGCGAAGTGTCGGTCTTGGTGCCGGCGGCGGTGCGCGTGGCGAGGTAACCGTCTACCGGCCCCCAGGCACTCTCATAAGCCTGCTGGCCAGTGATGCTGGTTTCCGGCAGGGCCACCACACCGTCGGGAATCGCTACCAGGCTGTAGGTGCCGGCGCTGCTTTGTTCCAGCTGCAGGCCGGTGCCGCGCAGCGCTTCGCGCAGGGCGCCGGCGGCATCGAACTGGCCCTTGACCGGAGCCGAGGTCTTGCCGGCGGCCAGGCTCGGGTTGAGGCTCAGGGCCAGGCCGGCCTGGCTGGCGATCTGGTTCAGGGTGCTGGCCAAAGGCGCGGCCGGCAGGTTGTAGGCGCGCACGCCGGACGCCTGTTCGGCGGCGATCAGCGGGGTGCTGGCCAGCGGGGCGCAGAGGGCAATGGCCACGGCCAACAGGCTGGGGCGCAACAGGGTGTCTAGCGAGCGGGACATACGGCGGCTCCTGGATGGAAACATTTCTCAATTGCCTATGTGCCGGACGAGATTCAAAAAGTGATAGGGCGGATTGAAAATAATTTCGATTCACGAAAAAGAGGGTGGTGTTTTGGGTCGGGAGAGCGGGTGCCAGGGAGCGTTTTTACGAGCAATCGAGGGGCGCTTGCCGTGAGATAGATCGCGTTTTAAGGCTTGGCCTTGCTCTCGGCCCGCGCCACCAGGGTGACCCACCAGGGTGTGTGCCGCTCGATGGCCACGGGCAGGGTGGGCAGCAGCGCACTCAGGGCCAGGTCGGTGTCGTGCAGCGGGAAGCTGCCGGTGATGCGCAGGTCGGCCACCTCATCGGCCACCCCCAGATGGCCACGGCGATAACGCCCCAGCTCGCTGACCAGGTCCGCCAGGCGCGCGTTGTCCACCACCAGCATGCCGCGGGTCCAGGCGTCGGCGCCGGGGTTCAGGGCCAGCAGCGGGCCGAGGCCGTCGCGGCGCATCAGCACCTGTTGGCCCTCCTTGAGGATCTGTTCGTCCTGGCCGGACTCCGGCCGTGCGGCCACGGCCGATTGCAGCACGCTCAGGCGGGTGCCCTGTTCCTCGCGCTTGACCAGGAAGCGCGTGCCCAGCGCACGCATATGGCCTTCGCGGGTCTCGACGATAAAGGGCCGGGCGTCGTTGTGGCCGGTCTCGACCAGGATCTCGCCTGCCTGCAACACGATGCGCCGCTGTTTTTCGTCGAAACGCACATCTACGGCGCTATGGGTATTGAGGTTGATCAGCGTGCCGTCGGCCAGGCGCAGGGTGCGTTGCTCGCCGGTGGCGGTGCGCTGGTCGGCGAGCCAGTAATCCAGCTGGCCGTAACGTTCGCCGGCGAACAGGGCCAGGCCCAGCAGCAGGGCGACGCTGGCCAGCCCGCTGCCGAGCTTGCGCACGCGGCGGCGGAGGCTGTCCCGCGATTGCAGCAGGGCGCTGCGGGCCGGGCCGCTGGCGACGCTGAAACGCTGGTCGAGCATGCCCAGCTGGCGCCAGGCGCGGGCGTGTTCTTCATCGGCGGCATGCCATTTGGCGAACTCTTCGCGCGCCATCGGGTTGCCCTCGCCGGAGTCCAGCGACAACTGCCAGGCAATCGCCGCGTCCAGTACCCGGGCGGACACCGGCTTGGCGTTGAGCGGGCTCATAGCGGCTCACCGTACAGGGCGATGTAGCACTGGCGAATGCCCTGGGCCAGGTACTGCCTGACCCGCGGCACGGACACGCCGAGGCGTTCGGCGATTTCGGCATGGCCGAGGCCATCGAGGCGGTTATAGAGGAAGGCCGCGCGGGCCTTGCTCGACAGCTTGCCCAGCAGGCGGTCGATGGCCCTGAGATCTTCGAGGATCGATTGCTGTTCTTCCGGGGAGGGTTGTTCCTCTTCCGGGATCAGCATCAGTTCGGTGAGGTAGGCCTGTTCCAGCGCGGCGCGGCGGAAGTAGTCGAACAGCAGGCCCTTGGCGATGGCCACCAGGAACGCCCGCGGCTCGCGCGGGGCTTTCAGTTCGTCGCGGCCCAGCAGGCGGACGAAGGTGTCCTGGCTCAGGTCCTCGGCCCGTTGCGGGCAGGCCACGTTGCGTCGCAGCCAGGCCAGCAGCCAGCCGCGATGGTTGCGATACAACGCGCCAACGAGGTCACTGTGGGGGCTTTGGGCTGACGACACCTGGGTATCCCAATCGAGAAGTTGAAACTAACGAGAATTATTCGCGATTGTGGCAGGGCGCAAAGAGCCGCGCAATGGGCGCTGGTCGGCTGCGATTTATCGGATCCCTGTAGCCGCTGCCGAGCGCCAGCGAGGCTGCGATCGGTCTGGGCGGCATTCCGACGCAGTGGCCGCAAAGCCTGAGTTTGCAGTCTGTCAGGCGGAACGCGCTGTCTGGATGGCGAGCGCTACGCGCCCGATCGCAGCCTCGCTGGCGCTCGGCAGCCGCTACAGATCAGAAGGAATGGGTTTGCTGCCGGCGCTTCCATTGGCTGAGCCGCTGTTGCAGGTTCAGCGGGCTGTGGATCTGCTGCTGGCGGGCGCGGCTGAACAGGATCAGCGCCAGCTCGGCAGTGGCCAGGGCGTCGGCGGCGGCGTGGTGGCGCTCGCCGGCGTGCAGCTTGAAGTAGCCCATCCAGTCATCCAGCCCGGCTTCGCGGATATGTGCCTGGGGGCAGAGCAGCGGGGCCATTTCGGCGACGTCGAGGAACGGATGCTGCAGGCGATAACCCAGGCTGTCCTTCAGGGCCCGGCCGAGCATGTGCTGGTCGAACGGCGCATGGAAGGCCAGCAGCGGGCTGTCGCCAACGAACTCCATGAAATCCAGCAAGGCTTCAACCGGGTCGCTGCCAGCGGCGATTGCGCTGGGCCCGAGGCCATGAATCAGCACGCTGGGGCTGAGCTTGTGGTCGGTACGCTGCAAGGTGCGTTCGAACTGCTGGCTGAAGTCGATGGCGCCGTCTTCGATCACCACCGCGCCAATGGACAGCACCTGGTCGCGGCTGAGGTTGAGCCCGGTGGTTTCCAGGTCCAGCACCACCCAGCGCTGTTCGCGCAGGCTGCATTCGCCCAGCGGTGGGGCAACAGGCAGGCGCTCGCGGCGTTGTTGCTGTTCGGCGCTGAGTGCCGTGCTGGCCGGGCGCAACCAGGCGAACAGGCTCATAGCTGGTACCTCAGGGCCAGGCTGCTTTGCAGGCGCTGGGCCTGGCGCAGCGACTCGCGCAGGATGCGCCGGTCCAGGTGGTTGAGGCTGTCCGGGTCGACGCGGTTGGAGTAGGGCAGGTTCTGCCGGGTCTGCAATTGGTGCTGTTGCATGCGGGTCTGCTGGATGAAGTGATAGGCCTCTTCATACGCGGCGCCGTCGAGGGTTTCGATGACCTCCCTGGCCACCAGCTGGCGCAAGCGCTCCAGGGTGTTGTTGGCGTCGATGCCATTGGCCAGGGCCAGCAGGCGCGCGCCGTCGACGAAGGGGGTGAGACCCTGGACCTTGAGGTCGAGGGTGGCTTTTTCGCCGTTCTTCCTGGCCAGGACGAATTCGCGGAAACGCCCTACCGGCGGGCGCTGGCGCAGCGCGTTCTCGGCCATCATGCGCTGGAACAGGCGGTTGTCGCCGACCTGGTCGAGGATGCCACGGCGCAGTTGGGCACAGCCTTGCTCGTCGCCCCAGACCACCCGCAGGTCGAAATAGATGCTCGAACCCAGCAGGTTCTCCGGCGTGGCCTCCCGGATGAAGGCGGCGAAGCGCCGTGCCCACTCGGCGCGGGACAGGCACAGCTCGGGGTTGCCGGCCATGATGTTGCCTTTGCATAGGGTGAAGCCGCACAGCGCCAGGCTCTGGTTGATCTGCTGCGCCAGGGGCAGCAGCTTGCCGCGGATCTGTGCCGCATGGGCCGCATCGCGGGCTTCGAACAGGATGCCGTTGTCCTGGTCGGTGTGCAGGGTCTGCTCGCGCCGGCCTTCGCTGCCGAAACACAGCCAGCTGAACGGCACGCCGGGGTCGCCCTTGTCGGCCAGGGTCAGTTCGATGACCCGGCACACCGTGTGATCGTTGAGCAGGGTGATGATGTGGGTGATCTGGGTCGAGGACGCGCCATGGGCCAGCATGCGCTCCACCAGCTGGCCGATCTCGCCGCGGATCGCCACCAGGTTGTCGATCCGTGGCGCGTTGCGGATGGTCCGTGCCAGGTGCACCAGGTCGACCCGTTGCAGGGAAAACAGGTCGCGCTCGGAAACCACGCCGCACAGGCGCTGCTCTTTTACCAGGCAGACATGGGCGATGTGCCGCTCGGTCATGGCGATGGCGGCGTCGAATGCGCTGTGGTCCGGCGACAGGGCGAACGGCGCCTGGGTCATGTGCCGTTCGATGCCCTGGTTGAAGTCGCTGGTGCCGTCGGCCACCACCTGGCGCAGGTCGCGCAGGGTGAAGATGCCGAGCGGTGCCTTGTGTTCATCCACCACCACGATGCTGCCGACCTGCTGCTCGTGCATCAGGCTCACGGCTTCGCGCAGCGGGGTGGACGGCCTGCAGGTCACCGGGTGGCGCATCGCCAACTCGCCCAGCCGGGTATTGAGGGAGTACTGGGTGCCGAGGGTTTCCACGGCCTTTTGCTGGACCTGCTGGTTGACCTGGTCCAACAGGCTGCTGACGCCGCGCAGGGCGAAATCGCGAAACACTGCGCAGAGGGCGAATAGCTTGATGAAGGCCGGCTTGTTCAGTTGCAGGCAGAAGGTGTCCTCGGCCGCCAGGTGTTCGGTGCGGGTGGCGCGCTCGCCCAGCAGCGCGGCGAGGGGGAAACACTCGCCGACGGTGATCTCGAAGGTGGTTTCGGTGCCGCCCTTGAGGGCGTGCTGGCGCTCGCCGACCACCCGGCCCTGCTTGACGATATAGAAGTGTTCGACCGGGCCGTCGGCGGGTTTGATGATGCTCTCGCCGGGGCCGTAGAAACGCAGTTGGCATTGCTCGACCAGGTACGCCAGGTGAGCGTTTTCCATCTGATTGAAAGGGGGGAACCGCTGGAGAAACTGCATTGTGCCGTGGATGTTCTGCAACACCGCGGTTTTCCCTGCCTGGGTGAAGGCATCCGCTTTACTCATAACCATTACCGCAGTCTTTTTGGATTTGTTGTGGTCGGGTCTTGGGTCATGGTCGGTCCCACGCTGCCGGGTGCCCATTGGACGTAAGTCTAGGTAGCGGGTCTGCACCTGTTAATTCGCTTCAAGCAGGTGTCAAAACCGTGAAAAAAGTACTTATCCGGCCTCTTGGAAAAAAATCCGACGAAGTGCACATTGGAGGCCTGCTTAGCGATGTCTGACCACTGTGCTAGGGGATCGATCTGAATATGTAGAGAAAGCCATGTCCGACCACGATATTTTGAGTGATGCCGAGCGCGAGGCGCTGAACGCCGTGATGCTCGAGCCTGATCTGCCGCCCCAGCGCGTGTTGATTGCCGACGATGACAAGGATGCCCGTGAGTTGCTGTCGGAGATTCTGGGGCTGGATGGCATTCGCTGCATGACCGCAGCCAGTGGCAAGGCCGCACTTGAACTGTTGAACTCGAACAAATCGATCGGACTGCTGATTACCGATCTGCGCATGGCCCCCTGCAACGGCCTGGACCTGATCCGCCAGGTGCGCGAATCGGAGCGGGCGGCGCTGCCGATCATTATCATTTCCGGGGATGCCGATGTGCGTGACGCCATCGCGGCCATGCACCTGAGCGTGGTGGATTTCCTGCTCAAGCCGATCGACACCGGCAAGCTGCTGGCGCTGGTCAAGCATGAGCTGGGCGTGGTGCGCTAGCGCGAGCCATGAGTTTCCAGGCCCAACAAAAAAGCCCTGATCGTGCGACCAGGGCTTTTTCTTTTACCGCGTTAACGCAGGATCACAGGCCGTTGCGGGCCTTGAACTCGCGACGACGACGGTGCAGTACCGGCTCGGTGTAGCCGTTCGGTTGCTTGGTGCCTTCGATCACCAGTTCGACCGCCGCCTGGAAGGCGATGTTGCTGTCGAAGTTCGGGGCCAGCGGACGGTACAGGGTGTCGCCGGCGTTCTGCCGGTCCACCACGGGCGCCATGCGCTTGAGGCTTTCCATGACCTGGGCTTCGGTGACGACGCCATGGCGCAGCCAGTTGGCGATGTGCTGGCTGGAAATACGCAGGGTGGCGCGGTCTTCCATCAGGCCGACATCGTTGATGTCCGGCACCTTGGAACAGCCGACGCCCTGGTCGATCCAGCGCACCACGTAGCCGAGAATGCCTTGGGCGTTGTTGTCCAGTTCGTTCTTGATCTCTTCGGCCGACCAGTTGGTGTTGCTGGCCAGCGGGATGGTCAGAATGTCGTCCACCGAGGCGCGGGCGCGTTTGGCCAGCTCGGCCTGGCGGGCGAACACGTCGACCTTGTGGTAGTGCAGGGCGTGCAGGGCCGCGGCGGTGGGCGAAGGTACCCAGGCGGTGTTGGCGCCGGCCAGCGGGTGAGCGATTTTCTGTTCGAGCATGGCGGCCATCAGGTCCGGCATGGCCCACATGCCTTTGCCGATCTGCGCGCGACCTTGCAGGCCGGTGCTCAGGCCGATATCGACGTTCCAGTTCTCGTAGGCGCCGATCCACTTGGCGGCCTTCATCTCGGCCTTGCGCACCACGGCGCCGGCTTCCATGGAGGTGTGGATTTCGTCGCCGGTACGGTCGAGGAAGCCGGTGTTGATGAACACCACGCGCTCGCTGGCGGCCTTGATGCAGGCCTTGAGGTTGACCGTGGTGCGGCGTTCCTCGTCCATGATCCCGACTTTCAGGGTGTTGCGCGGCAGTTCCAGCACGTCTTCGATGCGCCCGAACAGCTCGTTGGTGAACGCGGCTTCTTCCGGACCGTGCATCTTCGGCTTGACGATGTACACCGAGCCGGTGCGGCTGTTGGTGCGCGAGGTGTTGCCGTTGAGGTTGTGGATCGCCGCGAGGCTGGTGACCAGGCCGTCGAGGATGCCTTCCGGCACTTCGTTGCCTTGGCTGTCGAGGATCGCGTCGATGGTCATCAGGTGACCCACGTTACGCACGAACAGCAGCGAACGACCGTGCAGCTTCACGCTGCCGCCGTTGGGCGCGGTGTATTCGCGGTCGGCGTTCATGGTGCGGGTGAAGGTCTGGCCGCCCTTGGCCACTTCTTCGGCCAGGTCGCCCTTCATCAGGCCGAGCCAGTTGCGGTAGATCACCACCTTGTCATCGGCGTCGACGGCGGCGACCGAGTCTTCGCAGTCCATGATGGTGGTCAGGGCCGCTTCCATCAGCACGTCTTTGACGCCGGCGGCGTCGGTCTGGCCGACCGGGCTGCTGGCGTCGATCTGGATCTCGAAATGCAGGCCGTTGTGTTTCAGCAGGACCGCGGTCGGGGCCGCGGCATCGCCGTGGTAGCCGATCAGCTGGGCGTCGTCGCGCAGGCCGCTGTTGCTGCCACCCTTGAGGGCGACTACCAGCTTGCCGTCGACGATCTTGTAGCCGGTGGAGTCGACATGGGAACCGGCGGCCAATGGCGCGGCTTCGTCGAGGAAGGCGCGGGCGAAGGCGATGACCTTGTCGCCGCGCACCTTGTTGTAGCCTTTGCCTTTTTCCGCGCCGTCGGCTTCGCTGATGGCGTCGGTGCCATACAGCGCGTCGTACAGCGAGCCCCAGCGGGCGTTGGAGGCGTTGAGGGCGAAACGGGCATTCATCACCGGGACCACCAGCTGCGGACCGGCCGTGCGGGCGATCTCGTCATCGACGTTTTGCGTCGTGGCCTGGAAGTCCGCCGCTTCTGGCAGCAGATAACCGATGTCTTGCAGGAAGGCTTTGTAGGCCACGGCGTCGTGGGCCTGGCCGGCACGGGCTTGGTGCCAGGCATCGATACGCGCCTGGAAATCGTCGCGTTTGGCGAGTAGGGCTTTGTTCTTCGGCGCCAGGTCGTGGATGACCTTGTCGGCGCCGGCCCAGAACTTGTCGGCGGTGAGGCCGGTACCGGGAATGGCTTCGTTGTTCACGAAGTCGAACAGGACTTTGGCGACCTGCAGGCCACCGACTTGAACGTGTTCAGTCATTGCTTGCCTCACTCTGCTCAGCTATTTCGCTTTTCAGCTCTTCAAATTAACAATGAAGCCTCTGGCCATTTAAACCACAAACCCCTCTACCAGTACATGCCATCGCGGGCGGCTGGGATGGTTCCAATCAACGGCTTGAAGCCTTGCTGACAGGGCTTTCAGGGTTGCGACTGCGCCTTGGCAGACATCGATCCAACGTTATGTAGTGCGCGCTGCGGCATACTACATGATGAATTGCGGTTGTGAAAATTAGACTAAATACGTCGTTCCGCGACTCAAGTTCGCTGAACGGTCACGCTGGGGAACAGGATGTTCTCAAAAAACTATTGAATTGTTCCATATAAATCTAAGGAGTTGTACACGATTTATATTCCGGCAGCGGCAGCGCGCCGTTTTCATGCTTTGCGCCTTGCCTGTAGGGGCAAGGGAAGCGGCAGGACGAGCCTTGCCTATACTTGATTTTCTATAACAAAAGTCCTGACAGAGGGTTGCGCCATGGACCACCTCGTACTCACCGTATTCGCCCCGGACAAGCCCGGACAGGTCGAGCGCATCGCCCAATGCATCGCCGCGCATGGCGGTAACTGGCTGGAGAGCCGCATGTCGCGCATGGCGGGGCAGTTCGCCGGCATCCTGCGGGTCGGCGTGCCGGCGGAGGCCTACGACGAGCTGGTGGACGCCTTGCAGGGCTTGGCGGCCCAGGGCATCCGGGTGCTGATCGCCGAAAGCGGTATCGAACAGTCCTGCACCTGGAAGCCGATCTCCATGGAGTTGGTGGGCAACGACCGGCCGGGCATCGTGCGCGACATCACCCGCTTGTTGAGCGAGCAGGGGGTGAACCTGGAGCGACTGGTGACCGAAGTGCGCCCGGCGCCCATGAGCAGCGAGCCGCTGTTCCACGCCGAAGCGATCCTGGCGGTACCGCTGACCTTGTCCCTCGATGTCCTGCAGTCGCGCCTGGAAACCCTGGCGGATGATTTGATGGTGGAGTTGGTGCTGCGCAGCGAGGTGTGAACCGAAAGGGCAAGTTATCCAGTTTTAGCGTGCATGCGCCTGTGGATAACCTGTAGAGACCTACCGCCAGCCCAAGCCAGCCAAGGCTTTGCGGAATCTGATCAAAAAACCAGCAGTTTCAAGGGCTTGTGCACAAACGGCGGGGATCACGCTGTGGATAACCTTGGGAAGGATAGATGCAGGCCACGCCAACCGTGGCCTGTAGAGGTTTGTACGTTTATTGATCAGCTGCGTTTGCGCAGGCTCAACCAGGCATCCACGCTGTACACCGCCAGGCCGGCCCAGATAAACATGAACGCCACCAGGGTGCTCGACGACAGGTGTTCGCCGAACAGCAGTACCGCCTGCAGCAGCACCAGGGTCGGCGCCAGGTACTGCAAGAAGCCCAGGGTGGTGTAGGGCAGGTGACGGGCGGCGGCGTTGAAGCACACCAGCGGCACCAGGGTGACGGGGCCGGCCGCCACCAGCCACCAGGCTTCGGAACTGGTCCAGAAGGCCGCCTGGGCACTGGTGGCGGTGGGGTTGAACAAGAGCCAGGCGAGGGCGATCGGCACCAGCATCCAGGTTTCCACCACCAGCCCCGGCAGTGCCTTGACCGGTGCCTGCTTGCGGATCAGCCCGTAGAAACCGAAGGTCAGCGCCAGCACCAGCGAGACCCAAGGCAAGCTGCCGACCTGCCACACTTGCTGCGCCACGCCGACCGCCGCCAGGCCCACCGCCAGCCACTGCAGGCGCCGCAGCCGCTCACCAAGGATCAGCATGCCCAGCAGCACGTTCACCAGCGGGTTGATGTAGTAGCCCAGGCTGGCTTCGAGCATGCGCCCGTTATTCACCGACCAGACATAGGTCAGCCAGTTGGCCGCGATCAGGGTGCCGCTCAAGGCCAGGATCGCCAGGCGCTTGGGGTTGTCCCGCAGCTCGCGCCACCAGCCGGGATGCTTCCAGACCATCAGCAGCAGCGCGCCGAACAGCGCGGACCAGAGCACCCGGTGGATGATGATTTCCACGGCGGGTACGTTGGCGATGGCTTTGAAGTAGATCGGGAACAGGCCCCAGATGATGTAGGCACTCAGGCCCAGGATGTACCCGCGACGCGGGTTGGCGGCTTGCATGCAGAATCCTTGCTTAGGCAGCTAACAAAGGCAGTGATTGTAAGGAGGTTTATCAGGCTGTGTCTTTGTCGGCGTAATCGCGGTGACCTGCTTTGGTGATCGATCCGGCTTCTGTAGGAGCGAGGCTTGCCCGCGATAGGTTCGCCGCGGTGATTCTGATGCACCGCAGTGTCTTGATCGCGGGCAAGCCTCGCACTTACAGACCCGATAAAGGCTGGGCTCAGAACAGCTTCAGGGGTTCTTCGTTGAGCGCCGAAAGTTGCTCGCGCAGCGCCAGCACCTGGTCGCCCCAGTAACGCTCGCTGCCGAACCAGGGGAAGCTGCGCGGGAACGCCGGGTCGTCCCAACGCCGCGCCAGCCAGGCGCTGTAGTGCATCAGGCGCAGGGCGCGCAGCGGTTCGATCAGCGCCAGTTCACGCGGGTCGAAGTCGTGGAACTCGCTGTAGCCATCCATCAGCTCCGACAACTGCCCCAGGCATTCCTGGCGATCGCCGGCGAGCATCATCCACAGGTCCTGTACCGCCGGGCCCATGCGGCAGTCGTCGAGGTCGACGATATGGAACACCTCGTCGCGGCACATCATGTTGCCGGGATGGCAGTCGCCATGCATGCGGATGTTCTGGTGCGGCGTGGCCTGGTAGATCTCTTCCACCCGCTTGAGCAGGTCGCGGGCCACCGACTCGTAGGCCGGCAGCAGGCTCTTGGGCACGAAGTCGCCTTCCAGCAGGGTGGTCAGCGAGTCGTGGCCGAAGTTCTTCACCCCCAGCGCTTCGCGATGCTCGAACGGGCGGGTGGCGCCGACCGCATGCAGGCGGCCGAGCAATTGCCCCAGGCGATACAACTGGTCGAGGTTGCCGGGTTCCGGCGCCCGGCCGCCACGGCGCGGGAACAGGGTGAAGCGGAAGCCTTGATGCTCGAACAGGCTTTCGCCCTGGTGAATCAGCGGCGCCACCACCGGTACTTCGCATTCGGCGAGTTCGAAGGTGAAGCGGTGCTCTTCGAGAATCGCCTCGTTGGTCCAGCGCTGCGGACGGTAGAACTTGGCGATCAGCGGCTCGCCGTCTTCGATGCCGACCTGGTAGACACGGTTTTCGTAACTGTTGAGTGCCAGGACACGGGCGTCGCTGAGAAAACCGATGCTTTCGACGGCATCGAGGACTAGATCAGGGGTAAGGGTTTCGAACGGGTGAGACATGCTGACTCCTGCGCGCAGCAGGCTGCTGCGTCCGGCCAAGCATGGTAGCGCACGAAGGATGACAGGTGGTGACTGTGAGGTCGCTATCGCGGGCAAGCCTCGCTCCTACAGGTCGGTGCAGGAGCGAGCTTGCTCGCAAAGCGGTGGATCAGGCGCCGACGATGCCGCCATCTTCCCGGGTGATCACCATCACCGAGGAACGCGGCTTGCCGTTGGGCAGATGCTCGGGGAAGGTCGAGCCGCCGTTCTCGCCCGGATGCTGGATGCCCACGAACAGGCTGCGCTGATCCGGCGAGAAGGTGATGCCGGTGACTTCGCAGCCCACCGGCCCGACCATGAAGCGGCGGATTTCACCGGTGTCCGGGTCGGCACAGAGCATCTGGTTGTTGCCCATGCCGGCGAAGTCGCCGGCGTTGCTGGAGTCGCCGTCGGTGAGGATCCACAAGCGGCCGGCCTTGTCGAAACCCAGGCCGTCGGGGCTGTTGAACATGTTCTGCGGGGTGATGTTCGACGAACCGCCTTTCGGCTGGCCGGCATGCACGGCCGGGTTGCCGGCGACCACGAACAGGTCCCAGGTGAAGTCCATCGAACCGTGGTCGCCACGGCCGGTCTGCCAGCGCAGGATCTGCCCGTAGACGTTTTTCTCCCGCGGGTTCGGGCCGCCCACTGGCTGGCCGTCTTCGCCGCGTTTGGAGTTGTTGGTCAGGGTGCAGTAGACCTGGCCGTCTTTTGGACTGACCACGATCCATTCCGGACGGTCCATGCGCGTGGCCTTGACCACGCTGGCCGCCAGGCGGGCGTGGATCAGCACTTCGGCCTGGTCGGCGAAACCGCTGCTGGCGTCGATGCCGTTCTTGCCGTGGCTCAGCTCGACCCATTTACCCTTGCCTTTCGGGTGGTCCGGGTTGCCGTCGCCATTGTCGAAAATCGCCACGTACAGGGTGCCGTGGTCCAGCAGGTCACGGTTGGCCTTGGGGTTGCGGTGGTTGATGCGGTCGCGGCTGACGAACTTGTAGATGAACTCGCCACGCTCGTCGTCGCCCATGTAGACCACGGCGCGTCCGTCGCGGGTTTCGGCCAGGGCGGCGTTTTCATGCTTGAAGCGGCCCAGGGCGGTGCGCTTGATCGGTTTGGACTGTGGGTCGAACGGGTCGATCTCCACGACCCAGCCATGACGGTTGAGCTCGTTGGGGTTTTTCGCCAGGTCGAAGCGCGGGTCGAACTGATGCCAGTTGATGTCGCGGCTGCTCGCCGAAGCGCCATAACGCTTCTGCGCGGCATCGAAGGTCTGCTGGGCGTTGCTGCTGCCGAAGCAGTCGGTGAAGTTCTCTTCACAGGTCAGGTAGGTGCCCCATGGCGTCTTGCCGTTGGCGCAGTTCTGGAAGGTGCCGAGGACTTTCCTGCCGCTCTTGTCGGCGCTGGTTTTCATCAGCGCGTGGCCGGCGGCCGGGCCGCTCAGGCGAATCGGCGCGTTGCCGTGGATGCGCCGGTTGTAGCGCGAACCCTGGACGAACTGCCATTGGCCGTTGCGGCGCTGCACTTCGATCACCGACACGCCTTCGCTGGCCAGGGCCTTGCGCACGTCTTCCGCCGACTGCGGCATGCCGCCGTGGGGGTAGAGGTAGCGATAGTTGGTGTATTCGTTGTTGATCGCCATCAGCGCGCGATTCTTGTCGTCCGGGAAGGCGAACAGGCTCATGCCGTCGTTGTTGTCGCCGAACTGCACTTCTTGGGCCGCCGCGGTGCCATTGCCGCTCGGGTCGAAGGCCGGGCCGTTCTTCTGCAGGGGCTGGCCCCAGCTGATCAGCACCGAGGACTTGTAGCCCGGCGGCAGGGTGATGCTGTCGCTGGTGGCGGCGGCAATGCCTTCAAAGCCCAGCAGCTTGCTGGAACCGGCGCTGACGCTGGCGGCCAGCACGCTGCGGCTCAGCAGGTTGCCACCGAGAAACATGGCCGCGCCGCACAGGGCGCCGGCGCTGATGAAACCACGGCGGCTGAGGCCGACCATCTTTTCGAGGTCGGTAGGTTGGTCTTCTTCTAGTAGGCTCATCACAGGCTTCCTGCAGGATTTTGCAGCCACCTTAATCAGCGTCGATGACGAACATATTGCAGCGACGAAAGCATTTCGCCGCTTGTGTAGCCGCTGCCGAAGGCTGCGATCGAGCCGAAGGCTCGCAGGGAGCTTGAGTCAGTCAAGGTCCTGCGGACCTTATCGCAGCCTGCGGCAGCGGCTACAGAGCCGTGATAAGTCTGGTTACAGCGGCGTGCCGAGCAGCACATTGGATGGCGAGAACTGCACCCGCACCGGCTTGCCGGCGCTCAAGCCAAGGTTTCGCAGGTGCAGCGGTTCGGCCAGGGCGCAGAGGGTCTGGCCGCTGGGCAGGGCGATGCGGACTTCGCTGGGGCCGTCGTCGGCGTCGAGGATCGCTTCCAGGGTGCCCTGCAGGCAATTGTGTCCGGGTGTTGCGGGCTGATCGATGGCCAGCAGTTCCAGCCAACCAGCCTTGATCAAGGCCACTACTCCGGTGCCGGGTTCCAGTTCCAGATGCAGGGTGCTGTCATGGGTGATCTGCGCCTGGATCACCAGGTCTTCCGCGAGCGCCAGGCGCACCAGGTCGTTGCGCCCTTGCGCTTCGACGGCCTGCACCGTGCCGTGCAGCTGGTTGCGGGCGCTGGTCCGGAGCATCAGGCGCCCCAGCAGATCGAGGTCGGCAGCATCTTCGGCGGCTTCCAGCACCTGGGCCTGCAAGGCCTGCAAACGCTGGTAGAGACGCAGCACCCGCTCGCCTTCGGCGGACAGCCTGGCGCCACCGCCGCCTTTACCACCGACACTGCGTTCGACCAGGGGTTTTTGCGCCAGGTTGTTCAACTCGTCGATGGCATCCCAGGCTGTCTTGTAACTCAGGCCGGCGCTTTTCGCGGCACGGGTGATCGAGCCCTGTTCGGCGATGTGCTGCAGCAAAGCGATGCGCTGCGGGCGACGGGCGATGTGCTGGGTCAACAAGGTGGGCAAGGGCATGGCTGAACGCTTTGAACGCTGGGAATGGAAGGGGAGTTTGCGGCTTGAGGGCCGAGAGTCAAGTTCAGTCGGGCTCGCCGGGTTTTGGCGTGCGTGCCAGGCAATAGACATCGACCCGTCGCGCCCCGGCCGTGAGCAACAGCCGCGCCAGGGCGTGGGCGGTCGCGCCGGTGGTGAGTACGTCGTCCACCAGCGCCAGGTGCCGGCCATGGATCGCCGCCTCGGGCGTCAGGGCGAAGGCGTGGCGCAGGTTGCGTTGCCGCGCCCTGGCATCCAGGCCTTGTTGCGATGGCGTGTCCTGGGTGCGCAGCAACGAGGTTTCGTCACAGGGGATTTGCAGGATCTCGCCCAGCCAGCGTGCGAGCATCGCCGCCTGGTTATAGCCGCGTTGGCGCAGGCGCTTGCGGGCCAGGGGCACCGGCAGCAGGGCGTCGGGCTGTGGCAGGTCCTCACTGAAGCGATGTTGCAGCGATTGCGCGAGAAGTTCGGCCAAAAGACGGCCAAAGGGCCATTTGCCGTTGTGCTTGAAGCGGCTGACCAGGCTGTCGACCGGAAAGCTGTAACGCCAGGGCGCCACCACCTGGGCAAAGGCCGGCGGTCGCTTGAGGCACTGGCCGCAGGTCAGGCCGGCTGCGGGCAGGGGCAGGGCGCAGACCTGGCAGTGATCGCCGAGCCACGGCAGTTCGGTTTCACAGGCGGTGCAAATGGCTTGGGGCGTGTCGGTCGGCTCATCGCAGAGCAAACAGGTTTGTTTGTTTTTTAACCAGATGTAAACCTGTCCTTGGTAATGTGGTTGACACTGCATGGCGCTTCCTTAAATATGCCCAACATCCGTGTCGCGGCTGTGGGTATTCCCTTCCCGCCGCCGCTTGCCAAGCATAATCAAGGAATCGCCCATGAGCGCCAGCACCACCGCCAATCTGCGTCATGACTGGACTTTGGCTGAAGTCAAAGCCCTCTTCGTCCAGCCGTTCAATGACTTGCTATTCCAGGCGCAGACGGTGCACCGCGCGCATTTCGACGCCAACCGCGTCCAGGTTTCCACCCTGTTGTCGATCAAGACCGGCGCCTGCCCGGAAGATTGCAAATATTGTCCGCAGTCCGGTCACTACAACACCGGCCTGGAAAAAGAAAAGCTGATGGAAGTGCAGAAGGTCCTCGAAGAGGCCGCGCGCGCCAAGGCCATAGGTTCGACCCGTTTCTGCATGGGCGCGGCCTGGAAACACCCGTCGGCCAAGGACATGCCGTACGTGCTGGAAATGGTCAAGGGCGTGAAGGCCATGGGCCTGGAAACCTGCATGACCCTCGGTCGCCTGGACCAGGACCAGACCGAAGCGCTGGCCAAGGCCGGTCTGGACTACTACAACCACAACCTCGATACCTCGCCGGAGTTCTACGGCAGCATCATTACCACCCGCACCTACAGCGAGCGCCTGCAGACCCTGGCCTACGTGCGCGATGCCGGGATGAAGATCTGCTCCGGCGGCATCCTCGGCATGGGCGAATCCCTCGATGACCGCGCCGGCCTGCTGATCCAGCTGGCCAACCTGCCGGAGCACCCGGAATCGGTGCCGATCAATATGTTGGTGAAAGTGGCCGGCACGCCGCTGGAAAACTCCGAGGATGTCGACCCGTTCGACTTCATCCGCATGCTTGCCGTGGCCCGCATCCTGATGCCGAAATCCCATGTGCGCCTGTCCGCCGGCCGCGAAGCGATGAACGAGCAGATGCAGGCCCTGGCGTTCTTTGCCGGCGCCAACTCGATCTTCTACGGCGAGAAGCTGCTGACCACCGCCAACCCGCAGGCCGACAAGGACATGCAACTGTTCGCGCGCCTGGGCATCCAGCCGGAAGCCCGCGAAGAACACGCTGACGAGGTGCACCAGGCCGCCATCGAGCAGGCGCTGGTGGAGCAGAAGAGCAGCGAGCAGTTCTACAACGCCGCGGTTTAAGCATCTCTCCCTGTAGCCGCTGCCGCAGGCTGCGATAGGTCCGCTGGACCTCGATGGACTTAGTTCCTCGCGCCCCTTCGGGTCGATCGCAGCCTGCGGCAGCGGCTATGGCAATCATCGTCCGATCATCGAGGCCTGCATGTCTTTCGATCTCCGCGCGCGTCTCGCTGCCCGTCGTGCCGAAAACCTCTACCGTCAGCGCCCACTGCTGGAAAGCCCGCAAGGGCCACAAGTGGTGGTCGACGGCCAGCCATTGCTGGCGTTCTGCAACAACGATTACCTGGGTCTGGCCAATCATCCGCAAGTGATCGAGGCCTGGCGCGCCGGTGCGTCCCGCTGGGGCGTGGGCGGTGGCGCCTCGCACCTAGTGGTCGGCCACAGCACGCCCCATCACCAGTTGGAAGAGGCCCTGGCCGAGTTCACCGGTCGCCCGCGAGCACTGCTGTTCACCACCGGTTACATGGCCAATCTCGGCGCGGTCACCGCGCTGGTTGGGCAGGGCGACACGGTGCTGGAAGACCGCCTCAACCACGCTTCGTTGCTGGACGCCGGCCTGCTTTCCGGCGCGCGCTTCAACCGTTACCTGCACAACGATGCCGAGAGCCTGGCCAAGCGCCTGGAGAAAGCCACCGGCAATACCCTGGTGGTCACCGATGGTGTGTTCAGCATGGACGGCGACCTGGCCGACCTGCCGGCCCTGGCTCGCGAAACCCGGGCCAAGGGCGCCTGGCTGATGGTCGACGACGCCCATGGGTTCGGGCCGCTGGGGGCCAATGGCGGAGGGATCGTCGAGCACTTCGGCTTGAGTCAGGAAGATGTGCCGGTCCTGGTGGGCACCCTCGGCAAGGCGTTCGGTACCGCCGGCGCCTTTGTCGCCGGCAGCGAGGAACTGATCGAGAGCCTGATCCAGTTCGCCCGTCCTTATATCTACACCACCAGCCAGCCGCCGGCCCTGGCCTGCGCCACCCTGAAAAGCCTGGAGTTGCTGCGCAGCGAGCACTGGCGGCGTGAGCACCTGAACACGCTGATCCGCCAGTTCCGCCAGGGCGCCGAGCAGATCGGGCTGACCTTGATGGACAGCTTCACGCCGATCCAGCCGATCCTGATCGGCGACAGCGCGCGGGCGATTCGCCTGTCACAAATGCTGCGCGAGCGCGGCCTGATGGTCACCGCGATTCGTCCACCGACCGTGCCCGCGGGGAGCGCCCGTCTGCGGGTGACCCTGTCCGCCGCCCACAGTGAGGCTCAGGTCCAGCTATTGTTGAATGCACTGGCGGATTGTTTTAGCGAACCAGGACCGGAGCCAAGCCATGCGTGATCGACTGATTCTGCTGCCCGGTTGGGGCCTCGGCGTATCGCCGCTGGAGCCCTTGGCGGCGGCGCTGCAGGGGCTGGACGAACACCTGCGGGTCGAGATCGAACCGTTGCCGGAACTGGAGTCCAGCGACCTGGATGAGTGGCTCGATGAACTGGACTCCAGCGTGCCGGACAACGCCTGGCTCGGTGGCTGGTCGCTGGGTGGCATGCTGGCTTCCGAGCTGGCGGCGCGTCGTGGCGAGCGCTGCTGCGGTTTGTTGACCCTGGCCAGCAACCCCAGTTTCGTGGCTCACGCCGAGTGGGCGAGTGCGATGCCGGGGGAGACCTTCGACGGGTTTCTGGCCGGCTGCAACGCCGACCCGCACACTACCCTCAAGCGCTTCAGTTTGCTCTGCGCCCAGGGCGCCGAAGATCCACGCGGCCTGTCGCGCCTGCTGTCGGGCGGCGCGCCGCATACCTCGGGCGCGGTGTTGATGGCCGGCCTGGAGTTGCTGGCGCAGTTGGACACTCGCCATGCTCTGCAGGCGTTTCGTGGGCCGCAGTTGCATCTGTTTGCCGGGCTCGACGGCCTGGTGCCGGCCGAAGCCGCGGGCGAATTGCTGGCGTTGTTGCCCGATGTCGAAGTTGGTCTGATTGAACAGGCCAGCCACGCGTTTCTTCTGGAGGATCCCCACGGTGTGGCGGGGGCGATCCAGGCTTTTTTGCATGAGTCCGGCGATGACTGATCTGTCCCTTCCCAAGCCCCCCGGCAGCTTGCCCGACAAGCGCCAGGTGGCGGCTTCCTTTTCCCGCGCGGCGTCCAGCTACGACAGCGTGGCGCAACTGCAGCGCGACGTCGGTCATGAGTTGCTGAGCCGCCTGCCGCAAGATCGCGAGCCTGGCCGCTGGCTGGACATGGGCTGCGGCACCGGTTATTTCAGCCGTCTGCTGGGCGAGCGTTTCCCGACCAGCGAAGGGCTGGCGCTGGACATCGCCGAAGGCATGCTCGAGCACGCCCGTCCGCTGGGCGGGGCGCAGTATTTCATTGCCGGCGATGCCGAGCGTTTGCCGTTGCAGGGGCAGAGTTGCGAGCTGATCTTTTCCAGCCTGGCGGTTCAGTGGTGCGCGGATTTCCGTTCGGTTCTCAGCGAGGCGCATCGGGTGCTGAAACCGGGCGGCGTGCTGGCCTTTGCCAGCCTGTGCGTCGGTACGCTGTACGAATTGCGCGACAGTTGGCGTCAGGTCGACGGCATGGTGCATGTCAACCGCTTCCGTGAGTTCAGCACCTATCAACAGCTGTGTGCGGCGAGTGGCTTGCAGGTGCTGAGCCTGGAAACCCGACCGCATGTGCTGCACTACCCTGATGTGCGCAGCCTGACCCATGAGTTGAAGGCCCTGGGGGCGCACAACCTCAACCCTGGACGGCCCGGCGGGCTGACAGGGCGGGCGCGGATCAAGGGCCTGATCGACGCCTACGAACAGTTCCGTCAAGCGCAGGGATTGCCCGCGACCTACCAGGTGGTCTACGCCGTATTGGAGAAGCCGCTATGAGCCGAGCCTATTTCGTGACCGGAACAGACACCGATGTTGGCAAGACCACCGTCGCCGCTGGCTTGCTGCATGCCGCGCGGCTCTCGGGGCTGAGCACGGCGGCCGGGAAGCCGGTGGCTTCGGGCTGCGAGCTGACCCCCAAGGGGCTGCGCAACGCCGATGCACTGGCCTTGCTGGCCGAGTGCTCGTTGCCGCTGACCTACGACGAGGTCAATCCACTGGCCTTTGAACCGGCCATCGCTCCCCATCTGGCGGCCCGCGAGGCTGGCGTGGCGTTGACTGTGCAGGCCTTGCTGGCGCCCATGCGCCAGGTGCTGGCCAAAGGCGCGGACTTCACCCTGATCGAAGGGGCCGGCGGCTGGCGTGTGCCGCTGGCCGACCAGGACAACCTGTCCGACCTGGCCATGGCCCTGGATCTGCCGGTGATCCTGGTGGTGGGCGTGCGCCTGGGCTGTATCAACCATGCCCTGCTGACGGCCGAGGCGATTGCCCAGGACGGTTTTCAGCTGGCGGGTTGGGTGGCCAATATCATCGAGCCGAAGACTTCGCGGCTCGAGGAGAACCTCGCCACGCTGGCGGAGCGCCTGCCCGCGCCTTGTCTGGGGCGGGTCCCGAGATTGAAGGCGATCAGCGCCGAAGCGGTGGCCGAGCATCTGCAGTTGGACCTGCTTGACTAGATTTTGCCTATGGTGCGGCACTGTGCCATTAGTGTTTTTGACGGGTCTTTTCCTGGCGCGTCTGGTTCAATAGCCGCTGTTCATTCCTTGCAGGGTCGAGTTCTCCCATGGAAATTTCCGGGAATACCGCTTTCTACGCCGGCCTGAGTACCGTGCAGACCGGGCAGAACCGTGTCGATCAGGCGGCCAGCCAGATCGCCAGCACGACCATCGAGCGTTCTGTCACCAGCCAGTCTTCCGAAGTCCAGGTCGAGCGCCTGCGATCCGTCGACCGCAGCCAGCAATCGGACCTGGCCAGCAATATGGTCGAGATGTCCATGGGCAAGATCCAGGCGGAGCTGGGCGTGAAAGTCGCCAAGGCCGCCGATGAAGTGCTCGGTACGCTGATCGACACCTACGCTTGACCCTCCCTCGGTAGCCCCGCCCGTTTTTGCGGGCAGGGTGGCCCGTGTAAAAGCCTCCTGCACAGTCCCATCTTCCGTCTTGCTGGCCTGCCAGCTCCTACACTCAATTTAGCTTCCGAATATTTCACGGCATTCGCTGTGGGCCTTGGCGTGCAAGGCCTGCAGAGGATCGATGACGAACGGTGTTTGCGTGGTGCTTGACAAGGTTTGGGCGTAAACGTATGTTTCAAACAACTGTTTGACCGCCACAATAAATCAACGCGGTTGTTCATTCCCGGTTACATCAGCAGAGGTTTATCGCTATGCCTGACTACAAGGCCCCCTTGCGTGATATTCGCTTCGTTCGTGACGAACTGCTCGGCTATGAAGCGCACTATCAGAGCCTGCCGGCTTGCCAGGACGCTACTCCAGACATGGTTGATGCCATCCTCGAGGAAGGCGCGAAGTTTTGTGAGCAGGTACTGGCCCCTCTGAACCGTGTGGGTGACCTGGAAGGCTGCACCTGGAGCGAATCCGGCGTTAAGACCCCGACGGGCTTCAAAGAGGCCTACAAGCAATTCGTCGAAGGCGGCTGGCCAAGCCTGGCTCACGATGTCGAGCATGGCGGTCAAGGCCTGCCGGAGTCCCTGGGCCTGGCTGTCAGCGAAATGGTCGGCGAAGCCAACTGGTCGTGGGGCATGTACCCAGGCCTGTCCCATGGCGCGATGAACACCATCTCCGAACACGGCACGCCTGAGCAGCAAGAGGCTTACCTGACCAAGCTGGTATCCGGCGAGTGGACCGGCACCATGTGCCTGACCGAACCGCACTGCGGCACCGACCTGGGCATGCTGCGCACCAAGGCCGAACCTCAGGCCGACGGTTCCTACAAAGTCACCGGCACCAAGATCTTCATCTCGGCCGGTGAGCACGACATGGCCGACAACATCGTCCATATCGTTCTGGCCCGCCTGCCGGATGCACCGGCTGGCACCAAAGGCATCTCGCTGTTCATCGTGCCGAAGTTCCTGCCGAACGCCGATGGCTCCGTCGGCCAGCGCAACGCCGTGAGCTGTGGTTCCCTGGAACACAAGATGGGGATCCACGGTAACGCCACCTGCGTGATGAACTTCGACGCGGCCACCGGTTTCCTGATCGGCCCGGCGAACAAAGGCCTGAACTGCATGTTCACCTTCATGAACACCGCTCGCCTGGGTACCGCGCTGCAAGGCCTGGCCCACGCCGAGATCGGTTTCCAGGGCGGCCTGAAATACGCCCGCGATCGTCTGCAAATGCGTTCCCTGACTGGCCCGAAAGCGCCGGACAAGGCCGCCGACCCGATCATCGTGCACCCTGACGTACGTCGCATGCTGTTGACCATGAAGGCTTTCGCCGAAGGCAACCGTGCCATGGTCTACTTCACCGCCAAGCAGGTCGACATCGTCAAATACGGCGTGGATGAAGAAGAGAAGAAGAAAGCCGACGCACTGCTGGCCTTCATGACGCCGATCGCCAAGGCCTTCATGACCGAAGTCGGCTTCGAAGCCGCCAACCATGGTGTGCAGATCTACGGTGGCCACGGCTTCATCGCCGAGTGGGGCATGGAGCAGAACGTTCGCGACAGCCGCATTTCCATGCTGTACGAAGGCACCACCGGCATCCAGGCGCTGGACCTGCTGGGCCGTAAAGTGCTGATGACCCAAGGCGAAGCCCTGAAAGGCTTCACCAAGATCGTCCACAAGTTCTGCCAGAGCAACGAAGGCAACGAGTCGGTCAAAGAGTTCGTCGCACCGCTGGCTGCGCTGAACAAGGAATGGGGCGAGCTGACCATGAAGGTCGGCATGGCGGCCATGAAAGACCGTGAAGAAGTCGGTGCCGCGTCCGTGGACTACCTGATGTACTCCGGTTATGCCTGCCTGGCTTACTTCTGGGCCGACATGGCGCGCCTGGCTGCCGAGAAGCTGGCCGCCGGCACCACCGAAGAGGCGTTCTACACCGCCAAGCTGCAGACTGCGCGCTTCTACTTCCAGCGCATCCTGCCGCGTACCCGCACTCACGTTGCGGCCATGCTGTCGGGTGCCAACAACCTGATGGACATGAAAGAAGAAGATTTCGGCCTGGCTTACTAAGCCTTACCGAGGTCCATTCAGAAGCCGCTTCTCCTTCGAGAGAAGCGGCTTTTTTGTGCGCGGAATGAATCTGAAAATAATCCGACTAAAACGTTAAGAAGAAGCCGATCCCTGCCGTTACAGAGGTGGCAATGTGACATGTGTCACATTTGTGCTGTTTAACTATGCCCGGTGAAGGCATAGTGCCATCAACTGTTTAGCCGCGTCGGAGCTTTACCTTGCCGCGTTCTTCTGCTGTACGTTTCAGCCATTTTCTTCCGTCATTGTTACTTCTGCTTGCGGGGCTTGCGGCCGCCTACGTCAAGGATCTCAACGTCTTCTTCACCTCGCTGTTCAACGTCCTGCCGACCCTGGTGCTGTTGCTCGGCGGTGCCTACTGCGCGGTGTATCGGCGCCAGCGTGAACTGTTCCTGATGGTCACGGTGTACATCGCCTATTTCCTGCTCGATACCCAGACTGACTATTACCGCGACAACGGCAAGGTGCGCGAGGATGCGGCCGTGGTGTTCCACTTGGTCTGCCTGCTGCTGCCGCTGCTGTTCGGCCTATTCGCAGCCTGGCAGGAGCGTACCCACCTGTTCCAGGACATGGTGGCGCGCTTTGCCGTATTGCTCGCCTTTGGCAGTGTGGCGCTGGGGCTGGAACAGAGTTATCCCCAGGCGTTGCTGGCCTGGCTGGCGGAAATCCGTTGGCCGGCCCTGCACGGCGCCTGGATGAGCCTGATCCAGTTGTCGTATCCGGTGTTTCTCGCCGCCTTCCTGTTGTTGGCGATCCAGTACTGGCGCAACCCGCGCCCGCTGCATGCGGCGCAACTGGTGGGGTTGCTGGGGCTGTTCTGGATGCTACCCAAGACTTTCATCCTGCCGTTCACCCTGAACATCATGTGCAGCCAGGTGATGTTGATGATCGCCGCGGCCGTTGCCCATGAGGCGTACCAGATGGCCTTCCGCGACGAACTGACTGGCTTGCCGGGTCGCCGCGCCTTGAACGAGCGCATGCAGCGCCTGGGCCGCAACTATGTGCTGGCGATGAGCGATGTCGATCACTTCAAGAAATTCAACGACACCCACGGCCACGACGTGGGTGACCAGGTACTGCGCCTGGTGGCCAGCAAGCTGTCGAAAGTCAGCGGCGGCGGTCGTGCCTACCGTTATGGCGGCGAGGAGTTTGCGGTGGTGTTCGCCGGCAAGACCCTCGAGGAATGCATGCCGCACCTGGAGGTCATTCGCGAGACCATCGCCAACTACAACATCCAACTGCGCAATCAGGAGAACCGCCCCCAGGACGACCAGCAGGGGCGTCAGCGCCGGGGCGCGGCCGCGGCGTCCAGCGTGTCGGTGACCGTCAGTATCGGTGTCGCCGAGCGGCAGATGGAGCACCGTTCGCCGGAAGAGGTGCTCAAGTCCGCCGACCAGGCGTTGTACAGCGCCAAGGGGGCGGGGCGTAACTGCGTCATGGCCTTCGGTCAGAACCGCCGTGGTGCGGTGCGCATGGACACCGCTGCGGGTTGAGTGATAACGGCGCATTCAGCGTCTGGACTGTGATTGGCAGGTCGGATGAGCGGCAGTAGGTTGGATCGATCTGCTGCCGGAGAAACCACCATGCCCGAGTACAAAGCTCCCTTGCGCGACATGCGCTTTTTGATCGACCACGTCTTCGACTTTCACTCCAGCTATGCAGCTCTGGGGGCCAGCGATGCCAGCCCGGACATGGTGGCTGCGATCCTCGAAGAAGGGGCGAAGTTCTGTGAAAACGTACTGGCGCCGCTGAACCGCTCCGGCGACGAAGAAGGCTGCCATTTCGACAATGGCGTGGTCACCACGCCAAAAGGCTTCAAGCAGGCTTTCGCCCAGTATGTCGAAGGTGGCTGGCACGGTCTGGCAGCGGATCCGAGCTACGGTGGCCAGGGCCTGCCGCATTCACTGGGGTTGGTGATCAGCGAGATGGTCGGCTCCAGCAACACTTCCTGGGGCATGTACCCGGGCCTGACTCACGGTGCCATGTCGGCGATTCATGCCCACGGCAGCGAAGAGCAGAAACGGACCTACCTGAGCAAACTCACCGCCGGCCAATGGACCGGCACCATGTGCTTGACCGAAGCCCATTGCGGCACCGACCTGGGCATCATCAAGACCCGTGCCGTGCCCCAGGTCGACGGTAGTTATGCAGTCTCCGGCAGCAAGATTTTCATCTCGGCCGGCGAGCACGATATGAGTGAAAACATCATCCACCTGGTCCTGGCCAAGCTGCCGGATGCGCCGGCGGGCACCAAGGGTATTTCGCTGTTCATCGTGCCCAAGTTCCTGCCCAACGCCGACGGCGAGGCGGGCGAGCGCAACGGGGTGAGTTGCGGCTCCATCGAACACAAGATGGGCATCAAGGCTTCGGCCACCTGCGTGCTGAACTTCGATGGCGCCAAGGGGTTCCTGATCGGTGAGGCCAACAAGGGCCTGAACTGCATGTTCACCATGATGAACCACGCGCGCCTCGGTACCGGGATGCAGGGGCTGTGCCTGGGCGAGGCGAGCTTCCAGGGCGCGATCAAATACGCCAACGACCGTCTGCAGATGCGCTCCCTGACCGGGCCGAAGGCGCCGGACAAGGCCGCCGACCCGATCATTGTCCACCCCGATGTGCGGCGCATGTTGCTGACCATGAAAGCCTTCAACGAAGGCAATCGTGCCCTGGCCTATTTCACCGCGCAGTTGCTGGATGTGGCGCACCTGGCCGCCGATGAGACCCAGCGTCAGGATGCCGAGAACCTGTTGGCCTTCCTGACGCCGATCTGCAAGGCCTTCATGACCGAAACCGGGCTGGAAGTGACCAACCACGGCATGCAGGTGTTTGGCGGGCATGGCTTCATCCGCGAATGGGGCATGGAGCAACTGGTGCGCGATTGTCGCATCGCCCCGATCTATGAAGGCACCAACGGTATCCAGGCCCTGGATCTGCTGGGGCGCAAGGTGCTCGGCAGCCAGGGCAAGCTGCTGATGGGCTTCACCAAGATCGTCCATAAGTTCTGTGCGGCCAATGCCGAGCATCCACAGCTCAAAGGGAATGTGGCGCAGCTCAATGGGCTCAACCAGCAGTGGGGCGCGCTGACCACCAAGGTCGGGATGGCGGCGATGAAGAACCCCGATGAGGTCGGGGCCGCGGCACTGGATTACCTGATGTACAGCGGTTACATCATCCTCGCCTATCTGTGGCTGCGCATGGCGCTGGTGGCCCAGGCCCGACTCGATGCTGGTGAAGAGGATGCCGATTATTGCCAGGCCAAGCTAGCGACCTGCGAGTTCTACTTCAAGCGCCTGCTGCCGCGCACGGCGTCTCATCAGGCCGCGATCGAGGCGGGCAGTGATTGCCTGATGAAGCTGCCGGCGGAGCTGTTTTCGCTCTAGGTTTCCATGTAATCGTCCATCGCGGGCAAACCCACTCTTGCAGGCTTTTGCGGAGATGGGTTTGTCTGCGATTTTTGGTGACTAAAAATTACATAAAAGTCACGAGTTGACCCTATGTGTCGCAAAAGTTGTTCGGGTACACTCGAGCTTTCGTAAATGGGGCCGTTCGGGTCCACTTGTTTAGATCTTGCGAGGTTTGCCATGGCTGACTACAAAGCGCCCCTGCGCGATATGCGCTTCGTCCTCAATGAAGTTTTCGAGGTCGCCAAACTCTGGGCCGAACTGCCTGCTCTGGCCGACACCGTCGACGCCGAAACCGTCGAAGCGATTCTTGAGGAAGCCGGCAAAGTCACCGGCAAGAGCATCGCCCCGCTGAGCCGCGGCGCGGATGAAGAGGGCTGCCACTGGAGCGACGGCGCGGTCACCACGCCTGCTGGTTTTCCACAGGCCTACCAGACTTATGCCGAAGGCGGCTGGGTTGGCGTCGGCGGCGATCCGACCTACGGCGGCATGGGCATGCCCAAGGCGGTATCGGCCCAGGTCGAGGAAATGGTCAACTCGGCCAGCCTGTCGTTCGGTCTGTACCCGATGCTGACCGCGGGTGCCTGCCTGTCGATCAACGCCCACGCCAGCGAAGAATTGAAGGCGGCCTACCTGCCGAACATGTATGCGGGCGTCTGGGCCGGCTCCATGTGCCTCACCGAGCCCCATGCCGGCACCGACCTGGGCATCATCCGCACCAAGGCCGAACCGCAGGCCGACGGCTCCTACAAGGTCAGCGGCACCAAGATCTTCATCACTGGCGGTGAGCACGACCTGACCGAGAACATCATTCACCTGGTGCTGGCCAAGCTGCCGGATGCGCCAGCGGGGCCGAAAGGCATTTCGCTGTTCCTGGTGCCGAAGTTCCTGGTCAACGCCGACGGCAGCCTGGGCGCGCGCAACCCGGCCAACTGCGGTTCGATCGAACACAAGATGGGCATCCAGGCTTCGGCCACCTGTGTGATGAACTTCGACGAAGCCGTTGGCTACATCGTCGGCGAGCCGAACAAAGGCCTGGCGGCGATGTTCACCATGATGAACTACGAGCGTCTGGGTGTCGGTATCCAGGGCCTGGCCTCGGGCGAGCGTTCCTATCAGAACGCCGTGGAATACGCCCGCGATCGCCTGCAAAGCCGCTCGCCGACCGGCCCGCAAGCCAAGGACAAGGTCGCCGACCCGATCATCGTGCATCCCGACGTGCGGCGCATGCTGCTGACCATGAAAGCCGCGAACGAAGGCGGCCGCGCGTTCTCCACCTATGTGGCGATGCAACTGGATACCGCCAAGTTCAGCGAAGACGCTGTGGTGCGTAAGCGCGCGGAAGATCTGGTGGCCCTGCTGACGCCGGTGGCCAAGGCTTTCCTCACCGATCTGGGGTTGGAAACCACGGTTCACGGTCAGCAGATTTTCGGCGGCCACGGCTACATCCGCGAATGGGGCCAGGAACAGCTGGTGCGCGATGTGCGCATTACCCAGATCTATGAAGGCACCAACGGCATCCAGGCGCTGGACCTGGTCGGGCGCAAGATCGTCGGTAGCGGCGGGGCGTTCTACAAGCTGTTCGTGGACGAGATTCGCCATTTCACCGCAACCGCCAGCGCCGATCTGACCGAGTTCACCAAGCCATTGAACGATGCGTTGGATAACCTGGACGAGCTGACTGCCTGGCTGCTGGATCGGGCCAAGAGCAATCCGAACGAAATCGGCGCGGCCTCGGTCGAATACCTGCAAGCATTCGGATACACGGCGTACGCCTATATGTGGGCATTGATGGCGAAAGCGGCCCTGGGCAAGGAGTCGCAAGACGATTTCTACGCCAGCAAGCTGGGTACCGCGCGCTTCTACTTCGCCCGGCTGCTGCCGCGTATTCACTCGCTGAGCGCATCGGTGAAGGCGGGTAGCGAATCACTGTTCCTGCTGGATGCGGCGCAGTTCTGAGTATATGTACGTCATGTAAGCTTTCTCTTACATGACGTGCTGCTAATCACCCATATCGGCAGATTGGATCCAGAGCTAATCTACTTCACATGGACGTCGCGCAGGAAGCGCAAAGCAATAACACGGACACGTAGGATTCCGCCAGGATGGTGGAGTGAAAAGGATGTCAGGGAAACAGTCTGCAAAGCCCCGCTTCGGCGGGGTTTTCTTTTGCCCGCGTTTTTTATCTGCGCTTGTTCAACCAAGCCCTTCCAGCGTCGCCGGGCCGCTCATTTCTTCTTCCAGCAAGGTTCGCAGCAACGCCAGGGTTGCCTGCTGACGCTGCACATCACGACATACCAACCCCACTTTCAACGGCACCCTCGGTTCGCTCAGCGGTTTCCATAACAGGTCCGTATGGCTGTGGGTTTGACGTGAGCGCCCCGGCAGGACGGTGGCCAGGCGTGTGTTGGGCAGGCTGTCGAGAATCCCCGCCATATTGTTCAGCTCCGCCTGCACCTGCGGCCGGCGCCCGAGGTTGGCCAGTTGCGCCTGCCAGATCTGGCGTATCTGGAACTCCTCGCCCAGCAACAGCATGGGCAGCTCCGCGGCCTGGCTCATGGAGACCTTCTTGAATTCGCGCAGGGGATGTTCGGCGGGAATCACCAGGGTCAACTCATCTTCGTAGAGTTGCACGCCGTGCAGTCCCGGTTGGCGCGGGGGCAGGTAACTGATGCCAATGTCCAACGAGCCATTGAGCAGTCGCCGTTCGATTTCCAGGCCGGTCAGTTCATAGATCTGCACCACCAGATGCGGCTGGGCCTTGCGCACTCGTTCGAGCATCTGTGGCACCAGGCTGCTGTGCACCGTTTGCAGTACACCGATCGCCAGCGTGCGCAGGGCTTGGCCCTTGAAGTTACCCAGGGCTTCGCGAGCCCGTTGCATACCGTCGAGCAAGGGCAGGGCATGGTTGTACAGGGTATGGGCCGCCAGGGTCGGTAACAGGCGCTTGCTGCTGCGTTCGAACAGGCTGACGTCGAGGTTCTGTTCCAGCTGACGGATCTGTTGCGAGAGCGCGGGTTGGGAGATCGACAGGCGCTCGGCGGCGCGTCCCACATGACCTTCTTCATACACCGCGACGAAGTAACGCAGTTGTTTAAAATCCATAAGTTCTTCTTATCGAAAAAGCTGGAAAATCGAAATGGCCCGATAGGCTGCAGAAGCCTAGTCTAACCCCTATTCACAGGGCTTACAGGGCCAGAAGGCGCGATGAATACCGTTTACGTGGATGGTGTTTACATAGGCAAGGCAAAAAACCTCGGACAGGGTTTGATCAGTGATACGGACAAACGTCCGGTTGCAAACCGACTCTGGTTATGGCCGCAGGGCCTGGGCAGCGACGAACACGGCGACCCGCGCTTTCATACCGGCCCGGAGCGGGCGCTGCACCATTATCCCGCCGAGCACTACCGCTACTGGCGCAAACGTTATCCACAGATCGACTGGTGCGCCCCAGCCTTTGGCGAAAACCTGTCCACCCACGGCCTGACCGAAGAGCAGGTCTGCCTGGGCGATATGTTTCGCTGGGGCGGCGCGCTGTTGCAGGTCAGCCAGCCACGCTCGCCCTGTTATCGCCTGAGCCACCGCTGGGGCATCCCCGAGCTGCCACAACTGGCGCAAAACAATGGTCGCTGCGGCTGGTTCTACCGGGTGCTCAAGCCCGGCTTCGTCAGTGCCGATCAACCTTTCGAGCTGATCCAGCGCAGCTATCCGGGGCTGACCGTGGCCTGGGCCCTGCGCTGTTTTTATCAAGAACCTCTGGAGCATGCGGGCTTGAAGAAACTGGTGGACTGTCCGGCACTGGCGTCGCGTTGGCGCGACATCGCGATCAAGCGCATGCGCACCGGCCTGGTCGAGGATTGGTCTTCGCGCCTGCTGGGCCTGCCACTGGAAGGGTTGAGCGCATGAATCTGTTCAGCCTGCGTCGCCCTCAGCCAAGCCTCGATGATCTGGCAGCCGAGCCCTACCTGTCGCCGATGAGCGACAACCTTTCCAGTGAGTGCCTGATGCCCAGTGTCCAGCGACCCCATCCAGTATTTGTCCGTGGCCAGGGCTCATGGCTGTGGGACAGCGATGATCGCGCCTATCTCGACTTCGTCCAGGGCAACGCCGCCAACAGCCTTGGCCATAGCCCCTCGGCGCTGGTCAAGGCGCTGACGGCCCAGGCCCAGTCGCTGATCAATCCCGGCTCGGGCTTTTACAACCGTGGCATGCTCAACCTCAGCGAACGCTTGTGCCGCAGTACCGGTAGCGACCAGGCCTATCTGTTGAGCAGTGGCAGCGAAGCCTGCGAGGCGGCGATCAAGCTGGCCCGCAAATGGGGCCAGCTGCATCGCGGTGGCGCCTCTAAGATCATCACCGCCAGCGGCAGCTGTCATGGTCGTAGCTTCGCGGCAATGTCGGCGTCGGCCAGCAGCAACATCTCCAATCGCTTCGAGCCACAGCTGGCGGGTTTCAGTCATGTCCCCTTCAACGACCTGCCGGCGTTGCATGCTGCGGTGGACGCGCAGACCGTGGCGATCATGCTCGAGCCGATCCAGGGTGAGGCCGGGGTGATTCCGGCGACCGAGCATTATCTCAAGGGTGTCGAGCGGCTGTGTCGCGAGCTGGGCATCCTGCTGATCCTGGATGAAGTGCAGACCGGCATCGGCCGCTGCGGCACCTTGCTGGCCGAACAGGTCTACGGTGTGCGCGCCGACATCATTGCCCTGGGCAAAGGTCTCGGCGGAGGCGTGCCCTTGGCGGCCTTGCTGGCGCGTGGCAAGGCCTGCTGCCTCGAGGTGGGAGAGCTGAATGGCACCCATCACGGCAATGCCCTGATGACCGCGGCGGGCATGGCGGTTCTCGATAGCGTGCTGGACAACAGCTTTCTCGAGCATGTGCGGGACAACGGCCAGTACTTGCGCGAAGGCCTGGCCCGCCTGGCTAACCGTTATGCCCAGGGAGAATTGCGCGGGCAGGGCTTGTTCTGGGGCCTGAGCCTAGCCGACGACTCGGCCGAGGCCGTGGTCAAGGCGGCTCGCTACGAAGGTCTGTTACTGGCCGCGACGCAGCCGGACTGCCTGCGGTTCACCCCGGCGCTGACGGTGAGCAAGGCGAATATCGACGAAATGCTGCTGCGCCTGGCGCGGGCCTTTTCGCGAGTACGCACTGCGCAGTTGCAATGCCGCAAGGGGCTGGTGGTTTAAAGCCAGCCCTGGTCCCGCCATACCCGATCTTGCCCTGACAGAATTCCCGAACCGTCTCGCGGTATAACGCATCGCCCCGTGTCCGATTTTTCGCACGGGGCGTTTTTTTGTCTCGGGCTTTTGCAAAACCGCTAGCAAGTCTTGAAGGCCATCATCCAGAGAGGGTTCCTTAGGCTCATCCGCCAGGACGGTGGGGGCTGCATGGGATGAAAGACCATCGGGCAGCTTGGGTTGAATCTATATACCACTGAGTGGTATGTTTTTGGGAAAGGAAGCCATGACCATCAGGTTGTTCAAAACCAAAGGTTTTGCTGTCGCGGCGAAAAAGGCCTTGATTCATGACAATGAGCTGTTGGCCGCATTCAGCGAGTTATGCCGCGGCCAGGCTGATGACCTTGGTGGTGGGGTCTGGAAAAAACGCCTGAATGCCAACCTCCATCGTTCGATTGTCCTGGCCAGGGGCCGACGCTACTGGGTGTTCCAGTTCCTGTTCGCCAAGCAGGACCAGAGCAATATCAGCCACCAGGAGCTGCAGGCGTTCCGCGCGCTGGCCAAGGCTTACGAAGGGCTGGATGGCTGGCAGATCCAGCAGCTACTCGAGATGAAAGCGTTTGTGGAGATCAGACATGAGTAAGCCATTCAAGACTGAAGCCCTTGAATCGATACACGAGTCGGCCAGTGCCCTGCACGCCATCGGCGCCATTGGCAAAACCACCATGCGCCAGTTCGATGAGGCCTGTATCGCGCCAGTTCCGGCGAGCATTCCCGCGGAGCAGATCAAGCTGCTGCGTGAGCGTAGCAATGTCAGCCAGCCGGTCTTTGCCCGCTACCTGAACACCAGCGCGTCCACGGTGAAACAGTGGGAGTCCGGCGAAAAACACCCGAGCGGCATGGCGCTCAAGCTGCTGAGCATCGTGCAGAAACATGGCCTTGAGATACTGGCGTGAGCCGGTACTGAAACACCGGCCCGCCTGAGGATAAAACTGGCTCTTGGCCAGAATCGACTGAACCCTGCCAAACGCCATGGGTCGATTAGCTGTGAGGCTCGTACGAGTCGATTTCTATCAGGAGCTGCTCCATGGACTTTATCCGCATCATCATCGCCATTCTGTTGCCGCCATTGGGAGTGTTCCTGCAGGTGGGGTTTGGCGGTGCGTTCTGGCTGAATATCCTGCTGACCCTGTGCGGCTACATCCCGGGCATCGTGCATGCGGTGTACATCATCGCCAAGCGCTGAGCTTGACACCTGCTCCTGCACAGGAGCAGGCTTGTTCCCCTTGAGCGCCGATTACTGCGGTGTGCCCGTCAATTCCATTACCCGTCGATAAAACAGCCATTCCTGTTCCAGGGCGTGGGCCTGATTGGCGGCCTTGCGAAAGCCATGGCGTTCATCCGGGTAATAGTGCGCTTCGGCCGCAATGCCCTTGTCCTGCAAGGCCTTGAGCATGTCCCGAGTCTGTTGGGGCACTACCACGGCGTCGAGTTCGCCCTGGAAGAAAACCACCGGTACGCGGATATTGCCGGCATGCAACAGCGGGGTGCGGGCCTTGTAGCGTTCGGCATCCTGTTCGGGGTCGCCGATCAGCCAGTCCAGGTAGTCGCCTTCGAACTTGTGGGTGGCTCGCCCCAGGGCGAGCGGGTCGCTGACGCCATACAGGCTGGCGCCGGCACGGAACACATCGGCGAAGGCCAGCGCGCAAAGGGTGGTATAGCCGCCGGCACTGCCACCGCGGATGAACGCCCGGTCACCATCGATCAGGCCTTGTCGGGCCAGATACGCAACCACCGCGCAGGCGTCCTGCACATCCACTTCGCCCCAGCTCAGGTGCAGGGCTTGCCGATACTCGCGGCCATAGCCGCTGCTGCCGCGGTAGTTCAGGTCGGCCACGGCGAAGCCCCGTTGTGCCCAGTACTGGATACGCGGGTCGAGTATCGGGTAACAGGCCGAGGTCGGGCCACCATGGATGAACACCACCAGCGGCGGCCGGTCGTCGTCGCTCATGGCCGGGTAGAAAAAGCCGTGGGCCTCGCCCTGGCCGCTGGGGTAGCGCAGGGTTTGCGGACGGCTGATCTGCTCGGGCGGTAGCGGCGCCACACCGCCTGCCAGGACGGTGACCCGCTGCGACTGACGATCGATGGCGACCACCGCAGACGGGCTGACAGGTGAAGCCGCGATGCAATAGATAAACCGCTCATCCAGCGCCAGGTTGCGGAAGCGACTGTAGCCGCCGCTGAAATCCTGCGGTGAACCCTCGGCCAGGCGCAGCCCCAGGCAACCGAAGCCGCCTTGCGTCCAGGTGCCCAGCCAGCTGTCGCCACCCAGCGGCAGCCAGGTGCAGCCACCCAATTGCCAGGGTGCCGGAGCGTGATCGGCAGCGGCGCAGGGCAGCGCCTGCAGGCCGTTGGGCGTTTCGCCCCAGGGTTGCCAGAACCCGGCGCGGTCGGTCAGGCAATACAGGCGGCCGGTTTCATCGAAGCGTGGTTGTTGCAGCGACTCTTCTGCACCGTCGCCAGCCAGGCACTGTGGCTCATTCCAACGGCCATTGGCCAGGCGCGCGGCGACCATCAGGCGGGTCGAGGTCCAGGGCTGGTACGGCCGATCCCATTCGATCCAGGCCAGGCGCTGACCGTCCGGGCTCAAGGTGGGAGCGACATAGAAATCCGCCCCTTCGGCCAGCAGTTGGCGTTTGCCGTTATCGGAGTCGATGGCCACCAGGCGATGCTGGTTGTTGTGTTCTTCCACTGCCAACACCTGGCCGGCGGCGAACTGCAGGTCGCCATAACGGCATTCGCCGGAGGTCAGAGCTATCGGCGTTTCGCCTTGCAGCGACTGCCGGTAGAGCTGCTGATCCGCTTCGTTGACGAACACCAGCCCGTCATCGCTCAGGCAAAAGGCGCCACCGCCGTATTCGTAGACCCGGCTGCGTACGCTGAAACCTTGCGGCGTCAGGCAGCGGGCCTGGTTGTCGCGCCAGTGCCAGATCCGGCAGGCGGCATCTTCGGGGCGGTATTCGTTCCAGAACAGGCCGTTGGTACCGAGCCGCAGTTCGGCGAAATCGATGCCGGCGGCGACGGCTTGAGCGGCGCTGAAGGATTCAGCCTTTGGCGATGAGGCGCGAGTTTCGTTCATTACGGAAGGCCAGTTGCTCGATGGTCTGTGTGGCGTGCTCGGCTTCTTCGCGGGCCTTGAGGATCACGCCGTGATGGGGCGACTTGCTGCACACCGGGTCGGCGTTGCTGGCGTCGCCCGTGAGCATGAAGGCCTGGCAGCGGCAGCCGCCGAAGTCCTTTTCCTTTTCATCGCAGGAGCGGCACGGCTCGGGCATCCAGTCGTAGCCGCGGAAGCGGTTGAAGCCGAAGGAGTCGTACCAGATGTGTTGCATGCTGTGGTCGCGCACATTGGGGAACTGCACGGGCATCTGCCGGGCGCCGTGGCAGGGCAGGGCGGTGCCGTCCGGGGTGACCGTGAGGAAGATGCTGCCCCAGCCGTTCATGCAGGCTTTCGGGCGTTCCTCGTAGTAATCCGGGGTGACGAAAATCAGTTTGCACGGATGCCCTTCGGCTTCCAGCCTGGCGCGGTATTCGTTGGTGATGCGTTCGGCGCGCACCAGTTGTTCCTTGGTCGGCAACAGGCCGACGCGGTTGAGCTGGGCCCAGCCGTAGAACTGGCAGGTGGCGAGCTCGACGAAGTCGGCTTCCAGGGCAATGCACAGCTCGATGATGCGGTCGATCCGGTCGATGTTGTGCCGATGGGTGACGAAGTTCAGCACCATCGGGTAGCCGTGGGCCTTCACCGCCCGGGCCATTTCCAGCTTCTGGGCGAAGGCTTTTTTCGAGCCGGCCAGCAGGTTGTTCACCTGCTCGTCGCTGGCCTGGAAACTGATCTGGATATGGTCGAGCCCGGCCTTCTTAAAGTCGCTGATCTTCTGTTCGGTCAGGCCGATGCCCGAGGTGATCAGGTTGGTATAGAACCCCAGTTTGCGCGCCTCGCCGATCAGTTCGGCGAGGTCCTGGCGCACCAGCGGTTCGCCACCGGAAAAGCCCAACTGCGCGGCGCCCATTTCCCGGGCTTCGCGAAACACCTTGAGCCACTGCTCGGTGCTCAGCTCCTTGCCCTGCTCGGCGAAATCCAGCGGGTTGGAGCAATACGGGCATTGCAGCGGGCAGCGGTACGTCAGCTCGGCCAGCAGCCACAGCGGCAGGCCGACTTCCGGCTTGGGCGGTATCGGCGCTGGCGAATCAGCCAAGTTCGATCCAGTGCTGTGCACGGGCGACCTCCATGAATTGCTCGATGTCGTCACCGAGTTCGGGCACTCCGGGGAACTGGACTTCCAGTGCCTGGATGATCGCCGCGACATCCCGTTCGCCGTCGATCAACCCGCCGATCAGTGCGGCGCTCTCGTTGAGCTTGATCATGCCTTCAGGGTAGAGCAGTACATGGCCCTTCTGCGCCGGTTCGTACTGGAAGCGGTAGCCGGGGCGCCAGGTCGGGGTCTTGCTGCGATCGAAACTCATAGGGTGATTCCTTTATGCCAGACCCGTTGTGCGGTGACGCTGTGGTACGGCGGGCGATTGAGTTCGTAGGCCATGCTCATGGCGTCGAGCATGCTCCAAAGGATGTCCAGTTTGAACTGGAGAATTTCCAGCATGCGCTCCTGGCCGGCGCGGGTGGTGTAGTGCTGCAGGGTGATCGCCAGGCCGTGCTCGACATCGCGCCGCGCCTGGCCCAGTCGGGTGCGGAAGTATTCATAGCCGGCCGGGTCGATCCACGGGTAATGCTGGGGCCAGCTGTCGAGGCGCGACTGGTGGATCTGCGGCGCGAAGAGTTCAGTCAGCGAGCTGCTGGCGGCTTCCTGCCAGCTGGCGCGGCGGGCGAAGTTGACGTAGGCGTCGACGGCGAAACGCACGCCCGGCAGCACCAGTTCTTGCGAGCGCAGTTGGTCCGGGTCGAGACCGACCGCTTGCCCCAGGCGCAACCAGGCCTCGATGCCACCGTCTTCGCCGGGGGCGCCGTCGTGGTCCAGCAGGCGCTGAATCCACTCGCGACGAATTTCCCGGTCCGGGCAGTTGGCGAGGATCGCCGCGTCCTTGAGCGGGATGTTCACCTGGTAGTAGAAGCGGTTGGCGACCCAGCCCTGGATCTGCTCGCGGGTCGCCCGGCCTTGGTACATCGCCACATGGTACGGATGGTGGATGTGGTAGTAGGCGCCCTTGGCCCGCAGGGCCTGCTCGAATTCGGCGGGGGACATTGCTGTGTCAGTCATTGCGGTTCTCCGGGGAACAACCGTAGATGTGTGTTGCCTGGTTGAGGCTTGTCGCGGGCAAACCGCGCTCCTGTGGACAGCGCTATCTACAGGGGCGCGGCTGGCTTGCGAAAAATCCTGTGGTTACAGCTCGATACTCATGCCGTCGTAAGCCACTTCAACGTTACGTCGTGCCAGCTCCGCACGTTCGGCGGAATCCTCGTCGAGGATCGGGTTGGTATTGTTGATGTGGATAAGAATCTTGCGCTGCTCTGGCAGCTGCTCCAGCACTTCCAGCATGCCGCCGGGGCCGTTCTGTGCCAGGTGGCCCATTTCCCGCCCGGTCCGGGTGCCGACGCCGCGGCGCTGCATTTCGTCGTCTTCCCACAGGGTGCCGTCCACCAGCAGGCAGTCGCTGCCGTTCATGATTTCCAGCAGCGCTGCATTGACCTTGCCCAGCCCGGGGGCGTAGAACAATTTGCCGCCGGTACGCAGGTCTTCGACGATCAGGCCGATGTTATCGCCTGGGTGCGGGTCGAAGCGATGGGGCGAATAGGGCGGCGCGGCGCTGCGCAATGGCAGCGGGCTGAAACGCAGGTTCGGGCAGGCCGGGATGGTGAAGCTCTGGTCGAGTTCGATGCGGTTCCAGTTCAGCCCGCCGTTCCAGTGGGTGAGCATGGTGAACAGCGGGAAACCGCTGCTGAGGTCTTCATGGACCATGTCGGTGCACCAGACCTGATGCGGGCAGCCTTCGCGCAGGCTGAGCAGGCCGGTGGTGTGGTCGATCTGGCTGTCCATCAGGATGATCGCGCTGATCCCGGTGTCGCGCAGGGCGCGGCCCGGTTGCATCGGGGCGAAGCTCTGGAGCTGGGCGCGGATGTCCGGCGAGGCGTTGCACAGGACCCAGTTCACGCCGTCATCGGAAATGGCGATGGACGATTGGGTGCGAGCCTTTGCCCGCAGGCTGCCGTCGCGAAAGCCCGCGCAGTTCGCGCAGTTGCAGTTCCACTGCGGAAAACCGCCACCGGCGGCGGAACCTAGAATCTGGACAAACATGGCCGCTCCATCAGGTTAAAGCTGAAAATAAAAACGCCCCGGCGAGCCGAGGCGTTGCACTGCGCAAGCAATCAACGGCTGGCGAAGTACATGGTGACTTCAAAGCCGATACGCAGGTCGGTGTAAGCGGGTTTGGACCAGGACATAGAGGTGCTCCTTCAGGTGGGTGGGACGGTTGAGATCTATACATATAGTCCACCTCCAACCGGAGATGTTCAGATGCTTAGGGGGCTATCTTACTAAATTCCCCCTGGGGAATGACCGCATTTGTTGAAGAAAGCTCGTTGCAGCCAGGGTAATGATCATTTTCCCGCTTGCCAGGGTTCACCCGGGCAGGCGCCATTGGCCAGACAACGCCAGCCGCCTTGCGCTTGTTGCAACTGTTCGGCTGCGAGCAACAGCTGTGGCCGGGTCGCCGCCATCATCTCCTGTTGCAATTGCTCCAGGTAATCCGACGGATGGCCGGCCAGTCGCCCCTGCCAGAGCAGCTCGGCCAGTTGCGCCACGGGCAATGCACGGGCATCGAACTGGGCGGCGAGGTTAGCTTTCAGATCGTCCAGTGAGCTGTCATCCAGTGCTTCGATCAACTCGGGCAACCGCGCCAGGAACGCCCGGATATGTTCGAGGATCTCGCTCAGCGAAGCGCTGGGCGATTGCACGCCGAACAGCAGCCCGGTCTGGCCGTTGATCTGCCGCACGCCGCTGAACACCGCATAACCCAGTTGCAACTCGACCCGCAGGCGCTGATAGAACGGCATCTGGCCAAGTTGCCCCAGCAGCCGCCAGTTGGCTTCCTGCTGAAGAGTGCTGCCCGGTGCCGGGCAGAACAGCAGCAGGGCCTGCTCGCCGGAGCCGGTTGCGAGCTCATGCCAGTGCTGCTGAGCGGCTATCGAGGGCGGCGCTGAAAGCTGGCTGTCGGCGGTCCCGGGAGCTTTGCCCAATGCCGCACCGATCGCACCTTGAACATGGCCCAGGCCGATGGCCAGGCCGTCCCAGCGGGCGTCCTCCCACAGCGTTTGCCAGCCTTGTTCATCCAGTGGCTGCGGCGCCTGGGAGGCAGGTATGTCCAGGCAGCGCTCGGGCAGCTCCTGGAGCAATTGGCGGATCGGCAACAGCGGCGTGGGAGCCGCCGGGGACATCTGCCAGAACGCCGCGCCGGGTTGGCTCAGTTCCAGCAGAGCCTGTTGGAGCATGGCCGGCATTGGCTCGGGAAGCCCTTTCAGCGTCAACAGACACTGGTTGCCCGAGACGCCGAAGGACAACTCGACACCCGCCTGAAGCCCGTCGTCCCGCAGGTTGCGCAGGTGGTTTTGCAAGCGGTTGTGCAGCTCCTGCGGCAACCGGCTTTGCAGGCGCCAGCGCAAGTACAGGGCGGCTTCGCCGGTATCGTCGGCGATGGCTTGGCTGAAGGTCAGCGCCGAGGATTCGCGACGCTGCCGCAAGCGGTCCTGGGCGAAGGTCCGCAAGCCACGGTGGGCGCTGGTTTGCCCGCGAATCAGGCCGGCCCGGGCGGCTGGCGCCGAGCTGCGCAGGAACGGATTGGGTGCAGGCAGTTGCCAGTGGATACCGCTGCGGGCGGCCTGCGGGGTTTGAAGTTGCGACAGCAAGGCCTTGAGGGCCGTGACGCCGAGGTCGGACAGTTGTGGTTCCAGCTGCTCGTTGTTCAGTCTTGCCAGCGCCAGTGCGCTGGCCACCTGGCGCTTGCGTTGTTGCAGCAGGGCGTACTCGTCGCGCAATGCCGGCCAGTCGTCCTGGCTGCTGAAAAAGGCCAGCCAATCGAAGGACAACTCACTCACCTGCTCCGGCTGTCGGGCGCCTTGCTCGGTCAAGTCGAACTGGATATGCAGCAACGCCTGACCGGCGAACTGATACAGCGGCGCGGCCTTCAACCCCTCGACCAGCTTGCGTTCCTTGAGCGTGGCCAGCAGCCCGCCGGGTTTGCCGGAGGCCAGCCAGGTGCAGAGAAAATCCAGCGCTTCGCGGGCGGCCGTGGGCAGTTGCTCGCAGGCGAACAGCAGGTTCAGGTGGTTCCCTTCGAGCTGCTGATAATGCTGTTGCGCAGATGTCAGCAAGGGTACTGGGGCGTCTTGCGGCTGCGCCTCAGCGATGGCGAGGACCGCGCCAAAACGCTCTGCCAGGTCCTTCAATTCTTCCAGCGACTGTGGGCCGGCCAGGCTCAGGGACATTTGCCCACTGTGGTAGTGAGCCTGATAGAAGGCCTGCAGCGCCTGCTGAAACGCCGGGCGCGGCACGTTGAGGCTGTAGCGATTGCCGGCGTGGAACGCCCGCAGCGGGTGCTCCGCCGACAGGCCGTCGAGCAAGGCGAACTGCCGTTGCGCCGCGGCATCCCGCGACCAGGCGATGAACTCCGCATGCAGCACCTCGCGCTCGCGCAACTGGTCTTCCTGGCTCATGCGCGGGTGGGCGAGCATGTCGGCCAGGCGCTCCAGCCCGGCGGCGAAATCCGCGGGGGGCAATTCGAAGAAAAAATCGGTGTGGCGTTCGCCGGTGCTGGCGTTCACCTGGCCGCCGTGGCGTTGCACATAGGCCATCAGGCCCTGTTCCGCGGGAAAACGCTCGGTGCCGAGAAACAGCAGGTGTTCGAGAAAGTGTGCCAGCCCGGGCCAGGCCAGCGGTACGTCGTGACTGCCGGCCGAGACCCGCAGGGCCGCCGCGCAGCGCTTCAATCGAGGGACGTGGTGCAGTGAAACCCGCAGGCCGTTGGCCAGGGTTTCCTGATGAGGCAGAGGGTGGTTCAGCGCGGGCATGAGCACTTCCAGAACAGTGAAGCGCCCATGCTAGCGGATAACCCCGGATCAGCGCTTGTTCAGGTCGTCGTAAAGCTCCGGGCGCCGGTCATGGAAGTAGCGATTGGCGGCGCGCGAGTCGAGCATCAGCTGGCGGTCCAGCGTGCCGGTTATCAGGGCTTCATCCAGCCCGGCGAGGGCAATCCGCTGGCCGTCGGGGGCGGCGATGCTGCTCTGGCCACAGTAGTGGATCTCGTCTTCGTGGCCGCAGTAGTTGGCGTAGGCCACATAACATTGGTTTTCGAAGGCACGCGAACGCACGGTGACATCGGCGATGAAGTCGTAGGGCAGCATGTTGGCGGTGGGCACCAGGATCAGCTCGGCCCCGGCCAGCGCCAGGCGCCTGGCGTTCTCCGGGAACTCGATGTCGTAGCAGATCAGGAAACCGAGCTTCCAGCCATTGAGCTCCACCAGGGGGAAATCGTCCGGACCGGCGCTGAACATCGAGCGGTCGAGATCGCCGAACAGGTGGGTCTTGCGGTAGTTGCACAGGCGCTGGCCGTTGCTGTCGATCAGTTGCACGGCGTTGTAGATCTGGCCGTCGTCGGCGCGCTCCGGGTAGCCATACAGGATCGCGATGCGCGCCGACTGGGCGACGTTGGCGATGTATTGCGCCGACGGGCCATCCTGGGCCTCGGCCAGGGCGCCCACGGCTTCTACGCCGATGTTGTAGCCGCTGAGAAACATTTCCGGCAGCACCAGTAGGTCGGCGCCGGAGGCTTCCACGGCGACTTTCTGCAGGCGTTGCAGGTTGCCGGCGACATCCAGCGGTTGTGGGGCACATTGATAAAGCGCTACACGCATGGCGATGACTCCTCTGTGCGCTGGACTGTCACTGTAGCCGTTGCCGCGGGCTGTTCAAAAGCCACGAGTGTTGCGCTCGATCGCAGCCCGCGGCGGCTACAGGTTCAGTCGGCCAGGGCGATCGGGCCGATTTCGTGGAACACATCGCCCGGGCCCGGGTTCTCGGCGTGGGTCTGCCCGCCGAAGTGCTTCATGATGCCCCAGACCGCGTTGAGCGAGGTCTGGACCGCGCCCTCGACCCAGGCCGGGGTCCAGGACACATCGTCGCCGGCGATGAAGATGCCGCGTTGTTCGGCGGGCAGATCGTCCTGCATGAAGTGCGCGTACATGCGCTGGTTGTAGCGGTAGTGGCCCGGTAGCGCACCCTTGAATGCGCCGAGGAAGTGCGGATCGGCTTCCCAGGACACGGTGATCGGATCGCCAATGATGCGCCCGGCGATATCGACTTTCGGGTAAATCTTCTTCAGCGCGTCGAGGGCCAGCTTGACCCGTTTTTCCACCGGGTGCGGCAGCATCTTCAGGGCGTCGCTCATCCACGAATAGGACAGGCAGATGACCCCTGGCTTGTTGTCGCCGTTGTCGAACAGGTAGGTGCCGCGGGTCAGGCGATCGGTGAGGGTCATGCTCATCAGGTCGCGACCGGTTTCCGGATCCTTGTCCTTCCAGAACGGCCGGTCGACCATGACGAAGGTCTTCGACGACTGCATGTAGCGGGTACGATCCAGGGCCATCCACATCTTCTGCGAGAACAGCGACTCTTCGCATTCGATCTGGGTGGTCAGCAGCCAGCTCTGGCAGGTGGTCAGCACCGCCGCGTATTCGCGGGTATCGCCCCAGTTGTCGGTGACGCTGAAGCGGCCATCGGCTGCCCGGGCGATACGTTTCACCCCGGGACGCGGCGCGCCATGGTGCAGCGAACTGAGGCTGGTGCCTTGCGGCCAGTGGGCGCAGCGCTCCGGCACATGGCGCCAGATGCCCAGCGGCACCTGCTCGACGCCGCCGACCACCAGGTGCTGGTGATCGTCGCAGTTGGTCATCACCACGCGGAAGATTTCCAGCATCGAGTTGGGGAAGTCCGAATCCCAGCCGCCGGTGCCGAAACCGACCTGGCCGAACACTTCGCGATGATGGAACGACAGTTTGGCGAAGGCTTTCGAGGTGGCGACGAAGTCATAGAAGGTGCGGTCGTCCCACAGCGGCACCAGGGTGTTCCACAGTTCCTTGAGGCGCGGCACGTCGCGCTCGCGAATGGCCTGCTGGATTTCGCTGAAGCGCGAACCGTCTTCCAGGGCATCGGCCCAGGCGTCGGCCACTTCCTGGAACAGCGCCGGCAGGTCGGCGAGCTTCTGCGCGTAGTGAGTCTGGCCTTCGAGGTCGATCACAGTGCTGCCGGAAGCCGGCGTCAGCGGGTTGGGAAAGGGTTTGGTCTCCAGACCCAGCTTGTCGACGTAGTGATAGAAGGCCGTGGAGGACACCGGAAAGCGCATGCCGCCCAGCTCGGCGATGATCCCTTCGGCGCCTTCGAACGCCTGGGAGCGCAACCGACCGCCCATTTTCGAGGCTTCATACACCACGGGCTTGAGGCCCAGCTTCATCAGCTCGTAGGCCGCCACCAGCCCGGCGATACCGGCGCCGACAATCGCCACTTCGGCGCCATGGTTGGCCTCGGGAATGCTGCCCAGGCCGGCCGGGTGTTCGATCCAGTCGTCGAAGGCGAACGGGAAGTCCGGGCCAAAAATGGTGATGGGTTTCTTACCGTCTGCAGGATGGCGATTGTTCTTGTTCATGGCTGACCTTGCTGGCGACTCGAGCAGAGCGCTGAGTATAGGAAAAGATGGCAGCCATTCTAGGGAGCGTTGCGCACGTTAATAAGACGCAAAGTGTCGTCGTTTTGAATGATGAGCAATCAATATGACGATTGAGTTTTGCAGATTGACGAGTCGCGCATGTCGCAGCGAGGACAGACCCTTCAGACGGGGTGTCCACGGTCGATCTTGCTGCTGAGGATGATCGAGGTGGTGGTCTTTTCCACGCCGTCGACGCTGCCGATCTGGTCGAGCAACTGGTCGAGCTGCTCCGGCGAGTCGGTGCGCAGCCAGGCGACATAGTCGAATTCCCCACTTACCGCGCAGAGCTGCTGGACCTGGGCCATGGCGCTCAGGCGCCGCAGTACCTCCTTGCCGGAGCGCGGCTGGACCTTGATCCCCACGTAAGCCTGCAAGCCGCCATCGATGACCCGCTGACCCAGGCGCACGCCATAACCGGTAATCACCCGCGCCTTTTCCAGCCGCGCCAGGCGCGAGGTCACGGTGGTACGGGCGATCCCCAGCTGCCTGGCGAGCATGGCCACGCTTTCGCGGGCATTGATCTGCAAGGCCGCGATCAGTTGGCGGTCGATTTCGTCGAGGACGGGAGGGCGGCTGTCAGACAAGGTGAACTCCGGCGCGGGCAACGGTGGCCGAGCATGTTACAGGCTCGCTGGGGGCGATGCTCGCGGCATGGCCTATTGGCTGCGGACTGCACTATGACGGCTAGGCTCAGTCGCACAGATGAGATTTTTTACCACGAATTGCCTGCGACAAGTTGTCATAAGTAACTGGTTAGTACATTCTCTCGCCACGCAAAGAATGGGAGACATTTCCGACATGAATAATTCTGGGGCTGCCACCGGCAGCAAATGGCTGCTGGGGGCGCTGGGTGTGCTGATCGCATTGATCGGCCTGGGGCTGGCCGGCGGGGGCGGGTACCTGGTCAATCTGGGCGGCAGCTGGTTCTTCCTGCTGATGGGCCTGGCGATGATCGTTTCCGGACTGCTGATCGCCCGGCGTGACCCACGCGGTGCCTGGCTGTACGGGGTGGCGCTGGTCCTGACCGCGATCTGGGCAGTCTGGGATGCCGGGCTGGAATACTGGCCGCTGGTTTCGCGGGTGTTGACCTTCGCCGTTATCGGCCTGGTGGTGGCGCTGATTTATCCAACCCTGGTACGTGCTTCGGGCACGACCGCCGGCCGTGGCGCTTATGGCCTGGCGGGTGTGCTGGGCATTGGCGTCGTGGCGACCCTGGCCTACATGTTCGTGCCGACCCATGTGGTCAAGGCCAGCAGCGAGCCGGCGATCAAGCCTGTGGCTCCAGGTACCGAGCAGAAGGACTGGGCCCATTGGGGCAACACCACCGCCGGCAATCGTTTTGCCGCGCTGGACCAGATCAACAAGGGCAACATCGACCAGTTGCAGGTGGCCTGGACTTTCCGCACCGGCGATATTCCGCAAAGCACCGGCGCGGGCGCCGAGGACCAGAACACACCGCTGCAGATCGGTGACACGGTCTATACCTGCACCGCCTACGGCAAGGTGTTCGCCCTGGACGCCGACACCGGCGCCGAACGCTGGAAGTTCGATCCGCAAGGTTCGGCGCCTAACTGGCAGCGTTGCCGCGGCCTGGGGTACTTCGATGCCTCCGCCGAGCCTGCCGCCGAGGCAGCGGTCGCTCCGGCCGCCTGCACCAAGCGTTTGTTCCTGCCGACTGGCGATGCGCGCCTGATCGCGATCAACGCAGAAACCGGCAAACCGTGCGAAGACTTCGGAGACAAAGGCACGGTCGACCTGAAAACCGACATGGGCGAAGTGAAGCCTGGCTACTACCAGCAGACCTCGACTCCGCTGGTGGCCGGCAACGTAGTCATCGTCGGTGGCCGGGTAGCGGACAACTATTCCATCGGCGAGCCACCGGGCGTGGTCCGCGCCTTCGACGTGCGCAGCGGCGAACTGGTGTGGGCCTGGGATCCGGGCAATCCGAATACCACCAAGCGTCCACCGGCGGGCGAGACCTACACCCGCGGTACACCGAACGTCTGGTCGGCCATGTCCTATGACGCCAAGCTCGGCCTGGTCTACCTGCCGACCGGCAACGCCACGCCAGACTTCTTCGCTGGCCAGCGCACGGAATTCGACGACAAATGGAGTTCGTCGATCGTCGCCCTGGACGTGAAAACCGGTCAGGTGCGCTGGCACTTCCAGACCACCCACCACGACCTGTGGGACTTCGACCTGCCGGCGCAGCCGTTGCTGTATGACGTGCCGGACGACAAGGGCGGGGTACAACCGGCGCTGGCGCAGGTCACCAAGCAAGGTGAGATCTTCCTGCTCAACCGCGAAACCGGCGTGCCTATCGCCCGGGTGGAAGAGCATCCGGTGCCGCAGGGCAATATGCCGGGTGAACGCTATTCGCCGACCCAGCCGTTCTCGGTGGAGATGCCGTCGATCGGCAACCAGACCCTTACCGAGTCGGATATGTGGGGTGCCACGCCGTTCGACCAGTTGATGTGCCGCATCCAGTTCAAGGGTATGCGCCATGAAGGCGTCTACACCCCGCCGGGCATGGATCACGCCTTGCAGTTCCCGGGCTCCCTGGGTGGCATGAACTGGGGCAGCGTGTCGGTGGACCCGAACAGCAACTATATGTTCGTCAACGACATGCGCCTGGGGCTGGCCAACTACATGATCCCGCGCGCGAAGATTGCGGCTGGGGCCAGCGGTATCGAGATGGGCGTTGTACCCCAGGACGGCACGCCGTTTGGGGCGATGCGCCAGCGTTTCCTCTCGCCTGCCGGTATTCCGTGCCAGAAGCCACCGTTCGGCACCATGTCGGCCATCGACCTGAAAACCAGAAAGCTGGTGTGGCAGGTGCCGGTCGGTACCGTGCAGGACACCGGTCCCCTGGGCATTCGCATGCACATGCCAATCCCGATCGGCATGCCGACCCTGGGCGCATCCCTGGCGACCCAGTCCGGCCTGCTGTTCTTCGCCGGCACCCAGGACTTTTACCTGCGCGCCTTCGATACCGGCAACGGCAACGAAATCTGGAAAGCCCGCCTGCCGGTGGGTAGCCAGTCGGGGCCCATGACCTACGTTTCGCCCAAGACCGGCCGGCAGTACATCCTGTTGACCGCGGGCGGCGCGCGTCAGTCACCGGACCGTGGGGACTACGTGATTGCTTATGCATTGCCCGAATAACGGCTAATCCTGGCCTTGCAGAAAAAACGCGCTTTGCGCGGTTTTTTTGTGGGCGGATATAGCCCGTCCGTTCACCTGCAAAAAACTCAGCGGTTAATCAGTTTGCCGAGTTCGTCGAGGCTGATATTGGGAATGATCGAGGTGGGAATACGCGACGTGGGGGACAGGTTGTACACCGAGAAGTCCTTGCCCATGACCTTGTCCGACATCAGCTTCAAGGACGGCAGGATCCGCGATTGCAGGTGTTGGTCCAGGCCGCAGGGCGACTTGAAGGTGTCTGGCGTTTCATAAAAACGCCCCTGGGCAGGACTCAGGTCGACGCCGACCAGGATCGCCGTATCGAAGCCGGCGTGATAGGCGAGTTGCAGCGCCAGATAAGCCACCGTGCGGGCGTCGAAGAAACCCTGTTCGAGATTCTTGCTGAAGCCGATGGTCCGGCTCCTGTTGCCCCAGAGCAGAGGAGGGCGGACCAGGTCGCGGTTGCTCCTGAGCAACCGCTCCTTCCAGGTCTGTCGTGGCGCTTTCTTCAGCAGAAACAGCTCGCCACGAGGCTGGATCGGAATCGTCCGGGCATGTTCTTCCCAGAGCGTCACCCGTTGACTGATAGCCATCGCCTGGGCGAAGAGTTCGGGTTGCTGGAGGGAGAAGCTGGTGTCGGTGCAGGCATAAAAAAAGGGCTGAATGCCGGTCCCGCGGAACATCGAGATAGCCCCGTTCATGGTGATCATCGGGATGTTGGAAAAGGCTTCGATGGGAAAGTTCTTTGCCGAACTACCGGATGCAATGATGAAAACCGGGCCTTGCTGAATATTTCGGCAACGTGCAAATCCCGTTACCCGGCCAGGCAAAGGCGCCGTAGATACTACTTCCATGCGCTATGTCCGAATCATCAGGCCACTCTGATTATTACGGGGGTGGCTTAAGTGGTGCATCACGCGGGGAAAGGGCAGGCTTTCCCCCATTGATAGAAATGCTGTCCAAGACCAAGCGGAGGCCATGTGCGGCTTCCATGGGGTTATGACCGTCACGGTTTTTAATAGTTGTGCGCTAGGGCTGCTTTCTTGGAGGAAATGATCGGATGCGTTGTCGGCCTGGCGGCCGATTCGAGGGATTTACAGCGCGTTAGATACGCAAAAGCCGCGCAATGCGCGGCTTTCAAAGATGGTGGGCCCACACGGACTCGAACCGTGGACCAAAGGATTATGAGTCCTCTGCTCTAACCGACTGAGCTATAGGCCCTCAGTAGGCCGCGGATTATAGCGACGGTTTCTCGGCTGTGCTATCCGAAAAATCCGAAACGGGAAGGCGCAGAAAGGTCGCGGCGAATTCGTCGGCGCTCAGCGGCAGGCTGATGATGTAGCCCTGGATCTGCTCGCAGCCTTCGTTCCCGAGAAATACCTGCTGGTCATGGGTTTCCACGCCTTCGGCGATCACGGTGAATTGCATGCTGCGGCCCAGGGCGATGATGGCCCGCACGATCGCCACATCGTGCGGGTCATCGGGCAGGCCGCGGACGAAAGATTGATCGATCTTGAGGAAATCCAGCGGCAGGCGCTTGAGGTAGCTCAGGGACGAGTAGCCGGTACCGAAATCGTCGATGGCCAGCTGAACGCCCAGGCGCTTGAGCTGGTGCAGCACCTCCAGGGCCTCCTCGGCCTGGCTCATGATGAAGTTTTCGGTGATTTCCAGTTGCAGGAAGCCAGGTTTGAGGCGGTTGTCTTTCAGCAGTTGTTCAATCCGTCCCAGCAGGTTTGGCTGGCGCAGCTGGGCGCCGGCGAGGTTGACCGAGAGCGGGCCGAAACTCTCGTAGCTCTCGTTCCACTTGCGCAACTGCTGGCAGGCGTGTTCCAGCACCCAGTCGCCGATCTGCAGGATCATGCCGTTCTCTTCGGCCAGGGGGATGAAGTGCTCGGGCGGGACATCGCCGAAGGTCGGGTGATGCCAGCGAATCAGCGCCTCGGCACCCACCAGCGCCTGGTCGCCCAGCCTGATCTTGGGCTGGTAGTAGAGGTACAGCTCGTTACGCTCGATGGCTCGCCGCAGTTCATGTTCCAGGGCCACGCGTTCGCTGGCCTGGGCGGTCAGGTCGCGGGTGTAGCTTTCGACCCGGTTGCGCCCCTTGGCCTTGGAGCGGTACATGGCGGCGTCGGCATTCTTGACCAGCGTGGCCACGTCGCAGCCGTCCTTGGGGTAGAGGCTGGTACCGATGCTGGCGCTGATGAAGAACTCATGCTCACCCGCCTGGAACGGCGCAGTGAAGCAGTTCAGCAGCTTGTTGGCGATGTGGTCGGCATCGCTGGGCTGCTGCAGCCCGGGCAGCAGGATGATGAACTCGTCCCCGCCCAGGCGGGCCACGGTGTCGATATCCCGCAGCTGTTCTTTCAGGCGCACGGCAATGCCCCTGAGCAGCAGGTCGCCGACCGGGTGGCCGAGGCTGTCATTGATGTGCTTGAAACGATCCAGATCGAGAAACAGCACGGCGCCCTGGCCGCCGTTCTCCTGCTGGCTGTTGAGCGCGGTCAGCAGGCGGCTTTCGAACAGGGTGCGGTTCGGCAGGCCGGTCAGCGGATCGTGGTGCGCCTGGTAATCGAGCTTGGCCTGGGCGTGCTTGAGACTGGAGATATCGGCGAATACCGCGACGAAGTGGGTGATAAAGCGGTCTTTGTTACGCACCGCGCTGATGGTCAGCCAACTGGGGTACAGCTCGCCGTTTTTGCGTCGATTGCAGATTTCTCCCTGCCAATGACCTTCGGCGGTCAGTTGGTGCCACATGGCGGCGTAGAAGGCACTGTCATGCAGGCCGGAAGCCAGCAGGCGCGGGGTGTGGCCCAGGGCTTCGGTTTCGCTGTAGCCGGTGATTTCGGTGAACGCCCGGTTGACCGCGCTGATGTGCTGCTGGGTATCGGTGATCAGTACGCCTTCGGCGGTGCTCTCGAACACGGTGGCGGCCTGTTGCAGCTTCTCCTGCATCAGGTGGCGTTCGGTAATGTCGCGGGCGATGGTCAGCATGCAATCCTCGTCGCCGATCGGCAGCGGCCGGCTGGAGAGCTCACAGAGGCGGATCTGACCGTCATTGCGGCGAATGTGGCAGCTGAAGTCGCGTACGAAGCCATCCCGCTGCAGCAGGTCGAGCATCTGCCGGCGTTCGTTGAGGTTGACCCAGATGCCCAGCTCCAGCGTGGAACGGTCGACGGACATGGCGCTATTGAAGCCAGTGATACGGCTGAAACCTTCGTTGACCTCTATCAGCAGGCCGTCGCGCTGGCGGCTTAGCAGCAGGCCGTCGGGCGAGGCGTGAAAGGCCTTGGCGAACTTCTCTTCGGAGGTTTGCAACTGCTGCTGGGTTTCCTTCAACTGAGTGATGTCGCGGACTACCACGACCAGGGCGGGCGTGGTGTCGAGGTCAAAGGGTTCGGCGGAGATCAGTCCGGTGAACAGCTGGCCATTGCTACGCCGAAAGGGCATCTCCAGGTTACGGATACTGCCGGCCTGCAAGCGCTGCAGCAGCCCGGGGCCGACGCCCTGGATACCCCAGATGTTCAGCTCGGTGGCCGTTTGGCCGATGACTTGCTCGGCACTCAGGCCGATCTGTTCCTCGAACGCCTCGTTGACCTCCAGCAGGCAGCCATCCGACAGGCGGGCAATGACCAGGATGTCCGGGCATTGCTGGAAAACCGAAGCGAATTTCTGTTCCGAGAGTTGCAGGGCCTCTTCGGTGCGTTTGGTTTCGCTGATGTCGATCATCAGACCGCGCATGATCGGTTCATGCCCGTGTTCGATCAGGCTGACGATGTCACGAACCCACAGGCAGCGGCCGTCGGCGGTGATCACCCGGTAATCCAGGCTGTGATCGCGCCCGGCCAGGACTTCGTGATCGCAGAAGTGCTGGGCGCGCGTCAGGTCGGCGGGGTGGATGATGTTTCTCCAGAACCCGGGAATCAGCCAGTGCGAAAGGGGATAGCCCAACAGTTGCTCGGCATGGGGCGACACGTAGCTGTAGGTGAAGTCGCTGATGCGCGCTTCCCAGGCGATCGCCGAGAGGCTTTCGACCAGGCCGCGGTAATGGTATTCGCTGCTGCGCAACTCCTGTTCCAGGGCTACGCGGCGGGCGATCTCGGAGCTCAGCCGGCGGTTGATGCGGATCACCGCCGCCAGCACGGCAAACAGCAGGAGCAGGCCTGGCAGGCCATAGAACAGTAGGTCCGACCAGAACGAGCGATGGTCGAGCACATTGCCCACCCAGCGCTGCTGGATTTCGTTGACCTCCGCCGGGCTTATGTCGGCCAGCACCTTGTCGAGAATGCTGACCAGTATCTTGCTGTCGCGGGGGACGCCCATGGCCAGTTGATAGCGGTAGGGCGTTTCGCCACTGACATAGAGCCCGTCCAGCTTCTGCTGCCGCAGGCTCCAGACACTGGAGGCGAGATCGCCGACCACGGCATCGACCTGATTGAGGGCCAGTGCCTGCAAGGCCGAACTCACATTGGGCAGGGCGACCAGGTTCAGGTCGGGATGGTGGGTGCGCAGCAGTTCGTGGGGGGCGTAATTCTCCACGACGGCGATCTTCAGGCCGTACAGGTCCGGGAGCTTGCGAGGTTGCGCGCCGCCTTTATGGGCCAGGATCACAATGGGGAAATCGAGGTATGGGCGGGTGAAAGCCAGGTAGTTTTGCCGTTCCGGGGTCGACATGATGCCCGGCAGCAGGTCCAGATCGCCCTTTTTCGCGGATTCGAGCACTTCGCTCCAGCTGGCGGGTTCTATCGGCTTGAGCGTGATCGCCAGGCGATCCTGGATCAAGTGGATATAGTCCGCCGCAAGGCCCTGGTAGCGCCCTTCCTCATCGCGATATTCGAAGGGCGGCCATGATGCATCGACGCCCAGGCGCAACTCCGGATGAGCGGAAAGCCAGCCTCGTTCTTCATCGGTGAGCGTCAGTGCGCCAGCCGTTGCGGTCCAGGCGAGCAGCGACAGCATCAGCACGGTCGGCAGTCTGGGCATAACGGTCTCGTTATGGCACGGGGGAATGTTTCGAGTGTAGACGGGCAATTCGGAGGGAGTGAGGTGCGGGGAGTTTTAAACTGCACAAAACAAAACCCCCAGCAGGGCTGGGGGTCTTGGTATTACTCGTCGAGGAAGGAGCGCAGATGCTCGCTTCGCGTCGGGTGGCGCAGCTTGCGCAGCGCCTTGGCTTCGATCTGACGAATCCGCTCACGGGTAACGTCGAACTGCTTACCGACTTCCTCGAGGGTGTGGTCGGTATTCATGTCGATGCCGAAGCGCATGCGCAGTACCTTGGCTTCACGGGCAGTGAGGCCGGAGAGTACTTCGCGAGTCGCTTCTTTAAGGCTCTCAACGGTGGCGACATCGATTGGCGACTGCATGGTCGAGTCTTCGATGAAGTCGCCCAGATGGGAGTCTTCGTCATCACCGATCGGGGTTTCCATGGAGATCGGCTCTTTAGCGATCTTCAATACCTTGCGGATCTTGTCCTCAGGCATTTCCATGCGTTCGCCCAGCTCTTCCGGAGTCGGTTCGCGACCCATTTCCTGCAACATCTGCCGGGAAATACGGTTGAGCTTGTTGATCGTCTCGATCATGTGCACCGGAATACGGATGGTGCGGGCCTGGTCGGCGATCGAGCGAGTGATCGCCTGACGGATCCACCAGGTGGCATAAGTCGAGAACTTGTAGCCGCGACGGTATTCGAACTTGTCTACCGCTTTCATCAAACCGATGTTGCCTTCCTGGATCAGGTCGAGGAATTGCAGGCCACGGTTGGTGTACTTCTTGGCGATGGAGATCACCAGACGCAAGTTGGCTTCGACCATCTCTTTCTTCGCGCGACGGGCCTTGGCCTCGCCGATCGACATGCGACGGTTGATGTCCTTGATCTCGGCGATCGTCAGGCCGGTCTCGGTCTCGAGTGCGGTCAGCTTCTGCTGGCAACGGATGATGTCCGGCTGCAGGCGGCCGATGGCTTCGGCGTACTTGGCCTTGCCTTTGGCCAGTGCGTCGGACCAGCTTTCGTCCACTTCATTGCCAGGGAACTGGCGCAGGAAGTCGGCGCGTGGCATGCGGGCATCACGAACACAGAGCTGCATGATCGCGCGCTCTTGCTGACGCAGGCGATCCAGGGCGCTACGAACACGTTCAACCAGGCCTTCGAATTGCTTCGGAACCAGTTTGATCGGCATGAACAGCTCAGCCAGGGCCAGCATTTCAGCCAGGGCTTGCTTGTGTTCGCGACCGTGCTTTTTCAGCGCCTTGCGGGTAATTTCCATCTGGTCGGCAACGGCGCCAAAGCGCTGGGCTGCGATGACCGGATCCGGACCACTTTCGGCTTCTTCTTCGTCGTCACTGGCTTCGGCGTCATCGTCGTCGGTGTCGTCGTCCGCTTTTGCGGCCTTGGCATCGACAGGCGGTGGTACTTCGGCGGCAGGCGGCGCGATGCCGTCGTCCGGGTCGATGTAACCGCTCAGGACGTCGGACAGGCGGCCACCTTCGGTGGTGACGCGAGTGTATTCGGAGAGGATGTGCTCAACCGTGCCAGGGAAGTGCGCGATCGCGCCCATCACTTCACGGATGCCCTCTTCGATACGCTTGGCGATTTCGATTTCGCCTTCACGTGTGAGCAGCTCTACCGTACCCATTTCGCGCATGTACATACGCACGGGGTCGGTAGTGCGACCAATGTCGGTTTCCACAGCCGCCAACGCTGCGGCGGCTTCTTCAGCTGCTGCTTCGTCGGTATCGGCTTCGGCCAACAAAAGGGCATCCGCATCCGGAGCACTCTCGAATACGTTGATCCCCATGTCGTTGATCATGCGGATGATGTCTTCCACCTGTTCCGGATCTGAAATATCCTCCGGCAGGTGGTCGTTGACCTCCGCGTAAGTCAGGTAACCCTGCTCACGACCACGGCTGATCAACTCTTTGAGGCGAGACTGCTGTTGCGCTTTTCCGGACATAACACCCTATCCACTGAAGGTCTTGGCGGGCAAAAAACAAGCCGAGGATTATACCCGAGCTATGACCTCACGCGCCAGTTGAGGTCGGGTTTGATGCGGGAACATTGCGTTTTAAAAGCTCGAGTAGCTGAATTTTTTCTTCGCCACTCAACTCGCTTTGACGCGATTTCCTGAGAAGTTGTTCCAAAACACGCTCACGTTGACGAGCGGACAAGCTTTTAATGGTGTCGAAAAACTGTTGTTCAAGGTTATCGCCCTCAATCAACCACTCCTTTTCTGCCAGCGCCTTGATCAGGCGGCCCTGTTCGGTGCCGTGCCAGCGCGCCATCAGTTGATGAATAGAGCGTAGCTTAGGATTTTTCTGCACGGCTTCGATCAGAGCGACCAGCAACTGGGTGTTGGTGTTGTCGTCGGCGGCAAAATGCCCGGCGTCTTCAACTTTCTCGGCCAGTTGCGGGTGATGCAGCAATGTTCGAAGGGCTGACAGTGTTGGGGGTTCGACGGCGGCCGGAACGCGCGGGGCACGTGGCTGATCACGATCGCCATTGCGCTTGCCCTTTTTGTCCCAAGGCTTGTTCTCCCACTTCTTGCCGCCCGCGCCGCTTTTCTTCGGCGTCCACTCCTGTTGCGGCACGTAGGCTTCTTGCGGCTCGTGGTAGTCGACATAGTCCGGTATGCCGTCGTAATCGATGCCGGCGTCGTACACCGGAGGCGCTTCTGGTGGGGCGCTGTGCACCAACTGGTTGACGGTCTCGTTGTTGAGCCCGGTAATTTCACTGAGGCGCTGGCGCATCAGGGTCCGCAGGTTGGCTCCGGGGACCTTGTCGATCAACGGTGCAGCCAGGGTGGCCAGGTGGGCCTTGCCCTCGAGCGAGCGTGGATCCGCTTCATCCGTCAGTTGCTGGAAGAAATAATCGGCCAGCGGTTGAGCGTGTTGATTGATGCGTGCGCGAAAGGCATCTGTGCCCTCGGAACGCACCAGGGTATCCGGGTCTTCACCTTCGGGAAGAAACAGAAAGCGCGCCCGGCGACCGTCCTGCAAGCTGGACAGGGTCGCCTCCAGCGCGCGCCAGGCGGCCTTGCGTCCGGCCTGGTCGCCGTCGAAGCAGAACAGCACGCTGGGCACGATGCGGAACAGGCGCTTGAGGTGTTCTTCGCTGGTGGCGGTGCCCAGGGTCGCAACGGCGTTACGCAAGCCCTGTTGGGCGAGGGCAATCACGTCCATGTAGCCTTCGACGACGATGATTTCGTCGAGGTTGCGGTTGTTCTTGCGGGCCTCGAACAGGCCGTAAAGCTCCTGCCCCTTGTGAAACACCGGGGTTTCCGGCGAGTTCAGGTATTTCGGCTTGTCGTCGCCCAGTACCCGGCCGCCAAAAGCGATGATCCGGCCGCGGCTGTCGCGGATCGGAAACATCACTCGGTCACGAAAGCGATCGTAGCGTTTGCCGGTTTCGGCGTTTTCGATCAGCAGGCCGGCGTCGATCATGGCTTTCTGCTGCAGGGTGTCGCTGCTCAGGTGCTTGAACAGATTGTCCCAGCCGGGCGGCGCAAAGCCGAGGCCGAAATCGCGGGCGATCTCGCCGGTCAGGCCGCGGCCCTTGAGGTAATCGACCGCTGCCTTGCGGGCTGGATGGCTTTTCAGGGCCTGGCGATAGTAATCGGCGGCGGCGGTCAGCAGCGGGTAGAGCGGCGAATCGGTCGGCTGCCGGGGTTTGTGCGAGCGGCCGCTTTCCTCTCGCGGGACTTCCATGCCCGCGGCTTTGGCCAGTTCCTCGACCGCCTGGGGGAAGTCCAGGTTGTCGTGGTCCATGATGAAGCCGAGGGCATTCCCGCCCGCGCCACAGCCGAAGCAGTAGTAGAACTGCTTGTCGGGGCTGACGCTGAAGGAGGGGGTCTTTTCCTTGTGGAACGGGCAGCAGGCGGTGTAGTTCTTGCCGGCCTTTTTCATCTGCAGGCGCGAGCTGACAACATCGACGATGTCGGTGCGGTTCAGAAGGTCGTCAATAAAGCTCTGGGGAATCAGCCCGGCCATGGCGTTCTCGTCATCACTGCGCGAAAGAATTGGACCAATGCGAAGGCTTCGAAAGTGGGCTGTTCGAGACGCAACGGCTGCGCGTTCGACCATCTGTCGTCGGCTTGATCGCTATCGGGAAGTGTATCTGCCGAAAGTCCACTGACGTTAGTTTCAATCAGTCTTCGACTATTTGAAGATATTGCTCTGAGTCCGACAGGTCTCGGATGGCTCATAAGCGGACGCTGGAGAAGGGCGCCTTGGGCTGAGTCTGTTGAGGAATCAGAATAAAAGTGTGCTCGTCAGTAGCCTTGGAAGGCTCGTCAGAAGAGACGTGCACCGCTGGCAGGAAGCCAGGTCTGACGTGGTGAAGCGGATTGTCTCGGTCGCATGGGCGGCGTTGACGGTGAAGCATCAAGCGTTGTCCGCAAATGCCATTAGCCCGGCTGAGGGCCGGGCTTGGCAGAAGCTTGCAGCGAACGTCTGTGTATTAGTACAGACGTACGGCGCGGCGCTGTTCGCGCTGAACTTTCTTGGCGTGACGCTTAACAGCAGCAGCTGCTTTGCGCTTACGCTCGGAAGTCGGCTTCTCATAAAATTCGCGGCTACGAACTTCAGCCAGAACACCGGCTTTTTCGCAGGAGCGCTTGAAACGACGCAGAGCTACGTCGAAGGGTTCGTTCTCTTTAACTTTGACGGCTGGCATCCAGAGCTACCTTCATTCATTACCGGGGTCAACGTTCTCGTCGCAAAAATCGCGGCTGAGGTCGTCGGTTTTTAAGGGTTGCGGATGTTAACCCCTCATCGCTCGGAATGCAAAGCCTCTGATCGAAAACCGCTGGTCGGCTGAGGGAGTGGCGACTATTATGCGCGCCTTCGAAATTAGCCTCTACAAGGCGCAAACCCATGCTAGTACTGGGATTAGAAACTTCCTGCGACGAAACCGGCGTCGCGCTTTACGACAGCGAGCGGGGCCTGCTGGCCGATGCGCTGTTCAGTCAGATCGACCTGCATCGGGCCTATGGTGGCGTGGTGCCGGAGCTGGCCTCTCGCGATCACGTCAAGCGCATGCTGCCCCTGATTCGTCAGGTCCTGGCCGAGGCGGACTGCGTACCGACTGAAATCGACGCCATTGCCTATACCGCGGGGCCCGGCCTGGTCGGAGCCCTTCTGGTGGGCGCCTCCTGCGCCCAGGCGCTGGCCTTCGCCTGGGGTATTCCGGCGCTGGGTGTGCACCATATGGAAGGCCACTTGCTGGCCCCGATGTTGGAAGAACAGCCGCCGGAATTTCCGTTCGTCGCTTTGCTGGTTTCCGGTGGCCATACGCAGCTGGTGCGGGTCGATGGCATCGGCCAATACGAGCTGATGGGCGAGACCCTGGATGATGCTGCCGGTGAAGCTTTCGACAAGACGGCGAAGATGATCGGCCTGAATTACCCAGGTGGTCCGGAAATCGCTCGCCTGGCCGCACAAGGCGTGGCCGGGCGCTTTGTCTTCCCGCGGCCGATGACCGATCGTCCGGGGCTGGATTTCAGCTTCAGCGGCTTGAAGACCTTCGCCCTGAACACCTGGCAACAATGCGTCAGCGCTGGGGACGACGGCGAGCAAACCCGTTGCGACATCTCGCTCGCCTTCCAGCAGGCGGTGGTGGAGACTCTGACCATCAAATGCAAGCGAGCCTTGAAGCAGGCAGGACTCAAGCGTCTGGTAATCGCTGGCGGCGTGAGCGCCAACAAGGCTCTGCGTGCTTCGCTGGAGAAAATGCTCGGCGAGATGAGGGGGAACGTGTTTTATGCCCGTCCTGAGTTCTGCACCGACAACGGCGCGATGATTGCGTTTGCCGGTTGCCAGCGCTTGCAGGCAGGTCAGCAGGAAAGCCTGGCGATCAGTGTGCAGGCGCGTTGGCCGATGGAGCAGCTGTCGCCGTTGTGAGTCGGTATCAAGCTGACCTGAGCCCGGTTCATTTTCAGGATTCAGAAATGCCGTTCGCGCCCGGCAAACAGGTCGCGTAGATTGCCGCGGTGGCGCCAGACGATGAGCAGTGTGAGTACGCTCATCGGCAGCAGCGCCGCCGGCGCCTGCCAGGCCAGCAATGGCAAGGTCAGGGGCGTGGCGATCAGGGCCGCCAGCGAGCTGGTGCGGGTCAGGTAGAAGGTCAGGAGCCAGGCGGCAATGGCCAGGAACGCCGCTGGCGGGTAAAGCCCCAGCAGCATTCCGGCGGCGGTGGCGACACCCTTGCCGCCGCGAAAGCGGAAGTACACCGGGAACAGATGGCCCAGTACGGCGTAGAGCCCGATCCAGGCCTGTTGTTGGAGCGAAAGGCCTGCGAGACTGGCGATCAGCACGGGCAACAGCCCTTTGAGCAGATCGCCGAGCAAGGTCAGTACCGCAAGTTTCTTGCCGGCCAGGCGCAGCATGTTGGTGGCGCCGGCATTGCCCGAGCCACTCATTCGCGGATCGGGTGTACCGGTCAGGCGGCTGAGCAAGATGGCGAAGGACAGCGAGCCGAGCAGGTAGGCGAAGATCGCCAGTAACCAAAACATGCTAACTATTCCGGGCGAGGACGCCCTGATTCTAACGGCGCATTGCGCCCTTGTCGTGCTGCGGAGAAGAGTGCTTGGAC